>Ga0207953_10004_pt1 | contig 650949 bp, 603 predicted proteins | sample AntDryMetagUQ313_FD_188091 | JGI IMG/M metagenome (GOLD analysis project Ga0207953, IMG submission 188091) | Polar desert microbial communities from Antarctic Dry Valleys - UQ313 (SPAdes) | ecosystem: Environmental > Terrestrial > Soil > Desert | place: Antarctic Dry Valleys | collected 2008-12-31
CGCCGCCACACGCAACGCAGACGCCATGGCAGAACTCATCCGGCGCTACCTCGACAACGCTGCCACCGGCATCGACGGCGGCCAACGCCCACACCTGAACGTGCACATCAACGCCAAAGACCTGGCCCACCACCGTGAATGCGCCACAACGGGTGATGGCTCAACACCTGCCCCGTCCGAGGACGACGATCCCGGCATGCTCGATCTCGACTTTCGCGATCTCGACAAACAAGATCTCGATGTCGGCCACATGCCCTGGATGGGACCACTGAGCGTCGGCCGCACCCGCATGATCGCCTGCGACTGCATGCTCTCCAGCGTCCTCCTCGACGAAAACGGCGCCCCACTCGACGTCACCCCACTCAAAAGGCTTGTCACCGCAGCACAACGCACCGCCCTGATCGCCCGAGACAAAGGATGCGCCTTCCCCGGCTGCGACTGCGTCCCCGCCTGGACCGACGCCCACCACATCAAACACTGGGCCAAAGGAGGACCAACCGTCATGGACAACCTGGTCCTACTCTGCCGAACCCACCACACCCTGATGCACCGAAAACCCGGATTCACCGGCAAATGGGAAATCCGAATGGGCACCGATCACCTGCCCTGGTTCATCCCACCACCAGGCATCGACCCCGACCAGAAACCCCGCCGCTCCACCACACGACTCTGAACCCGGAGGTCACCGAGCAAACGTCTCGGTGACCCATTCCGGCGTGCTTCGATAACCGGAAAGGGCGGCGCGGCGACATCCATCCAACTCCACGCTCACAGGAGTACCACCCGAACCGTCAACCCGTAGGAGGGTTGATGATGCTGTCGCTGTCGCGATCTGATCACAAGGCTGAGCTATAGGAGCATCGGCTATGGCGGCAACCACGTCTCGACTCTCCGCTTCGGACAGGCGAATAACGTCCACGTCTGTCTGAGATTCATGCCGGCACACGGATAGTCCTGCAGCATCAGCGACAGGCGTAGCCAGCTCATTGTCTAGCGGGTCATAGCCTTCGCCTCTCTCGAACTGCTCGCGCGCCTTGTCAACTTCTCTGGCATCTGTCCGGTCGAATTGAACGGCAGACGAGCGATCGCAATTCGCCATCGTCGGAGAAAGACTCAACGAAGTTCGGACACGTTCGACTTCATGCAGAGATCGAAGCGAATCGAGAGGCCCGACTTGAAAGCCGCACGGACTCGACGGCCAGGCCGGAAACATCACTTGTCCGGCGCTGTTGGCCATCCACAGTTTGACGGGAACCAGTTCGCTTGTGACACAACTCGCAACGACATTGTCGGGAAAGCGTTTGGAGTCGACACGATATGCATCCTTGACGGCGGCTACGTCACCTTCGAGTCGAACCATGTCGACGGTTAGCGCTCCGGAGGCATCTTCGCCGACTTCGCAACGAAATACTGCCACTGGATCGAAATCAGATGGAAGATACCCTGTTTCGTGTTTCGGACGCGAATACAGATCGACACCGAACAGGCCCCATGCGACTTCAATTCCGAGACAGTCGGCAGTCTCGAACACCCGAGCCTCAGGAGGTGTGAAGTACACCGAATCTCGCCAGAACGGAGCCGAACAAGCGGTGACCAGGCAAAGCGACGCCACCAACGGCACCGACAGCAGCGCGCGTGCCGAGACCGTCAATTGCCCGCCCACTCCAGAAGGTTGTCGGCGGTCCAGGTATTGATCACCCGATCGGCTTCGACGCCGCACTTTTCGGCCCGGTCACAGCCGTAGCCCTGCCAAGCCAGCTGACCGGGGGCATGGGCGTCAGTGTCGATGGAGAAAAGACAATCGAGATCGCGGGCCAACTCGATCAAACGCGAAGGCGGGTCACGACGCTCCGGTCGGGAGTTGATCTCGACGGCGGTCCCTGATTCTCGGCAGGCCTCGAACACTTTCTCTGCGTCGAACTGCGACTCGGGCCGGGTTCCGCGAGCACCCTCGACAAGACGCCCGGTGCAGTGCCCGAGAATATCGACACGCGGATTTCGCACTGCAGCAAGCATTCTGCGGGTCATCGCCTCGCGTTCGGACCGCAGCTTGGAGTGGACGCTCGCCACCACGATGTCGAGTTCGTCGAGCAGATCGGGATCCTGGTCGAGTGAACCGTCCTCGAGGATGTCCACCTCGATTCCCGTGAGAATGCGGAAGGGAGCCAGTTCGGCATTCAACCCGGCTATCACGTCGAGTTGAGACCGTAGGCGCTCCGCGGACAGCCCGTTTGCAACTGTGAGGCGAGGCGAATGGTCGGTGAGGGCGCAGTAGTCATGGCCGAGTGCTGCTGCGCGTCGCATCATCTCTTCGATGGGGCTTCCACCATCGGACCAGTCGGAGTGGGTGTGGAGGTCGCCGCGGAGGGCTTGTCGCAATGGGCTGTCGCCGATGGGCTCAGCCTGCCCCCGCAGTTCCTCGAGATACTCGGGGATGCCGTCGTACGACTGAGCGATAATCGTGGCAGTCTTCGGCCCGATGCCGGTGAGGGCCTTCCAACTGTCGGCTTTCCGGCGAGACTCCTTCTGCTCGTCGGACAATCCTGAAAAGACCTCCGCAGCTCGGCGATAGGCCTTGACGCGGTGCGTTTCAGCGCGTGATCGTTCGAGCCAGTAGGCGATCTCCCGAAGCGCTTCATCCGGTTCCATGAGACCACTGTTCCGTCAGCAGCGGCTCGCGGCAACCCTTGATCCCCTTACGCTGTGAATATGGACGACCCGAGAGCACGATTTGAAGCCGCGCGGGTGGCTCACCTGGCAACGGCAGATGCGGCCGGCGTTCCGCACATCGTGCCGCTGGTATTCGTCTTGGTCGGCGGCACCGTCTATTCCTGTGTCGACCACAAACCGAAAACCACGACCGCTCTTCGCAGGCTCCGGAACATCACCGAGACGGGGCGCGCAAGCCTGCTGGTCGATCATTACGACGACGACTGGTCCGCGCTCTGGTGGGTCCGCGTCGACGGACATGCGGAGGTTCTCGACCCCGGCACCAAGGAGTCCGAGAGCGCGATCGATGCTTTGGCCGCAAAGTATCCGCAGTACGTAGATCACCGACCGCACGGACAGGTCATAGCTGTCCGCGATGTGGAGTGGTCGTCGTGGTCCGCAGCAGCCTAAGGTTCTGTCCTAGTGTTCAAGGAGCGAAAGTGATTGCAACACTCTCAATTCGGACAAATTGGTGGGGGATCGATGAAACGACGGCAGTTACTTCAGCGCGCAGCCACAGGTCTGGCGCTGGTAGCGGGACCTCAGGTGATCGACATGGGTAGCAGTTCCGGAAGCAGTCAAGACGCAACAAGTCCGTTGAACGAACAGTTGTCGGTTGTTTCGCTCTCACACGTGAACGACCCGGCGACGACGCCGGTTTTTCCAGGCGACCCCGAGTTCACTCTCGACACAGCGGCCACCATCGCAAACGACGGCTACTACCTCCAGTACGTCAAGGAAGGTGAGCACACGGGCACGCATTGGGGCGCACCCGCACACTTCCAGGAAGGCGGCCTCACAGCCGACCAACTCGATCCGGCGGACCTCTTCCTCCCCGCAGTGAAGATCGACATCCGGGACAAGGCTGCCGCCGATTCGGACTATGCGCTCACGGTCGCGGACCTGCAGGAATGGGAAACGCGCAACGGCAAGATCCCCGATGGAGCGGCCGTAGTTCTCTGGACCGGGTGGGAATCGCGCTGGGGTAGCGAAGAATATGCCAACTCCGATGCCGAGGGCGTCACCCACCAGCCCGGCTTCTCGGTGGACGCGGCGCGGTGGCTGATAGACACCGGCCGTTTGGGCACCCGCGGAGCATTGGGAACCGACACGTTCGGTCCCGACCTCGGAAACGACGAAACCTACCCCGTCTCGACAATCCTGTACGACAAGCATCGAATCAGCCTGGAGAACTTGAACAATCTTGCCGCCCTGCCAACCACCGGGGCTAGCATCCTTGTCGGTGGTGCGATCAACAAGGCCGGATCGGGTTCACCGGCAACGATTTTCGCACTACTACGGCGATAACCATTTGCGACGGTCGCCGTAGACAACGACCGCGCCCTTCCCACTTCTCTTCGCCTCGTACATCGCCGCATCGGCCTGGCGAAGAAGAGTGTGCGCGCTGAGCGGTTCGTCCCCGAACTCGAACTGCGCGGACTCGAAATGCGCGACACCAACGCTCGCACCCACCGACACCGATGTGTCTGCAGTCTGATCGGACCTGAGCGCGTCGACGATCCGGCGAGCCACGACGACGGCGTCGTCGATCGTGCCCTGCAGGAGCACTGTGAACTCGTCGCCACCGAATCGGGCGACAAACGCACCCTCGGGAACCGCTTCGCGCAGACGTGCTGTGAGAGCAACCAGTAACCGGTCGCCGGCCGGGTGCCCGTATCGATCGTTGATCTGTTTGAAGTCGTCCAGATCGACAAGCATCAGCACCCAATCGGAGTTCGTCTGGCGATAGTCGTCGATGGCGCTCGCAAAGTGTTCGTCGAACGCGGCCCGGTTTGCAAGCTCGGTGAGTGGGTCGTGATGTGCTCGGTACCTCAGCTCGTCCTGGGCAGCGGAGATCTGTTGAAGGAGCGCGTCGTTCTCGAGGAGCGTGAGTATTTGGCGCACCAGCGCGAGAACCAACACGCCGACGCCGAGTATCACGACCACGGCATCGAGGTTGCCGACGATCAGCGCCTGAACAGTCACGATCGTCGCGATCACCGCGATCAACAGATACGGCAGCAGCAACTGAGTCCGATCGCTTCGCCACTGCTGCGGCGCGTTGCGGTTCCGAGGCTCGGTTCGCTTCGTCAGCGCCGCCAAGGCGATCAACGGCGGCCCCGCGATGAACCCGGCATCGGCGATCGTCGGCATACTCTCGGCGCCGATCGCCACCAAGTACGCGTACAGGCTGTCCGAAAGGGAGAGCATCACCAACCCGCACCCGAGGAACGTCAGCGGTTCACGGATCTCGGCAACGGCCTTCGGTCCGATGACCATCAGCAAGACCATGGCGATCAGAACGAAGTCGGTGATCGGATACATCACCGCGACAAGAAACCCGAGAGATCCCGTCGGACCGGTATGAACGACGGCGCCCAGGGCCGTCGTCCACGTGAGGATGAACAATCCACCGACAACGACAAGACCGTCGAGCGTCAGCACGAGCCAGAGATGGATCGGACCGATCGCCTCACGCCGGGGCGACTGACGCACCAACGACAGAAGCGCCGGCACGGCGAACACCGGGAACATGAAGAAACCGATATCCGCGATCGACGGCGACGGAAGTGGAACGTGGAGAACCGAGCGGTAGAACGCCCAGAAGAACATCCCGAGAGTCCAGCCGGCCATACCCAGAGCCATCAGAGTTCGCCAACGACGCTCGACGCCGTGATAGCGCCGCGATGTCCACCAACAGACCGCAGTTGCGGTGGCTCCGCCGACGAGCTGGGCGATATCGTCCACCAGAACCGAAGTTCGTGGGCTGAGCAGCCCGGATCCGGCGAGAGCGATGACCGCGACAACGACGCCGAGAACCAGCCACGTGCGTCGCGCTCGGAACTGCGTCATCGAAGAACCCATCGGTGTTCAAGGCGTCACCACCGATCGTCTTGCAGCCGGCATCGTTGCGGCCGGAATGTTGTGGTGACGAATGCCCGTACGAACCTACCCGATTTGGTAGCGGATTGTTAACTGGACGAACGATCAGGAAGGCTCGTACGCCCCGCGGCGCTGTATTCCGCTCGGGTCCTACGCTGCTGCGAAGTCCATTTCGCGATCACCCCTTGCGAGGGGCTGAACAGGTACACCAGAGCGAACACGATGCCCTGCGTCATGACGACCATGCCACCGGAAGCCGTGTCGAGGTAGTAGCTGACGTAGATACCGGCAATCGCGCAGACTGCGGAAACGACGGGAGCTATCACCAGCATCCGCGAAAACTTGTCGGTGAGGAGGTAGGCCGTCGCGCCGGGGATGATCAGCATCGCCACCACCAGCACGACGCCGACGGCTTGCAACGCCACAACGGACGTGAGTGCGAGGACGCCGAGTAGCAGCGCACCCAGGCGCTTGGGCGAAAGACCTATCGCGTTCGCATGGATCGGGTCGAAGGCGAACAACGTCAGATCACGACGCTTGATCAACAGAATGCTCAACGCCAACGCGCCGAGTATCGCGACCTGCAGAAGATCGGACGAGCTCACCCCCAGCAGGTTGCCGAAAATGATGTGGTTGAGATCGGTCTGGCTGGGGGTCACCGAGATGAGAACCAAACCGAACGCAAAGAGAGTCGTGAAGACGATACCGATCGCGGCGTCTTCCTTGACGCGACTGGTGTTACGGATCAGTCCGATCAGCGCTACGGCGATCAACCCGAAGATCAAGGCCCCGATGGCAAATGGTGCGCCGACGACGTAAGCGAGGACAACACCCGGCAGCACGGCGTGCGAGACGGCGTCGCCCATCAACGACCACCCGATGAGCACCAACCAACAACTGAGCACCGCGCAGACAACCGCTGCCACAACCGCAACGGCCAACGCTCGCACCATGAATCCGTACTGGAGAGGATCAAGTAGCAGTTCTACGAGGTTCATCGATCAGGTCCTGTCCATCACGTCGAGACCGAAAGCCAGGGCGAGGTTTTCCGGTTGCAGCACGGTGTCCGGGTCGGAATGCACCAGGACATTGCGCATGAGCAGTACCGCCTCGTCGCAGAGTTTCGGCACAGCGTGGAGATCGTGGGTCGAGACCAAGATCGACCGGCCGTCGGAAGCCAACTCTCGTAGCAGCGTAGAAATCGTTGCCTCGGAACGCTTGTCGACGCCCGCAAACGGCTCGTCCAGCAACAGTATCGACGCGTCCTGCGCGATGCCGCGTGCGACGAACGCGCGCTTCTTCTGACCACCCGAGAGCTGACCGATCTGACGATCCGCAAATTCGGTGAGTTCCACCCGCTCGAGGGCCTCTGCCACCGCCTCGCGATCTGCACGCCGCGGACGTCGCAAGAATCCGAGGTGACCGTACCTGCCCATCATCACGACGTCACGGACGCTGATCGGGAAGGTCCAGTCGACGTCTTCACTCTGCGGCACGTATCCGACGCGGCCGCTCTTGCGCGCAGTGGCTGCGTCGAGACCGGCGATTCTGACAGAACCGTTGTCCGGCTTGATCATCCCCATGATCACTTTGAACAGAGTCGACTTTCCTGAACCGTTCATGCCGATCAGTCCGCAGACGCTACCCGAGTTCAACGTCAGATCGACGTGGTCCAGTGCGTGGACCTCGCCGTAGTAAACGCTGACGTTTTCGACGCGAATGGCTTCGTTCATGATTTACCGCCGGTCAGACCGCCGAGGATGACGTCGGTGTCGTGGCGAATCATGTCCAGGTAGGTGGGCACGGGACCGTCGGCTTCGGACAGCGAATCGACGTACAGCGTTCCGCCGAACTTCGCGCCGGTCGCCCCGACAACCTGCTGCATGGGGGCATCCGAGACCGTCGACTCGCAGAAGACGGCGGGAACGGAATTGGCTCGGACGAAGTCGATCGCGGCGATGATCTGCTGCGGCGTCGCCTGCTGCTCGGCATTGACCGGCCAGATGTACGCCTCGCTGAGTCCCGCGTCCCTGGCCAGATAGGAGAACGCACCCTCGCAACTGACGAGTGCACGCTGACCTGCGGGCAATGCCGCCAGCCCACTGACCAGGCCGTCCTGAACTGCTTGCAGTTCCGCCTTGTACTTCGCGCCGTTCTCCGCAAATGCCGAGGCGTTGTCCGGGTCGAGGTCGCTGAAAGCAGTCACCATGTTGTCGACGTAGATCTGCGTATTCAACGGAGACATCCATGCATGCGGATTGGGCTTGCCCGCATACGCGTCGCCGGCGATCGGAATGCCTTCGACGCCGTCGCTGACCACGACGTGTGGCACGTCCAGTCCGTTGACGAATTTCGCGAACCACGCCTCGAGGTTCATGCCGTTGTCGAGGATCAGATCGGCTTCGCTCGCCCGCCGAATGTCTCCGGGCGTCGGCTCGTAGCCGTGAATTTCCGCCCCCGCCTTGGTGATCGACTCGACGCGAAGATGATCGCCGGCAACGTTCTGGGCGATGTCCGACAGCACGGTGAACGTGGTGAGCACCACCGGGCGGTCGTCGTCGGAGCCAGAACTCACCGCAGAACAGCTGGACAGAAGCAGGGCGGCGAGGGCGGCAATTCCCAGGCGGCGGAAGTTCTTCGCGTCGCGTGTCGTCATGGTCGAACTCTAATATGTGGGTAAACAAATACACAAGTTCGTCTGACCGAACAATCCTCACTCGATAGGCTCGCACCATGCGTCCTACTGCCTTGATCACCGGTTCCAGTCGCGGCCTCGGAGCTGCCATCGCACGCGAACTGGCGCCGACACACGACCTGCTGCTCGGTGCACGATCCGCACAGGCCCTCGAGCCGATCTGCGCCGAACTGCCCGGATCGACGCCCCTACCCCTCGACCTCACGGACTACGACGCCGTCGCCGCCGCCGCCTCGTCCATCACGACGCTCGACGTGCTGGTACACAACGCCGGCGTGGCCGACATCGGAACCATCGAGGAATCCTCGGTCGATCAGTGGCGACGCACCCTCGAGGCAAACGTCATCGCCGTCGCCGAACTCACGCGGGTTCTCCTGCCCGCGCTTCGTGCGGCTGGAGGTCACGTCGTGCTGATCAATTCGGGTGCCGGACTGCGCGCCAACGCCGGTTGGGGCTCGTATGCGGCCAGCAAGTTCGCCCTGCGCGCTTTCGGAGATGCGTTGCGCCTGGAAGAGCCGGCACTGCGGGTCACCTCCATTCACCCCGGACGGATCGACACCGACATGCAGCGCGACATCGTCGCGGGTGAGGGCGACGAGTACGACCCTGAGCGCTTCCTGAAAGCCTCCACTGTGGCGCGTGCCGTACTCACTGCCGTCGAAACACCGTCCGACGCACACCCCACGGAGATCGTGCTTCGACCTACCGGCCGGTAAATCCCCAGTTCGGCGGTAACGGAATGGTGACGATGGCCATCCGGATATCGCTTTTCCGGGCACTGGCCCGATACTGACATCAGTTGTCGGACAAAGAGACTGGACTTGTCTCAGGAGTTCATCGAGAGGTGGTGTGCGATGCATGATCATACGGATACATGGGGGATCCCCAGCCAGACTTTCCTTCAGTGGTACCTGGTGGCGGCTGCCGTCGCGATCGGACTCTCGCTGTACAGCCGAATGACTGCGCGCCGGTCACCGGTGGTCGTCGACGCTGTCCGTCGGCCGCTCACTCCTCCCGAGATCGGTGCCTTGACCAGTGACTACCAAGCGGTGCTGGCGTCGATGGCTATTCTGCGCAGCGCCGAGCTGATCAGCACCGAAGGCAAGACCAAGCTGGCACTCACTGCGGAGGACAAGAATCGTCTCGACTGGTTCACCCGTACGGTGCACAAGCGGCTCGGCAACGGAAAGGTCCCGCTGCGGCAGGTGCGTCTGATGGGACGGCTGAACGTCGCACTCGCACAACTACGTACGACGTTGATCGACGAGGGATATTTGCAACGCCAGCAGGACGGTCTGACCACTGCCCTTCGGACCGTTCCGATCGTGGCGGTCATTGCTCTCGGCGTAGTCCGTCTCGTCGCCGGAATCGCCGGCGGTAAGCCGGTCGGGTTCCTGCTCCTCACCATCATCGTTCTCGCTCTGATGATTCCACTTCTTCGCATCAAGCGTCGTCGGACAGCTTTGGGAGACAGCGAGCTTCGACGACTCAAGCACGAAAACTCGTACCTCTCTCCGAAACTGCGGCCCGCGTACACGAGCTACGGTCCCTCGCTCGCCGGGCTCTCGGCGGCGCTCTTCGGTGCGGGCGCTCTGGTTCTGATCGATCCGGCGCTGGCGGGAGCGGTAGCTGCGGGCGCCGCGTACAGCCCGGGTGGCGGAAGTTCGAGCTACTACAGTTGTGGCTCCTCATCCGGATCATCCGGTTCGGACGGCGGTGGCGGCAGTGGGAGCAGTTGCGGCGGCGGGGGGTGTGGGGGATGAGCACGCATGCAGCCGACACCTGGGGGATCCCCAGCGAGGATTTCCTCTACGGCTACATAGCCGTTTCGGCCACGCTCATGGTTCTCACTCTGGGGTGGCGTCTGATGATCCAGGCACGCCGGCACGGGTACTCAACCGAGCACGGGTATTCCGCCGAGCAACTGACGCCTCCGGAAGTCGGAATGCTCACCGGCGAGTCACGCGCCATCGCAGCATCATTGGCAATCCTGCGTAGCGCTGACCTGATCACCACCGACGGCGCTGTCCTGCGCCCGTTGGGCCCTGGCGACGAGACCCTGGACTGGTACACCCTCACCGTGTACCAGCGCCTGGCCCAGCAGGCTCTACCCCATCGTCGGCGGCAACTCGCCGAGCGTATGACGGTGGAAACAGCTCGCCTACGAAACTCTTTGGCGGACCGGGGATACCTGACCTCCGACAGCGCCAGGCGTTCAATCTTTCTCTCCACAGTTCCGCTGAAGATCCTGGTGGCCGTGGGTATCGTCCGCATTGCTTTCGGACTGCACAACGACAAGCCCGTCGAGTTTCTGATTCTCGCCGTACTCGTCACCGGGTTCAGTATCCCGCTGCTCGGGCTCAACTTCGATCGAACCACCTCTGGCAAGGCGGCACGTTCGGAACTGACCACGGCACACGCCTACCTGTCCCCGCGCAACAAGCCTGCCTTCTCCGCCTACGGACCGCGTTTGGCGGGAATGTCCGCTGCTCTCTTCGCCGGTTCGGCGATGCTGATGATCAATCCCGCCTTGGCCTCCGCCGCCGGAATCGGTGCCGACGGCAGCGGAAGTAGCGGGGGTTCGGACGGTGGCGGTTCAGGCGGGGGAGGCAGCAGCTGCAGCGGGGGCGGCGGATGTGGCGGCGGCGGCGGTGGATGCGGGGGATAGCCGCGCCCGGGCGAGCATAAGCGCTGCGGCCTCGGTAGTGATGCCACGTTCCTCGCTCAACGAGTACACCTCGTCCAAGGTTCGACCGATCCCGCGGGTTCGTTCGACGACGTAGTCTTCGTTCCACCCCAGGACTTCTCGCCCCACGAGGTGAAAGGCTCCGCCTGCGTTCGCGACGAAATCAGGGGCACAGAGAACCCCGCGGTCTCGCAGAACCTCACCGGCAGCGGCATCGGTCAAGATGTTGTTTGCTGCGCCCGCCACGGCCAGAGTCGGAATCGACGCAGCCGCAGCGAAATCGATGATGCCTCCCATCGCGCAGGGGGCAAAGAGGTCACACGGTGTTCGGAGGACCTCGCCGGCAGGAACGACCGTGTGCCCCGCGAGAGAAGCCGCCTCGAGGCGCTGCGGGTCCGTATCGGCAACCAGCAGACGTGCGCCAGCCTGCGCTGCGAGACGGACGACGTCGCCGCCGACGGCGCCGAGCCCCTGTACCAGTACCGTTCGGCCGTCGAGTGTTCCGAGTCCTCGGCGACGCGCCGTGGCCTTCATCGCTTCGAACACACCCAGAGCGGTGGCGTGCGCGCTGGAACCGGCGCCACCGTTGCCGACCGAACGCCCGAAGACGTATTTGGTGGTGCGGCTGAGCTGATCCATGTCGGAAGAGTTGGTGTTGACGTCAGGACCAGTCCAGTAGTTTCCTTCGAGCTTGTCGATGTTCTCGGCGTGGATGCCGAGGATACGAGACCAGGTTGCGGCGTCGATCTGATTGCGCGGTGCTGGCAGTGCGATCACCGACTTCCCGCCACCCATCGGCAGGTCGGAGACAGCCATCTTCAAAGTCATTGCACCGGCCAGCTTCCCGGCGTCCGCCAGAGCGTGGCCGATCGAGGGATAGTGAGCGGCCCGCGTGCCACCCGACGCCGGTCCCAGACGGGTGGAGTCGATTCGAATCACGAAAGTCGTGCCGGTCTCCCGATCATGGCGTGTGACGGTCAGTTCACCGTCCCAGCGCAGTTCGTCGTCGATACTCATTGAATCTCCTTTTCTGTCTCCGGGTCAGTTGTGGGCGTGCAGTGGTGTTCCCGCGAGTGCGAGCATGGCCTCGCCCAACGCTTCGTTCTGACTGGGGTGCGCGTGGATGAAACGCCCCACTTCATCGGGAAGTGCTTCCCAGGCAACGGCCAACTGCGCCTCACCGATCAGTTCGCCGACGCGGTCTCCCACCAGGTGAACTCCGACAACAGGGCCTTTCGTTCCGCTTCGAATCACTTTGATTCCACCGGTAGTTCGCAGGATCTGACTCTTGCCGTTACCTGCCAGGTCGTAGATGACGGTGGAGACGTCGGTGTGCTGCGTGCGCGCCGCCTCTTCGTCGAGTCCGACCGATGCAACTTCGGGATGTGAGTACGTCACGCGAGAAATCAGATGTTCGGCGACCGGTATCGGATCCTTGCCGGCAATCTGTTCGGCCACAAAGATTCCCTGCTGGAAGCCTCGGTGCGCCAATGCAAGACCGGGCACGATGTCACCGACCGCGTACACACCGTCCACGGACGCGCGAAGGCGTTCGTCGGTGACGACAAACCCCTTGTCGAGGTTGATTCCGTTTTCTGCGAAACCGCTACCGTCCGTGCGGGGTCCGCGGCCGACGGCGACCAACAGTAGGTCGGTGTCGAATATCGTTCCGTCGCCCAGTTGGACGCGGACCGAATCGGCTGCTTCTTTCGCGGAAACCATCTTCGTACCTGTCTTGCACACGATTCCGCGTTTACGATAGGCCCGTTCGAGCTGCTTCGACGACCACGGGTCCTCGGCGGCGATCAGTCGGGGGAGTGCCTCGACGATCGTTACTTCGGCGCCGAACGAGCGCCAGAGGCTTGCGAACTCGACGCCGATGACACCGCCACCGAGTACCGTTGCGCTGGTGGGCACCCGGTCGAGTTCGAGTGCCTGGTCGCTGGTGACGATCCGTCGGCCGAGTTCGATGCCGGGGAGTTCCCGCGGATACGAGCCGGTGGCCAGAACGAGTGATGTTCCGGTGTAGCGGGTTCCGTCGACGTCGATGCTTCGCCCACCGACATACGTCCCGTATCCGTTGACGATGGTGATCTTGTGTTGCGCCAACAAGCCTTGCAGACCGCTGTACAGCCGCTCGACTGTCCCGTTCTTGTAGTCGTGCACCTGCGCGACGTCGATGCCGGCAAAAGATGCCCGGACACCGAATTGCTCACTGGTGCGTGCCGAATCGGCCACCTCGGCGGAATGCAGCAGTGCCTTGGTCGGGATGCATCCGCGGTGCAGGCACGTTCCGCCGACCTTGTCCGCTTCGATCAGCGTGACCGACAATCCGAGTTGGGCGGCGCGGATGGCGCAGGCATAGCCGCCCGATCCTCCACCGAGGATCACGACGTCGCTGTGGGGTTCTGCAGTTGTCATCGGAGCCTTGGTCATCAGAGCCTTCCCAGGACGCGGATCGGGTTCTCGATGTAGTCACCGAACAGCCTCAGGAATCCGCCGGCTTCGCCCCCGTCACAGACGCGGTGGTCGAAGCTCAACGAGATCTGAGTGACCTTACGAACGGTCAACTCGCCGTTCACGACCCACGGCTTGTCGATGATGCGTCCGATCCCCAGAATTGCCGCCTCGGGGTGATTGATGATCGGAGCCGATCCGTCGACCCCGAATACCCCGTAGTTGTTGAGCGTGAACGTGCCGCCGGTCAGGCGGGCGGGTTCGAGCTTGCCGTCGCGGGCAAGGTCGGTGGTCACCCGAAGTGCTTGTGCGAGTTCGACGGTGCTCAGGGCGTCCGCATTTCGAATGACCGGTACCATCAATCCCTTCGGTGTCTGCGCTGCGATCCCCAGGTGGGTGCGGGCGTGTCGGACGATCTCGCCTCGAGCAGTATCGACCGACGAGTTCAGTTCGGGGTACTGCGCCAACGCAGCGATCGTCAGCCGAGCCAGGAGCGCCATCAGGCTGATCTTGTCGGAATCGGGCAGTGACTTGTTGATCTCGGCTCGCGCCGCCAAGAGTTCGGTGGCGTCGACGTCAACCCAGGTTGTTGCGTCCGGGATCTCACGGCGGCTGGTGGACAGCTTGTCGGCAACCACCTTGCGTAGTCCCTTGATCGGGATCCGCTGGTCGGCCGCGTGTGACGTTTCCAATTCCGTGCCGGTGTTCGACCCGGCCTCGACGTCGGCGCGCGTGATGACTCCGCCGGCGCCCGAACCGGAAATCGTGGTTAGGTCGATACTGTTGTCAGAGGCCAGTTTACGAACGATCGGCGAGATCACGCGTACCGACGGAGCCGCTCTGCGGCGGCGCAGAGGTGCATCCTCGCTGGTGCCGTAGCCGATCAGGACGTTGCCCGAACCGGCGCGTTCCTCTTCGCGGTAGCGCTCGTGGTTGGCCGAAACGACCGCGTCGACACTCTCGCCACCACTCACAGTGATCAGCGGTGTGCCCACCTTCAGGGTGTCTCCGTCTTTGCCGTGGAGTTCGATCACGGTTCCGGCGAACGGGATGGGCACATCCACAGCAGCTTTCGCGGTCTCGACCTCGACGACGATCTGATCGATGGTGACCACGTCGCCGACCTTGACGTGCCACTCCGCGATGTCGGCCTCGGCCAGACCTTCACCCAGATCGGGGAGCATGAATACCTGATTGCTCATGCCGTCACCGCCCAACGGGTGTCCGGGGCGTCGTTCCACTGCAGACGGTCGACGGCGTCCAGGACCCGGTCGATGCTGGGCAGGTGGTGACGCTCGAGCTTGGGAGCGGGGTAGGGGATGTCGAAGCCGCTGACCCGGAGCACCGGGGCATGGAGATGGTGGAAACACCGTTCCTGCACGCGGGCAGCAATTTCTGCACCCACACCGGCAAAACCCTGCGCTTCCTGGATGACGATGCAGCGTCCGGTCTTTCGCACCGATGCGGTGACCGTCTCGTCGTCGAACGGCACTATCGAGCGGATGTCGATCACCTCGACGTCCCGGCCCTCGGCTGCAGCGGCCTCGGCGGACCTCAGTGCAACGTCCACGGACGGACCGTAGGCGATGAGCGTCGCGTCACGACCGGGGCGACGGACGACGGCGCGACCGATCGGCTCACGTGCGGTCAGTTCGACATCTGCTCGCGCGAAGTACAGCTTCTTGGGCTCGAGGAAGATCACGGGGTCGGGGTCCTCGATTGCCGAACGTAGCAGCGAGTACGCATCTTCCACCGTGGACGGCGCCACAACCTTCAGTCCGGGTGTGTGCGCGTAGTAGCCCTCACTGGAATCACAGTGATGCTCCACCCCGCCGATACCGCCGGCAAAAGGAACACGAATGACTATCGGAATCGACAGCGCGCCCTTGGTGCGGTTGCGGATCTTCGCCACATGGGAGGCGATCTGCTCGAACGCCGGATAGGCAAACGCGTCGAACTGCATTTCCACGACCGGACGAAAACCGGCCATGGCCATGCCGATTGCGAATCCGATGATGCCGGACTCGGCGAGGGGGGTGTCGAAGCATCGGTCGTCGCCGAAGTCGCGGGTGAGGCCGTCGGTGACGCGGAAGACGCCGCCGAGGGTGCCGACGTCCTCACCGAAGACGACAACGTTGTCGTCCGCGGCCAGAGAGTCGCGTAGCGCGGTGTTGAGGGCCTGAGCCATCGTGAGCATGGGCATGGTCAGTGTCCCCCTGTGTCAGCGGCTTCGGCGGCAAGTTCGGTTTCGAGTTGGGCGTGTTGCTCTCGCAATTGCGGTGTCTGCTCGGCGAAGACGTACCGGAACAGATCGAGCGGATCGTGCGGGCGGTCGACGTTCATGCCGGCGCGCAGTGTGGCGGCCGCGGTTTCTGCCTCTGCAGTCAGCGATTCCACGAACGCGTCGTCGATCAGATCGTGTGCGCGCAGATACTTTTCGAGACGCGGCAACGGATCTCGCCCGAGCCAGGCTTCCACCTCGGCGCTGTCGCGGTAGCGGGTGGCGTCGTCGGCATTGGTGTGTGCGTCGATGCGATAAGTGTGTGCCTCGACGATCACCGGTCCGTTTCCGCTGCGGACGAAGCGTGCCGCCTCGTCCATGACGGCCAGCATCGCAACGGGATCGTTGCCGTCGACCTGCTCGCTGCCGATCCCGTAGCCGACGCCCTTGTGCGCCAACGTCGGTGCTGCGCTTTGGCGCGACAGTGGCACGCTGATCGCAAATCCGTTGTTCTGCACCAGAAAGATCACCGGCGCCTTGAAGACGGCGGCGAAGTTCAGCGCCTCGTGGAAATCGCCCTCACTGGTGGCGCCGTCACCACAGAGCGCCAAGGCGACGGTGTTCAAGCCCCGTCGAGACTCCCCGTAGGCCACCCCCGCTGCATGCAGCAATTGCGTTGCCAGCGGGGTGCACTGCGGCGCACTGCGCAGTGCGACCGGGTCGTATCCGCAGTGCCAGTCGCCGGCGAGCATGCTCAGAATCTGCACCGGATCGACACCCCGGGCGGCCAACGCCATCGAATCCCGGTAGGTGGGGAAGAGCCAGTCACTCGGCTCCAGACTCATCGCTGCCGCGATCTGACATGCCTCCTGCCCTCGCGAGGACGGATACACGGCCAGGCGCCCCTGTTTGGTCAGCGCCGTAGCCTGCTGGTCGAAACGCCTGCCCAGGAACATCTTTCGATACATCGCGATCAGGCGATCGTCGCTCGGTTTTGCGTAGCGCGCCTCGCTGCGCGTCAGTTCTCCCGCAGGGTCGAGGTACTGCACCGCAGAATCGGCCGGCAGGAACTTCTGATACCGCAGTTCCCCCAAGGGCTCGACAAGTGTCACTTCTACCTCCAGAAGACGTTGTGTCCATCAGTATTCGCACTTCGGCGACGTAATGGCAGCAAGCGTCGAGGATTCAAGACAAACGGCCTATCATGAGGATTCGGGCAGCAATATGTCCATCAACCGACTCGACTACCGAACCAGGAATGGACAGATGGCCACCGAACCGCACGCTCTCGATGCGATCGACCGTCGCATCATCGCCGAGCTGGTCGCAGACAGTCGCATCTCCATGCGTGCACTGGCCGAGAAGGCGCACATATCCCGCGCTCACGCCTACGTCCGCATCGAAAGGCTCGAGGACGCCGGAATCATCACCGGATTCACGACGCGGATCGCCCACGAGAAGGCCGGACTCGGCTCCTCGGCATACGTGGCACTCTCGATCAGGCAGCACTCGTGGCGAGGTCTGGCGGCGTCCTTGAAGGCCCTGCCGTTTGTCGAGCACTTCTCCCTCCTCGGGGGCGACTTCGACGTTCTGGTGCTGGTTCGAGCCCCGGACAACCAGGAACTACGCCACACCGTTCTCGAAGAACTCCAGGGACTCGACGGGGTTCTCTCGACCAAAACGTGGCTGATCTTCGAAGAAGGCAACGGTCCGGGACCCAACTGGTTGCCCGGCTGATCCGTCTATAGTCGCCGTTAGCAGTTGCACACGGGAGGTGACTCGAATGACCCTGTACGGCCTGGGAATCGGTTGGCGCCCCGAGGTCTCCGGAATCATCGCGCAACTCGACGGCCTGGCATTCTGCGAAGTCATTGCCGAATCCATCGGAAACGAGATACCGCCGCACCTCGGCTCGCTGGGAGTTCCGGTGATTCCGCACGGAATCTCGCTCTCACTTGGCGGGGCCGAGGCGGTAGATCAGGCACGGATCGATCACCTTGCGCATGCAGCTCAGCTACTGGGCGCTCCCTTGGCGAGCGAGCACATCGCATTCGTGCGTGCAGGCGGCATCGAGGCCGGGCACCTGCTCCCACTGCCACGCACCCACGAAGCGATCGATGTCTTGGTACGCAACATCACCCGCACTCAGGACGGTCTACCGGTGCCGTTTGCCGTCGAAAACGTTGCCGCCCTTTTCGACTGGCCGGACGACGAGTTGACCGAAGGGGAGTTTCTCGCGGAGATCGTCGACCGCACCGGGGCTCTGCTGGTTCTCGACATCGCGAACGTCTATGCCAATGCCCTCAATCGCGGGCGTGATCCCTGGGCCGAGCTGAGCCGGCTACCACTCGAGCGAATCGCATACTGCCACATCGCCGGTGGCAGCATCAGCGACGGCAAATACCACGACACGCACACCGATCCGGTACCCGAAGCCGTGCTGGAACTCCTTGCGCAGTTCACCGCCGCCGGTCACCATCCTGCCATCATGCTCGAGCGCGACGGAAACTATCCGCCGGCACTGGAATTGCTCGACGAGCTCGATGCCATCGCCGACGCAGCTGGTCTGGATCGCATCACCGCGGGCACCGATTGGTCACGCACATGAGCACGCTCGGTGAGCGTCAAGAGGCGCTGATTCGCGCACTGGTGGCGGGTGGCGAACTGCCCGAAGGCTTCGACAAAGACGAAGCCGCCGTTGTCTCGGCGGCGCTGCTCCGAAAGCGCGCAGGAGAAGTGGCGCACCACCTTCCGGTCGTGCGCCACACTCTCGGCGATCGTTATCTTCAGTTGTTCACAGCGTGGGCGGACGGACGACCGAAGTCGTCTTCGCATGCGGATGCCCAGGCCTTTGTCGCCCATCTCCAGGACATCGGCGAACTGCCTCGCCCACCCTGGTATCAGAGGTTTCGAAAGGTCTCACGCAAGTGAGACAACAGCTTCGCTGGTGTACATGAGGAACGTCATCGATTCCTGGAAGTACAGCTCGACGGAGTTCGCATCGTGCGAGAGATAGCCGATGGACAGGTCCTGGCCGAGGTGCAATTCGTAGTCACCGCCACGTGTCGACAGCAGGAAAGCGCCGTCGATGGCCGGGGCCCAGATGATCTCGCCGTCGAGGACGCGTCGCAGGTGCTCGCGGATGGGGTAGCCGTGATCGGAGGTCTCGTTGATCGCGGTGAACGCATCTGCATTCAAGAGCAGTGAGTACGGTCCGTTGACACCGGCCAAGCGCAGCGACGTGATCGCCTGGCTGATGGCTTCCGGGTAGTCCTTGGCGTCGATGGGTAGCTTCAGTTCCGGGTTGGAACCGCTGGCCCGCACGCCGGTGATGCTGGCTGCGGGGTATCCCTCGAAGATGGCGCGGTCCTCGGCGAACGCGATCTGCTTGGCCGCGTCCTTGACGGGCTGCCAGTCGGAGTCCTTGGCGCCGCGTTCGACGTCGTCGATGGCCTGACGGCTGACGGTGAAAGGGACCCGCAGTTCGATGATCGGCTGGGACTGACGAGCATGTGCGATGACGCCGTCGGCCAAGGGATTGATCGGCACCTGATGCCCGAGTGGGATGGCCGCGAGATCGTCACCCGACGGTCCCTCCACATCCACGACACGACGACCGGCGACGTGACGCTTGAAGGTACGGCTCGCCTCTTCTTCGATCTCGGCCCAGGCTGCTGCCGAAATGGGTGCTAGGTCGCGGTGCAGGTTTGTCATTGCTGGGCACTCCTTTTGAGGCTGCCGATTCCGAGAGAACCGTCAGAGATGGGCGCTGTGAACGTCGCTTCGGGAACGAGCCTGGTCGGCAAGTCCGGGGGATCGTCGAGAAAGTCCGCCGTCGGAACGAAGAAATTGATTCCGGTGACGGCGGTGGAGAAATCGAGAATGCGGTCGTAATTGCCGACGGGATTCCCGATGAACATGTTGGTGAGCATCTGCTCGGTGACCGTAGGCGACGCCGAGTAACCGATGAAATAGGTACCCATCTCAGCGGAGCCGACGTGGCCGAACGGCATGTTGTCCCGCAGAATCTGGATCTGCTCACCGGATTCGTCTTCGATGACGGTGAGTGCGGTGTGGGAGTTGGCCGGCTTGGTGTCGTCGTCCATCTCGAGATCTTCGAGCTTGGAGCGTCCGATGACGTTCTCCTGCTCCTCGACGGGCAGGGAGTTCCACTCCGACATGTTGTGGAGGTACTTCTGGACGATGACGTAACTGCTGCCTGCGAAATCCGGATCCTCGTCACCGACGGTGACCGCGACGTAAGCGGCCTGCCCGGACGGGTTCTCGGTACCGTCGACAAAACCCATGAGGTCGCGTTGCTCGAAATACTTGAACCCGTGGACCTCGTCGATCACCGACGCGGCCCCGGCCAACCTGTTGGTCACGACCGTGGCGAACTCGAAGCACAGGTCCATCTGACGGGCCCGGATGTGAAACAACAGATCGCCCGGCGTGCGCGGGGCGTGGTGTTTGTCACCGGTCAACTCGACGAACGGATGCAATTCCGCCGGCCGTGGACCGTCGAAAAGTCGGTCCCACGCATCCGAACCGATGCCGACGACGGCAGCCAAGCCACCGGCGGGAACCCGGAATCCGATCGAGCGTTGCAGCCCGGAAATATCCGCCAGAACGTCGTGAACTGCCTGCTCACCACCCTCGTCGATGGTGAAAACCAGGAAGATCGCAGCTTCCGTGAGCGGGGTCAGCAACGGCTGCGGTATCGCGGGAAGGGCCACTTCGGCCTCGTCGATCTCACTCGTTTCCGCCATGCAGACCAGTATGGACGATTCCGGCAGTCCCGGCATCAGTAGTGGGTAAGTCGCGTCAGGGTGTCGCGTCAGGGGGTTGCGGCCTGGGCGCCCGCGTCGAAGCCGGCCGGAATCTCGAAGATCTTTCCGTCGAACCCGGCGCGGTAGAGATGCCCGGCCGCGAAACCGGAATTGCCACGCCCGTAGGTCAACACACTCGACACTTGCAGTCCGCTGGTGAGCGAGCAGTACTGGCCGGGTCCGTCGATCCGCCACACCTCACCACTGATGTCCGTGGGAACAATTGCGCGATCTCGCGAGTCCAAGGTCAAACCATCTGGAGCAGAAAAGGTTTCGAAACCACCGAGATCGACCAACGACTCCGAATATCCCGGATTGTCCACGGAGATGCGGCTGACACCCGGGTTTGCGAACGTGCGCGAAACGTAGAGCCAGCGATTATCGGCGCTCAGGGCAGCGCCGTTTGCACTCGGGAAGGTTGCCCACGCCGGGTCGACGGAACCATTCGGGCTGACCTTTCCGATCAGCGAACCGAAATCGTTGGTGGCGTAGATTGTCCCGTCGTGCGCGACGGCAAGGCCGTTTGCAGCGCTCAGACCACCGGCTATCGGCGTCACGGCGCCCGAGTTCACGTCCACCCGCGCGACCGACGCAGCACGCGTCAGATCGCCGATCAGCACGCCGGCGTTTGCTCCGGTACCCACCAGCAGTGAACCGTCCGGGCTCCACGCGAGTGCGCCCGCACCGCCGGGAACCGTCGCGATCGGAACTGCGGCCTGACCAGGCCCGTCGACGCGGAAGATCCGCCCACTCACCAGGTCGGTCGCATACAGGCGCCCTTGCCCGTCCACCGTGACACCCTCGAGGGCCGCACCCGGAATCTGGGCGCTGAGTATGGCGGGTGACGATCCAGGGCAAGGCGGAGCGGCGGCGGCACCGGACACGCCCAGAGCCAGAAGCGAACCGGCAACAAGAGCACCGGTGATACCTACCCGAATACCGCGATCGAAGATCCTGGTGCGCATCTGCGCAACGCTAGACCTTCGGCCCGATTTCGCCTAGAGCCACCGAAGGAAAGAGATCAAAAGTTCATTGACCTCGGCAGCGTGTTCTTGTTGTACGAAGTGCCCCGCACCGCCGAGGAGATGTACACCCCGCAGGTCGGGGACGGTGTCCTTCATTCGGTCCAGTGCCTTGGGACCGCTCATCGCGATGACCGGGTCTTCCGCGCCCGCAACGAAGAGCGTCGGGACCTCGACGTGCGCGCCGTCCAGATCCGCGCTGCGTTCCCAATTGGCGTCATACGCTCGGTACCAGTTCAAGCCACCGGTGAAACCTGTTGCAGTAAAGGCCTTTACATAGACATCCAAATCATCCTCGGTGAGCCACGACCACGGCAACGCCGGCGCCTCGGGAAGTACGTCGAGATAGCCGTTTCCTTCGGAGGGGTTCTTCCACACATCGAGGTACCGGTAAGCCCCGGACAAGGCGTGGAAGAGCCGCTGAAGGAATTCACGTGGACGGGCGTCGAGTTCGCGCTCCGCGACACCCGGTTCCTGAAAATAGTGAATGTGCAGAAAGTGCTTGCGCGCCAAGGCGGCGTAGATGGCCGAGGGCTTGGCCGGGAATCTGTCCGGCGCATAGGGAACCGCCAAGGAGACCAGTCCCGCAACGCGATCGGGGTGACGAAGCGCTGTCGTCCACGCGGCCGGAGCGCCGAAATCGTGTCCGACGAACACCGCTTTGTCGATTCCGAGAGCGTCGAGTAGGTCGATCAGCCGGTTCGCGACGGCGTCGTTGGTGTAGTCCTCGATCGCGTCGGGGCGGGTAGTGCCGCCGTAACCGGGCATGTCGAGTGCAATCGCCCGAAAACCCGCTTCCGCCAACGCTGCCGACTGATGGCGATAGCTGTATCCGAGGCCGGGAAAGCCGTGGCACATGACCACAGCTGTCCCGGAACCGGAATCGTCGATCTGCCAACAGAATCCGTCGACGTCGATCGTCTTGACCGTCATGTCAGGCGGTGATCATGTCTTCCTGGTTCCAGAATGCGCGCATCGACAGGATCTTTCCGTCGTCGTCGAAGGTCATGACGTCGATGGGTGCGATGGTCAGGGTCTGCTCGCCGAGCTTGGTGATCAGCGAGAAGTGGAATGCCGCTTCGTTTCCGGCGATGCGGAGGGTCTGAAGGTGAGCTTCCTGGTCGAAATTCTCGATCACGGAGTAGAACTCGAGAATGGACTCGCGGGTGGTGCGCACGTCGGTACCAACCGGGTCTTCGACCGTTGCACCCTCTGCGTACAGGGCCACAACCTGGGCAGCAGTGCCCGTCGCAACGGTCTCGATGTAGGCGTCGACGGTCTTGCGGATTACCTCTGCGGACGGTGCCATGGTCTACCCCTCGTAGTTAGAACAGGTTCTAATTCTGAGGATAACCTACGACTCTGTTCCACGGGTCAGCTTTCGAGCACCTTGCGCAGGCGAGCCTTCTTCCGGTTCTCCCGCACGATCCAGACGACATCGGTGTCGTCCGACGCCTCCAGGGAGACGAATGCCGGCAGGGCATTCTCCGGATCCGCCGCAACCGCGACACTCCAGCAGTATCCGAGCGCCTGCCGGAGAGTCCGTGTGTCGGCCTCGCGACGAGAATCAGCTGGTTGCGAGACGATCCACTCGGTAGCGTCTCGGCACACCTGAACGGCCAGCGCAGCGTTGGTCTTGTCCTTCAGCAACCGTGGCTCGCAGATCCCCGCAGCCGCTGCGCGCAGCGTCAATGGATGAGCGGAGCGTGACCACTGCTCGATGATCGCCCGCAATAATTGCGGATCCGTGTCGCCTATCGCCTGAACGGCCATCGCGGCAGCTTCACGTGCACGCCACGACGCACTGGTGGTTGCCTCCGTCAGACTGTTCAGAACAGCCTTGTCGCGTGAACGAACAAGGATGAATCCGAGCCCGACGATCCCACAGCAGCGGATGTATTCGTCCTCGGACTCCGCCGCCAGCAGGATGTCGTCGTCATCGGCGCCGCGCGCGAACTCGAGCATGAGCCCAAGGTTCGCGCGCGGGCCGGGCAGTCCTGAACGCTCCGTCAGGTAACTCCACAGTTCATCGCCGTCCAGATCCGCGAACGTCATGGGAGTCCTGCTTTCTCGAGTGCGGGTGCACCCATCATTTCACCGAAAGCCCTCTCACGACGGGAGTTCGAAGCTCACTTGCTTCCGTCGTCGCGCATAGAGGAATCCACCGACAAACGCGAGCACCAGCACCCCGGTCATCACCACGGCCAGAATGTTGCCGCCCAGTAGGAGCGGAAGGTTTCCGGCAATGGCGATCGCGAATCCGATCAGCCCGACAAGACCCAAGCTCGGGGCAAGTTTGGTGTGCCAGAATCGCTGATCGACCTTCGTACGATGAAAGAAGACGAGCACCGCCAGGCACGTGAGCAACATGAGGGCCACGATCCCCACCGTTGCAACGCCGGCGAACCACGCGAAGATCTGTGTCACCGGATCCAGACCGATGACGATGCAAGCTCCGAGAAGTACCAGAGCACAGCAGGATTGCACCACTGACGCGATGTGCGGCGAACCATGCACGCGGTGCGTCCGCCCACCTGCGCCCGGCAGAACGCCGGTGTTCGACAGAACGAAGATGTATCTGGCCAAGACATTGTGGAGAGACAGAACTGCGGCAAAGAGACTGGACACCAACAGAATTTGAATCAGGTGGGCTGTCACCGTTCCGGCAAAGTCGGTGGCAGTGGTGATCAGCATGCCGTCGGGGTCAGTACCCGCAATGTCCACTGCACCCTTGTCGCCCCAGGCTGTCACAACCGCCCAACTGGAGAGAGCGTAGAAGCCGCCGATGAGGATCAAGGCGGCGTATGTCGCTCGCGGGATAGTCCGCGCGGGATCCTTCGCTTCGTCACGGAAGATCGCCGTCGACTCGAACCCGATGTAACCGGCAAGCGCGAATACCAATGCGACGCCGGGGGATCCGGAGAATATTTCCGACGGAGAGAACATTGCTGTCGACGGGCCTTCCGGACCACCGTCGGCGATGATGAAAGCGTCGAGTACGACTACGATCCCGACCTCTGCGACCAACAGGATGCCGAGCACCTTGCCCGACAATTCGATATGACGAAATCCGAGGACGGCTACCAGAGCCAACGAGGCGAGCGAGAAGATCCACCACGGCACCTCCGGACCACCGTAGGAGGTGATCAACGAACTCATTGCCGGGCCGAGGTAGCCGTATACGGCCAATTGCACTGTGCTGTAACTGACGAGGGCCAACATCGCACTGCCGACGCCGGCACCACGGCCGAGACCATGTCCGATGTAGAGATAGAACGCTCCGGTTCCCGGGATGTAACGCGACATCGCGGTGAACCCGACGGCGAAGAGCAGAAGTACACCGGTTGTCACGGCGAAGGTCATGGGGAAGCCCGCACCGTTGCCACCGGAAATACCCAGCGGCACAAGACCACTGATCACAGTCAGGGGAGCAGCTGCGGCAACGACCATGAGGACTATCGAGCCGGTACCCAGCGAGCCTCGAAGAGTTCGGTCATCGCCGGATGCATCACGTGAAGCATTGACGGAAGTATGGGTCATACGGGCGATGTTAGAACCATTGAAGTCGATTCGGGACCCAATTCACAAAACTTTTACTTGCGAAAAACGGGACGAACCGTCCGTTCGTCGCGCTCCCGTCAGCCTTCTTCCTGCAGCGCCAAGCGTTTGAGCTCGTCTTTTGCGTGCAGAATGTGACGTTCCATTGCCTCCGCCGCGCGAGCGCTGTCGCCCCGCTTGATCGCCTCGAAGATTTCCTTGTGCTCCACCCTCGAAGCCTCGACCTGGTCTTCGAACACGAGATGATCGACGGGGACGAACATTTCGCCGCGAGCCTCGACCACAGCGGCCTCCAACCTGCTGTTTCCCGCCGCTCTGGCGATACCGCCGTGGAACCTGGCGTCACAAGCCCGGAACGATCCCCGACTTCCGGAAACCCCCAATTGCTCAATGGATTCGAGCAACTCGAGAAGATGACGATCGGTTCGCCGGACCGCCGCGAGGCTTGCCGTGCGCATTTCCAACCCGATACGGAGGTCGACGATCTCGTCGATGTCTGCTTCTCGCGCTTTCAACTGGCCAACCCAGTCTTCATAAGGCCTGGTCAACTCCGAAACGAACGATCCGCCCGTGGCTCCTCGCCGCACCTCGATGTATCCCATCGCCTGAAGGATTCGGACCGCTTCTCGCACACTGACTCGACCGACTTCGAGTTGCTGAGACAGTTCACGCTCGGACGGCAGGCGATCACCGGGGCTGAGCGCGCCGCTGTGAATGAGCAGTCGCAAGCGTCGAGCGATATCCTCCCCCAACGTCGGTGCACTGACCATGAATTCGATGGCCGGCAGCTTGTCGATCTGCACGTCTCGTACCCCCTACTCGGTGCCTGGACCGACACTTACGCTTCGTCTTGACCTACGAAATCGAACGCTCCCATTCGCAACTGTCCTTGAATAGATACAGCAGCGCGCGGCACTTCGAACCCGTTACCCCAACTTTACAAGCCAAACTCTAGCGAAAAGCCATTCAATGGTTCTATGCTCGCTCCTATGACCCAATTCACGATGACGGCGGAGGCACTCCCCGCCATGCCCCTGATCGGAGTCACCGGCCGCGTCGACCGCGGCGGGCCGTCACTACCCAACGTCGTCGGCGACGCGTTGATGGAAATGTTCTTCACCGATTTTCCGTCGAAGATCCGCGCTGCCGGTGGTCAACCGATCCTGCTGAGCATCCACAGTGATCCGCGCCGAATCGTCGAGCATCTCGATGCCCTCGTCCTCAGCGGTGGTTCCGACGTGGACCCCAGGCGATACGGCCGCACCCCCGGACCAAACTCCTCGATGATCGACCCCGCTCGGGACGAATTCGAGTTCGCCCTGGTCGATGCAGCCTGGGAAATCGGACTGCCGATCCTGGGTGTATGTCGAGGACACCAGGTCGTCAACGTCGCCCGCGGGGGCACTCTGATTGCCGACCTTCCGACCGACGCCGGTGAGGCACACAGCTTCTTCGGTTATCCGCGTTCGTACCGACCGCAACAGGTCGCTCTGGAATCCGGTTCCGTCCCACACAGTCTGTACGGCAACAGCATTCACGTGAACAGCCTTCACCACCAAGCCGTGGACACCCCGGGGAGCGGGCTTCGGATCGTCGGACGCGCGCTCGACGGCGTCGCCGAAGCCATCCAGGCCGCCGATCGCCCCGTGGTGGGCGTGCAGTGGCACCCCGAATTCTTCGTCGAAATCGACCCGCTCTTCTCGTGGCTCGTCGACGCTGCAACCTCCCGTCGGACCAATTCTTCTCACCAGATCGATCATCACAGAATGGAAGACAACAATGTCACGTACGCATGAGAACAAGGTTGCCCTGATCACCGGTGCAGGCTCCGGAATCGGCCGCGGCATCGCGCTGCGCCTCGCCTCCGACGGTGCCCGCGTCGCGGTCGTGGACCTTCACATCGAAAGTGCAAAGGAGACCGTCGCACTTATCGAATCGCAGTACGGCACACCCGCGCTCGCCCTTGAGGCCGATGTGCGCGACCGCGCCGCCGTGAGCGCCGCTTTCGAAGCCACCGTCGCCGAATGGGGACGCTTCGACTACCTCGTCAACAACGCCGGCCTGATCACGATGAGTTCTCTCGAGAACCTCACCGACGAAGAGTGGGACCTCGTCCTCGACGTCAATCTCAAGGGCATGTTCATCGTCACGCAGATCGCCACCCCGTACTTCCGCGACGGCAACAGCGGCGCTGTGGTGAACTTGTCGACGGTGGAAGCGGACGTGGTCGTGTCCTCCCAGGGCTTCGCACAGGTCCACTACAACGCGTCGAAGGGTGGAGTGAAGATGCTGACGAAGGCTCTGGCCGTCGAACTCTCGCGGTACAACGTACGAGTCAACGCGATCGCCCCCGGGCCGGTCCCCACCGCCTTCCTGCCTGGCATCGACGTCTCCTCCGGCGAAGTTCTCGACTTCATGAAGTCCAGGCTCCTGGTGCCGCGCGTCGGCCGCCCCGAGGACATGGGTGCTGCAGTCTCCTTCCTGCTCTCCGACGACGCCTCCTACATCAGTGGAGTCCAGCTGCCCGTCGACGGCGGATGGCTTGCCCGATGAAAGGCCGGCTCACCACGGCCGAGCTCGCCGAGTCCGACATCGACACCGTCCTCATCGCCGGTATCGACCTCTACGGACGGTTGATCGGCAAACGAGTCCCGACGCGAATTTTCCTCGCGAACATCGACGAGGGTCTGCATGTGTGCACCTGTGTGTATGCCTGGGATGCCAGCCAACGCATGGACAAACTCGTTGTCGACTACGCCGGCGGACACACCGGCTGGCATGACTTCCGCCTGCAACCTGACCTGGGAACACTGCGACGCGCGTCGTGGCTCGAGTCCACTGCCATCGTCATCGCTGACTCGGTCGACGAACATACCGGCGAGATGGTCCCGATCGCACCGCGCACGATCCTGCGCAAACAGATCGACAAGCTCGAAGCTGACGGCCACACCGTCTACGCGGCAACGGAACTCGAGTTTCACCTCTACCGAGGTGCCCCCGACGCATTGCGGCGCAGCGGCTATCGGGATCTCGAACCCACCACCCTGGTGCCCTCGGATTACACCATCACCGCCGGCAACGCGATGGAACCTTTCTTCCGCAAGGTACGAACCGCGTTGGAGGAGAGCGCGATTCCCGTGGAGGTCTCTCAGGTCGAATACGGCCTGGGCCAGTGGGAGATCAACCTCGAATACGGAACCGCCCTCGAGATGGCCGACCGCCATGTGCTATTCAAGCAGGTCGTCCACGACGTCGCTGCGGCAGAAGGGCTCACTGCTACCTTCATGGCACGTCCGAGCACCGACGGCATGGGCTCGTCGTGTCATATTCACGCGTCCATGCGGAGCGACGACACCTTCCCATTCCACGACGAAACCGCAGAAAACACCGCGAGCGCCGAGCTGCTGCACGCCGTCGGCGGAGTTCTCGAGCACTGCCCGGAACTCATGCTGTTCTACACGCCGACCATCAACTCGATGCGCCGCACCAGAGCCAGCCACGATTTCTCGGGGAACGGCTTGACCTGGGGTTTCGACAACAGGACTACCACCTGCCGACTCATCACCGGTGCACCGTCCGCCAACCGTCTCGAAATGAGACTGCCAGGGGCGGACGCAAATCCGTATCTCGCACTCGCCGCCGTTCTGGCGTCGATGAACGACGGTCTGACACGAAAGCTCGATCCCGGCGCACCGGTACGACGCGACGGGTACAGCGACACAGACACACTCGAGAAGGTGAAGCAACAACCGCTGCCCGGCACACTGGACGAAGCGGCGCGTGCGCTCGAGGCCAGTGAGTTCGCACTCGCGGCGTTCGGCGCCGAGGTCGTATCGCACTATGCGGCGGTCGCCAAGGACGAATGGGATTCCTTCATGTCCGCGGTCACCGACTGGGAACGCGAACGCTACCTCGACAACATCTGACCTACAAACGATTTCGCCACGAAGGACAGTCATGACCACTTCATGCTCACTCGTGCCCCAGAACAACACGATCGACGGAAACGTCGAAACACCGGCTATCGACCTCGGCGAATTTCTCACCGATCCCGACACCGGAGAGAAACTGCAAGCCCAACTCTCGTCCTCCACCGAACAGGTGGAGAGGGCGATCACCGCCGCGACAGAACTTCACCGATCGGGTGTCTGGACCCGTCGATCGGTCGCCGACCGGGTGCGCCTACTCGAGAGAACGGCTGAACTTGTCGAAGAACGGACTGCGGCGATCGCTCGTGAGGACTCCAAGAACAACGGCCTTCCGCTTTCGATCAGCACACTTTTCGCCGGCGGACTTCCCGATCTGTTCCGCAGTGCTGCAACGCATCTGAAGAACTCCTCCGGGTTCGAGCAGCTGGCGTCAGGTGCACAATTACATCGGCTGGCGTGGGGCCCGACCGCTGTGATCGCACCGTGGAACGCACCGAGCTTCATCACCGCCAAGAAGACCGCATTCGCTTTGGCCGCAGGTGCTCCGGTCATCGCCAAGCCCTCCAACTGGGCTCCGTCAGGACCCAACGTGCTTGCCGAGGCGATCTCACGTGCCATCGCCGAAGTCGACGCGCCGAAAGCTCTGTTTCAACTCGTTCACGGAGGCGGGGACGTCGGGCATCTACTGGCCTCCGATCGACGAATCCGAGCACTGGCGTTCACCGGCGGCCGAGCGGCCGGTAGTTCCATCGCCACTGCAGCTTCTACCGATTTCAAGGCTCTTCAACTCGAGCTCGGCAGCAACAACCCCGTAATCATCCGCGCCGACGCCGACATCGATCTGACTGCCACCGCACTCGTCGACGGGTTCACCAAACTTAACGGGCAATGGTGTGAGAGTCCGGGAAGCGTCTTCGTGCCGCCGCACCTTCACGACCGGCTTGTCGACGCAATACTCGACCGCACGGCCGAAATCGCACTCGGCCGAACCGATGACGCCAACACCACGATGGGTCCGCAGGCGAACGAGCCTCAACTCCAACGGATGCGGGATACCGTCGAGTTCCTCCGTGGCGTGGGCGGCACGGCCGTCTCGAGCACCCCCGTGCCTGACGATTCCGGATGGTTCTTCCCACCGACAGTGGTGCACGGAATCTCGTCGGAGCAGACCAAATCGGAGACCTTCGGGCCGATCCTGACGGTGCACCGAGCATCAACCGACGAGGAAGCTCTGCTCGAGGCCAACGCTCTCGATACCGGCCTGGCCGGATACGTGTTCGGCGCCGACGTCGACGCCGCTCGTGAACTTGCGACCCGAATCGATTGCGGTGAGAACAAGATCAACAGCACCAGCCTCCTGGACCTAGACGACCACTCGACCCAGAGTTTCTGGGGCGGAAGCGGTATCGGCGCACACGGCGACGCAGAGCTTCTCGACTTCTTCCGGGGATCGAGAATCATCGGGGTCGATGCGCCCGGACTTCCTCTCTAGGCGGAGGAGGTCGAGGAAATGGGTGAAGCGGCTCGGGTGGGCACCGATACGAGTCGGGTGGGCACCATGGTGGTCGAATGCCACGATACCGCGGCGGTTCTCGCACGTATTTCGTCGCTGGGGTGGAAGCTCGGCGTCGAGGTCGTCAGCCTGTCTACGTGGGTGTCCGTGACATCGCCGGGAGTCACCGGAATGTCGATCGCGTACCGTTGCCCGGCAACGATCTCCGACGCCATGTTGATCAAGCGTCTCAACAAGATCATCGGGATAGTTCGCATCAAGACGGACCACGGCCCGTTCGTTCCGGTGACACCGCAGGTCGGCCTACACGTCACCGCGACTTTCCAACGCGTCGATCCGGTGGCGCTGGTGGCGTACCGGCACGGCGCAACTGTGTGCAGTCAGGCGAACAATGTTCTGTCGGTACAACTCACCACCACCCGATCGATCGCGGACACATTCGTATCTGATCTGGCACAGGTCGCAGAGCGTCCGCTGCGGGGTGAGATCTCGCTGCAGGAGATTCATCTTGCATGACGTCGAAGTGCCACCACGGCGATGTGCGGCTACGGACGTTGGCCAGTAGCCGCACATCATCGTGTGATCAGTGAGCAGGGAGGAGGGACGTCTCCTGCTGCACACCGTCTTCTGCGCCGATCTGGACGATGTTTCGCGGCAGGAACACGGCTGCGATCGCGCCGAGAACTGCTGCAGCAGCACCGATCAGGAACGCGATACGCATGCCCTCGTCGGTGTAGAACACAGCGCCCTCCATCGCCATCGCGATGTGCGAGTTCAAGACCGTGAAGGCGATGACGGGAAGCACAGCGGGGAAGATGCTCTGGAAGACCGCAACCATGCTCGCCGTGGTTGCCTGCAACTGCGGCGGCACTGCCTCGATGAGCAGGTTCGGGATGGAGGCGTAGCCCATACCCATACCGACACCGAAGATTCCGGCAAAGATGATGAGCAGAGGCTTGTTGTCGTGAATGGTGGCCGTCAACGTGAATCCGACTGCCATGAGTATCATTCCGATGATCATCAGCAGACGGGGCCGGATGTTGCGCCCCACGAGGAAGCCCACGATCAAACCACCGACCACCACCATGCCGCCAAGGGGCGCCTGGAAGATCGCGAATCCCTCTGCCGTCACGCCGAATCCGTATCCCAGGCCGAGAACTGCGGGGGTCATCACCATCATCGGCAGCAAAATCGTGAAGACTCCCGATGCGCCGTAGCAGAAACCGGCACCGACGGCGGTGAGCATCACCGAACGCTTGCCGAAGTAGCGCAGGTCGATCAAGGGCTCGCGGATGGCTCGGGCAGAGGCAACCCAAGCCACCAACAGTGCGACGCCGCCGATCAGGTAGGCCAGTGTCGAACCGTTCTTCCAGCCCCAGGTCGGTCCGAAGCTGACGCCGATCAGAATTCCGGCGATGCCCGATCCGAGCAGTACCGCGCCGATCAGGTCCAGCGAAGAGCGAAGTCGGACAGTCGATTCCGCCGTCGAAGCGAAGATCATGCCGCCGAGGAGAACCAGCCCGACGACAAAGAACCAGAAGATGCTCCGGAACCCGTGGTTGTCGATCAACCAACCGGAGACGAACGGCGCCGGAATCGCGATCAGACCCATACCGGAAGTCGCGATACTGACCGCCAGCGCAACAGTTTTCGGCGGGAAGACATCTCGAATGAGGGAGTAGCTCAGGAAGAGGCAGGGAACGAGCAGACCCGTCAATGACCGGCCCAGAATCAGGACGGCATAGCTCGGCGCAACCGCCGAAATGAAGGATCCGACCGCTGCGCCGGCGACCGCCAAGAGCAGGACTTTTCGCTTGCCGTACATGTCGGCGAGCTTTCCGAGCAGAGGAGACGCGACCGCCCCCAGCAGCAAGAACGACGTGAGCAGCCAAGCTCCCTGCGTCGTTTGATAATGCGCCGAGATGGCCGGCAGCGCAGTGGAAATCATCATGTAGCTCACCGCGAGCATCTCGAGAAGTAGAACGATCGACGCCAGAGAGAACACCAGTCGCGGAGTCCAACGCTCCGGTATCGATGTCGGTTCGGGCGCACTAGGAGACGAACCGGAGCTGTGGACGTGAGACGCCATGGCTGGAAGATCCTTTCGGGACACCTACAAATTCGATTGACCCCCTGTCGAATACCGCCGACGGGGGCCTTGCGGGGAAGTGCAGTGGAACGACAGCTACCGCTCTCGGCAACGTGTTACGTGCATCACAGCCCTCACATCGAACACGCGCTACCAAATGTTCCGTGGAGCGGGACATTCAGGACAACGACTGATTGGCGTCACAAACTCGAACCTGGCCTTGGATTATGAGCAACGGCAACGATTTTCGGTTCGAACTTGAACGTGGAGCCATTCCCATCTTCGAAATACCGACCACCCCGTACTTGACGATCCCGCCTTTGAGGTTCCCCCCTCGGTGTCAACGTCGGGAATCATCCCCAGAAACGACTGTGCGCCGTTTCGGTAGCGGTAACTACCAAAACGGCGCACAGGGGCCGAAGGCCCTACAGAACTATGTTCACCATCTTGCCCGGCACAACGATCACCTTGCGGGGTGCGTTGCCCTCGAGCAGAGCGACGATCTTCTCGTCGGCCAGCGCAATCTCTTCGACAGCCTTGCGATCGGCATCCGCCGGGACGCTGATGCGGCTACGAACCTTGCCGTTGACCTGGATCGGGTACTCGACGGTATCCTCGACGAGCCACTTCTCCTCGACTGCGGGGAAGGGTCCGTGCGCAAGGGATTCCGTGTGACCCAGACGCGACCACAGCTCTTCCGCGAGGTGCGGCGCCAGGGGAGCGAGCATCAGCACCAGCGGCTCGACAGCAGCACGCGGCGCACCGCCCGGGAACGCCTTGGTGAGGTGGTTGTTGTACTCGATCAGCTTCGCGGCGGCCGTGTTGTCGCGCAGCGCCGTGTAATCCTCGATGACACCGGAAATCGCCTTGTTGAGCGCACGCAGAGTCTCTTCACCAGGAGCTTCGTCGGTGACACGGGGCTTGCCGGTCTCCTCGTCGATGACGATGCGCCACACTCGCTGCAGGAATCGCGCAGCACCGACGACGTCCTTGGTTGCCCACGGACGCGAGGTGTCCAGCGGACCCATCGACATCTCGTACACACGCAGAGTGTCTGCACCGAACTCGGCGCAGATCTCGTCCGGCGCAACGGCATTCTTCAGGCTCTTGCCCATCTTGCCGTACTCGCGGTTGACCTCGGCGCCTTCGTAGAAGAACTTGCCGTCACGCTCGACGACCTCCTCTGCCGGCACGTAGACGCCGCGGGCGTCGGTGTACGCGAATGCCTGGATGTAGCCCTGGTTGTACAGGCGGCGGTACGGCTCGCTCGAGGACACGTAGCCCAGGTCGAACAGAACCTTGTGCCAGAAGCGCGAGTACAGCAGGTGCAGCACTGCGTGCTCGACGCCGCCGACGTACAGGTCGACTCCACCGGGATCGTTGGGGCCGTGCAGTTCCGGACGCGGGCCAGTCCAGTACGCCTCGTTCTGCGGGTCGCAGAAGGCGTCCTGGTTGGTGGGGTCGATGTAGCGCAGCTGGTACCACGAGCTACCTGCCCACTGCGGCATGACGTTGGTGTCGCGGTGGTAGGTCTGCAGACCGTCACCGAGATCGAGCTCGACGTTGACCCAATCGGTCGCCTTGTTCAGCGGGGGAGAGGGCTCGGAGTTGGCGTCGTCCGGATCGAAGGACACGGGTGCGTAGTCCTCGACCTCCGGAAGCACCACGGGCAGAGCCGAATCCGGCAGAGCGTGTGCGTTGCCGTCCGCGTCGTAGACGATCGGGAAAGGCTCGCCCCAGTAACGCTGACGCGCGAAAAGCCAGTCGCGCAGCTTGTACTGGATGGTGCCCTTGCCCTGGCCGCTCTCCTCGAGGCGACTGATGACGGTCGCCTTGGCCTCGGCAACGTCCAGCCCGTCGAGGTAGTCGGAGTTCACCAGCGGGCCGTCACCGGAGTACGCAGCCTCCGAAACATTGCCACCGGCAATAACTTCGAGAATATCCAGACCGAACGCGTTCGCGAACTCCCAGTCACGGTGATCGTGTCCCGGAACTGCCATGATCGCACCGGTGCCGTAACCCGTCAGAACGTAGTCGGCGATGAAGATCGGAACCTTGTGTCCGTTGACCGGATTGACGGCGTAGGAACCGAGGAAGACGCCCGTCTTCTCCTTGTTTTCCTGGCGCTCCAGGTCGGTCTTGGCGGCAATCGACTTACGGTATGCAGCAACAGCTTCCGCCGGAGTCGTGGCACCGCCAGTCCAGCGCGCGTCGACACCTTCGGGCCACTCGTCCGCGACGAGCTTGTCCACCAAGTCGTGCTCAGGAGCCAGCGTCACGTAGGTGGCGCCGAACAGCGTGTCCGGACGGGTAGTGAACACATCGACGCCGTACTCGCCTGCAGCAAAGGTAACTTCGGCACCGTACGAGCGTCCGATCCAGTTGCGCTGCATGGCCTTGACCTTGTCCGGCCAATCCAGGTACTCGAGGTCGTCGACCAGGCGATCGGAGTACGCGGTGATGCGCATCATCCACTGCTGGAGATGCTTACGGAAGACTGGGAAGTTTCCGCGGTCACTACGACCGTCGGCGGTGACTTCCTCGTTGGCCAGGACGGTACCCAAACCGGGGCACCAGTTGACCATCGAATCCGACTGGTAGACAAGGCGGTACGAGTCCAGAACCTTGGCCTTCGCGGCCACGTCCAACGAAGCCCACTCGCGTCCGTCTTCCAGAGCGCGCTCACCGGAATCGAACTCGGCTTCCAACTCGGAGATACGACGCGCCTTGCCGGCTTCCTTGTCGTACCAGGCGCCATGGATCTGCAGGAAGATCCACTGCGTCCAGTGGTAGAAGTCGACATCCGTCGTCGCGAGACTACGACGCTCGTCGTGGCCCAGACCCAGGCGTCGCAGCTGGCGCTTCATGTTGGCGATGTTGGACTCGGTGGTGGTCCGTGGGTGGGTACCCGTCTGCACGGCGTACTGCTCGGCCGGGAGACCGAAGGCGTCGTAACCGAGGGTGTGCAGGACATTGCGGCCCTGCATGCGATGGAAGCGCGCGAAGACGTCCGTAGCGATGTATCCGAGCGGGTGACCGACATGCAGGCCCGAACCCGAGGGGTACGGGAACATGTCCTGCACGAAGAGCTTGTCGGCGGGAACACCGTCGGGCGAGGAGAGCGGACCGACCGGATTGGGCGCGTTGAACGTGCCTTCCTCACTCCAGCGGTCCTGCCAGTGCTGCTCGATCTGGCCGGCGAGCTCCGCGGTGTAGCGGTGCTGCGGAGTTGCGTCGGCTGGTGAATCGGGGGACTGCGGAGACTCGGTCACTGTGGTCGCTATCTACTTGGCTGACGGAAATACCGATAACCAGGGTAGAGCCTGCACGACCCGGGCATACCATCAACTCCACTCGCGCCTATCCTGTATGGGTGATCGTTGTCGCTGTGGTGCTATTCGTGCTCGCTGTCGCCGTCGGTGGAGTTGCTGTCGCCGGACTGATCGGCAAACTCCCGCGCAACCGCTGGGCCGGTGTCCGCACCGAGGATTCCCTGCGGAGCGAGGAGTCGTTCGCCCTCGCCAACAAGGTGGCCGGTCCGACCATGCTCGCGGCCGCTGGAATGTTGGTCATCGGCGGAGTCGCAGCACTGACCATCGGCGGAGTCTTCGGCATTGCCGTCGCGATCATCGCCGTCGTCGTCGCCGTCCTCACTGCCGGTTTCGGTGGAGGCATCGGCACCCGCGCAGCCGCCGCGCTCCCGCAGCAGAGCGGATGCGGTAACGACTGCAACTGCGGCGGCCACTCCGAGCCTGCCGCCGACGAGCCGGTGGCGGAGACCCCCGAGGCCAAGGCGAACGCTGCCGCTTGCGGCACCGCTTCCTGCGGTGCCTGCGCGCTCAAGGATGCTTGCCAGCCGGCTCATTGATTCACGTGAAACATCGCGTGGTCGACCCGGCCGGGGTCGTATTCGGGCTAGTCGTTCCGCTGTTGTGTGCGGTCTTCGGCTTCGTCCTGACAAAAATTTGGGAGCCCCGCCTCCCGGAACAGATCGCGATTCACTGGACCACCACCTCGCCGGACGGATTCTCCACCCCGTCGGCCAACGCCTGGACCATTGCACTTCTGACGCTGCTCTTCGGTGGCGGCCTGAGTGCGATTGCTGCTCTTGCTCCCGCGATGCTGATGATGCGCCGATTCATGTTAGTTGTCGGGCTGAGCGTGGTCGGGCTCATCACGACAGTGAACTTCGCTTTGCTCTACACCCAACTCGATGTCACCGATCCATCCACGACGTCACTCCCGCTGTGGTCTATCGGTGTCGGCTTTGTCATCGGCGGGGTGCTGGGGTGGATCGGCGCCTCGTTCCTGCGTGACTACCGCGTCCGCACTCTTGCCACGATCGAACCCTCGGCCGGGTTGCCGCGAAGCCGCTGCGCTCTCCCCATCTCCGACGACGTCGGATTCAGCGCCAAGGGGTCGGTGATCCTCGCTGCGATCACTCTGTCGCCCGGAGTCGTCATGGCGTTGGCGACGCGGTCACTCTGGCCGTTGTTCATCTTCGGGGCACTCGGCCTGCTTGTCGTCAGCTTGGTTCGCTTCCGGGTGATCGTCGACGAACGGGAGATCCGGGTGATCAACATGGGGATGGCTGCGATGACCTACGACATAGACGAAGTTGTCGGAGCTGACATCGCGGAGATCAAACCGTTCGCGGACTTCGGCGGCTGGGGACTCAAGACCAAGGGTCGTCGCAACTACGGCGTCGTCACCCGCACCGGACCAGCGGTGGTCATCACGTTCGCTTGTGGCGACCGACTCACGATCACGACACCCGAAGCCGAAGACATCGCCGGGTCACTCAATCGATTGGCCGACGCCCGGACTCGCTAACCGCCGAGCCTGAACCGATCGCTTCCTGAGTCTTCTCGAGATACCCACACGCCGCAGCCCTGGCTTTGGTGACATCGCGTTCGGCGATGGCTTCGGCAACTCCCTGATGATGCGAAGACGTCAGCGACGGCGGATGCACCCCTTCGGTCACCTCGTAGGTGGCTCGAACTGTTTCGAGGATTCCGGCAAACAGATCTTTCAGCACGGGATTGTGGGCGGCATCGACAACGGCAATGTGAAACGCGAGATCGACGTCGACGAAGTTCTCCGCTGGGACATCACGCTTGGCGGCCAGTTCACGAAGTATCCGAACGTCGTCGTCGCTGCGACGCTCACACGCCAACCGGACCGCTTCCATCTCGAGCGCACGACGCACTTCGAAGACGTATTTCATCTCGTCGACGGACGCGTGTTTGCCGAGCAGTCCGCCGATGTCGGTCCGAGCGCGCACGAAGGTCCCTGATCCGCGACGGATCTCGAGAACTCCCGTCGAGGTCAATGTCTTGATCGCTTCGCGCACGGTGTTCCGGCCGACGCCGAGAACACTCATCAGCTCCGGCTCGGTCGGAACACGATTGCCCACTGTCCAGACGCCGTCGGAGATCTGCGTGCGCATCCAGTCGAGGGATTGCTCGTACGCGGACTCTTTGCGAACAACGGTCATCAGCTCATCCTCACAGCATTAGCGGCGATCATTCCACTCACCTACGATACGTAGGACGACCCATGTATTTTCGCACTCTGTCTTCAGGAGGGGCTTCCCACGTCCGCCACAGCTGTCGCCACCGAAGAACGCACACGCCGCACCAATCGACACTTCTACGGCGTGGGCTACGTCCTCACCGTGATCCTCTTGGGCGCGAACATGCCCACCTCCGTCTACGGGCTGTACCGGACCGAGTTCGGATTCACGCCCACCATCCAGACGCTGATCTACGGCGTCTACGTCGCCGGCCTCGTTCCGGCATTGCTGTTCTTCGGACCGCTGTCCGACGCCCTCGGCCGACGCACCGTGCTCCTTACTGCACTCGCTCTGAGCGTCGTCGGCACGCTCGTTCTGGCATTTGCCGACGCGACGGTGTGGTTGTTCGTCGGCCGGATTGCCCAGGGAATCGCGGTGGGCGCGGCCAGTGCGGCGGGCAGCGCCGCATTGGTGGAGCAGGAACCGAAGTTCGATCACCGACGAGCAGCGCTCGTATCGACGGTGACGGGCGCGTTGGGCGGTGCGCTCGGACCACTCGTGTCCGGTGCAATCGCCCAGTACCTTCCGCAACCGCTGCGGTTGCCGTATCTGATCTTCCTCGTCGCGTTCATCCCGGCACTGATCGTGTTGCTGCTACTGCCGCGGATCGGGGACATCACACGCCCGAAGCGGTTCTTCCAGATGCCGCATGTTCCCGCCACCATCCGAGAGACTTTCTGGCTCAGCTCGCTCGCCGTCGCGCTGTCGTGGGGCGCGGTCGGGCTCTTCCAGTCGGTGGTCCCGTCGTGGATGACCAGCCTGCTGAACATCGACAACCTTCTGCTCGGCGGCGGGGCAGCTGCAATGGTGATGATCTGCTCGGTGGTCGCGCAACTCGGCGGAAGCCGCATGGACCCGCGCACGTCCGTCACCGCCGGCCTGGGAATCCTCGCTCTGGGAATGATCGGCCTCCTCGTGGTCGACCTCGTCCCGAGCCTGGCACTGCTTGGCGTCATCACCGTCGTGGTCGGCGCCGGGCACGGTCTGGCGTTTGCCGGCGGCATGAAGCGCGTCAACGCCGCCGCCCGGACCCACGCCCGCGAGAGCCACGGCGGAGTTCTGGCCGCGTTCTTCACCGTCAGCTACGCGGGACTGGCGATCCCGTCGATCATCGCGGGTATCGCCATCACCCTCCAGGGAATGCAGACGGCCATCATCGAGCTGTCGATCATCGGGACGCTGCTGTGCCTGGCGGTGATGGGCTTCAACCTTCGTGGGGCTCGAGAGCCCGCCGAAGCTCGCCGTTATCCTTAGCCAGGTGAAGTTTCTCAGTAGGTTCTACATCGACGGGTTCATCCTCGGCATCATCATCGCCGGCGTGCTCGGAAGTGTGTTCCCGGTATCGGGTACCGCGGAGAGCATTCTGAACTGGGCCACCAAGATCGCCATCGGCTTCTTGTTCCTGCTCTACGGCGCACGGCTCTCGCCGCAGGAAGCCTGGAAGGGCGTCAAGCACTGGCGACTGCACACCGTCGTCCTCGCCGCGACGTTCGTGCTGTTCCCACTGATCGGCCTAGCACTGCGATTCCTGTCACCGACGCTGATCAGCGACGAGCTCTACACCGGCATCCTCTACATGTGCCTGGTTCCGTCGACGGTTCAGTCTTCGATCGCGTTCACCTCGATCGCCAAGGGGAACGTCGCGGGCGCGATCGTCAGTGCGTCGTTCTCCAACCTGATCGGCGTCTTCGTCACACCGCTGCTGGTGGTTCTGCTGATGAACACCACCGGCCAGGCGACGGTCGACTTCTCGTCGATCCTCGACATCGTCGTGCAGTTGCTGATCCCGTTCATCGTCGGTCAGCTGATCCGACCGCTGGTGATCGGATGGCTGCAGAAGTACGCCGAACCCATCAAGTACGTCGATCGCGGATCGATCCTCCTCGTTGTCTTCGCCGCCTTCAGCGAAAGCATGAAAGAGGGGATCTGGAGCACCATCACGATCTGGCAGATCGTGATCCTCACAATCGTGTGCTGCCTGATTCTCGCGCTGGTTCTCGGCGTGACCACTCTCGCGGGGCGCAAGCTCGGGTTCGATCTTCCCGATCAGATCGTCATCATCTTCTGCGGGTCGAAGAAGTCCTTGGCAACGGGCCTACCGATGGCGGCTGTACTGTTCGCGGGCCAGCCCGTCGGCCTGATCGTGTTGCCGCTGATGATCTTCCATCAGATCCAACTGATCGTCTGTGCTGCGATGGCGCAACGCTTCGCGAATCGGGATCCGGTCAGCGTCAGCTAGCGAGCAACTCGCCTCGGGTCGCGTCGACGCAGCCGCAACCGCCCTGCAGTTCAGCACAATCGATGGACAGCGCATGGCGGACCGATGCCAGGTCGAGGCAGTTCGCGCCGGTGCATTCGAGTGACCCGTCGGCATGCCGTAGCAAAGAATCGTGGCAGTGATCGACATCCGAAACACAATCCGCGCACTGGATCTGACGCTCAGCGATCATTGCTGCCACCTCTCTCGAAAACGATGACACAGGAATATCATCGACCTCCGACAAGTCAGTTTCGTTCCACCTCGATGGGGTGGCTGGCCAGCATCGCCACGGGTAGCGGCTGGCGTCGTAGCACCCGTGCCCAGACATCGACTCGGGGCGGCGTCAGCACATCCGACGGCAGCGAGCTGATCACCATCCAGTCTTCACGCTCGAGCTCCGAATCCAGCTGGCCCAGAGTCCAACCCGAGTACCCGGCAAAAATGCGGATTCCTTCGACCAGAGGAGCAATGACCTCCGGGTCCGAGTCCAGATCCACCATGACTACCTTGCCGTCCACCCGCCGCAGGCCGGCGACGCCGTCGATCCGCGCACCGTTGCGAGCGATGCCCAGGCAAAGCGCCGAGTCACGCTTGACTGGTCCACCGATGTACAGGGCCGAAGGATGCGCGGTCAGCGGTGACCACTGCGGCAACACGTTCTGCACGGCCGTCTCACTCGGCCGATTGACGACGACGCCCAGGCTCCCGGCGTCGTTGTGCTCGATCATGTAGATGACGGTGCGGCGAAATGCGGGTTCCGTGAGATCGGTCGACGACACCAACAAACTGCCCGGACGAACCTCCGGTTCTATCCAGGCCATTCGATCCTCGGGTTCTTCTGCGTGCGCCACAAGGACATCATCTCACCGACAACTGCGCGCGGAGGAACGAGACACAAGCGTGTTCAGGTCAGACCCGCCACATCGGCAAGTAGTGCCAAATGCCGCTCGAAAATCTCGCTCGCGTCGGTGAACGTATCGCTTCCGTACTGCCCGAACACCTCGAAGTTCACCGAACCGAACAGCGATACCCAGACGAGAGTTGCGCGCACCGCGGCATCCGGCGGCAGGTCGGTACCCAGTTCATTCCGCACTCCCTCGAGGTCCGCTGCCAACGTGTCACTCAGGCCCGGACCCTCTCGCACCGTCAGTGAACCCGCGCGATGGGCGGCGTCGATGATCCCGATCAGCCGGGTCACGACGAGGGTGCCGGGGCCGGTGGTCTGCTCGCCCGGAGCGTCGTAGCCGGGGACGGGGCTGCCGAACAACAGACCGTAGCGGGCCGGCTCCCGGATCGCCCAGCTGCGAACGGCGCGCCCGAGAGCAATGAACTGTCCGCGAAAATCCTCTGCTGCAACGGCATTCACGGCGGCGTCCACTTCCGCGCCCAGTTCCGTGTACCCGTCGACCACCAGCAAGGTCAGCAGTTCGTCCCGACTGGCGACATAGCGGTATACCGCTGAGGACACGACTCCCAGGTCACGCGCGACGGCCCGCAGGGACAAGGCTGCAGCGCCGACGGCAGCGAGATGCTCGCGTCCGATACGGGTGATGTCCTGCAGCGTCTGTTCGCGCGCCCGTTCGCGGGGAGTTCCAACCATGGGTCCATCTTGCCCCATTCCCGAGAGCAGTATCAACAAAAGAGAGCACTGCTCTTGACAACGCTCGGGTGCAGGTGCATTCTTGAAAACGAGAGCAGTGCTCTCAGTTCACTCGAAACAAGAAGGAGCACACCATGTCGAACCTCGAAATCGTCACCGGAGCAGGACCCGTCGGATCCGCCGTCGCGCTACAGCTCGCCGAGCAGGGAATCAACGTCCGCATCCTGACCAGGTCCGGCAGCGGGCCCGAGCACCCGCTGATCGACCGCCGACGCGTCGACGTCTCGGATTCCGAGGCCCTTCGCTCGGTCAGCGAGGGCGCCACGGCCATCTACCACTGCATCCACGCTGCTTACAACGCAGCCGATTGGGAGCGGGAACTCCCGGCGGCCGAGGAGGTTGTGCTCGACGCGGCCGCATCCATCGGTGCCGTCGTGGTCTTCCCCGAAAGCCTCTACGCCTACAACTCCGACACCCTGATGACCGAATCCGATCCACGCAACGCCACCGGTGGCAAGCGCGGCGTGCGCACCGCGCTGCTGCGCGCTCGCGAGGCCTCTGCAACACCCACCGTCAGCGTCGTGGCCTCGGACTTCTTCGGCCCCCGCGTCCGCACCGCCCACGCCGGTGAGCGCATGGTTCCGAAGGTCATGGCAGGTAGGAAGATTCGTGTCATCGGTTCCGCAGATCAGCCGCACTCCTTCACCTACATCCCCGATCTCGCAGCAGCGATGATCGCGGCGGCACACAACCCCGAGCTTTGGAACTCCGTCCTCCACGCACCCACCGGCACCGCGCTCACTCAGCGCAAGATCGCCGAGGCCTTCGCCCGCGCCGCCGGGGCATCCCCCGCCAAGGTGGGTGTACTGCCCGCATGGGTGCTCGACGCCGTCGGCAAGATCAACACCGACAGCCGCGAACTCGCTGAGATGAACTACCAGTTCACCAAGCCGTTCGTCATGGACTCGAGTGCCAGCGAAGTGCTGCTCGGACTCTCGCCGACGCCGCTCGATCAGGCCGCCGAAGCGACCGTCGCGTGGTGGCGCGAGGAACAGGCTCGCACCGCTGCTGCCTGAACCTGCAGGTGGGGGCTCTTGACGCAAGAACGGAACGGGTGTTCACTTCTTCACATGGCCTATCGCCGCACTCCGGCAGTACAGGAAAGATTGGACGCACAACGCGCCCGGCTGCTCGAGGCCGCCACGACGGCAGTGGCAACCCACGGCTATGCGGGATGTTCCATCGCCGCGGTGGCCAAGAACGCCGGCGTCGGCACCGGGACGCTGTATCGACATTTCGACGGCAAGGGCGAATTGTTCGCCGAAGTGTTCCAATCAGTCTGCAGCCGTGAGGTATCCGCAGCTCGGGACGCCGGAGACAATGCCCGAAGTCTGGAAGGCAACCACCGCTCCGCGGTATCAGCGTCGGTTCGGACCTTCGCCGAACGCGCCATGCGTGCACCGGTTCTCGCCTATGCCCTGCTGGTGGAACCGGTAGATCCTCTCGTCGACGAACAGCGGTTGATGTTTCGCGAATCGTTCCGCGATTGCCTGGCCACCGCAATTCGCTCAGCAGTCGAATCCGGTGAGATACCGCCACAGGACGCCACTCTGACGGCAGCGTGCATCGTCGGGGCAATCGGCGAGGCCCTGATCCTTCCACTGCGCGGCGGCACCACCGATCCCGCTGCGATCGACGCCATTCTCGCCTTCACCCTTCGATCGTTAGGGAGCTTCGATGCCACCCACGCATGAAGTCACCAATCAGGTTCCGCCCCTGATCGATTACGACGCAGCCGAATACGCGCCGCTTCTCGAGGCACTGCAACGTGAAGGAGCTTCGGACGCACTCGAGGAGGTTCATCAGGTTGGAATCCGCGCCGGAAGCGCGCAGGCCCAGGAGTGGGGCGATCTGGCCGAGGAGCACCCACCTGTCCTGAGAACCCACGACCGCTACGGCATCCGCATCGACGAGGTCCGTTACGACCCCGCCTATCACCAACTCATGAGCACCGCAGTGGAATTGGGACTGCACGGCGCTCCGTGGGTTGACCCGAATCCACACGCACACCTCGTCCGCGCCGCGAAGATGGCCGTGTGGGGTCAAACCGACGCCGGCCACGGCTGTCCCATCTCCATGACGTACGCCGTGATCCCCGCGCTGCGGCACAACGCGGATCTGGCCGCGCAGTACGAACCCCTCCTGACCACGCGGCACTACGATTCGGCGCTGAAAGCTCCCCTCACCAAACCCGGATTGATCGCCGGTATGTCGATGACGGAAAAACAGGGCGGTTCGGATGTTCGTGCCGGAACCACAAGGGCAGTGCCACAATCCGACGGCAGCTACCTGCTGACGGGCCACAAGTGGTTCACCTCCGCGCCGATGTCGGACGTGTTCCTCGTCCTCGCCCAGGCACCGGGTGGTCTGTCGTGCTTCTTCCTGCCTCGGGTCCTGCCGGACGGCTCGCTCAACAACATGTACCTGCAACGCTTGAAGGACAAGTTGGGCAATCATTCCAACGCGAGTAGTGAGGTCGAGTACCTCGACGCTCTCGCGTGGATGGTCGGCGAAGAAGGCCGGGGCGTGCGCACCATCATCGAGATGGTCAACATGACCCGGTTGGACTGCACGATCGGCACGGCCACCGGCATGCGCGTCGGCACCATGCAGGCAGTTCACCACGCGAATCATCGAAGTGCTTTCGGCGCCAACCTGATCGACCAACCCTTGATGCGAAACGTTCTGGCAGATCTGGCGGTGGAATCGGAAGCGTCGACCACCGTCGCGATGTGGCTGGCCGCTCTGACCGACCGCGCAACCGCAGGCGATGCCCACGCCAGCGCACTACGACGCATTTCGTTGGCCGTGAGTAAGTACTTCGTCTGCAAGCGCGGACCGATCCACGCTGCCGAGGCACTCGAGTGTCTGGGCGGAAACGGATACGTGGAGGAATCCCGGATGCCGCGCCTCTATCGCGAGGCTCCGCTGCTTTCGGTGTGGGAGGGTTCCGGCAACGTCGCGGCGCTCGACACACTGCGGGCGATGGCCAAGCAACCCGAAACACTGCAGGTGTTCTTCGACGAGCTGAAACGAGCCAGTGGAGTGGACGGCCACTTCGATCAGGCCGTGCGGGATCTCCAGGTGGCATTCGGCGATTTCGACGACATCGAATACCGGGCACGAAAGATCGTCGGCGACATGGCGCTCGCTCTGCAGGCCTCGCTGTTGCTCCGCTACGGGCACCCCGCGGTGGCCGACGCGTTCTGCGCGAGTCGGCTCGGAAACAGCTGGGGGAGTGTGTTCGGAACGCTGCCGAGGGGCGTCGACGTCGCGCCGATCCTCGAGCGGGCCACCGTCAAGATCGGCGCCTGACCCACCCACTACAGTTTCCGCTTATGAACCGAGCCTCGAACCGCCGCGAGGCCTGGCAGCGCGTACTGCACACCCTGCGTGAATCACCCGGCCTCGGAAGGCTGGCGCTCGTCCGCTTTTCCAGCCAGTTCGGCGACGGAATGTTCCAGGCCGCGCTCGGCGGCGCAATCCTCTTCAACCCGGAACGCGAAACCGATCCGGTGGCGATAGCGGCCGGCTTTGCCGTACTGCTCCTTCCTTATTCGGTGATCGGCCCCTTTGCCGGCGCTCTGCTGGATCGTTGGGACCGCCGCCTGGTGCTCCTGTGGGCGAGCGTGCTCCGCGGGCTCTTCATCCTGACCACTGCGGTGCTGCTGGTCGCCGGCGGCGGTGACACTCTGTTGTTGACCTGTGCGCTTGCTGCAATCGGAGTCAGTCGCTTCGTCGGGGCAGGCGTATCCGCAGCCCTGCCGAAGGTCGTCCGACAATCGTGGCTGGTGGCAACCAATTCCGTTCTCACAACGGCTGGTTCGGTGGTAGCCGCTCTTGGTGCTTCGGCAGCGGTGGCGATCATCGGCATGATCGGCGCGGGGGATCGAGCGTCAGGCGCCGCCGTGGCCATCGCAGCACTGGGATCGGTGATCGCGGCCCTCGCCGCGGCCAGGTTCACGGCCCGCTCACTTGGTCCGGTCGCCGACGAAGTGGTCCGCGCCAGTGCCGTCCGTTCGGTGACGGCCGGACTGCGCACCGGGGCAACCGCTGTCTGGGAGGCGCCCGGCGTCACCACGGCGATGATCGGAATCGGAGCGCACCGCATCTGCTTCGGCATCAACACCCTCATCATGGTGCTGGTCCTACGCGACACCTCGAACGGCTCCCAATTACCCGGAGGGATGGCCGGATTCGGTGTCGCCGTCGGCGCCACGGCAATCGGAATGCTGATCGCGGCATTGATCACACCGTTCCTCATCCCGCGGATCGGTCGCTCACGGACGATCACCTACGCCCTGGTGTGCGCGGTTCTCGTCCAGCTCGTCTTCGTGACCACGCTGACTCAGGGGTCGCTGCTGATTGCCGCTTTCCTGCTCGGCATCGCCGGCCAGTCCGTGAAACTCAGCGGCGACGCGGCCATGCAGATCGACATCGACGACGACCGTCGTGGTCAGGTATTCGCCCTGCAGGACACCGTGTTCAACGTCGCGTTCATCGGTGCGATCGCGGCAGCGTCGACGGTGATCGCACCCGACGGCAAGAGCGTCGGCCTGGCCGTTGCCGGTGCGGGTGTCTATGCCGCCGGATTGTCAGCGGTGCTGATCAACCGCAAGAAACGAGAAACTAGCCCTGCTGGGTAGCCCACCACTTCAGCAGTTCGGCCTCGGCCTCGTCACGCTCGAGCGGGCCGCGATCCAGACGTAATTCCTTGAGGAACGTCCATGCCTTGCCCACCTGCGGGCCGGCCGGGATGTTCAGCAGCTCCATGATGGCGTTGCCGTCGAGGTCCGGACGCACCCGAGCAAGGTCTTCCTGCTCGGCGATGCGCGCGATCCGCTCTTCGATGTCGTCGTACGTGGCCTGCAGCTGCGCGGCGCGACGCTTGTTGCGTGTGGTGCAGTCGGCCCGCACGAGCTTGTGCAAGCGGGGGAGCAGCTCGCCCGCGTCGGTGACGTACCGCCGCACTGCCGAGTCGGTCCACTGTCCCTTGCCGTAGCCGTGAAAACGCAAGTGCAGGAACACGAGCTGTGAGACGTCGTCGACCATCTGCTTCGAGAACTTCAGTGCCCGCATGCGCTTGCGCACCAGCTTGGCGCCGACCACCTCGTGGTGGTGGAAGCTGACCCCACCGCCAGGCTCGTTACGCTTGGTATCCGGCTTTCCGATGTCGTGAAGCAGTGCTGCCCAACGCAATACAAGGTCCGGATCGCCTTCTTCGAGATCGATCGCCTGCTGGAGCACCGTGAGGGAGTGCTGGTAGACGTCCTTGTGCTGGTGATGCTCGTCGATCTCGAGCTTCATCTGCGGAACCTCGGGCAGCACGTATGCAGCCAGTCCGGAGTCGACCATCATGTTGATGCCGTCCACCGGGTACATGCCGAGCATCAGTTTGTTCAGCTCGACCTGCACACGCTCGGCGGTGATCCGCTCGATCTGCGACGCCATCTCCTTGATGGCCTCGAAAACGCGATTGTTCAACGTGAAACCAAGCTGCGAGACGAACCGGGCTGCGCGCAGCATCCGCAGCGGATCGTCGTTGAACGAGTTTTCCGGCGCCGACGGCGTATCTAGCTCTCCGGCCAACAGGGCATCCATGCCGTTCAGCGGATCGACAAACGTGTAGGAACCGTCCGCGCCGATCTTCATCGCCATCGCGTTGACGGTGAAATCGCGGCGCACCAGATCGTCGGCCAACGTCGTGCCGTACTCGACTATCGGATTACGAGAGACGCGATCGTAAGCGTCGGCCCGGAAGGTCGTGATCTCGATCTCCTGGCCGTGCTTGATGGCGCTGATGGTCCCGAACTCGATGCCCGTGTCCCACTGCTTGTCCACCCAGCCCTTGAGCAGAGCCTGAACCTTCTCCGGCCTGGCGTCCGTCGTGAAGTCCAGATCGCCACTGAAGCGGCCGAGGATCGCGTCGCGAACACTGCCACCCACCAGGAACAGCTCATGACCGGCCGCAGCAAAACGCTCACCGAGCGGGTTCAACACGTCGGACAACGTGCCGAGCGTTGCAGTGGCGTCGGCAAGCAGTCGTAGGCGGCGATCAGCGTCGGAGGTAGGGACAGTCACGTGAAAGGAGCTTACTTAAGGTGCGCAAATAGCAGAACGCGCATACGAACGCGATAGACCGCTTTGCGCGGGTTACCGGGCAACGCTGCAACGCCAACTAGTATCGATGAGGTGTCTGGTGCCGAACGAACAAACAGGAGTCGCCGCAACCCGCGGCGTCGACCTGCCGTCGGCAACCCCGATAAACCTTTGATGCGAACCGTCCGTGAAACTTCTGCGGGCGGCTTGGTCGTCGACGGCTGGGGAGGACCCCCGGAACGCCTCTGCGCTGCACTGATCGGCCGAACCGACCGCCGCGGACGCCTGCTCTGGTCGCTACCGAAGGGCCATATCGAACAAGGTGAGACCGCTGAGCAGACCGCGATGCGTGAGGTCGAAGAAGAAACCGGTATCCAGGGAACCGTCCTGGCACCGCTGGGCAGCATCGACTACTGGTTCGTGACCGAAGGTCGACGCGTCCACAAGACCGTGCACCACTACCTCCTCCGCTTTCTCGGCGGTGAACTCTCCGACGAGGACATCGAGGTCACCGAAGTCGCCTGGGTGCCGCTGACGGAATTGCACTCGCGCCTCGCATACGCCGACGAGCGCAAACTCGCAGAACTCGCGTCCCAGATGATCGCCGAGATGCCGCGAACGGAAATACGGCAAGAACAGCGCCCGAAGGAACCGGACGCCGGATGAGAATGGCACTGCGGCGGGCCGGTGTGGCCGCTCTGGTGATGGCCGCTGTCGGTTTCGGGCCTGCAACGACGGCCGTCGCATGGGCAGCGCCGTCCAGCCAGCCCAGTGAGCGCGCCCCGGCGCGAAACACCAACGATGCCAAATTTCTGCAGCTGACCATCGACTCCACCGCACCGACCACGGTGACGACCACCAGCGACCGCAACGTCGTGGTCAAGGGCACGGTGAAGAACGTCGGTGACCGTCCCGTCGAGGACGTCGGGGTGAGGTTGCAACGTGCTCCCGCGATCGACTCCAGTTCGGACGTGCGCGCCGCACTCGACTTCGACCAGGCCGTTTTCGACACGGTCGGCGAATTCGACACCGTTGCCACCACCCTCGACACCGGCCAGTCCAAGCAGTTCACGCTCACCTTGCCGCTGCGGAGCACTACCGGGTTGTCTCTCGACATCACCGAACCGGGCGTCTACCCGATGCTCGTCAACGTGAACGGCACCCCGGAGTACGGCGGTGCCGCCCGACTCGACGACGCACGCTTCCTGCTCCCCGTCCTCGGTGTGCCGGCCGCAGCCGAATCGAACGCCACAGCCGGAACCCCCAGTTCGTCCGCCACGGCGGTCGTTCCCCCCGACACGTCCGCCCCGATCGGCGTCACGCTCATGTGGCCGCTGGCCGACGCGCCACGACTCGTCGGCGGAATCCCCGGCGCGGTCAACGAGCCCGTACGCCTGATCGACGACGAACTTGCCACCGAACTTTCCGACGGCGGCCGTCTGGACGCGTTGGTCGATGCGGTGGAGAACGCCACCAAGCCCGAGAGCGATTCCGATCGCCGCGTCACGGATGCGCTCTGCCTGGCAATCGACCCCGACCTTCTGATCACCGTCGAGAACATGACTCGCGGATACCTCGTGGCCGACAACTCGTCCGACCCCACCGGGCCGTCGCACGAAGGCCGCGGTAGCGACGCCGCCAACCAGTGGCTCGGCCGGGTGAAGACCCTCGCGTCCTCGATGTGCACGACGGCGGTTCCGTTCGCCCAGGCCGATCTCGCCGCGGTCACCTCGGTGGCCAATCCGGAGTTGACGGCTACCGCGCTCACACGGCCGGCGGACATCGTCGACAACATCCTCGGCGTGACCTCACTGCGAGATTTCGTCTGGCCGGATTCGGGTGTCCTCGACTCGGCCACCGCAGAGGTGCTGAGCGTGAATCCCACCACAGCGATGGTGGCTGACACTTCCGTCGACTCGGCAGCTCCGCAGCTGTCGTCGCGGATAACCGGCTCACTCGACGCGCTTGCCTTCGACACCTCGGCGGCAGCGGCGCTGGCCGCCACCGGCTCGGAGCCGCAGGTCCCGTCGTACATCCCCGACGACACCGCGCCGACCATCGACATCGAATCGCGCAGCGCCCGACGTCAGGACGCGCTGGGGGCGATGGCCTGGGCCGCGCTGACGCCGACGTCGCTGCCGCGCAATCAGATCTTCGCGCCGCCGCAACTGTGGACCGCCGACAGCAACGACGCCACGGCGGTGCTCTCGATGCTCGCGACCCTCATCCGGTCCGGGCTCGCCTCACCTCAGGCCCTGCCGGCACTGCTCGGCAGGCAACCGGGCGCGACGGACGCCGCCACTCTCGACTACCCGGACCGGGCTACCCAGGACGGTCCGCAAACGTCCGTCGTCGAGACCGCAACCACCCAACTTCCGCGTATCGACGGGCTCGAAGCTTCGCTCGTGGACGATCCGGCGGCTTCGCTCACCCCCCGGGGATTCACGGCGCCGCTCCGCGAAGATCTACTCCGTTCGATGACCTTGGCCGATCGCCGCAACGTCGACTCCGCGTCGGTCAATCGGGCGGAGCGGGCCGCGACCATCCGCGCCGACAACGTCACCGAAGCCGTCGACGGGATGTACCGGGCCGTCAGTGTGGTGTCGCCGGGCGGCGTCTACACCCTTGCGTCGGGGCAGAGTCCGCTCCTGCTGGTGGCGCGCAACGAACTGCCCATCGCCATCAACGTCGACCTGCGTGTGGAAGCCCCACCCGAGATGCAGATCAGTGACATCGGTCCCAAACAGCTGCCGCCGCGAGGTAGCCGACAGTTGACTGTGCCCGCGGAAATGAACGATTCTCGCAAGCTGGAAGTCAACTTCTCGCTGACCACGACAGATGGCCGCCAATTGGGTACGCCGACCAGCGTGACCGTACGGTCGAATGCGTACGGTCGTCCCCTGGCCGCCGTGACGGCGACAGCGGGAGGGTTGCTGCTGTTCCTGGCAGGGCGACGGCTGTGGCATCGATTCAAGGGTCAGCCGGACCCAGCAGATGAAGGGTACGAACGCTCATGACCGGGAATCCACCCGAGGAGGGTCGCCGCTCGGCGATCACCCGCAAGAGTGCCACGACCCGCTCGCATCCTCGGATGCCACCGTGGGAGCGCGGTTACCCGATCCAGCCGGTCAACCCGGACGCACGTTTCGACGACGCACCCACCATGACCATCCCGGTGATCCGCGACTACCCCCGGTACCGCGAAGCCGAGATGGAATTCGCCGACCGGCAGACAACCACGTCGGACGAGTTCGACACCGACGCCCATGTCCAGGTCGGGGAACGCAAGGAGACGAACTCTCGACTCCTCGCGGCAACGGGTTCCATCGCGATCGCGACGCTGACGAGCCGTATCACGGGATTCGCCAAGCAGTTGATGATCCTGATGGTCCTCGGCCCCGCCATCGCCAGCTCGTTCACCGTCGCCAGCCAGATTCCGAACATGATCGCGGAACTGGTTCTGGGCGCCGTGCTGACCGCCATCGTCGTCCCCGTGCTGGTTCGCGCCGAGCGGGAGGACGCCGATCACGGCGAAGCGTTTGTCCGACGCCTCTTCACGGCGTCGCTCGTTCTACTCGGCATGGCCGCGCTGCTCGCGACCCTGGCAGCACCCGTACTCACCAAATACGTCTTCCTGTCCGAAGACGGCAAAGTCAGCACCGACCTGACCACGGCGCTGTCGTATCTGCTTCTGCCGGCAATCCTGTTCTACGGGCTGTCGGCGCTGTTCACAGCGTTTCTGAACACCAGACAGATCTTCAAGCCCGGAGCCTGGGCTCCCGTACTCAACAATGTCGTCGTCCTCGTGGTGCTCGTGGTCTATCGCCTGACTCCGGGTGAGATCTCGCTTGATCCGGTCTCGATGGGCGATGCAAAGCTGCTCACCCTCGGCATCGGCATCACCATCGGCGTCATCGTGCAGGCAGCCAGCCTGATCCCCGCGCTTCGCCGCGAGAAGATCTCGCTCAAGCCGCTGTGGGGTCTCGACGACCGCCTGCGCCAGTTCGGCGGCATGGCCGTCGCCATCGTCTTGTACGTCCTGATCAGCCAGATGGGCATGATCTTCGCGACCAAGATCTCCTCCCACGCCGACGAAGCCGGCCCTGCCATCTACAGCCAGGCCTGGTTGCTCCTGCAGCTCCCGTACGGCGTGCTCGGAGTGACGGTTCTGACGGCGATCATGCCGCGCCTGAGCCGCAACGCTGCTGCCGACGACACCCCGGCCGTCGTGGACGATCTGTCGGTCGCAACGCGTCTGACCATGATCACGCTGGTTCCGATCATCATGTTCCTGACCTTCATGGGCCCGCAGGTCGGTGAAGCGCTCTACGGTTACGGCCGCTTCGGACCCGAACAGGCCGAACGACTCGGCACCGCTGTGAGCTGGTCGGCATTCACGTTGATTCCGTACGCACTGGTCCTGATCCAACTTCGAGTGTTCTACGCCCGCGAACAGGCCTGGACGCCGACGTGGATCGTTCTCGGCATCACTGCAGTGAAAATCACTTTCTCGGCGCTCGCTCCGGTCTTCGCATCCAACAGCGATCAGGTCGTGATCCTGCTCGGTGCGGCCAACGGTCTCGGATACATCACCGGCGCCGTCATCGGCGGGTACCTCCTGCACCGCAGCCTCGGAAACCTGCAGATGGCCAACGTGGGCAAGACAGTCTGGTCCGTCGTACTCGCCTCGCTGGCCGGTTCGCTGACCATGCTCGCGGTCGACCGCGTCCTCGGATTCGATCAACTCACCGAGCGTTTCGGCGGACCTGGCTCGATGGTTCGCGTCGCCGTCGGCGGCATCCTGATGCTCGCGATCACCTTCACGATTCTCTACTTCAAGAAGGTTCCGGAAGTCCTGTCGGTAACGGTTGCGGTCTCCCGCAAGATTCGTTCACTGACAGGTCGCGCCGAACCGGACACACGTAACAACACCGACGACGACGTCACCGAGCTGATTCCTGCAATCAGAACGGAATCAAACGAGCAAGAACGACCGGGTGCGCTCCCGTACCCTGGTCGTGGGCGTACAGGATCGCAACCCGCGCGTATTCGGGGACGGGCTATCGATGGAGAAGGAGCGAGGGTGAGCGACGACAACGTTTCCGGCAACAAGAGTGCCGGGACTTCTGCCGTGAAAGCGTCCGAACAGAAGTCAACGGCATCGTCGGGCACACCTGCATCCACGAGTTCCTCCGCATCTTCCGGCCAGAAGCCACAGCAGGGTCAGAAGCCACAGCAGCCCGCACAGCGACCGCAGCAGGGCCAAAGCCCGCAGGGTCAGAAGCCGCAGCCGCCGGTGCAGAAGGCCGCTCCGCCGGTACCTCCGGTCAGTGTGTCCAAGACACCTTCGGCGCCCGTGTCGAAGACACCTTCAGCACCTGTCTCGAAGACACCCGCGCCGAAGACGCCTGCTCCGGACAAGAAGGCACCCGAATCTCAGAAGACGGCTGCCGCTCAGACACCGCCCACTGCACCTCGCACACCTGCCGCCGGATCCGCATCACGACCGGCCCAGCGACCGATGCCCCGTGGACCGAAGCTCATCCCGGGCGCATCTGTCGCCGGCGGACGCTACCGTCTGCTCGCGCCGCACGGCGGAACCCGCGGACTGCAGTTCTGGGAAGCTCTCGACGTCAAGCTCGACCGTGAAGTAGCCCTGACGTTCGTCGACGCCGATCAGCGCGGTGACGACGACAGCCAGTCCGGACCGCAGGCAGTTCTCTCACGCACTCTGCGCCTGGGACGAATCAACTCGCCCGGTCTGGCTCGCGTCCTCGACGTCGTCCGCGGAAGCTCGGGCGGCATCGTCGTCGCCGAATGGACTCCCGGCCGTTCGCTGCGTGAGATGGCCGAGACGACGCCGTCACCGATCGGTGCAGCCCGCGCCATCCGTGCCCTGGCGGCGGCTGCCGAAGCTGCTCACCGCACCGGCGGTGCGCTGTCCATCGATCACCCGGACCGCGTTCGCATCAGCATCAACGGTGACGCCGTACTGGCGTTCCCGGCGACGCTTGCCGACGCCGATTCCACCAGCGACGTCCGCGGTCTCGGCGCCATGCTGTACTCGCTCATCACGGCGCGCTGGCCGCTGGCCGAACCGTCCGCCGGTCCCGTCGGTGGTTTGCTTCCCGCCGGCCGCGGCGCCGACGGGAACATCGTCGAGCCTCGGGTCGTCCGTCCGGAGGTTCCGTTCGACATCTCGGCCGTTGCGGTTCGAGCGTTGCAGTCGGAGAGTGGAATCCGCACTGCTGCCACCGTGCAGCACATCCTCGATCAGGCGTCCGTCGTCAACGACAAGACGGAAATGATTCCGGCACTTCGTCTCGGCCACCGCGAACAGGGTGCGTCGGGTCATGCACTGAACGACCCCGAAGCCATCGAGGCCGAGAAGAAGAAGTCGACGCGGATGCTCGCGGCACTGACGGCGCTCGGTGTCTTCACCGTGATCGTCCTGATTCTCCTTGTGGTGTGGGTAGCGAGCTTCCTCTCGGGTGGCAGTAACGACACCCCGCTCAGCGAGCAGAGTTTCGGATTGACCACCGAAGCCACTGCGCCCGAGAACAATTCACCGGCGCCCGCACCGGCGGCAGCAACCGTTCCGGTAGCTTCCTCGGCCGTAACGGTGTTCTCACCCCAGGGAACGCCGGATCAGCCGGCAACAGCGAAGAACGCCATCGACGGCAATCCGGCCACTGCGTGGTCGTCGGACTCGTACTTCCAGCCGTTCCCGTCGCTGAAGAACGGTGTCGGCCTGATGGTGACGCTTGCCGATGCCGCCAACCTGAAGAATGTTGCGATCACGTCTGATTCGCCGGGAACCGTCGTTGAAATCCGTTCTGCCCCTTCTGCGAATACTTCGCTGGATCAGACCAAAGAAATCGGATCGGGTGTCCTGAAGAACGGTGTGACCGACATTCCAGTCACTTCGGACGGCTCGGGTCAGTATGTCCTGGTTTGGATTACGCAGCTCAGCACCGAATCCGGACAAAACCAGACATCCATCTCGGAGATTGCATTCACTGCGGCAAAGTGATCGCCCTTGGCCCTTCTGAAACCTACCGACTGGGCTAATATCCGCCCGTGCACAGTTATCGGGGGGGCACCGGGGGCGGAGCCGGAAATTTCGAATCCAGAAGTCTCGAGAACAAGAATCTCGAGGCGACGGATTTCGAATTGTTGACCGCTCATGTCGCGGGCGATCGACACGCGTTCCGTGAACTACTGCTCCGGCATCAGGATCATCTGTGGCACGTTGCCCGGCGAACGAGCTACTCGGACGAGGATGCGGCAGATGCTCTCCAGGAGGGTCTGCTGTCCGCGCATCGCAAGGCGGCGAAGTTCCGCGGCGACGCGGCGGTGCGTAGTTGGCTCCACACCATCGTGGTCAATGCCTGCCTCGACCGGATCCGACGCAACAAATCACGGGCGGCGTTCTCTCTGTCTTCGGAGAACGCGGAGGAACCCCGCGATCACCGCGACTATGCGGCGACAGTGGACATGAGCCTGACCGTCGAACAGGCACTGGCATCGCTGCCGCCTGAGCAGCGTGCTGCCGTCGTCGCCGTCGATGTCGAGGGGTATCCGGTAGCCGAGGCCGCCGAGAGGTTGGGAGTGCCCGTAGGGACCGTGAAGAGTCGCTGCGCCCGCGCGCGCAAGCGTCTTGCCGCCCAGTTGGAGGACTTTCGCGAAGGCGGGAACCATTCGTGAACCGGCCGCGTCCTATCTTGTAAGGGTCCGCATCGACTGCCGAGGGAGGGTTCATGACAGATCCGTCTGTTCGCGTTCCGTCGCCTCCGTTTTCAGAAGACCTACTCGCAGATCTTCACGCCGGGGTTCTCGATTCCGAAACCAGTGCGGCTCTGTGGCCGGTGGTACGCGCAGATCCTGACGCCCATGCATTTGTCACCGCCCTTGACGGCGTCACGGCATCACTCGCGACACTGAACTCGAGCAAGGCCACTCACGAACGGATTCCGAATTCGCTTGCCGAGCGAATCAATTCGGCACTGGATCGACAGTCAGAACAGCTGGAGCCGCCAGCTGAGGCAGCTGTCGTGCCGTTCCGGCGGCGCCCACAAGCGCGGGTTCTCGGTGCCGCAGCAGCCGTGTTGGCGGCCTTCGTGATCGTTGTTATCGGAACCCGAGATTCCGAACCCGCCGAAAGTGTTGTCGCTCAACCGAGCACACCGGCGACGTCTGCTGTCGACGATCCGGATTCGGCGTCTCTGCTCTCACTCGTCGGATCCAAAAACCTTGGACCACTGGATGATCCATCCAAACTTGCCGGATGCCTACGCGCCAACGGCATCGACGAGGGCCGGCCTTTGCTCGGTTCCGGCGAGATTCGCATCGACGGGGCGCCGGCGATAGTCCTACTCTTCACGGGATCGCAGCCGCGTCAGATCACTGCACTGACTGTCGGCATCAACTGCAGCGACGGGAATCCGAATACGTTGTCGGTCAAGAACATCGGCTGACGTCGACGGTCAGCGCGGCGATGCCGCCGGGAGTAATAGCTCGAGGATTCTTTCGCGTAGCGCATCTGTATCGTCCTCGACCGCTATCAGACTCGAAAACATCGCTGCCCCGGCCGCCAGAACCAGCACGGCCTTGGCATCGAGCAGTGCCGATTCAGGATCTTCGGCGTTCTGAAGGAACAGTTGCGTACTCGGTCCACTGAACCCGCGCCACAATTCGTTGCGCAGGTCGTCGTGGTCGCGCAGGGCCGCCAGCAATCCTGGCGACGCGGCGCGAACCTCGGGACGGGAGAAGAGCTGAGCACTTCCCTCCACCACCCAACGGATCCAGCCGTCGCGATCGGTGCCCTCGAACGGTGTCAGGTCCGGTGTCGCCCCCAGGATCGACCCGAGAACAAGATGTGCCTTCGACGGCCATCGCCGCGACATCGAGGCTCGGCTGACCCCTGCCCGTGCCGCGATCGCCCGGAGACTGAGTTGATCCCAACCGACCTCGAGGAGCATCGCTCGGGTGACCTCGAGGACTGTGTCGTCGATGCGTGGGTCTCGTGGGCGACCTGATCCTGTGGCATTCATCGTGTCGAATTGTCGGACAGATTGGGAGTAGGCGCTATATCGTCGTAGTTACGAGTCCACTGGCATCGTAAAGATCAGGCCGCCGCAGGAAGTTGAAAATGACCACAGCGCCCACACCGTCGATATTCGAACCCGCACGTCTCGGCCCTCTGACCTTGCGCAACCGCATCGTCAAAGCTGCAACGTTCGAGGGCGTCATGCCCCGGGGAGCGGTCTCGGACGATCTGATCAACTTCCACGCCGAGGTGGCCCGCGGCGGGGCCGCGATGACCACTGTCGCCTACTGCGCCGTCTCACCAGGTGGACGAGTCCACCGCGACACCCTTGTCATGGACGAGCGCGCGCTGCCGGGACTACGCAGACTGACCGACGCCGTCCACGCCGAAGGCGCACTTGCTGCGGCGCAGATCGGCCACGCTGGACTGGTCGCCAACACGCTCTCCAACAAGACGAAGACTCTGGCGCCGTCGACCCGGCTGAGTCCGCCCGCGATGGGCCTCGTCAAGGGCGCGACGCTCGCCGAACTCGACGGTGTCGTCTCCGACTTCGAACGGACCGCTCGCGTCGCCGTGGACGCAGGATTCGACGCCATCGAGGTCCATCTCGGCCACAACTACCTCCTCAGTTCGTTCATGAGCCCCAATCTGAACAAGCGCCACGATCGATACGGTGGCAGCGTCGCCAAGCGCGCCGAGTATCCGCGTCGAGTCGTCGAAGCGGTGCGACGGGCCGCTGGATCCAGCGTGGCGGTCACCGCGAAATTCAACATGTCCGATGGGGTGCCGAAAGGTCTGTGGCTCGACCAGAGCCTGCCGATCGCCCAGATCCTCGAAGCCGACGGCCACCTCGACGCGATGCAATTGACCGGTGGTAGTTCACTTCTCAACGGAATGTACTTCTTCCGCGGCGAGGTCCCACTGGCTGAGTTTGTCGCCTCCCAACCCAAACTCGTCGGGTACGGGCTGAAGTTCTACGGTCCCAAACTCTTTCCGACGTACCCGTTCGAGGAGGGCTTCTTCCTGCCCTTCGCCCGTCAGTTCCGACAGGCGCTGAGGATGCCACTGATCCTGCTCGGCGGCATCAACCGCGTCGACACCATCGAGCACGCACTGGATGAAGGATTCGAATTCGTCGCCATGGCGCGTGCGCTCCTCAGGGACCCACAACTGGTCAACAAATTCCAAGCCGAGAGCGTCGACGAGGGGTTGTGTATCCACTGCAACAAGTGCATGCCCACCATCTACACCGGCACACGCTGTGTGGTTCGGGACGCGCTGGTGGTTCGGGAGGCACCGCGCCCCGCCCAGTGAGTCCCGCGCTGTGAGCTGCCGGCTGTGAGCCACTTTCCAGCGGAGTGCGGGAACAACACCCCTTATCCTGGTGTTGATCGGTACGGCTCTCCAAGAAGCGGAGGGTCTGCACTCACTATTGGAAGGCTCGCATGACCACCCAGCTGGAAAACACGCCCGCGGTCCATGACGTCATCATTGTCGGTTCCGGACCGGCCGGATACACCGCTGGTGTCTACACCGCGCGCGCTGAGCTCCAGCCCCTGCTCTTCGAGGGAACCCAGTTCGGTGGCGCCCTCATGACCACCACCGAGGTCGAGAACTTCCCCGGATTCCGCGAAGGAATCATGGGCCCCGACCTGATGGAACAGATGCGTGAGCAGGCACTTCGCTTCGATACCGACATCCGCACCGAGGACGTCGAAGAGATCGATCTCAGCGGCCCGATCAAGACGGTCGTCGCGAACGGCGAAACGTACGCCGCGCACGCGATCATCCTCGCCATGGGCGCGGCAGCCCGTTACCTCGGCATTCCCGGTGAAGAACGCCTCCTCGGCCGCGGTGTCAGCGCCTGCGCCACCTGCGACGGCTTCTTCTTCCGTGACCAGGACATCGTCGTGGTCGGCGGCGGCGACTCCGCGATGGAAGAGGCAACCTTCCTGACCCGCTTCGCTCGCTCGGTCACCCTGGTGCACCGCCGCGAGGAATTCCGCGCCTCACGGATCATGCTCGAGCGCGCCAAGGCCAACGAGAAGATCCGCTTCCTGACCAACGCGGAGCCCGTCGAGGTCCTCGGCGAGAACAGCGTCACCGGGCTCGTCGTTCGTGACACCGTCACGGGTGAGACCTCCACACTCGAGATCACCGGCATGTTCGTCGCCATCGGCCACGACCCGCGCAGTGAGCTCGTCAAGGGCCAGGTCGATCTCGACGACGCCGGATACGTGCGCGTCGCTCCCGGTTCCACCGCGACCTCCGTCGACGGCGTCTTCGCTGCCGGTGACCTGGTCGATCACACGTACCGTCAGGCGATCACCGCTGCCGGCACCGGATGCTCCGCAGCAATCGACGCCGAACGCTGGCTGGCCGACCGCGGCGACATCACCGCCAACACGCTCGACGCAGCCGGCCACACGGTCGACGTCGTCGGCGCTCCCTGATTCACCAAGCTGTCGAACCCAACCCTCGAGGAGTAACAGTGTCGAATACCGTCACCATCACCGACGATTCCTTCAAGCAGGACGTCCTGGGCAGCGACAAGCCCGTTCTGGTCGATTTCTGGGCAACCTGGTGCGGCCCGTGCAAGATGGTCGCCCCGGTACTCGAGGAGATCGCCGGCGAGAACAGCGAGAAGCTGACCGTCGCAAAGCTCGACATCGACGCCAACCCGGCGGCCGCCCGCGATTTCCAGGTCATGTCGATCCCGACGATGATCCTGTTCAAGGACGGCAAGCCGATCAAGACGATCGTCGGCGCCAAGGGCAAGGCCGCACTGCTCAAGGACCTCGCAGACGTTCTCTGACGGCTGGATGAGCATCGTGGATTCTCGCAATCCACAGAATTTCTGAGATAATCGATCGATGTGCCTGATCGGGTCTACGACCAGGCACATCGATCGAATTCGTTAACCGATCCGAGAGGCTTTCACGCATGCACAGACTCCGACACGGCGATCACGGCCCGGCCGTCGCCGAGATTCGGGGCACATTGACGAAGCTGGGATACCTCCATCACGGAACTTCCGGTATTCGACGTGAAAGCGCCGACGGTGCCCACTGGGTTGCACCCGACGCCATCTTCGATCATCAACTCGACAGCGCCGTTCGCGCCTTCCAGCAGCAGCGTGGGCTCCTTGTCGACGGCATCGTGGGCCCGGCCACCTATCGGTCACTTCGCGAGGCCTCGTACCGCCTGGGCGCCCGTACGTTGATTTACCAGCTTTCTGCGCCGCTGTACGGCGACGACGTCGCAGCTCTGCAGGCCAAATTGCAGGACCTCGGCTTCTACGCAGGTCGGGTCGACGGTTTCTTCGGCCCGCAGACCCACGAATCTCTCTCGTCTTTCCAGCGTGAAATCGGGATTGCCGCCGACGGTATCTGCGGACCGCAGACACTCCGTTCGCTGGAACTTCTGGGAACCCGCGTCACCGGTGGTTCCCCACATGCGATCAGCGAAGAGGAACTGGTGCGGCGCAAGGGCCCACAACTGGGCGGCAAGCGCATCGTCATCGATCCAGGCCTCGGTGGTCCGTCCACCGGCACCATCGTCAACGGCATCTCCGAAGCCGACATCCTGTGGGATCTGGCTATGCGCCTCGAGGGGCGGATGGCAGCAACCGGGATGGAAACCTTCCTCTCCCGCCCGCACAACGCCGATCCGAGCGAGGCCGAGCGCGCGCTGACGTCCAACGCATTCGACGCCGATCTGATGATCTCCCTGCGCTGCGACAGCAACTCGAGCCCGTCGGCGAACGGCGTCGCGAGCTTCCACTTCGGAAATTCGCACGGTTCGGTCTCGATGATCGGGCAGGTGTTGACCGGTTTCGTTCAGCGCGAGATTGTTGCGCGAACTCCGTTGCGGGACTGCAGAACTCACGGTCGAACGTGGGAGTTGTTGCGCCTGACCAACATGCCGACGGTACAGATCGATCTCGGCTACCTGTCCAACGCGTCCGACGTTGCGGTACTGACGAATCCGCGGATGCGTGACACCATCGCCGAAGCCATCTTGATCTCGGTCAAGCGGCTGTACCTACTGGGTCAAGACGATCAGCCGACCGGCACCTTCACCTTCGCCGAGCTTCTCGCAGAAGAACTTTCGGTAGCCGACCGCATTTCGTAGGTCCTGCGGTCGGCACCTGCTCACACTCTGGCGAGTTCGCTGATCTCCACCATTTCGAGAGCTGCGGCCTTCAGTAGACGGTCGAGGGCTTCTTCGACGTCGACTTTCCATTCGTGATCTCGATTGAGTTCGAGACGAAGGCGCGGATAACGATGGTGCGGTGCCACGACCTCGAAACCGTAGTCCTCGAGGAACTCGGCACTGATCATGCATTCTGCGGGTGAACATTCCAGAGCTGCCGTTGCACTGGCCACGTCGGAAGCTGGCCCCAAGTCGCCGCTACGGATACCGAATGCCTCGAGCGCACGAACTCCTCGTCGGACCAGATCTGTCACGACAGCGGCCAGCAGGCTCGGCCCTAGTTCTTCCTCTATGCCCGAGGGCTCGAGGCGAAGGCTTGTGAGAAGCACTGCGTCCGAGCTGACCGGGCTGGTGGGAAACAGTTGCGCGCGCGGGATCATGCGGGGAGGGGCGTACAACGCACTGCCGAGCGGCTTTCCGTCGCGGACGGCGACCTGTCCGCACGAACCCCACTCGAGCATAACCATCGACAGCCAGGCTTCCTTCTCGAATTCCTGATCACAGAATCCTCGGGCGTCGTGAAGCGCGCCCGGGTCCATCTCCCAGAACACGCATCGGCGCGCATGGGCGGAAAGCTGATCGAGGCTGTCGAGTGTGAGAGAGGTGATGACGTGAGTCGACACTGACTAACTCACTCTCCGTAGGTCCCCGAAGCGGTTTTGATGCTCGCCCGCTGCTTTTCTCTTCTCCAGGATAGGCCAGCTACGACAAGTCGGCAGTGGCACGAGAGTTGATCGCCCTAATGTATTGCTGTTCAACATCTTTCGTCCCGGTTCAAGATTTCGAGAAGCTCGGACCACCTAGATTTGTCACAGTGACGAAAATAGGTGGTGTGCCCGGTCATCATGATTACGTCACCAAACGGGCATCCGAGTTCTCTACTTGGATTTCTGTGCTTCCATCATTCCGACGATGCGTTGTAGGTCGTCGACCGAGCCGAATTCGACCACAATCTTTCCCTTCCGCTTGCCCAGACTGACAGTCACCCGAGTGTCGAACGAGTCCGACAACCGCTCGGCCACATCCTGCAGACCCGGCATCACGATGGGCTTGCGCTTCTGTGGGGGAGCGATCTCATTATCCGCCCGGTTGGCCAGAGTGACTGCTTCCTCCGTCGCGCGAACAGACATTCCTTCCGCGACGATGCGCGCCGCCATGACCTCCTGAGCGTCGGCACCCGCCTCGAGGGACAGCAGTGCGCGAGCATGGCCGGCCGAAAGTACACCGGCCGCAACGCGACGCTGAACCGCCACCGGCAGCTTCAGCAGACGAATCATGTTGGTCACGACGGGACGCGAACGTCCGATCCGATTGGCCAATTCTTCGTGGGTGACTTCGAACTCCTCGAGCAGCTGCTGATACGCCGCTGCCTCCTCGAGGGGGTTCAACTGCACTCGATGGATGTTCTCGAGGAGCGCGTCGCGCAGCATCGAGTCGTCATCTGTTTCACGAATGATCGCCGGAATCTTCTCCAGCCCGGCTTCCTGGCTCGCGCGCCAGCGACGCTCACCCATGACAAGTTGGTACTTGTCACCGTGACGACGGACCACGATCGGCTGCATCAAGCCGAACTCGCGGATCGAGTGAACCAACTCCGCGAGTGCTTCCTCGTCGAAAACGCTGCGAGGCTGCTTCGGGTTCGTCTCGATCAGGCTCGGTTCGATCTCGAGATAGACCGCGCCGGTCGGCTCGAGTTCGGTCTCCGGCTCAGCTTCCACCGGAGCCTTCGCAGCCGACGCCTTGGTGGCTTTCGGCGTTTTCGGGGCCGCCTTGGTCGGTGGGGGAGGGGAGGGGTTGCGCTTGTCGACGCCGATTACGACGTCCGCTGCAGCCGATCCCAGACCCGGCGCCGTGGCCGGCCCAGTGGGGATGAGAGCAGCCAAGCCGCGGCCCAATCCACCTTTGCGTGCTTGACTCATCTCACTGCTCCTGGGTCGTCGTGGTGGCAGAGCGGGCGGCAAGTTCACGGCCGGCGTCGAGGTAACTCATGGCGCCACGCGAACCCGGGTCGTAGTCGAGAACTGTCATCCCGTATCCGGGAGCCTCGGACACCTTCACGCTGCGCGGAATCACAGCGCGCAGAACGGCCTCACCGAAGTGCTTGCGTACTTCTTCGGCGACCTGGTCGGCCAGCTTGGTGCGCCCGTCGTACATCGTCAGAAGGACGGTGGAGACATGCAGATCCGGGTTGAGATGAGCCTGGACGAGTTCGATATTGCGGAGCAACTGACCGACCCCCTCGAGGGCGTAGTACTCGCACTGGATCGGGATCAGAACTTCCTTGGCAGCGACCATCGCGTTGACGGTCAGCAGTCCCAGCGAGGGCGGGCAGTCGATGAGGACGAAGTCGACGTCAAGCTCTGCGAGCACCTTGTCGTTGAGCGCGCCTTTGAGTCGATTCTCGCGGGCAACCATTGAGACCAATTCGATCTCGGCGCCCGCCAGATCGATCGTTGCCGGGATGCAGAGAAGGCGCTCACTGTGCGGGCTGGTCTGGATCGCCTCCGGGGCCTTCACTTCGCCTATGAGCAGCTCGTAGCTCGACGGGGTGCCCGAGGTATGGACGACGCCCAGAGCGGTGCTGGCGTTGCCCTGAGGGTCCAAATCGACCACAAGGACAGTGAGCCCTTGAAGAGCGAGCGCCGACGCAAGGTTCACCGTGGTCGTCGTCTTGCCGACGCCACCCTTCTGGTTCGCGATGGTGATCACGCGGCGGAACGCCGGCTTCGGCAGCGTCACCGAATGGGGATGAAGCACTTGGCTCGCTCGATGCGCGGCCGCCCCGATGGGGGTCTCCTCCGAGGAGATCGCCGCGTAGGGGGCGGTGAAATTGTCGTCGTCGTTGACGATCTGATCCGCACCCGCACTCGTGTGCTGCTTCGGTGTTTCACGTGAAACGGCGGATTCAGATCGACCCGACATTGACTGCTCCTTCGATTGGGAATCGATCACTAGGTGCTCTCATCATCTGTACATTGCTCTCGATTGCATGCGTGTAAATCATCAACGCTGGCGGCGCTTCGGGAGACGTTCGGCCTTCACCACAACAGTGGGGGTGCGGAGAATCTTGGCTCCGCATTCGAGTATTTCCAACTTACCTGCGCCCAACTTGGTGAGCGCCGTACGGTCTCGCTCGATCTCCTCGGAGGCGCTCGAACCCTTGAGTGCCAACATCCGGCCGTGCTCGTGAATGAGTGGGAGGGACCAACGTGCGAGCTTCTCGAGAGGCGCCACAGCTCGCGAGGTGACTACATCCGCGCCGCCCGCTTCCTTCACAACACCCGATTCCTCGGCTCGCCCTCGGACAACCAATACGTCCAATCCGTTGGACTCGATGAACTCCGCGAGGTACACCGAGCGTCGAAGCAACGGTTCGACCAGAGTCACCTTCAAGTCCGGGCGGGCGATTGCGAGAGGGATACCGGGTAGGCCGGCGCCGCTTCCAACGTCCACAACCGACTCGCCTTCGGCAATCAACTCACCGATGACGGCGCAATTGAGAAGGTGACGCTCCCACAGTCGAGGGACTTCACGGGGACCAATGAGCCCGCGCTCGACACCATCCGTCGCCAGGGATTGGTAATACCGTTCCGCGATCTCATATCTGTCACCGAACACTGCGCGCGCAGTCTCTTGTTCGTCCCAGTCAACCGACGCCGCACCATTCTGTTCCACGTGAAACATCCTCCCGCGTAAACCGCGAAATCAACAATCAAGACCGAAATCATTATCCGCTCTGGAGCCGACATGTGTTCGCTTCTGCACACCGACTCGCTGTGAGTCTGCCGACTCGTTCATTCTTTGGGAAGTATTCGGCCCAAAATTCAAGCGGGGGAGGGGAGGGGTTCACGTTCCACGTGAAACATTGCGCTGAAAAATCTTCCAATTCTGACGCGTTTCACGTGAAACATAGCCGGGCGATCGAATGCAGATAGGAGCGCAATTCTTAGTATCATCACAGTGACGAAACTGCCATGGGTAGTTACATGGATGAAATTCTGACCCAAAAAGACCAATTTTCGATGAAAAAGTCGTTGCAAAAGATCGCCGACGTCGGACTGCAGAACGGACTCGGTCAGTCAGATCCTCTCTGTAGGTCGACTCGGAAAACAGACTTCGATTCCAGATCTCGGACAGCTTCGGTATCTCATCGCCGGTTGTTGCGAGCCATATATCCGTCGGCTTGACACTCCTGTTGCGGGACGCCGGAGGCTTGGCATCACAAACCGCGAATCCAAGGAGCTTCGCATCACAGGATGCGCATGGCGAGTTCGCCTTCGATGTGGATACCGGTGTCGGCGGGAAGATCAAAGTCGAGCAGGGGACCTGCCCGATGCGCAGGATGAATTCCTGCGCCTGGACTCGAAAGCGCTGCAGGATCTGCGCGATTAAGATCCGCGCTTGGTGCAGGAGTTGTTGGACGGCAAGGACTACCTGTTGGTGCATACCGAACCCGGAACCAACAAGATCACCGCTTACGAGTTCGATCCGGGCACAGCGAAGTCCTTCCACCTCGAACAGTCCGGATCCGCCCTCATGACGAGACCAGCAGCAGGTGTGGGCGCGACGCCGATCGCACACCCCGCGAGTCAACCGAACTCAAGGCGGTCCCATGATTACCCCGACGCGGTCCGCAGTGTATGGACCGGAGCCCGTGTAGGCGATGTCGATTCCGGTTTGCTTGGCAAAGTAGTCGCCGCCGATCTCACCCCGAAGCCCGCAACAACATCATCGACTTTGCGTGGCGACGAAGCCCATTCGATGTGAGTGGTCCGATTCGTGTGAGGAGCGCGCAAACCTGTTCCCGCACCGGATGCGATCTCGCCGACCTCGATCGCTAGTCCTCGTCCTCGTACTCCGGTTCGGGCTCATCCACCCATGCCTGATATCCCGGACTCGTCAGACGCAAGTCGATCGCATTGACACCCAGGTGCAGTGAAATGACCGCTTTCGGCAGGTCCCACCGGAGAGCTGTCTTTGGTTCGGGTTCGGCGCTCGTGGCTGTCCCCAGGAGTGCGGTAAATGCCACATCGAGGTTCGTGAACCCTTCGTCCAGCAGCGGGCGCACCACTGTCATGGGCGTAGCGTCATCTGCCACGTCCGTGACGAAGATCGAGATCCAATTCATTCTGTGTTGCCGCCCGAACATTATCGATTCGGACTGACCAACACGGAGTCCGGTCCGAATCGAGGCGCCGGTCTGATCCAATTCAACGACCTCCCATCCAGCCTGTGCGCAGAAGGGTTCCAGGTCGTCGACGGACCAGGTCCAGTCAAATTCTGCGGCGAGGCGGGCAATCCGGGTGGCGCCTTCGATGTCGACGTGCATGTGCGGATGCTACTTCCTTCGTGATCGTTGTTGACGACGCCCCAATCCGGGGGCCGTCAAAGTGAGGGCTCGCGGGTTGTCGGTCATCGGATGCCAGCGCCGAGGTGGCGACCTTGCCAGCAGGCCTGACGACGTCAGGTCGGGGATCCATTGTGGTGGCAATCTGAGTCGGAGTTCGAGGGCTCGGGCAACAACCATCGATCCGGTTTCACGTGAAACGAAGGCCGACTATTCGGTCTGGGGGAGGGGAGGGGCTCACATGTAGTACGGCATGTTGTCGATCGAATATCCGAACATGCACAGTGCACCCCCGACGAACAAGAAGGCAATCGCGAAGCTGAGCATGACCGGTCTTCCGGATCGCCATGCCAGTGCAAGTGGAATGAATACGACGGCGACTACTCCCAGCGGCAACAACCAGCAGAGCCAATACTTCAGACCGCCCGGCGGAAAGGACTGGACTTCCATCTTCTGCTGTAGTTCGAAGACCACGGGCCAATAGCTCAGGCCGCACACGAGCATCCCTATCAAGGCCCCAAGGGTCATCAATCTGAGAGAGAATCCGGACCGCTCGTTGGAGATGTCGACAACGATAGGCAGACCTTCACCGTGGCGCCGGATTCGGTTTCACGTGAAACACTCTCGGACACAAAAGCGGGCCCCGGAAAATCCGGGGCCCGCATTCGATCAGGGGGGGAGTGTCAGTCCTTGAGGACAACCACTCGACGAGACGGCTCAGCGCCTTCGCTCTCGCTGGAAACACCGGCGACCTTGGCGACGGCGTCGTGCACGATCTTGCGTTCGAACGGCGTCATCGGAGCAAGCTCTTCGCGTTCGCCGGTCTCGAGAACACGCTGTGCAGCTTCCGCACCGAGAGCGCTGAGTGCCTCGCGGCGGCCCGCCCGCCATCCGGCGATGTCGAGCATCAAGCGGCTGCGCTCGCCGGTCGACTGTTGAACAGCCAGACGAGTCAGCTCTTGGAGAGCATCCAGAACCTCACCCTTACGTCCCACAAGCTTGGTCAGGTCGTCGCCGCCGTCGATGCTGACGATCGCCCGATCGCCCTCGACGTCAAGGTCGATGTCTCCGTCGAAATCGAGAACGTCGAGCAACTGCTCGAGGTAGTCGCCGGCGATCTCGCCCTCTTCGATCAAATCGTCATCGGAATCGTCGATGTCTACATCCACATCGGTAACCGGCGCAGTGGTCTCGGTGCTCACGTCTGCGTTCTCTCCATCCACAACGATGTCAGCTTCACTGGACATTGGTCGTTCTCTTTCCTGGATCAGCGCCGTTTATTGCGCTTGGGGGAGTTGCCGCGGTTGCTCTGTGGCCGGTTCTGTTTGGGTTTCGACGTGGAACCACCACCGGAACCCGAGGGCTTCGGCTGTGGCTTCTTGAGCGAAACTTCCGGGGCGTCACCGTCGTCGTCGGCTGAATCCGCGGTCTTCAGCGCAGCCGGAGATCCCTTCTTCTTGCTGGGATCAGGACGGGCACCGGGCTTGGGCGCATTGTCGTTGCGGCGAGTGATCGCTTCCTGCTTCTTGGCTTCTTCTTCCGCGTCGATCTTGCGGAAGACGAGGTGCTGCTGACCGTAGGTCCAGATGTTGTTCGACACCCAGTACAGGAGGATCGCGATCGGAAGGAACGGTCCACCGACCAGAACACCGAGCGGGAAGACGTACAGGGCGAGCTTGTTCATGATCGCGGACTGCGGGTTCGCGGCAGCTGCTTCGCTCTGACGGGCAACAGAAGCGCGTGAGTTGAAGTGCGTCGCGATGCTGGCGATGATCATCAGCGGAGCGGCCACGAGAATGATGTTCAGCCGTGACGGAAGCTCGGGAACGTTCTCGGTGACGTAGGCCTGAAGCTGCGCAACCGGCGTCGTGATCGCGGCCGAGATGGGCGCGCCGAACAGACGAGCATCCAGGAACGACTGGACGTCAGTGGCCGAGAAGACGTAGTTCGGGGTGTTGAGGTTGTCCTCGGCGCTCATGCCCAGCTGGCCCATGCCGGTGCCGGTGCGGTTGAACGAGCGCAGGACGTGGAACAGACCGATGAACACCGGAGCCTGAGCCAAGACCGGGAGACAGCCCATGATCGGGTTGAATCCGTGCTCCTTCTGGAGCTTCTGCATCTCGACGGCCTGGCGCTGACGGTCGCCCGAATACTTCTTCTGCAATGCCTTGATCTGTGGCTGCAGTTCCTGCATCTGACGCGTCGTGCGGACCTGCTTCACGAACGGCTTATACAGAACCGCACGCAAGGTGAACACCAGGAACACCACGGAAAGCGCCCAGGCTATTCCGTTGTCCGGGCCGAGAATGAACCCGAAGACCTTGTGCCAGACCCACAGAATCGCGGATACCGGATAGTAGATGAAATTGAGCACGGCTCTAAGTACTCCTCTGTTCGTCCGTCGGACTGTGACACGCTGCGCGTGCTTCCGGACAGCTATGGCGGCTACCCGCATCACGGTCACGACGGGCAGGGACAGGGTCCCACCCTCCAGAATGCCAGGGGGCACACTTCGCCAACCGCACCACAGTCAAGAAAAGGCCTTTGATCGCCCCGTGAGTGCGCAGCGCTTCGACTGCGTATTCACTGCAGGTGGGGGTGAACCGGCAGGTCGGCATCCTCAAGGGCGACACATACGTCCGGTACAACTCGATACAGAAGATGAGAACAGTGGCGGGAGCGCGACGCACAGCCTTCAACACCGTGATGACACGGGAGGCTCTGGGAGTCTCGATCTGCTCAGAGAGCGGAGTACTCATGGCTCTTCACTTACCGACACCAATAGGTTCATTTTGGTCAGGCCCCCGCGCAACTGCTTGGCCAGTTCGGCTGAACTGGCGGTAGCTGCACCCGGAAGTGCGCGGATAACCACGTCTGTCTCCGGTGAAACCTGTCCGACGAAATCTGCACAGATATGACGAAGCCGGCGTGCGACTCGATGTCGAATCACCGCCGGCCCGACAGCCTTGCTCACGATCAGCCCGAACCGGGGACCGTGATTTGTTACTACCAGCGCCTCTACTTGCTCGCGATCGAACGCGTGCACGACAAGGTCGCGTCTTCCCATACGACGTCCACGTCGCACCGCCACGGAGAAATCCGCGTGGCGACGCAACCGGAACGGCTCAGGCAACACCCCGAGCTCCTGAACTCGAAATCAGATCAGGCGGTGAGGGAATCGCGGCCCTTACGGCGACGCGCCGAAACGATTGCACGACCCGCACGGGTACGCATACGAAGACGGAAGCCGTGAACACGCGCGCGGCGGCGATTATTCGGCTGGAACGTCCGCTTGCCCTTGGCCACGGTCAACACTCCTCGAAGTTCATTGACGCCTCCCGGCGTCATTCAGTGATCGACGCCTTACGGCGCCTTTGGATACAACAGGTACAGAACAATCAGCTTCACTCGTTGTGGCTTGGAAGACCGTTCCGACCTGACATATGTAGCCAGCACGAAGCGATCACCACCAGCGGGTGACCGTTAGAGGTTACTTACCACCGTTGCCAAGGTCAAACCAGCCCGATTCGGAGCCCTCCCGCGGCAACCACGGCGACACGCCGATACTTACATCATTCCGCAGATTCCATTCACAGTGTGCATACGGCCGTGACCTCGAGCGAGGCGGCAAGTGTGACCTTGGCAACAGTTCCGCTACGGACTGCAGGTGACCCGAAGGCAACCCGGACAGTTCCACCGGCGCATGCTCTCGACAAGGCCTCATCAGCACATACGGGCACGAGCGCCGGACGCGACCCCGAATCCCGAGTTTCCACATTCATCCACAGGGCTGTGAGTGTTGACGCATCCCCGACACCAAGTGGCGAACGCCTCGAGTTCCGACAAAGTTGCAGGTAGATCAATTTCTCGATCACTTTGACGAATTTGGTTGACGAAAAAACCGACTCAGTGCAGGTTTGTCCACATCTGTGGATAATTGTGTGGAAACACAGCCCAGGTGGCATATTCGTAGCCTGTTACGGGGTTCTCACCCCGGGTGGTAATCCACCGAATCATTCGACGCCGCAGCCATACGCTCGGCAGCTGCAGCACACCCACTGTCGGCGAAACACGGGAAGGAACCACGTGAACGACGATCCCAACGCGCTCGCACGGGTCTGGGTCGACGTGGTTGCAGAACTCACGAGTGATGACCCCGGAAGTAATCTTCCGGCTTTGAGCAGCAAGCAGAAGGCATTTGTCCGTCTGGTGAGGCCTCTTACACTTGCTCAGGGTTTTGCACTCCTCTCGGTTCCATCGCCATTTGCTCAAGAGACGATCGAGCGCGATCTACGCGAGCCGATCCTGCAGGCACTCGGACGCCATCTCGGTGGCCAGGTCGAGGGACTCGGTGTCCGCATTGCACTCGAAGACGATGCCGACGCACCCGCCGAACCGGTCGAGGAGCGCACGGGCAGCCGTCAGTTCGAATCGGTCAACTCATCGGGCGCATACCGTCGGCGCAGATTCACCGAAGGCGACGGCGAACCTTCGGACTCCGAGACTGCCGAGACCGAAGAAGTCGACGACGACCGCGAAGCACTCGCGAGCGTTCACGAATCGTGGCCGTCGTACTTCACGAAGCCGCCCGCTACTCCTTCTGCTTCGGGGTCCGGCGCCAACAGCCTCAATGCGAAGTACACCTTCGACACTTTTGTGATCGGATCGTCCAACCGATTCGCTCATGCCGCTGCCGTCGCGATCGCGGAGGCGCCGGCGCGTGCGTACAACCCCTTGTTCATCTGGGGAGCTTCGGGCCTGGGCAAGACGCACCTTCTTCATGCGGCCGGCCACTACGCACAGCGACTGTTCCCCGGCATGCGGGTCAAGTACGTCTCGACCGAAGAATTCACCAACGACTTCATCAACAGTCTTCGTGACGACCGCAAGGTCGCGTTCAAGCGTCGCTACCGGGAAACGGATGTCCTGCTGGTCGACGACATCCAGTTCATCGAAGGCAAGGAAGGTATCCAGGAGGAGTTCTTCCATACCTTCAACACCTTGCACAACGCGAACAAGCAGATCGTCGTTTCCTCGGACCGTCCGCCCAAACAGTTGGCAACCCTCGAGGAGCGTCTGCGGACGCGCTTCGAATGGGGCCTGATCACCGACGTTCAGCCGCCTGAGCTCGAGACGCGTATCGCGATTCTGAGCAAGAAGGCGAGGATGGATCGCCTCGAGGTCCCGCACGACGTCCTCGAGTTGATCGCCAGCCGTATCGAGCGCAACATTCGTGAACTCGAGGGCGCGTTGATCCGCGTCACCGCTTTTGCCTCGCTCAACCGCCAGCCGTTGGATCTGACGTTGGCCGAGGTGGTCCTGCGCGATCTGATGCCCGATTCGTCGAGCCTCGAGATCAACGCGGCGACGATCATGGCGGTGACGGCCGAATACTTCAACATGTCGATCGACGACCTGTGTGGGCCGGGTAAGGCCCGGCCACTCGCTCAGGCCCGTCAGATCTCGATGTATTTGTGCCGTGAGCTCACTGATTTGTCCTTGCCGAAGATCGGTCAGACGTTCGGCCGTGACCACACGACGGTCATGTACGCCGACAAGAAGATCCGTAAGGAAATGACGGAACGCCGCAAGGTGTACGACCAGGTTCAGGAGTTGACCGCAAGGATCAAGCAGCGCTCCAAGCGTTGACCTGCACTTATTTCGATCGATGCCGCTCGAGGCAGAGGTTCCCTCGAGCGGCATCGGTGTATTCGAAGGGTTCCACGTGCGGTCCACTCGAGGGCGGTTGTCCACCTCGAGGGACGACACGCCGGAGTCAGACACGCCGATGAGAACAAACTCTTCGTTTCTTGTGAAAAGTATTCACATCTGTGGATAAGTGTGTTGATAACTCCGAAAGTCTGTGGAGTTCTCGAGGAGGAATCCGAAAACTTTCAGAGAGTGCACAGAGGGGGTCGATTGGTCCTCGAGTCTGTCCTCGAGAAGTGCACAGGCCCTCGAGGGGACCTACCAGCGTCGACAACCGTTGCTCCACAGATTGCACAGGACTTATTACTACTACTGAGAATTTCCTAGGAAAAGCTCTTTGAAAATAGTTCTGGGGACAACTCCTGTTGAGAACCTCGCCTCAGGCTGCGCTCGCCGCGGCTTCGGCTTTCCACTTGCGCCCTCGAGGGCATACGGTGGGCATCGCTTGGTCTGTGTCAGACTTCAAGTGAGCTGATGCAGATCCGCAGCAGACGAACATGCCTACCGAGAGGAATAACCCGGCGATGGAGCTTGGAAGCCTGAAGTTTCGCGTTTCCCGGGAAGAGTTCGCTGATTCAGTAGCGTGGGTTGCTCGTAGCCTGCCCTCGAGGCCGCCTGTGCCGGTTCTCGGCGGAGTTCTTCTCGACGCAACCGAAGCCGGCCTCACCGTTTCCGGGTTCGACTACGAGGTATCTGCGCAGGTCCGCGTCTCGGCAGATGTCACGACTGCAGGTCAGGCACTCGTCTCCGGTCGCCTCCTCGCAGATATCACCAAGTCGCTTCCCAACAAGCCGGTCGATGTGACCCTCGAGGGCACTCGCGTGCTCATCTCGTGCGGAAGCGCCAAGTTCTCCCTGCCCACGATGCCGGTCGAGGACTACCCCCAGCTTCCGACGCTTCCGCAGCAGTCCGGGTCCATTCCCGTCGACCTGTTCTCCGAAGCCATCAGCCAGGTAGCTGTTGCAGCCGGCAAGGACGACACCCTTCCGATGCTCACGGGTATCCGTGTCGAGATCGAACAGAATTCGATCGTCCTCGCCGCTACCGACCGCTTCCGTCTCGCCGTACGTGAACTCGAGTGGACTCCGGCCAATCCCGACGTCCAGGCTGCTGTTCTCATCCCGGCCAAGACTTTGTCCGAGTCCGCGAAAACGCTTGCCGGCAATGCAAATTCGCCGGTCGAGTTGGCTCTCGGCTCCGGTACGACCATCGGAAACGACGGACTCCTCGGCATCGTCAACGACGGACGCCGCACCACGACGCGCCTCCTCGACGCCGAGTTCCCGAAGTTTCGTCAGTTGCTGCCTGCTCAGCACACCGCGATGGCAACGGTCGAGGTCACGCCTCTCATCGAAGCCATCAAGCGTGTAGCACTCGTCGCCGAGCGTGGCGCACAGGTTCGCATGCAGTTCTCCGCTGACGGCCTGCTCCTCTCTGCGGGTGGCGACGACGCCGGCCGCGCGGAAGAGACGCTCAACGCGTCGTTCCAGGGCGAAGCACTCACCATTGCGTTCAACCCCGGTTACCTGATCGACGGGTTGAATTCGCTTCACAGCGAAAACGTTCTGTTCGGCTTCACCACTCCCAGCCGTCCGGCTGTTCTTCGCCCCGCGGCCGAGGAAGAGCCCACGGCAGACGAGTCCGGTAACTTCGCTGCGCCCTCGAGCGAGTACACGTACCTGCTGATGCCGGTTCGCCTTCCGGGCTGAGTGGAACCCCGCACTTCAGTTCGCGCCTGACCAGGGAGAACAGTATGAAGATCGGACTCGTAGGTCTCGGCAAGATGGGCTTCAACATGCGTGAGCGCTTGCGCGCGCATGGCCTCGAGGTGATCGGATACGACCCTCGACCGGAAGTCACCGACGTCGAGTCTCTTGCCGAACTCGCTGCTTCCCTCGAGGGACCTAGAGTCGTCTGGGTGATGGTTCCGGCCGGTGACATCACCCAGAGCACCATTGCCGAACTGGCGGATGCCCTCGAGGGCGGCGATCTGGTCATCGACGGTGGAAACTCTCGCTTCACCGACGACGCTGTCCATGCCGAGTTGTTGGGTGCCCGTGGGATCGGTTTCCTCGACTGCGGTGTCTCCGGTGGCATCTGGGGCCGTGAGAACGGCTACGGCCTGATGGTGGGCGGATCCGAGACCGACGTGGCGAAGGCAATGCCGATCTTCGACGCTCTGCGCCCCGACGGCGACGCTGCAGACGGCTTTGTCCACGCCGGCCCCGTCGGTGCTGGTCATTACGCGAAGATGGTGCACAACGGCATCGAATACGGCCTGATGCAGGCGTATGCCGAGGGGTACGAGCTCCTCGAGGCGGAAAGCCTGATCGCGGACGTTCCCGGTGTTCTCCGAGCTTGGTCGAAGGGAACCGTCGTACGTTCGTGGTTGCTCGATCTGCTTGTCGACGCCCTCGAGGAGGATCCGGAGCTTGCGCAGATCACGGGCTATACCGAGGATTCCGGTGAGGGCCGCTGGACGGTCGAGGAAGCCATCAAGCACGCTGTCCCCGCTCCCGTCATCTCCGCTGCTCTGTTCGCGAGATTTGCTTCACGACAGGATGATTCACCGGCCATGAAGGCGGTGTCGGCCTTGCGCAATCAGTTCGGTGGTCACGCCGTCAAGAGCGCTTCGCCCAAGAATTCGGCTTCTGGAAGCTAAGTGTTCGTTCGTAGATTTTCGCTGCGGGACTTCCGATCCTGGGATTCGCTGACGCTTGACCTCACGCCGGGAACAACCGTGTTCCTCGGTTCCAACGGGCACGGTAAAACCAACGTGCTCGAGTCGCTCGGGTATCTGTCGACGCTGTCGTCACATCGAGTGTCCGCGGATGCACCGATGATCCGCAGCGGTTCCGCCAGTGCCTTTGCCGGTGCAACGGTGGTCAACAATGGGCGCGAACTGACCATCGATGTCGAACTGATCGAGGGAAAGTCCAACCGCGCCAGGATAAATCAGTCTCCGACGCGTCGTCCGCGGGAAGTGCTGGGGATTCTGCAGTCGGTGATGTTCGCGCCGGAAGATCTGTCGTTGGTTCGCGGAGATCCTGGTGATCGTCGACGCTATCTCGACGAGTTGTTGACGTCCCGGATACCCCGAATGGCTGCTGTCCGTGCGGATTACGACAAAGTTCTGCGTCAGCGCTCAGCCCTACTCAAAACTGCCGGTGCGGCTTTGCGTCGCGGTTCTCGTGGTGGCGAGTCCGACAACGTCCTCTCCACCCTCGAGGTGTGGGACGGGCATCTGGCCGCTCACGGCGCACAATTGTTGGCCGGGCGCCTCGAGTTGGTCCATGATCTGGCGCCGCATCTGGCGGAGTCGTATCGTTCCATCGCACCCGAATCCCGGCCGGCGTCGATTCGATACAAGAGCAGTCTGGGGTCCTCGTTGGATCCCGAATTCACCGATCCTGCAAGGATTTCCGGTATCGACGACGTTGCATACCTCGAGGAGAGATTCCATCTCGAGTTGGCGCAGATGAGGTCGAAGGAAATCGATCGCGGAGTGTGTCTGGTCGGTCCGCATAGGGACGACCTGGAGCTGATTCTCGGTGACAGCCCGGCGAAAGGTTTTGCCAGCCATGGTGAATCGTGGTCTTTTGCGCTTTCGCTGAGACTGGCAGGTTTTGCTCTGTTGCGCGCGGACGGCAGCGACCCGGTCCTGATGCTCGACGATGTCTTCGCGGAATTGGACCGTCGTCGCCGTCGTGCGCTCGCCACCGTTGCCGCCACCGCAGAACAGGTACTGATCACAGCTGCTGTTCCCGAGGACGTACCGGACGAACTCGAGGCGGCCAAGTTCGGCGTCGAAGCCTCCGATACCGGAGACGGTCGGATATCCCGGATAGTGCCCGTAGGCTCGACAGATCAGGAGGTCGAGTTCGATGACTGAAGACAGCAGCGCGGCTCCGGAGCCCGAGCTCAAAGGGATCGATCTGGCGCGCCGTGCCCTCGAGGAGGCACGCGCGACGGCAAAGGCCAACGGCAAGGCCGTCGGGCAGGGGCGATCGTCGCCCAAATACGGAAGTGGCCGACCGCGTCGACGCAGCGGTTGGTCCGGCCCCGGCCCGGATGCGCGGGACCCTCAGCCGTTCGGCGCTCTCACCAGCGCTATCTCCAAATCGCGTGGGTGGTCCCCCAAGGTGTCCGAGGGCACGGTCCTCGGTCGGTGGCCGCAGGTCGTCGGAGAAGACATCTCCGCGCACGCCGAGCCGATCTCTCTGAAAGAAGGTGTTCTCAGCATCTCCGCCGAGTCGACGGCGTGGGCTACCCAGTTGCGCATGATGCAGTCCCAGATTCTGGCCAAGATCGCTGCTGCCGTCGGTGACGGCGTCGTGAAGACACTGCGGATCACCGGTCCGAGTGCGCCTAGCTGGCGCAAGGGAGAAAGGCATGTGAAAGGCCGCGGACCTCGCGATACGTACGGCTGAGGAAAACTCAACCAGGCCCTGGTTCTACCTATTACTTCGTGTTACAGTTAAAACTCGCTAGTGAGTGAACTGTGTCACAAGGCTGTCGCTCCCCACCGATCGGCAGGCATGAAGGAGTAGCTAGATGTCGCAGAAGATATCGACACCCGCTTCGTCGTTCGCCGAGCCGGATCACATCCTGTTGCAGGCTCGCAATGTCGAGTTCGACTGGTCCGATCTGCCCATGCACTGGATTCCGGGCGATCCGTTCAGCACACACGTTCTCAACGTGCTTCACCTTCTCCTCCCCGCCGGTGAGGAATGGTTTGTCGAGACTTTCAAGGAAGCTCTTCCTCTGATCGAGGACGAGAAACTCCGTGAGGACGTCGTCGGATTCATCGGCCAAGAGGCGATGCACTCCAACGCGCACTCGGGTGTCCTGGTCCATCTCAAGGAAAACGGCCTCGATCCGACGCCGTACACCCAGCAGATGGAGTGGGCATTCTCGAAACTGCTCGGACCGCGCCCGATGACGGGTCTGCGCGCCGAGAATCACCTGGTGGAGCGCTTGGCGATCATCGCGGCCATCGAACACATCACTGCTTTCCTCGGCGACTGGGTGCTCAACGCCAAGGGGCTGGACAAAGCCGGCATGCACCCGACCATGCTTGATCTCCTTCGCTGGCACGGCGCCGAAGAAGTCGAACACCGAGCCGTCGCGTACGACGTCATGCGCTACTTCGACAAGCGTGAGACCCGCCGGATCCGTACCCAGATCCTCGTCACGCCCGCAATCGTGTGGCTGTGGATTCGTGGAACCCGGTTCCTGATGCGCAACGATCCCGAACTTGCCGCTCAGGCCCCCAGCCGTCGACGACCCCACCTGTCCGATTTCATCGCGGCCGGAAAGCGTGGCACAGTTCCCACGTCGTTCGAGCTGGTCAAGCGGATGTCGACGTACTTCAGCAAGTCCTATCACCCCAGTAACGAGGGCTCGACCGCCCAGGCGGTGCAGTACCTGGCGTCGTCACCCGCAGCTCAGGCGGCTGCACGGTGATTTCACTCTCGAGGGTCAAGGACGTCATCTCCGGGCACGACGGGTTGCCGCGTTTTCCGGCGCCACCCGATTTGTCCGGAAAGAACCGTCCCGACCGTGCCATGCGCATCACGGAGTTATTGGCGGACAAGTACCTTCGGGTGTTGACGGCCTACGACTACAACCCCGAGATCGCGGGCCACAACCCCGACACGGCCATGAACATGGTGGTCAGCACACGTGAGGTGGTGGCGACTGACGAGAACGTCGTTCGCCTGCGCTTCGAATCCGCCGACGGCTCACCGATTCCGCCGTGGCATCCGGGTTCGCACCTGGACTTCCATCTACCTTCGGGTCTGCGGCGTCAGTATTCGCTGTGCGGCGACCCGGCCGATCGCACGGGATACAGCGTCGCGGTGCGCCGGATCCCCGACGGCGGTGGCGGTTCCATCGAGATGCACGCTCTCCAGCCCGGTGAGCACGTCACGGTACGCGGACCACGCAACGGCTTCCCGTTTGTCGGAGAAGGCAGCGCGTTGTTCGTCGCCGGCGGCATCGGTATCACGCCGATCATCGCAATGGTCCGTGCGGCAAGAGAATTGGGGATGGACTGGTACTTCGTGTACTCGGGCCGCTCTCGTGAATCCATGCCGTTCCTCGACGAGATCGCAACCTGGGAACCCGAGCGTGTCTTCGTGCGCCCGGACGACGAGTTCGGATTGCCCACCACCACAGACCTTCTCGGACGAGCGCCGGTCGGCGGCGCCGTGTACTGCTGTGGCCCGACGCCGATGCTCGATGCCGTCCGCCGCGGTTTCCGCGATACACCCTCCACCGCTTTGCATTTCGAGCGGTTCGGGGCTCCGCCGGTGATCGACGGCAAGGAATTCGAAGTGCAGCTTGTCAATTCGGGACAGGTGCTCACCGTGCCCGCCGACGAGTCCGCGCTCGACGTCATCAAGAAGACATTGCCCGGTGTCGGGTACTCGTGTCAGCAGGGTTTCTGCGGAACCTGTCGTGTGAAGGTGCTCGCGGGTAAACCCGATCACCGCGAAAGGCGTCTGACCGACACCGAACAGGAAACGGAGATGCTCATCTGCGTATCCCGTTCCGACGGTGGACGTCTCGTTCTCGATCTCTAGATATTTCCCGACTCCGAAGGGTTCGACAATGTCGAAGCACTCTCCTGTCCATGCCGTGACCGCGCGTCGCGTGACCAACGGTTCCGTCAGCCTGGCCGTGTTCGAGCAGGGCAAGGCGGACGGCGAGACCATCGTCCTGGTGCATGGTTGGCCCGACACCCATGAATTGTGGAACCGCATCGTGCCTTTGCTGGCAGACGACTTCCGCGTCGTCAGCTACGACAGCCGCGGGGCCGGTGAGAGCACGATCCCCTCGAGGGTGCAGGACTACCAACTGAGCGCACTGGCCGGCGATCTTTTTGCCGTCATCGACGCGGTCAGCCCGGGCAAGCCGGTGCACGTCCTCGCGCACGACTGGGGATCCGTCGAAACGTGGGAAGCGGTCTGCGAGCCGGGTGCCGAAGAGAAGATCGCGTCGTTCTCGTCCATCTCGGGCCCCAATCTCGATCATCTCGGCAAGTGGATCCGGGCGAGCGCGTCCAAGCGTCGTTTCCTCGGCCCGGCGGCGCAGGGAATTGCGTCGGCCTACACCGTTCTGTTCCAGATTCCCGGGCTGTGCACCCTTCCGTTGCGTCTGTGGTTCTCCAAGCACTGGCCGGCATTTCTGGGCTTCTTCGACGGTCTGGACCCCCGTGTGGTCAACACCGCGCCCACCATCGCCGACGACATGGTGAACGGACTCAAGCTTTATCGCGCGAACATCCGGCCGTCTCTCGGCAAGCCGCGGGATCGGTACACGGACGTGCCTGTTCAGCTCATTCTGAACAAGTACGACAAAGCCGTTCGTCCGGTGGGATACGAAGACACCGAAAAATGGGTCTCCGACCTGCAGCGACGTGAAATTGCCGCGGGACACTGGTCACCGTTTTCACATCCGGGCGAGGTTGCCGAACATGCGCGGGCATTTATCGCGAGCCTGAGAGAGCGTCGCTCGGAGAAGCAAAGTTCCTAGCGTTTCACCTTCCGGGGATCGTAAAAATTCGTCTGCGGCGCAGCCAGGGGTGTCATTGGCCGCTTCTAGTCGGTGCTTACCAGTAAGATGGTCAACGGTAACTAGCGGCAACATTCTCGAACCCGCTCCGACGACACCCGCAAGGGCTTGCTGACGGCTGCGCTCGAGTATTGACGGAGAAGGAGAGCTACCCACCCGTGGCTGCCCAGAAGTCAGATACAAGCACTTCCAGCAAGGACTACAACGCGTCGTCCATCACCGTCCTCGAAGGACTCGAGGCGGTACGTAAGCGTCCAGGCATGTACATCGGTTCCACCGGTGAACGCGGCCTGCACCACCTCATTTGGGAGGTCGTCGACAACTCGGTCGACGAGGCGATGGCCGGACACGCCACCAAGGTCGAGGTCACCCTCCTCGAAGACGGCGGAATCCGCGTCATCGACGACGGCCGTGGCATCCCGGTCGGCATGCACGCCTCCGGAGTCCCCACCGTCGAGGTCGTGCTGACCCAGCTGCACGCCGGCGGCAAGTTCGACTCCGACTCCTACGCCGTCTCCGGTGGTCTGCACGGCGTCGGTATCTCGGTGGTCAACGCGCTCTCCACCCGGCTCGACGTCGACATCAAGGTCGACGGCTACCGGTGGCAGCAGACGTACACCGATTCCAAGCCGGGAGAGCTCGTACAGGGCGACCCGACGAAGGAGACCGGCACCACCGTCAGTTTCTGGGCCGATCCCGAGATCTTCGAGACCACCCGCTACAACTTCGAGACCGTTGCGCGTCGTCTGCAGGAAATGGCCTTCCTCAACAAGGGCCTGACCATCACGCTGACCGACGAGCGCGCCGAGGTCATCGACGACGAAGCTGCCGAGGTGGCCGAGGCTCCCAAGTCTGCTGCCGAAGAAGCCGAAGAAGCTGCTCAGGCAGCGCCGCGTAAGTCCAAGACCCGTATCTACCACTACCCCGGTGGACTCGAGGACTACGTCCGGCACATCAACAAGAGCAAGACCCCGATCCACAACTCGGTCGTCGGATTCACCGCCAAGGGCACCGGCCACGAGCTCGAGGTCGCAATGCAGTGGAACTCCGGATACTCGGAGTCCGTGCACACCTTCGCCAACACGATCAACACCCACGAGGGTGGTACCCACGAAGAGGGCTTCCGCGCCGCACTGACCGCAACGGTCAACAAGTACGCGCTCGAAAAGAAGCTGCTCAAGGACAAGGATCCCAAGCTCACCGGTGACGACATCCGTGAAGGACTCGCGGCCATCATCTCGGTGAAGGTCGGTGAACCCCAGTTCGAGGGTCAGACCAAGACCAAGCTCGGCAATACCGAGGTCAAGTCCTTCGTGCAGAAGGCGTGCAACGAGCACCTCGCGCACTGGTTCGAGGCGAACCCCGCCGACGCGAAAACCATTGTGAACAAGGCTGTTTCGTCGGCGCAGGCCCGCGTCGCCGCACGTAAGGCGCGTGAGCTGGTCCGTCGTAAGAGTGCGACCGACCTCGGTGGCCTGCCAGGCAAGCTCGCCGATTGCCGCTCCAACGATCCGGAGAAGTCCGAGATCTACATCGTGGAGGGCGACTCCGCAGGCGGCTCGGCCAAGTCCGGCCGAGACTCGATGTACCAGGCGATCCTCCCGCTTCGCGGAAAGATCATCAACGTCGAGAAGGCGCGTATCGATCGCGTCCTCAAGAACACCGAAGTCCAGTCGATCATCACCGCGTTCGGCACGGGCATCCACGACGAGTTCGACATCGCCAAGCTGCGCTATCACAAGATCGTGCTCATGGCCGACGCCGACGTCGACGGTCAGCACATCGCAACGCTGCTGCTCACGCTGCTGTTCCGCTTCATGCGGCCGCTCGTCGAGCACGGCAAGGTCTACCTCGCGCAGCCGCCGCTGTACAAGCTCAAGTGGCAGAAGGGTGCGCAGCCGGAATTCGCGTACTCCGACCGCGAGCGCGACGCGATGGTCAAGGCCGGCCTCGAGTCCGGCAAGAAGATCAACAAGGACGACGGCATCCAGCGCTACAAAGGCCTCGGCGAGATGAACGCCAAGGAGCTGTGGGAAACCACGATGGACCCGACGGTGCGCGTTCTGCGTCTCGTCACGCTCGACGACGCGGCTGCTGCCGACGAGCTGTTCAGCGTGCTGATGGGCGAAGACGTCGAAGCACGACGCAGCTTCATCACCCGCAATGCCCGGGACGTTCGTTTCCTCGACGTGTAGGCCTGCGGCCCTGTGAGCGGTTGAGGAGTCCCCGGACTCCTTTTCCGCGCACAGGGGCTTGCCCCCTCTTTTAAGAAAGTGAGCTCATGACCGACACCACGTTGCCACCGGACGGTCCGCAACACGACCGGATCGAACCGGTCGACATCCAGCAGGAAATGCAGAACAGCTACATCGACTACGCCATGAGCGTCATCGTCGGTCGCGCTCTGCCGGATGTCCGCGACGGACTCAAGCCGGTGCACCGCCGCGTGCTCTACGCGATGTACGACAACGGATATCGCCCCGACCGCGGATACGTGAAGTCTGCCCGACCGGTCGCCGAGACCATGGGTAACTACCACCCCCACGGCGACTCCTCGATCTACGACACGTTGGTCCGTATGGCCCAGCCGTGGTCGCTGCGTTACCCGCTCGTCGACGGTCAGGGAAACTTCGGATCCCGCGGCAACGACGGCGCAGCCGCCATGCGTTACACCGAGTGCAGGCTCACGCCGCTCGCGATGGAAATGCTGCGCGAAATCGACCACGAGACAGTCGATTTCACCCCGAACTACGACGGCAAGACGCAGGAACCGACGGTTCTGCCCAGCCGTATCCCGAACCTGCTGATCAACGGTTCCAACGGCATCGCCGTCGGTATGGCCACCAACATTCCGCCGCACAACCTGCGTGAAGTTGCCGAGGCCATCTACTGGGCGCTCGACAACTTCGAAGCGGACGAGGAAGCCACCCTCGCGGCCGTCATGGAGCGCATCAAGGGACCCGACTTCCCCACGCACGGGCTCATCGTCGGTGGACAGGGCATCCAGGACGCCTACACCACCGGCCGTGGCTCCGTTCGTATGCGCGGCGTCGTCGAGATCGAAGAAGATGCCAAGGGCCGCACCACGATCGTCATCACCGAGCTGCCCTACCAGGTCAACCCGGACAACCTGATCACCTCCATCGCGGAGCAGGTTCGTGACGCCAAGATCGGTGGCATCTCCGACATCCACGACGAGTCCTCGGACCGCGTCGGCATGCGCATCGTCGTCACCGTCAAGCGTGACGCCGTTGCCAAGGTCGTGCTGAACAACCTTTACAAGCACACCCAGCTGCAGACCAGCTTCGGCTGCAACATGCTCTCCATCGTCGACGGAGTGCCGCGCACGCTGCGCCTCGACCAGATGATCCGTCTGTACACGGCGCATCAGCTCGAGGTCATCGTTCGTCGTACCAGGTACCTGCTTCGCAAGGCACAGGAGCGCGCCCACATCCTGCGCGGTCTGGTCAAGGCCCTCGACGCTCTGGACGAGGTCATCGCCTTGATCCGTGCGTCGCAGACCGTCGACATCGCTCGCGCCGGATTGATGGAACTCCTCGACGTCGACGAGATCCAGGCCGACGCCATCCTCGGCATGCAGCTGCGTCGTCTGGCCGCCCTCGAGCGTCAGAAGATCGTCGACGAGTTGGCCGAGATCGAACTCGAAATCGCGGACCTCGAAGACATTCTGGCTCGCCCGGAGCGTCAGCGCGCGATCGTTCGTGACGAGCTCAAGGAAATCGTCGACAAGTACGGCGACGACCGTCGTACCCGCATCATCGCCGCCGACGGAGACGTCAACGACGAGGATCTGATCGCCCGCGAAGACGTCGTCGTCACGATCACCGAGACCGGTTACGCCAAGCGCACCAAGACCGACCTGTACCGCTCGCAGAAGCGCGGCGGCAAGGGTGTTCAGGGTGCCGGCCTCAAGCAGGACGACATCGTCTCGCACTTCTTCGTCACGTCGACGCACGACTGGCTGCTGTTCTTCACCACGAAGGGCCGCGTCTACCGCGCCAAGGCTTACGAACTGCCCGAGGCGAGCCGTACCGCTCGCGGTCAGCACGTTGCCAACCTGCTGGCCTTCCAGCCGGACGAGCGCATTCAGTCCGTCATCCAGATCAAGACGTACGAAGACGCGCCCTACCTGGTGCTCGCCACTCGCAACGGTCTGGTCAAGAAGTCCAAGCTCACCGACTTCGACTCCAACCGCAGCGGTGGCATCGTCGCCATCAACCTGCGCGGTGAAGACGAACTGGTCGGCGCTGTCCTCTGCTCCGCCGAAGACGACCTCCTTCTCGTCTCGGCACAGGGCCAGTCGATCCGCTTCTCGGCCACCGACGAGGCACTGCGTCCGATGGGCCGCGCCACTTCCGGTGTCCAGGGCATGCGTTTCAACGGTGACGACGAGCTGCTCTCGCTCAACGTCGTTCGTGAAGGAACGTTCCTCCTGGTCGCCACCTCGGGCGGTTACTCCAAGCGAACCGGCATGGAGGACTACCCGGTGCAGGGTCGCGGCGGCAAGGGCGTGCTCACGATTCAGTACGACAAGAAACGTGGCACTCTGGTCGGTGCGCTCATCGTCGACGACGACGACGAGCTGTACGCGATCACCTCGGGCGGCGGCGTCATCAGGACGGCTGCCAAGCAGGTTCGTAAGGCGGGACGCCAGACCAAGGGCGTGCGTCTGATGAACCTCGGCGAAGGCGACACACTGCTCGCGATTGCGCGCAACGCCGACGAGCCCGAAGAGCTCGCTGCAGAGACCACCGACAACGCAGACAATGCCGATGGAGCTAAGGAGTCCTAGTGAGCACTCCCAACCAGCCGGGCAGTGACCAGAAGAGCGAAAGCACTTCAGGTTCGACGCCACCGAAGCCGGAGCAGGCAACTGCTCCGGCGGGGCCGCAGACCTCGAAACCTGCAGCTCCAGCGGACGGCGGACCCAAAGCTTCCGAGGCAGCTCCGGCGCCCAAGGCGCCGGAGCCGCCTCGCGGCCCGTCGGCTCAGAAGCCGGCGGGTGGGGCTTCCGACGCCGCGGGTGCGGCCAAGGGTCAAGCTCCTTCCGCTCCTTCAGTGGCTCCGGCTGCGCCGGTAACTCCGGCAAAGGGTGACGGTCAGGCTCCGCCGCAACCGGTTGCCAATCAGGCTCGTGGCAGCCAGGCGCCGCCGTGGCAACGCGGACCCCAGCCGTCGGGTCAGCCGCAGGGGCAGCCAGCTCAGAACCCGGCTGCTCAGAACCCGGCGTCCAAAGCCCCGGCGTCGAAGACTCAGCCACCGCAGAATCAGGCTCCGCAAAGTCAGGCTCCGCAAAGTCAGCCGCAGACCAACATCACGCGCCCAGCCGGCGCTGGTGCTACTGCGGGTCGACCGGCAGCTCCTGCCGGGGGTAAGCCGCCTGCGGGTCCGCAGCGTCCTGCAGCGGCCGGCCCGGCGCAGGGTGGTCCGGCCAAAAACCCCGCGCAGGGTGGTGCGCCGAAGGGACAGCCGCAATCGGGTCGCCCCGCTGCCGGTGCACCGACGGGTCGTCCTGCCGGCAACCCGTCGGCACGTCCCGTCGTGACGGGAACGGCGGCTGCCGCAGCTACCGGTGGCGTCGCCGGCGCGGCAGCAGCCAAGGCTGTTACACCCTCGGGCGCAAATCCCAAGGCTGCAAACGCCACGGTCGCCAGTCCCACGGTCGCTAATCCGAAAGCAAAAGCCGCCGCGATCGACGGGCCGACTCGGCACATCGATCGCAAGGATCTACCGAAGGACATGCCTGACCTCTCCGAGGCCAAGCATCCGTTGCCTGCTGCGGTGAAGGGTGAGAAAACTCACGCCGTATCGGCCTCGGTCGTGGACGGTGCGCCACTGCGCGCAACGGTCCAGATCCGTCGTATCGACCCGTGGTCCACGCTCAAGATCACGTCCGTGATCTCGGTATCGCTGTTCTTCGTGTGGATGGTGGCCGTCGGACTGCTCTACGTCGTTCTCGACGGCATGGGCGTCTGGGATCGCCTGAACAACGCGTTCACCGACATCGTTGCCGACGGCGGCTCCGACGGTCTGGTGACGGCCGGCCAGGTGTTCGGCTACGCCGCACTGATCGGTATCGCGAACATGGTGCTTTTCACGGCACTCGTCACGATCGGATCGTTCATCTACAACCTCTGCAGCGACCTGGTTGGCGGCGTAGAGGTAACTCTCGCCGACCGCGACTGACCTGCGAAAACATTGCTCCGCCGGGCCCGTTTTGGTGTCAGCGGCCCGGTGGGGTAATCTTTGGAATCGGTTCAGGGGCCTATAGCTCAGGTGGTTAGAGCGCTTTACTGATAATGAAGAGGTCGGAGGTTCAAGTCCTCCTAGGCCCACTCCCATGTGCCGAAGAAGGGTTGCTGGAATGAAGGTTTTCCTGCTTGTCGGGGCCGGAATTCTGGTAGCTCTCGGGGTCACCAAGCTGATCAAAAGTCAGCGCGGAGACAAGGTTTGGCACGATTTGGAAACAGGATAGAACCTAGGTACTCTGACTCCGGTCAGAAAACCGAACGGGGCCTTAGCTCAGTTGGTAGAGCGCTGCCTTTGCAAGGCAGATGTCAGGAGTTCGAATCTCCTAGGCTCCACAGTAAGAAAACACCCTCCCGGGATCCGGGAGGGTGTTTTTGTATGCCGATGTACCCGATCTCTGCTCGCCCCGGCCGGTGCCCGACTTGTGTGGTTCCACCCCACCCCTTCTTGAGCGAACGGCACTTTCCGCGCACTGGAGGCGATGAACATGCCGTTCGCTCGGAGTGGGGTGGCCGGAACCGCGCCCACTATGGACCGTTCGTCCCGAATTCTCCGGAAAGTCTAGTGGTCATAACCAGCCGGGCGTAGCGTGAGGAGAACCCAATTTCAGGAGGTTCGTAGTGCTTCACAACGACATTCCCAGCCACGGTGAAATTGCCGCACTCGCGGAGGTGGAGGGGCCCACCTGCATCACCATCGTTACTCCGACTGAAGATGCGCCGCAGGATTACGACAAAGCGCGCATAGCCTTCAAGGACCAGGTCCGCTCGGCACTCGCATCGGTGGAGGATCCGGCCGAGCGCAAGCAGTTCGAGGCCGAATACGCAGAGCTCGACGACGACGACGATTTCTGGCGCTTCCAGTCGCGCTCATTGGTCACGTACGCGACGCCGGACCGTCTGGTGACCTTCCGTCTCCCCAACCGTCTGCAGGCGCTCGAAACGGTCAGCGATCGGTTTCATCTCAAGCCACTGCTCCGTTCGGTGACCTTCCCCCAGACGGCGTTTGTTCTCGCTCTCGCCGAAGGTTCGGTGCGATTGATCGAGATCGCCGCCGATCAACCGGCCGACGAGGTTCGTGTTCAGGGAATGCCGAAGAACGCTGCGGATCACGCGGGCAAGTCGTCGATCAACAGTCGCACCGAGGCGGGTCGGCTCTCGGGTTCGGACAGCCGAAAGCTGCGCGTCAATCAGTACGCCCGCGCAGTCGATCACGAGGTCCGCGGTGTGCTCGCCGGCCGTGACGTCCCCTTGATTCTGGCCGCTGCGGAACCCATCGCGTCGGTGTATCGCTCCGTGAATTCGTACCGCCACCTGGTCGACAAAGCCGTCGAGGGAAACCCCGAAGCCTTGTCGACGCAGGAAGTGGCGGACGGTTCGCGTCCGGCGCTCGACGACTTCCATGCCGAGCAGCTGGCGGCGGTGCGGGACACCTTCAATGTGCGCACGGAACAAGGTCGCACTCAAACCGACGTCGCCGACGTGGCAACAGCCGCGACGTACGGACAGGTCGACACCGTTTTCATCGACATCGATTCCGTCGTACCCGGAAGTCTCGATCCCCAGACGGGCGCTCTCACGACCGGTGAGTCGACCAACGGAAGCACCTACGGGGTCGTCGACGAGATCGCTCGTCGTGCGCTCCTGACGGGTGCACGGGTGCTCGCTGTTCGCGCGGAGGACATTCCGGGCGGCGGCGCAGTTGCCGCGATTTTGCGCTTCGCCCCGTAAACAGACTGGACGCGTGTGCGCTTCGTGACCTGATTCGGGCACGGGGCGCATACGATTCCGGCATGAAACGTGTGTGGGAACGGCTGCGCCTCTACTGCAAGACGCTGCACCCGGTCGGGCTTGCCTTTGCTCTGGTCTTCTTCACCTGGTCGATGAGTCCGTCCCTGTTGCCGCGCGCGTGGTACCTGCAGGGCGTTGCGACGGGCATCTCGCTCGCGATGGGATACGGCGTCGGCGTGACGGTCGCCTGGATGATCCGCAAGTGCGGCGTCGAACCGCAGTGGTCGGATCGCACCAAGAAGATCGGCTGGCGAATCCTGTTGGTCGCGGCCGTCATTCTGGTGCCGACGTTCTTGGTCCTCGGTTCGTGGTGGCAGCAGATCGTTCGCGATCTCGTGGAAGCTCCACGCACCAATCAAGCGAATTATCTTCTGGTGCTGATGATTTCGCTCGGAATCTGGTTCATCCTGCTCGAGGCAGGCCGTGGTCTTCGGTTCACCACCAACAAGCTCACCGCCGTCGCACTACGGTTCGTTCCCCTCGAGGCGGCGAAGGTCGGCAGCTTGATCGTCATCTTCGCCCTCGGCATCTTCATCGTGAACGGTGCGCTGTACAACGGGCTGATCGCCTTCGCGAACTGGAGTTTCTCCGGTGCGGATCACGAAACACCGGACGGCATCGAACAGCCCATGATTGCAGAGCGCAGCGGTTCGCCGATGTCCGCCGAGGCTTGGGATTCTCTCGGCCAGGAGGGGCGCACCTTCATGGGTAGCGGTCCCACCGCAGCCGAGATCTCTGCATTGACCGGACGTGAAGCGAAGCAACCGATCCGGGTGTATGCCGGACGTGAATCCTCGGACTCGATCAACGGTGTCGCACAGCGGGTCGTCGACGAGTTGGAGCGCACCGGCGGATTCGACCGCGGAACTCTCGCAGTTGTCACGACCACCGGTCGCGGTTGGGTGAACGAGGACGTCGCGTCGGCGTTCGAGTACGTCGAGGGCGGGGACACGGCGATCGCGTCGATGCAGTACTCGTTCCTTCCGAGTCCGTTGGCCTTCATTGCCGACCGTGAGACGCCGATGATCGCCGGCCGCGCGCTGTTCAACGCGGTCTACGCCAAGTGGATCGACCTGCCCGTGGAGACGCGACCCGAACTGGTTGTCTTCGGTGAGAGCCTCGGCTCCTACGGTGGCCAGGCCGCATTCGCCGGCGCTCAGGACATGATGACGCGCGTCGACGGCGCACTGTGGGTCGGAACCCCCAACTTCACTGCTCAGTGGCAGGAAATCACGGACAGTCGTGACTCGGGCTCACCGGAGATTCTGCCGGTGATCGACGGTGGCCAGGCAATTCGGTTTGCCGGTGATCCGGAAGATCTGGAGCTGAAGTCGGACTGGGACGACGATCGCATCGTGTACTGGCAGCACGCCAGCGACCCGATCACGTGGTGGTCCTTCGACCTGCTGCTCAACAAGCCGGATTGGCTCAAAGAACCGCTGGGTCGCGACGTGGATCCGGGAATGACATGGGTTCCTCTCGTGACCTTCTGGCAGGTAACCCTCGACATGGTCTTCTCGGCTGACGTCCCGTCCGGGCACGGTCACAATTACGGCGAGGATGCAGCGGACATGTGGGCCAAGATCCTGCACCCCGAGGCCTGGACCTCGGCTGATACCGACAAGCTTCGTGCGCTGCTGACCACCAATCTGGAGCCCACGAAGTAGTCGTAAACGGTTGTATTTCAGCCTGTTAAGGCGAAAACCTCACGAAAAAGTGTTACGTGAGGTATGTGTTACTCTGCGTTCGCTGTGTGCCAAGCCACAGCGCAAGCGAACGTGGGGAGATCGAAACGTGAAGAGCAGAGCATGGTGGGCGGCCGGGGTCTCCGTCGCGGCACTGGTCATGGGTGCTGTGACGGCCCCTGCCGCAACGGCGGAGCCGGCGGATTTCTACACGCCGCCGGTCGAGCTTCCGGCAGGTGCCAACGGAGATCTCATCAAGAGTGAGCCGTCACCACTGCTGCTGAGCGTGCCCGGATCGAACGGTGCGTGGCCGGCAACCGCCACCAAGATCATGTACCGAAGCGAGGACGCCAAGGGCGCCCCCGTTGCCGTGACGGGCACCTATCTCGAACCGTCGAACCCGTGGACCGGGCAGGGGGCGCGTCCACTGGTTGCCGCAGCGGTGGGAACGCACGGGCAGGGCGATCAATGCGCTCCGTCCAAGCTGTTCAACACCGGTATCGAGTACCAGTTCCCGACGGACGTCATGGTCGGCTACGAGTCCATCTGGGTGAACACGTTGCTGCTCAACGGCATTGCCGTCGTCGTCACCGATTACGAGGGCCTCGGAACTCCGGGCGATCACACCTACGTCAACCGTGAAGCCGAAGCGCACGCCGTTCTGGACTCGGTGCGAGCCGCTCAGCAACTCCCGAACACGAGCATTCCCGCCGACGGCCCCATCGGACTGTGGGGTTACTCGCAAGGTGGTGGAGCTGCCGCTGCCGCAACGGAATTGAAGCCGTCGTATGCTCCCGAGCTTGATCTCAAGGGCACCTACGCAGGTGCACCGCCCGCCGATCTGGCGGCGACGCTGCAGCAGGTCGACGGCACGTTCCTCACCGGAGTGATCGGATACGCGCTCAACGGGATCCTTGCCCAGTACCCCGAGGTTCAGCCGCTGCTCGACGCCGAGATCAACGATCGCGGCCGACAGATGTTGGCCGCCACCAAGAACCAGTGCGTCGCCGAAAGTGGATTGCAGTTCGGCTTCCAGCAGTCGTCGAGCTTCACCAATTCCGGTGAATCACTCTCCGCGGTTCTGGCGCGTCTACCCATGGCGCAGGCAATCCTCGATGAGCAGAAGATCGGCAAGCTGACGCCGGAGTCGCCCGTGCTCATTCAGCATGGCCGCTCCGACGACATCGTTCCGTTCGGCCAGGGACAGCAACTGGCGCGAGACTGGTGCGGCAAGGGCGCGACGGTGCAGTTCTCCGTCAACGAACTGCCCCCGATCATTCCGGGACTGGCAATCAATCACGCGACGCCGTACCTGGTGGGTACCCCCGAATCCATCGGATACATGATCGATCGCTTCAACAACGTCCCGGCACCGTCCAACTGCTGAACGTGAACATCGAAAAGCCCCGGAACACAATCTGTTCCGGGGCTTTTCGTATCTCGACTAAGCGGTCTTCTCGGCCGAGTTCTCCTCGAGGCGAGGGGGTGCGGAAGCGACCGGCGGATGCTCGCGTCGGCGGCTCTTGAAGAACACCGCGCCACCGATCACCGCAACACCGGCGATGACGAACACGGTGACGCGCTTGCGACCGCGAGGCTTCTCGGTGCGTTCCGTGGATTTCGTGGGGATGGCCTTTGCGCGCTCGACGCCCTTCTTGGCGAGGACTTTGCCCTGACGACCCAGGAACAACCCGACCTGCCCAGCGCCGCGAGCGACCGACGTCGCGACCACCGCGGCGATACGGCGAGCGTTGTCGGCTGCCTCGGACTCCTTGATGCGAGCCGCTGTCTCTTCGAGGTAGGCGGCAGTCTCGTCGAAGGTGTCCTCGACGCGGGCGCGCGCGTGATCGAAGGTGTCGGGCAACTGCGTGCTGAGGGACTCGGTCACTCGTGTCATGACTTCACTTTGCCACAAGGGCTGTGCCGGGGTAGGTCGGTCGCAGATCGGACTTACGATGGATGAATGTCGACCTCCTCTGCACGGTCCCGTCGAAGCCCAGGCCGACCTGCGATTACGTCGACAGACGAGATTCTCGATGCAGCGGAACGGGTGGGTTTGGACCGCCTGACGCGGGCGGAGGTCGCACAGGTCCTGGGCGTTTCCGCTGCGACGATTCGCCATCACGTCGACTCGACCGATCGTCTGTACTCGTTGGCGTGTGCGAGAGCTTTCGGACGTCTGCAGTTGGATTCGGATTCGAAGTCCTGGCAGGACTACCTTCGGACGTTAGGTCAGCGCTTCGCTGAACTCGTGACTGCCACGCCTGGGCTCGAGGACTACGTGCTTCGAGGGCCTTACGAAGAGCGCACTCTGGAGCAGTTCGAGCGAATCATGAATGAGGTACTTCTACGGAAGCCTGAATTCGACCGTGCAACAGCACATTTGCTCGGCTCTCGGACACTGATCATTTCGGCGGCACTGCATACACCGGCGCGCAATCGTTACCCGGATTCGCAGTATCCGAAGCCTGAGACTCTCTCGGCTGTTGTTTCCTGGACGCTCGACGCCTTCCTTGTCGGTGCCGAAAAGATGATCGATTCCGGTCTCGTTCCTACGGTCGTTCCAACTCCCGACGCTTCTTGGACTCACATTTCGGATCACTGATGCCCTTCCTGGACAGGAAGGTAAGGCAACCCACATTAATTATTGCTACTGTGGCAATTATGAATAGACACAGGTGGAGGCCAAGATTCCTCGGCGCGGCCGGGGCCGCGTTAGTGCTCGCGCTCGCTGGATGTTCGTCATCGAACACGAACCCGGACGCTGACGGAAGTCCCGCAGCGAGCGGAAGCTATCCGGTGACCGTGAGCACGGAATCCGGAGACGTGATCATCGAGTCGGCACCTGAACGGATCGTGACCTTGGGGAACCCGGCGTTCGAGAACGTAGTGGCGCTGGGATCGCACCCCGTGGCCGCGAGCGTGACCAACATCGACAAGCTTCCCTATCTGGCGGACTACGTGGGTAATGAGGCGCTCGACGAGTCCTTGGCTGACATCTATGCAGGACAAGTGAATTTCGAGCGGATGCTTGCGGTCGAACCGGATCTCATCATCGCGCCTGCCTGGCCGGTTTTCACCGAGCCCGCCACGTTGGAGCGGCTCCGAACGATCGCTCCCACTTTGATATTCGACATGCAGGACGCAGACAACGATTGGAGAGTCGGCGTTCAGCAGGTCGCGGATGCGTTGGGTAAATCCGAGCAGGGTGGCGAGTTGATCACCTCGGCAGTCGACGAATTTACGGGTGTGGCTGAGTCGAACCCAGGACTTGCGAAGCGGCCGTACTCATTCGGGCTCTACTACAAGGAGCAGATTTCGTTGGGATCGGGCGGAAACATACTGCGCCTCTTCGGAATGAAGCCGGCGGAGGACCAATCCGCGGCGGAATCGACGGGAACTCCGGTGACGTATTCGGGTGAGACCGCGGGTGACGTCGACGGTGAAGCCGTACTTCTGATGCCGTCACCACGGGATTCCATCGCGAACCTCGAACAATCGCCTTTCTGGGAGTCGAATCTGAAATCCCGCGTCGTATGGCTCAGTGATGCGCAGGGTGAGGCGATCAACAATGCGGGTGTACTTGGAAAGACGTGGCTGCCGGGAAACCTGGGTACCGCATTGGGACAGTTGGGTTAGTCGAGCGTGGACAGGGCGAGAGAATCCCGGTTACCTGCGGGCATGGTCATGACCGTTGCCTCGATTGCCGAGGTTGAACAGCGAACGGACGACACCGTTCGAGTTGTGTTGCAGTCGAGCGAGTTCGGAAACCTGAGCGTTCGTGGGGCGGCGCCGGTGTTCAAGTTGTTCGTGCCTCGGGAGCCGACGGACGAGATGATGCTCCCCACCTTGGGGTCGGACAAACTCGCGGTTCCCAGTTGGGAGGCCGACCCCCGGCGTCCGATCGGGCGTTCCTACACAGCAATCGATTTCAATCCTGGCGATCGAAGGATCACGTTCGATGTCATGGATCTTGGGAAGCCGGGTTGGTGGCTCAACCGGACGGGCGTAGGCAGTCGCGTTGGGGTGATCGGATTCAAACACGAACTCGTCCTTGTTCCGGGCGTCACTGACGTCGTTGCAGTCGGCGACAGATCTGCGCGCCCTGCTGTCGGATCCTTGACGAATCTCGCCGAACAAGTCCGAATACACAGTTTCACGGGTCCGTCAGGCGAGCACGGATTCCCTGATATCGAGTGGGTGGACATAGTCGATCGGACCAAGGCGCAGACAGAATCGACAATGTTGTGGATCGGCGGAGAGAAAAGCTGTGTCGCCCGCTTGCGCAACCAAGCGATCGAAAACGGCCTACCGCCGTCCCGGATTGTCGCATTGCCGTACTGGTCGGCGGGGCGAACGCGCGACGAGTTCGATCATGCTCTGTACCGGCTGTACCAACGCGCAGCTGCGGACGGAATCGACATTTCCGATCCGGTCGTTGCCGCCGACATCGAACTGCAGTGACGCATGCCCCGTCGCACGGAATTGGCAGGCTCACATCCACGAGAACGCCGGCAATGGCACGATGGTGGTGTGACTTCAACTCATCAGACCGCAACCGCAACGCTGCACACGAACCGCGGCGACATCAAGATCGCTCTGTTCGGCAACCATGCGCCGAAGACCGTCGAGAACTTCGTCGGCCTCGCCGACGGCTCGAAGGAGTACACCACCGCAAACGCCGCCGGCACCAAGACCGGCCCGTTCTACGACGGTGCCATCTTCCACCGCGTCATCGACGGCTTCATGATCCAGGGTGGCGACCCCACCGGAACCGGCACCGGCGGCCCGGGCTACAAGTTCGGTGACGAGTTCCACCCGGAACTGCAGTTCGACCGCTCCTACCTGCTGGCCATGGCCAACGCAGGCCCGGGAACCAACGGCTCGCAGTTCTTCATCACCACCGGCCCGACGCCGCACCTGAACCGTCGCCACACCATCTTCGGTGAGGTTCTCGACGACGATTCCAAGAAGGTTGTCGACGCTATCTCCTCCACCGCCGTCGATCGTGGCGATCGTCCGGTCGAGCCCGTCGTGATCAACAGCATCACCATCTCCTGAACAGGTAAAACAAGCAGATGACGAACCCCGGTTGGGGCGGCGGTGCGAGTGAGGGCATCCCGCCCCAACCGCGGTGCGTCCGCCATCCAGATCGACCCACCGCACTTTCCTGCAATCGTTGTGGACGTCCGGCATGCCCGGACTGTCTCCGCGAGGCGGCGGTGGGATACCAATGTGTTGACTGTGTAGCTGCCGGTCAGCGTGATGTCCGCCCCGTTCGGGGCGTCGCCGGAAACACCGTGAGCCCCACCCGTGCGGTCCCGGTCGTGACGTACACCTTGATGGGGCTCAACGTCCTGGCGTTCCTCGCCACCTTCGCACAGTCGCGAAGCATCATGAACAATCAGGTCGGCTCGTCGATCTTCGCGAACTGGGCACTCAATCCGGGGCTCGTCGCCAGCGGTGACTGGTTCCGGCTCATCGGCTCCGGGTTCCTGCACTTCGGCATCTTGCACCTCGCGGTCAACATGTACGCCCTCTACATCCTGGGGCGCGACACCGAAATCGTGATGGGCCGCTCCCGGTACATCGGCATCTACCTGGTTTCGCTCCTCGGCGGTTCCGCCTCGGTGATGGCATTCCAGCCGGTGTTCTCTTCGCTCACGGCCCTGTCCTGGACTGCTGGGGCGTCGGGTGCGATCTTCGGCATCATGGGCGCACAGGCCGTCCTTCTATTGCGTTTGCGTCGAAGCCCGGTCCCGATCATCTCGGTGATCGCGATCAATGTGATCATCAGCATTTCGCTGCCCGGGATCTCGTTCTGGGGTCACGCGGGAGGTCTGGTGGCAGGTGCCGCAACGGCCGCTGCATTCCTGTACGCCCCACAGTGGTTGGGCGCCGGTGAGAACCGCGTGAAAGCAGTGCGGATCGGCTGGATCGCTTTTGGTGCCGTCACTGTGGTGACGTTGGGAGTCATCGTGCTCCGCGTCGTCCAACTGCGCGAACAGTTGGGAATCAGCTAGCAAGAATCCTAGGGCCCAGCCGTTCTATGGCTCAGCCGCCGATGATGGACTCGCAGGCGAACGTGATCTCGAAGCTCGACGTCTCCGTCGGGTTGCCCTTGTCCCGGGCGCCGATTCCCTCGCCCGTCACCACGAAGGTATTGCCGTTCTGCTTGGCACTGGCAGATCCGCCGGGCAGTCCCGGTGCGTATCCGGCGGTGTACGGCAGACCGTTCGATCCACCCTCGCTTCCGGCGATTCCAGCAGTCTGAACCGTGCCCGATTCATCGACGATGGCTGAGACGGTCAACATGCCGTAGGTGGCATTTTCCGCGTCGAGCAGTGTCATAACTGTCGTGCCGCCGTCCTTTGCGCACTTCGTCTCGAATTTGGCGTCGAGCGTCTTCCCGCCGACGGTGGCCGAGGATGTAGCGGACGAGGCGCCGGCAGCGCTCTTGTCGGAGTTGGTCTTGTCGGAGTCGCTGCCGCAGGCGGAGGCGAATAGAGCGACCGCCGCGATGGTGGCAGCGACTGCGGTGGAGGACCGGCGGGTCATCGTGGTCCGAACCAACTTCGTCATGTTCTGTCCTTCAAGTCACGCGGTGCGTCCGCACTTGCTCTGGCTGTTTCGCCGACAACACTAGCCAGTGACTTGGTGCTCGTAGCTCTAAACCCCCAGCTCAGACGGGTTTGTCGCCTTCGACTGTTCAGGGACGTTCGTCGGGCTGCCCGGGATCATCTGTCGGATCTTTGGGAGCAATCGCACATGCAGAGACGGCTTCTGTAGAGATTGTCCACATAGGTTGGGCTCGGTCGTGCTTCTACTGTGGCTTGAGTCACTTCGTAGATAGCAACGCTGACCTTTTCCGAGGAGTACCCCTGCAATGACCTCCACCGATAGCACCACCACTGACGGTGGGGTTGCGCCGAGCGAGATCGAAACTCGCGTGGTGAAGAAGGTAGCGCGCCGGCTGATTCCCTTCCTGATCCTGCTCTATTTCGTGAACTATCTGGATCGTACGAACATCGCTTTCGCCAAGCTCACCATGAGCGCCGACCTCGGTATGACCGAGACGATGTTCGGGCTCGCATCCGGACTCTTCTTCGTCGGCTATCTGTTGTTCGAGGTGCCGAGCAACCTGGCCCTGCACCGCTTCGGCGCCCGGCTGTGGATCGCGCGGATCATGCTCACCTGGGGCATCCTCGCCGCTGCGCTGGCATTCGTGCCCAACGTGGGCAGCCTCTATTTCCTCCGCATTCTGCTGGGAATCGCCGAGGCCGGCTTCTTCCCCGGAGTTCTTCTCTACCTGACCTTCTGGTTCCCGAAGAAGTACCGCGTACGCCTGATGGGCTTGTTCCTGCTGACACTTCCGCTCTCGTCGGCGCTCGGTGCCCCGCTCTCGGCGGCCATCATCCAGTACGGCGACGGCCTGTTCGGGTTGGCCGGATGGCGCGTGATGTACCTGATCGAGGGTCTGCCCGCCGTGATCTTGGCGTTTGTCGTCTGGTTCTACCTCACCGACCGTCCCGCCGACGCGAAGTGGTTGACCCTCGAGGAGCGCACCTGGCTGATGAAGTCGATGGCCGACGAGGAGAACGAACTCGGCGACGCCGGTCACCAGTCGGCCGGCAAAACCCTGCGTGATCCCCGCGTCATCGGTTTCGGTCTGGTCTACTTCGGAATCACGTACGGCCTTTACGCTTTGAGCTTCTTCCTGCCCAGCATCGTCGCGGGATTCAAGCAGACGTTCAACACCGATTTCTCGCTCGTCGAGACAGGCCTGATCGTGGCCGTCCCCTACGCGATCGGCGCTGTCGCGATGGTGCTGTGGAGCCGCCATTCCGACAAGACCGGTGAACGAATGTGGCACGTTGCAGCCCCGACGCTCCTGGGCGCGGTATCCATTCCGATTGCGCTGTACCTGGATTCACCGTTCACCGTCATGATCGCGGTCTCGCTCACCGCCGTCGGCGTGCTGTGTGCACTCCCCGTATTCTGGTACCTTCCCACCACGTTCCTGACGGGTGCCAGCGCGGCCGCGGGCATCGCCATGATCAACTCGATCGGCAACGCGTCGGGCTTCGGTGCTCCGTACATCACCGGCTGGCTCACCGATGTGACCGGAAATGCCAAGGCAGGACTGTGGGTGGTGGGCGCCGTGATGCTCTGTGCCGCAATCCTTGTGGTGGCACTGGCAAAGCGATCGAGCAAGCCCGCTCAGATCTGACCGAGTTTCCCGGCACTGGCACGCAGCCGGATCAGGAGCGCAAGATCGAGCGCCTGGTCCGGCTGACGCCACTGTGTACCGATCAATCGGTCGATCGACTCGAGCCGTTGGTACAGAGTGTTGGCGTGAATCGCGAGCGCGGCGGCGGTCGCGGAGTGCTTGCAATTGTGCGACAGGTACGACGCGAGGGTGTCCAATAGCGGAACGCCGCGTCGTTGCTCCTCCTCGAGGAGAGGACCGAGGGAACGCTCTGTCAGGGCTTCCAGTTCTTCGCGGCCGGTGCGGCTGAGGAGAATTCGGTAGATGCCGAGTGAACTTGCCGGTTCCACGTGGGAGGCCCGACCGAGAGTCTCGAGGACGTCGACGGTGTGCTGTGCCTCGACATACGCCCGCGCCAGACCTTCCGCTCCCACCGCGGGATCGGCGATTCCCACTGTCGGGTTCTCCGCCGGCTGAACCCACGCCGCCGCAACTGCTGCCGGTGACATTCCGGGAATCAGTGCGATGACTCGTGAACCATGTTCGGCAACAACGGTTCCCGAGGGGAATGCAATTTCCTCGATACTGCGACGCGCACGGTCGACGGCGTCGGCCGGGCGGGCCACCACGACGGTGTACGAGCGGTCAGGATTGAGCCCGGCCAGGCGGAACTGACCGGTGACCTCGGCCGGCGTCGGCGCAGGCCTGGTGATCAGATCGACCAGAAATGCATCGCGTGCTCGGCGGGTGGCTTCCCGGGCTGCCCGTTCGCCGACCAGTGCCAGCGCAATGGCGGGAGCAGACCTTTCGAGTGCCAATCTCGTGGCGGCGGTGGGTTCCTGGCGCGAGAGTAGGAACAGAACTCCGAGTTGGTCACCGGCACTGCGTACTTCGGTGGCGAACAGGAACTGCTCACCGACGATCAGCGTCACTTCCTGCTCGCGTCGGTCGGCGGCAAGGATGTCGAAGACCCGATGCACGCTCTCGCTCACCCGTTGCAGTCCCGGTGGGATCTCGGATGTTCCGGTCACGAAGAACACGGGCGAGCCCGTCGACGCCGAGGTTTCCTCCACGAGTTCGCGAACACCGCCGCCGCGCAGGACAACCTGAGCGAGCGAACGATCCCAAGTCAGTGTCTGTTCGAGAAGTGCTGTGCGCTTGGCAAGTTCGGTGTTCGCGGCGTTCACTTCCGCAACCGTCGCGCGATAGCGTTCGAGAGAGCGGGCATTCTCGATGGCCACCGAGGCATGGGCTGCGAGGGCGGACAGCAACGCAACTTCCTCGTTGCCGAATCGGCGCTCTTGACGTTTGCACGCGCACAGGGCACCCAGGATCTTGCCGTTCAAGGTCAGCGGCACAGCCAGCAGGCCGCGCATGTTCTCGGCTCGCGCTGCGTCGTCGGCCGGTCCGATATGTGCAAACGAGGGATCGTTTCGGTAGTCGGGAGACCAAGCAGGAGAAGAGTTCTCGACCACGCGACCGATCAGACCTTCGCGGAAGGGAACCGTGAGGCCGAGCAATTGGGAGGTGTACGCACCGCTCGTGACTTCGATGATCAAGATGTCGTCGTGAATGAGAGCAAGGTACGAAAGGTCCACGCCGAGTAGTCGTTTGGCCTGATCCACGATCTCCTGCAGAAGGGCGTGGTGATCGTGCATCGTGGTCAGCAGCGACGCGATGTCGTTGAGTGCCCCGAGTTCGGTGGCGCGCTGTCGGCGCTGAGCCAGGAGACTTCGTAGTTGAAGCGCCGATCGGGCTTCTCGCTCGATCTCGGCGGCGACCTCGGGGCCAGACCCAGCGGCCAACTGATCGCGGTGTTCGATCAGTTCCTCGGTGGATGCCTCGGCCAGGAGAAGCTGTAGCCAGTTCTCGTGCATCCGCGCTCCCTTGTCAGACCAACTCGTCAGACCAACTCGTCTGACCAAAGATGAGTATGGAGAGAATGTCCATACAGTTTCCGGTTTCTCGGAGTAAATCTACATGGGGCGGTGTAGCCGCCGTCACTATCGTGGAGACATGACACTCCTCGAGGCGCTCGGCTCGCAGATCGATGCGGATCGACTGATCACCGACCCCGACATCATGGCGAGCTACATCCACGACGACGCCGAGTGGGCTCCGTACGAGATGCCGGTCGCAGTGGTCCGACCGCGCACAGCCGAGCAGGTACAGACAGTTGTGCAGGCGTGCATCGCCCACGGTGCGCCCGTCGTCACGCGCGGCGCCGGCACCGGTCTGTCGGGTGGAGCCAACGCAGTCGCCGGCGGCGTCGTGATCGCCTTCGACGCGATGAACGCCATCAAGGAGATCAACACCCTCGAGCGTTTGGCCGTGGTCGAACCCGGAGTGGTCAACGATCACCTCCGCGACGCCTGCGCCGAGCACGGCCTCTGGTATCCACCCGATCCGGCGAGCGCACCCTGGTCGACGATCGGCGGCAACGTCGCGACCAATGCCGGCGGCCTGTGTTGCGTCAAGTACGGCGTCACCAAGGACTACGTACTGGGCATGCAGGTGGTCACCGGAACCGGTGAGCTGGTTCGACTCGGGCGTCGAACTGCCAAGGGAGTGGCTGGGTTTGATCTCTCGGCGCTCATGGTCGGCTCCGAAGGCACTCTCGGGGTGATCACCGAGGTGACCGTCAAGCTTCGTCCTCAGCGCGATCTCGAACGCACCATCGTCGGATACTTCGACTCCATCGTTGCTGCGGGCAAGGCCGTCGAAGCCGTCGCCGCAGACGGTCTCACGCCGTCGGCCCTCGAGTTGATCGATCGGCAGTGCCTGCTTGCCGTCGATGCCTGGAAGAACATGGGCCTCTCGGCCGATGCCGAGGTGGTCCTGCTCGGCCGAATCGACACACCGGGCGAGATCGGCGACGCCGAAGCCGAGCGAATGTTGGCCTGTTTCAACCGTTCCGGGGCTACCTGGAGCGCGAGATCCACCGACCAGGAGGAAGCCGACGCCCTGTTCTCCGCCCGGCGTCTGGCATACCCCGCCCTCGAGCGGCTCGGCCCGGTGCTCACCGAGGACATCTGTGTCCCCAAGGCGGCGGTCCCGGAGATGTTGGCACGGATTGAGGCCATTTCGGCCCGGCACGACACGCACATCGCGAACATCGCGCACGCGGGTGACGGCAACCTGCACCCGCTGCTGATCACGCCACACGACGACGAAGCGGCGCGGAGGCGCGCTCAGGCCGCTTTTACCGAGATCATCGACAACGCCCTCGAGTTGGGCGGAACCGTCACCGGTGAGCACGGCGTCGGCCTACTGAAGATGGGTGGCCTGGAACAGGAACTGTCACCGGCCGTCGTCGCGATGCATCATGCAATCAAGGGCGCACTCGACCCTCACGGAATCATGAACCCGGGCAAGGTGATCTGAAAGGCTGGCTCCGTAACCGAATCGGTTTCCGGAGTTACGCCGTCGAAATGACGAGTTCCTACGCTCGAGTTGAACCGTTTGGCCAACTCGACGTATGGAGTCATGAATGTTCTCTTCCGATTTGACGCTGGCAAGTGTTGTTCCGCGGCGCGTGGAGACGGTCGAGGCCGTCCGGGCGGCAATCGCTCTCGACGGCGCCGCGGTGTTCGGTGGCCTGCACACCGAGGAAGATGCCATTGCCTTCGCGTCGAAGTTGCTCGGTGAGAAGTGCATTCGCGTCGGCCGCCAGTTCGAGGCGAGCGCCAAAAGTCAGGATGCCGAAGCCGCTGTCGTCGACACGCAACCGGTGGACGAACGCGGCCGCAAGCGCTCGTTCGGTTTCTCCGGCGAGCGGATGACCGCCCACAACGACGGTTTCGCGTTCGGCGATTACGCTCCCGATTACCTGTTTCTGTGGTGCAAGCGCCCGGCGTACCCGAGTGGCGGCGACTCGTTTCTCATCGACGCGGTCAAACTGACCCAATTGCTCGCCTTCGATCCCGCAACAGCGGAGCTGGCCGAATTCTGTTGGAGCACAGACATCGACCATTCGGAACCGAACTTCCCGCAGAACACATTTGCGCCGATCGCCAGGACGGTGCCGAGTGGACGCAACCAGGTTCGCTATCACCCGTACCTCGCGCCGATCGCCGGTGAATCGGAAGTAGCGCAGTGGCCGCTGGTGAAGCAGTGGAGTGAGGCTGTGATTCACGTGCGAGACAGCGGTCCGATGTTCCGCGCCGAAGCCGGCGAGATGATCTGCATCGACAACTACCGGGTACTGCACGGCCGCGACGGATACACCGACCCCGGCCGTGAGCTGTACTCGATCTGGGGATGGTCGAGCGACGCAGTCGCGGTGCCGCAGCAGGCTCTCGACATCGTGCAGCCGGACCTCGCGGCACTGGCCATGTAACCAGCGCTTATTTCTCGGGCGGCACCAAACCGTGGACGGCGAGCACGTCCAGGACGTCCTCCGGTGACGTGCCGAGATCCCAGCGTCCGAAGATCAACAGCTTCTCCGTGTCGGTGGGACGGTCGACGATGTCGATCTCGAGCATAGGGACGCGTCGACCCAGACGCGGGTAGCGGACGAGACGGACCCGGTCGATCTGTTCGCGGGTGAACTCGTGGCGGGCGCGCAGGCGCTGCACCGCGATCGACTTGGTTCCCGCGTCTTCGATCACAGCCAGGCGGGGACGCTGACGCAGGGCGAGTCCGCCCATCACGAACAGACCGATCACCGCGAGGGCGAGCAGGAAGCGGCCGGCAGGCTCCGTGGGCGCGATTATCGAGGCGATCGCGAGGGCAATTCCGCCGCCGAACATCGCGTAGACAACACCCATCGGAGTGGCCCACGAGATCACCTCCGTGACGTTGTCACGAGGCTGTGGATGAAATTCATCCTCGAGCATGTGGATAACTTCCTAGGTTGTCCACAGGAGTTATCCACAATGGGGATGAATGACACCCATGTAATTGAGAGACTGTCACGATTCGAGTCGAATCAGATAATGGCTGGTCAGCGCCATCTCATGGTCATCACAAGACCCACAACCATGAAGCCGAAGCCGACGAGGAAGTTATAGTTTCCCAAGTCGTTCATCCACGTGATCGAATCCGCGGCCAAGTAGTACACAATCAACCACGCCAGGCCGAGAAGCATGAATCCGAGCATCACGGAGACGTACAACGTGCTCGACGGACCCATCTTCACCTTCACCGGAGTGCGGTTTGCTGGGTTGACTGTGTAGTCGTTCTTCTTACGGACCTTCGACTTGGGCATGGCGTCCTCGCTCTACGGTGTGACCTGCATGTGTTACCTACACGCTAACGTAGCTGTGTCCAGTTGGTCACCGGCCGACCTGCACAATCCGGGAGGAGCCACGTGTCTTCGGGTGAATCTTCACGAACCGTCTGGCACATCGGTGTACTTGCCGTCTGCCTGGTAGCCGGTCTGATGGTTGCCACGGCGCAGAGATCCGCCGAGGAAAATCAGCTGCAGGTCACCGAAAGCACCAGGCTCTCCGATCTGGTCCGCAGTGCACAGGCCAATGCCGAAAAAGTTTCGGCCGACCGGGACGAACTTGCCGCTCAGCTCGATTCGCTGCAGGAAGACGCCGCTCGGTCCGACGCCGGCGTGGCCGCCGCTCTCGGTGACATCAAGAACATCTCTGCCGACGCGGGACTGACGGAGATGACCGGCCCCGGCGTCGTGGTCACCATGACGGACGCTCCGCGCAACGCCGACGGCAAGTATCCGGTCGACGCCACCCCGGACGACCTCGTCGTGCATCAGCAGGACGTCCAGAGCGTCCTGAACGCACTGTGGGCGGGCGGTGCCGAAGCGGTGGGCATGCAGGACCAACGGATCATCAGTACGTCGGCGCCGCGGTGCATCGGAAACACTCTGCTTCTGCACGGTCGCACCTACAGTCCGCCCTACGTGATGAGTGCCATCGGTGACGTTGCGCGCCTCGAGGCGGCCCTCGCCGCCGAACCGGGCATTCGGATCTACAAGCAGTACGCGACCCGCTTCGGCCTCGGGTACACGCAGGCAACGCCGTCGCAGATCACGGTCCCCGCCTATACCGGCGGATAGCACGGGCGTTTACCCTGCTCTCATGAGGATTCTCGTCGTCGACAACTACGACAGCTTTGTGTTCAACCTGGTGCAGTACCTCGGCCAGCTCGGAACCGAAGCCGTGGTCTGGCGCAACGACGATCCACAACTGACGGCAGACCTCGAAGGTGCAGTAGCGCAGTTCGACGGCATTCTCCTGAGCCCGGGCCCCGGAACTCCGCAGCGCGCGGGAGCGACGATGGATCTGGTGAAGGTCTGCGCCGACACCAAGACTCCGCTGCTCGGCGTCTGCCTCGGACACCAGGCGATCGGTGCGGCTTTCGGCGGAACCGTCGACCGCGCGCCCGAACTGCTTCACGGCAAGACGAGTCTGGTTCACCACAAGGACGTCGGCGTCCTGGCCGGGCTGCCCGATCCGTTCACCGCTACCCGCTACCACTCGCTGACGGTTCTCGAGGACACCATTCCCGAGGAACTCGAGGTGACCGCACACACCGAGAGCGGCGTCGTGATGGCGATGCGTCACCGCGAACTGCCGATTCACGGCGTCCAGTTCCACCCCGAGTCCGTACTCACTCAGGGTGGGCACCGGATGCTCGCGAACTGGCTCGCAGTCTGCGGTGAGGCGCCTCCGGAAGGACTCGTCGCAGCCCTCGAGGCCGAGGTCGCGTCGGCGCTCGGTGGCGCATTACCCGCAATTCTCTGACACCTGTCCACAAAAAAGTGCCTCCCGGAAATCTCCGGGAGGCACTTTTTCACTTTGCTAGCGGCCGGGGATTCCGAGCGCTCCGACGCTGACGGTGATGACCGCGTCCTTGGAGATCTCCGAGCCCGGAGGCTGGGTCTGCGAGACGATCTTGCCCACCATTTCCGGGGTGAGCGTCGTGCTCTGGTTCTGCACCAGCTGCGAAGCGGTTCCCGCCCAACCGGCTGCGCGAAGCGTGCTCAACGCTTCCGACACCGTCTTGTTGGTCAGATCAGGCATCGCGACCTGGTTGCCGTTGGACACTCGTAGCGTCACGGTCGAACCCTTGGTGGCCGACGTACCGCCGGTCGGGTCGGTCGAAACGACCTGCCCCTTCGGCAGACCCGAATCGATCTCCGTGATCTGAACGACGAACCCGGCACCTTCGATGTTGGGCCTCGCCACCTCTTCACGCTGACCGGTGACGTCCGGGACACGAACCTGCTCCGGTCCGGTGCCGACAGTGATCGAGACCGCGGAATCGAGAACAACCGACACTCCGACGGCAGGATCCTGATTGACGATCTTGTCGACCTCGGCGACGGTCGATGCCGCCTTGCCGATGGTCGGATCAAGTCGGAGTCCGACGGAGTTGAGCTTCTTCTCCGCGTCGTCCTGGCTCAGCCCGGTCAGGCGTGGGATCGCGACCTGCTCGGGGCCGGTGGACACGTCGATGGTGACGGTGCTGCCCTTCTCGATGCGCACCCCGGCAACCGGACGCGTCGTGATGACGTTTCCGGCGGCGATCACCTTGTCCGTCTTCTGCTGACGCTCCACCTGGAATCCGGCGTTGGTCAGCGTCGCCTCGGCGACGTCGGCGGGCTGGTTGGTCAGGTCACCCGGAACGGTCACCATCTCGACCTTCGGCGAGTTCACCCGAATGAGGAAGAACGTCACCAGACCGATCACCAGAAGCGCCGCGATGCCCATCAGGGCGTAGCGTCCGCCCTTCTTCTTGGCAGGCGGCTCGGCGGCGCGAGTTGTCCTCGCAGCAACCGGCTCGACCGGATCGGGAGCAGTGCGGTAGTTCCCGGTGTCGGAGCCGACGGCGCCGAGGATGGTGGTGCGGTCCTCGTCGTTCATCACCATCGGCGCACTCGGACGCTGACCGCCCAGAACGCGTACCAAGTCGCTGCGCATGTCGCCGGCGCTCTGGTAGCGGTTGGCCGGGTTCTTGCTCATTGCCTTGAGAATGATCGAATCCAGCTCGCGCGGAATGTCGGGATTGATCTCCGACGGCGTCTGCGGATCTTCACGAACATGCTGGTACGCCACGGCGACCGGTGAATCACCCTTGAAGGGCGGCTCGCCCGTCAGAATCTCGAACAGCACACAACCGAGCGAGTACACGTCCGAACGCGCGTCCACCTGCTCACCTCGCGCCTGCTCCGGCGAGAGGTACTGAGCGGTGCCGATCACGGCGGCCGTCTGCGTCATCGGGCTCGACGCGTCGGAAATGGCACGGGCGATACCGAAGTCCATCACCTTCACGGCGCCGGCACGGTTGATCATGATGTTGGCGGGCTTGACGTCGCGGTGCACGATGCCGTTGCGGTGGCTGAAGTCCAAAGCGGCACAGACGTCCGCGATCACTTCCATCGCCTTGCGCGGAGCCATCGGCCCGGTGCTGCGCACGATGTCACGCAACGTGTCGCCGTCGACGTACTCCATGACGATGTACGGCAGCGGCCCGGCGTCGGTCTCGGCTTCACCGGTGTCGTAGACGGCCACGATCGCCGGATGGTTCAGCGCAGCAGCGTTCTGCGCCTCACGACGGAACCGCAAGTAGAACGTGGGATCGCGCGCGAGGTCTGCACGCAGCACCTTGATCGCGACGTCGCGGCTGAGTCGGAGGTCGCGCGCCAGGTGAACCTCGGACATTCCGCCGAAGCCGAGAATCTCACCCAGCTCGTAGCGGGAGGAGAGATTGCGGGGTGTCGTCATTGGTCTTGTCCTAGCGGTTCTTCAGCGTCTCCGGGATCCGCCAACGGCTCAGTGGTCGTTGTGGTCGTCGTTGTCGTCGTGGTGGTGGTTGTGGTCGTCGGAGTTGTTGTTGTCGTGGTCGGCGTTGTCGTGGTGGTTGTCGGCTCGGTCGTGGTTGTCGTCGGCCGAGTCGTCGTTGTTGTCGGCTCGGTGGTCGTCGTTGTCGGCCGAGTCGTCGTCGTGGTGGGCTTGGTCGTCGTCGTGGTCGGCAATGTCGTGGACGTGACGACGGGCGGCGTCGGGTCGCTCGGACCGTCGGTTGCGATCCAGACTCCGCCGATGATCAACGCCAACAAGATCAATCCGCCGCCGGCCCACGCCACGGCCTTCTGCCCACTGGTCAGTCCGCCGGCTGCCGCGTCGTCCGCAGCAGCGGCGCCCGTCACCGGACCCGCGTACGTCGGCGGCATGACCTGCGTGGCACCCGTTGCCGGCAACGCGCTCGCGGCACCGGTGGCGAGCAGACCGGGCGGCGGTGGACGCCTTCCTGCCCGAACGGCTGCAACGGCGTCGGCGAACTCGCCGCCACTGGCGTAGCGGCCGGCCGGATCCTTGGTCAACGTGATGTCGATGAGCTCGCGGATGTTCGGCGGCAGGTCGGCCGGCATCGGAGCCGGGGTTTCCTGCACGTGCTTCATCGCGACGGTCAGCGCGCCGTCACCGGTGAACGGGCGTCGACCCGAAAGTGCTTCGTATCCGACGATTCCCAGCGAGTACACGTCACTCGCCGCGGTCGCGTCCTGACCGAGAGCCTGCTCGGGCGCGATGTACTGGGCGGTGCCCATCACCATTCCCGTGCGCGTGACAGGAGAGTTCTCGACGGCCTTGGCGATGCCGAAGTCCGTGATCTTCACCTGGCCAGTAGGCGTGATGAGGATATTGCCCGGCTTCACGTCGCGGTGCACGACACCGGCGTCGTGTGCGACCTGCAGGGCGCGGCCGGTCTGCTCGAGCATGTCGAGGGCATGCGGAACCGCCAGGCGGCCGACGCGTGCCAGGACAGCGTTGAGCGGTTCACCGTTGACGAGTTCCATCACCAGGTACGCCGTGGAATCACCCGAGCTGTCGCGGGTCTCGCCGTAGTCGTAGATTCCGGCGATACCGGGATGGTTGAGCTGTGCGGTGGTGCGGGCCTCGAAGCGGAAGCGCTCCAAGAACTCCGGATCGGAAGAGAACTCGGACTTGAGTACCTTGACGGCGACGCGACGGTTGAGCCGGGAGTCGGTGGCTTCCCACACCTGACCCATCCCACCGGTGGCGATGAGACGGATCAATCGGTAACGATCGGCGATCAAAGCGCCGTTGTTCAACGCCACGGTTCAGCCCCCTTGGATTCCGGCTGCGATGACTGCACGACCGATCGGCGCAGCAACCGAGCCACCGGTAGCGGCAAGTCCGCGGTCACCACCGTTCTCGACGATGACGGCCACGGCGACCGTCGGATTCTGCGCCGGTGCAAAAGCGATGTACCAGGCGTGCGGCGGAGTTTCCCGCGGATTCACGCCGTGCTCGGCGGTACCGGTCTTGGACGCGATCTGAACGCCGGGGATCTTGCCGTCGCCGCCGGTGAAGTTCTCCGAGCCGATCATCAGATCGGTCAGCGTTGCCGCAACTGCCGGCGAGATCGCCTGACCCATCGACACCGGTGACGGCGTACTGAGATCGGTCAGATCCGGTGCCTGCAACTGGGAGATCAGGTTGGGCTGCATCCGCACACCACCGTTGGCGACGGTTGCGGCGATCACTGCATTCTCGAGCGGGGTCACCGCGACGTCGCGCTGGCCGATACTGGTCTGGCCGAGAGCCGCGTCGTCGGAGATGTCGCCGACGGTGCTGTCCGCAACCGGCAGCGGGATCGCGGGAGTGTTGGGTCCGATGCCGAAGGCGCTGGCCTCGTCCTTGATGGCGTCGGCGCCGTCCTTGATGCCCAGTTCGACGAACGCCGTGTTGCACGAGCGCGCAAACGCGTCGCGCAACGACGCCGTCGGGTTGGGGCCGCACGTGCTGCCGTTGTAGTTCTCGAGGGTCGTGCTGGTGCCGGGCAGCGTGATCTGCGGCGCCGCGGTCAGCTGGTCGTCCGGGGTCGCACCGTTGCCAAGAGCTGCGGCCGTGGTGAGCACCTTGAACGTCGAGCCGGGAGGGTAGGTCTGCGAGATAGCGCGGTTGACCAACGGATCGTTGGGATCGGCATTGAGCTCGTCCCACGCCTTCGTGGTTTCGGCGCCGTCGTGGCTGGCAAGCAGGTTCGGGTCGTAGCTCGGAGTGCTGACCATCGTCAGGATGCGTCCGGTGCTCGGCTCGATGGCGACGACGGAACCGGTGTAGCCCTTGCTGGTCAGCTGGTCGTAGGCCACCTGCTGCATGGCCGGATTGAGCGTCGTGACGACGTTGCCGCCGCGCGGATCGCGTCCGGACACCAGGTCGAAGAAGCGCTGACTGAACAGCCGGTTGTCCGAGCCGTTGAGAATCGGATCCTCGGTGCGCTCGAGACCGGCGCTGCCGTACTGCATCGAGTAGAAGCCCGTGACCGGGGCGTACGGGTACGGATTCGGATACTCGCGCAGGTACTTGTACCGGTCGTCGGTGGCGCGGGAGGCGGCAAGCACCTGACCGGAAGCCGAGATCTGACCTCGCTGGCGTGAGTACTCGTCGAGCAGCACCCGCGAGTTGCGCGGGTCGGCTCGCAGGTCGTCAGCTTTGATGACCTGTACGTACGTGGCGTTGGCGAGGAGCGCGACAACCATCACCATGACGGCCATCGCGACGCGGCGCAGTGGAGTGTTCATACGCGCGGCATCATCTCGGTATTGGCGTCAGCGATTGGGGGCGGACCTTTCTTCTTCGTCACTACCGGCGCACGAGCCGCGTCCGAGATCCGGACGAGGATGGCCAGCAGTAGGTAGTTCGCGAGCAGCGACGAGCCGCCGTACGACATGAACGGTGTAGTCAGACCCGTCAGCGGGATCAGCTTGGTGACGCCGCCGACGACGACAAAAATCTGGATCGCGATCGTGAACGACAGACCGGCGGCGAGCAGTTTGCCGAAGCTGTCGCGCACGGCCAACGCCGTACGCAGGCCGCGCACGATGAGGAGCAGGAACAGCATCAGCACAGCGGCCAGGCCGATCAGGCCGAGCTCTTCGCCGATGGTCGCGATGATGAAGTCCGTCTTCGCGAACGGCACCTGGTTGGGGCGGCCGCTGCCCAGACCTGTTCCGGCGATACCACCGGTGGCCAGGCCGAACAGCGATTGCGAGATCTGATAACCGGTGTTGGCGTAGTCGCCGAGCGGGTCCAGCCAGGTGTCGACGCGCACGCGCACGTGTCCGAACATCTTGTAGGCGAAGAAGAATCCGATGGCGAGCAGTCCGCCGCCGATCACCAGCCAGCCCACACGTTCGGTCGCGATGTAGAGCATCACCAGCACGGTGCTGAAGAGCAGCAACGACGTACCGAGGTCGGTTTCGAAGACGAGCACGCCCACCGAGACGATCCAGGCGAGCAGGATCGGACCGAGGTCGCGGGCACGCGGAAAATCCATGCCCAGGAAGTGTTTACCGGCCGAGGTGAACAGGTCGCGCTTGGCGACGAGCACGGACGCGAAGAAGATGATGAGCAGGATCTTCGCGAACTCACCTGGCTGAATGCTGAATCCGGGCAGGCGAATCCAGATCTTCGCGCCGTTCACGCTCGAGAACTTCGCCGGCAGGATCGCGGGAATCGCCAGGAACACCAGGCCTGCGAGGCCGAGCGTGTAGCTGAACCGCGCCATCAGGCGGTAGTCCTTCAAGAACACCAGCAACAGCACGAATCCGGTGATCGCCAGTGCAGTCCACATGACCTGCTGGTTCGCATCCGGAGACGGTGCCTCGACGCCGTTGTAGAGCGCTGTCTGTTCGTCGGCGAGGTCGAGCCGGTGGATGAGCACCAACCCCAGGCCGTTGAGCAGGGCGACGATCGGGAGCAGCAGCGGATCGGCGTACGGCGCATACCGCCGAATTGCCAAGTGCGCGATCAGGAACAAGCCCGTGTACGCAAGCGCGTACTTGGCCAGATCGAGAGTGATCTTCTGTTCCTGGCTCGCCTCGACGAGCAGAAGCGAGACCGTCGTGATGATGACGGCGAAGCCCAGGAGCAGCAGCTCCATGTTTCGACGGGTCGACTGGACCGGCGCCGGGGCAAAACCTCCGGGCGGACTCGGAAAAGCCGTCCCCGCAGCTGCGTTGGACGACATCAGTTGACCGTCCTGCAAGTCTGACCGGGAACTTCGGTCGGCGTCGGCGTAGTCGTGGGTGCCGCCGTCGTCGGCGCAGCAGGCTCCCCGGGCGGTGCGGGGGGCGGCGTGGTCTCCGGTGCCGGCGGGGGAGTGGGCGTGGCCGTCGTCGTCGGAACCGGCTCACAACGAGGCAGCAGATCGCCGCCGATGAGACGGATCATCTGGCTCTGCGCATCCTCACGCTTGCCTGACGGCAGCCCGGCGCGCACCTGCTCCTGCGCAGACGGCTGCAGATCGGTGACCTCGAGGATGTTGCAGTTGCTGGGAATCGCGTCGGGGGAGACGAGGGTCAGGACGTCGTCGTCGCCGACGCAACCCACCAGATCCGCGTCTTGCAGCGAGTAGCCGAGCACCGAACCAGGGATGCCGCGCAGCACCGTCACGCGGCCGTTGTCTTCGCCGACGTAGTAGTTGTTGCGGATGACGGCGCGGCCGATCACTGCGCCGACACCGACCAGCGCGATCAGCACCACGGCCAGGACCACCCACCACAACCGGTTCCGCTTCTTCTTCGGTTCCGGTTCGGGTTGGGAGACAACTCGCTTGGGCGTCGCGCGCGGCGGACGCATGGCAGCGGCGCGGCCGGCAGCGGTGTTGGGGGGAGGGGCGTCCTCTTCCTCTTCCGTCGACGCGGCGCCCGCGACGATGGGATGCGACTGGCCGTAGTCGAGGTCGATGACATCGGCGACGACGACGGTGACGTTGTCGGGACCGCCGCTGCGCAGCGCCAATTCGATGAGGCGATCGGCGCACTGCTCCTGCGAGCCCTCGCGCATCGTGTTCTCGATGGTCTCGTCGCTGACCACGTCGGAGAGGCCGTCGGAGCAGAGCAGGTAACGATCGCCGGCGCGGGCTTCGCGCACGGTGAGCGTCGGCTCGATCTCGTTGCCGGTCAACGCCCGCATGATCAGGGATCGCTGCGGGTGCGTGTGTGCCTGTTCGGCGGTGATCCTGCCCTCGTCGACCAACGACTGAACGAACGTGTCGTCGCGGGTGATCTGCGTCAGGTGGTCGTCGCGCAGCAGGTAGGCGCGCGAGTCGCCGATGTGCACGAGACCGAGCTTGCTGCCGGAGAAGAGGATCGCGGTGAGCGTGGTGCCCATGCCGTCGAGTTCGGGTTCTTCCTCGACGTGATCGGCGATGGAATCGTTGCCCTCGCGGGTGGCTGCCTCGAGCTTGCCGAGCAGATCCTCGCCGGGCTCGTCGTCGTCGAGATGCGCCAGGGCGGCAATCATCAACTGCGACGCGACCTCACCTGCCGCGTGTCCGCCCATACCGTCGGCCAAGGCCAACAGGCGTGCACCGGCGTACACGGAATCTTCGTTGTTGGAGCGCACGAGACCGCGGTCGCTGCGCGCCGCGTAGCGGAGAACAAGGGTCACGGGCGTAGCTCGATTACCGTCTTGCCGACGCGAACCGGAGTGCCCAGCGGCACGCGCACCGCAGTCGTGACCTTGGCGCGGTCCAGATAGGTGCCGTTGGTCGAACCGAGATCCTCGACGTACCAGTCGGCGCCGCGCTGCGAGAGCCGCGCATGGCGCGTCGACGCGTAATCGTCGGTGAGAACGAGCGTCGAATCATCGGCGCGGCCGATCATGACCGGCTGAGAACCCAGGGTGATGCGGGTACCGGCGAGGGCGCCCTGCGTGACCACCAGGTACCGAGGCACCTTCGCCTTGCCCAGTGAGGGCAGGACCTTTCCGGCGCGGGTGTACCGCGGCGGAACCCTGACCCCGGAGCCGGCATAGATGTCGGAGCGGAGAGTGCGGAGGACTGCCCAGACGAACAGCCACAGTAGGAGCAGGAAGCCCGCCCGTGTGAGTTGCAGAATCAGGCCCTGCACGGCTGTCCACCTCCTTCTATGGCTCGAGCCCCGCCGCAGCGGGGTTCGAGCATTGTCGACTGGCAGCATCATAGGGGGCTCTGGGCCCCGAAGATCACGATACTGACAGCCGCGTGACGGCGGCGCGCCGACGGACCGCCGAATGTTCGATTGTTATCGGAAAAATCCTGGCGTCCGTTTCTCAGCTCAGAGAATGCGAACCAGAATCTCCGAGTGACCTGCACGAATGATGTCGCCGTCTGCCAGCTGCCAGTCCTGGACCGGTGCGCCGTTGACGGTGGTGCCGTTCGTGGATCCCAAATCGGACAGCATCGCGGTGCGGCCGTCCCAACGGATGTCGATGTGGCGACGTGAGACGCCCGTGTCCGGGAGGCGGAACTGAGCTTCCTGGCCGCGGCCGATGACATTACTGCCGTCGCGAAGCTGGAAGTGGCGTCCGCTGCCGTCCTCGAGCTGCAGGGTTGCCGTCAGGCTCTGGGCCGTCGGTGCGTAACCGCCCTGCGGCTGGGCGTAACCCTGCTGCGGGTAGGCCTGCGTCTGCTCGAAGTTGCCGCCCTGCTCGTAGCCACCCTGCTCGTACGGCTGCTGTGTGTACGCCTGCTGGTCGTAGCCGCCCTGCTGGTAGCCCTGCTGGTCGTAGCCCGGCTGATCGTAGGACTGGCCGTTGTACGGCTGCTGGTAGCCCTGCTGGTCGTAGCCGCCCTGCTGGTAGCCCTGCTGGTCGTACCCACCCTGGTACGCCTGCTGGCCGTAGCCCTGCTGCTCGTACGGCTGCTGCTGGTAACCCTGCTGGTCGTAGCCGCCGCCCTGCTGGTCATAGCCCTGCTGGTCGTAACCGGCCTGCTCGTACGGCTGCTGCTGGTTCGGGTACGCCTGCTGGTCGTAGCCACCCTGCTGCTGGTTGTAGCCCTGCTGGTCGTCGCCCGTGCGGTAACCGTCGCCGCGGTCGTAACCGTTCTGGTACGGCGCTTCCTGGCCCTGCGGAGCGGCGTAACCGCCGTCGTCGTGGGAGTACCCGTTCCGTGCCGGCTGCTGCGGTTCGGGCTGGCGACCCGCCGGTTCGCGGCTTGGTTCGTAGCCTGAGTTCTGCGTCATGGGGCCGGCTCCTGGTTGTGACGGGACTGGATTGGAAACAGGGGGAACAATCGGTGCGGGTCGCTGAGGCGGCCGTTGTGGAGGCCGCGACGAAACCTGCGGAACATGCGACGGCGGGGATGCCTGCTCGGCGTCACCATCCGGGTCGACGGTTCCGCGGGTGCGGAACTGACCGGTGTGGAGCGTAGGCGAAGGCTCGAAGGTGACCGAGATGTCGCCGTACGTCTGCCAACCCTGATCGCGGATGAAATCCTGCAGGTGTCGGCTGAAAGCTTTTGTCGTCAGTTCGCGATCTGCTGCCAGCTCTTCGTGATCGGAGTTGTTGATGGTGATCACGTAGTTGTTGGGGGCGAGAAGGATTCCGCCGCCGAGGTGCTCGACGCGGTCACGTGCCTCCTGCTGGAGCGCCGCCTCTACTTCCTGCGGCACAACACCACCACCGAAGACCCGCGCGAATGCGTCGCCGACAGCTCCTTGGAGCTTTCGTTCGAAACGCTGCACGATGCCCATCGGGCCCTCCTCTCGCCTCGCATCTACGACAGCAAAATGCTCGGCAAGTAGCGCCGGCACCGCCTTGTCGCGTGTCGTCCAAACTGCTGTACAGGTTCCACGGTACTGTCAAATGACGCTTCGGCAGTACCTGGCCGCTGTTTCAGCATGGTATCGGTTCTGGGCTTTCGGGTGCTCGGTGTTCATCGATTCGTGCCCTGAGCTGCACGAATAGAACTTTCAAAGTTTGTCGTGATAATGTTTCGGCGTTGCTCGGGCGAGTGGCGGAATGGCAGACGCGCTGGCTTCAGGTGCCAGTGTCCTTCGGGACGTGGGGGTTCAAGTCCCCCTTCGCCCACCACAAGACGAGGCCCTAACTCCTTTGAGTTGGGGCCTCGTTTTTTTGTTGTCGGCTAACTGGCCGCAGCCTGAATGAAGCTCAGAACGAAGTCCAATGCGGTGCCCGCAAACGGGTCGCCGACTGGTTGAGGGGCCGCGGCGGGCGCAGTGATCTGAGGGGTCATCATCCCTGGCGGCAGTGTGCCGGGCGGGAGATTGATGATGGCGTTGATGTCGTAGATGGTGTTGCCGGGACCGTTGGTCACCGCGAAAGAGATACTGCCGAAGTCGACGACCGGAGTGTCGGCTGATGCAGTACCCACTGCACTGCCGAAGGTGATCGCGGCAGCGAGCGCGCCAACGCCGAGGGCGGCGGTGGTTCGGGACAAACGAGTAGGCGTTTCGAGTCCATTCACAGATGTGCTCCCTTTCGTGGTGACAGCATCCGTGCGTGGACGCCGAGCAGCCAGGAGATTGCAACTACTGCCGAGGAAGATAACGGACATTCACCCCATGGCGGAGTGGTTCGGCACGAAGTGCTTCGTCGTTCCCAGCAGTCAGAGACTTGGGACTTGCCCGGGTGACTGCCCAGGAGATTCTTGTCGTCTTGGTTGAACGTCTGTTGGCCGACGAACCCTCAGTAACGGGTAAAACGTGACGTTCTCGCTCGACGCTGACCCTTTTCGTATGTACGTATATCCGTAGATGCGGACATACACGGAAAGCTAAATGGGGGTCCCACAAGGAGGCAACCCGGCGAAGCTCCAGACCGGGAACCTTTGGAAGGAAAAACCCGATCATGAACGACTTTAGCCTCCGGGCTGCCCGTATCCAGCTAGGCGCATTGCTCGCCGCACTCGCACTCGCGATCGTCATTGCACTCGGCATCACCACCGGCGCATTCGTACTTTCCTTCGCCGTACAACGCGACCTTGCAAGGCAAGCGCTGATCCCCGAACACCTGACCTGGATTTTCCCGGCGATCGTCGACAGTGCAATCCTCGGCGCGACCATCGCCATCGCCATCGTCATCATCAGCAAGCTCAACATGAACAAACGCGACAGAGGCTTCTACATAGCGCTTGCAGTCAGCGTTGTCGTGATCAGCATCCTCGGAAACGCGTACCACGCCTATCACGCAGCAATCGCCGCACGGCAGTTCATCGTCGGTGGGGGAGACCTCGGGTTCAGTCCCCTCGCGAGTACAGCACCGCCCTCGACGTCGAGGCTCAACTCCTGTGCTCGCTGCTCTGGGCGCCGGCTGAGAGCGCGAAACGTGCCGTCGCAGCTCTGACCAGCGCAGACTTCTACCGGCCCGTGAACGCGGCACTGTTCACCGCCATCGAGGAGCTAGTCACTTCCGGCAAACCGCACAACAGTGCCCATGTCTTCGCCACCTTGCAGCAGGAAGGACGCACCAGCGGGCACCTCGGGAAACAACTCACCAAAGCACTCACCGACATCAGCACCATCGGCGTCCCGTCCGCTGAACTCGAGCACAAGATTGCCGCAGTCCTCATCCAGGCCTACCGGCGCGGATTCCGCGAAGCAGCACGATCCCTCGCCCAAGCCGCCGAAGAACTCCCCGAAGACCAACTGTTCGAACACCTGCTCAGCATCGGCCGCGAACGCCGCGCAGCCTCCCAACGCCTCGCAGCCATCCGCGAAGGCCGCCCATGACTAACAAACCGAGAGTGTTGAAACACAGCATCTTCGGAGTCCTCGCGCTCGCCGTCGCAGCCCTGGACTTCACCATCGGCACCAAACACATGATCACCGCCGGAATCATCGCCCTCGCCGCCTCCGTCTACAGCTTCACCAAAGCCGCCAGCCTCCGAAAAGCCCCAAACGACAAAGGGAATCGACCATGACGACCGAAAAAGACACCAGCAAACCCGGCTGGAAAGCGCACACCGTCGTCGCGCTGATCAGCCTCGCCGTAGGCATCATCTTCCTCACCGGCGGAACAACCATTTCACTCATCGCCGGAACAAGCCTCCTCGGGCTTGCCGTCTACCACTACGTCGTAGCCCTACGCCTCCGCCGAGAACTCAAGACACCCGCCGAAGAGGAGGGTTGAACGTGAGCGACGACGAACACGATGCCTGGCAACTGCACCACCACGGAGCCAGCTGGGACGACATCGGCACCGAAATGGGATGCAGCCCCACCACCGCGCAAACCCTCGCAACCGCCTACGAGAAACGCACCGACAACGCCGCCGCACAAACCCAAAACACTCTGTTCTGAAAACCCGTCCGTAGGTCCGTGTCGGAGCTACCAGGCACAATCGCCGGAAACGACAGAAAGGAACGCCATGAACAACGAGATCACGAATGGCGGAATTGGCAGCGAACCCGATCGACGGACACTTCGACTTCGCGCACCTGCAAGCAATCCACCGGCACCTACTCGGCGACCTGTACGAATGGGCCGGTGAAATCCGCACCATCGACACCGCGCCAGGCGATCTCGGCATCCTCCACGACCCACCCGCCGCCATCCCAGGCGAACTCGACCGAGTGTTCACCGACATCAACAGCGGCGTCTACGTCAACCACCACAGCCACGAAGCGTTCGTCCAGGACCTCGCCGGACACTGGGGAGATCTCACCAGTGTCCACCCGTTCGTCGACGGAAACTCCCGCACCCAAAGGGTTTTCTTCGACCAACTCGCACGCGACGTCGGATGGGCAATCGAATGGCGCGAACTCAGCGCCGACGCCGTCCAAGCCGCCCGCAACTTCGCCTACATCGACGGCGGAACCATCCTCGCCGACGTCCTACGACCCGCGATCAAACCTGTCACCGAAGTGCCCATGGACTCCATCGCCACCGCACCCCGCGAGAACGTCATGACGTTCCCCGAGCACTGGCAGGCGATGATCGAGCACCACGACACCATGCCCGAACAGACCTATACCTGGGCGAGCCAGATCAAACCCGAAGCACCACAACATGACCCACAGACGACCGAGATCCGGCCAGCCCCCAAGCCGGCCGCTCCGGAACCGGAACTAGCCGACCTCGACACCACCAAGTTTCACACCCACTGGAGCCCCGAGGTCGACCACCAACTCATGAACAGCCGCACCATCCCACAACACAGCAGCAGACCAGAAGGACCGAGACTGTGAGCATCATCGGATACGCCCGCGTCTCCACCCTCGAACAAAACCCCGAACTGCAAGAACACGCACTCCGCCAAGCCGGAGCGATCCGCATCTTCACCGACTACGAATCCGGCTCCAAAACGCAGCGCCCCCAGCTCACCGAATGCCTGAACTACCTACGTGACCACGACGGTGATGTCCTCGTCGTCTGGAAACTCGACAGGCTCGGACGATCCGTCCGCCACGTCATCGACACCGTTCACAACCTCGGTGAGCGCGGCATCGCATTCCGTTCCCTCACAGAAGGATTCGATACCACCACCGCAGGCGGCGAATTTCTCTTCCACATCATGGCAGCCCTTGCCCAAATGGAACGCCGCATGATCGTCGAACGTACCCACGCCGGCCTCGAAGCCGCCCGACGTCAAGGTCGACGCGGCGGCCGGCCGACTGTCATGACCCCGGAACGCACTGAACTCGCCCGTGCACTGCGCGAGCAAGGGAGGAGTCTTGACTCCATCGCTTCGACACTGGGCGTCGGTCGGTCCTCTGTCGGCCGTGCACTCCTGACGGCCATCCAATAGCTCGATCTTTTTCGGAAGACGGTAGTTCAGTTGTGAATCTTGTTGCAGTCTCTACGAATACCGATGGTACCGGTTGGCTCGGTGAGTGTCCTCTCGGAGGTTGAGGGGCTCGATCACGGTGGACTGACCGAGACTGATACCGACCGAAGCTCCTCAACAGTTTGTGGGCCACCGACTGCACCCGCCAGTGAGCCTAATCATGAAGGCTACGCGTTCGTCTCCGTCTCGTTGGAACGGAGACACGGAGACTTTAGCGCTGAACCGCGATGTAATTCGCTGTTGGAAGGGTGCTCCGCGAGGCTGGAGGAGGACTTCGGGACGGGGAGCCGTCCGGAGTCGAGGAAGATGATGCGACGTTCGATGTCGACGTGTGATTGCAGAATCGTCCGCAGAACCGTCCGAGGAGGGTGAAGCCGACAGCTGTTTGTACTCCGTGTAGCCACTACAGGTGTGGGGAGGCGCAGACCGGCGATCTTGGCTACGTAGGTGCGTCTGGTCGGTAGTGGGTCCGCATGGATGTGGCGTTGCGGCGTTTCCCCATACCGTTGAAGGTCTGTGGTCGGGGCGGGTTTGCGTTGGTGGTGTGTGGGATACCTCTGGGTTGCGGTATCGGGAGCACTCGAAAAGGATTTCGGGGCGCCGCGCAGACGACCTGCCTTCCGGCTGTCCGCTCGCCGGGGGTGGGTCAGCCCCGAAATGGGGCATCCTGGTACGGGCAGTGCCGGGATGCGCATCGGGTTCGCTGGCGTCGGCGCTCACACCTCGGCGCCGGCGAACCACCCTTTGGTTCGGGTTGCTGGTGCGGCGGGACCGCGGCGTCGTGGTGGGGTTTGGTGGTGGTGTGTTCGGGCATTCGTGAGTTGTTGACAAGTGGAGATCGGGGTTTTGCCCATTTTCGTCGTGTGCCGTCACGGTCTCGTGGGAGTGCGTGTGAGGTGTGGGATGGATGTCGTACGAAGCGCTGCTGTCGGTGATGGGTGGTTTCCTCCGCTCGATGCGGCTGCCGAAGCGTTGCAGGATCTGTATCGGGTGTTGAATCCGGCCGGTCACATCGAGAAGTATCTGAACCGGTTGTGTGAGCATGCGGTGGAGTTGATCGAGGATGCGGACATGGCGGGGGTGACGGTTCTCGATGAGGAGGGTGCTGCGTCGACGGCGGCGCGCACGTCCCGTGAGGTCGTCATAGTAGACGAGCTGCAGTATCGGTCGTGGGCGGGTCCGTGTATCGAGGCCGCGGAGAGCGAGCAGATCGTGGTGGCGGACCGCACGACTGCCAGTGAGCGGTGGCCGGGTCTGGCGTCCGAGGCCCGGCGATTCGGGGTGCAGAGTTTCCTGTCGATTCCGTTGCCTGCGCTCGAGCCCGGGGTGCGTGCGGGTGCGGTCAACGTGTACGGCAGCCGTGCGGACGGGTTCGCTCGTTCTGAGGTGGCGTTGATGAATTTGTTCACCACTGCCGCTGGGTATGCGATCGGCAGTACCGAACGTTACCGGGGTGCCCGGCAGTTGGCTCTGCAGCTCGAGCGTGCTCTCGATTCGCGGGCGGTGATCGATCAGGCGAAGGGGGTGTTGATGGCGGTCCACGGTGTCGATGCGGATGCGGCGTTCGCGATGCTGGTCGAGAGATCCCAACGCACCAACACGAAACTGCGGGCGGTGGCAGAGGATCTGCTGGCGAGTGTGCGCATCACCTAGAGATGATGACAAGCCCTCGCCGATGCCGGGCAATGAGCGTGCGAGGGTCCGCGTCCGGGGTCGTGCTGATCGGTTGATGTGAGGTGTGACTCCTCCGACCTGCCGCTGGGCCACCCTACGATCGGCACACACACCGCACCCTCGTTGTGGGGCCGGAACTGTCTGGGTTTCCGAAACCAATGAGAGAGCACTGCATCACACGTGTCGCATTTCAGTCCGGTGAGGGCTGGTACTTTCAGCCGATCGGGTGCAGGGTGAGAATCGTCCCGGTCTGTGCTGGCTCGGGACTGTTGTTCTGCCGGACGTCGACTCCCATCCCCGTCCGGCAGAGCCCGTTCGTAGCGAATCGAGAACCGTTGGTTCGGTGACAAAGCAGGCTCCTCGGCAACAGACGCCTCGTTACCGAGCCACGGACGCGCTCGGAGTTCAGCGCTGGTCGTCGAGCGGGGAGATCGATTGTTCGAGCAGATATTCCTCGGGTGCCGGCCATAGGGTATCGAGTTCGGCGGAGAAGGCTTCCATAAATTGCCTTGCGCGAACTCCGTTCTGCCACAGGATGAACGAGGAGCTAGCTGCGACATTGCTCGACGAGTGTGTGAGTGCTTGACACCCCACCGTCAGTGGCACCACCAGGTCGTCGTCGGTGCCGGCAGGTCGTCGTCGGAACGAATGCGATCGTCCAGTTCCCCAAGGCCTCGGCGCCGACGACTGAACTTCTTCCCAGCCGAGTTCGTTGACGTCCTGCAACCGCGCGGATCTCCCAGAGCGCACGGTCATTGCCACGTCACGTTTCCTCAGTGCGTGAGCTGGGTAACAAATCGGGGGTCGGTGAAGGAGGGCTTGTGGTGGATGTCGCGTCGTGGACGGAGTCTGAAGAGCACGAAAGGTGGTGGCGCGAGATCGTGGGAATCGCACCTTTCGAAGACCGCCGTGTGGCAAGAGATGTCGGAGACTTGCCGTGTGCCAAGGATTCCACGGCCTCCGCAGGCACGAATGGAAGCCCGCTGCGTTTCGCGGCGTGACGGCGGCCTGAGAGCCGGCCTCATAGAAGGGTGGATGCACGGTGCTGAATGTTGTTCTGTTGCTTGTGATGCTGAGTATCGGCATGGGTGTGGTGATGTGTCTGGACTTCCGATGGCTTCGCTCTTCGGCTCGAGATGATCGTCGACGGTTTGCGTATCGGGGAGATGCGGGGATCCCCAAGTCGTAAATCTGTTTCTGACGGCTCAGGTCGCATACCAGCGACCTCTCTGATCGCCTCGCGCACTTCGTGTGTGAACCGTACAGTCGGCGTACGACGCGCGGGGTCAGCGCCTGAGCGTCCATGGTGACGGTACGGGTTGATACGCCGTCGTCGCAGTCGATGATTGAAGAAGCATCGGCTGGGGAAGCCGACCCGAATGGCTACTTACAGAGTGATCAATCCTGCAGGCGACGTCACCGCGACGCGCGAGATCGACAGCGCTGACGATGCGCATGCCTGGTTCGTCGATGCCCGCGCCGACAACTCGGAACTGGGATGGCGCATGGAAGTCCAGCATGACGGTGAATGGTCGTTCTTCGACGACACCGAGGGCGCATCCAGCTGAGCAGTCGCTCGACGGTTGTGACGAAGATGAGGGAGGACGTTCAAGCATGAGTCGACTACTCGCAGGAAAGAAAGTGGCATTCCTCGTGGCGACGGAGGGAGTCGAACAAATCGAGTTGACGGACCCGTGGGATGCGTTGGTTGCCGAACACGCTCAGCCGTCGATTGTTTCGACAAAATCCGGAACTATTCAGGCATTCAATCATCTCGACAAAGCTGACGTCTTCGACGTGGATGCGGTGGTCGAGTCGGCGAAGTGGTCGGAATACGACGCACTCGTCCTACCCGGTGGTGTGGCCAACCCTGATTTCCTTCGTGTGAATCCAGGGGCGGTGGCGTTCGCCCGGAGTTTCTTCGACGCCGGGAAGCCTGTCGCAGTGATCTGCCACGGACCGTGGACGCTGGTCGAAGCCGGCGTGGTCGCCGGTCGCACGCTGACGTCGTGGCCTAGTTTGCGCACCGACATCACGAACGCCGGCGGCACGTGGGTGGACGAAGAAGTCGTGGTCTGTACTTCAGGACCGAATACGTTGATATCGAGCCGCAACCCCGATGATCTGCCGGCGTTCTGCGCGACACTGACCGACACGCTCCGGCAGTCCCAGGCATCGACGACGACTTCCGAGGGAAGTTGACCGGGAGGAACATCGTGACTTCTACACCGCCCGAACCAGATCCGGACAATACCCCTGACCTGGAACCCGGAGGCGGGGTCAAGCCGGGGAGCACCCCGCCCGATGCTCCCCAGACGTCGGGATTGTCCGAACCCGAACCCGCGACCGTCAAACGCTTTCCAGGAACAGGAATTGCAGCGATGGTCGCGGTCGCGTTGGTTGTCATCGTTTTCGTCATCGCCGCGGTGGCCATACTGGCATGATTTCTGCGCTTCGGACCGAGCGGTGTCGCATGGCGATTCGTACACAGAAGCCGAGTGTCGGAGTGGACCTGACGCCAAGGGCGAGGTTCAGTGATTTCGGAGGGTATCGATCAGTTCGCTCTTCTTGAGTTTCGAATAACCGTGAAGATCCAGCTCTTTGGCACGCTTCTTCAATTCCTCCACCGTCCAGTCTTCGTACGGCGAAGACTTGCCCCCGGATTTACCCACACTCGACCGCCCACGATTGGCGGCCGCGTTGGAAATCCGTGCCGCCTTCTGCTTCGAATCCCCTTTCTTTCGTAATTCTTCGTAGAGGTCCTGATCCTTGAGTTGGGGTTGTGAGTCTTGGCGAGCCACTGGTGCGTCCTCCCACTGTGCCTTTGAACTGAGGGTCCGGTCTCGTACAGGTGCTACCCGTGAGGTGGACGATCAAACCGGAAAACAAGGCACCCTGTGTCACCACCCGAAAGCAGTCGAGGAGTCGGTCGCATCAGGCACGGCCGTACCTGCGCCCAGCCCGTTCCAAGTGTTTGAGGACTGTGACCAGCGGGTACGTCGCCCTCGATGGGTGATCCGTGTCGAAGGAGGGTCCATGATCATTCTCGGAATTGTCTTGTTGATCGTCGGCTTCTTGACTGGCATCTCGATCCTGTGGACGATCGGCATCATTCTCGTGGTGATCGGGGTCGTTCTGTTCGCGCTCGGCGCCGCCGGACATGCTGTCGGTGGTCGGCGGCACTACTACTGACGCTGCGGCGCCGGCCCCTCGGTCACCGCGGAACTCACGTCCATTGCGCATCTGACATGTCACGGTTGTGCTCTGGGCTCCGTCATTTTTCCTGTTGGGCACCATCGTCACCTGGCAACTGATCATCACCACCGTCACCACCATCGTCACATTCCTCCTCGTGGCGTTGCTCCAAAACACCCAGAAACGCTCCGACGACGCCGTTCAGCACAAACTCAATGCCATCGCAGACGGCCTCGCCGACCTGATGAAGCAGCTCTCGAAAGAGCACCTCGAACTCGGCAAAGACCTCAAAGAAACTACGCATGGCCGGTGGACTCGAAGATCACGAAAGTGCGTCCTGAGCCATCTTGTCCACCGTATGCGTCCGCTTCGCCTGCAGAACCTATGATTCAGTGCCGGATCAGGCCGAACTCATGGGCACACGATCGAATCGGGAGCACATCACACCATCATCCGAAAGCAGTCGAGTGAGTCCTTCGAGTTACCGCGGACCGGGGCGAGCTTCCTTGTCCGTCCTGTTTCGTGCCCATCGTCCCTCAATTGGTGACTTCGCCGATTTCGCGGCGCAGGGACTCGAGAGACCGGCTGAGCAATCGTGAGACATGCATCTGGGAAAGGCCGACCTTCTCGGCGATTTCCGATTGAGTCAGTTCCCCGAAGAACCGGTACACGAGGATTGTCCGTTCGCGTTCAGGCAGAGCGAGGAGCGCAGGCCGGAGGGTTTCGTGGTTGTCGATTCCGTCGAGCGCGGCGTCGTACTCGCCGAGCGTGTCTCCGATTGACGCCCCGTCGGGCGCAGTGACGGCGTCTAGCGATGCGGAATGATAGGAATCTCCGGCCGTCGCGATGTTCACGATGTCGGCCGGTTCGACACCCAGATCTGCCGCGAGCTCGGGGATCGTGGGCTCGCGACCGAGAGTCTGGGTGAGCGTGGCTCGCGACCTTTTGAGGCTTAGGTAATTCTCCTGGAGTGAGCGTGGAACTCGGACATCCCAACCCCGGTCACGAAAGTGCCTGCGCACCTCACCCATCATCGTCGGGACGGCAAAGGACAGAAAATCTTTACCTTTCGCAAGGTCGAAGCGATTGACTGCATTGACCAGACCCAGACTGGCGACTTGGACGAGATCCTCGTGTGACTGGCCTCGTCCTCGATACCGCCGGGCAATGTGATCGGCGAGGGGCAGACAGATTTCGATGATTTCGGTGCGAAGCCGTTCGAAATCGAGATCGTCGGCGGGCAGGGCGGCAAGGCGCACGAACAGAGCGGTGACCTCCGTGTACTCGTTGTCCTCGAGGCCGGGCGGGGTCACGAACCCGCCTGCAACGCCTTGGTGAGTGTGATCGTGGCCATCCAGTTTTTCTCTGGAAGGGTGGGCGGGACCTGCTCGAGGACTACGCCGTCGGCCAGAGTGTCAAGGACGTGCCATATGAAGGACGAGGTGCTCGTGGTGATCTGACCCGTCGTTGTCGTCGAGAGGATTACCTGCACAGTGGCGACGTTTCCGTCGAATGTGCACGTCAAGGTGCTGAAGGGGAGAGCACGGGAGATGAGAATGGTTGCAGCTTCGTCTGCCGCGAGGACCAGGTCTGACAACCTGCTCAGCGAGAGTGCATAGTGGGCGGCCACGGTCCGGATCAGTGATCGCAGTACTGGGAGTTGGTCAGGTGATGCGGAGACGGACAGTGAAGGTGTCGTTGCGGCCGGTGAAAGGATGGCCCGCTCGAAGGACGTCACGTGAGTGTGCTCCTGTACCTGAGGGGTGCAGGCTGCTCCTGGTGAGAGCCACGGTCGCACACCCGCATAGCCTGACAAACCGTTCAACTGCCCAGCCGTTTTCAACTACGCAGTGGATCGGCGGTCAAACATCGAGCTTAACGCTGTTGACGGTTCTGCAACAGGACTCGATCGAAGTGAGCGTATAGCGCCGGGGAATGGAAATCCCCAGCAACCCGTACGAGGAGCCACGATCTATAGCGGTGCGGCTTCCTGGCTATGAATACCGCCCGTTTCGAATCCTGCACATCCGCCAGTCGACCTCCCCGGACGACACTGACCACCGGAAACGAAGGGCAATTGGCACCACATCAGAAGCATCAATCTTGCATCTGATGCAACCCGTCTCCCTGGCCCAGATATGACGAAGCCGCCGGCACCGAAGGTGTCCAGTGGCTTTTCAGGATCGGTGCCCGTCTTGCGCTTATCGGCAAGCGGCCGCTCGAAGCGGCATTTCTTTCGGTGATACCCCGGCAGAACCGAACACCGACAGGTCAGGCGATCACCGCTGTCCGCGCCGGATGCGCCGCAGCAATCGACGCCGAACGCTGGCTGCTCGACAGCGGCGGCATCACCGCCAACACGTTCCACTCGGCCGGCCATACCGTAGACGCCGTCTGACTCTTACACCCAGCGAAAGGAACTTTGAGCGTGCTCTCGATTCGCGGGCGGTGATCGATCAGGCGAAGGGGGCGAAGGGGGTGTTGATGGCGGTGCACGGTGTCGATGCGGATGGGGCGTTCGCGATGTTGGTCGAGACGTCCCGACGTACCAATACGAAAGTCAGGGTCGTCGCGGAGGAATTGTTAGCGAGCGTGCGCACACCTAGAGATGACGAGGCCCCTCGAACGCGGCGATGGTGAGTTCTCCCGCCTATCGACGGCACGCCGCTTCGTGCCGTCGCAGCGTTCTGACCGGTCGATCGGAAGCTCTATGTGCGTTGGTCGTCGGCTGAAATGATTGTCTGACGTGCAACGTCCAGTAAATCCCGCGACTGATGACGTGCTGAAGCCTGTAGTTCGGAAAGCGCGGTCTGGGGGTCTGTATTGCGGCGGATCATTAAGATTCCGACTGCTCGTTCGATGTCGGCACGTGAGTCGATTCCTCGGCGCAGGGCGTTGGCGGCATGTTCGAGTCGATGGTCTGTTGCGATGGCGTCGAGCCCCGCTCCCAGATATTCGGCGATGACGACGACGAGATCGCGGTCCCGGTCCGTCTCTGCCACCGCTGAATGCGAGTACAGGTTCAGCGACCCGACCGGCACGTCGGCGTTGAACAGTGGTATCGCGAGAAAACCTTCCAATCCGGCGTTGCGCGCAGCAATGCCGAGAGTTGGCCACCGTGTGCCTAATTGTTTGACCGACATTCGGACCGACCGACCCGTGCGCGATGCTGACAGGCAGGGTCCGTCACCGAGGAGATATTGCGTGCGATCGAATTCTTCTACACGTTCATCGGTAGGGGCGAGGGTGAACGGTTCGCTGTCCAGGGATGCCGTGACACCGGCGTGATCAACACCGACAACCAACTCGACGGCGGCGATCGTGCATCGAATCATCAACTCCACGACTCGATCCGGGGAATCAGCCGGTATGGAGAGAGATTGTTCGAGGCGATCGATGAGTCGCGGCTCGCGACCTTGTGCTCGTACGAAGGCGGCCGACGGTCGCGCGCGCGGATGAGAACTGTCGAAGTTCATGATTTCTTGCCCGATCCGCGCGGTGGAAGTGGTCCACCAACGAAAAGTGGCACCGACGCGGCCGACTCGGCCGCGCGCCTGAGAAGTACCTCTATTCGGTAATCTCGACTTTACGCCGGATCGGAGTGACCAGGCGCCGTGTGTGTCCCGTGAAGGCGACTGAGGAGGTGCCTCCTGTGAATGCAGATCCGAGAGGAAGTCAGGACACACCCGAATTTCCCGACGAATCCGAAAGTGAGAGAGGGCGCCGCGCATCAGTCGAGTTGCCGATGACCGCGAAACTGTGTCGACAGTGTTTGAGGCTGGCGGAAGTTCAAGGGGCGGCGATCACAGTGCTCAGCAGCTCTTCGTCGAGGGAATTGATGTACGCGACGGACTCGGTGGCACAACATCTCGACGAACTACAGTTCACCGGCGGTGACGGTCCGTGCGTTGATGCATTTACAACTGAGCGACCGATGTTCTGCAACGACACTTCCAGTGATTCCGCCAATGACATCTGGCCGGGGTTTGCCAGCGAGGCAGACAAAGCCGGTGTCGGATCGGTGTTCGCCTTTCCGCTCAGGGGCGGAGGTGATGTCTTCGGTGTGCTCGAACTGTACCGTCTCGATCCCATTGGCCTCGACGACGAGCAGATCGAATTGGCGACTGCGAGTGCCGCTGCGATTTCGATGGCGATTCTTGCCGAACTTCCTGTCACCGGTGATCTGGACGCCGGGATGCTCGTCAATGCCTTTCACCGACCCGAGGTGAACCAGGCAGTCGGGATGATCGCGATCCAACTTCGTGTCTCGGTCGAAGAGTCGCTTTCTCGGCTTCGAGCCGCCGCGTACTCCTCGGGGAGGCCGATTTGGGAGATCGCCGCAGATGTCGTGAATCGGCGGATCCGATTCGCACACGGTGGTGACGACGGATGACATCTGATTCGGAAAGATCGCGCAATGTCTCTGCAGTACTTGACGATGGGAGCCCAGGATGAACACCCCCGCAATACAATTGAGCATTGCCGAGGTGACTCATCTTCTCACCACCGACTTCGATTCCCTGCGTGTACTCGAGACGATCGTTGAGCGATCGAGACAGAATCTGAGCGGTGTGTGGTGCGTCCTCGTCGTGCGAAACGGGGAGCAAGGTTATCTCGATGTGTTGGTGGAGTCGGCAAATGCCGAGTTCGTTCCCGACCGGACTCTTGCCATATCGGGTCCGGCTGCGCTGAGCGCTGAGAGCGGAGCGGTTGTGATGGTCGACAGCTTCAAAGACGTGGGGGAGCGGTGGCGGAAATTCGGTCGCTCAGGACTCGAACATGGGCTGGGCGGGTGCCGCTGCTTTCCGATGAGGTTGGGTCGGACATCGCTCGGATCACTCGTGGTCTTTACTCACGATTCGTGGCACAGCGCGGAGCGTAGTAATGCATACGGGCAGTCGATGGCAGATTTGGCCGCTCTGACTCTGTCCACGGACAGTCGTCAGGATCGTCATTCGCAGGTGGTGACGGCGGTCAAGAAGCTGATCGCGGTCCGCGGCGACGTGGAACAGGCAGTCGGCATGATCGCCGAACTCGACGGTATTTCGATCGAACTCGCAACTGCACGGCTGGCGGAGAACGCGCGGCGACGAGGGATCAGCGCCGCGGCGTACTCGTCGTTGGTGCTGGCGAACCCGGATGCCCGGTGAGGCAGAGCCTCCTAGGTGGCACGAGCATGAAGTGATCCTTACCGGGAAGTTTTCGTATCGTATGCACTCTCAGACCCGGTCGTGCAGTCGTTCCCGAAAGAGCTGTTAGACAACGTATTCGGATACAGAGATGCCTCGGGTCGGCAGGGCGTTCCCTGCCCGGTTGGTGTAGTGCACCAGTCGGACAGGGAACCTCAGCGTTCGTCGTCGAGCGGGGCGGGTGTCGATTGTTCGAGCAGATCTCCCTCGGGCGCCGGCCATGGGGTGTCGAGTTCCGTGGTGAGGGCTTCGAGGTCGACGGCATCCACTGCATTCGGGTCGGCTGGGATGGTTTGTTCGAGGTAGTCGGTGTCGGGTGTCGCGTCGAGGGCTGAGCGAATGCGGTTGTCTTCCATGGCGGTGGCCCTTTCTCTGTCGGGCGATCACGGACGTTTCTCTGTGTCGTGTGTGTTTTTCCGGCGTAGGTGGGCGTTGTCTGCGCGTAGCCGGGTGTTGTCGCGGCGTAGTAGGGCGGTGCTGTCTTCGAGTTCGAGGACTCGTTTGATGCCGACGAGGTTGATGCCGTCGGCGATGAGTTCTGTGATGCGGCCCAGACGAGTAAGGTCCTCGTCGTTGTAGCGGCGGGTACCGCCGCGGGTGCGGGCGGGGGTGATCAGGCCGTACTGTTCGTAGAGTCGCAGCGTGCCGGCGGTGAATCCGGAGAGCTCCGATGTCACCGAGATCGCGTACAGGCCAGGGGGTTCGGCGATAGCGGGGTTGCGCGCCATGATGGTCCTCCCATCAAAGAAATTTCGATATCTGCGGGCAAGCTCTTGATCCGATGTGTGTTTGATGATATACCAAATCTACAGCATCTACTGTAGAAGTTCGGTGGATGCGGTGGTGGTAGTCAGTGAACGGTTCCAGTGACTTTTCCTGGAGGTGACCGAAAATGTTGATGCGCACCGATCCTTTCCGTGACCTTGACCGCCTGACCCGACAGCTGTTGGGTACTGCTTCGCAGCCGGCGGTGATGCCGATGGATGCATGGCAGGAAGGTGAGCAGTTCGTCGTCGAGTTCGATCTTCCCGGCATGGACCCGGATTCACTCGACCTCGATGTGGACCGCAATGTGTTGACGGTGCACGCCGAGCGGCCGGTTCGCGCCAGCGAGGCGGAGATGATTGCCGCTGAGCGCCCGCGCGGGGTATTCAGTCGTCAACTGTTCCTGGGCGAGAACCTCGACACCGACAATATCGAGGCCGGCTACGACGCGGGCGTACTGAGGTTGACGATCCCGCTCGCGGAGCGGGCCAAGCCCCGCAAGATCGAGATCAGCAGCGCCGGGAACAGCAACGGGAGCAGCAAGGAGGTGGGCCACAAGCAGGAGAGCAAGCAGCTCGATGCGTGAACAGCACGCCGGAACAGTCCGCAGTCCACAACAGCAGGTTTCGAGAGGGTGCAGCGACAATGACTGGGGTCGATGACGTCGAGATCGACCGCATCGCCGAGGATGAGCGTGAAGTAGCCGGCAGGGGTCGGCGCGGCGACTCGGAGTGGGAGAGGCTGGGTATCCGCCTCTGGCACGAACTGGAATATGCTGCCGTGGTGGAGGATTCGGATCGGATTCTCGCCGATGCGCTCACTCCGGCGGCGTGGGTGTTGCTCACCCGGATTGCCGGCTGCACCCTCGACCCCGGCTTGGTGGCCCCGCCGATCATGATGTCCCGGTATACGTATCGGGTTCCGGTGATGCGGCCTCGGGCGACCCAACGCTCCCCTCCACAGGGTTAGGGGCGTGGGCGGGTTTCTCGTTGCCCGGCCCTCGACGGCGCAGCGGGGGACCCTCGGGTGTGAGGACTTGCGGGCAGGGTCCGTGGGTTCTTGCGCGGTGGTTGCCGAGACGCTCACACACTGTGACGTCTTTTGCGAGTACCGAGCAGCAGCGGGTACAGGCCTTGGACGGTAGAAAGTGCGAGAGGTGTGACCGGCTCGGCAATCACCTTTTCCGGCGCGCAGCGTGAACGCATACCGTGCAGAGTTTCGTCCGAACACAATGTCTACGAGTTATTTTCGGTCTACCAGCTTCTTTCGACAGACGGCGAGGTTGCGTGATGGAACGGTACAGGTTCACGTTCGCGGACGGATCGACCGCCGAGGAGTTCTTCGATTCGGACAACGAGGCGATCGTGGCGGCGACGGCGGCCAACGGCGGTAGTAGTGGGGGATTGCATGTCCAGCGCTACGACCACCTCGGGGCGTTGTTGCCCACGAAACTGCCTCCCGGCGGGCACCGCGGCACATGGTGCCCGAAGATCGGCATGCCGAGCCCGGCGCTGGTGGCGGAGTCGACGGTCGATCCGACGTCGAAGCTGTGAAGGGTTTACAGGACCGTAGGCGGGGTAACAGGTGGTCAGAGGACATGAAGGAGTACTCGCATGGATGTCGATGACCTCGATGTGGTGGTGTGGCCGGAATCCGAGGAACGTGAAGCGTGGTGGCGTCAGGTCGTCACAGGGGGCAGCGCGGGTGCCGCGACGTCGACGATGACACCGAATCGGAGTATCGAGGACGCCTCTTCTCGGATTCTGCACGCTGCGTAGATTCGTCGAGAGCGCAATCCCACCCGCCATGGGCGGTGGCGTGTGTCCGCCGGTGGGGGTCGATAGTTCCCCGTCTGGAATCTATCGACGCCGTTGGCGGAGTGCAGTTGTGCGTCCTTCCCGTCGGCAAGGGCATGCAGGGTCCGTCTGGTCGTTACTGACGAACGATCAGACGGACCTACCCGGCTCATGTCGTGTGGTCTGACGCCGTTCGGCCGAACCGCTTCTAATCTTCAATCCTCAATGTGTGAAGGACCTTTCAGATGAACGTTCAGACTTCGAGATCGAACTCGTGGCCGGCTGTGCACAGCGGTTCGATGAGTACTGCCGAGATCAAGGCTCGTATCGAGTCGATGTACGCCGACCGAGGCGCTCTCGTTCCGAAAGGCACCGGAACAAAGTCCTGAGTATCGGCTGGGACCGAGTTGGGAGCGGCAGTAGGTCGATCCGTGGCCGAGCCCCGGGAGTTCGCGGGTCAGGGTGCGGTGGGGAAACCGTAGCGGCGGCGCATGTGGGCGACGTCGTCGTCGGTGCACGCGGTGGCGGCGATCCATCGGCAGGCCTGCTGAGAGTCGGCGTGCGTCCCGGGCTCGGCTCTCACCGGCGATGCCGAGGTAGGGGCAGTGTTCTGCGGGTGCTGCGTACGAGGATGTTATCCAATCGCAGCTGCTGATTATCCGCGAGGCGAATTTTGTCGTAGAGCACAGTGTGCGGAGTTCCGGTCAGCGAGGTGTGACCGGTTGCGGGCGACCTTTTCGGGGGTTTCGCTGGGTGTGGGCGATTCGCCGGCTGCTGGTGACGGCAGCCGACGAATCGGGCGTATCCCGTTGGCTCGCGTCGTGTGGGATGCGCGCGGGCCGTTACCGGTTGGTGCTTGCCGGGAAGGGCCCTGTTCGGCGACTCGTTGCCTGGGCAGCGTTCCGCCGTCAGGGCGGATTACCCGGCAAGGCGGATGGTGAAACCGGTGCAGCGTCAGGACTGATGCGCGTACACGTCAGTTCTGTCGGCGGCCGCGGATTCTCCCGGGAGTGGGGGGCGGTGTTCGTTGACGATTGCCGATGCGCCGCGTGGACGTCGTCTGTGCGGGGTATGGCCATGGACAGGGGAAAGTCGGCGGGAATAGAGAAGGAGAGAGGGCCATGAGTGGGCTGGAATCCGGTGCGGCGACGGGTACACGGGACAAGGACTACAACTTGATCTGGTTCGTCGAAGCGTCGTTGAGTAATGCGTTGCGTATGCAGACCTACATCGACGATGCCGAGCGTGACGGGGACGGCGAAGTGGCCGATCTGTTCCGTAAAGCCCAGAGCGAGAGCCCCAAGGGTGCGGAGATCGGGAAGAAGTTGCTTCTCGACAGGCTCGCCCAGACTGCCGTATGAGTCTGGTTCACCGTGCGTTGGGACTGACTGACCCCACACGGTTGCCAGAGGGGAGATCGTGATGATCAATGTTGCAGTGCTGGTGATCGTGTTGTGTATAGGGTTGGCTGTCGTTGCGCGCCTGGACTTCCGGGAGCGCTGATCGGCTGGGTGTGGCGGATCCGAACTTCCGGTATGCGGTGGTGACGGTCGGGTCTTCGGGGGATGCAGCATCGCACTCGACTCGCAGCCGAACAACCTTTCGCCGGTTGAGGGATGCCTGTCGCAGCGTTCGGGGATAGGAGGCGCGGCGGTGCGTCGCCCGTTTCGGTGCGGTTGGCGACACCAAAAAGTGTTGGAGTGCGGTTTGTTCGGGTCAGGTGTCCACCGTCGTGAGTGACAGAGTGCGGGTGAGGGCCTGTGTGCGACTCACCGAACCGTTCGCCGCGTGGGGTAGTTACCGAGGGGCCGGCGGGCTGAAACATCGGCGGTGGTGTATTCGGATGCGTGATGCGTCAGCATCCGCGGTCTAATGGTGGTTGCGTGGGTGCTGTGGTTCGTCGGGTTGTTTCTCGGGGCGGCCGAGATGCAGTTGGTGTGCGAAGAGAAGTGGGTAGCAGCACCACAATGTGATTGCCAGAAGTACGGCGCAGCCGCCGGCGATCAGGCCTGTGCTTTTGTTGACGACTACATCGAAAGTCAGGGTGAGAACGCCAGTCAGTGCGCCGCCGAGTAGGAGAAGGCCGGTGACGGCGAATCGTTGACCCTGCTCGACGAGGACGGGGAGGGCGTGACGCCTGAAGAGTAGGCGGTGCATGGCGACAGGTGATACGAGCACGATCGTCGCTGCCGTAGACATTGCCAGCGTGATCAGATACAAGTCCTTCTCGAAAGCTTGTAGATCCGAGAAGCGTTGTTGGAAGGGCAATGTCAGGAGGAAGCCGGTGAGGATCTGCATGCCGGTCTGGACTACCCGGAGCTCTTGGAGGATGTGGGACCAGTTGCGGTCGAGACGTTGGGTGGGTGTCTCGTGGCGGACGCGATAGTTCCATTCTGAATCGGCGCGTGGCGGTGCAGTGGCCTCGGGACGCGGTTCGGGGCGTGGGCGTTGCGGCCGGGCTCCGTCGCCGGTTGGTGCGTGTCCGGTGCTCATCTGGGTGAGCTACCCGCTCAGTGCGTGCGGAAAACAGGCTTCCCCGTGCCACGCGCAGGGCTGGGCACCTGCCACGTGAAGGGTAGGCAGTGATTCCTGTGGTGAGTTGTTCGTTGGGATCGTCGTGTGGTTGAGGTAGCGGGTTTTCGCAAGCTGCCCGTATGGGGGCGTTGCTCTGGTAGTCCTATGGGAGAGCCCCCAGGTGATGGGTGTGCGCAGAGCCGAAGGAAGTCATCATGACGCTGCCTTCGCAGGACCCAATTCGTATGGTCCAGACCCGCATCAGCCTTACGGGCAATCGCCTCAACAGCCCTACGGTTCAGCAGCCAATGTGCCCGACTCCCTGACTTGATTACGGGATCACCGACCTGGGGTACGCCGATACGAAACAACGAGTTCGGGAGGCGCTCAACGGATGAAGGATGTCAGAAAGGCGATGACGGAGACAGAGTTGGTCGAGGAGCTGCATCGACTCGAGAATCTCACGAAACGAAACCGATGTGAGCAGATCCGGCTAGAGATCGTGCACGACGAATTGGTCGGTCGCCAGACCGACTATCGCCGAATGGCCAACAACCATTAGTACGGAGTTCGATAATCCGAAAGTACTAGCGCACAGACTATTTCATTTGTCGGCGGCGTACAGCTTTGCCTGATTACCCGAAAGGATTCAGGCAATGCATACCGATTGTGCGGTTTATAATGGAAGGTGCGGGGCGGATAACTGGCCGCGCATCGAAAGAGGGTCATCTGAGTTGTGTGCTCAACGCAGATGGCGTTTCACTGCCCCGGCTCTGATGTGCAGAGCCGGGGTTACGGTTGCGGCACTGTCGAGCCGCCACAGCTGACCGTCCCTGCCGAGTGGTCCGTTCGGGGGCAGATCTGTTGCAGCTCGACAGAATCCCAGCCGTATCGTTCACCGATAACTTATATTATGTCATTCTATATATGAAAGTCGATGCACTGCAATGAAATACATCCACGGTGAACGTAAATCGTCAGTATCGAGTGTTGGCGCTACCAGAGTGAGAGCGGACGTCCCGCAGCCTCGGCCGCAGCGATATGCTCTTCGATGACATCGCTTCTTACGTGCTGTTCGATCCCGGTACGGATCGCGGTGGCGATGGCGCGAGTGCGACCCGCGGGTCCTCGAACGTCGGCGAGTGGGCTCGCGATGTTGCGTCGTCCTCGCCGACCCCAGGGAAGAAACGGCAGGCGACCAAAATGAAGGGCGACGGCGTATCCATGACCGAGATCGCCGAAGTGCTGAACACCGCCCGCAGTACTCTGTGCCGAAACCTGTAGTGGGAAACAACAGTCACGTTGCAATCGATCGGGCTACGACAATCGCCACCGCGATCCGCTCGGTGCCATCCCAAACCTGATACAAGCCAAACCCGGATATCGGACTTTCAAGCGCGAAGTCGCGTGAGCAATCAGTCGCTGCTCCTCTTCCGCATCCATACCCAAATCCTTCTCCGTCCAGGACAGAACCTCAATGGATCAGCGGTCACGAGCTACTGAGGCGGGGTTTGCGTAACGACGGAATTGGCTATCATTTCTTTGCTGCGGCGATTCTGAGTGGTCAGTTCAGTCGCGCACGGCCTGCCTTCCGGCTGTCGACTCGCCGGGGGTGGGCCCTTCCTCTGTACATCGAAATCGGACCCTGATCTCACCCTGAGGGCGGGGTCACCTTCGTTCGTTTGGTGGATTTCTGTCCAATTTGCGAGTTTGCCTGATGCTTGCCGAATACGTTCGATGAGTCGGATTCGATCGAGGGGTCGGAACCGACATGTAGTTGGTCATTCGTGTTGTGAGCTCAGCACGGGTGGCGTTCGATGGGAACCGGTCACAACTTGGCCAGGCCGGGTCCCCAACCTAGCGCCGGTCTGACCTGATCCCAGCCGTTGTATGGGGCACTGAGGATCCAGCCCTCGGTGGCGTACGGGTTCATCCACTTCGGGTGATGTCCGCTGGCGGTGTTGTCGCGACGATGGGGCGAAGAGTTCGCATTCTGAAGGTAAGGGATGGAGTCGGCCTGTGATTCATTCGTGCACATTGCCAATCTTGAACTCCGACCTGCGTTCTTGAATTCCGGCCTACGTTTTGTGTTCTCGATTCGGAACCGCCGACCGTCTCTTGAGGAGTCCTGATGCCCGCTGATTTCGCCGACCGCACCGATTTCGACAATGCCGGCCGTGGACTGGTTGCAACCCTCGAGCCCGCGCAGGTTCGCGCCGGCGACGGTCGGATTGTGTACGACGCAGCAGGATTCGCCCAGGCGACATCAGGAGATTGTCCTGACACAGTGAACCCCAGCTTGTGGCGTCAAGCGCAGCTGACTGCGATCCACGGATTATTCGAGGTCACCGGCGGCATTTACCAGATCCGCGGTTACGACCTGTCCAACATGACTCTCGTGGAGGGCGACACCGGCGTGATCGTGATCGATCCGCTCGTCTCCGCCGAATGCGCATCGGCCGGTCTGGCACTGTATCGAGAGCACCGTGGCGACCGCCCGGTCACCGCAGTCATCTATACCCATTCACACATAGACCACTTCGGTGGGGTGCTCGGCGTTGTCGATGCTGACACGACGGTGCCGATCATCGCTCCTGAACATTTCCTCGAACACGCGGTCTCCGAGAACGTCTATGCGGGCGGAGCGATGTTGCGGCGCGGGATGTTCCACACCGGCATCGTGCTTCCGGTAGGGGCGGACGGAACACTGGGCGCGGGCCTGGGGCCCAGTACGTCGACTGGAACCGTCGGACTCCTTGCACCGACCTTGGACATCACGCACACCGGCCAGGAAGAAACATTCGACGGCGTGCGCATGATTTTCCAAGTCACTCCCGGTACCGAGGCTCCCTCGGAAATGAACTTCTTTTTCCCCGACCACCGTGCATTGTGCCTGGCGGAGAACGCAACTCACAATTTGCATAACCTCCTGACGTTGCGTGGTGCGGAGGTGCGCGACGCCCGTAACTGGTCGCGCTACCTTGCCGAGGCAATCGAGATGTTCGGCTACGATTCAGACGTCGCCTTCGCCTCGCATCATTGGCCTACCTGGGGCACCGACAATCTGATCGGATACTTGACCGAGCAGCGTGATCTCTACGCCTACCTCCACGATCAGACGTTGCGCCAGCTCAATCAAGGTCTCGTCGGCAGCGAGATCGCCGAAGACTTCGAAATGCCGCCGGCCCTCGACGCGGCGTGGCACACCCATGGGTACTACGGATCAGTCAGCCACAATGTGAAAGCGATCTACCAGCGCTACCTCGGGTGGTACGACGGCAACCCCGCGCACCTCTGGCAGCACCCGCCGGAAGGAGCCGGTGCACGCTACGTCCGCGCGATCGGAGGCATCGAGGCGGCCGTCGCGCGGGCCCGCGAGTTCGCCGATGAAGGGGACTTACGCTTTGCCGCTGAGCTGGCAAGCCACGCGGTGTTCGCCGATCCGGGCCATGCCGGCGCGAAAGCGGTTCTGGCCGAAGCGTTGACACGTCTTGGTTACGGTTCCGAGTGCGCAACGTGGCGAAACAACTATCTCGTCGGGGCCAGCGAAGTCGATGGTCCGCCGCACCCCGCTGAAGTCAGCGCCGCCGGGATGGCGTCCGCGCTCACCATCACCCAAGTCTTCGACAGTGTTGCCATCCGGATCAACGGTCCGAAGGCGTGGGACACGACAGCGACGATCCGCTGGCACTTCACCGACGTCGACCAGTCGTATCGAATGGAGCTTTCGAATGGCGTACTGATCCATTACCCCACGGGGCGGTCCGATCCGGCTGATCTCGTAGTGACACTGACGAAGTCGCAGCTGCTCGGTCTGCTGTCCGGCTCTGGTAGCGACGGTATCGCGATGGACGGGGACGCTACGACGATCAGCAGAATTGTTGCCCTGACCGACCGACCAGATCCTGCATTCCCGATCGTCACGCCATAACGCACGAACATTACGAGCCGGATTTCTTTTGGCGAATACGCCAACCACCCCGCTTACTATCTCGCCTACCGAACTGCTTTGGGCGCGCCGCGAAGTACGGGCCCCGAATCGGCGTGGCTCGCGAGAGCTATCGCAGGAACGTGGTGCTAGCGGCGTGCATCAGCCATGCCCTCGCCACCGAAATCACAGCGACACCTGCTGGCGGCGGTCAGCGCATCCGTGGGCGTCGATTCTGCGGGTCGCTCGATGTCCACAACAGTTCCGATTGCGGGCAACGGCTTAGCCGAAGTAACTTTCGGTGACTAGACGGCTCCCGAATGGGTAGACATCAGTACGGGGATAACGCAACACCATGTCCAGCTCGGCGCTAGTGCGGCATTCGAGGCCCAAAGGAAGGCAAAATAGCCACTCCAGCCGTCGAATTAGCATTCGAAAACCCGGCGTAGATGACGCTCTGGCGCCAAATGAGCAGGGGCATAGCGACTGTCGATCACGGTCTTCATCCGCGCCGTCGCGAGGATTTCTATTTTGAGGTGAGAGTTGACGGCATGCATCAAAATCGTCCGGCGCGTTTCGACGGCGTGTTTGCGCTGTCAGCGGGAAGCCTCTCCGGTGTGGTTGTCGGCGCCATGAGTAGCAGCCTTTGGGAGGGGATCTCCACCGGTTCCGCGATTGCCGCAGCCTTTGTACTGGCACGCCTGCTCATACGGAGTTTACCCTGGCCATCGTTGACAGCGGGGGCGTAATCTTCGACCGTTCATCGGTACCGTTTGTCGGATTGGGAGGGATGCAAGCCGAAATCGGGTGGCTCACCCTCGCGCACGAAGTGACCGCCCGCGAAGCTGTCGCCCATGCTCGCCGTCGCGACCCGCCGCGCCTAGGACGCCGGACAGATCGCACCCTCACGGGTGAATCGGGTTTACGGCCGAGTCGAGCGCGCCGCCGCACTGCACGGAATCCGATTCCGATGGTGAACGCGCCGAGGGCAGAGACGATGGTGGATCCGCAGATGTTCACCGGATGCGTTCTCGCGGGATGCCCGAATATCGTGGCCGAGGACGGAGAAATCTGCTCGCAGTGCCGCCGCATCTTCGGCGACATGATCAGGCCCGTATCCGAGCGAGAGTGCACCGAGACCACCGAACCCCACGGCCCGCCGCGACCGGAGCGCAGTTGTTGACCCGACGCAATCAACGGTGCTGGTTGTGCGAGCAACGCCGCACCTGTACCCGGGTCGGTGGGCAGTGGGAGTGCTGCGACTGCACGCGGCCGGTGGAAAGGTGACGCCTGCCCGGCGGCCGGCCACCTTCGGTGTCCCCCGACATGAACTCCGCTGCGCTCCGTTCTGTGAAAAAGCATTGATTTGTTTCCTTACCGTTTTTGCTGGGCGGTTCCAACTGGATCTTTGTAAGTTTGGAGCTACCTGGGGACGCCGGGTATGGCTTGATTTTTTTCGCCGTGCGGATGGCTGAAGGAGAATGGCCGCCCGGTGTTCTCGACGACTCGACCGCTCATTGAGAGACGCGAACGATATCGCTGTGTAAGGACACGACGGAGAGGTCGTCCACCAGGCTTTCAGCCGACTCGACCACCAACCGAAGGGGAGCGTGTGAAGCAACTCTGGGCAGGTATAGATGCAGGTAAAGCCCACCACCATTGCGTGGTGATCGACAGCGACGGAACGCAATTGCTCTCCCGCCGGGTCGCCAACGACGAAGCAGATCTGACGAGGCTCGTCGACAACATCCTTGATCTCGCCGATGGTGGCGCGGTGACGTGGGCAGTGGATCTCAACAGCGGCGGTGCCGGACTGCTGATCGCGTTGCTTGCAGAGCGAGATCAGAAGTTGTTGTATCTACCCGGCAGGATCGTTTACCACGCCGCTGCCGGCTATCGCGGCGACAGCAAAACCGACGCGAAAGACGCGGCGATCATTGCTGATCAGGCGCGGATGCGCCGCGATCTGCACCCGATGCGGGTGGACGACGAGATCAGCGTCGAATTGAAGATCCTGACCTCTCGTCGAACGGATCTGATGCGAGATCGCACCCGGGCTATCAACCGACTCCGAGCACTACTGACCGGGTATTTCCCGGCGCTCGAGCGTGCTCTCGATGTCCGAAACTCAGTGGGCGGGTTGACCTTGCTGACCACCTATCAAACCCCCGACGGTCTACGGAAACTCGGACGGACAAAGTTGGAAGCGTGGTTGCGGAAGAAGAAGGCATACAACGCCTCTCGTCTCGCTGATACTGCGATCGAGGCTGCAAACGTGCAGTTGGTGCGGGTAGCCGGGCAAGATGTCGCCGCATCGACAGTCGGTCGGTTAGCACATCAGATTTTGAACCTGAATACCGAACTGAGGGAGTTGGATTCCGCGATCGAAGAGCGGTTCCGTCGCCACCGGCACGCGGAGGTGATCGAATCGATGCCAGGCTTCGGACCGTTGCTCGGTGCCGAACTCCTCGCCGCTACGGGCGGTGATGTCGCTGCATTCGGAACCGCCGACAGATTGGCCGGCATCTCCGGTCTGGCGCCTGTGCCGCGTGATTCTGGTCGGGTCAGTGGGAATCTTCGCCGCCCGCGCCGATATGACCGCAGGTTGTTACGTGCCTTCTATCTGTCGGCGCAGCTCAGCATCCAGCACAGTGCCCAGTCGCAGCTCTTCTACGACCGTAAACGAGCCGAGGGGAAACGTCATACGCAGGCGATACTCGCCCTCGCGAGGCGGCGGTTGAATGTGTTGTGGGCGATGTTGCGCGATGATGCTGTCTATCGGCAAGGACCGAGCATTGCATCGGCGGGGTGAGTGCTCAGCCCAACGTAGCAGCGGGGGGCCTGGCCGACCCCGTCGCGCGGGCCGGATGTGCGGTTCTGTTACGTGTTGAGGAGGGGGCCGAAGATCGCGGCTCCACACCGGGTTGCGTCGGCGAGGTCGACCACGGTCCCACCGACGTGTGGGTTGGCCGCCGACCATGCCTCCGCGGCCGGGCGATCGGTGAAGAAGTTGAGGTAGTTGCAGCAGGTATCTGCCGACGGACCCTGCGCTGACTGCGCTCCGATGAACACCACTGTGGTCGCCGGATCCGCGGTGCTCTCTTCGCCTCGGACTGAAACGGTGATGTGTTCGCCTGTCGATACATCGGCGGAGTCAATCACTACCTCACTACCGCCGAGCATCGCGGACATGCCGAGCGCGTCGATAGCGCACATTGCGTAAACCCGTGCGCCATCGGCGATCTGAACGGTGTGCGCGGTCGGTGTGGCGGAGAACGGGTACACCGAGGCGATCCGCCCCGACCTGTCGAGGCGGATCACGTCCGAGGCGTGCAGTCGGTCCAGGATCTGCTGCGCGGATGAGTCGAACTCGGCGGCGACCGCATCGATCTCGGTGATCGGTGGTGGGCCTCCGCGGGTCGCGAACGCCCGCAAGATGGCGTGGTGGATGGCCTTTTCGGCGGGGTCGGCGGGCTGCGCCGCGCCCCGCCACGCGCCGAGTGCTGCGACCGGGGATTCGTCTCCCGTCGCGGGTGCACAGCAGTTGACCGGACCGGCTGGCATCTCAGTCGACTGATCGGCCGAGGTCAGGTTCAGTGCGGCGCGAAGAGCAGCGACGGACGGTGCACCATCGATGCCGCCGACGCCCGACCGGTAGAGACGGCACGAGACGCTCGGCACCGAGCCGGGCTCCGCGAACGGGTCTTGGCCGTCGATGAGCAGGGTCGGTGATCCCGTCATGCCTGCTTCGGTGGCTGCGGCCTGGTCATTGAGAACGCGGTGGGTGATCGCGACGTCGATGTGCTCGCCGGCCACCGCCTCGGCGATCCGGCGCTCGAGTAGCACCACGTTGGGGCACTCGGGGACCTGCAGGATCTCTAGTTTCATCGGGTCTCTCCTTCGTCGTGCAAGGTCTGGATCAGTGGGCAGCATCGGTCCGCGCGAGGCAGATCGCAGGTGGTGACAAGTTCGGCGAGCGATCGCTGCATGCGCTGCAGGTCGGCGATCTTTTCGGCGAGGTGCGCCATCTTGGCGGCAGCCAGCTCACGAGCAGCCACACAGTCGTCGGGTCCGCCGTCGGCGAGGTGCAGTAGCTCCTCGATCTCGTCGAGGGTGAACCCGTGCTCCTGCGCGCGCTTGATGAAGCGAACCACCGCTACCGCATCGGCCGGATACGCCCGATACCCCGATCCCGACCTGGGCGGCTCCTCCAGCAGGCCTCTGCGTTCGTAGTACCGCAATGTCTGGACGTTGACCCCCGACTGGGTGGCAACTTCACTGCTCCGCATACCGCCATTGTTAACCCTGTACCTAACTATCGAGTCAAGTGCCTGTCGGGATGCGCCCTCCATTTTCAGATCGCCATCATCTAGGTCTGCTCGCGAACCAGCCAAACCCTGCGATCGACGATGCGGCGCGGTAGGACTGGGTCGGTTCGGACAATTGCTTGTCGGATCTCAATTGAGGAGTATCCGGAAGTGCGGCGGCCTCCCTTTCAGCCGGCACTCTCGGTCCAAGTCCTGTGAAGAGGGCTGATAGAGCCCTCATTCTTTGACAGCGGGTGTTCTTGCACAGGTCCTTCGGACCTGCATCACCTACGGCGCTGCCAGATAGAACGGCCTGCGGCCGTGCTTGACAAAGCCTATTGAGATTCTCCTTCTGGCCTTCCGATTCTCGTCGGCGGTGACCTGCGCGCAACCCCTGGCGGCGCAAGCGCCGGCCGATGGCTCCGAGAAATTTTCGCCACTCGCACGCTCCCGTCAAAATTTTCTCGGCCCAGGGGTGGCACTCCAGCCCCCTCATGCCGACGCGATTCTCCTTTGCCAGAAGGCGAAAAAAATTGGCGGGGCACGAGGCCCGGTCACTTTCACAGCAAGGGGAACGACATGCAGAACATCCGTTTGAGGACCGCCACCGACGTCTTGGCCGCAATCCCGGCGTTGCTCGGATTCGTCCCCGTCAGTTCCGTCGTGATGATCGCTCTCACCGGATCACCGGCCATGCTCGCGTTCGTTGCGCGCACCGATGTCATCGGTGCCGATGCGGCAGCCGACTACAGCACCGCACTCGAGCAAGCCGCAGCCACGTCGGTTATCTGGGTTGTCGTCGGCGCCGGTCCGGTGGCAGCCGCCGGACTCGATCAGATCGAGGCAGCTCAGCGCGAGCTCGACAGCAGGGGAATCCGCAGCGTCCGCACCCTTTTCTCGGAGTCTCTTGAGGTCGGAGCGGGGTGGTTCGACACCAACGGCGAGGTGCCTGATTAGCAATGCATGTCCTGCGTCTCATGCCATTAGTTGCCCTTTCGTGGGTTCGCTTCGGCCATGGGCCGGGCATCTTCGTTTCGCCCGTGTTGGCCGGCTGGGTCAGGGACTCCTCCGATGGTGTTTGTCCGAAATGTCGTCCCCATCGGGGACGCCTCAACCCCGCGCCTTCAGCGCCGCCCGCGCCGCATTGAACCCACCCATCCCGTGGACCCCGCCGCCCGGGGGAGTTGCGGAAGAGCAGAGGTACACGCCCGGGGCGCCGGTGGCATAGGGGTCGAGCCCGAACCGGGGGCGCGCGATGATCTGCCGCGCCGTGTTCGCACCCGCGGAGATGTCGCCACCCACGTAGTTGGGGTTGTACGCCTGCATTTGCGGCACATTGCGCACGTTGACGCCCACGATCCGGTCCCGGAACCCCGGCGCAAAACGCTCGATCTGACTCGTGATCGCATCGGTGGCGTCACCCGGATAGCCATGCGGCACATGCGCATACGCCCAGACCGGGTGGATGTCTCCCACAGATCGGGAGGGGTCGGCCAAGAACTGCTGGCCCAACAGAATGAAGGGCTTGTCCGGCATCTGATCCCGAACGGTCTGGCGTTCGACAGCCGCAGTTTCCGAAATCGTCCCGGACAGATGCAGGGTGCCGGCCTTGCGGGCATGCGGATTCGTCCACGGCACGATGCTTCCGTCGGAATCACCACGCACGGCGTAGTCGACCTTGTACGCAGCGGTGCCGTAGCGGAATTTGCGGTAGGCCCGGGCAATACGGTCGGGCTGCCGGCCGTCGAGCAGACGACCGGCCGCATCGGGAGCGATGTCGAGCATGACGATGTCGTAGTCGGCGATCTGGGAGTAGTTGGTGACCCAGTTCCCGGTTTCGATGGTGCCACCGAGGCTGCGCAGGATCGAGGCGAGCGCCTCCGCAATCGATCCTGAACCACCTTGCGCCACAGGCCAACCGTGAGCATGGGCTCCAGCAGTGAGCATCGAGCCGACAGCACTGGAGAGTGGAAGGGTCAGCGTCCCGAACATGTGCGCCGCGACGCCACCGAACAGTGCCCGCGCCTGTGGGGTCTTGAACATCCGTGCGAAACCCGTCGCGGGAAGCAGAGCGCCCGTCCCGAAACGGGCGAGCATCAGCGGGTGCTTCGGAACGTGCACGATCGGCTGGAAGACGTCCTGCACCAACTCGTCGAAGTTCTCGGCGAGGTATCCGAAGACGTCGAGCCACCTCTTACCGTCGGCACCCAATCCGTCAGCGGTCCGGTTGATGTCGCGCCACAGAACCCCGGCGGTGCCGTCGTCGAGTGGATGGACCAGATCGATCTCGGGCCACAGCCACGTCAGGCCGTGCTTGGCGAGCCCGAATTCGCGGTCGAGTTCCTTGAAGTAAGGAGAAGCCAAGGCCGTGGGATGGAAGGCGGAGCAATCGTCGTGGACGAGTCCGTCGACTATGTATTCGCTACTGCGGGTGCCGCCGCCGATCTTGTCCGCACCCTCGACGACATGGACGTCGATTCCGGCGCGGGCGAGTTCGATCGCCGCCGCGAGACCGTTGGGGCCACTGCCCACCACTACTGCTGTTGTCATTTGCGCTTCGCCACCCGTCTTCTCAGGTGTGAGCCTACGGAAATTACAGCGATGGCATTCTGCGAGCAAACAATTCAGGCCTAGACCTTGGTTGATCGATCAACTTTTGTTACAGTTCGAGGCGCACTGGCCGCAGCTGATTTTTATCGCTGCGGCCAGTTGTTGCATTCATCGCCCATCGCGCCTGTTTCCTGCGGATTCGGTATCCTGTGAATCGGAACTTCTCTGCACAGACGCAGCTCCGAAATCTGTCGAGGGGCCTTCTGGCTCCCTGCATCGCCGCAGTTCAGAGCAATTATAGGGCTACCTTAGTTGCGCCCGTGCCGGGGTTCTGAATTATCGTTTTCGTTACACGGTTGACTCACAAAAGTTTCAACCGACCGAAGACTCACGTCGCCGGGTGCCAGAACGCACACCATCGCGTCTGCGCAGGGCGGCTACTTCGGTGGTACCGAACACATCGTCGTGTCGGTGCTTTGAAGGACTTGCATTGCAAGTTGATGGCCATCAGCGCTGCTGGTCGTCGGTGCATCTTTATGGCATACGAAGGCTGGGTATGAAGCAACTTCCAGGCCCCCAGGGCCTCTATCACCCGTCCAATGAGCACGACTCCTGTGGAGTCGCATTTGTTGTCGACATGCATGGTCGCCGCAGCAGGGACATCGTCGAAAAGGCGATCACCGCTCTGGTCAACCTCGAGCATCGCGGCGCTGCCGGATCAGAACCCAACACGGGTGACGGTGCGGGCATTCTGCTGCAGGTTCCCGACAAGTTCTTCCGAGCTGTCGTGGACTTCGCGCTGCCCGCCGAAGGCGCGTACGCAACCGGTATCGCATTCCTCCCGCAGGGCGATGCCGATGCACACGAGGCTGCTGCTGCAGTCGAGAAGATCGTCGTCGAAGAGGGCCTGAAGGTTCTCGGCTGGCGCGAGGTCGGAACTGACGACTCCTCGCTGGGCGCACTGGCGCGCGACGCGATGCCGACGTTCCGTCAGATCTTCATCGGCTCCGAGGGTGACAAGTACACCGGCATGGATCTCGAGCGTCGTGCATACGTGGTGCGTAAGCGCACCGAGCACGAACTCGGCTCCGAAGGTGCCGGCAAGGGTGGCCCGGGTAGCGAGACCGTGTACTTCCCCAGCCTGTCCGGCCAGACGTTCGTCTACAAGGGCATGCTCACCACCCCGCAGCTCAAGGGTTTCTACCTCGATTTGCAGGACGATCGTGTCGAGAGCGCACTGGGCCTGGTCCACTCGCGCTTCTCCACCAACACGTTCCCGTCGTGGCCGCTGGCGCACCCGTTCCGCCGGGTCGCTCACAACGGTGAAATCAACACCGTCACCGGCAACGAGAACTGGATGCGCGCTCGCGAGTCCCTCATCGACAGCGACGTCTTCGGCGGCCGCGAGAACCTGGACAAGATCTTCCCGATCTGCACCCAGGGCGCCAGTGACACCGCTCGTTTCGACGAGGTGCTCGAGATGCTGCACCTCGCCGGCCGCAGCCTGCCGCACGCAGTTCTCATGATGATCCCGGAAGCCTGGGAGAAGCACGAGAGCATGGACCCCGCTCGTCGGGCGTTCTACGAGTACCACTCGGCTCTCATGGAGCCCTGGGACGGACCGGCGTCGGTGTGCTTCACCGACGGCACCGTCATCGGCGCCGTGCTGGACCGCAACGGTCTGCGTCCGTCGCGTCTGTGGATCACCGAAGACGGCCTCGTCGTCATGGCGTCGGAGGTCGGCGTTCTGCCGATCGATCCGTCCACCGTGGTCCGCAAGGTCCGCCTCCAGCCCGGCCGCATGTTCCTCGTGGACACCGCGCAGGGCCGGGTCATCAGCGACGAGGAACTGAAGAACGAACTCGCTGCCGAGCACCCGTACCAGCAGTGGATCGACGAAGGTCTGATCCACATGGACGACCTGCCGGACCGTCCGTACACGTACATGTCGCACGAGCGCGTCGTCCTGCGTCAGCAGCTCTTCGGTTTCACCAACGAAGAGGTCAACCTGCTGGTCAAGCCGATGGCTCTCTCCGGTGCCGAGGCTCTGGGTTCGATGGGTACCGACACTCCGATCGCCGTGCTCTCGTCACGTCCCCGGATGCTGTTCGACTACTTCTCGCAGCTCTTCGCTCAGGTCACCAACCCGCCTCTCGACGCGATCCGTGAAGAGGTCGTCACCAGCCTCGGCGCGACCATCGGCCCCGAGGGCGACCTGCTGCACCCGAATGCGGACTCCTGCAAGCAGATTGCGCTCCCGCAGCCGATCCTGCACAACGACGACCTGTCGAAGCTCGTTCACGTCAACGACGACGGCGAATTCCCGGGCTTCCGCAGCGTCGTGATCCGCGGCCTGTACCCCGTCAAGGAAGGCGGCGACGGTATCCGTCGTGCGCTCGAGGGCATCAAGTACCAGGTCTCGCAGGCAATCGAGGGTGGCGCACGCATCGTCGTGCTCTCGGACCGTGAGTCCACCGAGGATTACGCGCCGATCCCGTCGCTGCTCCTCACCTCGGCCGTGCACCACCACCTGGTTCGCGAGAAGTCGCGCACCAAGGTCGGTCTCATCGTCGAGGCCGGCGACGCCCGCGAGGTGCACCACATGGCGCTCCTCATCGGCTTCGGTGCCGCAGCGGTCAACCCGTACATGGCTTTCGAGACCATCGACGAGTTCCTGCAGAATGGCGAGCTCGAGGGTCTGACCCTCGAGAAGGGCATCGCGAACTACATCAAGGCCGCCGGCAAGGGTGTCCTGAAGGTGATGTCCAAGATGGGCATCTCGACGCTCGCGTCGTACACCGGTGCTCAGCTGTTCCAGGTCATCGGCCTCTCGCAGGAGCTGACGGACGAGTACTTCACCGGTCTGCAGTCGCAGCTCGGTGGCATCGGCCTCGACCAGATCGCAGCCGACGTCGAAGCACGTCACCGCATCGCGTACCTCGATCGTCCCGAAGAGCGCGCTCACCGCGAGCTCGAGGTCGGCGGCGAGTACCAGTGGCGTCGTGAAGGCGAGTACCACCTGTTCAACCCGGACACGGTCTTCAAGCTCCAGCATGCAACTCGCACAGGTCAGTACGAGGTGTTCAAGGAGTACACGACCATGGTCAACGACCAGTCGGAGCGCCTTGCCGCTCTGCGTGGTCTGTTCGACTTCAACATCGGCAAGCGGCCGTCGATCTCGATCGACGAGGTCGAGCCGGCCAGCGAGATCGTCAAGCGTTTCTCGACGGGTGCGATGAGCTACGGCTCCATCTCCGCCGAGGCTCACGAGACTCTCGCCATCGCGATGAACCGTCTGGGCGCCCGCTCCAATTCCGGTGAGGGCGGCGAACATCCGTCGCGCTTCACGCCGGACGAGAACGGCGATCTGCGTCGCAGTGCCATCAAGCAGGTCGCGTCGGGACGCTTCGGTGTCACCTCGCACTACCTGAGCAACTGCACCGACATCCAGATCAAGATGGCGCAGGGAGCCAAGCCCGGTGAGGGCGGCCAGCTTCCGGCTCACAAGGTGTACCCGTGGGTGGCCGAGGTTCGGCACTCCACGCCTGGCGTCGGGCTGATTTCGCCGCCGCCGCACCACGACATCTACTCGATCGAGGATCTCGCTCAGCTGATCCACGACCTGAAGAACGCCAACCCGCAGGCCCGCATCCACGTGAAGTTGGTCTCCGAGGTCGGCGTCGGAACGGTCGCGGCCGGTGTCTCGAAGGCACATGCCGACGTCGTTCTGATCTCCGGTCACGACGGTGGCACCGGTGCCACCCCGCTGACCTCCGTCAAGCACGCGGGCGCACCGTGGGAGCTCGGCCTCGCCGAGACCCAGCAGACGTTGCTGCTCAACGGTCTCCGTGACCGCATCGTCGTGCAGGTCGACGGCCAGCTCAAGACGGGTCGCGACGTCGTGGTCGCTGCCCTGCTCGGCGGCGAGGAGTTCGGTTTCGCCACCGCACCACTGGTGGTCTCGGGCTGCATCATGATGCGCGTCTGCCATCTCGACACCTGCCCCGTCGGTGTCGCGACGCAGAACCCGTTGCTGCGTCAGCGTTTCAGTGGCAAGCCGGAATTCGTCGAGAACTTCTTCATGTTCATCGCCGAAGAGGTTCGCGAGCTTCTCGCGGAACTCGGTTTCCGCACGCTGCTCGAAGCCGTCGGCCAGGTCGACATGCTGGACACCACGCGCGCTCTCGATCACTGGAAGGGAAGCAAGGCAGGCAATCTCGATCTGTCGCCGATCCTCACCCAGGTCGAGTCCGCGTTCATGGACCAGGACGTCCACTGCACCGGCACGCAGGATCACGGTCTCGACAAGGCACTCGATCAGCAGCTGATCGTCTCGGCCCGCAACGCACTCGACAAGGGTGAGGCGGTCTCCTTCGAGTCCGCGATCACCAACGTCAACCGCACGGTCGGCACCATGCTCGGCCACGAGGTCACCAAGGCGTTCGGTGGAGAGGGCTTGCCCGAGGGCACCATCGACATCACGTTCACCGGTTCCGCCGGTAACAGCTTCGGTGCTTTCGTGCCCAGCGGTATGACCCTGCGCCTGCACGGCGACGCCAACGACTTCGTCGGCAAGGGCCTTTCGGGTGGACGCATCGTCGTACGCCCGCCGCTGGATGCAGCGGAAGGCTTTGTCGCCGAGGACAACATCATCGGTGGCAACGTCATCCTGTTCGGCGCCACCAGCGGCGAGGCTCTGCTTCGCGGTGTCGTCGGCGAACGCTTCGCAGTCCGTAACTCCGGCGCCACTGCCGTCGTCGAGGGTGTGGGCGATCATGGTTGCGAGTACATGACGGGTGGAAAGGTGGTCATCCTCGGAGCCACCGGACGTAACTTCGGCGCCGGCATGTCCGGTGGCGTCGCGTACATCTACAACCCCGACAAGGCATTCGAGAAGAACCTCAACACCGAACTGGTGGACCTCGAGGATCTTTCGGGCGACGACTTCACCTGGTTGAAGGGCGCCATCGAACGTCATCGCGACGAAACCGGCTCCGAGGTTGCCACGCGCATCCTCGCTGACTGGTCGCAGCAGGTGGGTCACTTCGCAAAGGTGATGCCCCGCGACTACAAGAAGGTTCTTTTGGCCATCGCGGCCGCAGAGAAGGATGGCAAGAACGTGGACGAGGCAGTTATGGAGGCAGCTCGTGGGTGATCCAAGCGGCTTCCTGAAGCACACGTCGCGCGAACTTCCGGTTCGCCGGCCGGTGCCGTTGCGCCTGCTCGACTGGAAAGAGGTCTACGAGGAGTTCCCGAAGGAAACCCTCAAGACCCAAGCCAGCCGTTGCATGGACTGCGGAATTCCTTTCTGCCACAACGGTTGCCCTCTCGGAAACTTGATTCCCGAGTGGAACGACCTGGTCTACAAGGACCACTGGCACGACGCCATCGAGCGTCTGCACGCGACCAATAACTTCCCGGAATTCACCGGTCGTCTGTGCCCCGCACCCTGTGAGGCGTCCTGTGTCCTGGGCATCAACCAGGATCCGGTCACCATCAAGCAGGTCGAGGTCGAGATCATCGACAAGGCCTTCGACGAAGGGTGGGTCAAGCCGGTTCGCGCCGCGCACGCCACCAACAAGAAGGTCGCAGTTGTCGGCAGTGGTCCGGCCGGTCTGGCTGCAGCGCAGCAGCTGACCCGCGCCGGTCACGCAGTGACGGTCTTCGAGCGGGCAGACCGCATCGGCGGCCTGCTGCGCTACGGAATCCCCGAGTTCAAGATGGAGAAGCGGCACATCGACCGCCGTCTCGAGCAGATGGAAGCCGAAGGCACCGTCTTCAAGACCAACGTCAATGTCGGCGTGGACATCACCGCGGACGAGCTGCGTGAGCAGTTCGACGCAGTGGTTCTGGCCGGCGGCGCCACCGCAGCTCGCGATCTTCCGATCCCGGGCCGCGAACTGGACGGCATCCACCAGGCGATGGAGTTCCTGCCGATCGCCAACCGCGTGCAGTTGGGTGACCTCGACGCTCCCACCATCACCGCTGAGGGCAAGAAGGTTGTCATCATCGGCGGCGGCGACACCGGAGCGGACTGCCTCGGCACCTCGCACCGTCAGGGTGCGGCCAGCGTCCACCAGTTCGAGATCATGCCGCGTCCGCCGGAGACTCGCGCCGAGCAGACTCCGTGGCCGACGTACCCGCTCATGTTCCGCGTGGCTTCGGCTCACGAGGAGGGCGGCGAGCGTCTGTTCTCCGTCAACACCGAGAACTTCGTCGGTGAAAACGGCAAGGTCACCGGACTCAAGGCTCACGAGGTCGAGATGAAGTCGGGTCGCTTCGAGAAGGTCGAGGGCTCGGACTTCGAGCTCGAAGCCGATCTCGTGCTCCTGGCAATGGGCTTCGTCGGTCCCGAGAAGCCGGGTCTGCTCACCGATCTCGGTGTCGACTTGAACGAGCGTGGCAACGTCGCCCGCACGTCGAAGTGGAACACCAACGTCGACGGCGTGTTCGTGGCCGGCGACATGGGCCGCGGTCAGTCCCTGATCGTCTGGGCCATCGCCGAGGGACGTTCCGCAGCAGCCGCTGTGGACACCTACCTCGAGGGTGTCACGGCCCTTCCGTCACCGATCCACCCGACAGCGGCTCCGCAGCGCTAGAGGCTCTCACAAAGCCGCACCCCACCGCATTCGGTGGGGTGCGGCTTTGTTTCTGCAAGCAATTCGCACGATCTGTAACAAACCTTCATCAATCGTGCATCGGACAGACACAACGCCCAGACAGTATGATTCCGGAGCACCGATAGTGGTGTATGGGTTGCTGAAGGTAAAACAGGGGAGTTTCATGCGTGCGAGGCGTCTCGTTGCGGTGTTGTCGGCACTTGCTGCGGCAGTAGTGGTACCGGTTGTCAGTGCTCCCGTGGCGTCGGCTGATCCCTGCCCCAGCCTGTACGTCGTGGCCATCCCGGGAACCTGGGAGCCCTCGGGCACCAGGCCCGGCGCCGGCATGCTCGCCCCGGTGACCAACGGGCTTCCGGGCTCCGTACGCACCGATTACGTCACCTACTCGGCGACGGCCTTCCCGTGGGAGTCCAACGTCTACGCCAAGTCGAAGCAGCAGGCCGTCGACAATGCCCGCGGCATGATCGGCGCCATGGCCGCCTCGTGCGGTGACACTCGCTTCGCCATCGTCGGATACAGCCAGGGCGCCGACGCGGCAGGCGATCTCGCCGCCGAGATCGGAACCGGCATCGGCGTGGTCCCCCCGACTCGCGTCGAGGGCGTCGGCTTGCTGTCCGATCCCCGTCGTTCCGAGTCCGACGTCCTGATCGGCCCCGCTGTCGGCGGTAACGGTGCCAGCGGCCCTCGCATCGGTGGATTCGGTTGGCTGTCAGGCAAAACGGTGACGCTGTGCGCGGTCGGTGACCTGTACTGCTCGACGCCGAAGGACGATTTTGTGATGCGCCTGGCCGGATTCATGGCTCAGGCGTCCGATCCCACTCCGGCCAGTGCGCTCGCGCTGCGCGACGAAGCGGCCGTGATCGTCAACGATCTGATCACCGCAGGCGGGCTCCCCGCTCTGATGGCCCAGCTCGATCCGGGCGCGAATTCGCGTCGCATCGATCAGCTGGTTGACTTCTACGGCTCGCAGGTCCACACCGACTACACGCGTTACGTCGTTGACGGCGCAGGCAATTCGGCTACATCCTGGCTGCACGGCTGGTTGGCCGGCAAGGCCTGATCAGCAGTACGTCTGCTCCGCCGTGTCGACGTAGATCTCGGCAATGCGCTGCGAGGACATCGGCGTGATCTGTGAGTACACCTCGCCGACGGAGTTGAACTCCGCCAGCACTTCGGACCGAGGCATACCGTCAGCGAGAGCCTTGCAGGTGCCGTCGGCGTAGAGGATCTCTGCGGAATCCATTCCGGCGGGCGGGATCCCGGCCAGACGCAGAGCGGCGATATACCGCTGTCCCTTCTCGCCTGCGTTCGCGACGATCTCTTCCGGTGAGCGTGCATCGATTGGTGCGTTCGCCGGTGGCGCTACCGGTAGTGATACCGCCGGTGGCGTCGATTCGACGACGCTCGGCGCGGCTTCCGGTGTTGTTGCGGCGAGCGGGCTGGTCGGCAGCTCGGAAAGCGTACTGGGGGCAGTCGAACTCGACGTCGCCGCGACCGACGTGCTGGTGGCAGCAGAAGTGGATTCCGATGCGTCGCTGTCGGATTGGCTGCTGCAGCCGCTGAGGAGTAGGCCCGCTGCCGCGACGCAGAGGACCAGTCTGTTCGTGTTCATCACCCGTGAGTGTTACACACCGTACCGCTTATTTTGTCCGTTTTAAGGAAACTCCCTTTTGCCCTGTTTTTAAGTCGAAGTCCTGTGATATACATCTGTTCAGTTGTTACTTGTGAGTAGGAGCACACCGCAAAGACCTTGTCGGCGGCGGTCGAAACACAAGCAATGACTGCGAGTTTCGTCCCCCATCACATAAACGGCAGGGAGAAATCAGTGCAGAAATCTCACAAGAACGGCAACAGACGTCTCGGCACGCGCGTGGCCGTCATTGCAGGTACCGCAGGTGCGGTCCTCGCGTTCGCGGCGCCGATGGCCTCGGCTCAGAATCCGGTCGACAATTCGATACCCGGTGCCGCAGTGTGTCCGGCTACTGCCGAATCCTGTGTGTCGGTTGTGGTTCAGAGCGGAACCTTCGACAACAACGGCTTCAACCTCCCGATCGGAAAAGGCGACATGATCATCGCCGCCGAGGCCGGCTCCGGTGAAGGTGAGTCCACCGTTCTTCTCCCGCGCGACGACGGACACCACGGTGTCTACTCCAAGCCGTTGACCGTTCCGGGTGGAGTCCTCGGAATCGACCTGCCGTTCGGCAATCTGTTCGGCCTCGCCGCAGTCACCGCCGAGGTGGAGGCGACCGCTGCCCCGACCCTCAACGGCATCATCACCGACATGGATCTGAGCATCCCGGTGCGGATGAAGATCAACAACGCGTTCCTCGGCGACAACTGCTACCTGGGCTCCGCGGCTGCGCCGGTGAATCTTCGTCTCGCGCCTGACCCGTCGGTGGTACCGACCTACACGGTGCTGCCGTCGACTGCGCTGAAGGTGAGCCCGGTCGGGAACGAGGCAACCGGCTTCGCGCTGCCCGCCGCCAGTGGTTGCGGACCGTTCGGAGTGCTGAACCCGATCGTCAACTGGCGAGCAAAGGTACCGGCCACGTCCGGAACCTCGCTCAGCACGATCTCCGACGCCTACCTGTACCCGGGCGGCCTCACCGGTAGCGATCCTCTCGACGATCTCGGTGGCGGAACAGGATCCAGCGGTTCCAGTGGCTCGAGCGGTTCGTCCGGAAGCTCCGGTTCCTGAAAACTCGGATGCCTTGAAGCAGCGGTGGTGGCGGAATGTCACCACCGCTGCGGCGTCCGACCTGTAATAACCTGTGCCTCAGGGTGGGCGAAGGCGGACTCCATCAGGAGCACCTGCGCGGCCACGAAATCACAGGGGAGTCCTCAAACATGTTTCGAGACAGCGTTCTTGCGAGTCCGGTCCTGCGCCGGGGTGTGACGGCACTGGCAGTTGCGGCTGCAGCCACCATGTTTGTCGGTACTGCAGCGACGGCGGAGCCGGCAGCAGTTGTCGGTGAGGTGTCCGCGGACTCCATCGCGGCAGCCCGTGCGCAGGCCATCGGAACGACGGTCACCGTCGTGGGAACCGCGACTACGCCGTCTGGAGTGTTCGAATCCAGCTTCTACGACAAGGGCTTTGGTCTCCAGAGCGGCAATTCGGGCATTTACATCAGCGATCCGAACAATTCCGGGGTTGTTCTCGGCGATCGGGTTCAGGTCACCGGAGTCCTCGCGGATCAGGAAGGCCTGCTCGTCGTCCGCCCGACTGCCGTCGAGGTAATCGGCACGACTACCCAGATCAGCCCGGCGCGACTGCCCCTCAATGCAATCGGTGAGGGCAGTGAAGGTCGTCTCGTGACGGTGTCCGGAATCGTGAGCGGACCCGTCGTCGACGATCTGCCGTACGGCCACAAGATCCTGGTCTCGGGCGCCGAGGGAAACACCGTCATCTTCGTCAACACACAGACCGGAATCGACCTCGATGCCGTCGCCGTCGGACGCCCGATCACCGTCACCGGTTTCAGTGGCCAGTACGCCAGCACCTACGAGGTTCTTCCCCGCTCGGAAGCCGATGTGCAGCAGGGTTTCACGGGCAGCCTGAGTTTCGGAAGCTGACCTAGATCTCGAACCGAGCTCCGACGCGCATCGACCCGGGAGACAACCGGCTGATCGTGCGTCCGAGCTTGGCTTCGACGGTCACGGGTACGACGGCCTTGTTCGTGCGAACCGCTTTCACGATGGCACTGGCGACTCGGTCAGGCGTGAAGTTGCGCTTGCGGTAGAAGTTGTCGACCTTGGTCTGGTTCTCGAGCTGCTCCTCGGCGGTGGTCCCGGCGAACTCGGTGGTCTTGAGGATGTTCGTGTGAACGAGGCCGGGGCAGATGGTGCTGACGCCGATGCCGTGTGGAAGCAGCTCTGCCCGTAGGCAATCCGAGAGCATGAATACCGCTGCTTTGCTTGTCGAATACGCGGTGAGGGCCTTCTGTGGTGTGTACGCGGCGGCCGAGGACAGATTGACGACGTGCCCTCCTGTTCCCCGGTCGATCATCATCGGGGTAAATGCCCGGCAGCCGTAGACAACTCCCCAGAAGTTGATGTCCATGACGCGCTCGAACTGGCGCTGCTCGGTGTCGGCGAATGTCCCGGAGAACCCGATTCCAGCGTTGTTGACGACGATGTCCGGTACGCCGTGATGTGCCGCGACGGTCTCCGCGAACCGAATCACGGCCTGTTCGTCGGACACGTCCACCTGATAGGCGTGGGCACCGCCACCGAACACTGCTTCGGCGCCGCCCGCTTGCGAAGGGATGTTTACAAGTGCCGCAGTGTCCTGCGCGCTTTCAAGATTGATGTCGGAGACCACGACGATAGCTCCCTGGGCGGCGAAGGCGAGGGCCGTTTCACGCCCGATGCCGCTGCCCGCACCGGTGATCACCACCAGCGTGCCGGTGAGATCGCGCAGTCGACGCTGCAACTTCGTTCCGCGTCGCCAGCCGGTGACGTCCTTCAGTAACCCCATTGGTTGCCCTTTTCGTGTGTACGTTTGTGGCGTGTGTCTCTAGCTGACTTCCCCTCTGCGAAAGGTATCCGATGAGCGAGCTTCGTGTAGTTGCAACCATCCCGGCCAAGTCCGGTTCCGAGGACGACGTCCGATCGGCTCTGACAACTCTCGCGGAGGCGAGTCGGTCCGAGGACGGCTGTGTGTCGTACGAGTTGTTCGAATCAGCGGCTGCGCCCGGCACGTTCGTCACGATCGAAACTTGGCGCGGGCAGGAGGAGTTGGACGCTCACATGCAGTCCCCGCATCTACAGGCCGCGCTGGCCGCTGCCGGACCACTTCTCGACGGCGCTCCGGCGATTCATCCGTTGAAAGGCGCCTGAATCAGAATGAATTCCTGACCTTCGCTAAGGGTCTGACCTGCGAATGTCGCTCGAAAACTGACCAATCGTCGCGCTTCATTCCACTGAGCGGGACCTGCGACTAATACCTGTGCCTTAAGTCACAAACTGTCTCGACAATGCTTCACATCACAGTTTCTGACCTGGAGGTTTTGAATGAGTCGCAGTTCTCGGCGCGGTCACCGCAAGGTTGCCGCCGTCGCGCTGGCAGTCTCCGCCGGCCTGTTCGTCTCGTCGTGCGCTGACAGCGGGAACGGGGGTGGGAGCGGCGACGCACCGGACTCCGGTTCGGGATTGTCCATCGGCCCGGTCAACGAGCAGTCCGGCGAGGGCGATCCGGTCAAGGGCGGCACCCTCACGTTCAGCGGGTACTCCGCCGTCACCAATCTCGATCCGGCGAAGACTCAGATCGCCGGTTCGGTCGCCGGTTCGGAGTTGGGCGCGATCTACGACACGCTCCTGCGGTACGACCCGGCGTCCAAGGAATTCGTTCCGAAGCTCGCAGAGTCGATGGAGCCGAGTTCCGACTTCAAGACGTGGACCCTCGAACTGCGTGACGGTGTGAAGTTCAGCGACGGGACGCCGGTGGATTCGGCGGCCGTCTCGGCGAGCCTCAATCGCTACGTCACCAACAAGGGACCGCAGTCGAGTCTGTACGCGTCGAAGGTCGCGTCGGTAGACACTCCGGATCCGTCGACGGTCGTCTTCAATCTCGTCGACCCGTGGACCGGTATCGAGTCACTGCTCTCGACGGGCCCCGGCATGATCGTCGCGCCGAGCGCCCAGCAAGGTGATCAGTTCACCCCGATCGGCGCGGGTGCCTTCACCCTCGAGAAGTTCGCTCCCAACGAGGAATTGATCCTCGACGCTCGGGAGGACTACTTCGACGGTGCCCCGAACGTGGACAAGCTGCGGTTGATCAGCATTGTCGGTTCGCAGTCCACCACCGAATCGCTCAAGAGCGGCGGCACGGACGTCGCATACATGCGTTCGCTACCGAACGTGCTGGATCTGATCGACTCCGGCTACCCGGGCTTCGTCGACATTCCGTCGCTGTCGTACCTCTCGCTCGTCAACACGGCACCCGGTCGTCCCGGTGCCGACGTGCGCATCCGTCAGGCATTGGCGCTCGCAACCGATCCCGTCGCACTCGACAACCGACTCAACGAGGGCAAGGGTCTGCCCGGACAGGTCATCTTCCAGGACACCTCCCGCTGGCATAACGACGTCGCTCCGATCGGCGTCGACACCGCCAAGGCGAAGCAGCTTCTCGACGAGGCCAAGGCTGACGGTTACGACGGCAAGATCACATACCTGACGCTGCAGGAGAATTCGGCGCAGGCGATGGCTCTCGCACTGCAGTCGATGGCCAACGCCGTCGGATTCGATTTCCAGATCGAGTACGTCAACTCGGTTGCCGACGTCGTCAAGCGTTTGTACGCCGACCGCGACTTCGACATGGCAACAGGTTCCGCCAGCCTCGCGGAAGCCGATCCTTTCGAGCGTCTGTACTCCAATCTCAAGTCGGGTGGACGAAACAACGCCACGAGCTTCTCCGACCCCGAGATGGATACGCTGCTCGATCAATTGGGTGTCGCGACGTCGACCGACTCGAAGATCGAGGTGCTCGCCAAGATCCAGGAGCGCGCCAATGAGGTTGTGCCGTGGCAGGTTTACGGCAACACCCCGTGGCTCGGTGTGTGGGGACAGAACGTCCACGGCATTCAGCAGAGCCTGGACGGAATCATGTTCTTCGACAAGGCCTGGAAGAACTAGACACCTGAATGACTGAATGGACCCGAGAAGCGTCCCTGCGGGGACGCTTCTCGGCATCAGAGAGTGGGATAGATCAAGAAGTGAGATCGAGGGCAGCGCGGACGATGCTGTCGGAGTCGAGGCCGTGGTATCGGTAGACGTCCTCGAGCGAACCGACCTGACCGAACCGGCTCACTCCGAGCGCAGCACCCGGAACGTTGTTGATTCCCGTCAGGAACGCGAGGGTGTGCGGGTGCCCGTCGAGAACGGTCACCATCGGCGCGGACCGGCTACTCGGAAAGACCTGATCCAGGATCCACGACGGACCGTCCGCGAGACCGCGCCGAGACTGGAGTGCTTCGAAGAGCAAGCCGGGGCTGGTCACGCAGACGACGTCGGCGGAAATGCCCTGCTCGCCCAGTCTTTCGGCTGCGACCAGTGTTTCGGTGACAGTGGCACCCATGCCGACCAGGGTGACGGCCGGATCAGGGTTGTGCCGCAGTGTGTACGCGCCGGCCACCACCTGACGTCGACGGCGTTCTCGCGCAGCCGGATCGGTCGGTACCGCGGCCAGGGCCTGATCGACCGGACGGGTCGACAGGCGCAGGTACGACGAGCTGCCGTCTGGTCGGCCCAGGCGTCCGATGCTGTCGAGGAGCGTCCACTCCACGTCGACGGCGAATGCCGGTTCGAAACTGACGCATCCCGGCTGTTCCAGTCCGATGGATGGGGTCTTGATCGACTGGTGCGCACCACCTTCGGCGGCCAAGGTGACGCCCGACGGAGTGCCGACCATGATCGACTGGCCACCGGCGTAGATGCCGTACGACCACGGTTCGAGAGCCCGCTCGATGAAGGGGTCGTACATCACGCCGATAGGGAAGAGTGGCTGGCCCCAACGACTCCAGGTCGCACCGAGTTCGCCCATCAACCCGACCAGGTTGGTCTCGGCGATACCGAGTTCCATGTGCTGACCGGTGGGCTTCTCACGCCAGTGCATGATCGTTTCGGCGTCGTCGGCAAACCAGTTGTGCCGCTCGTCGGGGGACCACACGCCGACCTTGTTCAGCCAGCCTGCGAGGTTGGTTGTGGAACTGACGTCCGGGCTCAGTGTGACAACACGTTTCGCGGCGTCCGGCGCTTCGCGGCTCAGGTCGAGTAGCACCCGGCCGAGAGCTGCCTGAGTGGTGGACGTGCCGGAGGGCGTACGGCCGATGTCTTTCGGAACTGCCGGGGGCACCAGATGCTCCACCTTCGGGCGAGTCAGGCGCCCAGCGGTTTCGGCGCAGATGCGGCCGGACGGGCTGTCGGTCTCGAACCGTTCCCAGGGCTTCGACGGGTCCATGCCGAGTTCCGACGCCAGGTGCTCGTACTGCTCGGCGGTGAGCAGCGACGAGTGGTTCTGCGGATGACCCTGCGTCGGCAGGCCCCGACCCTTGATGGTGTACGCGATGATCACGGTGGGACGGGTGTCGTCGATCTGTGCGTACGCCTCTCGCAGAGCGTCGAGGTCGTGGCCACCGAGATTGCGGATGGCCTCGAGCACCGTGACGTCGTCGAGGTCGTCGATCAGCGCCGTGATCGCGTCGGCGTCCGCCGCGTCGCCGGGCAGTCTCAGACGTACCTCGTCGGCCGTGCATCGCAGCAGGCGCTGGTACTCCGGATTCGGCATGTCCAGGATTCGTTCGCGCAACGCGGTGCCGCCCGGCCGGGTGAACAGTGATTCCAGCAGCGCACCGAACTTCACGGTGATGACCTGCCAGCCGGCACCCGAGAACATGCGCTCCAGGCGGGTTGCCGCGATGTTCGGCACCACCCGGTCGAGTGATTGGCGGTTGAGGTCGACTATCCACACGATCTCACCCAGTTCGGCAACCGAATGATCGAGAACTGCTTCCCACACCGCGCCCTCGTCGAGTTCGGCGTCACCGACCAGGGAGTACTGACGCCCGGTTCCGGCGCCGCCGAGGGAGGCGTCGACGTATCGGCGAGCGATGGCGCCCCAGATGGGAGCCGTCGCGCCGATACCCACCGAACCGGTCGAATAATCCACCGGATCAGGATCTTTCGATCGACTCGGGTAGCTCTGCAGGCCCCCGAATTCGCGCAGAGTCGTCAGGTAGGACTCGTCGAGTTCGCCGAGCAGATAGTTGATGCCGTGGAGCACCGGCGCCGCATGCGGCTTGACGGAAACCCGGTCGCCGGAACGAAGTTGGCCGAACCACAGGGACGTCATGATCGAGACCATCGACGCGCACGAGGCCTGATGGCCGCCGACCTTGAGCCCGCTGGGATTCGGACGGACACGGTTGGCGTGATGGATCATCGCGGTCGACAACCACAGAACGCGCTTCTCGATCTCCGCCAGTGACTCGGGAGCGTTCTGGTCGATGTTGGGGCTGTTCACGGCCGGTCCTGCCTTCAGTAGTGGACATCGATCACCGCACCGCCTGTACCCCAGATCGTGGGGCCGACGATGTGGTTGTGATGTTTGGCAGGACTTCCTGAGGCCGAACCGTTCGGTGCGGCAAAGTCCAGCCGCACCTGTCGATCTGTTGTGCAGATTCTGCGTCAAAGTCCATCATCGGCATACAGATTGAGCAATAGCTACCCGGTGGATTGAGCAATGTGCGCAACACCGAGGGCTGTGCGCCGTGACAGGTGGGCACTATGCGCAGTGCACCGCCAGTCGCGCGCGGTCAGTCCATCAGGTCGTGGACGTAGCACCAGCGCCAGGATTCGCCGGGCTCGTGTGAGCGCATGACCGGGTGCCCGGTTTCGCGGTAGTGGTTGGTGGCGTGCTGATGAGGGCTGGAATCGCAGCATCCGACGTGGCCGCAGGACAGGCACATGCGCAGGTGAGACCAGTTATCCTCGCCCAACTCGGCGCACTCCTGGCAGACGCCGGGCGTAAGCGCCGCCGGGTCCGTTTCGGGCGCATTGGTTAGTTCCTCGCAACCGGTGGGAGCGGGTGCGGGCTGCTGTGTGCGAGCTGCTGCTCGCTTCAGGATTTTCTTCATCGCCTTCCATACTGCATGCTGCCAGGGTGAACGGCATATTACTGGGGGTTGTAGTAGCGGCGTTGCTGGTGGCGGCGGTCGCGCGAAGGTTCGGGCTGTCTTCGCCGCTGATCCTCGTCCTGGTCGGTTTGATCGCCTGTCAGATACCGGGTGTTCCGGAATTGGAACTCGATCCCGACCTCGTCCTGTTCGTCGTGTTGCCTCCACTTCTGTACTCGGCAGCACTGGACAGTTCATACCTGGCTTTGCGCTCGAATCTGCGTCCGATCGGATTTCTCGCGGTGGGGCTTCCCCTGGCGACGACGGCTGCGGTGGGCTTTGTCGCCTACCTGATCGTGCCGGAGTTCTCGATAGCGGCTGCTCTGGTTCTCGGCGCGATCGTGGCGCCGCCGGACGCGGTGTCCGCGAGCGCAATCGGACGCAAGCTCGGCCTGCCGCGCCGGATCATGACCCTGCTGGGCGGGGAGAGCCTGCTCAACGACGCCACCGCTCTGACGGCGTACAAGGTCGCTCTCGCGGCTGCCGTCGGTACGGGTGCGACGCTGATCGGCGGCTTCGAGACCTTCCTCGTCGCGGCGGTCGGTGGAACGGTGATCGGCCTCGCGGTGGGGTTCGTCATCTCGAAGGTTCGCGGCAAGCTCCAGGATCCGGTGATGGAGAGCGGAATCGGATTGGTGGTGCCGTTCTTCACCTACCTGGCTGCGGAAGAGGTCCACGCGTCGGGCGTCATCGCGGTCGTCGTAGCCGGATTGTTCCTCGGCCAGCGCTCCACCCGCGCGAGTTATGCGACGCGTTTGCAGGACACGGCAGTGTGGAGGGCCGTCGACCTGATCCTGGAGTCGTTCGTCTTCCTGTTGATCGGTCTCCAATTGCCCAGTGTCGTCAACGGATTGCAGGGGTACAGCACTTCGATCGTCGTCTGGGCGTCGGTTGCCGTTCTCGTGACCGTCGTGGTGGTGCGGATCGCCTGGGTGTTCCCGTTCACGTACGTACCGCGCTGGCTGTCGCCGCGTATTCGAGCGAGGGAGCCGGAGATTTCGGCGCGGGCGGTGTTCGTCGTGTCGTGGGCCGGTATGCGAGGGGTCGTGTCGCTGGCAGCTGCCTTCGCCATTCCGCTGACGGTCAACAGTGGGGAGGACTTCCCGGGGCGGTCGCTGATCCTGTTCCTGACGTTTGTCGTCGTGGTCGGCACGCTGTTGCTGCACGGCCTGACGTTGCCGTGGGTGATCCGTGTCCTCGGCGTGCAGGGGGACGAAGAGCAGTCCGACGCCCGCGCCGAGGCGGCCGCTCAGGACAAGGCTGCACGGGCCGCTGCGGCGCGGCTGGACGAGTTGGTCGGAGCCGACGCCGACGACGTCCCTCAGGTCCGCAATCGTGCCGCGGACATCTTGCGAAGCTGGAACACCCACCGCGCGAACTCGGCGTGGGAGCGACTGGGACGCAGCGACGAGGATCTGGGGGAGAGCCCGTCGAACGCCTTCCGCTCGCTGCGCCTCGAGATGATCGATGCCGAGCGAGGCGTCTTCATCGCCGAACGCGATGCCGGCCGGATCGACGACGAGGTCCTCCGGAAGGTGCTTCGCGAGCTCGATCTCGAGGAAGCGACGCTCGACCGGGACTAGACCGGCTGGTCTGCTGTCCACGAAGGTAACCGCTGGCCAGGGTCGGTTTACCTGACTGTTGAGGCCTGCAACTTAACCGATTCCACTGAGCGAGACTCGATCCAATTTTCTGTGCCTCCCATCACAGACTGTTTCGTGTTCAACATCACGTCACGGTCTTACCCCGCCTTGGAGGCATTCGAATGAGTCGTAGTTCCCGCCGCGGAAGTCGCAGATTGGCTGCGGCTGCGCTGGCGATCACCGCAAGTATGTTCCTGGCGTCGTGCGCCGACAACGGCTCGAGCAATGGCGGCGGCGAATCCGCTGATTCCGGTTCCTCACTGAAGATCGGCATGGTCAACGAGCAGGCCGATCCCGGCACTCCCACCAAGGGTGGCACGCTGACGTTCAGCGGTTACTCGGCGGTCACGACTCTCGATCCCGCGAAGGCTCAGGTTGCCGGCGCCACCGGTGGCAGCGAGCTCAGCGCCATCTACGACGTGCTCATGCGTTACGACCCCATCGGGCAGAGGTTCGAGCCCAAGCTCGCTCAGTCGCTCGAAGCGAGTTCGGACAGCAAGACCTGGACGCTGAAGCTCCGCGACGGTGTGAAGTTCAGCGATGGCACAGCTCTCGACTCGAAGGCCGTCGCCGACAGCATCAACCGCTACGTCACCAACAAGGGACCTCAGTCGAGCCTGTGGGCTTCCAAGGTTGCCTCGATCGACACCCCCGACGCGACGACCGTAGTCTTCAACCTCGTTGATCCGTGGACAGGCATCCAGTCGATGCTCGCCACCGGACCCGGCATGATCGTCGCCCCGAGCGCCCAGCAGGGTGACCAGTTCACCCCGATCGGCGCCGGCGCCTTCACCCTCGAGAAGTTCGCTCCCAACGAGGAACTGCTGTTGGCTGCTCGCCCCGACTACTACGACGGCGCACCGAACATCGACAAGCTCAAGCTGATCAGCATCGTCGGCGCTCAGCCCACCGCCGAAGCACTCAAGACGGGCGGCATCGACGCCGCGTACATGCGTACGCTCACCCCGATCCTGGATCTGATCGAGTCGGGTTACCCCGGCTTCGTCGACATCCCGTCGCTCGGTTACATCGCCAACGTGAACATGGCCCCGGGCCGCCCGGGCTCGGATGTCCGTGTCCGCCAGGCGATGGCGCTGGCCGTCGATCCGGAGACGCTCAACACCCGCGTCAACAACGGCAAGGGACTGCCCGGCCAGGAAATCTTCCAGGACACCTCGCGCTGGCATAACGACGTCGCACCGATCGGCGTCGATCCCGCCAAGGCGAAGGAACTGCTCGATCAGGCCAAGGCCGACGGCTACGACGGAAAGATCACCTTCCTCTCCATTCAGGAACCGTCCGCACAGGCAACGGCTCTGGCCATCCAGGCGATGCTCAACGCAGTCGGCTTCGACGCTCAGATCGAATACGTCACCGGTGCAGGTGATCTGGTCAAGCGGATGTACGCCGATCACGACTACGACATGAGCACCGCAGCACTGAGCCTCGCCGAGGCCGATCCCTACGAGCGTCTGTACACGGGCATCAAGTCCGGTGGCCGTAACAACGCGACCGGCTACTCCGACGCCGAAATGGATGCTCTCCTGGACAAGTTGGGCGTCGCAACCACCGACGAGGACAAGAAGGCAGTCCTGGCACAGATCCAGGAACGCGCCAACGAGACCGTCCCGTGGCAGGTGTGGGGCAACGTCGCCGCACTCGACGTGTGGAACCAGAACGTTCACGGACTCGAGCAGAGCCTCGACGGAATCGTGCTCTTCGACGGAGCTTGGAAGTCCTAGAGAGCCTGAAGTTCACAGCCGGCCCCGCGCCCGTATTGCAGCGGATCGGGGCCGGCTGCGAACGAAGAAATGAAATCAGAGGAACTGCTGTGTATTGCGAGCTCGCTGTCCGAAGGAGACGAAATCGATGAACATCGGCGCAATAGGTAAGAAATTGGGCCAGCTCGTCATTGTGATCCTGATCGTCAGCTTCGGAACCTTCGTGCTGGCATCACTGATCCCCGGCGATCCCGCTGTCTCCGTTCTCGGTGAAGGCCGAACGCCTGCCGAGTACGAGGAAGTTCGGCAGCAGCTCGGACTCAACGATCCACTCCTGGTTCGCTATTGGGACTGGCTGACCAGCGCTCTCCAGGGCGACCTCGGCAACTCGCTCGTTCCCCCGCAGCAGGACGTCCTCACCGCGATCAGTTCCGCTCTCCCCGTCAGCGTTCAGTTGGCAGTGATGGGTCTGGTCATCGCACTCGTCGTCGCAGTTCCGCTCGCACTCTGGTCGGCGCACCACGAAGGCGGCGTCATCGACCGCGTCATCAGCGCCGCGACGTTCGGTGTTCTTTCCGTCCCGAGCTTCCTCGCCGGTCTGTTGCTGATCATGGTCACCGTCAACTGGCTCGGCTGGTTCCCGCGATCACAGTGGGTGCGCATCGGCGACAGCCTCTCCGGAAACCTCTCACACGCAATACTTCCCGCGATCACCATCAGCCTCCTCGAGATGGCGATGTTCACTCGCGTTCTCCGATCCGACCTGGTGACGACGCTCCGTGAGGATTACATCCTCGCGTCGAAGGCCAAGGGAATGCCCACGCTGCGAGTGCTTTTCAGTGACGCGCTCCGCCCGTCGTCGTTCTCGCTCATCACGATGATGGGTCTGGCTCTCGGCGGCATGATCGGCAGCACCGTGATCGTCGAGACGCTGTTCTCACTGCCCGGAATGGGCACGCTCATCGTCCGCGCAGCGCAGCAGGGTGATTCGCCGATGCTGCTGGGCGCGGTGGTCGTGATCGCGGTCATCTACGTCCTCGTCAACAGTGCGATCGATGTTCTGTACACCTATCTTGACCCGAGGAGTCGTCGTGTCCATGTCTGAAGTGACGCCAGACGGAGCGGCCCCGTCGCCGGCCCCGTCCGAGGTGATGACATACCGGCAGCAGACAGTCCTGCTGGCTCCCGGTCCCATCGAGACGCTGGAACAGCCCAAGAATCTGGTCCTGATCGGATCGATTCTCACAGTGGTCGGCGTTGCGCTGCTCGGCACCGCACTCTTCGGTTCAGCGATCATGATGACCGTCCGCATCGTGCTCGCGCTCGTTGCCCTGGTTTTCCTCTTCAAGGGGCTCGGCAAACTCGGTACGTCCAAGTGGGGCAGTCAGTTCGATCTCTCGTACTGGTTGGCGTGCATCTGGCTGGTCGCGCTGATCCTGGCCGCGATCTTCGCGCCGCTGCTGCCGCTCGGTGAGTACAAGGACACGGTCAAGACCTTGGCCGAGCCGGGCTTCGCCTCGCCGAGCCTGCTCTCCGATCATCCGTTGGGTACCAACAACTTCGGTCTCGACCTGCTTGCCCGCGCCCTGTTCGGTGCTCGCGCCTCCTTGACTGTCGCCATCTGCGCCGTGCTGATCGGCATGATCATCGGTGGCACCATCGGCGTCATGGCCGGCTATTTCCGTGGCAAGGTCGACGCCGTGGTCGGAATCCTGACCAACTCGCTGCTGGCCATTCCTTCTCTGGTGCTGCTCATCGCACTGGCCGCGGTGCTCACGTCGAACCTGCGCAACATCACCCTCGCACTGTCGATTCTCTGCATTCCCAGCATGGTTCGAATCGCCAGGGCAAACACCATCGTCGTAGCCCAACGCGAGTTCGTGCTTGCCGCGAGAGCCATGGGCGCCACCAAATGGCGCGTCATCTGGCGCGAGCTGGTTCCCAACGTCCTCGTTCCCGTCGCCGCGCTCGGCCTGGTGGCCGTCTCCGGCCTGATCGTCGCGGAAGCATCACTGAGCTTCCTCGGACTCGGTATCGCACAACCTGATCCGACCTGGGGCAACATGATTGCGGAAGGTCAGGGCGGGATCGTGGAGAAGCATCCGTTCATCGTCCTGGTACCAGGCGTCTTCCTCTTCCTGACGGTGTTCTCCTTCAACCTCATCGGCGAGAAGTATCGGAGTAAGCTGTGACCACTTCAGCTCAGAACGGCGTTCCGCTGCTGCAGGCGGACAACATCAGAACCGTATTCGCCACTCCCCGTGGCCAGTTGCGAGCAGTCGACGGTGTCTCGATCCACGTCTCCGCCGGCGAGACTCTCGGCATCGTGGGTGAATCCGGTTCCGGCAAGTCGGTTCTCGGGCGCACCATCATGGGACTGCTCCAGAAGGGTCCGGCTCTCGACATCAGCGGGACGGTGACGTTTGCCGGCCGCGACATGTCGACGATGAAGAAGTCGGAGATGAAGCACTTCTGGGGACCCGAGATCGCCATGGTCTTCCAGGATCCGATGACCTCGCTCAATCCGTTCAAGCGCATCGGTACCCACATCACCGAATCCTTGAAGTTCCACCTGGGTCTGAAGAAGGACGCGGCCCGCGATCGCGCAGCGGAACTCCTGTCGATGGTGGGTATCCCCGAGCCCAAGCGTCGGCTCGACCAGTACCCCCACGAACTTTCGGGAGGTATGCGACAGCGTGTGGTGATCGCGATGGCGCTGGCCTGCGAGCCGAAACTGCTGATCGCCGACGAGCCGACCACCGCTCTCGACGTGACGGTGCAGAAGCAGATTCTCGATCTGCTCGCCTCACTCAACGACAAGCTCAACATGGCCGTCATTCTGATCAGCCACGACCTCGGTGTGGTCTCGGGTCGATCGGACCGTGTTGCGGTCATGTACGCCGGTTCCGTCGTGGAAACGTCGGCGACCGAAGAGTTGTTCACTCGTCCGCGTCACCCGTACACCGAAGCGCTGATGGCTGCGATTCCGCGACTCGAATCACCGACGCACACAGTGCTGCAAACAATTCCGGGTGGGCTCCCGGACATGACGAAGCCGATCACCGGCTGCCGCTTCGCCGCCCGCTGCCGGTACGCCCAGGACGACTGCCTGACCGGCGAACCGGCCCTGGCTCCCGGCGGACCGGGGGACAACACAACCGAAAGCCACACGTTCGCGTGCCACTATCCGGTCGACACCCCTGGAGGCACAACGGCATTGGTCGCCAACGAGAAGGCCGGCACTACCGCAGCGGGCCTGACGCTCGCGGTGAAGGAGATGGTCTGATGACTGCATCAGTGGATACCAGAAAGCCCGAGACGGTGGACGCGGCCCTGACGGTCGAGGACTTGGTCGTCGAATTCAACGTCGGCAAGGGGCAGACCGTTCACGCCGTGTCCGGAATCAGCTTCACCGTCGCGCCGGGCGAAACCTTGGGCGTGGTCGGTGAATCCGGCTGTGGCAAGTCCACGGCGGGCCGGGCGATCATGCAGTTGCCCTCACCGACGTCGGGCTCGATCCGCCTCGGAGAGACGGAAATGACGGCACTGGGCGCGGAAGAATTGCGTCGCAGCCGCACTCAGCTGCAGATGATCTTCCAGGACCCGATCTCCTCGCTGAACCCACGACGCAAGGTCAAAGCTCTCATCACCGAGGGTCCGTCGATCTGGGGCGGAAAAGACAAGGCCGCCATCGAAGCTCGGGCGCGCGAGGTTCTTGCCGAGGTCGGGCTGGACCCGGACATGGTGTGGGACCGAACCCCACGCGAACTCTCGGGTGGTCAGTGCCAGCGCGTGTGCATCGCCCGCGCATTGATGCTCGACCCCAAGGTCCTGATCTGTGACGAGCCGGTCTCGAGTCTCGACGTCTCCGTGCAGGCGCAGATTCTGAACCTGCTCGAGGACGCGAAGAAGCGTCACGGGCTGTCGCTGCTGTTCATTGCGCACAACATGGCCGTCGTGAAGAACATCAGTGACCGCGTGATGATCATGTACTTGGGCCGCGTCTGCGAAATCGTTCCCGCAGAAGACATGCAGAACCGCGCGCTGCACCCGTACACGCAGCTACTGCTGGCGTCGATTCCCGATCCCGACGCCACCGTCACCGCGGCGCAGAACGTCGAGCAGAAGGTCATCGAACTGCCCTCGCCGCTCAATCCGCCCAGTGGCTGCCGCTTCCGCACGCGGTGCCCGCTGGCTACTGATCTCTGCGCCGAGGAAGTTCCCGAGCTGCGTCTCGTCGAGGGCGGCCATCAGGTGGCGTGCCACAACGTGTGACTACACGCGAAGCATGTTGCGTACGTGACCGGTTTCGTTGATCGACCCGACCCTGCGGCTTCCGTTTCGCGACACGAGAATGCGCGTGACGGACACGTACTCGATCGGGAAGGTCAACGGGCGCTCCAGTCCGAGCAGTTCCTGCAGAACGATGTTGACGACGCCGCCGTGGCAGAAGATCGCCACGGTGGCGTCGTTGTCCGTTGCCGCGACTATCTCGTCGATCGCACCGAGGACTCGCACACGAAAGGCGTCGCCGTCCACCGACTCGGGGAGCCAGCCGGCTTTGATGCGCGCATAGGTTTCCGGCGCCCGCTCCAGGACCTCGTGCATCGGGATGTAGTGCGGCTGCTCGTAGTCGTATTCCGCCAGGCCCTCGCGCTGGGTGACCGGAAGGCCCAATATCTGCGCTACCGGGGCTGCGGTCTCGAGTGCGCGCTTCTGCGGGCTGCTGAAGAGCCCGGTGATCCGGTACGGCGCCAGTGCTGCGGGCAGCCGTAGTGCCTGGGCACGACCTTCGTCGGTCAGCGAGGGATCTGCGCGGCCTTCGGTGACCTCGGCCAGTTCGGGGAGCGCGTGTCGGATCAGGAGTAGTTGCACCTACGTCACCTTGCCATGTAGAGATCGAACGCCACCACGAGGTTTCGGCCGTCGCGTTTTGCCTGGTACATCGCGTTGTCGGCGATATCGAGCAGCGTCTCCATCCCCGGCATCGCGCGATCGGCCCAGGCGACGCCGATACTGACCGTTCCCGCGAAACCGCGAATGGATCGCGCGTGGGCCTCTTGCGCCTCTCTGATGCGCTCCGCGAGCTGGATGGCTTCCTCGAAGGTGCAGTCGGCGGCGGCGACGGCAAATTCCTCACCACCCAGTCGGCCGGAGAGTCCCAGCCCTTCGGTAGCGGCGAGGAGGGTGTTTCCGAACTGTTCGAGGACCGAATCGCCGGTGAGGTGGCCGAGGTTGTCGTTGATCGATTTGAAGTGGTCGAGATCGAGCATCATGACGGCGATCGGTCGTTGTGCCGCGTGCTGGGCGTCGAGGAGTTCCTGCGATTGGGTCCAGAACGCGTGGCGACTCAGCGTTCCGGTGAGGGCGTCGCATTCGGCGATGCGTTGGAGTTCTCGCTCAGCGCGCCGCTGTGCGCCAGTGGCGACGGCTACGGCGATGGGGGAGAGTGCCATCAAGATGACGGAGATCCGGGTGGTCACCCCCTCACTGAGTAGGTGCACCGGATCTGCCAGTGCCAGACGGCCCTTACCCGCCATGACCAGTGCCCACGCGCTCCATCCGGCTGCCAGGAGTGAAGTGCTGAACAGTGAGACACGCATTGCGCACCACAGGAGCGCCGGCATCGGCAGCAGCAGCGCAAGGGCTCCCTGAACCTCCAGGGCGAGTGGCAGACAGGCCAGGAGAGCGGCCAGAGGCGCCAGGATCTGTGCGAGCCGCCTCAAGCGCAGACTCTGCCGCACGGACGGCCCGCAGGTTCTTCGAATGTGTTCGAGCGTCGGTGCCGACAGAACGATCGGCAGCACGATCAGATACGTACACAGATCGGCGAAGAACCACCCCACCAATTCCGTTGCCGCACCGCTTCCTTCGTGGAGTTGAGTGCGTAGTGCGCTGGCGGACCCGGCCGTGAACGACGCCAGAACCGAGATGAGGAAGATTCTGGCCGTGTACTTGGTTTCGGGGATCCGCCTCGGGAAGCAGCCGAGCAAGTTCGCGGCGATCAAGCCAGTGGTCACCCCGACCAGATTGATCGCATTCAATTCGAGGGCCCGCTGCACCGAACTTCCGGTCGAAAGATCCGCCGTCAATAGCGCGGCGCCGCCGACGGCGAGTCCGATCGGCGCAAACGAGCGAGGGTTACGGAGGAGAATGCCCAGAAGGATCGCGTTGGCGGGCCAGAAGGTCGACAGAAACCCGGGTGGACGGGCGGCGATGCCCGCCAGGGCGACAACGAGGATCGCCACGAAAATCAGGCACGAGCGCACCCGACGTGTCGAACGGTCCATGGTCAGCCTGTCGTAGAAAGCAGAAGCTGTCCGAGACTAGCAATGATCCGGCTACTGTCCGAGTTGTAACTTTAAGTGTCATCCCCGACGGTTCGGCTGCGTGAGGCGCCGAATCAAGTTCGCCAACTCCTCGGGCTGATCGATCATCGCGTGGTGATGCGCCGGGCGCAGGACGTGAAAACTCCCGCCGAGGTAGGTGGCGAGTTTCTGCTGCTTTGCCATCCAGGCGATGGACCAGGGAGTGGTGTGGCCAGTGTGTGCGGCGACGACGCTGAGGTCGATGTCGGGCAGTGGATGCTTGCTCGAGCGTCGTAAAGCGGTGAGCTCCAGCGCCATATCGGTGTACGCGACGTATTCGATCATCGCCGCTTCCAGATAATGAGGCTCGCGGTAGATCTTCCGGACCCATTCGAGAGTGGCTTCGGACGACCCGCTCGGCGGCACGGACTGGTTGAGGATCTTGCGCGTCGTCGTGCCGAGGAGTCGTTGGAGCCCGGTGGTGCTGAACGAAGCCGCGGCGGCTCGGGAGGCGATCAACAGCAGGTCGCGGGGGAAAAGACGCTTCGGCTCCTTCTCGGCACTGGAATCGAGGAGGAGCATCCCCGCAGCCCGATCGGGGAACAGGCGCGCGAAGCCTTCGACGTAGAAGCCGGCGATGGAGTGGCCGACGACGACGGCCGGACCACTCAGTCCCACAGTGTCGAGCACGTCGCGGATCCGCTGAGCTTCGCCGCGGACGGTCGGAACTTCGGAAGTAGGCTCGCTGAGCCCGAAGCCCGGGCGATCGAAGCGGACGACGGTGTGGTCCGACTGAAGATGACGCGCGCAGTCATCCCAGTCGAACCAATTGCCCGCCAGCCCACCGCACAGGACGACGACGGGGCCGTCGCCCTCGGCAAGAACATGCAGTCGGCTCTCGCCGACCTGCAAGATCTCGCCCGGTGGTTTCACGTGGAACAATTCCGGCACGCGAGAATCCGGACTACTGACGCGGTTTCGCGAGGGGGAAGGCCAGTGTCTCGCGGATGCTGCCACCCGTGATCAGCATGACGATTCGGTCGACGCCCATCCCGAGACCACCCGTCGGCGGCATCGCGTGTTCGAGGGCTTGGAGGAAGTCTTCGTCCAATTCCATCGCTTCCGGGTCGCCGCCGGCCGCGAGCATCGACTGCTCGGTGAGCCGGTTGCGCTGATCCACAGGGTCGGTCAGCTCGCTGTATGCGGTTCCGAGTTCGACGCCCCACGCCACCAGGTCCCACTTCTCGGCGACGCCGGGGATGCTGCGGTGCGGCCGGGTGAGCGGCGACATCGAGGTGGGGAAGTTGGTGTAGAACGTCGGGAACTCCGTGTAGTCCTCGACCAGATGCTCGTACATTTCCTGCGCGATGGCGCCGGTATCCCAGCTGGACTGGTACGGGATCTCGTTGGCGTCGCACAACTTCTGCAGGTCTTCGAGACTTGTCTCGGGGGAGACGTCGACACCAAGTTTTTCGGCGACGGCGCCGTGCATCGTCTTCACCGGCCACTCACCGGAGATGTCGACCTCGACCAGTTCGCCGTCCGGGCCGGGACGCATGATGATCTCGCGACCGAATGCTGCGACGGCCGCCGCCTGGATCAGCTCGCGGCACATCCGCATCATGCCCTCGTAGTCGCTGTGGGCTTCGTAGGCCTCGAGGATCGTGAACTCGGGATTGTGTTTGAAGTCGACGCCCTCGTTGCGGAACACGCGGCCGATCTCGAACACCTTCTCCATACCGGCGACGCACAACCGCTTCAGGTACAGCTCGGGTGCGATGCGGAGATAGAGGTCGAGGTTGTACGCGTTGATGTGTGTCAGGAACGGAGCGGCATTCGCGCCGCCGTGCACCTGCTGCAGAATCGGGGTCTCGACTTCGAGGTATCCGCGACCACCGAGTGAATCGCGCAGCGACTTCACGACGGCGCTTCGGGCCTCGAGCAGTTCGCGGGCCTTCGGGTTGAGGGCGATGTCGAGGTACCGCTGGCGGACGCGGGTCTCGGGATCCGAGAGGCCTTTCCACTTGTCCGGCAGCGGGTGCAGGCACTTGCCGTTCATGCGCCACTCGACGGCAATGAGCGACAGCTCGCCCTTGCGGCTGCGCCCGATGGTTCCGCTGACTTCGATCAGGTCACCGAGATCGAACTCGGCAGCGAACTCCGCCAACTTCTCGCGGCCGACGTTGTCCTGATCGACCAGAACCTGGATGTCGCCGGACCAGTCGCGCACGTCCGTGAACACCACTCCGCCGTAGTCGCGGACCCGCAGGAGGCGTCCCGCGATTCGCACGCGGGTGCCCTCCGGTGACTTCGCTGCGGCCGCGATCGTGTGCGTCGGTGGATAGGCGACGGGGTACGCGGCGATCCCTTCGTCGGCCAGTTGCGCGAGCTTGTTCATGCGCACGCGGACCTGCTCAGGTCGCCGCGGACCGTTGGTCGTGAACGTCGGCGCCGAGTCCGGCGGGCTGCCGTCGGCGTGCAGTCCTTCGGAAGTCACCAGAGCTGCCGGCACCGCCGCATGCGTACCGGTGTGCTTGACGACCTGGCTGGACTTGCGCCCGAAACTGGGCAGCACCACAAAGCCTTCGGCGATGGCCGACGCGAATCCGACGCGCGGCAGTTCGCGGTTGTCCTCGAAGCAGAGGAAGCGCGGCGCCCAATCCGGCTGGTACTTCACGTTCGAGCGGTACAGCGCTTCGAGCTGCCACCAGCGGGAGAAGAAGACGAGCACCGAGCGCCAGATGCGGAGGATCGGGCCGGCGCCGATGCGCGAACCTTCCTCGAACACCGAGCGGAACACGGCGAAGTTGAGCGAGACTCGCACGACGCCGATCTCGTCCGAACGTGTGGCCAACTCCGAGACCATCAATTCGACGACACCGTTGGGCGCCGTCGGCTTACGGCGCATCAGGTCGAGCGAAACACCGTTCGGTCCCCACGGCACGAGCGAGAGCATGCCGACGACGCTTTCGTCCTCGGTGCCTTCACCCATGACGGCTTCGACGAGGAGGCAATCGCCGTCGAGGTGATCGCCCAGTCGGCCGAGCGCCATGGAGAAGCCGCGCTCGGTGTCGGTGTCGCGCCAGTCGTCGGCGCGGATGATGACGGCTGCCATGTCCTCGGGCGGGATGTCGCGATGGCGTCGCATCCGCACGGTGACGCCGTGACGCCTCACGCGGGTGACCGCCTGGCGCACCGGGCGCATGTCGCGTCCGTTGAGATTGAACTCGCGGGTGCGCAGGATCGCTTCGTCGCCGAGCTGCAGGACGCTCAGGCCCGCCTTCTTGTATGCCGTCGCCCCGGTTTCGCTGGCGCCCATGACGGCCGTCGCCCAGCCGTACTGCGACGCGAGCCCCTGCCACGCTTCGATGGCGTGCGGCCACGCTTCAGGATCACCGATGGGATCACCACTGGCGAGGCAGACGCCGATCTCGACGCGGTACGTGATCGCGGCCTTGCCGCTCGGCGCGAAGATGACCGCCTTGTCGCGGCGGGTGGCGAAGTAAGCGAGAGAGTCGTCGGCACCGAAGTTCTGGATCAACCCGCGGATCGCGGACTCGTCATTTCCGGTGAGGGCGTTGTTGGAGCGTTGCGCGCGGAAGAGCGTCATGACCGCGGCGAGTAGCGCGATGGCACCGAGGAGACCGAGGACCGTGTTGACGAAGACACGCGGGTGGCCGTCGAACACCTCGTTGTCGACCGAAGCTGCAGCGGTGACGCGGTTCAGGGCCCAGAGGAATCGCTGGTTCTGCGGCAGGTCACCTGGGAAGAGTTCGACAAGGCCCCAACCGATCACGGTCGCGACAGCCATGCCGCCGATCAGCACGCCGAGTGCTTTCCAGCCGGCGCCGCGCCGTACGCGTGTGTAGAACTCGGGCCTCGCCGCGATGAGAATTCCGATCACGACAAGCAAAACGACAACGGCCACGGCGTTGTTCGGGTTCTTGTCGACGATCGCGGAGGCGATGTTGGTGAGGGTGATCAGTGACAGGTAGATCGTCAGCAGCCACCAGGCGATGCGCTTGCGGCTCGCGAGGGCGGCGGCGAGCAGGGCGACGACGAGCGCCCACGACAGGCTCGTATCCGGTGCGTCGAAGTAGTAGCTGTCGATGTATTCGCGTGGGACGCGGAGGATGTGCCGCAGTACCGGCGAGATGCTCCACAGGAACACCAGTACGGAGAAGACTCCGAGGATCAGTCCCGAGATATGGGGAACCTGGCTGAACCGCCCTTTGCGGAATCGACGCGCCTGGCGCGGATTTTCGGGTGGCGATTCCACCAACTCTGCAGTGGTGTCCGATACCTCGGTCAATGGTGCCATCGAGCTTCCTCTCCTACCGGTCGATCAGATCCTCACGCTAAGTGTGGTCTGTCGTGTCCAGTTTTGTGGGAGGAGGAAGATGATTGACATGACCGACAACATTCCAGCAGTACCCATCCGCGACGAAATGATTCGGCTCGGTCAGTTTCTCAAGCTCGCGAACCTCATCGAATCGGGCGCGGAGGCCAAGGAAGTGATCGCCGACGGCATGGTTTCGGTCAACGGTGAGGTCGAGGATCGCCGTGGCCGTCAGCTTCGTGACGGCGATGTCGTCGAGATCGGCGGGATGGCCGCCAAAGTGGAAGCCCCCGCCTGATCCCGCGACTTCTGACTAGCTTTCGCGAACGACGACGCCGTCCTGGTCGCTGTAGACGATCTCGCCGGGGTTGAAGGTGACTCCGCCGATTTCGATCGGCACGTTCTTCTCGCCCGAACCGGTTTGCGTGCTCTTGCGCGGGTTGGTGCCCAAAGCCTTGACGCCGATGTCGAGGGTGCGCAGGATCGCGGAGTCGCGGACGGCTCCGTTGACGATGACACCGGCCCAACCGTTGTCGACGCCGCGGCCGGCAATGATGTCGCCGACCAGGGCGGTGTGGATGCTCGCGTCACCGTCGACGACGAGGACTCCGCCGTTGCCCGGTTCGCTGAGGGTCTGCTTCACGAGCAGGTTGTCCTGGAAGCACTTGATGGTGGTGATGGGGCCGGCAAACACTTCACGTCCACCGAACTGGGTGAACTGCGTGTCGCAGCTACGGATGTCGGGTCCGATCTCGTCGGCAAGGTCAGCGGTCGCTACAGGCTCGGTCATGCCCCACAGGATAGTCGGCGGGGCTCGGGCCTAGTGGGCCTCGGGGAGTATGCCGTTCAGCACTATGTCGGCAAGAGAATCGGCAAACGGTCCCGGGTCCGAGACGTCACGAACCGACAGCGCGAAGATGGCCGCGCCAGCCATGATGTCGAGAAGAGCGTCGGCGTCGACGCCGCTTCGGATGTCGCCGCGCTCTCTCGCCGCCTCGAGTCGACGGTTCAGCTCGACGCGGACTCCGGCCAGTTGCCGCACCACGAGAACGTCGCGTAATTCCGCGTTTGTTCGCACTTCGCTCATCAATCCGGGAGCAGCGGCTCGTGTGGCGGGAGCTGCGAACAGAGCAACCGCGCCGTGCACCAGCGCGCGGATCTGATCCGTGATCGTGCCCTCGGTGCCGAGTTCGGTGTCGATGTCCGCGCCCTGTTCGACGTCGAGTACGGGATAGATCGCGTCGTTGACGATGTGTGCCTTCGACGGCCACCGACGGTAGATGGCTGGACGTCCTACTCCCGCACGCGTGGCTATGGCGTCGATGGACGTGCCCGCGTACCCCTTTTCTTCCAACAGTTGCCTGGTCGCGTCCAGTACTGCGTCGTCGATTGCAGGGTTTCGCTGCGGGCCCAGGCGGTGCTGAGTTTCGGAATCTTTGGACATTTTGGGCAAATCCCTTGCGGTATCGCTGTGATGGCCGTTACATTCTGTCACGGCTTTAGTCGATACATATTGTATCGACAATCGGCACGTGCGCATCGGCGCCACCGAACCACGAGGAGTGGTGATGAACCTTCGAACCGAAACAGAAACCTCCGGCGAAGATCCCGACTACGCCGAATTTGCCAGGCCCGGCGAATCCCGCAACGACCCGGCGGAGATGCGGCGCAGCCTCGAAGGCTGGCTCGCGACCGTGCTGTGGCGAGGTTCGAAACCTTCCGTGACCTCGGTCGAGGTGCCGGCCGCGAACGGCATGTCCAACGAAACTGTGCTTTTCGATGCGACGTGGATCGAGGACGGGATTCGAGCCGAGCATCGCTTGGTCGCCCGTATCGCCCCGCGGGACAGTGCGGTACCGATCTTTCCGTCTTACAACCTGGACCAGCAGTTTCGGGTCATGAGCGCCGTCGCCGCTCACACGTCGGTGCCGATCCCGCGGGTGTACTGGTCCGAGAGCAACCCGGACGCGCTCGGCGGCGAGTTCTTCGTGATGGAACGGCGTGAGGGCGAAATCCCGCCCGATGTCATGCCGTACACGTTCGGATCCTGGCTCTCGGAAGCTTCGGCCGACGACTGTTCTCGACTCCAGCAGTCATCGGTCCGGGTGCTCGCCGAGCTACACGCTATGGCCGATCCGCACCTCGCACTCCCCGAGTTGTGCCGCGATGGTGCCGAACCGACTGGGGCAGAAGCACTTCGCGCGCACCTCGAGGACCAGCGGCGCTATTACGAGTGGGCAACAGCCGACGGACCAGCATCTCCTTTGATCGAGCGCGGTTTCGACTGGATCGAAGCGAACTTTCCCGTCGATGCCGGTTCCGCAGTGCTCTGCTGGGGTGACTCGCGGATCGGAAATGTCATCTACCGCGACTTCGAGCCGGCGGCGGTCCTCGATTGGGAGATGGCCACACTGGGGCCGCGTGAGCTGGACCTCGGCTGGATGATCTTTCAGCACAGGTTCTTCGAGGATCTCGCTGCCATGGCCGGACTCCCCGGAATGCCGGACTTCCTTCGTCGCGAGGACGTGGCAGAGGCCTACGGCTCGCTTTCCGGCCACCAGGTTGCGGATCTAGATTTCTACATCCTTTACGCCGCGCTGCGGCACGCGGTGATCATGTTCCGAGTCCAAAGCCGCGCAGTGGCTTTCGGTCAGGCCGAATTCCCCGACAACCCGGACGAGATGATCCTGCACCACAAAACACTCGAAGCCATGCTCGACGGCACCTATTGGGAGTCGCTCGCAACATCCCCGCTCACAACAGGAGATGCACGATGACACTGTCCCCGCTCGACGACTACCCGGTACATCAGATCGCCGAGACCATACGCCACGTGGGCACCTCGGATCGAAACTTCTACGACCGCTACTACTTCAACTGCCATGCCGGCGTCGACGGCGACACCGAGCCGCTGTTTCTCATCATCGGTCTCGGTCAGTACCCCAATCTTGGTGTATGCGACGGCTTTGCGGTTCTTCGGCGCGGCGAAGACCATATTGTCTTCCGGGCATCCCGAGCCTTGGGTGACGATCGTATGGACCTGTCAGTAGGCCCGCTGCGAATCGAAATCATCGAGGGTCTGCACCGCCTACGTGTGGTGTTGGACCCGAGTCCCGAAGCGCCGGACCTGAGCTTCGACCTCACCTTCGAGTCCGACGGCCCCGCCAATCTCGAGGCCAGACATTTCCATCGCCAGCTCGAACGAGTCACCTTCGACACGCAACGATTCGTGCAGACCGGAACATGGTCCGGATCCCTGACCGTCGACGGCGACGTCATCCCGGTCACCCCGGAGACGTGGCGGGGTAATCGCGATCGGTCCTGGGGTGTGCGACCGGTCGGCGAAGCGGAACCGCCTGGACGCAAGGCAGATCCGGCGATAGCCAGCAGTCAGAACTTCTTCTGGATTTACTCGATCATGCAATTCGGCGACTTCACCATCGTCACGATCGTTCAAGAAGATCAGCAGGGACGCCGAATCCTCGAAGATGCGACTCGCGTCTGGGCGGACCGCTCGCGCGAGCCGGAGTGGTTGGGTCGACCGGACCACCAGCTCACGTTCATTTCCGGTACTCGCGAGGTGAAGAGCGGAACTCTGTACTTCCGGCGCCCCGGTGCACCAGGCGAATCCGACCACATCCTGGAGATCACCTGCGAACCGATACTGCCCAACTACATCGGTGTCGGCACGGGCTACGGACTCGAGCAGGATTGGCGCCACGGGATGTGGCAGGGCGAACTGGTGGTTCAAGGCCTGCGGGAAAAGGTTTCGGACATCGAATTGTGGAAGAAGATGCTGTGCCCGGTCGACAACCTGGCTCGGTTCACCCTCGTCGAGGACGGCGTAACCCGCACCGGGACAGGCCTGTTCGAGGTAGCAGTCATCGGACCTCACCAGCGATACGGATTTACCGGCATCGGTGATGTCGCTCCGTAACTCCAGATCACCACACCACAAATCCCAAACTGCAGAGAGAGGCACTGCCACATGTCCACACGCACACGAATGTTGTTCGCTCGCACTGCAAAGGCCGCCGCATTAGTCGTTACAGGTGGTCTGATGTTTGCTGCTCCCGCCACGGCAATCCCGCTCGACCTGGGCTCTCTCAACACAGGCTCGCTTGGAGCGGTCGATCTCGGCTCGCTCGATCCTGTCCTCGCGCCGACACCGAATTTGGCCTCCGTGGCCAACTTTCGCGACGTCGCCGGCAACGACGGTAGGGGATACACCACCGTCGACGGCTCACACCTCAAGCGCGGCGTCATCTACCGGTCCAATGCGCTGACCGCGACCACCGACGCAGACAAGACGACACTCACCGGCCTCGGACTTGCCGACGCCTATGACCTGCGCGGCGCAACCGAGATCTCCAACCCGTTCATCGGTGGCGCGGACAAACTCCCGGACGGTGTGACGTACACGAACATCCCCATCGAGTTCAAGGATCTCACCCAGCTCGCGACGACGATCAAGTCGCCGGAGGAGGCCAAGCAGTTCTTGGTCGACACCAACCGCAGTTTTGTCACCGATCCCGTTCGCCGTGCCGGCTTCAAGCAGGTCCTCTCGGACATCGCTGCGAGTGACGGGGTGCAGTTGTTCCATTGCACCTCAGGCAAGGACCGCACGGGTTGGACCGCGATGTTGCTGCAGTCCATCGCCGGTGTCCCCGCCCAGACGATCATGGACGACTATCTGTTGAGCAACACCTACCTTCAGGCGACCAACGAGAAGATCCTTGCGCAGATCTCTCAGGCCCTGAGCCCGCAGGTAGCGACCAATCTCGAACCGGCCCTAGGTGTCGACGCTTCGTACCTGGAAGCTGGACTCGCGCAGATAGCCAGCGATTACGGAACCGTCGACGGTTATCTCACCGAAGGTCTCGGACTCACTGCGGACACGATCGCACTTCTGAAGGCCAAGCTCGTCGACTAGTTGCGGGCCGCTAAAACGCTTGAACGAACGAGTACCAGTCGCCGTCGAACTCCTGGTATCCGATCTCGCCGTCGCGGCGGGGCTTGCCGAGATATGGTGCGCCGTCGGGTAAGTACGCCAATCCGATCGAATCGATCAGACCGCCCTCGATGTGGAAGCGACACCCGTTGCCGACGGGCCAGACCTGCAGGACCCGGTAGACGCCAATTGTTCGGTTTTCCAACGACTTCTGGCAATCCGCGGCCACTGCTTCGAGCGAATCTTTCGACAATGCAAACGCAACATGCGAAGGGACGGACAAGGTCACGAGCGCACCGGTGACGAGCACGATCACCGGCGCGATCGTGCTCAAACGCAGAGTTTTGTACTTCATCCAGCCAATCAGGCTGAGTATCAACCACACTCCGCCCAAACCGAGCAGTACTGAGGCTGCGAGCGCAAAGAACGGAAAGTACACAACCGGCGGCATGAAGGACCACACGATGACGCCGCATGTGAGAGTGACAAGCACTGCGGTGACAATCGCTGTCACCTTCCACCAGGATGCCGGACCTCCACGCTCAGTTGTCGGATCACCGTCAGTCATCGGACAACCCTTGCACAACGCGGTAACTGCGGAGCGGCAACGAATGGAATTGTTCCACTGATTTACGTCGGGGTCGTCCTGCGTGGATCCGAAAATTGAACACTTTCGGCCCGGTCAGTGCGCTGACGCCTGAGGGTATGGTCGGATTGTGAACCAGGATCTGATCATTCGCCGCTACGTATCCTCGGATGAGGATGTGGTCGTCGACTTGTGGTCGCGCGCTGCCCGTGAAGCCCACCCGTTCCTTGCGGGTGAGGGAACGGGCGAACGGGAGCAGAAGATGCGAGAGGTTTATCTGATTCAGGCCGACAATTGGGTCGCTGAGCACAACTCCGCTGTCGTTGGACTGTTGGGAATGATCGGCTCCGAAATCGGGGGACTGTTCGTCGCGCCGGCGTCACAAGGGTTGGGCGTCGGGCGGGCGTTGGTCGAACACGCCACAACCATGCACGGCGAGGTGACACTCGAGGTCTACACCCTCAACGATCGCGCCCGCAGGTTCTATGCGCTGATGGAGTTCGAAGAAGAGGGGCGTCGACACGACGCCGAGACGAACCATGAATTGATCACCCTGCGTCGCGCGGGTCGAGGCTCTTCCCTTTCCCAGGCATGAGAATTACGGATCAGCCCAGCACGGGCCTGACATTGTGCACAGATCTGGCGGCTACCGATTGGCTGGTCGATCAGGATCTTCCTTGGTATCAGTTGGCGGGGCGCGGCCCGATCGGATTTCCGAAGTATGCGCGCTTACGGTTCATCCCCGATCCGAGCTTTCCCGGTCAGAAATCCAATGATGTCGACTTCGATCAAACCGGGCCGGAAGAGAAAGTGCTGATCGGCTTCGCCCTGGATGTGTTGTCCAGTTACACAACCACACCCGACGAGTGCTATTTCTGCATGTGGACCGGGTGGGGGTCGGCAGTCGGTGATGACGTTCCGCGGTTCGAGATCCCCAATCGTGACTACTGGCTCTTTCGTGGAACGCTTGCCGACTACGCCGATTGGAGCGTGGAAAACTCAGCTCGTTGGCCGTGGGGTTCTTCCCCTGATCCGGCCTTCATCTGGCCGGCTGATCATTCCTGGTGCATAACCAATGATGTCGATCCACATTTCGCGACCATTGCGGCCCCCGAGGAGGCCATCATTCGAATTGTGGCTGATTCGCGGATCGACGCCGTGCTCGACGACCCGGATATCGATCCGCCGTATTGGCACTGACGCCCGATCACTTCCAAGTCTCGAGTTCGACTACCAGCGTGTTCCAGCGGACGCCGAAATCGGTAGGTACCCAACTCGTCTCGCAGTACACCGTCGGCCCGTCGAAGACGACGTTGAAGAGACCGGGATGAATTGTCGTCAAGAGTGTTTCGTGTTGAACGAGGTGGCCGGGCCGCTCTTTCACCCGCACGCGCCCGGTGGGCTGAGTGCGGTATCGAGTCCAGAGGTAGCGATCCCACACCAGGCAGCCTCTCAACCGCGTCTTGCCGACGGCTCCGACATCGTCGCCGATCAGTGTCGTAAATCCGTTTCTGAGATGGGCTATGTGCTCAGTGCGGCCGTCGATTGTCACGGTCGCGATGCGTGCATCGATTTCGCAGCAGACCTCGGCGGGAAGGTCCAACATTTCGGGACTGGCCCAATAGGTCGTCGGTTCGCAAGTATCGCCAGGCATGGGGGTGTCGCGCCACGGTTCGAGATCCTCGAGCATCCAGAGTTGCGCCACCGTGCAAGTATCCCAGGTGCTTACGCTTGGGCCTGCTGGTCTGCCTGCAGGTGCTTGACCGGGCATCCCGTGGGGAAGGTGCCGAGGTCTTCGACCTTGTAACCGTTCGGGTAGCTGCGGATGTTGGGCAGCTCGCGGGCGAATTTCCGCTTCGTACGCACGGGGAAGAACCGCAGCAGGCGCGCGCGGACCTTCAGCGCACCGCGTGAGACGACGCGCATCGCAGTGCTCGGGTGCTTGTAGTGGAAGGCGTCGAGTAGGTGATCGTCCATGAGCGCGAAGGCGAATCCCTTGACCAGAGCCTTTGGTGCCAGGTTGTTGGGCGGGAAGGTGCACATCAGGTCGAGGGTGGAATCAGCGACGGCTCGGGCGCCGGGATCGAATGAAAAGTGTTCGCGCTCATAGTCGTCGAGAAGTTTGACGAAGCCCTCGTAGGTGTCCGGCGTGTCTTTGATGTTCATGTACCGACCCAGGTGGCGGTAATAATTCGTCGACCCGACGATCTCGTTGTCGGTCATCTTCCGCCAGCCGTACTCGTCGAGCCATCTGACCGGCGTGACGACGAAGGTGGCCAGGACATAGAGCATGTCGTCGTTGGAGATGTCGTACGAGCCGTGCATCTGATTCATTCGACGCACGCTCTTGCGGCCTTCGGTGCTGCTGAGGCCGTGCTCGAGGATGGCGTCGAGGATCAGGCTGGTGTCGTCGTAGCGCTTCTGAACCTTGTCGGTGAACTCGCCTGTGGAGAAGAGGAGCTTGCCGATCGAGGGGACAGCGTATGTGCGGAACAGTGCGAAGCTGAGCGCCTGATTGATGTCCCAGGGAAACTCTTGCGCCGCGAGAATGCGCGACATCTCTTCGTAATCGGTTTCGGGATCGAGTTGATCCGTGCGACTGCGGAGGTCGTAGCGCTTCATCTGAACACTCCCTGGGACTGGTCTGCGCGCGGCAGAGATAGGTGTGAGCTGCACCACCGACTGTAGTTCTGACAACACGCGTTGTCTAGGGGGTGTGAATAGTCGTCTTTCCTTCGTTTCGGGCGTTGTACCAGGGGTATCCGGAAAGTGTTGTCGACCCGAGGAGCAGCTATGAGCGTCACACGCACGGCCGGGGTTTTTGCGGCCATCGGACTACCGATTGCCGCGAGCGTCATGTTCGCCGGAGTCGCCTCGGCTGATCCGCCCCACCCTTTCGGCGGCGCCGCCGTCACTATCGGGTGTCCGAATCAGGGGTCGCTGGCCTCGTTGACCGGGCTCACCGGCCAGTCCGGGCCAGAATCCAATCCGCCCATCGCCAAGGGTGACATTCGCTTCGATTCGTTCCCGGCCGCTGCACCCATCCCGGCGGCGGGTCAGGTGACTGTTGCGTGGGTCAACACCGACACGGGCAAGTCCGGAATCGTCGACCTGGTCGGTACTTATCCGTACCTGTCCGCGACGGTGAACACCGGCGTCGGCAATGTCGTTGCGACGGCGTTCGGTTCGATCAACTGGGGCAGTAGTCCCATCTGCCAGTCGAATCCGACGATCGGCAGGTTCATAGCCTGATCTTGAGCCTCATCGTCGCGGCCTGGACGGGCACAGGGTTGGCGGTATCGCGTGATTATCTGTCATCTCGGAGATACCGCCGGGTCCGTCCCATCCCATATTCTGAAACATGTTAGGTGAAAGCATATTTCAGGGATGGAAAAGGTGGCGACGTGAACGGGTCGAGCGCGCGTCAGTTGATGAGCCAGATGCTCGTCGAAAAACGAAACAGTCTTGCGCCCGAAAAGGTCGGCATGCGCTGCGAGGGTGCTCGCCGAATGCACGGCCTCAGTCGGCGCGATGTCGCGCAGATTGCCGACATCAGCTTCAATCACTATCAGCGGCTGGAACAGGGTACGTCCGTTGGTGTTTCGGCTCCGGTCATCGTGAGGATCTGCGACGCCTTGTTGATGGAAGACGACGAGAAGGCGCGCATGCTGGCATTGCACCAGGTATGGGCGCGCCCTCGTCGACCGCTGGCTGGATCCCGAGTTGCCGGATCTCAGGCTGCCGGTGAAATCTCCGGCAGGCAGCGGGCCAGTTCGTCCGGCGTGTAGAAGAAACTTCCGGCGCTCACCGGAGCGCACGGGGCAGCAAATGCTGTCTCGCGCTCGTTGTAGAGCATTCGGACCAGACGCTTACCCTCCGGTCCGGCGTACACGTCCCACTGCACGTTGGCGGCCATCGGGCTGACCTGCGATCCGCGCCAGGGGTTGTTCGCATAGGTGTAGAGGTCGCCCTCCGCCTGCGAGACGGTGCTTCCCGGCAGTTTCAAGAGTGCCGCGAAGGGGATGATCGTTTCTGCGTGTGCAAATCGGAAATCCGCTCCCGGGACGGCGTCGTCGCCGGTATGTTTCTGCAGGCCGCGCAGGAACTCGTCGCGCAGGACAGTTGCCATCCGGTAGGTGACGTCTTCACCGGTGAAGCCCGGGCCCTTGGCGTAGAAGTCCTCGGCATCGTTCGTGTATGCGAGCCACTGCGCGTCAGCAGGTTCGATGAACCGCTCGAAATTCCACTTGCCTTCTTCGGCCATGCCCGGAGTGATGATGTACGTGTTGTACAGCATGTACGCGGCGTCGACTTCGTTGTCGATCGTGCTGGAACCCTTGCCACGGTCGACGAGTGAGAACTCGCCCGCGCTCAGGCGGTTGACGAAGTCCTCCGAGTAGAGCCTGAGCATCATGTGCCGTGAGACCTCGAGGGTGCGCGGCAGATCGGCGATCTGGTCGTCGACGGCTTTCAGTCGAGGATCGGACTCTTCGTAGTCCTTGTAGTCGGCATTCGCATCCGAGTCGTGGAAGTAGAGGAGATCGGCATCATTCGTCACCGGTGCAACATCATCGGCGACGGCTGGAAACGCACCGGTCAGCCCTTGCGCGAAGTTCTCGGCGCTGTCCACGGCACGGTCCACACCCGACGAGGTCAAGGTGATGGTGCCCTGTTGCGCTGCGATGGCGTCGAACAGTTGGGGGAGGCGTTCGGTGACCCGCGCGCCGAGCTGTCTGTGTTCGGTGATCCCGCGTCCGCTGAGGTTGCCGTACCCCAGCTTCTTGTTGGCGGCCATGAGATCACGGAGGGCCGTGCCGAATTCCTTGCCGACGGGGGTCAATGCGTTCTCGGCTTCGGCGATTTCCCACAGCTGCAGGCTCAAGTCGTCGTACTTCAGGCTCGACAGTGCTCTGGAACCATGGCGCGCAACACTTTCCGTGTACACGGGGGAGTATCCCGTCGGCGGCGCCTGATAGTCGGCGATGCGCTGGCCGGGAGTGTAGGGCGTCTTGGACGTGAAGCCGCCGTCGCTGACGTTTGGTATCTCTGTCGAACCGGAGCTCGAACCGGCGTCGAGCGAACCGAACGGTGACGCCGTGGCGATGGACTGGACGCTGCTGGTGACAAGCACTAGTCCGACAGCGCCGGCAGCGGCCAGCACGCCGAAGCGTGAGCTTCGCATGGTGAGTTGATCCTCTCCGTCGGTGCCGAGGTGACACGACGGAAGGAACGTTAGAACAGCTAAGCGTCCGAATTGCTCCTATTTGCCCATGTGGAGATGGACGCGGGGTTACAAGTTTCGGATTCGCGGAGCTCAGGAGGGTTTGGCGGCAATCCCGATCGACACGGAGAGCGACAAAGCGATGAGGGTCATGGCCAGCCACTGGTAGCTCTTGGGCGTGGGCTGCTTCTTACGTCCGAACTTGCTCACTGATGTCTCCCGTTTGTCCGTGGGTACTCAGCACATATTACTGTTCCATTACCCCAATGGCGCGGTCGACCGGAAACTGTGCGCGATCAGACAGCAGGCGGACCGCGAAGTCCGCCCGCTGCCCCGCGATCAGGAGATCGTGCGCAGTTCCCGTCGCAGTATCTTGCCGGTGACGGTCTTGGGCAGTTCCTCCACCAGCACCACGGAGCGTGGGTACTTGTACGCCGCCATCCGCTGCTTGCAGTGATCGATCAGATCTTCCGGGGTGACGGACGCCCCCGCGACGAGGCTGACAAACGCCTTCACCGTCTCACCGCGGTATTCGTCGGCGATCCCGACGACTGCCGCCTCACGGACTGCGGGGTGCTCGGCAAGAACGTCCTCGACCTCGCGTGGCCACACCTTGTAGCCGGACGCGATGATCATGTCCTTCTTACGGTCGACGACGTAGAACCAGCCGGCTTCGTCCATGAACCCCACGTCGCCGGTGTGGAACCACCCGTCGCGAATGGCCGACGCACTCTCCTCCGGCTTGTTCCAGTAACCGCGCACCACCTGTGGACCTCGGACGACCAGTTCGCCGATCTCTCCGATCGGCAGGACCGCACCGCCCTCGTCTTCGATGCGGACCACGGTGTTGGGTACGGGAACGCCGACAGACAGTGCTCCGGATGTGGGGTCGACCGGCGTATCCGCACCAACGGGAACGGCATGGGTCGGCGACGTGGTCTCGGTCAGCCCGTAGATGTTGTGCAGCGCAGCACCGGTCATGGCGCGGACGGCCTCGGCGGCAGTCGGCGAGATGGGTGCGCCGCCGGAATACAACAACCGCATGGAGGAGAAGTCTTCCGGCGCGCAACCCGGAGTGTTGAGCAGTGCCGTAAAAGCAGTGATGGCGCCGACTGTGAATGTCGGTTGGTGCTCACGAATCGCGTCGAGCATCACCTCGGGGTGGAAGCGATAGGCCAGCACCAGCGGCATTCTCGCCAGGACGGACACCGCGATGTGACCGATCAACCCCGTGATGTGGAAGAGCGGTGCAACTCCGAGAACCGTGTCTTTAGGGGTGAGCCCCAGCCAGTCCCGGTACACCTGGGCGTTGAAGGTCATGTTCGCGTGAGAGGTCATCGCTCCCTTCGGCGGACCTGTGGTTCCCGACGTATACGTCAGTACCGCAATGTCTTCCGGTGCAGCGTCAGTGGTGATCGGATCGCCGAGACGATGTTCGTCGATCAGCGTCGCGAGATCGTCGGTACCGAGATCCTTCTTGACGATTCCGTCGAAAATCCTCGGATCGTTGCGACTTTGGTACTCGAGTTCCGAGGTGGTGATAACTCGCCTGACCGGCGAGTCGGAGACGACATTGCGGCCGACGGACTCGTAGAGCCCCTCGAGAGCGATCAGAACCGCTGCTCCGGAATCTTCGAGTTGGTATCCCAGTTCTCGTTCACGGCTCATGGGATTGATCGAGACTGCGACGCCGCCGGCTTTCCAGATTCCGGCGAGCGCAAGCACGAACTGCGGAACGTTCTGGAGGAACAGAGCGACGCGGTCACCCTTCACCAGTCCACCGGCTCGGAGTGCTCGGGCCAGCGCGTCACTCTGCTGATCCACTTCGGCGTAGCTGAGTTGACCGTCGAAGTACTTCACAGCCGTGGCGTCCGGATCAGAGCGGACCGCCGCTGCCAACATTTCGAGCATCGTGGGGTGCTCGACGTCGATGTCGGGGGGAACGTCGTTGCGGTACAACGCCAACCAAGGGCGATCTTCGTATGTCATTTGATGGCAACCGGATTCACGGGAGAGCCGCTGGCCTTGGCAACCTTGAGTGGTGCGGCGACGTACAGGAACGTGTACTGGCCGTCGGCCGCGCAGTCCGCGGCCAACTTCTCCAGATCGCAGATCTCGGTGAACACCACTCCGAGGTTGCGCATCAATGCGTTGTGGAGAACCAGTGCCACACCGTTTTCGGGGTCGGTGGTGACCTCGTTGGCAATGGTGTCAGTGACAAGGTTGGGGATCTCCATGTCCTGGAACCACTGGACGAGTTCGGGGCTGTAGATCAGGCCGGGCTCGCAGAAGCCCTCGTAGAAGGCTTCGCCCTGGTCGAAGAACAGCTTGAGGAAGTTGGTGCGGATGACGAGGATGTCACGCTTCTCGATGGTGACGCCCTGCGCTTCGGCACAGGCCAAAAGATCATGGTGCGTGAATGTTTCGGCCTTGTCGAGGTTTTCCTTGCCGCGGAACTTTGCCATGTCGAGAAGTACTGCGCGTCCGACGACGCCACGGTCGGCAATCGGTTCGACGCTGGCCTTCTCGAGGCCGCCGACTGTCGTGTCAGCGGAGTATCCGTTCCACAGGGCGCCGTCGTACCAGACGTGTCCGAGCGCGTCGTACTGCGTCGAACCCTGCAGGAACGCGTCGATCTTGTCGTCCGCGTAATGCAGGCCGCCGGGGAAGTTGGGTGCGTCGTCGCCGTCCCAGCTGCTCTCGTCGAAGATCTGTGTGCGCTCGGCGGGGCTCCGGCCCGGCCAGACCGGATCACCCTTGGGATCGCCGATAAGACGTTGGAGTGTGAACACGGAACCCTGCTTGATGGTTCCGACGCCACGAAGCACCTGTCCGGCGTCGAGGTAGTTCAGTGAACCGACCTCGTCGGACTCTCCCCACTTGCCCCAGTTGCTGGGTGCGTCGCGCAGGAGTTCTCCAAGATATGGCGCCTCGGTCATGGTGATTCGATCCTCTCGCTACCGACACCGAACGATCGCTCGGGCGGACCTGGGTCTTTGTGATCCACATCATGTTCAGGCCGATAATCAGTAGTCAACAGGTTCACCGATTGCCGTGGTCATCGCATTGTTGGAAATCCAATGTTCGGGAATACTGAACACTGTGACCGAATTCGAGAATGCCGTCCTGATCGGAGCGTCGATCCGGCAAGCGCGGCGTCACAGCGGGCTCTCGCTGCGTGAATTGGCCAGGCGTCTCGATGTCAGCCCGGCTACCCTCAGCGCTGTCGAGACCGGAAAGACCAGAGTCAGCGTCGACCGGTTGGCGGCAATCGGCGGGATTCTCGGAGTGCGTTTCGACGCTCTGCTCCCGGCTGCGATAGTGCGTCCGCCGGAACAGCCGCGATGGGGAGGCGACGACGCCGACCCGGACGCACATTTTCGCCCGAACGAGTGGCGAAGGTTCGGTCCGAGTTCGTTCGATCCGGTGTTGGCTGCAGCGCTCGCGGAGATGGTGAAGACCGGATATCACGGCGCTGCGATGCGTGAGATCGCCAAACGTGCGCAGATGAGTGTTCCGGGTCTGTATCACCACTATTCCAGCAAGCAACAGATGTTGGCCGAAATTCTCGACCTCACCATGGCTGAACTGAACACGAGATCGTTGGCGGCTATCGACGAGGGCGAAAGTCCCTCCGAAAGGCTGGCTTTCCTCGTCGAATGTGTGACCTTGTTCCATATCTATCGGCGTGATCAAGGATTCCTCGGCGCCAGCGAAATGCGCAGTCTCACAGCCGAGAACAGGTTGCGCATCACGGAATCACGCAACTACCAGCAATGGTTGATGACGAAGCAGGTGGACGACGGAATCGCCGCCGGTGTGTTCGGGACGGATCGGCCGCGACAGGCCGCGCGTGCAATAGTCGTGATGTGTGTCTCTGTCGCGCAATGGTATCGGCCGAGCGGACCACAAACGCCCGAGGAAATTGCACGCGACTACGCGCGTTTTGCACTGGATCTGGTGCGCCTTCAGCGACCGTGACGGACGTCATCCGGTTCGGGTGATGCGCCAGCGGGCAAAGGGGTCCATGCTTGGAAGGTATCCGTACCGCGACTCGAGTAAGGAACGAAACCCAATGTCTTCCAAGCTGTCTCACAAGGCCTACATGATCGGTGCCGGCATCGGAAACCTCTCGGCTGCCGTCTATTTGATTCGAGACGGTGAGTGGAGCGGTGAGGACATCACCATCATGGGGCTGGACATGCATGGAGCGAACGACGGCGAATCTGCCGCTACCTTCCAGCACCAGTACGGTCATCGCGAGCTGGGCAACGACGCGGGCTTCATCAATCGTGGCGGTCGCATGCTCAACGAGGAGACCTATGAGAACCTCTGGGACGTGCTGAGTGTGGTTCCGTCGCTGGACAACCCGGGAAAATCGGTGACGGATGATATTCTCGATTTCGACCACGCGCATCCAACGCACGACGTCGCACGATTGATCGATCGCGACGGCATTCGCAACAAGGGTGAAAACGACTACAAGCACATGCAATTCGACAACAAGGATCGGTACTTGTTGACGAAGCTGATGACGATGCCGGAGTCGGACGAGGCAAAACTCGACGACATCAGTATCGAGCAGTGGTTCGAGGACACTCCGCACTTCTTCACCACCAACTTCTGGTACATGTGGGAGACCACATTTGCTTTCAAGCGGGTGAGTTCGGCGATGGAGCTGCGCCGGTACATGAACCGAATGATTCTCGAGTTCAGTCGCATTCAAACTCTTGCCGGTGTCACCAGATCCCCGTACAACCAGTACGAGAGCATCATCTTGCCGATGCGGGCCTTCCTCGAAGGCAAGGGCGTGAAGTTCGTCAACGAACTGAAGATCACGGAGTTCGTGTTCAAGGACACCCCGCTACGAGACGAGATCATCGTGACGGGACTCGATTACGAAAACGTCCGCACCGGTGAGAAGGGCCGAATCGACGTGGCGGAGGGCGATTTCGTCTTCGACACCAACGGCAGCATCACCGACAGTTCTTCGATCGGCGATCTCGACACCCCGATCGTCGAAGACATGGGATACGCACCGAGTGCGCTGCTGTGGAAGCAGGCCACCGAGCATTTCTACGATCTCGGGAATCCCGACAAGTTCTTCGGGGACCGGGCGCAGAGTGAGTGGACCAGCTTCACCGTCACCACTTCGTCACACGAGCTCATCAACGAGATTTCCCGAATCACCAAGCAACTCCCCGGAAATGCGCTCAACACATTCGTGGACTCGAACGTGCTTCTCTCGATCGTGGTCCACCATCAGCCGCACTACCACGCGCAGAAGGAGAACGAAGGAGTCTTCTGGGGTTACTGTCTGTTCCCGCGCAAGGACGGCGACTACGTGAAGAAGCCGTTCATCGAGATGACCGGGCGGGAAATGCTGGAAGAGACGCTCGGACACCTCGAGGCGCTCGACGAGAGCGGTGCGCTCGCCGCGCGTCGACAAGAGATTATGGACAGCGTCGTGAATTCGATTCCCAGCCATATGCCTTACGCCAGTGCGCTGTTCAATCGGCGCGCCGTCGGCGACCGGCCGCTGGTGGTGCCGAAGCACTCCAAGAACCTGGCGTTCATCAGTCAGTTCGCGGAGCTGCCGTTCGACATGGTGTTCACCGAGCAGTACTCGGTGCGCTGCGCTCAGGTAGCCGTCTACAAGTTCCTGGGGATTCCAGAAGACAAGCTCACCAAGATGCATCACTACGAGAAGGATCCGAAGGTCCTCGCCAAGGCCGCAGTGACGATGTTCCGCTGAGGGGTGCTCAGCGACCGTGCCGCTTCTCGTAGTCCTCGCGAGTGCGATCGGCACGGCGCTGGGCCTTCTCGTCGAGCAGTTCGGGATCGAGTCCGTGGCTCAGCAGGCGGTGACGGCGGTAGATGGTCCCGAGCGCCACGACGAAGTACGCGAGCGGGATGAGCAACAAGGCCATCATGGCCAAGGGAATCCAGATCGGTCCCGGGATCAAGAGGAACAGCAGAAGAATCAGCGTCGCCGGCACGGTGAAGCGGATGATGTAGCGGGCCTGGGCACCCGGTCCGACCAGATCGTTCCGCACCCAGTCCTGGTACCGGTCGGGGAGCGTCTTCCCCAGGAGGTATCCGCAGTACTGAGGAAAGTTCGGGCGAGTCTGTTCGGCCATGGCATCCAGGATAGTGCCTGGTACTGCCGCTTACACCGGTGCCTTGAACGTGCGTCGGTAGGCGCTCGGTGAAACGCCGAGCGCCTCGTTCATGTGTTGACGCATGGATGTCGCAGTCCCGAAGCCGGTTCGAGCAGCAATCGCATCGATCGACAGATCGGATTCCTCCAGTAGTTCCCGCGCCCGATCGACACGTCTGCTGGTCAACCAGCGGTTCGGTGTGGTTCCGACTTCGTCGCGGAATCGACGGCTGAACGTGCGGACGCTCATGTTGGCGCGCGTCGCCAGGTCCGCCAGGGTGATCGGGTCGTCGAGATGTTCGAGGGCCCAGTGCCGAGCGTCGGCAGTCGATTCCGAAGGCTTGTCGGCCAGGGGGCGTCGGATGTACTGAGCTTGGCCACCGTCGCGCCACGGCGGTACGACGCAACGCCTCGCGACGGTGTTCGCCACTTCCATGCCGTGGTCACGCCTGACGATATGCAGGCAGAGGTCGACTCCCGACGCCACCCCGGCCGAGGTCAGGATGTGGCCTTCGTCGACGAACAGCACGTCCGGATCCACGTTCACCTTGGGATAGACACGCTGGAAATGGTCGGTGTTGCGCCAGTGCGTCGTGGCGCGGAGTCCGTCGAGCAGACCCGCCGCGGCGAGGATGTACGAACCGGTGCAGATCGAGACCAGCCGAGTGCCCGGCTGGATGTGTTGGAAAGCTGCGGCCAACTCGGGGGAGAGGTAGCCGTCTTCGTAGGCCGGACCCAACTCGTACGACGCGGGGATGACGACGGTGTCGGCGGTGGCGAGCAACTCGCTCCCGTGGTCGACCGAGATGCTGAAGTCTGCGTCGGTCTGCACGGGATTGCCGTCGACGGTGCACGTCAGGATCTCGTACAGCGGCCGATCCTCGACGTCGAGGGCACGTCCGAAGATGCGCGCCGGGATGCCGAGTTCGAAGGGGATGACTCCATTCAGAGCCAGTACGACGACGCGATGCGGACCAGACATGGCTTGATTCTTTCATATATTGGCAATCTGGCCACTGTTCTCGATCGAATCCGAACTGCAGAATTCTCTCTGTGACTTCTGAGACCGCTCTCCCCGAATCAGGCCAACAGCAGGTGAGCCCGCCGCGCTTTCACCGCGCCTGGTCCGTCGCGATCGTGGCATTCCTGGCGTTGGTCGGTGCGGCGAGCTTCCGCGCTGCCCCATCGGTGCTGATCGATCCGCTGCACGAAGATTTCGGGTGGTCGCGCGCCAGCATCTCGGCGGCCGTCTCGGTCAACCTGATTCTGTACGGGTTGACCTCGCCGTTCGCTGCTGCCCTGATGGAAAGGTTCGGCATCCGGGCGGTTGTCACTTCGGCGTTGGCGCTCATCTCGCTCGGCAGTGGTCTCACCATCTTCATGACCTCGAGTTGGCAGCTCATTCTGCTGTGGGGTGTCTTCGTCGGTCTCGGTACCGGTTCGATGGCGCTGGCGTTTGTCGCCACCGTCGTCGATCGCTGGTTCGTCGAGAAGCGTGGTCTCGTGACCGGCATCCTGACGGCCGGTGGTGCTGCCGGTCAGCTGGTGTTCCTTCCGGTCCTGGCGAAGATCGCCGAAACGTACGACTGGAAGAGCGTCGCCTTCACAGTTTCGTTTGCCGCACTGGCCGTTGTGCCGTTCGTTCTGCTGTTCCTGCGTAACTATCCGTCAGACGTGGGTACGACGCCTTACGGCGCGCCCGCCGATTACGCCCCACCAGCCAAGCCTGTCTACCAGCGCGGCGGTGCCGGAGGCCGGGCGATCTCGGTGCTGGTGATGGCGTCGAAGACCAAGGTGTTCTGGCTTCTCGCCGGTACCTTCGCGATCTGCGGCGCGAGCACCAACGGCCTGATCGGCACGCACTTCGTCCCGGCGTCGCACGACCACGGAATGCCGATCACGACGGCCGCGTCCCTCTTGGCGTTGATCGGAATCCTCGACATGGTCGGCACCATTGCTTCGGGTTGGTTCACCGACCGGATGGACTCGCGAAAACTTCTCGGCATCTATTACCTGTTCCGCGGAATCTCGCTGCTCTTCCTGCCGCTGCTGCTCGCGAACACTGTGAATCCACCGATGATCGCGTTTGTCATCTTCTACGGGCTCGACTGGGTGGCGACGGTTCCGCCGACCGTCGCGCTGTGCCGTCAACACTTCGGCGCCGACGCCCCCATCGTGTTCGGTTGGGTGCTGGCATCGCACCAGATCGGTGCGGGTCTGGTGGCCTTCTTGGCCGGTCTCGTTCGTGATCAGATCGGCTCATACGACGCTGCCTTCTTGGTGGCCGGCGCGCTCTGCGCGATCGCCGCAGTCATGTCGTTGTTGATCGCAAAACGTCCGAAAGAGGCAGTATTGGTTGACTCTGTCTGATTCGGCACTGTGATCGGTACCACCGACGGGGTAAGTTGTGTGTAACTCCAAGAACTACTCACCAGTAGGGGTACTGAAATGCCTGCTCCGTCCGCTGCGACCTTCTCGCGGCTCGCCGAACTGATCGCCATCGACAATGTTGCCGATCGCCCGACGAAGTCCATCACCGAGGTGTTCACCGGCAAGGAGCTGGCGACCATCCCCGTCGGCACCGCCGACGACGCACTTGCGGCCATCGCCCGTGCCCGCGTCGCCCAGAAGGAATGGGCCAAGCGCTCCGTCCTCGATCGCGCCGCCGTCTTCCACCGCTACCGCGATCTCATCCTCGAGAACCGCGACGCCCTCATGGACATGGCTCAGGCCGAGACCGGAAAGTCGCGTACCGCAGCTCAGGAAGAAGTCCTCGACATCTCGATGACGTCGCGTCACTACGCACGTGTGGCGCCGAAGCTGCTGCGCCCGCGTCGCGTCTCCGGCATGCTCCCGGGTCTGACGAAGACCGTCGTCCGCTACCAGCCCAAGGGCGTAGTCGGCGTCATCTCGCCGTGGAACTACCCGATGACGCTGGCCGTGTCCGACGCCATCGCCGCGCTGCTCGCCGGTAACGCCGTTGTCCTCAAGCCGGACAGCCAGACGCCGTACTGCGCGCTCGCCTGCGTCGAACTGCTCTACAAGGCGGGTCTGCCTCGCGACCTCTTCGCCGTGGTTCCCGGGCCGGGCTCCGTCGTCGGCACCGCCCTGGTTGAGAACACCGACTACCTCATGTTCACCGGTTCCACCGCGACCGGTCAGCTCCTCGCCGAGCAGGCCGGCCGTCGACTGATCGGCTTCTCCGCCGAACTCGGTGGCAAGAACCCGATGATCGTCGCGGCCGGCGCAGACCTGCGCGAGGTCACCGACGCCGCTGTGCGTGCGTGCTTCTCCAACTCCGGTCAGCTGTGCATCTCCATCGAGCGCATCTACGTCGAAGAGTCCATCGCACCCGAGTTCATCCGCATGTTCGGTGACCGCGTCAAGAAGATGAACCTCGCCGCCGGATACGAATTCGGAATCGAGATGGGCAGCCTCGTCTCCGAGGCGCAGGTCAAGGCAATCTCCGCTCATGTCGACGACGCAGTGGTCAAGGGCGCCACCGTCATTGCCGGTGGAAAGGCCCGGCCGGACATCGGACCGCTGTTCTACGAGCCCACCCTGCTCACCGGGGTTCCCGAAGACGCCGAGTGCTACCGCGACGAGACCTTCGGGCCGCTCGTCTCGATTTACCCCGTCAAGGACGTCGAAGAGGCCATCGCTGCGGCCAACGACACCGAGTACGGCCTCAACGCCAGTGTGTGGGCTGGAAGCAAGGCTGCCGGCGAAGCCATCGCAGCGCGCATCCACGCCGGCACCGTCAACGTCGACGAGGGTTACGCACCCACCTGGGGCAGCACCGCAGCACCGATGGGCGGTATGGGTGTCTCGGGCGTCGGTCGTCGTCACGGCGCCGAGGGGCTGATCAAGTACACCGAACCGCAGACCGTTGCCACCACTCGCGTCATGAATCTCGGTGGACCGCGCGGACTTCCGGCCAAGGTGTGGGCAAAGCTCATGCCTCACGCCATCAAGATCATGTCCTGGGTTCCGGGCCGGTAACGGGTGGAAACCGCCAGCGCGTACATCGAGGCAACGCCGGTATCGGTGTGGAAGGTTGTCAGCGACATCGAAGGTATGGGTCGCTTCAGTCCTGAAAATACCGGTGGAACATGGACTTCCGGAACTCCGGGCACTGTGGGTGCAAAGTTCAAGGGCACCAACAAGCATGGTCTGATTCGGTGGAGCACGCACTGCACGGTGGTCGACGTGGTCGACTGCCGGAGGTTCTCCTTCGAATCGGACGAGCCGAAGGCCCGGTGGACATATGTGCTCGAGCCTTCGGGAACGGGCACCGTGCTTACCGAGACTCGTGAGATCTATGCGACGCCTGCGCTTTACGTGCGCATGATGTCGGGTAGCGGCCTACTCGGTCGGGGTCGAGATCAGCTGATGCAGACCGGAATGGAAACTACTCTGGCGCGCATCAAGGCGTTTCTGGAGAGCTAGAAACTTACACAAGTGGGGCTGCACTCGATTCGAGTGCGGCCCCACTTCTGTTGTTGGAGATCTAGTTTGCAGTGCTGATGAGCGCAGCGTCGATGAGCGCGGTGTAGACACGCTCCGGTTCTTCGGCGATGCGATTGAGTACGTACAGCCACCACTGTGTTCCGAAGATGACGTATTCGCGTGTGGTGAAGCCTGCTCCTCGGAGTGCGTCCAGTTGCTCGGTGCCTAGGCCGAGCAGCATCTCGAACTCGACGTGCTCGCCTCTGAGCTTCGAATCATGTTCGGCGCGTAGTGCTTCGAGGATGTCGCGGTCATGCGTCGCGATGGAGACCTGGTGACCCGATTCGACGATTCGGGCTGCGTAGTCGAGATACGCGCTGCGCAGTTCGGCACTACCGCGTGGGTAGGCGACGGACTCGGCTTCGAGGAAGGCGCCCTTCACGAGACGGATGCGACCGGGTCGGTCCAGCAGAGCGGCGAGATCCTTTGCCGTGCGGTGCAGTCGGGCCTGAACGGTGATCCCCACGTGAGTGAAGCGCTCGGCCAGCCGCGCGTGCATGTCGAGGACCAGGTCGGTGCGATCGGACGCTTCGGCGGAGATGATCAGCTCGGCACCTGCGCGTTCCGTGGCCTCGGCCAGGCGCACGACATTGCGAAAGCACTGCTCCGGATCGATCACCAAGCCGATGTGCGAGAGGTCGAACGACACGGTGCTCTCGACACCCGACGTGCCGATTCGTTCCGCGAGTTCCACGAAAACATCGGTTTCGGCGTTCGCGAGCTCGGGATCCCGGACGCTTTCCCCGGTGTATTCGATGCTCGCCTTGTGTCCTCGCGCGAAGATCGAGGGGAGGCGGTCGAAAGCGTCGTCGATGGTTTCGCCGCCGATGTAGCGAGCGGCGACTTTCCGTGCGAGTGCTGCAGTCGCAGCGTCCGCCATGGTGCGTTCTTTCAGGGATTCGTCGAGTGCGAGGCGGCGTAGGACGTCTGCGGCCTGGGCTTGTAGATCCGTGTTCACGGCTTCAGCGTATCCGGACGAGGGTGCGGGAATTATTCTCCAGACCCTTGCGTTCGATCTATTGTCGATATATCGTCGATACGTCAAACAAACACAGACAGTCCAGGAGGACAACATGTACGCCCCACACAACAACCCAGAAATGCAAGAACGTCGCGAGCATGGCCGCCGAGGCCCGCATCGTGGACACGGTTTCCGTCGAGGATTCGAGGGCGAGCGACCCGAGGGTCGCTTCGAAGACCGAGCAGAAGGACGCCCCGAAGGCCGGCGCGGTCGGCCCGACCAGCGCGGACACGGTCGGCCGGGTTTCGGTGAAGCCGGCGCAGCGCTCCGTCCCGCGATGGGCCTACTCCGAGGTGCCGCTGTCGCGGTAGCCGCAGGTGGGACCGCTGAGCAGGTAGCCAAGGCCGAGGCAATTCTCGCCGAGGCACGCCGAGCACTGTTCGAGATGCTGGCGGAAAAGCCGGCTGACGCGCAGCAGGCTCACACAGAATCTACCGACACGCTGCCGGCAGAGTGATCACGGCGCTCAGGCGCCGACGGTGACTTCCTCGCTGTTCATGCCGGAAACGTGGCCGTCGGCGCCCTCTCGCCAGTACCCGACAACATTGTGCTTGTCGCGAGCTATTCCTCGAACTTCCCTCAGATGCTTACGAATACGACGGCTGGTTGCGCTTTCGCACGCCACCCACGCGTAGACGTCGGCCGATTCGGATTCGGGAAACTCGACCTTCTCCACAGCCTCGAACAGTGCGCTCGGCGCCTTTCCGAGGCCACTCCCCACGAGCCACGTGTACGTGACGTCGCCGCGAGTGACAAATTCCTGTCGATCCTCTTCGGTTTCGACCTCGATGATCGCCTGTGCGACATCGCCTTCACGAAGTTCTTCGACAATCCTGCCCAGTCCGGGGAGACCCGTGGCGTCTGCGACCAGCAGCTGCCAGCGAGGACCCGCCGGTGCTTGGTAGTGGGACCGCGAACTGTCCGACCAGAAGACGCCTAGTAGGTGACCTGGTTCGGCCCGCAGGGCCCAATCCGCTGCAATACCGCCAGGGTGCACGACGAAGTCGATGTCCAGACGTCGGCCGCCGTCGTGCACCTTGCGCACGGTGTAGTGCCGCCACGGTGGCTCGGTTCCGAGATCGGCCTTGCCGTAGTCGGGATTGTTGAAGTAGTCGTATTCTGCTTCTGTTTCACCGGGTTTCGGGAATGCGAGGTCGATGCGCTCGTCGCCTTGTCCGCCGGTCGGCCAGTGCCAGTCGCCTTCTGCCTCGATGCTGATTCGCCGCATGTGCGGGGTCAGGGACGTGACGGTGACAACGCGGGCGGGTTCGCAGAAAGACATGCCTCGACCCTATGGGTCCGGCGTGTCGAAGTGGAGACAGATGCTGTCGCAAGACGGACATCGAGCGCAGCCGAAAAGGCCAGCGTATGCCCCGGGGCATGATTCTTCCCCGGTGCACACGCTGGCCTTTTCAGTTATGTCGGTTCACGCCGCTGTCGGTGGGCTGTTCCCACCGATCGGCTGTTGATACGGATCGATCGACATCGGTGGATAGAACACTGTTTTCCGATCCGGCCCGATCTCCACCCGCCATTCGGTGTGGTGCATCGTCCGGTGGTGATGACCGCACAACAAGATCAGGTTGTCGAGATCTGTTGGGCCACCATCGTTCCAGTGAACAATATGATGGGCATCGCACCACCCCGATGGTGTCCCGCATCCCGGAAACGCACACCCACCATCACGAACCGCCAACGCCCGCCGCTGGGGTACCGTCGCGGTCCTTGCTTCTTTGCCGCAGTCGAGCGGAACACCGTTCTCGTCCAGGAGGATCCGGGTGACGGTGCAGTCGCACGCCAGCATCCGGGCAGTATCGATACTGATCGGGCCCACCCAATCCGCCCACGCGAACCCCAGTTCCTGAGTCGACGGCAAGAGGTCCTTCAACGCCTTGAGGTCGGTCATGTCTTTCGCCGACGCGGTAACGGTGATGTGTGGTTTCACTCCGCCCTCGATCGGACCCAACCCCGCCCGCTCGTACCGCCGCAGTAGTTCGCAAAACCCGTCCGCGCGCCGTAGCGCCGGCGTGCGGGTGTCCTTGACGCCGTCCTTCTCCGGCGTCGGAGCCGACAGACTCGACAACAACGTGAGCAGACGCGCCCCGTTCACGGCATCCAAATCACCCTTCACCGACACACGCCCGTACAAGCCTTTCGAGGCGTAGAACTCGTTACGCTCCGAATCCTCACCCACCGGAACGCCGTCCTCACGCTTGCCGTACTGCTTCTCGATCCGCCGGATCGCCGCCCGCACCGCATCACAATCCGCAATGTTCTTCGACGCCAAACCCAACAGAATCCCGCGAGCCTTGTCCACATCCGCCAGGGTCATGTTCTTCGGCGGATGCTGACAAAACGACGCCACCTGCCGCGCCTTCAACGCATCCACGTCACCGCGATGGAATGCATCCGCGACAACAGGTTCGAGCATCAACAACCGCGCCAACCCGACTAGCAGGCTGCACTCACCGATCTCCAGATTCGTCGAACCATGCAACCACTGCGCGATCGCCCGAAAACCCTTCCCGCCGAGAACCTCACGGGAAAACATCTCCACGATCAACAACACCATCCGCGACTGCAACTCGTGCCGGGCGCGCGCCAGATCCAGAACCTCACTCTTGAGGTCCTCGCCATCCAGCTGCCACGCTTCCCGACTGTCCATGCTCAAAGTCTAATCGAACAAAGTTTCGAACACAAGAGAATCGCAGGCGAAAATTGCTGCTGTCCAGCTACTTTCGACAATTCGGGCAAATGTCAGATCGAACCCAGCTCCCGCGCACGAGCTACCGCCGACGTCCGCGACTTCACTCCCAACTTGCCGAAGATGTGAACCAGGTGCGACTTGACCGTGGTCTCACTCAGGAACAGTTCTTTGCCGATCTCTCGGTTGGAGCGACCCGCCGCCACCAACTTCAGAACTTCGATTTCCCTTGGGCTGAGGCTGGTTTCGGGTTTGCGTACCCGAGTCATGAGCTTCGACGCGATGGCGGGGGAGAGAACGCTGTCCCCGCTCGCAGCGGCGCGGACGGCTGACAGCAACTCGACCGGTGGTGTGTCCTTGAGTAGGTACCCGCTGGCCCCGGCCTCGACAGCGCTCAAGATGTCTGCATCCGTGTCGTAGTTGGTCACGACGAGTACGTGCGGCGGATTCGGAAGCGCGCACACCGCGCGGGTGGCGTCGACGCCCGTCTTCCCGGGGCCGAATCGCAGGTCCATGAGCACGAGGTCGACCGGCGTGGTGGCGCAGAAGGCTATGGCTTCCTCGGCGGTGCCCGCTTCGCCGACTACCTCGATGTCGGCTTCGCTTTCGAGCAGCGCTCGTAGCCCGGCGCGCACGATCGCGTGATCGTCGGCGAGCAGCAGGCGGATCACGGTTCGCCGACTTCGAGAGGAAACGTCACTGCGACGGCCGTGTGTCCCGGCTCGGACTCGATGGAGAAGATCCCGCCCTGCAGTTCGACGCGCCGGCGAATTGCATTGAGGCCGAAAGATTCCGCCGGGCCCCGTTCGAGAACTGCCACGTCGAAGCCGCGACCGTTGTCGACCACGTCGAGGCTGACGGTGTCGTCGGAATAGGTCAGTGTCACAGCCATTCTGGTTGCATCGGCATGGCGGAGAACATTGGACACCGCGCCCTGAGCGATGCGCACCAATGTTGCTTCGAGGGGCATCGGCAGCCGCACTGCCTCGCCTTCGACGACGGAGCGCGCTTCCAGTTCAGGACTGCTCGCGCGTTCGCAGATTCGACGAAGCGCGTCGGCGAGCGACTGACCGTCCAAGGCCGCGGGCGTCAATTCGGCTATGAGTTGGCGGGTTTCGGCAAGACTGTCCGCGGCAGTTTCCCGTGCGAGGCTGATCTGACGGATGGCCGGGCTGTCCGGATCGGCGCGTTCGGCAGCGTGAAGGAGCATCTGGATGCTCGAAAGTCCCTGGGCCACGGTGTCGTGAATCTCGGCGGCGAGTCTTTCACGTTCCGCGAATTTTCCGGCATCGCGAGACGTCGACGCCAATTCTTCACGAGTATTCATCAACTCGTCGATGAGACGACCGCGCTCGGCTGCCTCGCGGTACAGCGCTTGATATCCGAGGCCGATTGCAACCGCTACGGCAGCGCCGATGATCGGGCCGACGGCGCCGGCAATCGTCCATCCACGATGCAGGCCGGTGCCGACCACGGCGACAGCCGTTGCCGCGGTGACGGCGAGAAGACTCCAGGGGCGTCGCAGAATATGGAGATAGAGGAAGAAGAGTCCGAACGCGAGGTAGGCGGCGTCGGCGGATACCGCCATCGTCGCGATCCAGACGAGGGTCAGCACGGCCAGCCACCAGCGGGCAGCGTTGCCGCGCAGCCTTTTGGCGACCCCGAAAAGATAGACGGCAACAAAGATCACGGCCAACGCGATGATTGTTGCGGTCAGGTCGGATTCGTCGATCAGCGCTCGAAGAAACACCACACCGGCCAGCGCCATGACAAGGACATGCAGGCCCAGTTGTAGGCCGGCGAAGACAGGCGTGAGCGGCGATCGGTGCATCTCGCCCAGCTTAGCGAGGTTCGGGCCTGGTTCATCCATCAAAAGTTGTAAACCGGGATGGTTCTTTCGAGCGCTGGAATGTCGATCCGAGGTGCGATGGAAAGAGTCTGCATCCGCGAGAGCGTAGAGGCAAGCACAGGAAAGGAATTCACAGTGTTTGTCGCAATGAGGGACTTACGGGCAGCGCGAGGTCGTTTCGCGCTGATCTCCGTCGTGGTTCTGTTGGTTGCACTTCTGGTCAGTTTTCTCAGCGGGTTGACTGCAGGACTTCGCCATCAGAACGTGTCGGCCATCGAGGCCATGAATGCCGACACGGTGGTGTTCGCCGACACCGGAGCCGGGGCGTCGTTCGACGAGTCGGCGCTCACGCAGGACCAGGTCAACGCTTGGACCTCCACGTCGAAGGACGTCGATCCCATCGGAATCGGTCGCGGGAAAGCGGGATTGGCCGACGGAAATCAGAAGTCGGTGGCCCTGTTCGGCGCTGATGGCGGTTTCGGTGACGTGACGCCGTCGGCGTCAGGCACGGTGGTGTTGAGCGAAGGTGCCGCCCGCGATCTGGGGGCGGGCGCCGGCGATCAGGTGAGTGTCGGTACGCAGCAGTTCACCGTCAGCGCCGTTCGCGGTGACGACTGGTACAGCCATTCGCCCGTCGTCTGGATGACGCTCGACGACTGGCAGGCGGCCAATCCACGCGGCGGAGTTGCGACAGTACTGGCTGTCACCGGAGCCTCCGACGCTTCCGCAACGGACAAGGCGGCTGCGACGACGTCGACGACGGTCAGCGGTTCGCTCGACGCGATCGGTTCGTACAAGTCGGAGAACGGGTCGTTGACGTTGATGACGCTCATGTTGTTCGCGATCTCAGCCCTGGTGATCGGTGCGTTCTTCACGGTGTGGACGATCCAGCGAACTCCGGACATCGCGACGCTGAAAGCGCTCGGTGCGACTACCGGTTCGCTGGTGCGCGACGCACTGGGTCAGGCGCTCATCGTTCTGATTGCCGGTGTCACCGTCGGAATCGGGCTGACGGCCGTGGCCGGATCGCTGATCGGTGACGCCATGCCGTTTGTCCTGGACGCATCCACCACCGTCGTACCTGCCGTGGCATTGATCGGGCTCGGTCTGCTCGGCGCGGCCTTTGCACTTCGATTCCTCTCGACCACCGATCCACTCACAGCATTGGGGAGCGCACGATGACCATGACAACCGGCACCACAGTTCTCGACATCCAGAACGTCGATCTGACGTTTCCCGATGGGCAATCGCGGGTGACGGCGCTGGACGACGTGTCTCTGCGACTGCACCGCGGCGAGATCGCCGCGATCACCGGGCCCTCGGGTTCGGGCAAGTCCAGCCTGTTGGCGGTGGCGTCGACGCTGATCCGTCCGGATTCCGGGCACGTCTATCTCCGGACGCCGGAAGGCAGCACCGACATCGCTGCGCTGAGTCGGCGGGCGGCGTCGGAGCTGCGACGCTCGTCGATCGGCATCGTCTTCCAACAGTCGAACCTCGTGTCTTCGCTGACTGCACTGGAGCAGCTCGAGGTGATGGCGCATCTGGGGCAGTCCGTGTTCACGTCACGGGCCCGTCGCAAGGCCGTGAAATCAAAAGCGATGGATTTGCTGGACGCTGTCGGGCTCGCGGATCAGAGCGGAAAACGGCCGTCCCAGCTGTCGGGCGGGCAGCGACAGCGCGTCAATCTCGCGCGAGCATTGATGAACGATCCGCAGCTTCTCGTGGTCGACGAGCCCACGAGTGCGCTCGATCAGGAGCGCGGTGCCGCTGTCATGGATCTGATCATCGGCGTGGTGCGGGAACGCGAGGCGGCAACCCTTCTCGTGACACACGACCGAAGTCACCTGTCTCGGATGGATACTGTCTATCGTGTTGTTGACGGTTCCTTGGCGGAGGATCAGGAGGCGCTCGCGGCGTGACTCAGGCGGGCACGATTCGGGCATTCGTCACTGCATCCGGGCGGGAAGTCAACCCGCGATTTGCTGGGCAGTTAGACTGTTGTCGACTCGGGCAACTTGAGAGGACGTGTTATGGAACGCCGCCGCAACGTTGCGCAGCCGCCACAATCGCCGATTGCGGATCTGGAGCAGATGCCTGCCCTGATTCTCCTCGACCGGCTTCCGGTGCCGGTCATGGCCGTTCACCGCGACGGCAGCATCGTTTTTGCCAATCCGTCCTTCGCTGACATGCTGGGATATCCCAAGAAGGCCGTCTCGGCGTTGCGTTTGCAGGACATCCTCTACGACAAGGATGCCGACGACGTCAGTGCAGAGCAGGCCCATCGTGAACTGAGTTCCGAGCCGGGCTCGGTCAAGGAGTTCGTGCACTCCGACTCCACGTTGGTGCGCGCGACGGTCAGCCAGTCTCTGCTCCGACGGGACGACGACACGATCACCCTTGCCGTCCTCCACGATCTGACGGAGCGCCTGTGGAACAACCCACGGCACATCGACGACAAGCCCACCAAGTAATCCCAGCTACTTCCGGGATTTGACGGTTCGGTCCAGGCCGAGGGTGGCGGCAAGGGTGTTGACCACCCATTCTTCGTACTGTTGGCCGGTCCAACCCGCGCCGACCACGAGGTCTGTGTAGGTCTCGGGACTGAGCAGCGTGAGTGCGACGTTCACGGCTGTTTCGAGGTCGACGGTTGGCGCTTTTTCGACGATGCCGACCATCAGATGTTCCTGCACCGTGCGTCTCTGAGTGCGGTTGATTTGCCACAGACGGGCGGCGTCCTCGTCGGCGGAAGCGGCGGCCCGCAGTGCCAGCAGGATGTCTGCGGTGCGTTCCAGAATGAGCCGTCCGTGGTGAACCTGAATCCGGAGTTGCCCGAGTGGATGTGGGGCGCCGAGTGCTGCCGCCACCCACGGACGGTCGAGAGTTGCCGTCTTTTCCTCGTCGCCCGCAACGGCCACGTCGAGCAGTGCTGACAGCACGCTCGGCTTGTTGCCGAACACGAAATAGACACTCTGCACCGACACGCCCGCCGCCGCGGCAAGCTGCTTGATCGTGGCGGCCGCGTAGCCGGGATCGACAAAAACCTCACGCGCTGCCTCGATGATCTTGCGCCGCGCCGACGTGTCTTCCCGAAGAACCTCAGTCATGATTAGAGTCTAACTCTAGAGTCGAACTCTAGCGACTCGGGAGGCGAAGTAATGACGAAGGTTCTTGTACTCGGTGGCTACGGTGCCGTCGGGATTCCCCTGATGAAACAACTCGCGAAGGTCCCCGAAATCTCCGCGTACTCCGCCGGCCGTGACCCTGCCCGCGCGGACGTCGTCGTTGATCTTAAAGAACCAGGCGCGTATTCGACTGTGGTTCGAGACTTCGATGTCGTGGTGAATGCGTCGGGTTTCGAGGATGTTCGCCTGGCCGACGAAGCGGTACGCGGTGGGGCGGCATTCGTCGACATCACGGCGACCTCGAGCTACTGCGAAGAATTGGAAGCGGTCGACGGACCCGTTCTCATGGGCGTCGGGTTGGCGCCGGGATTGACCAGTGTCCTTGCAACCGAGGCGCATCGACTCGGCGACGGACCCGTGGACATCCTGATCGGCCTCGGCGGTGGAGAACTACACGGGCCGGCCGCAACGGCGTGGACGTACGGGATGTTGGGCACGAGGTTTCCTGATCCCGACGGACGATCGGTCCGCAACTACACCGGGATGAAGACGTTTCGAATACCGGCCGATGCGACCGGCTACCGCACCGGTCCTGCTGTGCGGGCCGACTTTTCGGACCAGCATGCGTTGACGCGAGACCTCGGTGTTCCGGTCAGGACGTACCTGCGATTGGACACGTCCACCGCGACGCTCGGACTTGCGGCCATGACGTGGGCACCCGCTCTACAGAAGGTCGTGCCGAAGAAGCTGTGGGGCTCGGATCGTTGGGTAGCGATGGCCCGAGCGGATACCGGCCCGGCGCTGTGGGTTTCGGGGCGTAGCCAGTCGGTCGCGACGGCAGCTATCGCCGCGCGCGCCGTGCAGGTGATTCGGGATGCCGCGATCTCGAAGCCGACGTGGTTCCACGCGGTGGAAACCACCGAGTCGTTGCAAGCGGCGGTTCCCGAACTGTCAGTGCGGCAATGGGATGGTGCGAGCCGATCGTCCGGCAAGACTGTCCACTAGTCGGGGCGAGCCGAGAAACGGCAATCCGGCGGCCGCATTGGTGAGACAACCGGGTACGACGACGCGGACGACGTGCAGGCCGGCGTGGAGAACATCAGTTGTGGTGAGATCGACCCATGCCGGCCGGAAACCGGCTGCCGTCAGAGCGCTTTCGGTGCCGGCGGCTGATGTCAGAGAGTCGAGTCCCACCTCGCCGACGACGGCACCGACCAGCTCACTCTCGAATCGTGCTTGGATCTCCGGGTCCAGGTGAAGTTGCAAGTGGCATCCGTAGTCCATCACGTCGGCAAAATCCGATCGGTAGGCGCCTGCATAGCTTCGGTCAGCTCGCCAAGGCGCAAGCGGACTGGTCGGGGAGGCCGCGGCTCGACCGATGCCGCTCTGCGGGTTGTCGTAGTCGGCGGAAAGCAGCTGCAGCTGAAGCGCTTCGCCGAGTGACTTGAACGCAGCGGTCTGGGCGTCTTCGTGGCAAGCGGTACCCATGGTCGAGTATCCGGTCAGTCGGTCGCAAACCAGGGCGCCCAGGACGGGGATCTCAAAATCACTCTCGAATGAAATCCACCTGGTCGAGAGGCTGTCGTGATTGCCCAGTCGAAGAAGCGCCTCGGGCATGCCGGTGACGACCCGAACACCACGCCGCCCGGTCCAGGACAGCGTCATCGCGTCTCGTTCGACTATCTCGCGCAAGGCATTGTCGATTGCGAACTTCACCGAGGGTCCGGCGGCGAGACCCGCCTGAGCTACCGGAGAGATCGCCGGACCCGTCCGGGCGACGAAATGAGGATACGAACCCCAGACGAGTTCGGCCGGTACCCAGATATCCGAACCCGTGATCAGGTCGGCTCCGCGAGTCCAGTCCATCTCCAGATCGTCGGTTGGTTCGACGAACGGGAACTGTGGCCGCGCGTACTGGGCAGTATCGAAACGCGCGAGTTGTGACAGGTCGATGCTTGCTCCGATCATCGCTTCGGCGGACTCGCGGACGATCGGTTTGGCGACGATGTTGCCGCAATACCGTTCCACCGCTTCGCCTATCGCAGCTGCGGTAGGCCGCGCACGGTCACCCAGATCGAAGCAATATCCGGCGCCGGCCGAGTCACTGGGCCAGGGTGAAAAGCGTGCTGAATCACTGACATACGAGTGAATCAGCTTGAACTCGGGCGGAAAGTGCTGGGGAACAACGGCGTCGACCAACTCTCGAATGATCCCAGTTCGGCGGTCGACGAGCGAAGATGTCATGCGAGGGGGACCGGCAGATGCAGATGGGTGGTCGATGCGCTGGTCAATCTGCTACCTCCAAGAAGGGGAAAAGCTGCTGGGGCGTTGTTGTACAGGCCCGGAGTCAGGATGCGGACGACGTGCAACCCGGCAATCGAGATGTCGCCGGTGGTGAGATCGACGGAAATCGGCTGGTGTCCCCGTGACATCAGAAGCGCTACGAGAGAAGCCAGATCCAACGGCGCTTCGTCGGGAATCTCTGATACCGAGAGTGTTTCGGTGTAGTCGAAGAGATGTTCCTCTGCGGCCAGGGCCATCACGGGATCGAGATAAAGTTGGGCGACGGTCGGCAGATCGACGATGTCTTTCCATTGCGGATCGAACTCGTCCCGGTAACGACGGTCGGCCCGAAAGGGTTTGTACAGGTGCGCCGGCAGCGTTCCGTCCGCCACGCTGCGCCAGGTCGGCCCGTCGGGGTCGGCGAGGTCGATCGTGATGGCAAGTACGGCATACGCCTCGACAAGCGCCTTCGAGACTGCCGCCTCCACCGTCGGTCGACAAGCTGTGCCCAGCGCGACCAGTCCACGTCGGTCATCGCGGATCCACGCTGCGGCGACGGGAATGCCGAAGGGGGAGGGAAGCAGCAGCACTCGAACGCTCCGGGTCTGGCTCTCCAGATCCCCGAGTTGGCGGTGCGCAGGCAACCGCTCCCAGTCGGAAAGCTCGATCGCCGGCTGTGACCGGTCCCCGCACCACCACAGCGCGGTGGCATCGCGTTCGAGAAGTTCCAGCAGAGCTGACATCTCGGCCTCGTCGCGTGAGCGTCCCGCTGCGATTCCGGCGTACTGCAACGACGCGATCGGTGGCTCGTAGCGACGGGTGCCTGTGTAGTACCCGAGATAAGTCAGGGCCGCAGGCACGTAGGTGGGCACCTTTTCGTCCATGGTGTGACCCAATGCCCAGCGAATGTTCAGATCAGAGGTGAAGGGAACAAAGGGGAATCCGGGAAGGCAGTACTGATCCTCGCTGTACAACGCAAATTCAGCGGGATCGACGACCCGTGAGCCGGCCAGTTCCAGCGCTGATGCACTGCTGCGGACCAGATCCTCGGGGACCACGTTGCCGCAATATCTTTCGACGGCCTCACCGGTCGCCGCCCCGCGAGCTGCTGCATCGTCGCGTATCGAAGCCCCGAATCCGTAAGGGTCCGCGCGAAACAGTGAACCGCTGCCGCCGAAGTTTCTGGTGTCGGCCACCCTCGCGGCCCAACCGACCCAGCCTGTCGGCATGTCCGAGCGAATGTGTGGTTCCAGTGAGGTCAGCACGCCGCTCCGGGCGTCGACCAGCAAGTCATCCACCGGCAGTTCCTCCGAGTATCGGCAGGGTCAACGACCCGGAAAATGATTGGTGCAGTGCGGTACTGCGTGTTCCTCGATAGCGATCACCGTCTCCGAGATTGCGTGCGAGTCGTGGGAAGTCCGAGCCGGCGATCCGCAGCGTCAAGACATCACCCGCGCGCACAGTGTGCAACACGGGATCCAGATCGATTGTCACCATCGTCGGCTGCACGCTGACGCCCGCGCCCCGTGCGACCGACCTGGTGACTCCAGCGGCATCTACGACGCTCAGCTCGACGATCCAATCGGCTTCGCCCTCGGGCGAGTGCACTTTCAGCTCCACCGATGGTGTTCCGGAGAGTACGGAGTCGTGCTTGATATCGAAAGTCCAGAAAACACAGTCGTTTCGGGCCCTTGAGGCCTCATACAGGAAGGTGTAGGCCGCATCCTTCCGATCTGGTTCGAGACGAACGCGATTCGCACCCGTGACATACGGTTCGCTCGACCAATCGCCTGCACCCCGGTCGAATACCCGATTGATGGTCACGGGCCGCGCCGAGAATATCGATTCCATCCACTCGACCTGAAGGCGGCCGAAACTTGTCTCGCCGACCATTCCAGGGCGGAGGTCGTGCGCCCAGGGGCCCACGATCAAACTCTGCGGCCCGCGCCCAACGGACGTGAAGTGCCGCAGTGTCTCCCGAATCATCGCATCGTCCCAACCGCCGATGTGCAGCCCGGCGATGTCGAGTTCGGAGAGTTCGTCCGCGGACACCAGATCATCGCCACCGAAGTCTTCGCGTTTACGAGCGCGAAGGATCGGCGTCAACCAGCCCGGTGAATCGGAGGTCAGACCGACTTTCTCGATCATCGACTGCACCGGGAGATGTTCCAGCAAAGCTGAATCCGAACGCATCAGTTCAGGGATGAAACCCTCACGAGAGGAAGACGAATCTCCGTGCTCGCCCCACCACGCCAGATGCTCGGCGAGGAGAAGTATCCCCGAGGGATCACGTTTGACGCGGTCGCTTCCGATGGTCGGCACCTTGGAGACGACGCCGTCTACACGAAATGACCGATCGGCGCTGTTGGTCTCGGCAGCAAATGCCCAGGCGGTTCCGGCCGCATACGAAGCCCCGCTTGCGATGACGCACTCCGGTGTCCACGGCTGATCCTGCAGCCACTCGGCAAGGGCGGCGCTGTCCTCGCGCTCGTGGACGTACGGTTCCCAAGATCCGGTGGAATCGTGCCGTCCACGTACGTCCTGACAGATGAAGGCAATTCCTCGTGATCGCCATTCGAGCCCCTCCGCCAGATGCCATCCACGCCCGTACGGGGTGCGGATCACGATCAGTCCCCGCGGTGAAGAATCCGGTGGGAGAAGCACATCCGTAGCCAACGAAGAACCGTCTGCCGCCGGGATCTTCACTCCGAGTGAGATCACCGGAGCGTCGGCGCGGGTTCGAGAACGCCGCCGGGCAGTGGTAGCACGGGATGGCGAGTCATCATGAGGGTTCGCGGATTCATCCGGATCTGGTGGTGAAGGTGTGATGGCGGTGCGCCATGTACACCAGCCACGACGTCCGAACATGCAAGCGCACTGGCCATTGCGGCTGCGGTGGGTTCAAGTTCGAGCGGGCGAGGTTCGCTGCCGGCGAGGTGATTCCACAGTGCCTGCAGATGATTCGGGACGCGCGACGCGGCAAGCCGTCGACCGCAGACGTCCCGGTAGCTTGCGCTGCCGATACCGTCGAAGAAGGGTCCGATGCAGATCTCACCCAGCTCCGCGTGGACGGTTTGCCACGGTGTTTGGTTTCGGCGGCACCAGGTATCGAGTTCCGACCACTCGTCGCGAGGAGGAGCCCCGGCAACCGACAGTACGAGGTCCGACGACGCAACGTCGTCTTCGATTGGCGCAGTAGTGGATACGACCTCGAGATGCGGAAGAGCCTTGGAGAGCAGGGCGATGCAAGCATCGGCAACGGGCCCGATCCCGTCCATCAGCACACGCTGTGGGCGCGGAATCTCCGGCGCTTGACCCGGAACAACCAGCACGCCGCGAGAGACGAGGGCGTCGGCGATCTCGATAGCTCCCGGGCCGAGCACCGAACCAGAGCGCCTGAGAAAGTTGTCGAGTTCCGCGAGGTCTTCGGCCGGCGCGCCGATCGTGACCGCGTTCTCGTCCGGTGTCAGGTAATGCCAAGTGCCGTCCGGGGTCGGATACAGCTGGTGTCCGTCGGCGAGGGCGTACACGGATCTCCTTGTCGGTGCCCGCACCCGACGAGTCGGATGCGGGCGGGGTCATCGGCAGATCAGACTGTCGAAACAGTCTGGATCAGGGGAGGTTTCAGCTCTGGAAGCTGAACGGGTTGTCGACGAGGGCGTTGGTGCCCACACCCTGCAGGGCGTGTGCGGACGTTGCCTCGGCAACCGGCTCGAAGGTGAACGGGTTGTCGACGAGAGCGTTGGTGCCGACGCCCTGGAGTGCATTGGCCGGAGCCGAGTTGGAGACGCTGTCGAACGAAATGTTGCTCATTGTCATCCCTTCCGTAATGGAAACCATTTCCATTACGATGCCACCGTACGAAAGATCGCCACGGAGAGCAACAGGTACAAGAGAGTGCATACATGAGCGAGACCCCGACGACGGGATCCGTCGAAGCGCAACCACATGTCTTTCGGGACAGATCGTTTCGATTGTTCTTCACGGCTCGTACGATTGCCGTAGCCGGTGCGGCGGTCACCGGAGTGGCCATGCCGATCCTGGTGTTCGACATCAGCCGGTCTCCGTTTCTCACCTCGCTCGCGGCTGCGGGGACGGTTCTGCCGTATCTCGTGTTCGGCTTGTTCGCCGGCGCCGTGGCAGACCGAGTCAACCGACGGACGGTCATCCTGTGTGCGCAGGCCGTTGCTGCACTTGCCTTGGCGAGTATTCCGGCAGCGCAGGCACTCGGCGTATTGACGGCGTGGCATGCCGTCGGCGTATCGATGTGCATCGGAACGTGTTTCGTGTGGTTCGACGCCGCTGCTTTCGGAGCGCTGCCTGCTCTGGTCGGTCGGCAGAGGATACCGGCGGCCAACAGCGCGCTGTGGACGTCCAGCACGCTGATCGATGTTGTCTTTCCGGCGATAGCCGGCGTGCTCGTGGCCTCGATCGGCCCGGCCTACGCATTGGGTGCTGATGCACTGGCTTACGTACTGGCCGGGCTGGCCATGGCCTCGATCGGAGCCTCGTTTTCGATTACTCCTGCGGCGCCGAAGAAGTCGGGAACCGGAATTGCGCGTGACATACGCGAAGGCCTCAACTTCCTCTGGCAGTCGCCGCTTCTGCGGGCCTTGACCGGCGTCGGCTTCGTCAATTCGCTGACGCAGGGTGCGGTTACGGCGCTCCTGGTGGTGTACGCATCCGAGAGGCTTGGGATTTCGACGTCGAGTCCGATGATCGGCGCCGTGTGGACGGCCGTCTCCGTGGGTGGAGTGGTCGGGGCGCTCGTGCTTCCACGCCTACCGGCGCAGTGGCCGGTCGGGGCGATCACTGTCGGGGCGCTGACCATCGCCCCGGTGGTGCTGTTCGTCGTTGCGACAACCGGCAATACCGGCGCCGCGATCACGGCGCTCGTCGTCTACTCCGGCTGTGCGACCGTCACCATCCTCAATGGCATCGGTGCACGTCAGCGCCTGACTCCGGATCGTCTGCAGGGGCGCGTGAACACCACGGCGAGGATGGTCGCCTGGGGTGGTTCGCCGGTCGGCGCCTTGATTGCCGGGGCAATCGCAGGACGCTGGGACATCGGCACCGCCTACCTCGTTGCGTGCATCTTTGCGCTGGTCGGGGCGCTCTTCGCGTGGGCGAGCGCGCTGCGGACCGACCCTTACCCGCACAGATGAGCATGTGACTATTAATGAAAACGACTGTCGTTATGGTTAGATCCACCTGTTCATGACTGCGAACCCCACCGACTCAGGAGTGCGATGACGCTGACCAGCGAGGCAGCACCACGAGTGCCGTCGCGTCCACATCCCGTCGGCGAGCGCGGGTACGTCCCGTTTCTGTTGGCCACGGCGGTTGTGCTTGTCGCGGTCTCCACCGTCGCGGTGTGGTCGGGTGCCGCGTCGGTGTCCTTTGCCGACGTGTTCGCGGTGTTGTACGCACACGTCGGCGGTCCGCCGGTCGACCCGCTGCTCGATCGGATCGTGTGGGGATTGCGGGTACCGCGCATTCTGATAGCGGCATTGGCGGGCGCCGGATTGTCGTTGGCCGGCGCCGTGCTGCAAGCGTTGGTGCGCAACCCGATTGCCGATCCGTACATTTTGGGCGTGGGTTCCGGAGCATCCTTCGGTGCAGTACTGATCATGACGACCGGCATCGGCACCGGCCTGTCGATCGGTGTCCCGGTGGCAGCCTTCCTGGGGGCCATGATCTCCCTGATCGCGGTTCTCGTACTGGGTCGGCGAGAGGGAATGCTCGTCCCGCTGCGCATGGTCCTGGCCGGAGTTGCCATCGGCTATCTGCTCTCGGCTGCAACAAGTTTTGTGCAGTTGCGCGCCGATCCGAGTCAGCTTTCGGGAGTGCTCTTCTGGTTGCTGGGCTCGGTGAGCGGGGCCAGTTGGTCGGATCTCGGTGTGCCCGCCGCGGTGATCACCGTCTGTGCGGCAATTCTGTTGACACAATCGCGCCAACTCAACGCGTTGGCCATGGGAGACGAGAGCGCGCAATCGGTCGGCGTGGACGTGCGCCGTACCAGGTTGCTACTACTGGTGATCGCGTCGTTGCTGACCGCGGTTGTTGTATCCGTCGCCGGGGGAATCGGTTTCGTGGGGCTGCTCGTGCCGCACGCCGTACGACTTCTGGTCGGTTCCGATCACGGCAAGCTGCTCCCCGCGACCGCGTTGGTTGGTGCCACCTTCCTGGTGATCGTCGATCTTGCGGCTCGGATGTTGGATGCGCCCAACGAATTACCACTCGGGATCATCACCGCCGGATTGGGTGCACCGTTCTTCCTCTGGTTGCTTCGACGGGACGGCGGTGCGCAGTCATGAGATTGTCGGCCAGCGGAATTCACGTCGTTCGGGGCGGACGCCTCGTGGTTTCGGGTGTAGACCTCGAAGCGCCCGAGGGAAGCGTGGTCGGACTCGTCGGACCGAACGGCAGTGGAAAGTCCTCCCTCCTTCGCGCGTTGTATCGCTCGATGAAGCCGCGAAGCGGAATCGTGAAGGTGGACGAGGTGAATGTTTGGGACGATCTCTCGCCCCGATCGGCAGCACGCATCATCGGTGTTGTGGGGCAGGAGCATTCATCCGATTTCTCGTTCAGCGTCCGCGAGGTGGTTGCAACGGGTCGGACGCCGCATCACAGCGCGTTCTCTCGACTCGGCGAGATCGACCGAGACATCGTCAGCGCAGCACTGGTGCGAACCGGCATGCAGGGCTTTGGATCACGTCTCTTCGCCGAACTGTCCGGCGGAGAAAAGCAGCGTGTGATGTTGGCCCGGGCGATCGCTCAACAACCGTCGGTGCTGGTCCTGGACGAGCCCACCAACCACCTCGACATCCGTGCTCAACTCGAATTGATGGAATTGGTCGCCGAACTCGGTACCACGACGATTGTCGCGATCCATGAACTCGCCTTGGCCGCAGCGTATTGCGACTACGTCTGTCTGCTCTCCGGCGGGGTAGTTGTCGCGACAGGACCAACGGCCGAGGTCCTCACCGAGGACCTGCTGTCCGAAGTATTCGGGGTTCAGGTGCATCTCGGCACTCATCCGTTGACCGGGCGCCCCCTGCTCTCGTTCGCCCCTCCGCTCCTACACACGAAAGAAGCAGTGTCTTGAAATCCTCGATACGTACTGCCGCGCTGTTGTGCTCGGCCGTTACCGCCACCGCAGTACTGGCCGCATGCGGAAACTCCACGGCGGATTCGGCGGCGTCGTCGTCCGAGAAGATCACCGTCACCAATTGTGATCGCGAGGTCACGGTGCCCAAGACGGCGGAGCGGATTGTCTCGCTGTATCCGTCGATGACGGAACTTCTCATTCAGCTCGGCGCCGCCGACCGCATTGTCGGACAATCGAATACCGACCTCTCTCCTCCCAGCCCCGAACTCGCTGATCAGTTCGCGGCCGTGCCGGTACTGAGCGCCGGAGTTCCCGCGAAAGAAGCATTGCTCGACGCCCGTCCGGATCTGATCGTCTCCGACGGGGAATACTGGTTCGACGGTGACCGATTGCAGACCATGGACGAATTGCGTGACCTCGGCATCCCGATCTTCGTGAACAGCGGCTACTGCCACAAGGCCGTCACCGAGGGGCGGATCGACGACGTCTGGTCCGACCTCGACGGTCTCGGCGCCTTGACCGGAACAAGTGACGCGGCAGCAACCCTCCTGGCCGACGGCAAGAAGTCCCTCGCAGCAACCGAGGCATCTGTCGCCGGGCAGGAGCCGGTTCCCACTGTGATGGTTCAGGTTTCGGAGGGACAGTCCTATGCTCTGGCCAGGGGCCTCTACAGCAGTGTGCTCGAGGCCGCCGGGGGAAGCAATCTTTTCGAGAACGACCTTCCCGACGGAAAGTACTTCGGCCAGGTAGCCACGGAATCGGTGCTCGCGAAGTCGCCGAAGGCTGTCCTCGTCGTCTACTCCACCGAGTCGGCTCGGGAATCCACCCTGGATGCTGCGCGGACGGCATTTGCCGGAACCCCCGCCGCGGCGTCGAATGCGATCTTTGCCGTTCCGGAGGCGTGGTTCGCCGGCGAGTTGGTCTCGATCGACGGGGCCGGCGAGGTGTCTCGCCTGCTGCACCCGGGTTCGTGACTGCACTCGAGCGAATCGAGGCCGTCGTATCGCTGCATGCAGTGTTGGACCGGACGGTGAGTCCGTCGGAGCTACCGTTCGACGAGCACGCACTGCCGCCGGTGACGTGTGAATCCGTGGAACTGCCGGCCGCGACGCCACTGCCGGCCTGCGGGTTCGCGGACGTCTTGCAGGCACGGCGGAGCCGCTACGACCCCGCACAGACGGCACTCCGAGCAGGCGAGCTGTCAAACGTGTTGCACCACAGTGTTGTCAGCAGCCCGACGGCGGGCGGGATGCGGGAACTGACGCTGTCGTTTGTTCTCAGCCGACCCGGAGACGAGCTCGGAGCCGGGGTATACCGATATGCCCGAGGCCGTGCCGAAGCTGTCCGGCCAGGCGACGTGCGAGAGCACCTTCGAGCGAGCCTTCTCCAACCCGAGTTCGTCGACGTGTTCCCGGTTCTTTTGTTTGTGGTCGCCGACGTTGAAGCGCCGCTCGAGAAGTACGCGATGCGGCACTACCGCACGATGCACGTGGATGCCGGTGTGCTGGTTCAGAATCTGTACCTCGTGACCGAGGCGATGGGACTTGCGGGCTGCGCCATCGCAGGATTCACGGATACGCGAGTGGCATCTCTGTTGAATCTCGCGACGACGCAGCTTCCCGTCATGGCTTTTGCACTCGGGAGGCGCAGCTAGGTCAGGCGAGAATACGTGCCTTCTGGGTCTCGAACTCGGCCTCGGTCAATACTCCCGCATTCTTGAGTTCGCCCAGCTTGGTGAGCTGTTCGAGCTTTAAGTCCATCGATGCTGCCGGAGCTGCCTGCGGTGGCAGGGGTGGTAGATCGGGAATCGGAGGCACCGGCTGGGCCTGCGCTGCGCGAGCCTGATCTTCGGCGGCCCAACGGGTCCGCTGACGGCGCTGAACATTGCCGTGAATGGAGCTTGCGACGGCTACCCGGCCGGCTCGCCTCAAGAAACTCATGCGTCCTTCTCCGTATTGCCTGGTGCGGTGTTGTCGAGTGCGGTGGCAAGTTCGTCCAAGCTCAGGTGACCTTCGGTGACAATCTTTGCGCCGCTGCGTGTCCACGCGTCGATCACCGGCAGTATGGCCAGTTCCTCGTAAACGAGCACGGCGGCAACACTACCGGTGGCCAACTCGTCACCAACGGCGGCGATGTCGCCGGCGTCGAGCAGTCCGGAGGCTGCGCCGTCGAACTGCGCCAGATCGAAATCTGCGAGTTCGAAGGTCGATGCCGGTACGACGGCCACTGATCCATCGGCGGCTTTGGTGACGAACTCGAGGTCGAGGATGCGGATCACGCCGGAGTCGACGAGAGTGAGCAGCTGCTCGAATCCTGCGGAGGTCGGTGCACCGCCGGGAAACTCGACGGCAACGTATTCGATCGGACCGAATTGGTCTTGGTTGGACATCGGTTACTTCTTGCCCTTCGTGGGTTGCGGTTCTTCCAGAGCAGGTACTTCGTCGGGCATGCGGCCGGCCGGAATGATGGCGAGCAGGGAGAGTCCGGCGAGGACGAGTAGCGAGGTTCGCAGGGCGCGCAAGCGCGCTTCGGTGTTGATCCGGATGGCTTCGTCGATCTGTGCTTGTGTCGCCGAGGTGTTTTCGAGCGTCACGACGAGTTGATCGTTGGGGACGAAGTTGACCTGGTCGAGATTGATCCCGGACTCGACCTTGAGTGATGCCGGGATGGTGGGGTTGTCGATCAGCTGCGAGCTGACGAGGGTACCGAGGATTCCGACGGCGAAGACGCTGGCCACCGCGATGCCGACGCTGCCGGACATGTTGTGTACCAGTCCCCGCCAGGCACCGACGTCGCCGGCCAGTTCCTTGGGGGCTGCGGTGAGGAGGGTGTTGAACACCAGCGCAACGATGGCGCCCTGCCCGAGGCCGAGGGTGATCAGTCCGATGACGACAAAGATCTGATGCCAGTCGCCACGAATGGTGAAGGCCAACAAGATGAGTCCAGCGGCAACGACGACGAACCCGGCTCGTGCGATCAGACGCGGGGAGTACGTCTTGTACAGACGCGCGACGACGGTACTCGCGATGAAGATCGAAAGTGTGTACGGGATGATCGAGAACGACGTCTGCAAGCTGCTGCGGCCCTGGATGATCTGCATGTACAGCGGAATGAGGAAGTTGGCCGCGGTTCCCACGAACATCATCGTCGCCATGCAAATCGTGGTGGCGCGCTCGGCGCCGGTCTTGAGGACGTCGAGGTTGAAGAGCTGAGGCTTGTTCTGCGCCTTGCGGCTTCGCGTCCACTGGAAGAATCCCTGCGCACAGATGGTGCCGAGGACGATCAGGATGGCCGCGGGTGAAACACCGATGACCGAGAACGGCGCAGCGTCGGTGGCCAGGATGACGCCCCACGAGTTCAGGCCGCTGAAACCGAAGCTGAGCAGGATGACGGCAACGGCAGCAATGGCGGCGCCGGCCCAGTCGATGGTGATGTCCTTCTGCGGGGGAACAGGTTTGACCCGGAAGCTCAGGATCAGGTTGACCACCGCGAGAGCCACGACGAGGGCGAACGAGTATCGCCACCCGATCGTCGTCGCGAAGGAACCGGCGATGAGCAGCGCCAGCACACCGGCCGCCGGGATTGCTGCTGCCAGGTAACCGATGGCCTTTGCCTGCTGATCGCCACTGAAGTTCGTGGCGATGAAGACCGTCAACGCGGGAGCGATGAGGGCGATCACGGCGCCGGATGCAGCTTGCGCCACGAACAGCATTGCCGGGCTCTGACTCAGGGCGACCGCGGCCATTGCGAGGCCGTGAATCGCGACGGCAATCTGGAAGACCAGACGCGTTCCGTAACGGGCGCCGATCTTGGCCCCCAACAGAATGAAGGCAGCCATGGCGAAGGTGCCCGCGGTGATCGCGGTGCCGACACTTGTTGCGGGCGTGTCGAGATCGGTGGTGATGCCGGCCATCGAGACGGTCAGGGCGTTGACGGCGAACGACGCCTGAATCTGGGTGAGGACCACCACGATGAGTGGTAGCCAGGAGGCGGTGCTCACGGCGGCCGTTGTGGCGGCCGCGCCAGGCTTTACGGACATGATGGGTCACGCCTTCCTCGACACTGCGTGTACTCGCGACGTGCCCGGATCAGCCACGCACGGCTACATTAGCCGGAATTGTGCTGAATGGTCGCCTGCAAGTGGTTGGTTTCTTCGCGGTAGACCACCATCTCCCGGTGCAAGGCGCGACGGAAGCGCGGTTGCTCGGCCAGGAGTACGGCCAGCACGGTCAGCAACAGCCACGTCGCGGCCGCGCTCGCGAGGAGCAGCAGGACCGGAATCCACGGACCGCCCATCTGCTCGAGCAGCGTCGTCTTTGCCCAGACGCGCCAGTAGAGCATCAGATTGACGATCAGTCCGACACCGTACGAGATGACGAAGGACAGCAGGAACTGCTTCCACGTGCCGTCGTGGCGCCGCGCCGTCATCGGTTCTGCCCGCAGCGGCAAGCTCACCGACATCACGTTCGCGACCCCCAACCAGAGCAGGATCATGGTCAGCACCTGGCCGCACGCCTTCACCAGGTCGGCACTGCTTCCGGAGCGCCACGCGAGGACGGCGCTGAGCAGGAACCCGGCGCTGCCGACGAGGAGCAGCATCACCGCGTTTTTCGCGACGAGCACGTGCCAGAGCCTCGTTCCACCGGACAACGCAGCGCGCACGCGGCCGGCGTCGAAGCTGAGCGCATTGGTGCACACGACGCTTCCGACCACACCCGAGAGTGCATACAGCGCAAGGTAAGGCAGTCGATCTTCCTTGGTGTCCCACTGGAAGAGGCGAATGAATGCCAGGTACGCCAAGCCCATTCCGAGGCTCAGCCCCAGCCGAAAAGCGATCGACCGAGGCTTACCACTCACCACGTGCCGTGCTTCCTCACGGATCCGGGAGCCGAGATCCTGCACATGCCGGACGACGGGGTTGCCCGAGTTCAGCGGGACGTAACCACGGATCGCGGCGGCGACGGTATCGGTGTCACCGGCATCGAGCGCGGCGACGCGTGCTTCGAGAACCGCAAGGTGGGCGGCGCGCAACGCTATCCGTGCGGTGGTCACCGCGGCGACGGCGTCGGCCTCGGCCTGCGCGGCGGTGCCGATGCCGGCGTCGGCGGGCAGCGGCGGCTGCAACGTCGTGATCAGTTCGAGTTGGCGCGCCATGTGCGGCGACGGTGACAACCCGCTGTACGACGGTCGGCTCAGCGCTGATCGTTCGTCGTCGAGCGAATCACGGACGGACGCGGCAGCCTTGCGGACGGCTGCCGGGTTGTGCCAGCGCACCGACCGGGCGTCACGCTCGGCGGCGACGGCCCGAGAGGCAACCTCGGTCAGATCCTCGACCGCTGTCAATGTCTGCTCCACTCGGTTTAGGTTGGTTTCATGACCACCAACTCGGAAAAGGAAGATCTCCAGCGGTACCTGCAGGCAGCACGTGATGCGCTCGTCTGGAAGCTCGACGGGCTGTCGGAGTATGACATTCGGCGCCCGATGACCCGGACAGGGACCAACTTGTTGGGTCTGGTCAAACACATGATCGGCGTCGAGCTCGGGTATTTCGGTCCGACGTTCGGCCGGCGTGTTCCCGATCTCCCCGCGTGGTTGCGTTCGGAGGAACTCAACGTCGACATGTGGGCCCGCGCCGACGAGTCCACTGCCGACATCGTCGAAACTTATCGCCGCACCTGGGCTTTCGCCGACGCCACGATCGAGGAGCACGATCTGGACGCCCCCGGCTTCGTGAAGCACTGGCCGGAGGATCGTCGCGACGTCACACTGCACCGGATACTCGTTCACGTTGTCACCGAGATCCATCGGCACGCCGGCCACGCGGACATCGTGCGGGAGCTGATCGACGGCGCCGCGGGGATGAAAGCGGGCGACAACAATCTGGCTCCCGGTGATGAGGCGTGGTGGGCCGAGTACACCGACCGTCTGGAGACGGCGGCACGCCAGGCCCACCACGCCTGAACTACTCGAATACCGCTGCTGCGCCGATCACCACGACAACGATCACGAAGTTGATCAGTAGCAGTGGCCAGACGAAGCGCAGGAACTTGTCGTAGCCGACCTTCGCCATGGCCAACCCGCCGACAACGACGACGTTGGTCGGGGCAACCATCAGCATCAGGCCGTGGCCCATCTGGAAGGCGGTGATGACGAGTGCTCGGCTGACTCCGGCAAAGTCGCCCAGCGGCGCGAGCAGCGGCATCGCCAGGGTGGCGTGACCGGAACTGGACGGGATCAGGAACGCCAGCGGGATGTTGACGAGCATCACCAGGATCGCGAAGACCCCCGCCGAAGCGCCGCTGACCAATTGCTCCATCGCGTTGAGGATGGTGTCGAGGGTTTCGGTGTTGGTCATGATCACCGAGACGCCGCGAGCGAGCAGGATGACGATCGCCGGTCCGACCATGTCGCCGGCTCCACGCGTGATCAGGGAGACGATCTTCTTCTCACCCATCTTCGCGACTATGCCGACGAGAACGGCGGCGAGGATGAACAGCATCGCCAATTGCGGGAACCACCAGTTCAACTCGAACCAGTAGGGCTCGGTTGCCGTGACGTGGTACGCGTCGTACTCGGCCGGACCGGTGGTGGCGCCGAAGATGCTCGACCACGGGATGACGGAGAAGATCATCAGTCCGAAGGTGAGTCCGGTGATGAGCAGTACCAGCTTCTGAGTTCCGGTGAGCTTGCCGTCGATGTCCACCGGCTCGGCCGGCTCTTCGTCTTCGTCGTCCGCGATGTCGAAACCGACAAGCGACTTGGACGGATCCTTCTTCACCTTTGCGGCGTAGCGGAGAACGAATGCCACTGCCACAGCGGTCAATACGATCCACAGGATCACGCGCAGCACGATGCCGTCACCGATGGAGACGCCTGCCTCACCGGAGGCGACGCCGATCGAGAACGGATTGACGGTCGACGCCATGTTTCCGACCAGAGCGCCGAGGATGATCATGGTGGCCGCGACCATGCGGTCGTAACCCAGTGCCGTCATCAGCGGGATGAGCAGGGCGTAGAAGCCGAACGTCTCGACCGAGAAGCCCATTGTCGAACCGAGCAGCGAGAACAGCACCATGATGACGGTGATGAGCAACCAGCCCTTGTCGCTGAGCTTGGTAGCCAGCTGGGAGACAGCGGTTTCCAGGCTGCGGGTGGCAAAGCTGACCGAGATGAACGCACCGAGCGCCATGATGAAGAGGACTACGCCGACCGAACCGAAGAGCCGTCCGATGTTGTCGGTGTCGACGAACCCGGTGATCGAATCCTGTACGCCGTACAGGCCGTTCACGGGGGAGAGGATCAGTTGCTGGATTCGTTCCCAGAACGACAGCGGAGACGTGACGGTCTCGAAGCTGCCGGGAACGGGTGAGCCGTCCACGTCGACGCCGAAGCGTCCGGCCGGAATGAACAGTGCCGCAACCCAGACCAGAATGGTGACGATCGCGAGCATCGTGACCGCGCCGGGGAACTCGAACTTCTTCTTGGCCGGAGTAGGTGCGGACCCCGTGTCGGTCTCGGTGCTCATTTCTTCCCCTCGAAGGTGTGTGCGTACTCCTGGAAGAACAGTGCTTTGGCGACGACGGCCTTCTCGAGCTCGTCGAGCAGGACGCGTTCGTTGGGGCCGTGGATGTTCGCGTAACCGTCGGTGGCGCCGAACAACAGCTTCTCGGCGGTGGGCACTGCTGTATCCAAGGCCATCACGAGGGGGATCGAGCCGCCGCCTGCCATCAGCCCGGCCGGCTCACCCCACGACTGCGATAATGCAGACAATGCCGCGTCGAAGGCCGGTCCACCTTCGGCTGCCGCAAACCCGTCGCCGGTTTCTCCCGCGGTGACAGTCAGTTGTAAACCGAAGGGGCGCAGGGCTTCCAGGTGTCGGACCAGAGCAGCCTGCGCCTCGATGGCAGGTTGGCGCGGGTGTACGCGCAGATTGATCACGGCGCGGGCAGTGCTTGCGACGGCGTTGACCGCACCGTCCACAGGGGGAGCGTCGATTCCCGTCACGGTGATGGCCGGGCCCGACCAGATGCGTTCGCCGATGCCGCCGGTTCCGAGCAGCGGAAGCCCGTCTTGGATCTCGGCGAGGGTGCGGAACTCGTCCTCGGTGTATGAACTGCCGGTCCACGGTTCGCGCAGGAGGCCGTCGATCGCCACGTCACCGTTGTCGTCGTGCAGCGACGCCAGTGCGCGGATGAGCGCGAGGCGGGCGTCCGGTGCGGCGCCGCCGTAGAGGCCGTTGTGCTTGTCGGCTCCGAGAGTGGTGAGTTCGACGATCACCTGGGCCGATCCGCGCAGTGCGACGGTCAGGGTCGGTGATCCGGGTCGAACGCTCCCGACGTCGGCGATGACCATTGCGTCGGCCGCAAACAATTCGGGGGCTTCCGGCGGATAGTTGTCGAAGGGGCTGCCGAATTCTTCCTGGCCTTCGATGACGAGCTTGACCGTCACTGGCGGCTTTCCGTCGAAGACGCGAAGCGCGCCGATCATGCCGATGACGTTTGCCTTCGAATCTGCCGTACCGCGGCCGTAAATCGCGCCGTCACGCTTGCTCGGTTCGAAAGGCGGTGAATCCCAGAGTTCGACGTCGTCGGCGGGAACGACGTCGTAATGCGAATACATCAATACGGTCGGGGCTCCCTCTGGACCGGGAACTGTTGCAATGATGACCGGCGCAGTTTTACCTGTTATTTCGAGTTTCTCTATCTTCGTGACTCCGGACTTCTCCAATAGAGAAACGATCAGGTCGTGAGCCTCGAACAGGGGCTGGCTGGGGAAACCTTCTGTTGCTATCGACGGAATACGAACAAGTTCGACGAGTTCCGACTCCAGTGCCGGCATCAAAGCTGCAACTGTTTCCTTGATTGTGGAATAGGAGGGCGAGGCGGATTCTTCCGGCACGGAATTGACTCCTTCTGGGAAAGGCGAAAAACATTAGAGGCAGAGTCTTACACCCGATATGCGGGGTGTGAAAGGGTGACCCGAACAAAAAGCCGAAGTGGGGCGCCGGGCTCGCGATTCTTGACATTGACGTCAACGTCAACACACACTGTGACGGTGACCACCAGTGAAACGCAGGAGCGAGCGCGGACAGCCCGCAAACTCGGCGACGGTCCACGCCGTGCCGGACTGCTCGACACCGCTGCCCTCTGCTTCGGCGAACTCGGATACGACGCCGTGACGGTCGAGACGATCACGACCAGGGCTGATGTGTCCCGGGCGACCTTCTACGCGTACTTCTCGTCGAAGGACGAGGTCTTCCGCGCCGTCGCCGAAATGATGTGCCGACGCTTCCTCGACGCTCAGCACATGGAGGGCCCGGCGGCCGAGGATCTACGCGAAGTTCTCCGAACGACCACGTCGGCGTTCATCACGGCCGTGTACACCTACGGTGACCTGCTCGCGGTGATCGAGCATCGGGCGCGGGTGGATTCCGAGGTCGAGCGCAGTTGGTCGGCGGTTCGCGAAAAGCTCGTGAGCCGCTACGTCCGCTTTGTCGAACGGATTCGACAGGTTCACGACGTAGATCCCTGTGTTTCGCCCCCGGTGCTCGTTCAGATGATCTCGGACGCACAGATGGCCGGTGGAGCACGACTGAGTAAGGCGAGTGTCGAAGAGCAGAACCAGTTCATTGCAGATATGACGACGATGTCCGAGCGGTTGATCGGGTTCGAAGAGTCGAAATAGATTTCTTTTACGAATGGAGTGATCGGTGGCAGAACAAGACGTGCTCGAAGCGGCTCTGGCGGAGATCTCTGCGCTGCAACAAGCGCATTGGCCCGCCGGCATTCCCCGCGCCGTCGAGTATCCGCTCGAAGGTGGGGGACTTGTCGATTACTTGCGGCATTGGGCGATCGAGCGGCCGGATACTCCTGCCATCGTCTTCTACGGCCGGGTCATCACGTATTCCGAATACGACGAGCTTTCGGATCGTTTTGCCGGATGGCTGCTGTCACTCGGAGTCGAACGCGGCGATCGCGTCGGCGTTCACCTGGTCAATTGCCCTCAGTTCCATATCGCGATGCTCGGCATTCTCAAGGTCGGTGCGGTTCACGTGCCGATCAATCCACTCTTCCGTGAACACGAATTGATTCACGAACTCAACGATGCCGGCGTCAAAGTCCTACTGACGCAGAACACCTTCTCGAAGTTGGTGAAGAAGGTTCGCTCACAGACTCCACTCGAACACGTCGCGAAGACTGCAGTGTCGGACATGCTGACGGCGATCCCGACCGTCGAACTGCCCTTCGAGGTCGACGATCCGCGCCTGAGCGACTGGCAGTCGATCATCACCAGTGAGCGGGCGACTCCTGTCGCCACCGAACTCGATTCCCTCGCCGCCCTGAACTACACGGGCGGAACGACGGGAATGCCCAAGGGCTGTGAGCACACTCAGCGCCACATGGTTTACACCGCGGCCACCGCGACGCTTGCGGGCGGTGACCAGGTGGGTGCCAATCCGCCGGTGTCCCTGGTGTTCTTGCCGATCTTCTGGATCGCAGGTGAGGACTTCGGCATCCTGGTTCCGCTCGTCAACGGCGGAACCGTGGTCCTGCTGAATCGTTGGGATGCGGAGACCACGCTCGACGCTGTCGAGGCTTACGGCGTGACCTCGCTGGTCGGAACTGTCGACAATTACGTCGAACTGATGGACACGCCAGGATTCGCGGAGCGAAATCTCTCGACACTCCAGAACGTCATGGCAGTTTCGTTCGTTCTCAAACTCGATCCGGCCACGCGCCAGCGGTGGCGCGAGGCTACCGGCGGCGTTCTGCGCGAAGCGAGCTACGGCATGACCGAAACCCACACCGCGGACACGATCACCCTCGGCTTCCAAGACGGCGACTACGACCTGAAAAGCGAGCCGGTGTTCTGCGGAATTCCGGTGCCCGGCACCGACGTTCTGATCGTCGATCACGACGGCAGGCCGGTTCCCGTCGGCGAGCACGGGCAGATCATCGTGCGCAGCCCGTCCATCCTTTCCGCGTACTACCGCAACGAGGTGGCCACCGCCGACGCCATCCGTGACGGCTGGCTGCAGACCGGTGACGTCGGAAAGTTCAGTGAGCGTGGCGGTTTGCACTATTTGGCGCGGAACAAGGAAATGATCAAGACCAACGGCATGAGTGTCTTTCCCTCCGAGGTGGAAGCGCTGCTCATGCTGCACCCGGCGATCGAAAAGGCTGCGGTGGTGCCGAAACCGGACCCGGACAAGGGGCAGGTGGCTTTTGCGTTTGTCCAACTGGTCGAGGGTTCCGACACTGCGGCCGACGAGATCGTCTCGTGGGCCAAGGAGAACATGGCCACGTACAAGGTGCCCGAAGTGGAAGTGCTCGAGGCGCTTCCGATGACAGCGACAGGAAAGGTGCGCAAGGGCGATCTGTTCGAGCGCACTCAGGGGGACAAGTGAGACTGCTGATTGCGAACCGCGGCGAAATTGCGCTGCGGATCATTCGAACTGCCCGTGAACTCGGGATCGAGACGGTGTCGGTGTACGCCGAGGACGACGCGTCCAGTCCGCACGTCGCGGCGGCCACGGAGTCGGTGCCGCTCGGAGCGTCGGGCGCATCCGCGTACCTGGATCAGAGCGCACTGCTGAAGATCGCGGCCGAAACGGGCGCCACGCACGTGCACCCGGGCTACGGATTCCTCAGTGAGAATGCCGAATTCGCGCAGGCGTGTACCGAGGCGGGCATCGTCTTCGTCGGCCCGGACGCCCAGGTTCTCCGGACTTTCGGCGACAAGGCCAGCGCCCGCACTGCGGCGGTCGACTCCGGCGTACCGGTCCTGCCGTCGACATCGGCGAACGCCGACCTCGACGAGGTGCGTGAATTCTTCGAGCGCAACTCCCGCGGCATCATGATCAAGGCGCTCAGCGGCGGCGGTGGCCGCGGCATGCGCGCGGTGCGCGACCTGAAAGCGCTCGACGACGCGTACCGTGTGTGTGCGGCCGAAGCCCAGTCGGGATTCGGCAGTTCGGCACTGTTCGCCGAGGTACTCAGTGAGCACGCTCGGCACATCGAAGTGCAGATCGTGGCGGCACCGGGGCAAGGTGGAACCCACGCGCTCGCTCTGGGTGACCGCGATTGCAGCGTCCAACGTCGCCATCAGAAGTTGATCGAGGTTGCGCCCGCGCAGGGGCTGTCGGGGGCCCTGCGCGAGCGTCTTCACGCTGCGGCGGCGAGGCTGTGCGCCGAGGTCGGCTATCGAGGCATCGCGACGGTCGAGTTCCTGGTCGAGGAACGCGGGTTCGTCTTCCTCGAAGTCAATCCCCGAATTCAGGTGGAGCACACGGTGACCGAAGAGGTCACCGGAATCGATCTCGTCGCCGTGCAGCTCGCGATCGCGGACGGAGTTCCGTTCGAGAACCTGGACCTGCCAACAGGGATCACCGCTGTCGAGAAGGCCTCGGAGACAGTCGGATCCGTGGCAAACGCTTCGGGGATTGCGATACAGGCCCGCGTCAACATGGAAACCATGACGCCGGACGGCAATGCGCTGCCGTCCTCCGGCACGCTCGACAACTTCACTCCTCCGGGCGGACCCGGCGTGCGAGTGGACACCTTCGGTACGGTCGGACTCTCGCCGAGTGCGCGTTACGATTCGCTGCTGGCGAAGGTCGTCACCCACACGCGGCGATCGGATTTTCCTGCCGCGGTGCGCAAGTCGATTGCTGCTCTGAGTGAGTTCACCATCGACGGCGTGGCGACCAACCTCGAATTCCTGCAGGCAATACTGTCGGACAAGGACTTCCGCGACGGCCTGGTCGACGTCGACTGGTTGGGTTCTCGATTGGCGGACCTCGTTCCCGAAGCGGACCCACAAACACCCTCCGCGAGTGTTGACATCGCGCCGGACGAGGACGTGGTCCGTGCACAGATGGCAGGAATCGTCGTCGAACTTGCCGCAGTCGGTGACGGCGTCCATGCGGGTGGCCAGGTCGCCGTCCTCGAAGCGATGAAAATGCAGCATGTTCTCTCGGCGCCCGGTGACCTGGAGGTGGTCCGGATCCTGTCGTCACCGGGGAGATCGGTGAGTGCGGGCGAACCGTTGCTCGTCGTCCGTAGTGCAAGCGCAGGATCGAAGCTCGCCGAGGTCGACGAGGTGGACCTCGACGACGTGCGTCCCGATCTCGCGGAGATCATCGCTCGCCACGAGGTGACCCTGGACCCGGCCCGGCCCGCAGCCGTGGCGAAGCGTCACAAGCTGGGACGTCGGACTGCTCGCGAGAACGTCTACGACCTGGTCGACGACGACAGCCTGGTCGAGTACGGCGCTCTCGCGCTGGCGGCGCAGCGCAGTCGGCGAAGCGAGGAAGACCTGATCGCCAACACTCCTGCCGACGGACTGATCGGCGGAGTAGCGACCATCAGCGGCGGCGAGAGCGTCGTGATCTCGTACGACTACTCGGTGCTCGCCGGTACCCAGGGCATGCGCAATCACGCCAAGACCGACCGCCTGCTCGAGATCGCCGATCGCAAGCGAGTTCCGGTGGTGCTGTTCGCGGAAGGTGGCGGCGGTCGCCCCGGTGACACCGACGCCGGCGCCGGGGCAGGCCTCGAGCTGGGAACCTTCCGCGCCATGGCGGCGCTGAGCGGGCGGGTGCCCATGGTCGCCGTCGTGTCCGGGCGCTGTTTCGCGGGCAACGCGGCCCTGGCCGGCGCGTGCGACGTCCTGATCGCGACACCGGACGCCAACATCGGGATGGGTGGTCCTGCCATGGTCGAGGGTGGCGGGCTCGGAAACTTTCGCCCCGAGGACATCGGCCCCATCGACGTGCAGCGCCGCAACGGCGTCGTACACCTGGTCGCTGACGACGACGCTCATGCGGTGGCGCTGGCCAAGCAGTACCTCGGCTACTTCCAGGGTGCGAGCGGAGAGTGGACGGCTCCGGATCCGCGGCTCTCGCGGCATGTGGTGCCGGAGAATCGCCTGCGCTCGTACGACGTTCGTGGAGCGATCGACGCAATCGCGGACGTCGACAGCGTCCTGGAACTGCGTCGAGACTACGGACGCGGTGTAGTCACCGCACTCGTTCGTGTCGAAGGAGTTCCGTACGGTGTGCTGGCGAACAGCAGCGCGCATCTCGGCGGCGCGATCGACGCGGAAGCCTCGGACAAGGCTTCGGATTTCCTGGAACTGCTCGAAGCGCACCGCATCCCTCTGGTGACGCTGTGCGACACACCGGGATTCATGGTGGGCCCGGATTCGGAGGAGGAGGCGACGGTTCGAAGGTTCGGCAGGTTCTTCGTTGCCGGTGCTCGCCTCACCGTGCCGTTCGGAACGATCATCCTGCGCAAGGGTTACGGGTTGGGCGCCATGGCAATGGCCGGTGGTTCCTTCCACGCCCCCGAGTTCACGGTCGCGTGGCCGACGGGCGAGATCGGGCCGATGGGTCTGGAAGGTGCTGTGCGTCTCGGTTTCCGCAAGGAACTCGAGTCCGTCGAAGATCCGGTGGCTCGGGAAACGCTGTTCGGTCAGTTCGTGGAACTGGCCTACGCACAGGGCAAGGCGCTGATGGCGGCGACCACGTTCGAACTGGACGACGTCATCGATCCGGCCGATACCCGCGGATGGATCAGACAACTCGGCAGAAACAGTTGAGATCCTGCTGATTCGAGCTGTTGCCGCACGTGGGCGGGGCAACTAGCCTTGCCCACGTGTCGGCTGCGCGAGATAACGTCCTGATCATTCATTGGCACGACCTGGGGCGGCACCTCGCGAGTTACGGTGTCGCCGGGGTCAACAGCCCCCATCTCGACCGGCTGGCGGCAGAAGGCATCCGGTTCACCGACGCACACGCGACGGCGCCGCTGTGCTCGCCTTCGCGCGGATCGCTCTTCTCGGGCAGGTATCCGCACAACAACGGTCTGATCGGGTTGGCGCACCACGGCTGGGAGTACCACGCTGAGGTGCAGACGCTCCCGCAGATCCTCTCCGACAACGGTTGGTACACCTCGCTCTTCGGCATGCAGCACGAGACTGCGTATCCGAAGCGACTGGGCTACCACGAGTACGACGTCACCAACTCGTTCTGCGACTACGTGGTTCCGCGTGCCCAGAACTGGCTACGACGCTTCCCGCCCGAGCCGTTCCTGCTCACCACGGGATTCTTCGAAACGCATCGCCCGTACCCCGCCGATCGCTATACCCCGGCGGACACCGCAGCCCTGGAGGTCCCCGGATACCTTCCGGACGTGCCACAGGTGCGCGAGGATCTGGCCGAATTCCACGGCAGCGTAGAGGTGGCCGACGCCGCGGTGGGGGAACTGCTCGCGACCCTCGAGGAAGAGGGGCTCGACGAGAACACCTGGGTCTTCTTCCTCACTGATCACGGCGCGGCGTTCCCGCGTGCCAAGTCGACGCTCTACGCCCCGGGTACCGGTATTGCCTTGATCGCTCGGCCTCCCGCGCGGTATCGCAGTGGCGGAAAGGAATACGAGACACTGTTCAGTGGTGTGGATCTTGTTCCGACCATTCTCGATCTGCTCGGAATCGACGTCCCCACCGAGGTGGAAGGGCGCTCGCACGCCGATGCCCTCGTCGACCGCGGAACTGAACCGTCCGAACCCGTTCGTACTTCCCTGTTCACGGAGAAGACCTTTCACGACAGCTTCGATCCCATTCGTGCGGTGCGCACCAAGGACTACAGCTACATCGAGAACTACGCCGTCCGCCCGGCTCTGGATCTACCGCTCGACATCGAGGACAGTCTTTCCGGAAAAGCGCTCGGCACCGAGCATCTTGCGGTACGCGCACCCCGGGAGCTGTACGACCTCCGTGCCGACCCGGACGAGAAGATCAATCTGATCGATCGACCGGAAGTCTCGGCAATACAGGCGGAATTGTCCTCGCAGCTTCACACGTGGCGCGCCGAAACCGACGATCGTCTCCCGGACGAGGCATTGGGAAGCGCGATGGCGGTGCACCGCATGGCGGCGTACCTCGAGAAGATCGGTGTCCGACCCAACGTGCGGTCCGCCTACAGTGCGGACCGCGGTTACCTCGAGTCGGACACCGAAAATCCCTAGGGCCTTGCGGCTTCGCGCTCTTCCAACAATGCGATGACCCGCTCGACCAGCTCGTTGATGTCAGCGCCGGTTGTGTCGAATGCCAGGTCCGGGTCCTCCGGCGTCTCGTAAGGCGCGTCGATTCCGGTGAGCCCCTTCAGTTCACCCGCCCGCGCACGAGCGTACAGGCCCTTGGGATCTCGACGTTCGCATTCTTCGACGGGAGTGGTGACGGCAACTTCGAGGAAGGTGAGTCCGGCAGCTTCGTTGAGAGCGCGCGCAATTGCTCGATCCGAACGCAGCGGCGAAACCATCGACGCGATCGCCACGACGCCGGCGTCGGCGAACAGTCGAGTGAGATGACCGACGCGTCGGATGTTCTCGGCTCGGTCTCCCGGCGAGAACCCGAGATCGTCGGAGATACCGTGGCGGACGTTGTCACCGTCCAGCAGATACGCGGTGCGTCCCGCGTCGACGAGCGCACGTTCGACAGCGACTGCGACGGTGGATTTTCCGGATGCAGGTAGGCCGGTCAACCAGATCGTCGCGCCCCTCTGGGTGGTAGACGCCCATCGCCGTTGACGTTCGAGTGAGGACGGATGCCACTTGATGTCGTTGCGGGTCTGCTCGCCGGGAACGACGACGCGTGGTTCGAGAATGGTGCCGGCGCCGACGGTGTCGTTGCTCTGCTCGTCGATCAGGATGAAGGCGCCAGAGTCCCGATTGTGGTCGTAGGTGTCGGCGACCACCACGGAACTGGTTCGGAGCGTGACCGTTCCGATGTCGTTGAGTCCCAATTCGACTGGGCTGTCCTGCTCGTCGAGCGTTTCAGGATCGAGACGGGTGTGCAGTTCTTGGACGGTCGCTCGCACGGTCCTGGACGTGTGTTTGAGCGCTATCCGATCGCCCGCGCGCAACGGTGTGTTGGACAACCAGCAGATCGTGGCTTCGAGTTCTCGGGCCAGAACCGGCAGATGAGCCTGCGCACCGCCACTGACCAGAACGTCGCCACGTCCGACGTCGATGTCGTCGGCCAGTTCCACCGAAACCGACAGTGGTGCAACGGCAGTACTGCGGTTGTCGTCGAGAGTATCCAGACTGATCACGGTGCTCTTCGATCCGGACGGCAGGACCACTACCTCGTCTCCGACGCTCAGTGTGCCTGCCGAAATTCGGCCGGTGTACCGGCGCCGATTCTGCGGATCGGGGCGCGAAACCCACTGCACGGGAAGCCGAAGTTCCTCGATGTGGGTCGCGGGCGCATGGAGTTCGACGCCTTCGAGGTACTCGAGGAGCGTCGGCCCCTCGTACCACGCGGTGTTCGCGGACCGCGTCACGACATTGTCGCCGGCTTTCGCGGAGACCGGTATGGCGAGTACGTCCTCGCGTCCGACTTGCCGCGCCAAGGCCCGCAATTCTTCCTGCACCTGAGCGAATCTCGCTTCGTCGAAGTCCACCAGATCGATCTTGTTCACCACGGCTACAAGGTTCGGAACACCGAGCAGTGCGGCGATTCTGGCGTGCCGACGCGTCTGACGCAACACGCCGGTCCTCGCGTCGACCAGCAGGACCGCTACGTGAGCGTTGGATGCTCCGGTGAACATGTTGCGCGTGTAGCGTTCGTGCCCCGGGGTGTCGGCGAGTACGTAACTTCTGGTCGGGGTGGAGAAGAATCGGTACGCGACGTCGATCGTGATGCCCTGTTCACGCTCGGCACGTAGTCCGTCGGAGAGTGCAGCCAGGTCGGCGACACCGTGCTCGTCGGTCACGGAATCGAGGTGATCGGTTGGCAGGCTGTCGGTGTCGTGCAACAGTCGTCCGATCAGCGTGCTCTTGCCGTCGTCGACGCTACCCGCCGTTGCCAGTCGCAGGAGTTGGCGAGTGATGGTGGTCGTCATCAGAAGTAGCCCTCACGCTTTCGGTCTTCCATCGCGGCGACCGACGTTCGGTCGTCTGCGCGAGTCTCACCTCGTTCGGAAACCGTCGCGGCCGAGATTTCGGTGACGACGTCGTCGATGGTGGTGGCGTGCGATCGAACGGCGCCGGTGATGGTCAGATCGCCGACGGTTCGATATCGCACCCACTCGGTCGTTGCCGCGGCGTTCTCGGCGTCGGTGCTGAATTCGGAAGCAGCGAGGAGCATTCCGTCACGCTCGAATACCCTCCGCTGGTGCGCGAAATAGATGGACGGCAGTTCCAGTTCCTCCTGGGCTATGTAGCGCCAGATGTCGAGTTCGGTCCAGTTGCTCAGCGGAAAGACACGAACGGACTCGCCGCGTCTGATCCGACCGTTGTAGAGCGACCACGGTTCGGCCCGTTGCGCTCGCGGGTCCCACTGGCCGAACTCGTCCCGGAAGCTGAGGACTCTTTCCTTGGCGCGCGCACGTTCCTCGTCCCGGCGGGCGCCACCGAACGCGGCGTCGAACCTTCCAGCTTCGAGAGCGTCGAGCAGGGTTCTGGTCTGCAGGCGGTTTCGCGATCCGCTGGTCTCGGTCGACTCCTGCACTCTGCCCTGGTCGATCGAATCCTGAACGGAAGCAACCAGAAGTGTGTGCCCGCCCTCCTTGATTCGACGGTCGCGAAATTCGATGACTTCCTCGAAATTGTGACCGGTGTCGACGTGCAGGACCGGGAAAGGGAGTGGGGAGGGCCGAAACGCCTTCTCGGCCAGACGAAGCAGGACTATCGAGTCCTTGCCGGCCGAGAAGAGCAGTACCGGTCTCTCGAGTTCTGCCACCACTTCTCGAATGATGTGAACCGCTTCGGATTCGAGAACTCGGAGTTCGTCGACGACATCGGTGACGGTGCTCATGTGACGGGATATCCGTTCTGTTCGGCGTCGATGCGATAACGCTGCACCCATTCGCGGGATCGTCCGTCGCTCTGACGACGCAGCGGCGGTGGCGGGGCCAGCTGTCCGTCGAGGCCGAGGGAGATGAGGGTTTTTGCGACCACGGACTGCGGGTCTTCGGTGAGATCGCGGAACCCGACTTCGATGGGAGAGATGTCCTCTTCCTCGAACCAGCGCTTCCATTGGCGTTCCTGCTCACCGAGAATCGTCACCAGGTGCGCGATTCCGACTGCGTTGTACTGCGCACCGTCCGAGAGATTCGGTGGAGTCGCGTCGTCGCGCCAAACCTGTGTCTGCACGGCGCGCCACATCGACACAGCTTGAGCGACGACATCTTCTCGATAGACATGGATGAACTGCAGGTCGTGATCGAGGGTGTCGTGGAGTGCGGAACGTAGGTCCGTCCCACTGCGCCAGGGCAATCCGGCCGCGCGATCGAGTAGGAGCGGCGTCTGGTTCCACATCAGCTTGCCACCCCAGACTCCGTTGGGGGTTCGGCCGAGTTCGAGAAGTTGTGTGCGCCACTGTTCGGAGGTGCGAGTGTCCGGCGTGCCCGGGTGGAACGGGGCGAGCAGACCCAGGACGGACTCGTCCGTGACGTCTTCGAACCACTGCCTCGGTTGCGGCGATCGCGAGGTCTCGGGGAGGTACTGGAAGAACTCTTCCGGCTCACCCGCGACCCCGGTTGCTCGCAGGGATTCGACCAGCAAAGTACTGCCGCTGCGCTGCGAAGCGCAGACGAGAAACGAGCGTTGGGCCTCCGTCATGCGAGCAACGCTAAGGGGGGCCGGAAACCGCCGCAAGCTGGGAAAATAAACTCACGTAGAGGTTAAATCTCGACGTGAAACGTTAAATATGCGGGTCACGAAATGTCGCGCCGAGGCACGTCTTACGCAGTTGTCGCAAGGGCCGCGGCAAGCCCGAATGCGATGGCCATGAAGACAACTTCACCGATGGCGCGACGCAGGGATCCGTCCGAACTCATGCGGTGTGCAGCGCTAGCGACCACCCATGTCCGGCGCCACCACCATCCCAGGGCGACGAGCAGTCCGATCGCCACGATCTTGGCGAGGATCACCCGGCCGTATGCGGTGTCGTAGAAGGCGGAGAGTGAGTCGAGTCGCACGACGGCGTTGACGATACCGGTGACGACCAGCGCGAGGACGCATCGCCAGGCGAGAGCGGAGTACTTGGGCAACCAGATCGCCCAGGCACCGCGCGACGGTACGGCAAGCGCGAGTGCGGCGAGCACGCCGAACCACAAGGCCGCAGCGAGGACGTGAACGGCGTCGAGGATCGATCCGAAGCTCTGCTGCGCCATGTGCCCGGTGATCGGGCGGGCAGCGAGCGCCAACGCGGAGACGACCAATGCCGGTGCGACGGGCACCGTCTCGGGATTGGTGAACCCGTAGATGCCGTAACAGACCACGGCAAACGCGCACGCGATGATCGCGACACCGACGCGGCCGACGTTGACCTCGGAGACGAATGCGCCGAAGTGCCCGATGGTCAGTGAGGTGACCGGGGCGCCGTCTGCGGCTGCGGCATTGAGCACGAGGAGCGTGATCTCGGCGACGAGCCAAACCGCTGCCGCCGCGGTGAGCTGAGTCCACATGATCGCGGGGGTTGTTGCCGGGCGGCGTTCACTGCGGCCCATCCAGGCAAGCGTCGCGATGCCGAGCGTCAACGAGCCGCATCCGATCGCGAGAACGCGGACAGTGCTCGACGATTCGGGTCCCGAGGGGCTCGCGAGGCCCCAGGCGATGAGGACTCCCAGCAGAGCTGTGGGTACGGCAAACAGCAACCACCACCTGTTTGCCGTACCCGTCACGCGATCAGCTCGACTTCGGCTTACGCAGCACGAAGAACAGCGCACCGCCGAACACGACGACGCCGGCGACGATGAAGATCCACACCGGCATGCTGCCGGACTCCGACTCACCCGTACTCGACGCAGCAGCAGCGCCGGGAGTGCCCGACCCCGCCTCGGTGAGGGTGAAGGTCAGAGTTCCGTTGACGGGGTGACCGTCGGCGGAAGTGACTCGGTACGCGATGGTGTAGACGCCGGTCGGCCCGAGATCGCCGAGGTCTGCACTGACAGTGGGTCCTTCGACGGACGGATCGCTCTTGGTCCAGAGGTTGCCGTCCGGGCCGGTGACCGTCAGTGCCGCGAACTGCGCCTGCAGAGCCTCGTTGAACGTGACCGAAACCTTGTCAGGCGCAACCTGAATGGAAGCGCCGTTTTCCGGGTTGGAGCCGACCACCGCGGAGTGCGCACTGGCCGTGCCCATTCCGAGCATCGTGGCCAGCATCGCGAGCATGCCGACGGTGATGACCTTGATCCGGGTACTCATCAGCGCTTGCTCCTGACCAGTGCGCCGAGGCCGAGTGCAGCGCCCAAGGCGCCGAGCACCAGGCCGACGCCGCCGAGCCAGCGCGCGGTGTTGTCTGACGAAGAAGATTCGGAAGCAGCGGACGTCTCGGCAGTGTTATCGGCAGCAGGCGCTCCGTGAGCATCGCCGGTGGATGCGGCGAGAGTCAGCGTCGGCGCGGGCATGTCCGGCTCGCTGCCGTCGGCAAGCTCTTCCTGATCCCAGTTGACGACGTTGCCGTCGCTGTACGTCTGGACGGCCTTGAACTCGACCTCGTCCTGCTCCGGCAGCGGGCCGGCAGAAAGGACGAACTGCTGGAACTGGCCGGGGGCGATTCCGACGCCGGGGTCGGCGGTCCACGTCACGGACTTGGCGACCAACGAGGTGGGGTCCTTCTCCACGACTGCGGTCCAGCCGGGCATCGGTTCGGTGCGTGCCGACTTGAGGTCGGGGAGCGCCACCGTCAGCTTGGTGGTCGAAGCGGTGTCGGATTCGGTGGGCACGCGGAACGTGAGAACGGAGTATCCGCCCTGCGCAGCTCCTGGTGCGACGACGCTGACGTGTGCTGAAGCAATTCCGGCGGCCAGCAGCACGGCGCTGCCGGTAGCGACGGTCGTGACAACCGCGCGCGAAATCAGGGTGTTCTTCATGTCGGGAAGTGTCCTCTTGGTCTGGTGAAGGGGTGGGGCGTTCTACGAATCTTCAGACCAGGGCAGGAGGACCGCGCCGCGAGATGCTGGCGCGAAGTAGAGCGTCGACAGGTCCGTGATGGATTCCGGTCGAGACGGTGTGGCCGCGGGAAGTGACAGCGGCGGGAGCCAGAGACGCCAGGACGACGTGGAGAGCGTGGGTGACAACGCGGTAGAGGCGCTCGGCGGCCAGGACCGCCACCGCACAAGCGACGGTGGCACCGGCGTGAGCACCGAGCATCACCAATCCCGGAGCGGGCGAATGAGCGTGCTCGGAGAGCGTCATGGTGGTGTGCGCGGCCAACTGACCCAGACCCAGAGCAACGATCAGGGCAGCGGGCCCCCGTGAGAGGGCGGGAAGGGTGGCCGTCACGGCGCCGACGGTTGCGCAGACGGCGAGCAACAGGGTCAGCGACGACGACTGTGGCAGCTCGCCTCCGCCGATCCCGTGCGCGGCGACAGCGAGAGCAGCCGAAGCGGAACCGACAGCTGTCCCCCGGAGGGTCGCGGTCTGCTCGGCTGCTCTCACTGGCGTTCTCAGGTCTAGCGCACGCCGAGACGTGCGAGCAGATCTGCTTCGACGCCGTCGAGTTCGGAAGAAATCGCCTGGTGAGCTGCTTTACGGCGAGCCTGCGGCATCTGCTCGGCAGCGCGAACTGCCGTGCTGAGGTCGCCGAGGCGCTCACGGATGGCGGCGGCGAAACGCTGCGTCTCCGCGTCGTCGGGCTTGCGGCTGAGGATCTCGGTGACCGAGCTCTCGGCGCCGGCGATACGAGCGCTCAACTTCGCGCCGTGACCGGTGTAGTCACCGAGCTGGTCGACGGCGATGCCCATCTTCTGTGCACGCGTGGTGTCGAGCTGGGCGCGCACCGCCGTGGCTGCGCGGTAAGCGATCGGCAGGAGAACGGGGGCAAGCAGACGTGCCACTCCCAGGTACTTACGCACCTTGGCGACGGTCAGGCCCTGATTCGCAGCGGCCTTCTCCTGCGCCTTCAGGGTCGCGATCTGCGCCTTTTCGATCTTGTGCTGTGACTCGATCTCGGCTTTCTCCAGCTTCTTGAGCGACTTGGTCTCGACCTTGTCGCGCTTACGCTGGCTCTTGGCGTTGAGCTTCGCCTCGACCTCAGCCTTGTGCTTGAGAGCCTTTGCCTCCGCCTTGCGGGTGGCACGAGACTTTCGCTTCTTGAACAACCCCATCGAAAGGACCCCGTTTCCAGGTGTTTGTGTGTTGCCAGGTACCTGCGCTTCGGCTTCAGCCTAGGGGAGCACATAATCTTCGTCATCGTGTGTTCCGTTAACAACCCCGCGCCCCAGCTCCCGATCATCGATTCGGGGGCGTTGACCCGATGCCGTCATCGGGTGCGTCTGGACGGGTTGTTTCCCGGGAAATCGGCTTCGGAACCCGTCGACACCGGCGTCAAGCAGCGCCAGGATGCCGCGATCGCGAAGCGCGCGGAGATCGCCGAACTCGTGATCGGCGCTGCTCCCGAGCGTTGGGTGAAGATCAACCCTGATCAATCGGCGTCGGCTCAGGCTCGCGACACCTTGGCTGCCTGTGAGGCCGGCGCGGACCGGATCTGGGGCGCGGTCTTGCCGGTCGAGCGCGACACCGGACGCAAGGGTCGCTGCGAAATGCTCATCCGTGACGACGAGGGCGGCGGGTACATCCCCGTCATTGTCGTCAATCACAAGGTGACCGATCCGGGTCAGGGCGCGATCACCTCGGGGCTCTTCGAATGGGAGCCCGCGGTCGATCCCAAACGCAAGGTCCGCAGTCAGGTCCGCGATCAGATGCGCGTCGCGCAGGTTTATCGGATGCTCGAGCGTCGTGGGCTGGCGAGCCCGTCGCTGACGGCAGGCGCGATCGGATACAACGGAGACTGCATCCTCGTCCACGACCTCAGCGCGATTCTCGACGATTACGACGAGCGTTTCGCCGACCGTATCGCTGTGGCCCGCGGTGAGGTGCTGACGTCTCCGTCACAGGTGAGCGAGTGCAAGTCGTGCCCGTGGTGGACCGAATGCAAGCAGGAATTGGTCCGCAACCGCGACGTCAGCCTGGTGGCTGTCGGATCGCGGGCCGAGCTTCTGCGCGACGTCGGCTGCAACACGATCGATCAGCTGGCCGCCTGGGACGGTGAGCCGCTCGAGGATTGGCCGCACGGAAATTTCGACGACGCAGTCGTGATCGCCAAGGCGTGGTTGGCAGATGCTCCGTTGGTGCGGCGGTTCGAGAAGATCTCGGTGACTCGGGCGGACATCGAGATCGACGTCGACATGGAGAGCTATCAGGAGCACGGCGCGTACCTGTGGGGGACGTTGCTCAATGTCGGCGGCTTCTCGATGTATCGAGGATTTGCGACGTGGGATCCGCTGCCGACGCGTGACGAGGCGCGGTCGTTCGCAGAGTTCTGGGGCTGGCTGATGGCGGAGCGTGCCGCGGCCGCTGCTTCGGGTAAAACCTTTGCCGCATACTGTTATTCGCGTTCAGCCGAGGACAAGTGGTTGTTGGACTCGGCGCGCAGGTTTGCCGGTGAACCCGGGATTCCGAGTAAGGACGAGATCCGCGAGTTCATCGACAGTCCGCAGTGGGTCGACATCTATCAAGCAGTGAGTGATCAGTTCATCTGCCCGAACGGAAAGGGGCTCAAGAAGATTGCGCCCGTCGCCGGCTTCAACTGGCGTGACGCCGAGGCCGGGGGTGAAGCGTCGATGGCGTGGTACCGCGAGGCGGTTGGCTACGACGGTGAGCCGGACGAGACGCAGCGGACACGCATCCTGCAGTACAACGAGGACGACGTCATTGCCACCAAGGTCCTCCGTGAGTGGATGACGGACCGCGCGGAGAAGGAAATTCCGCTGGCTTCCGAGTTGTAGCGCTGATCCGTTCTGTCGCGATTGTCTGAAACATCCTATTTAACAGTATGTTTCAACTCGTAGTTTCTCGTCATCGTGTGTCCGGAACCCGCATCCGCGCTACCTTCATCTGGTCGGCTCCACGATGGAGGGTGTTGCATGCTGAGCAGGCTGACTTCGAGTGCGAGCGACGCCGAACTGTCTGACGTCGAGCGGCGCGACCTCTTCGCACGCCAGATACTGCAGGTGACGACGGTCGCGCCACTGGCCAACATGGTCAATGTACTCAGCGTGTGCGCTTTGCTTGTGTATGTCGTACCCCCCGGTCACAACGAGTTTCGGGTGATCTGGGGTTCTGCGGCCTTCTTGGTCGTCCTCAATTCGGTGCGCGTCTGGATACCGCGAGTCGTCCTGAAGGGCCGGTACACGCCCAAACATACGACGAGGTACGACTACTGGGCGCTCATGCTCGAGGTGATCCTGCTCGGGCTTCTGCTTGTCGTTCTCGCCGCCGCGATGCTTCCCGTGACGGACAACTCGCGAAAGCTTGTGCTTATAGCGACATTCGCCGGAGTCATGGGCGCCGGCGCCGTAGCATTGTCGACGGTTCGGTCGATAGCGGTAGCGTGGATTCTGGTGCACAGCATCGGATTGCTCGTCGTTATCCTGCCCAAGAGAACTACGGAATACGCTGTCCTCTCGTTCCAGTTGGTCGTGTACTCGGTGACACTGATTATCGGCGTCGTGTACCTCTGGGCGTCGTTCCGAAGTCGTTGTCTTGCCGAGTTCGAGGCTGCTGCCGAGCGCCAGACGGTCAGTTTGCTTCTCGACGATTTCGAGGGTGGGTCACGCGACTGGCTGTGGGAAGTCGACCCCACCGGGACGTTGTCGCACACCTCCGCTCGGCTGTCGCAGATCTCGGGAGTTCCCGTCTCCGACTTGCGAACCCTGTCGCTGCGCGGATTGTTGGATCGGCTCGACGTGGGTTCGACGAAGAGTGGCCGAGCCGCGGTCCAGGTCATCGGAGATCACCTCGACCGCCTCATGCCGTTTCGAGAGGTCGTCATTCCCGTTCGTGTCGACGGCGTCGACCGATGGTGGTCTCTGTCGGGTCATCCCCGGCTATCCGAGGCCACGGAGTTCGTGGGTTGGCGAGGCGTGGGCTCGGACATCACCGAGAAGTACAACTACGAGCGGCGAATTCTGTGGCTTGCTGCAACCGACGGACTGACCGGGCTCCCGAATCGCCGGACGTTCGGCTCGGAGCTGTCCGACGCGCTCGGCACCGTCCGAACCGGCGAGGAAGTCCTTGTCGGAATCCTCGACCTGGACAATTTCAAGTCGGTGAACGACACGTTAGGGCACCCTGTCGGTGACAAATTGTTGATTTCCGTTGCTGCACGGCTCAATCGGGTGGTCGACGGCGCCATGTGTGCGCGAATCGGTGGTGACGAATTCGGCGTCGTCTTGCGGGGAACAGGGGACGGCGGAGAGGTGTTCGCTCGCTATCTGGATGCATTGCGTGAGCCGTTTTACGTGCGGGGGAATCGCATCGAGGTTCGTGCATCGATCGGCTATGCCGGCGCACCCGCAGATTCCGAAGATGCGGACACGCTTGTCATGTCCGCCGACCTGGCGCTGTATGCGGCAAAATCCGCCGGCAAGAACCGGGTAGGAAGATACTCACCGGTGCTGCGGGCGCGGGCCAGGGAGCGAGCATCGGCCCTGCAAGAACTTGGGCTTGCGATCGAGTCTCGGCAGTTCGAGCTGTACTACCAACCGCAGGTTCGTGCGGACACCGGCCGCGTCGAGGGTTTCGAGGCACTGCTTCGCTGGAATCACCCGGTGCGGGGCGTGCTTGCACCGCACATTTTCATCGATGTCGCGGAGGAGACCGGCCTGATAGTCCCTCTGGGGCTTCAGGTACTGAACATGGCGTGCGCCGAAGCCGCGACGTGGCCCGACGACACTTACGTGACGGTGAACGTCTCTCCGGTGCAACTGATGTCGTCCGGGTTCGGATCGGCCGTGAACGATGCGCTGGAGGCAAGCGGTCTGTCCGGCAAACGGCTTCAGCTGGAAATCACAGAGACGGGAGCAGTGGAGGAGCTTGCCGTCGCCGAGTTGGATCGCCTGCGTGCCAACGGAATTGCAATTGCCCTGGACGACTTCGGAACCGGCTATTCGTCTTTCGAGAGTTTGAAGAAACTGCCGTTGGACATTCTGAAAATCGACCGGTCGTTCATCACCGAACTGAGCGAGGGTGATTCGGCAGTTGTCACTTCGGTGGTCGAGGTGGCGAAGGCGCTCGGTATGCAGTCATTGGCGGAAGGCGTGGAGACGGCCGACCAGCTGAGGCTCTTGCTTACCGCCGGTTGTGAATTGGTTCAGGGTTACTACATCAGCCGACCGATGCCGGCGAAGGAAGTAGCCGAGTACCTCAGCGCAACTGCCCACTCCAACGGTGGGTATTTTCATTCGTTCTGACAACTGTGCGCCTTTATTAACCGTGGGCGGTTAATAAAGGCGCACAGCAGGGAGGTTAGCGCGGCGCCATGCGCAGTGCGCCGTCCATGCGGATGGTCTCGCCGTTGAGGTAGTCGTGCTCGACGATCATCTGCGCGAGCTGCGCGTACTCGGACGGCTGGCCCAGGCGCGACGGGAACGGAACGCCGGCCTCGAGGCCCTTGCGGTACTCGTCGGTGACGCCTGCGAGCATCGGGGTGTCGATGATGCCGGGAGCGATCGTGTTGACGCGGATGCCGAACTGCGCAAGGTCACGGGCAGCCGGAACCGTCATGCCGTGCACGCCGCCCTTGGAGGCGGAGTACGCGATCTGGCCGATTTGGCCTTCGAAGGCAGCAACGGAAGCGGTGTTGATGACGACGCCGCGCTGGCCCGACTCGTCGACGGCCTCGGTCTTGGCGATGGCGTCGGCGGCCAGGCGCATGACGTTGAAGGTGCCGAGCAGGTTGACGGTGATGACCGTGCGGAACAGCTCGAGGTCGTGCGGACCCTTCTTGGACAGGATGCGTCCGGCCCAGCCGACACCGGCACAGTTGACGACGATGCGCAGCGGGGAGCCCGACTCGACGATCTGGTTGATCGCTGCTTCGACCTCTTCGCCGCTGGTCACGTCGGTGGGGATGAGGGTGACGCCGGCGGGGACGTTGTCGCCTGCGCGCTCGATCGACGCGGGCAGATCCAGGCCGAAGACGGTAGCGCCGGCGTCGGCGAGGCGCTTGGCTGTTGCGGCGCCGAGGCCTGATGCCGCTCCGGTGACCAGTGCTGCGGTTCCCTTGATTTCCACTTCGTGTGCTCCTCGAGTTAGCGATCGGTAAGGCGGTGGTACGTGTCGAGAACCATAACGCGAGGGTGTATGTGAGGGCGAACGCGCGAGACCCGCGTAGGGCTGGGTACCTTGGACGCGAGGTCTGAGAGCAAAGCACCGGACGAGAGGGGACCTGCGTGAGCAAGGCGCCTGTGCGTCCCGCCGCTTCTGTCGAGAATTTCGAGCGGTTGCAGCGCGACCCTCTCTTCGAAGATCTTGCCGAGCTGATTGCCGAGGTTCTCTCCTACGCGTTCGACGCTCCGGCCGCCGTCGAGATCGAACAGTGGACGATCAGTTGCCTGCCGTCGACCAACCGATCCGCGGAGCGCCATCGCTTGTTCACGCTCAATATCGGTCCGATGGAGATTCTGAGCGTCGAGTGCCATCTGGTCGGCGGTAAGGCGATCGAGCACGTCATGTCCGTCTACGTATCCAGTTCGGCACTGGAATCGCGAACCGGCTGCAGCATCGAAGAACTCGATGCCAAGCACGATCTGGTCGCCATCAGACGCACCGAGTTGGCGTCCGCCGACGGCGACGGGACCGTGATCGACTGCAGTCTCGAGGACTCGGATGCGTTGGAACAGTTCGCCCAGCTGCCCGTCGACGTGACGACGGTTCGTCCGCTCGCGGAGCATCTTGTTGCCAAGGGCAAGGGCCCATTTCGGCAGTATCACAACGCCGGGTTCGCCAAATATGTACTGGAAAGGTCGCTCGACCATGGTTGATCAGTTGCCCATCCGACTCCCGCGTGTGCTGCGAGACGGGGACGATGACGGCGCGGTCGACGTGCTGCAGGAATATTTCACGAGGCCGCTCCGAAAGACCGGTTATCTCCGAACCGGTGCGTTGTGGGATTCCTGGGATCCCAGTGGCAATCGCGATCGTGATGCGAACATCTTCACCGCGGAAGATCTTGTTGCGGTGACTCTTCTGTCGGTTCAGATTCCGGCGCAAGGAGCCTTCTTCCTGCTCGGGGAGAACAATGCCGAACTGAACCGACTCCTGGCGGACGTGGGCCCGGATCGCGATCTGTCGAACGAACCCGATCCCTTCACTCCGGAATCCCCGGTGTGGCGGTTGGAGACGGCGCTTCGAGAGATTCACGGCGTCGGGCGAACCATGGCGTCCAAACTGATCGCGCGCAAGCGTCCGCGACTCTTCCCGATCTACGACGACGTCGTCGGGCGGGAGTTGGGAACGAAGTCGGCCCACCTGGAACCCGTTCGCGTAGCCATGCGGGAAGACGAGTTGCAGAGTCGACTCCTCGATCTACGTGCACGAGCAGGTCTCGACGAATCCGTTCCGGTCATCAGGGTGTTGGACGTGCTGGCGTGGATGCAGGGTAAGGGATACAAACCGGCACTCTAGCTTTCTTGTCGGTGGGCAGGTCTATTGTCGAATGTATGTTCGATAAGGGATTGACGAGCGGTGTGGGGACATCCGTCGATGACGGCCGTCCTGTTGTCGACCCACTCGTGTTGCCGGACATGCTCTTTGCGACGGCGCAGAGCGAGAACATGCTTGCCGCGCAAAAGGTGCTCGGTGCATCCATGTTGTCGGAGTCGAGATTCAACGCCGAACTCGACGTGTCCGGTGATGTCGACAAGGCGTGGCGGATCGCATGCAACGAGATCGCGGTCATGCTCACGTGCTCGCGTCGTACTGCCGAAGTCCACATCGAGATCGGTGATGCCCTGCGGGAGTTCCTTCCGTTCACAAAGGCCGCCTTCGCTGCCGGCGAGCTGGACTATGCGCGCGTGCGCAAGATTGTCGACGGACTCACCGGGGCCGACCCGGAGGCGATCGCAGCACTCGAGCGCCGGGTACTTGCCTCGGCGCACCGTCTTCCGCCCGGGCAACTGGAGCGCGACATCGAGCGCCAGCTCTTTGCCTACGATCCGGATGCTGCCGCCGAACGTCGCCGGAAGATGCTGGAACACCGCGATGTTCGCACGCGTGCAGACCGTCACGGACTCGCCCAGTTGCAGGCAACACTCAGCGCGACCGAGGCCGTCGAAGCGCTTGGCCTGATCAACGAGGCCGCCGGAAGCGTCTGCAACCACGATCCACGAAATGTCTCGACCCGTAGGGCCGACGCACTGGTCGCTCTGCTGCACGGCGAACAGGGGCTGACGTGCCAGTGTGGCAGCGAAACGTGCGAGGCAGTATCCCCAGCAGCTCGATCGACTGCGCCCTCACGTCGGAAGCCGGTGTTGCACATCGTGTGTGATCTGGCGACGCTCCTCGGATTGACGTCAGATCCCGCGAGCATCGACGGATACGGGCCGATCGATCCTGATTTTGCTCGCGAGCTCGCCGCTGATTCCACCTGGCAGGCCTTGTTCGTCGATTTCCGCGCCCAGGCCGCGGGGAACCGACCGCGTCGGCAGCATGCTCCGACTGTCCTGCCGCTTGTCACCCGACGTGATCGCCCAAGTCGCGAACCGAACGGCTGCGGGGATCGGATTCGGGCGATGCAACGGTTGGTCGCGCGATCCCCGGACATCGTTCGAAGATCGGATGGGCATGGCACCCAACCCGATCCGCCTCCCGGCGCGCTGACCTATGCTCCGGGAGCGGCTCTGGCCGCATTGGTGCGGGCCGTCGACGGTCACTGCCGGTTCCCTGGTTGTTCGGTGCCCGCGAACAGGTGCCAAATCGACCACATCACCGAGTTCGATCCTTCCGATCCGAGACGCGGTGGGTGGACCATTGCGAGCAACCTCCAATGCCTGTGTCGTCATCACCATCAGGTGAAGACATACAGGTTGTGGACGCCGGTGATGCTGGAGGACCGTGCCATTCACTGGACCGATAAAACCAGCGGGTTGACGGCTGTCACGGTTCCGGAGAGGATCTGACCTGTGCCGGAAGGACAGTGCGCGGGAATCGTCGGCGGGGGAATTGGCGGGCTGACGGCTGCCATCGCGCTCCGCAAAGCAGGCTGGGATGTCACCGTGTACGAGCGTTCGTCCGAGTTCACGGAGGTAGGCGCCGCCGTCGTGTTGTTTCCCAACGCTCTGGCAGCGTTGGACGAAATCGGTGTAGGCGAACAGGTCAGGGCGAATTCCCTTCCGTACAGCTCGGGCGCGATCAGGAATCTGCGCGGGCAAAATCTGGTGACGCGCAAAATTGGTGACCTCGCCGGCGGTCGCGATCTGGTGACAATCCACCGCGTCGATCTGATCGACGTGTTGGTTCGCGCAATCCCCGCTGAGTGCCTACGCACCGGAACCAGGGTGACGGGTGTGGGCTGCGGAGATCATGGCCGCGGCGATATTGTCACCGATGGTGATACCGCTCGATACGACCTTGTCGTTGCTGCGGACGGTGTGCACAGTGCTGTGCGACAGCAGATCTGGGCCGACGAGGGAACCGTGGAACGGACTGGCGTGTCCGCTTGGCGCTGGATCGTCGATGGTCCACCGCCGGATTTTGTCGGACAGGTATGGGGGATTCGAGGGGAGTTCGGGATTCTCCCGTTGGCGGGCAACCGCACCTACGCTTTCGCGGGTGCGCAACGCGGCGAGAGTCTTGCGCATTTTGCGGACTGGCCCGAACCTGTGTCGCAGCTCGTCGCGAACGCTGACCCGGCCCGCATCATCGAGAACGAACTGCTCGAGATTCGGACCCCGAAGTTGTTGACACGCGGCAAAGTTGCGTTGATTGGCGACGCCGCTCATGCCATGCGCCCTCACCTCGGGCTAGGTGCGGCTTTGGCGATCGAGGACGCCGTTACTCTTGCTGCCTATGCGGACGATCTCGCCGGCTACACAAAGGCTCGACGTCATAGAGTTCGAACTGTTCAATGGATTTCGCGACAGATGTCGACCGTCGTGATGCCGGACAATCGATCGTTAGCGGCGGTGCGTGACGTCGTTGTGCGGTTGACTCCCGACATCCTTGCCTTGTCGGTATTCGGTGTGATCAACCGTTGGCGGCCGAAGCCGATCGAGAGGCACTGACTTCGAAGATGGTCTCCAGACCGTCTTCTTCGTCCCACTGCTCACCGACTTCGTTGAAACCGTACTGGCTGATCAGATTTCGTGATGCGATGTTGTCCGGACTGATGGTCGCTCGAACGGTGTGTACTTCGGATTCGCGACTTGCGACGTCGAGAAGTATCTCGAGGGCGGTTCGTGCGTAGCCCTGACGCCGGAACGCCGGGTCGATGCGATATCCGACCTCCACCATCCCGCGCGCATCGGGGCGACCGTGGAATCCGGCCAACCCCACCGGCGTCGAGGTGCGGGCATCGACTGCGATGCGGGTGATCCACGCGCTGTCGAGGGGATTCTCTGCTATCTGCTTGCTCCGGTAGCGCCACAAGCCCTGGCATTCTTCGCCGAGGAGATACGGGGTCAGGAGGTTGGGTGCGAGTTCCATTGCAAGAGTGGCGTTGTCTTCACCCAGTGCGTGCAGGGCGAGTGATGGAACCTGGATCAGTTGAAGTCCCCGTCCGTCGAGTGTCCAGGGTAGTTCGGTGACTGTCACAGGTCGGCGATGGGGGTCGACAGCGTTATGTCGACACCGATGCTCCGGAGATTGCCGTCGAGGACTTGCCAGATGGAGCGTTCGAGGAATTCGGCCAATTCCGCACTGGTCACATCGGAACCCGGCTGGCTGAGCCAACGGTTGACGCTGACGTCGACCAATCCGATGACGCCGAAAGCCAAGGGCTCAGCCATCTTCGACGGTTTGCCACGGCTGGTGAGGATCGTGCCCAACAAATTTCCCAATTGGACGGCGATGGCCGTCTTGGTTCCGGTCACCACTTTCGAACCGGTGGCCCGCGTACTCGGCGAGCCCTTGCCTAAAAAGTGGTGCAGTCGTGGATATTTCACAATCCACTGGAGGTAGGTCTCGACGGCCCGTGAGATGGCCTCGCCGACGGTGCCTTGTGGCGTGAGGGTGGGGGTCAGGTCGGTCATCATCATCTCGAGGATGCGGACTCGCAGCTGCTCGTCGAGGTCGGCTCGATCCTTGAAGATCCGGTAGACAACGGAACGGGGGACGTCGGCGCGCTCGGCGATCTGCTGGACGCCGACGTCGGCGCCACCTTCGTTGACTGCATCGAGTGCTGCGTCGAGGATTCGCGCTTTGCGCTGCTCCTTGTGATCGTTCCAGCGAGTGCTGCGCCCGTCGGGCTGCGCCGACTCGGCTGTTTTTGTCATAAATCGAACGATACTCACCCCGCCATTGACTGGACAAGATGTCTCACATACTTTGGTGGGACAGCGTGTCACACACAGATACCGTTCTCTTCAGGAGTGGCAATGAGTAACAGGGTTTTTGTCGTCGGCGTCGGCATGACGAAGTTCGAGAAGCCGGGAGCCCGCGAGTGGGACTACCCCGACATGGCACGCGAGTCGGGTACCAAGGCGCTCGAAGACGCGGGTATCGACTACACCGAGGTCGAGCAGGCATACGTCGGCTACGTCTACGGCGAGTCCACCGCAGGTCAGCGCGCTGTCTACGAGCTCGGTCTGACAGGTATCCCCATCGTCAACGTCAACAACAACTGTTCGACGGGATCGACCGCGCTCTACCTCGCCACGCAGGCAGTCAAGAGTGGCCAGGCCGACTGCGCACTGGCGCTGGGCTTCGAGAAGATGCAATCCGGGTCGCTCGGATCCACCTACGACGACCGCGAACAGCCCCTCATGCGGCACCTCCTTGCTCTCGCCGAGCTTCAGGAGTTCGCGATGCCGCCCGCTCCGTACATGTTCGGCGCGGCCGGCGTCGAGCACATGGAACGCTTCGGAACCACTGCAGAGCAGTTCGCGAAGATCGCCGTCAAGAACCACAAGCACTCGCTGAACAACCCGTATGCCCAGTTCCAGGACGAGTACACCCTCGAGCAGATCCTCGAAGCACGCCAGATCCACGGGCCGCTCACCAAGCTCCAGTGCTCGCCTACCTCGGACGGATCCGGCGCGGCGATCATCGCCAGCGAAGCATTCGTCGAGAAGCACGGCCTCGCTGCTCAGGCGATCGAGATCGTCGGGCAGGCCATGGTCACCGACATGAACAGCACTTTCGAGGACAAGAGCGCCATCAGCCTCGTCGGCGCAGACATGACCCGCAAGGCCGCCGAGAAGGTATACGCCCAGGCCGGGATCACCGCCGACGACGTCGACGTCATCGAACTCCACGACTGCTTCTCCACCAACGAGTTGCTGACCTACGAGGCACTTGGACTGTGCGCCGAAGGTGACGGCGGCAAGCTCGTCGACGCCGACGACACCACCTACGGCGGACGCTGGGTGGTCAACCCGTCCGGCGGCCTCATCTCGAAGGGCCACCCCCTCGGAGCAACAGGCCTCGCGCAGTGCGCCGAACTCACCTGGCAGCTCCGCGGAACCGCGGACAAGCGTCAGGTCGACGGCGCGAAGGTGGCCCTCCAGCACAACATCGGACTCGGCGGTGCAGTTGTCGTGACCGCATACAAGCCCTACGCACGCTGAATCACACCCTCAACCCGCTAGCTACCCACTAGGAGTTTCATCATGGCTTCCGTTTCCGTCTCCGCCGTACTGCCCGCATCCCCCGAGAAGACCTGGGATGCGCTCTCCGATCTGTCTCGCTGGGAAGAGTGGCTCACCATTCACCAGGGCTGGAAGAGTGAACTCCCCACCGAGGTCGCGTTGGGCGCCAAGTTCACGGAGGTCGTCTCCGTGATGGGTATGGCCAACAAGATCGAGTGGACCGTCGAAGAGGTCGAGGTTCCGAAGATGGTCAAGATTGCCGGTACCGGAATGGCCGGCGTCACCGTCGAATTCATCCTCTCGGTCGAGGCCGACGGTGCGGGTTCGAAGGCAACCGTCGACGCCAGCTTCAAGGGCACCATGATCGTCGGGCCGATCGGCAAGGCAGTTGCCAAGAACGCCAAGGCTGATCTCGAGGCCTCGCTGGCCAAGTTCGCCGAGCTGGTCGGGTAACGGCTCGATGACGACACCGAAGACCAACGCGGTCGAATTCGATACGTCCGGGCTGGACGTATGGACCGATCCGGAGCACTTCGAGGTGACAGCCGAGCGCATCGCCGAATATGCCGCTGCCACAAACGACCCCATCGAGCGACACCTGAAAGGCGAGATCGCTCCGCCGGTCTTCGCGGTGGTACCCGTCTTCATGTCGATGGCACCCGCTGCGCTGTCGGTGGCGCCGGTCGAACTGCTGATGAAGCTCGTTCACGGTGAGCAGGACTTCCTGTTCCACCGTCCGATCTACCCCGGTGACCACCTTGTCGCTCGCGCCAAGCCCATCGGATTCGAGGGCCGGGACAACGGATCCACCGTCGTCATCTACGTCGAAACCAAAACCGACAAGGGTGAATTGGTCAACGAGCAATGGATGACGGCCTTCTTCCGCAAGGTCGACGCGGGCCCCGGACTTGGCGAGAAGGCTCCCGAACACCGATTCGACGACGCTCTTCGCGCTGGTAGTCCCGCAGCGGTGGTGAACCAGCACATCGACGAGGACCAGACATTCCGGTACTCACCGGCTTCCGGCGATCCGATGCCGATTCACCTCGACGAGGAGATCGCTCGGATGTCCGGTCTCCCCGGAATCATCAACCATGGACTGTGCACGATGGCGTTCACGTCGTGGGGAGCCCTGACCGAACTGGCAGGCGGCGAGACCGAGCGGTTGCGCCGTCTCGCAGTGCGATTCGCGAAACCCGTACTCCCGACCCAGGACATCGAGACGGTGTTCTACAAGTCGGGTTCGGCAGACGGAGCCACGTCGTACTCGTACGAAACCAGCGCGGTCGGCGACCTCGTGATCAAGGACGGCCTGGCGGTCATCGCCGACAGATGAGTCTTCATGTCCGACAACTGAACTGATGGGAATCTGAACTGATGGGAAGTCTCGACGGTCGCGTAGCGATCATCACCGGAGCAGGACGCGGCATCGGCCGTGAGCATGCGCTGCTCTTCGCTCGTGAGGGTGCGAGCGTCGTGGTCAACGACCTCGGCGGCGCAAACGACGGTTCCGGTGCAGATGCCGGCCCCGCGCAGCAGGTAGTCGACGAGATCGTCGCTGCAGGCGGCAAGGCCGTTGCCAACACCGACAACATCGCCACCTGGGACGGCGCCGAGGGCCTCGTCAAGCAGGCCGTCAGCGAGTTCGGCCGACTCGACGTCCTGGTCAACAACGCCGGCATTCTTCGTGACGCCTTCATCGCCGGTATGGACGAGAGCCAGTGGGATGCAGTCATTGCCGTGCACCTCAAGGGGCACGCAGCGACGCTGCACCACGCTGCCGCGTACTGGAAGGACCAGAGCAAGGCAGGCGAGACCGTCAACGCTTCGGTCATCAACACCGCTTCGGCTTCGGGTACCTTCATGCCCAACGCGGGCCAGGGCAACTACGGCGCCGCCAAGGCGGGCATCGCAGCCCTGACTCTGGTGGCCGCTGACGAGCTCGATCGATACGGCGTGCGTGTCAACGCTATTGCGCCGATCGCGCGTACTCGGCTGACGCTGGCGACACCCGGTATGGGCGCGTTGTTCGCCGCCGAGGTCCCCGAGGGTGAGTTCGACGCGTTTGCGCCGTCCAACATCTCCCCGCTGGTGGCCTATCTAGCGGCAGCGGATTGCAAGCTGACCGGCAAGGTGTATGCCGTTCAGGGTGGGGCCATCACGGAACTCGCCGGCTGGCACGGTGTGAACACCATCGAGAGCGAGGGTCCCTGGACCACCGCCGACCTCGCAGAACGACTGTAAGCGCATGGCACGCAACGCATACGAACTCGGTCTCGGGCTGAGTGAGGAGCACACCGCGCTTGCAGATTCGGTGCGCTCCTTCGCCGAGCGCACCATCACCACCGAGCAGGTGCGCGCGGCCGTGGAGTCGCGGACCGAGGACAAGTTCCCCCAGTTCTGGACGGCGCTCGTCGGGCAGGACCTTCTCGGGCTCGCGGTTCCGGAAGAGCAAGGTGGTCACGGCGCCGGCCTGCTGACCTTGGCAGTGGCACTGGAAGCATTGGGCCGCACAGTCTCTCCCGGCCCGTTCGTTCCGACGGTATTGGCAAGTGCCGTTCTCGGTGTCGCCGATTCCAAGGCGGGACCCGAGTTCCTGCCCGGTCTGATCGACGGAAGTCGTACGGCAGCAGTCGCCTTGGGTGCACCGTTGGCGGCCGAGTCGTCGGACGGTGGGTACAAGATCACGGGCGCACTCGACGGTGTGCTCGGTGGTGAGCACGCCGACGTACTGCTGGTTCCGATCCAGTTGCCCGAGGGCGTTCGCTACGCGGTGCTCGAGAGCAGCGCAGTCGCGATCACCGTTCAGGACAGCATCGACGTGCTGCGCGGTAGTGCGCGGATCGAAGCTGACAATGCTCAGATCAGCGCCGAACGGATACTCGACGGTCTCACCGAGGCGCGGGTACGGTCCATTGCCGCAGTCGTTCTCGGCGCCGAAGACGTCGGCGTCATGTCCTGGTGTGTTTCCACTGCGTCGGAGTACGCCAAGACACGCGTGCAGTTCGGGCGACCCATCGGCCAGTTCCAGGGCGTCAAGCACAAGTGTGCGCAGATGGGCATTGCGCTCGAGCAGGCACGCGCCGTTGTGTGGGATGCGGCAAGCGCATTGGACAAGGGCGACGACACGGCAGATTTTGCCGCCGATATCGCAGCAGTCATCGTGCCGGACGCCGCAGTGCAGGTAGCGCAGGATTGTGTGCAGGTCCACGGCGGCATCGGCTTCACGTGGGAGCACGACGCCCACCTGTACTACCGGCGCGCGCTCTCGATCCGCGGCATTCTCGGTACCCGCGAGGATCGTGCCAACCGTGTTGCGCAGCAGGCACTTGACGGTGTCAGCCGGGCTTCGGTTCTCGAACTGCCGCCAGAGGCGGAGGAGATCCGCGGCGGCATCGCGGCCGAGCTTGCCAAGTTGGTCGAGCTCGACGAGGACGACCAGCTGATCGCGCTCGGCGACGGCGGCTGGGTTCAGCCTCACCTGCCGAAGCCGTACGGGCGCAGCGCCGCTCCGCTCGAGCAGATCGTCATCTCCCAGGAAATCAAGGCTGCCGGTATCTCGATGCCGCAGCTTCTGATGGGAACGTGGGCAGTGCAGGCCGTCGTGGCGCATGGTTCGGACAAGCAGAAGCAAGAGCTGGCCGTGCCGACCCTGCAGGGTGAGCTGGTGTGGTGCCAGCTCTTCAGCGAGCCCGGTGCTGGTTCCGACCTTGCGTCATTGTCCACGAAGGCCGAAAAGGTCGACGGCGGTTGGAAGATCACCGGTCAGAAGATCTGGACCACGGTTGCTCAGTTCTCCGACTGGGCGATGCTGATCGCCCGTACGGACGCCGGCAAGCCGAAGCATCAGGGCATCACCTACTTCGTGCTCGATATGTCGACACCGGGCATCACCGTCCGCCCGCTGCGTGAGATGACGGGCTCGGCGTTGTTCAACGAGGTGTTCCTCGACGACGTGTTCATCCCCGACGAGAACGTGGTCGGCGAGGTCAACGACGGCTGGAACGTCGCCCGGACGACGCTGGCCGGCGAGCGCGTCGCGCTCAGCCAGAAGATGGAGGCGTACGCCTCGGACTCCGATCTGCTGAAGTTCGCGAAGTCGGCAGACCTGAGCCCGATCGGACGCTACCGTGTCGGCGAGCTGGTTGCGGAGAGTCAGGCGATCGATCTCATCGGTTCCCGCGTTGTGCTCAAGCAACTTTCGGGGATCGACGTGAGTACGACGTCGAGCGTCGGCAAGCTGTTGGCGATGAAGATCAGCCAGTCGATTGCCGAGTTCGTCGTCGCCGAACTGGGTGCTGCCGGAGCGGTCAGCATCCCAGGTCAGCCAAGCGACAAGGCGATGGAGCAACTCATTTCGGGCCGTGCCACCACGATCTACGGTGGCACAACCGAGGTGCAGCTCAACGTGATCGGTGAGCGCATGCTCGGATTGCCGCGAGACTGAGGGTATTTACCGGCGAGGCTCAGTCCTGGATTCTTCTCCAGGGCTGAGCCTCTTCCAGTTCGAGGGCCAATTCGAGGAGCGTGCGCTCGTCGCCGAGATCGGCGGAGAAATGCGCAGCCAACGGCAAACCGTTGCTGGTCTGATGCATCGGTAGCGAAATCGCGGGACCTCCGGAGATGTTGTTCAGTGGCGTGAACGATGTGTACGCGATCAGCTTGTCGAAGAGTTCCTCGAAAGGCTGAGCGGGAGAGAGGTATCCCAGCTCGGGGGTGGTGTGCCCCAGGGCCGGCGAGAGCACGACGTCGTACTTCAAGAACATGGCGCTGTATTGCTGCTGGAGCCGTCGCAGACGGTAGAGCACGCGCGGCGTCTTCACCAGGTTCTTCCGGTACAGCGTGTAGAGGCCCTTGGTGAGATTGTCGGTGCCGGACTTGTCGAAGTCGGGTCCGAGCATTTGTTTGCCACCGGTGGAGATGGCAAACGACAGAAAGCCCCAGTAAATGCTGAAGTCGTCGATGAATTCGGGGCCGACGGGCAGTGCTGCGTCCTCGACATGATGGCCAAGGCTTGCAAGGAGTTCGGCCGTAGCTTCGACGGACTTGCGCGTCTCGTCGTCCGTCTTGGTGACGGTGACGGAATCGGCGATCACGCCGACGCGCAGGCGGGTTGAGCTGGGTCCTTCGATCAAGCGAACCGGTGCGAGTCGCGGATTGCGGTAGTAGTTCTCAGCCGCAGACATCCATCGTGCAGTGTCGCGAACAGTCCGAGTAACGGCGCCCTGGGCAATCAACCGGATCGGCATCGACTTGTCGGCCGGATCGGCGATGGTGCGTCCGCGAGTGGGTTTGAGTCCGACGAGTCCGCAGGCAGCGGCGGGAATGCGAATCGATCCACCGCCGTCGTTGGCGTGCGCGATCGGGAGTACGCCGGCAGCAACAAGCGCGGCTGCGCCTCCCGAGGAAGCGCCCGACGAGTACGCCGGATTCCACGGGTTGTGGACGGGTTCTTCCGTCATGTATTCGGTGGACGCACTGAACCCGAACTCGGGCAGTCGGGTCTTGCCGATCGAAATGGCCCCGGTGGAGAGGAACTGCTTCGCAAAATCGCTGTCGGCTTTGGCGGGGACCGCGGTGAAGGCGGTACTGCCCTGCTGGGTGGGAAGGCCGGCGCTGTCGGTGTTGTCCTTGATCGCGGTGGGGACACCGGCAAAGACGCCCTTGGCGGGCCGGTTGCTCCTGGCGAGGGCACGATCGAAATCAGTGCAGGCCAGACCGTTCAATTGCCCCTGCACTGCCTCGGCGCGGGCGATCGATGCCTCCATGACTTCCCGTGCGGTCACCTCGCCTGATTCGATCCGGGCGGCGACGCCGGTGGCATCGAGGTCGCCCAGGGCGTCGTCGGTGAAAGCGTGGATGGGGGTGTTCGCGGTCATGGGGATCCTTGTCAGGCGGAGGCACTCAGGTCGTCCGTCCAGCATATTGGACGGACGACCCCTGAGTGGCGCTATCTGTGGATTGCGGTATCAGCTACCGAAGATCGTCACTGCCTGCTCTGCTGCCTGCGGCGCCTGCTGGAACACTCCCTGTGGGATGAACTGCTGCGGAATGAACTGCTGGGGGCCCAACTGCTGGAAGTTCGTGACCATCGGGTGGATGACGTTGTTGAATACATCGTTGAACATGTGTTGTGTCCTTCGGTTACAGCGTTTTTCGAACTTCTGACTCCATCGACACTAAGCACGGTTCTGACGAGTTTCAACGAAAATTGCTGATACACAGGCAAGTTCAAGTTCATTGCCAGCTGGGGGCCAGGAATCGGTCTTCCTTCACAGCTTGGACGCTGCGCCGTGCAGGTTCTTGGCTGTCGGGGAGGTCTCGACGGATTTGGGATCGGGGTACGTGCCCAGTACTCGATCGGCAGTTCCCGCGGTGGTGACGGTGAACCAGTAGTGCTCGTTCTTGAAGTGGTGGTTGCGGTGGTTGCGCCAAACTGACCGGTAGAGAGCAGTTTTCGGCTTGTAGTCACTGTGGATGAGGAAATGTGTCCACTCGTAACCGAGGCCGAGCACGGAAATGAAGGTCAGGAACGTCAGACCGAGTTCGACGCGGGGAAATGCCAGGAGGGCGACGGCTGTCAGAACGGGAATCACGATCAGGAGCGTCTGCCACGGGATGAAGATGAGTGAGACGGTTCGCGGCGCAAAGTGGTGTTCCCGATGGCTGCGCGCCAGCCGTGAATCGAGTGTGACGCCGGCAATGGTTCGTGGCTTCCAATGAAGAACGAAGACGTGAATGATCCACTCCACGAAGGGGAATGCGGCAAGCATCACGAGCGGAACGAGGGCGTCGGTGATCTGCCAGTTGCCCACTGCGATGCGCGCCGCCGCGGCGGCCAGCAGCATGGTGCCGATCATCCACGGCGTCGGTGACTTGCGGAACGTCCGTGCCGCATCGGCGAGAGTAAGAGGCTTGCTCATGGTTTCAGTCCTTCCAGGAAGGTGAGAGCGTCGCCGATTGCCGTCGTGCCGGTGTGAAGGAGCTGTGCGGCTGACGCCTCGGCAGTTGGCTCGTCGTGTGAAGTGATGGCGGAGGCCAGTTTTCGATACAGGTCGGTCTGGCCGACTTCGGCGACCATGACGGATGCAAGTGCAGTCATAGCCGGCTCGTATGCAGCCCGAAGGCTGTTGAAGATCAAACGGAAGGCAATGGAATCTGCGCTGTCGACGACGACGTCCCAGAACGCCAGAGCGCGGTCTTGCAACTCCACTGGATCTTCGGTGGCGCCTAGTTGATCAACGGCCGTGTCGAGTTCTCGGGCGGATTCCGCGGAGATGCGACGGGCGGCCAGCACAGCGATCTGCGGTCCCATCAACTCGCGAGTTTCCAGCACGCTGCGCACCACGCTCAGGTCGGGGACGCCGTCGCGCACCAGCAGCTGGGGGAGAAGTTCGGGTCCGGCCTGGCGTCGAAAATCGCGCACCGACGTGGACTCGCCCTGGCGGACCTCGACGAGTCCGGCCTGGGCGAGCTTCTGAATTGCCTCGCGGACTGCGGGCCGCGAGACGCCGAATGCCTCGGCGAGCTTGCGCTCGCTGGGTAGTGCCTCACCCGCAGCCAGCTCTCCGGCCAGCACTTTCACCGATATCTGATCGAAGACTGCGCCGGAGGCCGAGGTACGTGCAACGGGTTGGAACATGTACCGACCTTAAGCGCTTGCTGGTGAGAGGTCAAGTGGTATTACCAGTTGCGCACTGGCGTGAAAGAGATACCCCTTGGCCAACAAGCTTCACCGTAACGGCGCAGGTGAGAGTAATTTTAGGCGACCCTAATTCGGAATACCGTCAGGAAGCCCATGACACCTCTCCTGTTGCCGACGCTAGACACCGACGCAGAGTTCGCTCGCATCACCGCGGCCTTGACCCGACGCGGCTTTCTGGGCGGAAGTGCCGCCGCACTGTCCATGCTCGCCCTTGCCGGATGCAGCAGTGAGGACGGCGGTGGCGGTGCGGAAGGCGAAACTCGGACGGTGCAGACGCATTACGGACCCGTGGATGTTCCCGTTGATCCGCAGCGCATCGTCGCCGTCTCCTACAACACCCCGTGGCAGTTGCAAGCCGTCGGCGCCCGACCCGTCGCGACGCTCGACTACAGCGCGTACATCGACCAGTTCACCCCAACACAGCAGAAGTTCATCGACGGCTTGTCCACGGTGGGGGTTTTCCTCGAGGTCAACCGCGAAGCCGTCGTGGCTACCGCGCCTGATCTCATCGTCGGCGACGCGTACGAGATCGACGAGGACATGTTCCGCGAGCTCTCGAAAATTGCTCCGACAGCGGTGTATTCGGGCACGAACCGATCGGATTGGCGCGCTGTCGCCGAGGGTGTCGCAGACGCGGTCAACAAGGGTTCGGCATTGACGTCGAATCGTGAGAAGTATCAGGCGATGCAAGAGCGAATCCGCACCGAATACGCCGCGCAGCTTGGCGAGAATCGGTGGGCCCAGGTTGCTATCGGTGGTTCGGAAGGGCACTTCTCCATCTTGTATCCAACCGGAGTGACCGGCGCGATGCTCGCTGACCTGAACGTGACCCGCGGCGAATTCATCCCGGATCTGCGCCCAGCCACCGGCTTCGAAGCCTTCCCGCTCGAACAACTCGAAATGCTGCGGGACGTCACCGTCGTCATCTACCCGAAGCAGCCGAACGGAACTGATTCTGCAGGAATGAAATCCGTCTTCGCCAGCCCGCTGTGGAGCCGCATTCCGGCAGCAGCTTCGGGCCGGGTATTCGGAATCAGCACTCAGGTCACCGACTACGGCACTGCAATCAACTGGCTCAACGAACTCGAAACCGGCGCTTTGGAGGCACTTTCATGACATCACTTCTATTGCCCACCGCTGACACCGATGCAGAATTCGCTCGCATCACCGCAGCACTTACCCGACGCGGTTTCCTCGGAGCCGGTGCCTTGGCGGGGATCGGATTGCTCACGGCCTGTGGAACCAGCTCCGGTGAATCGGCCGAGGGTTCGATGCGCACCATCAACACGGCTTTGGGGCAGGTGGAAGTGCCCACCAACCCGCAACGGGTGGTCAGCGCCGATTACTACACGGGCCCCGCGATGTTCGACGCCGGGTTCACACCGGTCGGATTGCCGGTCGACTACGAGAACGCCGACGGCGTCCCGGAACCCTATGCGTCCGCTCTGCGGTCTCTCCCGAAGGTGGGACGCTGGTACGAGCCCAACGCCGAGGCGATAGCGGCTTTGTCTCCCGACCTGATCGTGATGACCAACCTGCTGTCGGAGAACAACCCGGATCTTTACGAGCAGATCCGGTCGATCGCACCGACCGCGGTTTTTGCCGAAGACGGGCAGTACGCATGGAAGGAGCGCGCCTTCGGAGTCGCGGACGCGCTGAACCAGAGCGCGAAGGTTCAAGAGTTGGCAGATCGGTACGAGGCGCGGATCGCCAAGTTCCGCAGCGACAACGCTGATGTGCTGAGCAAGGTGAAGGTCGTCTACACCACGTACTTCGAGGAGAGTGGTTTCTCGCTGTACTCGCCGACCAAGTATCAGACGACGGTCATCAGCGAGGCCGGGTTCCAGTTCAACGACCGTTCGCTCGCAATTCCCGCCGGCAGCAACGAGTGGTTCCCGAAGGAGCAGTTGGAGCTACTCGACGAGGCCGACGTCATCATCACCAACAGTGGCAAGGGCCCCATCAACGAGAAGTTGGCGAACGACACCATCTTCCAGCGTCTGCGCGCCGTCAAGAATGATCAGGTGTACTCGTTCGACTACGAGGGCGTCGCGTCCTTCGGTTGGGCCCTGACATTCCTCGAGCAGTTCCAGCCGATCGCTGAGGAGATCAGGGCCAAGCTCTGATCTCCTCAGCGATCACGAGGAAGCCGGCGCCACCACATTCAGCTTCGGTTGATGCTGGTCGGTGTATGCCCACGGGCGGATCTTCTCCAGTGCTTTGCCGATCCGGAACACGGTCGGTTCGTCGTACGTATGGCCGACGATCTGGACGCCCGTGGGAACGCCGTTGTGTGCGTGTCCACTGGGCACCGCTAATACGGGACACCGATTGGCGACGTTGAACGGCAATGTGAGAAGTGCTTCGGCGGTGGTGTTCACGTGCTGACCCGCCACAGTGAGGCCGTCGAGCAAAGACTCGCCTGCCGGGAAGGCGATGGTGCCCGAAGTCGGGCAGATCAGCGCATCGAATGGAGCCATCGCCTCGGCGAGCTCTCGTTGCATTTGGGTTTCCTTGCGAAGGCCGTCCAGAAATGACATTTCCGCAGCGCCCTTCGACGTGATCGCGACGTTGTCGAGCGTGTAATCGGCGAGAAGATCGCCGTGGGCGCGAGCAATTTCCGCGACGGATGCCCCCATGATCGTTCCGAAATGTACCTTCACCGCTGCTGCCATCGAGTCGCGAGTCCACGGCAGTTCGATCTCCTCGACGATCGCGCCGGCATCGACCAACGACTGTGCGAGAGCCCGGGTGTTCGCCTCGATGTCAGGCTCGATGGGGAAGTCACCGAGCCGCAGGCACAAGGCAATTCGCATTCCCTCGACCGACGGGTACTCGTGTGGCAGCGTGATCGCCGGCCTCAGGGAAGAATGGTCACGCGGATCCGGCCCGATCAGAAAGTTGGCCAAAAGAATTGCGTCGTCGACAGTTCGGGCCATCGGACCGTCGCCACGGTAGGAATCCATGGACAGCGGGGCGACCCCGGCGATACGCCCGTACGAGGCCTTGAGACCGACGGTGCCGGTAAAGCCTGCCGGGCCTCGTGTCGACCCGCCGATGTCGGATGCTGTTGCCAGAGTGGTAGTTCCGGCGGCGAGTGCGGCGCCCGCACCTCCGGATGAACCGCCGGGGCTGTAATCGAGGTTCCAGGGATTGCGGGTCACGCCCCACAAAGGAGAGTGTGTGAACGCCGCGACGCAGAATTCCGGTGTCGTCGTGCGTGCGTGAATCAGGCCGCCTGCTGCCAGAACTCGGTCGATCACGGGTGCGTTCTCGCGGGCGATGTTGCCGCGCCCCGCCAGCGAACCTTCGGTCAGAGACTTTCCGGCAATAGCGTGTTTTTCCTTGGCAGCTACCGGAATTCCCTCGAGCGGCCGCGGATCGGGTCCGTGGCCGAGATATCGGCTCTCCGCTTCCCGAGCGCCGGTGAGTGCCTCGTCGAACATCTCTTCGGTGAAGGCATTGATGTGAGGTTCGAACTTCTGGGTTCGGTCGATGATTGCCTGTAGCAGGTCGACCGGAGACAATTCCCGCGCGCGAAAGTGAGCAATGGCTTCGGTGGCGCTGAGGTAGTGCAGTTCGTCTGACATGACGTTATCTCCCTGGGTAAGTCTGTGTGGGAATCACGCGCTCCGCGCAAGGGCTCCCAGCGCGGCCGCGGTCATGGCTGTAACACCTTCGGGTAGGGCCGCGGCGGGATCTGGGGCGAAGCGCGGTGAATGATTCGACGGCGTGCCGGGTGGTATCCGTCCCTCAGCGAGCGCGGCAAGGGCGGTTCCGCCGAAACTGTGAAGTGCCGTTCCGCCGAAATGCCAGAATACGGAGGGGCATTGGGCGGCGGTGCCGAAGATGCCGAAGTCCTCGCTACCCGAAAGTGGTTGTGACAGAGTATGCAGTCCCAAGCCGGCCTGTCGCAGGTCGGACATCACCGTGGACGTGGCGTCCGGAGTGTTGACCGTGGCCGGAAAGCCGTTGTACGCATGAACGTCCGGCGCGTCGGCGGCGCCTGCCCCGTCAGCTTCTGCGCGAGCGATCCTGCCCACCGATTCGAGCATGTGATCTCGCGACGACGCACTGAAAGTTCGCAGGCTGAGTAGCAGTTCGGCGTCGTCGGCAATGATGTTCGCAGCTGTGCCGGCGTGCAAGGCTCCCACCGTGAGCACAGGTGCTGTCGGGGTTGCCGCTTCATGAGCCACCAGACTTTGAATGCGCAGCGCGAAAGACGCTGCCATCAACAAAGGGTCGATGCATGCGTACGGTGAGGACGCGTGTCCACCACGGCCGTGAAAGACCACTCGTATCGTGTCGGATGCTGCCATCAAGATGTCGGGTTTGCTGACCAACATCCCCGCCGGAGTCGGGCCCACGTGCTGTCCCAGGCAGAGGTCCGGTCGCGGGAAGCGGTCGAAGATTCCGTCGTCGACCATCGCACGAGCGCCGGAGCCGGTCTCCTCGGCAGGCTGGAAGACCGCGACAACAGTCCCGGTGATCGATGTCGAATCCGCGGAAAGTGCTGCGCACGTGGCAAGTAGCGCGGTTACGTGGACATCGTGGCCACACGCATGCATGACTCCATCAGTTCTGGAGGCGTAGGACAGCCCGGTGTCTTCTGCCACCGGCAACGCGTCCATGTCGGCGCGTAGCAGGATCACCGGACCGCTGCTCCCTTCGAGAACACCGACGACACCCGTACCGCCGACCCCGACCGTGACGTCCCAGCCACCGATTCGCCGAAGTTCCTCGGCAACAATTGCGGCGGTGCGAGTTTCGTCGCCGGACAACTCGGGGTGTGCGTGTAGGTCCCGGTAGAGCTCGAACCAGTGCGGCTCGACGGTTCGCAACCGCGACGGGTCTCCGAACTCGAGATTCGAAAGCAGTTGATTCATGGTTGATCTTCTTTCAGTTGGCGGTTTTCAGTTGCACCAGGTTCAGCATCTTTTCCCGGGTTTGTGGTGCTGCCATGACCGCGACGATCGCCACGACAGGCCCGAGCGCGAGAGATACGAACGCCGCTGACCAGGAGAGGTGGTCCACGATGAATCCGAATACCAACGGCGCGACTATTCCGGCGACCATGCCGCCGAAAATGATCATCGACGAGGCTGCTCCGACCACCGACGAAGGCAGGCTACGAAGCGGAAGTGCAAAACACGGCATGAAAGCGAAAGAGGCAGAGGCAGATCCGAGGGTGACGAGAACGACGAACAAGGCCGTGTTGGAGACGAAAGGAATCGAAACGAGCATCACGATGCACGCGAGCATGGACGGCACCACGACGACACGACTGTTGCCAGCCAGCCGATCGGAGATTCGCCCGCCGATGACGGTGGTCACGGCGGCCACCACGGTAGCCGGAATCAGAAGGAGGCTTGCGCTCGAGAGGGCGATTCCACGTTCGTCATGGAGGTACGACGGAACCCACGACGACATCCCCCAGATCACGAAGTCGTATCCGAAGAACATCAAGGCGAAGAGCCACATCGCGCGGGAGCGAAGTACGGTGCGCATGTTGTCCCAGGAGGAATCCGGACCGTGGTCGTTCTCCGCCGGAAGTGCCGGCGGGAGCCACAACTTGATGCTGACGAGCGAGAGTACGCCGAGCGCCGCGACGGCCAGAAACATTCCACGCCAGCCGATCAACGGGAGAAGTGCTGCCGCAACAACGATGGCAAGAAGCGTACCGACGGCGTTGGAACTGTTCATCCATCCTGTGGCAGTGGCACGTTGCTCCGGGATGCTCCGCTCGGCAACGAGCTTTACTGCAGCTGCCGGAAACACGCCCTGCGCGAGACCGAAGAGAAAGCGAACAACCAGAAGCGTCCCGAACGACCAGGCAAGGGCAGTGAGGCCGGTGAAGACACTCCACGCCACCAACCCGATCAGAGCCACCCGGACTGCGCCGTATCGATCGGCGAGCAGTCCACCAGGCAGTTGGGCCAGCGTGTATGCAATGAAGAACGTGGAGATGATCAATCCACGCTGGGAGTAGTCGAGATCGAACTCCTCACCGAGCAAGGGGAGAGCGAGGTTGATCGCCAGCCGATCTATGTAGTCGATCGCGTACGCGACGAACAGCAACGCGACCGTGACTTTGGTGGAGCGAAGCACTGGGCCTCCAAGTGGTGAACCTGTGAAGTGATTCACACATCTTTGGCAAACAGGCAGGGATCACCGACCAGAATGCAGTAATCCGGCAATACTGGCCCGATGAAGCCGGAATCCGACACATTCGTGATCGCGGAATCTGATCTGGAGATCATCAATGCACTTCAGCTCAACCCCCGCGCGTCGTGGACGCAGTTGTCGTCAGTGCTCGACAGGGATTCGACGACGATCGCCCGCCGGTGGCGTCGCCTCGTCTCGAACGGTCATTCGTGGGTCAACGCGGTCGCAATCGGTCGAACCCACATATTCGGCTATCTCCTGATCAGGACCACACAGGATTCCGTTGCCGACGTGGGGGAGCGGTTACGTCAACTCTCCTGTGCCTATCTGTTGGCCAGGACGGAAGGCGAGTACGAGTATTTCGTCGGAGTCGTGGCCGCCGACCACAAGAGTTTGGACGCCCTGGTGTGTGAGCACCTTGCCGCCGATCCTGGAATTCTGTCGATCAGAAGCCGGGTCGGGGTGAAGGTGTACCGGGACGGGTTCAGCTGGGAGCCGGGCGCTCTGGGGCAAGCGGGTCGGGCTCAGCTGGCAACGGCATCGACAAAGGGCGCTGCGGTGCCGGCAGATCCGACAGAGTTCCGCAAGTCCGACGGTGCACTCTTGGAGGCGCTCGGCCGTGACGGACGTGCCAGCTATGCGCGTCTCGCCGCGATTTGTGGAACGAACGAGACTGCGATTCGACGGCGCTTGGCCCAACTGACTGCGTCGCAACAGTTGATTTTCCGCTGCGATGTCTCGCAACAGGCTGTCGGTTCACCGTTCGAAGTGATCTTCGACGTCGCTGTGGACGGCTCCACCGACGAACTCGGCAATCTTGTGTCGAGTTGGCCGGAGATCAGATTGTTGGTAGCGACCACCGGAACAGCGAACATGTTGATCAGCGTGTGGCTGAGCAGTCTCGCGCAGAGTCTTGTCGTCGAGGATCGCCTCCGTCGAATCGGTAGTGTGCGGATCCTTGATCGACGTGTCTCGTTGTACCCGATGAAGCGATTCGGACAGCTGCTCGGACCAAGCGGAGTGGCAGAAGGTCATGTGCCGGTCGCGATTTGGGGTGCCGGCGACCTTCTTCGCTGAGCGTCAGTCGATCGGCGTCCGATTGTCGTCGACGAGGTGCGTAGCGGAGTCGGTCGCACGGGAGCGCTTCCAGATCATCCGAGCCAGTGCGCCCAGCACGGACACGGCCAGGACAACGCCACCGCCGATGATGCCGGCCGACGAGTCGGGGAAGATGCCCTCGAGCAGCAGCCAGACACCGAAGACGAAGAACAGCACCGCGGCGCCGATCTTGATGAATCCGTCCGGAAGGTGCTTGCCCAGCACCGAGCCGACGATGATGGCGAGAGCGTCGGCCGCCACCATGCCTACCGTCGACCCGATCCAGACGCCGATCCAGTCGTTGTCGGTGGCAAGGGTGATGGTGGCGAGCATGGTCTTGTCGCCGAGTTCTGCCAGGAAGAAGGCCGAGGCGACGGCGATGAAGGCGGATCGCGTGACGCGACCGGCCTTGTTCTGCTCGTCGTCGGTGAGATCGTCACCGCGCAAGGTCCAGAGGCCGAAGATCAGGAAAGCGATACCGCCGACGATGGAAATCGCCGCGGTGGGGAGGGCGACGCCCAGGTAGTGGCCGACGGCGACCGAGACGAGGTGAACAAGGGTGGTGGCGACGGTGATTCCGCCGAGGACGACCCACCAGCGATAGCGCAAGGCAAACGTCATTGCCATCAGTTGCGACTTGTCACCGAGTTCTGCGACGAAAATGACGCCGAAACTCAAAAGTATTGCGGCAAGCAAGATTTACTCCTCCGGTCGGTGTAGGTCGGAGGAAAAATGCGAGCCTCCGGCCTGGGCAGGCGCAGTGGGTGCGCTTGTCCGGCCGAAGGTCTCGCCCACCGAGGCCACAGGACCTTCGGTTCGCCAGGCCGGGTGCTTCGCGATCCGCACCAGGCGGAGCGCGTCGAACCAGTATGTCGACACGGGCGATTGGGGGCTACTCCCCTTCGTTGCTGCCCACGTTAGCGCGCCTGAAACGAATTGGCAAAGCGCACAGCAAGTTTGGGAGTCCGAACTTATCGCTTACCGGGGCCGTCACGAGGCGAGGAGCATGGCCAAAACAGCGGTGTCGGGATCGCTGATCGGATCGATGCCGACACGACTGATCATGGAGACGACTGTGCCGTCCGGCTCAGCCTCGACCCACGCCGCACGATGCTCCAAACCCAGATAGGGAAGGCCTGGCAGCAGTACGCACCCCGACGCGCTGCCCTCGCATTCCGGCAGGCTGGGCGTGGTTTCCGACGGTGGGTGCAGCATGATCAGCGCCGGTGGCTGATGGTCGGAGAAACGGCCGGGTGTCAAGGCGAAATCGCCGAGTACCGGACCTTCGGCGACCACCAGACCGACGGTGCCCGGCTGCGGATCTTCGGGAACGTCTTCACGGACCCCGAAGACCGTCGTGGTCGGCAACAAACCTGGCATCGAGGCCACGCGGACAGCCAATGCGAGAAGCTGCGCCCACTCCTGGGTGGTGTCCGGCCAACGACCGGAAATGACGAACCCCTGCAAAGACCCAGCGGCTTGGAACGGAGAAATGCCTATTGCTTCGTTTCTGTTCATTTCTGTTCCTCCCTCGGTGCTGGGGCAAATCTCGGGCAGACGCGCATGCGTCGGTCCGGCACACCTCGTTGGGTAATCGAAATATGCACCCATTCGGTACTGGCACACAAGAGAGGGAGAGTGCCAGCCAGGTTTGCGCTGGTGAGGGCGGTGGTATGCGCAGGCATGACTCTGTCGAAGAACCGTTCTCGGCTCGAAGACCTGGCAACGCAGGCGTGGATCTTCGGATATCCCCTGTTGATTGCTGCGGTATCGCGGGACGTCATGACGGCGGTGCCTACGCCGGTGGCGATGAAAGCCCCGCTCAACCAGTTCGCATACGCGCGTACGACGCCGGATGCGACCTTCACCGATGTCGTCTCACCCAACGCGGACACTCTCTACTCGTCGGGGTGGCTGGACGTCTCGACGGAACCGCAGGTGCTCTCACTGCCGGACTTCGGCACCCGGTACTGGCTGGTCCCCATCCTCGACGCGTGGAGCGACGTGTTCACGGTTCCGGGATCTCGGACAGTCGGGCGGACCGGGGGACCGTACCTGGTGGCCGGGCCGAATTGGAAAGGCAACGTGCCCAAGGGTTTGACGCTGCTGCGGTCTCCGACGGCGATGAACTGGATAGTCGCCCGCTACGCGACGTCGGGGGGAACGGACCTGGCAGAAGTGCACAGCCTGCAGGACCGGACGCGACTCACTCCTCTGTCGGAGTGGACGGGTGACCCGCAGGACTACACGCCCGGTGAAATGCCGGTGAACCCTGCCGTCGACACGCGGACGCCGCCGGTGGACCAGGTGGCCGCCATGGACGGCGAGGCATTCTTCACCAGACTCGACGCACTTCTCGACGACAATCCTCCGCGTCCGGAGGACACCGAGATGATGAAACAACTGTCCGACATAGGAATCGGCTCCTCCTTGCCCTGGAGGTCGCGTCCGCAGGAGGTACGTGATGCCCTCGATCGAGCTGCGCGAACCGGTATGGACGTGCTGAGCGAGATCGCCGAAGAGGCCGAGGGCAGTCCGAAGAACGGCTGGACGATGCACCGCGGCTTGGGACACTACGGAACCCATTACGCTCAGCGGGCCCTGATCGTCTGGCTCGGTTTCGGGGCCAATCTCGACGCTGATGCCGTGTACCCGCATGCCACGACGGACGTCGACGGGAAGCCGCTGACCGGGGCGAAGAAGTACGTCCTGCACTTCGAGAAGGACGAGCTGCCACCGGTCGAGGGCTTCTGGTCGCTCACGATGATGAACGAGCGGCAGTTCTTCGTGGACAACCCGATCGACCGATACGCGATTGGCGATCGAAGCGATCTGGTGTTTGCCGACGACGGTTCCCTCGACATCTATCTTCAGCACGAATCCCCTGGTGGTGAGAAGGAGCGGAACTGGCTGCCGGCTCCGTCCGGCGACTTCAACGTCTTTCTGCGCCTGTACTGGCCGAAGGCTGCAGTGCTGTCGGGATTGTGGACTGCGCCCGGTATTCGAGAAGCAAGTATTCGAGAAGCAGGCTGAAAGTCCCCTCGCTTCGTACCCGAAGAGCACAACTCGGTATCAGCCGCGCGTTTCGATGGGCGGAAAGGTCACAAGAGTCATACGATCTGTCGGTACTGCCCTGTTTGAAGAGCTGTTGAATCGGTCAGAGACACCCGCTTGTTTCGGAGGCTACTGATGGTCACGCAGAATCCGTTCGTGCAGTACGGCAAAGAGATCTGGTGGATGATCCTGATCCGCGGAATCTTCGGCGTGATCTTCGGAATCATCGCGCTCGTGTGGCCGGGAATTACCGTGGTGGCCTTGGTTTTCCTGTTCGGTATCTACTCCATCGCCGACGGTTTGATCACGATAGTTCGCGCCATCCGGGACCGCGAGCATCTGAGCTCGTGGGGTTGGTGGGTGTTCACGGGCGTCGTCTCGGTCGGAGCCGGCATCGTCGCGCTGGTCTGGCCGGGCATCACTGCGCTGGTGCTGCTGTACATAATTGCCTTCTACGCCATCATGTTCGGAATCTTCGGAATTGTCGGCGCCTTCAAGATGAAGGCGCTGCCCGGATCCAGTTGGGGATGGTTGCTCGCCGCATCGGTGCTTGCTGTCATCTTCGGCATCATTCTTCTCATCGCGCCCGGCGAAGGCATCATCAGCCTCATCTGGTTGTTGGGTTGGTACGCAATCCTGTTCGGCCTCTTCATGATCGTGGGAGCATTCCAGATCAGGAGCCGGGCAAAGGAAGCCGGTGTTCTCTAAGAAGGGAAAGCCGGCCGTCGAGGCTCCCACTCCGATCCCCACGCTGTCCGGTAGTGAGAACTGGTCGATCCCGCGCGGTTTGATCGTCCTGCTCGGTATTGCCGCCACCGTGGTCGCCGTCGGCGGAATGAAGGTGTTCGGCGGCATCCTCGGACCGGTATTCCTGGCCCTGGTGCTGACGATTGCCGTTCAGCCCATTCAGGATTGGTCACAGCGCCGAGGGTGGCCCAAGTGGGTCGGGATGCTCGGCTCACTGGTCACCGTGTACTTGATCCTGCTCGGGTTGGCGGCGTCGTTGATCGTGTCGACGGCTCAGTTGGCGACGATCCTGCCGCAGTACTCCGAGGAGATGACCAACCTCCTCAACGAGGGCCGCGACAAGTTGGCCGACTTCGGAGTGAGCACCGAACAGATCCAAAGCACGCTCAGCAGTGTCGATCTCACGAAGGTTGTGGGCGTACTCGAAAGCGGGCTGGAGGGCCTGCTCGGCATCCTGTCGGATCTGGTGTTCATTCTCGCGTTGTTGTTGTTCATGGCCTTCGACGGCATGAGCATCCGCTCGCGGTTGCATGTGTTGTCCGAGCAACGTCCCGAAATCTCCTACGCGCTCTCCACCTTTGCCGCCGGAACTCGCAAATACCTGGTGGTCTCGACGGTCTTCGGTCTCATCGTGGCGGTACTCGACGGTGGCGCGCTGTGGCTCATGGGCATTCAGCTGCCCGTCCTGTGGGCGTTGCTGTCCTTCATCACCAACTACATCCCCAACATCGGGTTCGTCATCGGCGTGATTCCACCGGCGCTCCTGGGACTGTTTCAGGGCGGGCCGTGGCTGATGCTGTGGGTGATCGTCGTCTACTCCGTCATCAACTTCGTGATCCAGTCCATCATCCAACCCAAGTTCGTCGGCGACGCCGTCGGACTGTCGGTGACGATGACGTTCCTCTCACTTGTCTTCTGGTCGTGGGTTCTCGGGGCGCTCGGAGCGCTGCTGGCGATCCCGCTCTCGTTGTTGGTGAAGGCCGTCCTGCTCGACATCGACCCAGCCACGCGCTGGGCCGACATCCTGATCAGTGGACCTCGGGACATGTCGAAGGAGGAACCAGAGGAGTCTGAGAAGCCGGCCACGCCCGCAGGCTAGGGCTCTCAGTGTTTCTACAAGTTGTTGCTTTATCGTCTCGCCCATGAGCGCCGAGAACACCACAGAAAACTCCCATCGCCGGCCGTCACGACTCGGTCGACGGCTGGCAGTCGGTGGTGTGGCCGCGATCGTCGCGGCTGCGGTGGCGGGGATCGGGTTCGTGATCTTCGCGGGCGGTGCCGACACCTCGAACACCGTCGCGATCGTGAACGCCGACGCGGGAACCACGCTCGACGGTAAGGAACTTCGGGCCGGCGACACGCTGGTGGACACGTTGGGCAAGAACGAAGACTTCGACTTCCAGGTGGTCGACAACCCCGGCGGGAGCTACTTCGCGACGCTGACCGTGCCGGAGGACTTCAGCGAAACCGTCGCGTCGATGTTCGGCATGGATCCACGGCAGGCGAGCGTCGACCTCGAGGTGAAGGGCTCGGATTCGGAGAAGTCGGCCGAGTTGACTCGGGCCGTGTCGGCGCAGGTCGGCGCGGACGGCATCAAGGGGCTGCTGGCTCAGACGTCGGCCGCCAGACGCTCGATCGATCAAAACCTCACCACCGCACAGATTCTGGTCGCCGGAACCAACGAGGCCGGAAAGTCCATCGATCAGGTGAAAGCAGGCGCAGGCACTCTGCTGCCGTACCTCGAGACCGCACGGTCCGGGGCGTTGGAGCTGATGAGCGTCGCGGATCAGGTGTCCGGTGTTGTCGATCAGGCGTCGGGGTCGGCGGAAGAGCTGGCCACGCGCGCGGACTCACTGGGCCTGACGCTTGGGGAGGCGTCGTCCTCGACCGCGGAACTGAAGACACGAATCGACACGCTGCAGACTGCGCTGAACGGCCTTCCTATCCCGCCTGACGTGACAGCGCAACTGGCCGGTGTGAGTTCAGATCTCGGTGCGCTGAATGCGCAATTGGGCACCGTTCCGGCGCTGTTGGGTGGCTCGGTCGGGCCCGATACGGAGCTCGGTGATCTAGTCCGCACCGCTGTCGGGCAGCTGCAAGGCGCGAGCGATCAACTGAGCAGTGCTGCCGGACAATTGAACGACGGCCTCATTCCCATCGCTGATCAGGCGCCGCAGATGCTCGGTGACGTGACCGATCAGATCACCCAGGGATTCACGACGCTGCAAGGAATCGCCAAGTCACTGGTCACGGGCCTCGACGGCGCAAAATCCGGTATTCCCGCGATGACCACCCCGCAGCAGGTTCAGCTGACCTCGGTGCTGTCGGATCCGGTGGCCGTGAATCAGACCACCGCGAGCAGCGGTGACTCCGGAACTCGCACACTGGCATTGGTCTTCGGAGCCACGACGGTCCTGCTCGGTGGTGCTCTGCTGACACGAACGGCGGCGCCCCTGGTGAGGCGCCGCCGTTCGCAAGAAGAGCGTGACTAGACGATCAGACCTGCGGTCTGGGTACGTGCACGGTCGAAGCGAGCCGAAACGTCGTTCCAGTTGACGATGTTCCAGAATGCCTTGACGTAGTCGCCCTTGACGTTCTGGTAGTCGAGGTAGAAAGCGTGCTCCCACATGTCGAGGAGCAGCAGCGGCGTGAGGCCGATGGAGATGTTGCCCTGCTGATCGTAGAGCTGGACGATGATCAGACGCTGTCCGATCGAGTCCCACGCGAGGATGGACCAGCCGGAGCCCTGGATGGCGTTGGCGTTCGCGGAGAAGTGAGCGCGGAAGAGATCGAACGAACCGAAGTTGTCGTCGATCGCTGCGGCGAGTTCACCTTCGGGCTTGTCGCCACCGTCAGCGCTGAGGTTGTTCCAGAAAACGGTGTGGTTGGTGTGGCCACCGAGGTGGAACGCCAGGTTCTTCTCGAGCAGGTTGGCCTGCGCTGCGATGGTGTCGTTCTCACGAGCCTCGGCCAGCTTCTCGAGTGCAGCGTTGGCACCGGCAACGTAAGCCGCGTGGTGCTTGTCGTGATGCAGCTCCATGATCTTGCCCGAGATGTGCGGCTCGAGGGCTGCGTAGTCGTAGGGGAGTTCCGGCAGCGTGTAAACAGACACGAGGGTCCCTTCTTTGCGGGCTGGTGAGCCCTGGTGCTTTAGAGTGCGTCGATCACCGGTCACGGCGTGACGTCACTCGCGTATGTGCAAATCATTCTTCGGGTTTCCACCCAATAACATTCGTACACCGTCCGCAACAGTCCGGCTCAGGTAGTAATCACCAAAGAATAAAGTTTGGGACACCGAACTTGCCCCGATCTAAGGGTAAGCTAATATGCGCAAATTCGTCGTAAAGGTGAACGGAACCTTAAACTTGCGCGATGCCCGCACCAGTTTTCCTCCCGGAATCACCAGAGGCGGCCGCGCCTCGGGTGAATCTTCCGGGCGCTGACCTGCTGCGAGCCCTGGCGGTTGCCGCCGTGATCTACTCCCACATCTCTTTCTACGTCATCGACGATCTCGGCTCGGGTTGGTGGGTGATCGACGTCGTCTACGGCGTTTTGATCGAGCCTGCCGAACTCAACCAGCACCTCTCTTTTGTCGGCGTCGCAGTATTCATGATGCTTACCGGTGCTCTGGTGACGCGATCCGCGATTCGCGACGGCCCCGGAAAGTTCTTGACCAACCGATTCAGTCGACTGCTGCCCGCATTCTGGGTGGCGACCGCGATTGCCATTCTTCTGGTCCGCCTCGGAATCAACGGAATGTTCAGCGGTCAGGAAGGTATTTCCGATACCGAAGCGTTGATGAGCTTTTTTCTCGGCGGATTCTTTCTCAAGCCCGAGGTAGCAGTTCTGGGAGTGACCTGGACACTCACCGTTCAATTCCTCTTTTATCTCGCATGTGTAGCGGCTCGCCCGATACTGCGGCTGCGACCGATCGTCATGCCGCTCGCCGGTGGTGCGCTGTGCTCGCTGGTGCTGCTCTACAACGTCTACGCGCCGCTGCCGTACACCGTGCCGATGCTGTCCAAGATCGCCGCGACGCTGCCGGCCGTCTTCCTCGGCCAGATCATGTACCTCGCGTGGGCGAAGCTCGCTCCCGGCCGCTGGCTGATCGCGGCCGTCCTCGTCCAGATGCACGTCATCATCGTGGCGACCCAGTTCCGCGTCTACTGGGCCGGTGAGCACTATCTGTGGACCATTTCGGTAGTCGCCGCAGCGGTAGTTCTCATCGGCCGCTACGACGGCGTCCCGACGCGCTGGCCGGTCGTGAAGTGGCTCTCGACGCGTAGTTACGTCATCTATCTCGTGCACACCCTGATCCTGTACCGCGTCGTCGAGAACACTGTTTTGTACGTCGGACCGACCCTGGCGTTTGCGCTCTTCCTTCTGGCCACGGCCGCGGTAGCAGAAATCGGCTACCGGTGGGTGGAGCTGCCCGGCGCCCGCGCGATCACGGCGTGGCGAAACAGTCGCTCGCGCGTAGCATCGAAGCATGAGCTGGTACGACGACATTCTGGGACGAGCGTCCGCAAAATCCACGCTGATCGCGCCTGAGGACGCACTCCCGGGCCGAGAGCAGAAAATGCCGGTTCCGACCGCGCACTACGTCAACGGGCATCCGTTGACGCCGCCGTTTCCGGCCGAACTGCAGACCGTCGTCGTAGGGATGGGTTGTTTCTGGGGCGCCGAGAAGGAGTTCTGGCAGCTTCCCGGCGTGTACACGACCGCTGCGGGTTATGCGGGCGGCTTCACGCCCAACCCGACGTACGAAGAGACGTGCTCCGGACGTACGGGTCACACCGAAGTCGTGCTGGTGGTCTTCGATCCCGCAGTGATCTCCTACGAGCAGATCCTGGCGCACTTCTGGGAGAACCACGATCCGACGCAGGGGATGCGTCAGGGTAACGACCAGGGCTCGCAGTACCGTTCGGCGATCTTCACGACGTCCGCGGAGCAGGAAGAAATCGCTCATGCGTCGGCCGTCGCTTTCGGTGAACGGCTTGCCGAAGCCGGATATGGAGCGATCACCACCGAAATCGGTCCGCTGCGCGACTTCTTCTACGCGGAGGATTACCACCAGCAGTATCTGGCGAAGAATCCCGGCGGTTACTGCCCGGTGCATGCCACGGGCGTCAGTTGCCCGGTCGGATTGCTCCGTCAGGATCAGGTTCCGGCGCAGACGGACATCCTTCCGCCGAGCGAATAACTGGACAGGTGTTGGAGGACACATGTGATTCAGCTCGTTAACACTTGCAACTAGATGGAAACAAAGGGAATCTCGATGTAAGAGTGTGTCGTCGAGAGAACTGAGCTCACAATGTCAGGTAGTACGCGAGGAACTGCGTCGCTGCTCCGACGCACAATTCATGTAGGCCACGATCCGATGGTTCGCCGCAGTGATCGGATCGAAGGGTTCATGTCCTTCGGTCTGATCATTTTCGCGATTCTTCTCCTGCCTCTCGCGGTATGGGCAGGGGCTGCGACTGCTTCGAGCCAGAACGCACTGATCGCCAAACAATCCGCCGAATTACACAGTATTTCGGCGACGACGACAGCAGATTCGACGCAGACCACCGCCTCGACAGCCGATTACATTGCGCCGACCACCGAAATGGCCAGCGCGCAGTGGAACTGGAACGGCCAGGTTCGCACGGGTGATGTCACTGTCGACTCGGCGACGCCCGCCGGCACCGAGGTCCCCATCTACGTCAATGATCAGGGCGACAAGACCGTAGCTCCGATCACTCAGAGCGCTGCCGACGTCGCAGCCGTGGTGACCGGGGTTTTCACCTGGTTCAGCGTGATGTCGCTGCTGGTCATCGCTTTCATGCTGGTGCGCGTCTTTCTCGACCGTTCCCGCTCGGCCCAGTGGGACCGAGACCTACGCGCGTTCCTCGACGCGAACGCGCTGTAGATCCCGGCCCATTCCTTACTGCAGTTGGGGCATGACCTCGCTTGCGACGAGTTCGAGATGATCCAGATCGGCGAGATCGAGAGTCTGCAGATACACGCGCTGTGAACCGGCCTCGGCGAAAGTGCCGATCTTGTCGACCAGCTCCGAAGGTGTTCCGGCCAGACCGTTCTCACGTAGCTCGTCGACGTCGCGTCCGATAGCCTCGGCGCGCTTCCTGATCTCCGCCTCGTCGCGGCCGCAGCACAGGACGAGAGCGTTGGAGTACACCAATTCGTTCGGATCGCGCTCGTGCTCGACGCAAGCCTGACGAACCCGCGCAAAGATGTCCTTCGTTTCCTCGAGGGACTTGAACGGGATGTTGAACTCGTTTGCGAACCGAGCGGCGAGCGCCGGAGTCTTCTTCTTGCCTGTGCCACCGATCAGGATCGGCGGACCGTCGACCTGGTGCGGTTTGGGAAGCGCGGGAGAGTTCTTGATCTGCACGTGCTTACCGTCGTAGTCGAACGTGTCGCCGACCGTCGTACGCCACAGACCGGTCACGACGTCGAGAGTTTCCTCGAGCAGTTCGAAGCGATCCTTGAGCGCCGGGAACGGGATGCCGTACGCCTGGTGCTCTTCCTCGTACCAGCCGGCACCGATGCCGAGGTCTACGCGGCCACCACTCATCTGATCGACCTGTGCGACCGAGATGGCCAGCGGTCCGGCGTGACGGAACGTAGCCGACGTCACCAGAGTGCCGAGGCGGATGGTGGATGTTTCGCGGGCGATTCCGGCGAGCGTGATCCACGCGTCGGTGGGCCCGGGAAGGCCGTCGGAATTCATGGCGAGATAGTGGTCCGAGCGGAAAAATGCGCCGTAGCCGAGTTTTTCGGCGGTCTGGGCAACAGTCAGTAGTTGTTCGTAGGTAGCGCCCTGCTGGGGTTCGGTGAATATACGCAGCTCCATGAGTTCTACTCTGCCACTATTTCACTTGGTCGGGACGACGGCACCGACTTGTCCGGCGCCGAAACACAGGGTCGGTCCCGGCGCTGTCGGCGTGATCTTCACGCTGTTTCCGTGGCCGACCAGGCGCACGAACACCGAGTGCAAACCTTGGGTGACGGGTACGGATACTGCGTCGCCGGACTCCAACGCAACATCGATCGTTCCGTCGGCGCTGGCGAGGTAATTGAGCTGAACCGTCCATTCCCAGCCGGCCAGGGGGCCGTCGAGGGGGAGCTCGGTCGGGCCTTCGGCACGGGTGCCGCAGTTCGGCGCCGTTCCTTCGGGAATCCTTCTCGTCCAGGTCACTTCGGCATCGACGATCTGACCGCTGTCGTCGATGGCGCGCAGAATCGGAGTGCTGGAAGAGAATTCGGGGCGATCAGGCAGCGGCGCGAGAACGTTGCTTGCCAAATTGTTCGGAAAGGCGACGGGAAGGAGCACTTCGATCGCGACGGGTTGCTCGAGCAGTGGAGCATCCTGATTCTGTGACAACGACATTCGCGCGTTCGCGAGGTAGTCGCGGGTCGGGTTCTCGCGCCAGATGTCGACGAACGTGACGGTCGAGACGAGCGAACTGATCACGAAGAGCACTGACAGACCGGCGGCGACTGCGACGGGCAAACGGGCCGGACGTCGCCGAGGCGCAGCGAGAATAAGAGCGGCGGCGAGGGCGAACACCGTCGCCGAATCCGTGAAGTAACGCAAGGTCTGCGCCAACTCGTAAGTGGTGTCGGTGTCGGATCGGGTAGCGGTCATCGCCACCACGGAGGCCAGGAAGTACAGCGCCGCGGCAGCCCAGATCCAGGCAGCGCCGCGTCGGGCACGCACTGTCATCACGGCCGTCGTCAGCAGCGCGGCCCAGGATGCGACCACCAAGAGCGTCGGCGGATCGGCCCAGGCGGGGCTGGGGATCCACCGCTCCCAGCGCCAGGGGCCGCCGAGAAGAGTGGGAAGCATCCCCAAAGACGTTCCGTGATGCAGCAGTTCGGTGGACATCGAACGGCCGTATCCGGTGATCGGAGATTCGACAGTTGTCAGATACACCGGAATCCAGATCGCGAGCACGGCGGCGCAGGCCGTCCACAGGAGTCGGCACTTCGTGATCGCACTTCGTATCGGCGTTTCTTCACCTTGTGTGCGCAAGTGCAGCACCAGAAAAGCGAGTGCCACGAACGGAACGAGCACTGCTTTCTCGAAGAACAGCAAGGAGATGACAAAAACCGCGGTGCCCGAGAACACGTAGCGCACCTGCCCGGTGCGGTACAGCTTGATCGCGTCGCCGCATGCCCAGGCCAGCGCGATCTGGAGCGGCAACGCATTGAGCGCGGCTGCCCACCACGAGAACGCCGGAAGTGTCAGCGGGACGAACAGATACAGGAGCAGCGGAATCAACAGTGCCGGTCGCCGGCCGAGGACCAACCGAAGAGTGCGCAGAAGCGCCAACGACGCGGCGGCCTGACCGATGACGAGCAGCGTTGCCGACAGCGCCCAGTTGTACGGCGCGATACGGGCGATCAACCCGGTGAAGAAGAAGGCCGCGGGCATGAAGTGACCGTCGTGGTCGTAGAGCAGGAGTTCGCTCGAGAAGAGTGGGAAGCGTCCTCCGCGGCCCATCAGGATGAGGTCGTCCCAGTAGAAGTAATTGCTCGCGGCAACCCAGACGCGAATGACGAGCTGACATCCGATCAACACGAACGCGAGCTGCGTGACCCGTCTCGGGGTGAACGTCAGAGTTGGCTCGGGCTGTGGAGAAGTCATCGACGGTCATGCTTCCAGGTGTGTCAAAAACCGACTTCTCATAAAAAGGGGATACCGGTCTTTTCTGTCTTTTCGGGAGCAATTTCTGAATGGATTGTGAACTTTGCCGGGATAAATGACGTCGACGCCCGAAAGTTCACTGACCTGCGGTGTCAAATTCATCCTCGAGCCTGTGCATCGTTCGCTAACACCTGTCAGCAAATTCTCAGGGTCTTGCCCGTGACCTGTGGATAAAGCCCGATTCATTCATCCAGAACTGTGGATGAACCTGTGGAAACTGTGGATAACTCGAGTTTTTAAGTGGCGGAGGTCACATTATTCGAACAATGCAGGTGAACGCGGTGGAGGTTCGATCACAAATCGGGAGTGAATCCATTTGCTGCCGTTACCGATACGGCGTGACAGAATCGAAGTTGTGAGTGTCGTTCAGGTCTGCGCCCGGTGCGCCGCACGCTGGCCTGTCGTCGGCGGCCCGACGCAGTGGTGCCCGCGCTGCAGCGGCGTCCTGCTGATCCCCACCCGCACCGAGATCTACCAACCGCCCAACCGCCGTGGCTTCCGCTGGATCGCGCGCTCCCCGTCCGACCCCCGCGGCGTGGGGGACGCACCAGTGCGTCGTAGCTTCTCCACTCCGCGCTACGACGCTGTCCCGCAGTGGGGACTCCAGGACGTCGTCGACACCTCACCGGTGCCGCCCTCGCGAGCGGACCGGATGGCCGACCGAGTCGGGCCGTTGCTGACGCTCGCAACGATCCTCTACGGACTGGCGGTGTTCGCCGAACTGGGCAGATACGCGATCCTGGTCCGCAACCGCACCAGGCTGATCCCGCAGCCGCTGCTCACGGTCTCCGACGCCGCCGTGTACTTCACTCAGTTGGGTGGACTGCTGATCTCGGTCTTCGCGGCAATCGCCGCTGTGTGCTGGCTGCTTCGTCGGCGTCGTGAACACTTCGCAGGTGCCCGGGAATCCGATCCACGCACAGCGTCGGAAGTTGTCGTCGGCTGCGCTGTGCCGATCCTCAACCTGGTGATGCCGGCCGTTTATCTCTTCGAGTTGGTCCGCCGCGATCCGCGCGGAACCCTGTTGGTCAAGATCTGGTGGGGCTTCTGGGCATTCAGCGCTCTGCTGCTGGTGGTCAACGCGTACTGGCGATCACGCCCGGGGATTCAGGCAATGGCCGACGGGGTTCTGCTGAACGCTTTCATCGCACTGATCGCTGCCGTCACCGCGGCGTTGACACTCGTCGTGATCCGCCGGATCGAGCGCAAGAGCTGGCGCGGTGAACCGGAATCGGAAACCCGGTGGGTGCCAGTGCCGCGCTCGGTGCTGGAAGAGAAGACGGTGCTGGACGAGAAGACGGTGCTGGACGAGAAGGAGACCGCTGCCCTGTGAGCCCAGATCGTCGAGGTCCACTCGTCGTTGCGCACCGAGGTGCGTCGGCTGCGCGGCCGGAGCACACCCTCGCCGCCTACGAACTGGCCCTCGAGGAGGGTGCCGACGGGCTCGAATGCGACGTCCGGCTCACCCGCGACGGACACCTGGTCTGCGTTCACGACCGCAAGGTCGACCGCACCTCCAGCGGGACGGGGATCGTCAGCGAGATGACGCTCGATTCGCTGACCGCTCTGGACTACGGGTCGACGAGCGAACCGGCCGAACTGCTGACTCTCTCCGATCTCATCACCCTCGCTCTGGATTTTGCGCGCCCGGTGAAGCTGTTCATCGAGACCAAGCACCCCGTGAGGTTCGGCGGATTGGTCGAAGCCAAACTCCTGGCGGAACTGCACCGCTTCGGGATCGCGTCGCCGCCGTCGGCCGATCACTCGCGGGCAGTGGTCATGTCTTTCTCGGCGAGTGCGGTCTGGCGGGTGCGTCGTTCGGCACCGCTGCTGCCGACGGTCCTGCTCGGTGACGCGTCGCGGTACCTCGGTGGCGGTGCGTCGACGGCTGTGGGCGCTACGGCGATCGGGCCGTCGATCAAGGCGCTGCGCGAACATCCCGATCTGGTCGATCGGGCCGCCGCTGCGGGTCGCGCGACGTACTGCTGGACCGTCGACGACAAGGCGGATGTGGACCTGTGTCGTGAGCTCGGGGTCAGTTGGGTTGCCACCAACCATCCCGGGCGCACGAAGCAATGGCTGGGCAGCGTGTAGATTTTGCCCTCGTGGCCAAGAAGAGCAAAAGAAACAGTGGACCGAAGCAGGGCAGCGCACGCGCAGAGAAGCTGGCGGCACGCCAAGCAGAGCGTGAAGCCGCTGCCGGCGTAGTCAGCCGCCCGTTCGAGGGCCTTGCCGCCGAGTGCGATCTGGTCGCGCTGCGTGAATTCGTTCCGTCCGCCACGGCTCCGTTGCCGGTCATCGGCTCCGACCGTCCCGTCACGTTGGCAACGGTCCTCCCCGGCGCGGTTGCCGCACTCGTCCGCGACGAGGGCGAGACGGCCACTGGATTTGTCGGTGTCCAGGTTCAGGCGCACTCGGCCGACCTCGGCGCAGACCTCGCCGCTTCGGTGAACTGGATCACGGACGCGGCCCCCGGCGACGCGCTTTCTGCCGCGAACCCCGATTCCGAGACCCCCGCAGTCACCGCTGTCGTCGATCCCTCGGCCCTGCTCGACATCACCGTGCACCAGAACTTCAACTGGTGGATCCCCGAGGGCGTCGAAACCGATCCCGAGGTTGCCGCCACCGTGCAGCACGCCAACTCGGCGATCATGCCCTCTGCACGCCTCGAAGGCGACGGCCTCGTTGCCGCGTGGTGGGTCGACGCCGGCGAGAAGGCGCACCTGCGTTGGGTTCGTCCCGAGAGCGAAGACGACCTGATGCTCGCGCTGGCGCGCGTGCACGCGACCGGTGGACTGCATCTGGGTGAGGGCTCGCGCTACGCAGGCTCGTTCCGCACCCACGGCCTGTTGGTTCCCGTCTTCGACCTCGACCGCGAAAAGCATGCAAACGAGTGGGTAGCGGCAACCGTCGAGCTCGGTGAGCGTCTTGCCGAGGCTCTGGCCGTCGATGCTCCGCTGACCTCGGCCGAGCTTCGCTCGCGCGACGGACTTCGTGGTCGTCAGGTCACGCTGCGCTGATTTTTTCGCCCGAACTATAGGCGTTACGCGAAGTTACGGTTAATGTTGGTGACATGACCTTGTCGCATGACATCTCCGGTAGTGGTCCCACGCTTGTGCTCGTCCATGGCATCGTCCATCGACGGCAGGCGTGGGATTCGCTTTTGGACCAGCTGACGCCGTACCGCCGCGTCGTCACCGTCGACCTGCCGGGTCACGGAGAGTCGCTGCTGCCCGAACTCGGTCCGGACGTCATGGGACAGCTGATCGACGATGTCAGTGAGTTCGTCAAGGAAGTGACGCCGGCGGGGGAGCGTGCCCACGTCGCGGGAAACTCCCTCGGCGGCTGGATTGCCCTCTCGCTGGCAGCGCGCGGAGATGTCGCGTCGGCGACAGCTCTTTCGCCGGCCGGGTTCTTTGTCAATCACCTCGATCAGGTGCGAGCGATCAACACGTTCCGTGCACTGCGCGGCACAGCCAAGCTCATGGGTGACGGATTGCCACGCGCATTGCGGTACAAGCTGATTCGCTATCCGGCGCTCGCCGCGTTCTTCGCTCATCCGAGTCATGTCGGTTATGCAGCGGCGTTGGCCGACTGCCGTTCGCTCGTGTCGAACGAACTCGTCGATCTCGGTCTCGAGATGGACTTCGTGCTGCCGCCCATCGTGGATCCCACTGTGCCGGTGACGGTTGCGTGGGGTCGACGCGATCTCATCCTGCCCGTGTATCAGGCGCAGCGCGTGAAAAAGCCGTTCCCGCAGGCAAAGTTGATGGTTCTGCCCGGCCTTGGGCACGTACCGATGACAGATGCCCCCGAGCTGATCAGTTCGATCCTGCTGGCAGGAAGCGAACCGTTCGGCTCGAGGGCAAAATCCGTGAGTGCTGCAGGCTAGATGGTTCCGCCGGCTGCGCTCGGTGCACCGGTGGTGTCACCGACGGTGCTCATCTCGCGGGACACGAAGTCTTCGAGGTCGAACAGGTTGGCGCCTGCGCGGTCCGCGATGGTGAGAAGTGTTGTCATGCTTGCAACTTCCTCGACCTGCTCCTTGAGGAACCACTGCATGAACTGCTCGCCGAGGTAGTCGCCTTCTTCGCGGGCAGTGCTCGCGAGCTGGACGATCTGCTCGGTGACCGTCTTCTCCTGCGTCAGCGCGAGAGCGATGGGCTCGCGGGCATCCTTGAAGTCGGCCTTCGCGGCGTCGACGCCGGTGAGTTCGACATTGATGTCGCGATCGAGGAAATACTGAACGATCATCATGGCGTGGTTACGCTCTTCCACAGCCTGCTTGTAGAAGTGCTTTGCCAGCTGTGGCAGATCCGCATTGTCGAAGTAAACCGCTGTCGCGATGTACTGATGCGAAGCGTTGAACTCGTTGCGAATCTGGTCTCGGAGTAGTGCGTGGAATTTGGTCATGTGAGTCTCCCCAGAAGTCATGAATTCCAAGATAGTGCAGGTCAGAGGCCCTGTCATCCCAGTATGACCTTATTGTGGTAAGCGTTCCCAAACTAAAGAAGACCTAATTTTTCTTCGAATTCGGTGAGGTTATCGAGCCCGGTGAATTCGAATGTTTCATTTAGGAATGTCCATTTCACCAGGCGAGTTCCGCGCATTTACCGTCGCTTCCCTGTAGTTCCACCTGTACGGTGGCGTGCCCCAGTTCGAATACCTCGGCAAGCAAGGTTCGGGTTGCTGCGAGCACCGTTGTGGGATCGGCGTCACTGACCGCGGTGACGTGAACGGAAGCAACTTCCATCCCCGAGGTGAGTGTCCAGACGTGCAGATCGTGCGCGTCGACGACTCCCGGCAGAGCGTTGATCTTCTCGATGATCGAGGTGACGTCGATGCGGTCGGGAGCCTGCTGGAGGAGGATGCGAACGGCGTGGCGGCCCAGGTTGAAGGCACGTGGCAAGACGAAGAGGCCGATCGCGACGCCGATGACGGGGTCGGCGTAGCGCCAACCGAACGCGAGCGTGACCAAGCCGCTGACCAGGACGCCGATGGACCCGACCATGTCCGCCATGACTTCGAGGTAGGCGCCGCGGATGTTGATGCTTTCCTTCGCGCCGCTGCGCAGCATGAGGAAGGCGATGACGTTCATCGCCAGACCGACGACGGCGACTGTCGCGACGGGAAGGCCGGGAACCTCGGGCGGATCCGTGAAGCGGCTGGCGGCCTCGTAAAGCACCCACCCGGCGACTGCGAAGAGCAGGATCGCATTGGCCAGTGCCGCAAACACTTCCGTGCGGTACATGCCGAAAGTACGGTCGGTGCGCCGGGCGGCACGCTGTGCGACGAGGATCGCGGCGAGCGCCATGAAGATGCCGAAGATGTCTGTGAACACGTGCGCCGAGTCCGAGAGCAGGGCCAGTGACGAGGTGAAGAGGCCGACCGTCACCTGCAGCACGAAGGTCACCAACCCGAGGCCGGCGGCGATCCACAGTTTGTTGACATGCTTGCCGCTGTTGCTGGTCGCAGCCTCGGCGGGGGAGATTCCGTGCCCGTGTCCGTGTGACATCGAAGGTCCTTTCGTCGACGCCAGCCTAGACACATATGCATATATGCGCAATAGTGCATGTTTTAAAAACTATGCAACATAGTTGTAAGGTGGCGGCGTAGACCTTCATTTGTCATCGACGCGAGGACCGAGAAGTGGGAAGACATCGAAAATCCGAGCCGATCAGACCCGGCGGGCGCATGGCCGCGGTTTCCGTGGCGACGGGTGCAATCCTCGCGTCCGGCACTTCCATCGGGCACGCGTCGCCGCCGCCGATTGCAGTCGAGGATGCATCTGCGGTGTCGGCGCCGGAGATCCTCGACCTTGTCCGGCCGACGGATCTTGCTGGAATAGCCGAACAACTCGGCAAGACGCGACAACTCGAATCCGAGCGAGCGGCGCTGGCGTTCGAGGCCGAAAAGCCACAGGTGATGGCCCCCGTCAGCGGGACGATGACGTCCAACTTCGGTCCACGGTGGGGAACCACCCACTACGGTCTCGACATCGCGAACGCGATCGGAACGCCCATCGTGTCGGCGACCGACGGTGTTGTGCTCGAATCCGGTCCCGCCGCGGGATTCGGGCTCTGGGTCCGCATCCAGCAGGACGACGGGACCGTCGGCGTCTACGGACACATCAACGAGGCGCTCGTGGTTGCGGGTCAGAAGGTGCGGGCGGGTGAGTTGATCGCGACCGTGGGCAATCGTGGACAATCGACAGGACCACACCTGCACTACGAGGTGTGGCAATCTGACGGACAGAAGACCGATCCGCTCGCGTACCTGAATTCCCGGGGCGTGTCGTTCGGGGAGAAGACCACGGGCGACTGAAGTTCTGTCACGACGCGATGGAGGAGCAATGCAGGGGCTTGGCGGACTCGAAGCCGAGGTCATGGATGTGCTCTGGCAGTCCGACGACGCGCTCTCGGTCAAGGATCTGGTCGAGACCCTGGGTGAGCGTCGACAACTTGCGTACACCACCATCCTGACCGTCGTGACGCATCTCTACGGCAAGGGCTGGGTGAGTCGTGAGAAGAAGAGCCGCGCCTACTTCTATCGGCCGAGTCGCAGCCGTGAAGAGGCCACATCCAGAGCACTGCGCGAATTGTTGGACAGCAGTTCCGATTCCGCTGCCGTGCTGTTGCACTTCGCCAAGACCATGACAGATGCCGAGAACGAGGCCCTGCGCCGGGGTCTTTCCGGGGAAGGTGTGCAATGACATTGGCGTTGCCGATGTTTCTCGGTGCGATGCTCGTGGGATTCCTGGTTCCGAGAGTGTTGCGAGCCGTTTCCTCGGCGTTGTCACCGGCGGTGCTGCTCGCGGCGTGGCTCGGCAGCATGGAGTCGGCTCTGTATCTCGCTCTCTCCGCGGTCTTGGTTCTGGTGTGGCCGAGCCACGCGCCGGTCGAGGGGCTGGTCGACGGTATCGCTCGGTGTTTCAGCGCCTTCGCGCACGGCACGAGTTCATGGGTGGGTGAACTGATCACCGGCACAGCCGTTGCTGTGGTGGGTGTGATCGCCGTTCGGATCGTGCTGGCCGGCCGCAAGCAGGCACGTGAGCACGCGAGGGTCCGAGATTTCCATCGTGATGTTCTCTCGATCGTCGCGCGCCGCGACAACTCGGAGTCCGACGTGTTGTGGCTGGATCATCCGCTGCCTATGGCGTACAGCGTCGCCGGAAAGCCTGGATTTGTTGTTGCGACGCAAGGCTTGTCATCCGCTCTCAGTGGAGGCGAGCGTGACGCCGTCCTCGCGCACGAGCGTGCACACCTGAGCGGCGGTCATCACCGAATTGTCGGTGCGTGCGAAGTCTTGGCCGCTGTTCTTCCGCGAGTGCCGTTGTTCGCGGCGGCACCCGCTGCCGTCGGCGCGATCGTCGAACTGTCGGCGGACAGACACGCCGCTCGCGTCACCAGCCCGGCTGCGGTGCGTTCCGCCCTTGCCGTGGTGTCGAAATCGCCGCTTCCTCAGCCGGACTGGAGCTTGAGCGATCGCGGCAGCGCGACCGCGGTGCGATTGAGTTCCCTGGTCGACGGCGACGTGGCGTCGCCTCGGCGACTGACCTGCGCGGTGGCGGCCTGTGCGCCGGCCGCTGTCACGACGGCCGTTGCCGCAGCCGTGACGGTGGCCGTCTCCGCGGGGATCTGCGCTGTTCTGACCTGATCATTCTCCCAAGGCCGAATCGATCTGGGCTTTCAACTGCTCGTAGCTCGGCATCTGGTCCAGCTTCACGTCGTTGAGGAACAGCGTCGGAGTACCTTGGACGCCGAGACGTCGGCCTTCTTCGAAGTCGCGCTCGACCCGCTCGCGGACGCCGCGGCTGCCGAGGTCGGATTCGAATCGGGCCATGTCAAGACCGAGATCTTGTGCGTAGGAACGGAACAGCGCCTCCTGTGATTCGGCGGATTCACCCCACTGCGACTGCGTCTCGTACATTCGCTTGTACATCTCGACGAATTTGCCCTGGCGAGATGCGGATTCGACGACCTGCGCCGCGAGAGTGCTGTTGGTGTGACTCGGAATCGGAAAGTATCTGATGCCGAACGTGATTCGACCCTCGTACTCCGCTCTGATCCGCTCCATCGTCGGGTACAGCGCGAGGCAGGCTTCGCATTCGAAGTCGAGGAACTCGACCAGGTTCACCTTGCCGTCGGCGGCCGAGGTCAATCGGTACGCGTCGTCGGTGAGGACGGCGGTGGATTGTGCTGCCCGATCGGCGTTCTCGTTGTCTGCCCGAATCGGATCGACGGTGATGAACGTGATCAGTGCTACCGCGAACACCGCGATCAGGGCGGCGGATATCTTCATGCTTCTGGACACTGCTGTGCACCTGTACCTTCCGTCGAATTCCTAAATACTATCCAACATAGTAGTTAGGTGTAGAGTCGACGGTACCCGCATGGAGACGAAGGAGGACCCGCCGGTGAAGCGTTCGTGAATGACACGCCGCCGCCGTCGATCGGGCAGATGCTGGAGTGGGATACCTCATCCCTCCCGCTTCTTCCTGCCCTGGGAGTTGTTCTTGCACTCTGGTATTGGACTGGCGCTCAGCGAGTTCGCGCGAGTGGGCGACCGTGGCCGTGGCATCGGACAGCGTGTTTCCTCGGTGGGTGCCTGCTGCTGATCGCGGTGACCGGACTGAAGGTCGAGAGCTACGGCTACGAACTCTTCAGCGTCTGGATGTTCCAACACCTGACGCTCTCGATGGCGATCCCGCCGCTCTGGGTACTGGGCTCGCCGGGACTGCTGCTACTACGTTCGACGCCGCACCGAGGAATAGGAAAAGGCATTCTCGCGCTTGCCCTCTCGGCATTGCGCAGCCCGCCGGCGCGGTGGATGCTGCACCCCGGGTTCACGATCCCGGTATTTCTGTTCAGCTACTACGGGATCTACCTGTCGCCGATCTTCGACACCGTCTCGGCGTTACCGGCTGGACACGTCTTTCTCGAGATCTTCTTTCTCGCCAGCGGTCTGCTATTCATCATGCCGGTGCTCGCCACCGGCCCACTGCCGGTGCGACAGAGCTACCTCGGCCGGTGTTTCGACCTGTTCGTGGAGATGCCGCTGCACGTGTTCATCGGCGTCGTACTCATGATGGCGACAAAGCCGCTGCTGACCACGTTCGTGGATCCGCCTCCCGAGTGGGGCGTGGACGTGATGCAGGATCAGCAGCCGGCGGGCGCCCTCGCGTGGTCGTACGGAGAGCCCGTCGCGCTGGTGGTGGTCGTGATCTTCGCGATGCGCTGGAACCGCGACGACAAACGGATGAATGCCGACCTGGACCGCCGCGCCGAGATCGACGGCGACAGTGATCTTGAGGCGTACAACAATTTCCTCAGATCACTGAACGCCGCCGAGCGGCCTGAGACTCGGTAGGCCGGTGGCCCTCAGACGCCGCCGCCGGCGGGCGTCGGCGCCATTGCGTCGGCAGCGGCCGGGGTGTTCATCTCGCGTGCGACAAACGTTTCGAGGTGGAACAGGTTGTCGCCGGCGCGGTCGACGATGGTGAGAAGTGTTGTCATGCTTGCCACTTCCTCGACCTGTTCCTTGAGGAACCACTGCATGAACTGCTCGCCCAGGTAGTCGCCGGTATCGCGCGCGGTGCGTGCCAGCTGCGTGATCTGCTCCGTGACCGTCTTCTCCTGCTCGAGTGCCAACTCGACCGGAGCCCGGACACTGTCGAACTTCGTCACGACGTCGTCGATGCCCGGAACGTCCACGTCGAGGTCGTTGTCGAGCAGGTACTGGATCATCATCATCGCGTGACCGCGTTCCTCGGTGGCCTGGCTGTAGAAGCGCGCGGCCATCTGCGGAAGATCGTGTGCATCGAAGTACACCGCTACCGCGATGTACTGCTGCGATGCAGTGAACTCGTTACGGATCTGCTGACGCAGCAGAGTGGTGAATTCGCTCGAGTTCTTCGCCTGTGTCATCCCAACAGGTTACTGGGTCGTCGCCGCTGAGAGGGAGCTACTTCTTGTCGAGCTGATCGATGACGAAGCCCACAGTTTCCGGTCGGTACCCGTAGACGAACGAGTCCTTTTCGCCGACGTACCAATCGCCGCACTGAAAAGAACTGCCCTTCTCGACCCCCGTCGGCCACCACTGTGCGGACAACGATGCGGGACGAGTTTCGACGGTGGGCCGTGCGATGCAGCTGTTGTGATCTATCTCCGCGATGTTCGCAGTCATTCGCAGGATGCGTTCGTTGCCGGTGGTGCGGATGACCTCGTCGATACCCGTTGCGCCGGCGGGAACCCAACTCGGCAGTGTGTCGATTCCGTTGGATGCTTGTGCAAAAGAGAAGGTTTCGGTTTTCTTGTACGCCTTGGAGTCGTCGAACTTCTCGAAGGTTCCGGAGCAGGACGTCACGAGTGCAGCAGCTCCGACGGCGGCGGCAACGACGGCGAGAGTGCGGAATCGGCGGTGTGTTGTGTTCATACCTTCACGGTATTTTTCGGCTGCCGATTCCGCGTCCTGCCGGAAAGCGATTTGTTCGCCGGGCTTGTCCTCCCGCGGTACTACCGGAACTCAGGGCGATTACCCCGTGGTGATCAGATCCTGTGGAATCTGCTGATCGTTGGCCAGGGCGTCGAAGAACTGCGAAGCGCGCGCCTTGTCCCACAACAACACGTTGCCCGAACCGTCCACGTCCTCGAAACCGGCGACCGGAACCGTCGTGGTGGTCATCCCGCCGCGAAGCGCCCAGGCGAGTGAGGCCAGATTCCAGATGTGATCGCCTTCGTCGACCTGTAGAGATTTGGCGGTATCGGAGACGAGTGGCCACAACCGGAACGGATTGAGGAACGTGGTCGGACTCGTCGCCTTCGACAGCAACGCCGACATGAACTGGCGCTGGTTGTTCATGCGGTCGAGGTCGGCGAGAGCCGTCGCGCGAGTTCGCACGAACCCGAGTGCGTCCGAACCCTTCAAGTCCTGGCATCCGGCGGGGAGGTTGATCCCGGCCAGCGGATCGTCGATCGGCTGTGCCAGGCACACGTTGACGCCACCGACGGCGTCGACGATGCCGGCGAACCCGCTGAATCCGATCTCGGCGTAGTGGTCGATGCGAAGCCCCGTTGCCTCTTCGACGGTCTGCACCAGCAATGGAGCGCCACCGAAGGCGAAGGCGGCGTTGATCTTGTCCGACCCGTAGCCGGGAATCGGAACGTACGAATCGCGAGGGATGCTGACCATGGTCGTCTTCCCACTTTTGGGGACGTGGACCAAGATGACCGTGTCAGTGCGCTTGGGGCCGGTGTCACCGCCCGTCGCAAGGGCTTGCTCCTGCTCGGGGGTGAGCCCCTCACGACTGTCGGAGCCGACGATCAGCCAGTTCGTGCCCGGAGTATCGGCGACGCGTCCCGCGTAGTCGGGCAGCGCGTCGATTCGATTGAGCGAACTGTCGACGTAGTAGATCGCGCCGGCCAGCGCGAGCAGCAAGACCAACAACGTGATGCCGATACGTTTACCCCAGCTACGACGCTTGCGGGGGCGTCGCTGCTTCGGAGGTTCTGGAGGGCGCGGCGGGGCGTTCGGCGGGGTTCGGCGCGGCGGTGCGGGCGCGTACTTCGCCTGGCGCTGCGGATCCTGACGCGGCGGCCCCTGCCTGCGCGGGTCGTCCTGAAACGGTTGCGGGCGCTGGGTCGGCGCCCAGTCCTCACGCCTGGGCTGCTGCGGCGCTTGTGGTGGGACCTGTGACCAGGCCTGATTGGCCGGATTCTGCTGCTGCGGGCGTCCGTCGCGGCGAATGACCGTCGGCCCTTCCGGCGGCATCGGTGGACGCCGCTGCGGGGGTGGGCCCTGACGGGGTGGATTCTGGCGTGGAGGGTTCTGCCTCGGAGGCATCGGTCCACGCGGAGGTGGCCCTGGCGGCTGGCGCCGCGGAGGGCGCTGAGGATATTCGGAGTCGCCGGTCACCAGTTCACGGTACCGGTCACGGCAGCCAGGAGACGTGATCGCGCAGGAGGGCGTAACCGATGAACGCCACCATGTCGATGAGAGCGTGGGCGATGACCAGCGGCCAGAGTTTCCCGGTGCGCTGCCAGTACCGGCCGAACACGAGCCCCATGATCACGTTTCCGACGCCGCCACCGAATCCCTGATAGAGGTGGTAACTGCCGCGCAGGAGTGACGACGCGAGCAGTGATTTGTTCTCGCTCCAACCCAGCGTTCGGAGGCGAGTGATCAGGTAGGCGACGACCAGCACCTCTTCGGCACCGGAGTTCGCGATCGCGGACAGTACGAGGATCGGCACCCGCCACCAGTGATCGTCGAGCGCACTGGCCTGGACGGTGAGGTTGATGCTCAGTGCCTGAGCCACGAGATAGAACAGCAGACCGGGGAGACCGATCACAGCGGCGAGGCCGAATCCCGGTGCTATGTCGCGCCCGAATCGAGGCTTGGGGGTCAGTCCCGCAGCACGTGGACCGATCCCCGAACGCCACAGTAGATAGAGTCCCAGCGCTGCCCACGCGAGAAGCTTTGCGACGCCCAGCAATTGGCGCGCCAGGTCGATCCAGTCGATGGCGGCCCGCGACGGGTTGAGTGCAACCGTCTGATCCGAGAGCGCAACCGGCGTCGCCAAGGATTCGGCGAGCGAGAGGATCCCGGACAATCCGCTGAGTCCGAAGGTGACCAGCAGGACGATCGTGATCTCGATCCAGACTCCGCGTCTGGCGGCCGGATCGAGGGCCGGGCCGGCCGGGACGGGAGTCGGCGGCCGTAACCAGGTGCGGACGGTTTCGCGGGCATTCACCCGCGCAACGCTAGCCGTTTGATGCGCCGCCCGATCGGAGGCCGTTGAGGAAAGGGCACCCGACCAGCATGCGGATGGCGCGGCTCAGCGCGGGAGCGTCGTCGACGGGGTTGGCGAACGGCATCCACACGTCGCGGTCACCGGTGTGATCCTCGACCCGCAGGCGAAGTCCGTAGCGGTCGATGCCGAGTGGGCGAACGCGTCCGGTGCGCATGTACGGGGGAAGCTTGCGCACGAGCAGGTCCACGAGGTCGCGGTGGTCTTCGTCGAGATGCTGCAGCCATGCGGTCTCCATTTCCCAGAAGGGATCGGGGCTGGCGTTCAGCAGTTCGTCCACGGCGACGGGTTCTGCCCCCGTTGAATCAGCGACTACAGCCGAGGCCAGGCTCAAGCGAAGGAGGACCGAGGTGTGGCCGATGTCGAGGAGCCCCGGGTGTGGATGTTCGGATGCGACGTCGTCGGCGAGAACGCGTGCCTCGTAGTCGGGCACGGCGTGCAACGAGCCGCGAAGCCACACGAGGGAGCGCACGGGCTCACGCAGCCGCAGTGGTGCGTGATCGGTGATCTCGAGGACGGCAGGCAGGCCGCCGCCGCCGGAGTTCCAGGCCAGAGCCGCAGCTGCGGAGGCATGTGGGACTGCAACGACGACGTCACCGTTCGAACGCAGGTGATGCACCGACGTGGCGGTGGGATCGCTGCCTTCGATGGCGAGAACTGCGTCTTGTGCGCGCACACAGGCGCTGCGGACGCGTTCGGCGGTGGACGGGCCGGTGCTGGTCTTCGTTGCCATGCTGCCCCCTTGGCGGGTGTTCTCTCGAACTCCATCGGATGATGAGGTAACCCTAACCTAAGGTGCTTTGGTGTGAATCGCAAGACTTTTGCGCAACTCGCGTGGAATCCGCCGCCTGCGCCGGGGTTACGGTTTGTCTGTGGCCATTCCTCTCTCACTCGGGCTGCCCGCCCCGAGAAACTCGCGCGGACTCCTCGAAGCACTCTTTCTCCCGGTTGTTCCGGCGTCGGCTCTGATCGGTGGCGAAGCAGCAGGCCGGGTTGTCGTCCGTCTCGATATCGATCCGGAAGAACTGCGTGCGGACACGGAAGCGTCGTACGAGGCCGTCCGTTTCGACGTCGACGTCACCACCGACCAGATCGACGACGCGATCGCGCTGCGCCTGCCCGCTCCGCTCGCTGTGTACGTCGACGGCGGCGAAGAGGATCTGACACCCGCCGAAGCGGCGCTGCGTCTGTGCGAAGGTGGCCGGATCCCCGGACTCGCCGCCGGTCTTACGCCCACCGAAGTGGCTGATTTCCTGGCGGTACTCGCGCACGAGTCCGTCGGTTTCGTAGCCCGCGCGGCCGACGGCGACGAGGTGATCGCCCTGCTGTGTGGCACCGTCGCTGCACTGCGCGGCGACGACGTGCGCGCCGCGATGGTCGATCCGAAGCCGGAAAAACTTGCCGCGCTGATCCCCGAAGCCGCGTCGGCGATGCGTGAGGTGCTGCTCACGATCGAGGTCGCGGATCTGCCTGCAGTGGAAACGGCTTTGCGTGCCGCGGGTTTGCAGTGACCGGCGTGGGTCGGTGCGTAATCTTTTAGGCGTGCCAAGAATCGCGTATTTCGGTCCGTCGGGAACCTTCACGGAGATAGCTCTCGCCCAGTTGGAGGCTGAGGGCGCGTTCGGCGAAACCGTCGAGCGAGTACCGGCAGGCAGTCCGCCGGCGACTCTCGACATGGTTCGCGACGGTTCCGTGGACGGAGCCGTGGTTCCCTTCGAGAACTCGGTGGAAGGCGGCGTAGCTCCGACGCTCGATTCACTCGCTCTCGGTTCGCCGCTGCAGATCGTCGCCGAAACCGATCTGGACGTGAGTTTCTCCATCCTGGTTCGGGCCGGGACCACCGCCGATCAGGTCCGAACGATCGGCGCGTACCCGCATGCGGGCGCGCAGGTCCGCGGTTGGATTGCCGAGAACCTGCCCCAGGCCGAGGTGGTGTTGGCCTCGTCCAATGCCGGTGCGGCCCTGGATGTGCAGGCCGGAACCGTCGACGCCGGTGTGTCCACGGCTTTGGCGGGTCAGATGCTCGGACTCGACAGCCTGGCGGACAACGTCGCCGATGTAGGCGGCGCCCGCACACGTTTCGTGTTGGTCACCAAGCCGGCCCCGGTTCCGGCGCGGACCGGTGCCGATCGCACCGCGCTGGTGCTTCACCTCGACAACGCTCCCGGCTCCCTGGTGCGTGCACTCTCCGAATTCGCCGCTCGCGGTATCGATCTGACTCGGATCGAATCACGGCCGATGCGAACGGAATTGGGCACGTACCGGTTCTTCGTGGACTGCGTCGGACACGTCGAGGACTCGCTGGTGGCCGAGGCGATGCGTGCCCTGCATCGTAAATCCGGAGTCCGCTTCCTGGGGTCGTGGGCGACAGCGAATTCGACCGGGCCACAACCTCCTTCGGACGAAGAAGCGATTCGGTGGATCGACGAACTCAAGCGTGGAGGGGGAGAACGATGACCGGAAGGCTCATCCTCGTTCGGCACGGTCAGACGGAGGCGAATGTCGCCAAACGTCTCGACACCGCACTACCCGGAGCAAAGCTCACGCCGGAAGGATTGGCGCAGGCCGAGACTTTGGGCATCGGCCTGGCTTCGGCGCCGCCGCTGGCACTCGTATCGTCGTTGGCTTTGCGTGCCCGGCAGACAGCAGGTTTCGTGGAGCAGGCCGCCGGTGTCTCTCTGGACGTGCGGGACGGATTGCACGAGGTGCAGGCCGGTGACCTCGAAGATCGTACCGACGAGGCCGCGCACCGACTGTTCATGGAGACGTTCCATCACTGGCACACCGGCAACCTCGGCGCTCGCATCCCCGGTGGTGAAACGGGATACGACGTCCTGGAGCGATACGTCCCCGTCGTCAATTCGTTGCGCGAAGAATTTCTCGAAGGCTCACGAGACGGCGGCGACATCGTCGTGGTCAGTCATGGTGCAGCGATCCGTCTTGTCGCAGCCCAGCTTGCCGGTGTCCCCGGTCTGTTCGCAGCCAACAACCACTTGGCCAACACCGAGACCGTCGAACTGTTGCCTTCGGTCGACGGCGGTTGGGAGTGCCTGCGCTGGGGAACCGTCAACCCGCCGTTCGAGCATCGACTCATCCCCGGTGCCGACGACGTGATGGGCTGACGGCCGGCTTCACCACCAACCGGTCTGGACGCTCAGTTGGCGCCCGAGTTCAGCGGACAGAGTGCTCACGTAGCTGGCTGTCAGGTGGTGGGAATCGTGATACACCAATACATTTCCCTCCACGACGCGGCACAACTCCGGTCCGCAGACGCCGTCGCTGAGGTCGAGTAGACGGACGTTGGTCAGATCGCCGATCGCCGACGGCGCCGGATTGACGTCGCTGAGCATTTCGGACCGTGGCATCGCGCAGTGATCGGGTGACGTGGTTGTCGCCAGACAGTCGATCGCGCGGTAGGCGACGCCGTCGTGGTGCAGCCAGGGGGTATCGCGGATGGCGAGTACGTCGATACCGTCGCGCTCCAGTTCCTCCCACACGTGTACGTAAGACTCGGGCGTCACGTCGCCAGGGCCGTCGGAACTCGGCCTGGTTGCCGTCGTGAACACGAAATCGGGTGAGGCGTCGGCCAACTCGGTCAGTACTCCACGCGACCAGTCGACGCAATCCGGATAGTCGTTGTCCGACAACGTCTGCATGGAGTCGATGGTGAGCGGGCAGCCCATCTTCAGATACGTGTCGACGCGGAACCCGTGACTCTTGCCGAGTTCGTCGAGCGCAGTGAGCCAGTGCTCGGAGTGCGAACCACCCGCGAGCGCGATGGTTCTGTCTGCATCGGCGTCGCCGTAGGTGCAGTGGACGACGTCCCGCTCGAGAAAATCGGCGATACAGCCGTCGAGCGTACTGGCCGGAAGGTCCAGTGGCGCATCGAAGATCGAGGGAACCATCGACGCCTTGGGTACTTCGGCACCGTCGGTGAGCGCGAGTGCGCCGGGATGGGTCGGGAGGTCGAGGGTGTCGACCGCCCGCTGGCCCGTCGTCTGGCTGCTCGCGTACGACTGCCAGGCGACCGAAGCGGCGAGGACCACGGCAGCGGTGACGACGCATACCAGGACGGTGTACCGGCGCGAGCGGCCTCCACGTTCCACCGGGACCTCGATCAGGCGCCGGAGTGCAAGCGCCCCGGCGACGGAGAGGGCGATGATCAGTGCCCCACCGAGCAGGCCGGCTTCGGGGCGTCCGGTGATCACGAGTGCAAACACCAGAATCGGCCAGTGAATCAGGTACAGCGCGAATGCGAACGAGCCGAGCCACGTCAGTGCCGGATGGGCAAGCGTCTTCGACGTCCAAGGCGTGTCGTCGCCGACTCCGGACAGGATCAGCGCAAGAGTGGCCAGCACCGGCACCAGCGCCCACGGGCCGGGGAACTGCTGGGCGCCGTCGAGCACTATGCCGCACAACAGGATCGACGAAAGCCCCGCCCAGCCGATCGTTGCTCTGACCGAGAACGGCAGGGATGCGATCTGCCGACTGCGTGTGCTGGTCATCAGAACGGCCAGCAGACCACCGAGGGCCAATTCCCACAACCTGGCGCCGGAGTCGTAGTACGCCCAGGCTTGGTGACGCGAAGATTTGGCGAGTGCGTAGAGGAAAGATCCTGCGGTCAGAACCAGAAGGGTGACCGCGAGTGACGGGCGGAAATAGTTGGGATTCACGCGTGAAGCGACATAAGCGATCACGGAGACCAGTGCGATGGCCAGGAGATAGAACTGACCTTGTACGGCCATCGACCACAGGTGCTGCAGGGGAGTGACCGAGCCGTCGGCGGCCAGGTAGTCGCTTGCGGTGCTGGCGAGCTGCCAGTTCTGGAAGAACCCGAGCACCGCGATCAGTTGATCGCCCAGATCGGCCCAGCGTGTGCGTGGCAGCAGCAACGCGGTCCCCAGTGCGGTCAAAATGCTGACCACCGCGATCAGGGGGAACAGCCGCAGAAACACCCGCCGCAGTGCCGGGACCGGGTTGAGTGAACCCCCGGCTTCGGCGCGTCGAACCAGTGAGCCGACGAAGAAGTATCCGGACAGAACCAGGAAGACGTCCACCCCGCCCGATACCCGTCCGAACCACACGTGGAACACGACCACCAAACCGATGGCGAGGCCACGCAGTCCGTTCAGGTCTTGTCGGTGCGGTGTTGTTGCCCGTTCATCGTTCGGCCGGTCGATCGTGGCGACCGAGCCTTGTTCGCCCGGTGACGACGGTTGACGCGAGAACTGCATGCTGAAGTAAGGCTCCGGGCGTTGAAGGGACGCCCCGAGGTTACCCGGAAGTCTCCGGCGCCGATTCCTCGAGTTCAGTTACCAGAGCGTTCACGGCTTGTCGGAGGCGATGGGATGTTCCGGAACTGATGGACGTCCATTCGGTGCCGTCGGCGGCCCGAGTGGTCGAACCGACCAGCCGACCCGACAAGGTGTCGTACACAGTCACTGCGCCGGTCATGAGCGTCGTCGCTCCCAAACTGTGTGGTATTCCGACCAATTCGGCGAAGGCGGTGCATGTGACGATTGCGCTACCCAGTTGGCGCGCGTCGTCTTCGGGTATCCCGGCGTTGATCAAGGCCGAGCTCACGCTGTCTGCATCCGGGCCGGCGCCGAATGCCAGGCTGAGCATCTCGGTCGGTGCGTTGATCACGGCAATCGGCATTGCTTCGGCGCTGCCGAGCGCGGTGACAACGGGTGCAGTCGGTTCGGCGGTGACGCTGCGCAATGCGAACGAAGAACCGGTTGAAGTTGCTTCGACACAAAGGAACTCGCCCTGCGCGACGCAGAGGCGTGAAATCCCTCCACCGACATGCCGACGCAGCGCCAACTCCCACTTGGGGTGGGTCAGGACGCGCAGGCGGGCACTGAGGTCGTGATGGATCTCCCCGCCGGGGAGGAGATCGCGCTCGGAGAGTGAATCTGCCGCGGACTGCATCGCCGTACGGTGAGCGCTCGCACTGCCGTGAATCGTCGCGCCACCGAGAACCACGGGAAGCGCATCGAGTCCGAGTCGCTCACGTACATAGTCGATTTCGTCCTGTGACAGGGCGACGACAGGTAAATTACACCCCTCAGGTGAGGTGCCGAGGTCCACCATCAATGCTCTGCAGTTTCGAGTGCGCCACCGATCACGGACGGGATGACTGTTCGGCCGTCGGCGAAGTGCTCGAAGTGCTTCAGGTAATCGGGTGTGTCGTGCTCGGTCTCGTCTTCAGATTGGGCCGCATGTCGGCCGCCGGCGATCGGCGCAGATCCGCCTGCGGTTCGGGCCGGATCCACCTTGACGGTATCCGCGGTGCCCTGAACCGGCGAGGTCACGGGGTTCTGGCGTGTGGCGCTCTGGCCGGTGGAGGGATCAGGAAGAGCGTGCCGGCCGGTGCTGCTGCTGCTCGACGACGAGCCCGCGATTGCTCCGGTTCCGGTAGTCGCGGATGCTGCGCTGACCTGTGCCGGTGCCCGGCTTGCCGACGTGGTGCCGAACAGTGATGGTGTGGAAGCGCCGAGTCTTGCGCCGCCGAGTCTTGCGCCGCCCAGTCCGGTGAGTCCTGCTCCTGCCGTCGCGAGAGCTGATGCGGCAGTGGTGGCGCCTGTGACTGCGGTGGTGGTGGCGCTGGCTGCGGTGGCAACTCCACCGGAGATGGCACCGGCCTGTGAGGCAGCGGCGGCAAATACCGGGTTGGAAACTACGGATGCGACAGCAGCGGTGGCGGCGCGCACGGGATCCGCGATTGCGTCAGCGAGCGTGGATGCCGCTTGCACGACGGACTGTCGTGCGGCGCTGCCTGGGCTTTCGGCCGAAGCGGATGCCCCAGCTGTGGGTTCCGCGATGGACGGTGGTGAGTCGAAGTTCTGCTGCACGGCCAGATGGGCCGTTGCGACGTCGTACGTTTCCATCGTCACCGCCGCTCGAATTTTGAGAGCTTCTTCGGCAGCCTCGGCGGCGGCGGCACCGCCGACCAGGGCACCGCCGATGGAGTACGCGGCGACCTTGGCCGCTTGAACTGCTGCAATCTCGGCCAGGGACGGCATGGCGAGGGTGGCAACCGTGTACGAACCGGACTGCACCTGGGCCTTACCTGCAGTTTCTCCCGCGAGCAACGCGGCAGCAGCAGCCCATTCCTGAAACGGCGCGAACTTGCTCAATGCGGCATCCGCTGCTTCACCGGACCACCCGGTGCGAAGATCCGCCATCACTCGAGAGATGGACGCAGCGGTGTCGGTCAGTCCGGACGACACGGTGGACCAGGCTCCGGCCGCCACGCCGAGAGGGACCGGCCCGGCTCCGGCGACCAGTGCTGCGGAGTTGGGTGCTGCGCCCCGTGGATACCAGATGACGCCGGTGATGCCGACCATTGTTCTTCCCCCCAGGAAGTGTGACTGTGTTGCCGAGTTACCGAGCTCGATTTCTGTCGATCAGATCGGTGCGGCTGCCAGGCTGGACTTGGTGAGCTGGTCTTCGAGCTCGTAGGCAACTGCATTCTTGCGCAGAGCTGCCGCAGCCGCGGTGAGCTCCTCGATTGCCCGATCGGTGGACGAGGCAAGGCTGCCCGAGATGGTGTTGAAGTAATTTGCCGCGCTACCGGACACTTCTTCGGATCCCGCTGGGAGAACGCGTAGCGTCGGCTGCGCAGTAGAGACGATTCCGCGCAATCGCGTCGCCGCAGACTCGAGTTCCATTGCGGCGGCAACTAGGGCTTGAGGGTCGACGTGCATAGTGCCGAACTCCTTCCTGACCAGGGCGGATAAGTGGTCGGGAGGCCGTGCGCACAGCCGTCGATATCCCCCCGCACATACTTTGATGCATACCGCCCGCTTTTGGTTCCCCCGAAATCGGACGACTTTGCCCTCAGCCCCAGCCGAGTTCGTGCAATCTGTCTTCTTCGATGCCGAAGTAGTGCGCGATCTCGTGGATGACGGTCACGGCGACCTCGTGAACAACCTCGTCCTCGGATGCGCAGATGTCGAGTATCGAATCGCGGAAAATAGTGACCGTGTCCGGCAGGTACCCACCGTAATGAGAATCCCGCTCGGTCAGAGCGACGCCCTGATACAAACCGAGCAGCCCCGGTTCTTCCTCGTCACGTGCTTCGACAAGCACCACGACATTGTCGATTGCCTTGGCAAGTTCGGGCGGAATCAGATCGAGCGCCTCGCCGACCAGTTCCTCGAACCGGTCGGGCGTCATAGTCACCGTCATGGCTTACGACGGCGGAGCTGCGCCGGGCAACGGCGTCGGCAACGACCGACCTTCCGGTGCAGCGGGTGGCGGGACCGGAGCGGCGCCGTTGATCAGGATGTCGCCCTTGGCGCTTCCGGTGATCGCGGCAAACCCGCCGGTTTCGACCTCTTTGCCGATCGAACAATTGACTCGGCGGCTGCCGGCCAACCAGCTTTCCAGTGAAATGTTGTCCCAGAACAGTGTCAGCGTCTTGTCGCGAAGCGCGTCTGCGGAACCAAGGTACTCGTTGGACGCCTGAGTGCAGACGCCCTCGAGATAGCGGTCCTGATCTTCGACCGACGGCATTGCGCCCGGGAATTGAGTGCCGAGGTCTATCACCGAAATAACCTCGTATGCATGCGGTTTCGCGCAATCGACCGGATCGGTCGGGAGGTTCTGGTTGATGCCGATGCACGTGCCGACGTCCCACACGTTCGACTGGTCCTGGTCCGCCACGCGGCCTACGAACGGTTGTAGCTCGCCGGTCGTGGTCGAGAACTGCAACCCGCAACGCAGTGCGCGTTCACCCGAAGCCCAACCCGATTCACTCGGGAACATCAAGCCGACGCTGAACTTGCCCTTGGGATCGAATTTCGAATCGAGGTAGGACATGACGATGGGTGTGCAGTGCTCGTCGCGGAGTTCGGCGAACCGAAGGGCGCCCGGGTACCGGGAACCGGGGCCGAACTCGGCGCCGGGGAACACCGAGAGGTCGAGTGGTCCGGCAACCTCGAAGCGGTGTTCAGTTCCGCACTGAACCTTCGACATGTCCGTGCGGTCCCCGCCCGACTCGGTCGCAGGCGTCCAGTTGAGACAGTCGCCGGCCGCAGCCGCGGTGAAGGCGTCGTCGCGAGTCGATCCCGTCGCTGCGGGACCGCCGCCACTGACACTGACCGAGGACGAGTCGTCCTTGTTCAATCCACCGGAAATCGCGATCGTTGCGATCGCGGCGACCACCGCACCTACCGCCACAGCAGCCAGGACCCGACGGGTGCGACTCGCGGAGACAGTTTTCTTCGCCGGCGTCCCCTGGGGATCGGCCGGATCTGGCGACTTCTCGATCTTGTCTTCGGACATCGATTCCATCATGCCTGTTGCCGTGGCGATATCGAACCTTCACTACAAAACTCACAATCGCGTCTGTGAGTATTTTGTAGTCATGAGCGAAAACACCCCACTCGATCCCGAGGCTGTCGAGCTGGCGGGCCGGCTCTTCGACATGGCACGAACCGGTGACGCAGCCGGGCTGGCGTCGTACGTCGATGCCGGAGTTCCCGTCAATCTGACCAACGAGAGTGGCGACACGCTCGTCATGTTGGCGGCGTACCACGGTCACGCTGACGCCGTCGTTGCACTGATCGAGCGCGGTGCCGACGTCAACCGACCCAACGACAAGAACCAGACGCCCCTTGCCGGGGCGGTCTTCAAGGGCGAGGATGCGGTGGTGAAAGCGCTGGTGAGCGGGGGAGCCGACCCGAAAGGTGGACACCCGACGGCGGTCGACGCGGCTCGGATGTTCGGACGCGAGGACTACCTGAGTCTGCTCGAATCGTGATCTCTCCCTCTCCGACGTGGACGTGACCGTCGGAGAGCTGCAGTGAGTGGGTAAAGTTCGAAGTCGTGATTGACCTCAAGTTTCTCCGTGAGAACCCCGAAATCGTCCGCGAGTCGCAGCGCACCCGTGGAGAAGATCCAGGACTGGTCGACGCTCTGCTCGAAGCCGACGCGTCCCGACGCGCTGCCGTTCTGACCGGAGACAACCTCCGTGCAGAGCAGAAGGCCTTCGGCAAGAAGGTCGGACAGGCATCTCCGGAGGAGCGTCCCGCACTGCTCGAAGGTTCCAAGGAACTGGCGGCAAAGGTCAAGGAAGCCGAGGCCGCGCAGCACGAGGCGCAGGCCGCGCTCGACGCCGCACACCGCGCGATTTCCAACGTCGTACAAGAAGGTGCGCCGGCGGGCGGCGAGGACGATTACATCGTTCTCGAACACGTCGGTGAGATTCCGAAGTTCGACTTCGAGCCGAAGGATCACCTCGAGCTGGGCGAGTCGCTCGGCCTGATCGACATGGAACGCGGCGCCAAGGTTTCGGGTTCGCGCTTCTACTTCATGACCGGCTACGGGGCCATGCTCCAGCTCGGACTGCTGCAGTTGGCTGCGCAGAAGGCGATCGCCAACGGATTCACGATGATGATTCCGCCGGTGCTCGTACGCCCGGAAATCATGGCCGGTACCGGCTTCCTCGGTGCTCACTCGGACGAGATCTACCACTTGCAGGATGACGACCTGTACCTCGTCGGAACTTCCGAGGTACCCATGGCCGGCTACCACTCGGGCGAGATCCTCGAACTGAACGAAGGCCCGAAGCGCTACGCCGGTTGGTCCTCGTGCTTCCGCCGCGAGGCCGGAAGCTACGGCAAGGACACCCGCGGCATTATCCGTGTCCATCAGTTCGACAAGGTCGAGATGTTCACGTACTGCCGTCCCGAGGACGCCGACGCCGAACACCAGCGTCTCCTAGGGTGGGAGCGAGACATGTTGGCAGCCATCGACGTTCCGTACCGCGTGATCGACGTCGCCGGCGGAGACCTCGGTTCTTCGGCTGCGCGTAAGTTCGACTGCGAGGCATGGGTCCCGACGCAGGGCACTTACCGCGAGCTGACATCGACGTCCAACTGTACGACGTTCCAGGCCCGCCGCCTCGGAGTTCGGTACCGCGACGAGAACGGCAAGCCGCAGACGGCCGCCACTCTCAACGGCACCTTGGCTACGACGCGCTGGATCGTGTCGATTCTCGAGAACCATCAGCAGGCCGACGGCTCGGTGCGAGTGCCCGAGGCATTGGTGCCGTTTGTCGGCACGGATGTGCTTCGCTGACACGCTGAACCAACACAATCAGGGCCGCGACGGACTCCGTCGCGGCCCTTTTCGTACTTTCGTACTGGTAGGTTTGGAACTTTTTCTGAACTGACGAAATATCAACTTTTTCCCGCCGATTGGCGCGGTGACCACCAAAAGCGTTGTCGATCGGCCGCTTTGGCGATAGTTTTGCGTTCAATCGAGTTTCCATACCCTGCTTTTCCATCCCGCGTCTGGTGATACGAGGGTGAGTCCGGGGTGAATTGGACAAGTGTCTTGCCAAAAGTAGTACACGTACTAGTTTTTTCGTTATGTTGTGACGGCGCGCACACGTTTTGTCCGAATCCACTGCTCATGTTTGCCCTTCCGAAGGAAGTGCCCATGCCCCAAATCTCTCAGTTGCGGCGATTCGCCGTGCCCATAACCGGAACCGCCATGGTCGCCGGAATGCTGCTGGTCGGCACGCCCGCGTCCGCGGCGCCTGTTACGACGACCTTTCAGACTGCGTGTCAGGCGAAGTCCGTGCTCACCGTCGACAAGATGACGACCAGTTCCGTTACAGTTGATGCTCCCGAAACAGTCTCTCCCGGAGAAACATTCACCTTCCGGATGCAGACAAATGCATCCTCTTACCCAAACTCTGATTCAGGTGCGACGACGACCAACCTGTCGCGCTTGAAGAACGACTTCACGCTGCCGAGCAACGCGTCCTTCGTCAGCGCGACAATCGTTGCGGGGACTTCGTTCAACCTCGATGGTGTTGCGCCCTCTGTTATTCGAATCAGTGATGCGGGTGTCGAGGACGCAAACGGTCCTTACCTGCGAATTTCAGGTAGTAATCAGGTGGTTGGGAATGGTGCTTCCAACAGCACCAACAGCGAGGGTGGCATCCGAGCTCCCAAAACCAAGAAGAACTTGGACGGCAGCACAAACAGCAACGGCGACAGTTGGTTCAGGTTGCCAGCGATAGACGTGACTATGGTCGCAGGCGCATCTGGCGTAATTCAACCGACAATTCGAACGGCTGGTACTGCCGCCAACTACGGCGACGACAAGAATTTCAATACTCAGCTGGCTCGCGCCAGTTTCCTTGGTGGCACGCAATGGGCGCCGACCAGGTGCAGCCCGCGCGATGCAAAGGGAAATGCGAACCTGAACGCGGGCGCGGGCCCGCTCGCCACAATCAGCATTGCTTCGGCTCCGGTCGATGTCGAGACCACGACGTCACTCTCGGTTCCGGCGACGGCAATCACCGGTACTGCGGTTGACCTGACGGCAACCGTTGCTCCGAGCAACGCTGTCGGTATGGTCCAGTTCAAGTCGAACGGCACTGCGATCGGTTCTCCGGTGACGGTGGCTGCTGGTGTTGCGACATTGAGCCATACGTTCGATGCTGCTGGTGCGCAGAGTGTTACCGCTGACTTCACCGCTGGTGCTGGCTTCGTGAGTTCGTCGGCGTCGGCTCAGACGGTGACCGTTTCTGATCCGGCTCCGGTGGATGTGCAGACGACGACGGCGCTCTCGGTTCCGGCGACGGCAATCACGGGTACGGCGGTTGATCTGACCGCTACCGTGGCTCCCTCGAATGCTGTGGGTACGGTGCAGTTCAAGTCGAATGGCGCTGCGATCGGTTCGCCGGTCACGGTGGCTGGCGGTGTTGCGACATTGAGCCATGCGTTCGATACTGCTGGTGCACAGAGTGTTACGGCTGACTTCACTGCTGGTGCAGGGTTTGTCAGTTCGTCGGCATCGGCTCAGACGGTGACCGTTTCTGATCCGGCTCCGGTCGATGTCGAGACGACGACGGCGCTCTCGGTCCCGGCTACGGCGGTCACGGGTACTGCGGTTGATCTGACGGCGACGGTTGCTCCGAGCAATGCTGTCGGTTCGGTGCAGTTCAAGTCGAACGGCACTGCGATCGGCACTCCGGTGACGGTGGCTGCTGGTGTTGCGACATTGAGTCATGCGTTCGATGCTGCTGGCGCTCAGAGTGTTACGGCTGACTTCACCGCTGGTGCAGGGTTTGTGAGTTCGTCGGCGTCGGCTCAGACGGTGACCGTTTCTGATCCGGCTCCGGTGGATGTGGAGACGACGACGTCGTTGTCGGTTCCGGCTACGGCGATCACGGGTACGGCTGCTGATCTGACGGCGACGGTTGCTCCGAACAATGCTGTCGGTACGGTGCAGTTCAAGTCGAACGGCACGGCGATCGGTTCACCGGTGACGGTGACTGGTGGTGTTGCGACATTGAGCCATGCGTTCGATGCTGCTGGCGCTCAGAGTGTTACGGCTGACTTCACCGCTGGTGCAGGGTTTGTCAGTTCGTCGGCGTCGGCTCAGACGGTGACCGTCTCTGATCCGGCTCCGGTGGATGTGGAGACCACGACGTCACTCTCGGTTCCGGCGACTGCCATCACGGGTACTGCGGTTGATCTGACCGCTACCGTTGCTCCGAACAATGCTGTCGGTACGGTGCAGTTCAAGTCGAACGGCACTGCGATCGGTTCTCCGGTGACGGTGACTGGTGGTGTTGCGACTCTGTCGCATGCGTTCGATGTTGCTGGTGCGCAAAGTGTTACGGCTGACTTCACCGCTGGTGCTGGCTTTGTCAGCTCGTCGGCGTCGGCTCAGACGGTGACCGTTTCTGATCCGGCTCCGGTGGATGTCGAGACCACGACGTCACTCTCGGTTCCCCCGACGGCGGTCACGGGTACTGCGGTTGATCTGACCGCTACCGTTGCTCCGAACAATGCTGTCGGTACGGTGCAGTTCAAGTCGAACGGCACGGCGATCGGTTCCCCGGTCACGGTGACTGGTGGTGTTGCGACTCTGTCGCACGCGTTCGATGCTGCTGGCGCTCAGAGTGTTACCGCTGACTTCACCGCCGGTGCTGGCTTTGTCAGCTCGTCGGCGTCGGCTCAGACGGTGACGGTCTCTGATCCGGCTCCGGTCGACAAGGCGACAAAGACGGTGCTGAGTGTTCAGGGTGAAGCCAAGGTCGGACTGCCTGTTGATCTCTTCGCGACAGTGTCCGAAGATCCCTCGGACGCCCTGGTGCCTTCCGGCGGAACGGTCCAGTTCAAGATCGGTGGAGTCGATCTGGGTGCCCCGGTCGCGGTTGTGGACGGAGTTGCCAAGCTGCCGCACGTATTCGGAGCAGAAGGCACCTTTGCAGTCTCGGCTGTATTCAGTGGATCCGGTGTGTTCACGTCGTCCACTGCGGAGTCTGTCGACGTCAATGTCACGGTTCCGACCCCGTCGGATGTCGAAAGCTCTACGTCGTTGACGGCTCCGTCCTCGGCAAAGGTCGGCACGGCGGTGCAGCTGAAGGCTGTGGTCAGTTCTTCCGGCGCGACGTCGGGAACCGTCCAGTTCTTCGACGGAACGACTCCGATCGGAACTGCCGTTGATGTTGTCGGTGGGCAGGCTGTGTTGAGCCACACCTTCACCACGACCGGCAACCATTCGATCACCGCGGTCTACAGCGGCGCCCAGGGTGTCACGGGTTCCACGTCGACTGCATCGGTTGTGAACGTCGGCAACGGGGGCGGTGACTTCGGTTCGCTCGGATCGTTGTCGCTGCCGTTCGGTTCCTGATTCTCCGATGATGTGATGCCCCTTGTGCCCCACAGGCGCAAGGGGCATCACTCTTCGCAAATCGATGATTGGTCGTTAGCGGAACTATCGGCAATTCGTGATTTTTTGTCGGTATTTGTCCGAAAAAACTGATACAAGTACTACTTTTGACGGGTACTGTACGGGCGTCCAGCTTCAATTCTGATTTTCGCTCTGTTCGAGTATTCCGAGAGAAGAACCAATGCACATCTCGACGCTCCGGCACTGTGCCGCGCCCCTGACCGGCGCTGCCCTGGTGGCCGGGATGCTGCTTATAGGTGGTGGGCAGGCCGCTGCGCAGACCACCACGACCTCGTTCAAAAGTACGTGCCGCGCATCGGCGACCATCAACGTCGACAAGACCAAAGACGATTCCGTCATCGTCAATGCGCCGACCACAGTGGTATCCGGAGAGACATTTACATTCACGATTCAGCCGGGCCCGGCTTCATACCCGGACAGTGATTCCGGTGCGACTACCAGCAATCTGTCGAGGTTGAAGTTCGATTTCGAGATTCCGAACAACACGACATTCGTTCAGGCCGCGGTGCTGCCGAACACGGGTAAGAACCTCGATGGGGTTCCGGCAGGCGTGCTGAGGATCAACACGTCGGGTTCAGCCGATTCGGCAGGGCCTCTGCTTCGGTTGTCGGGCAACAACGAAGTCATCGCCAACGGCACTTCGAACAGCACCAACAGCGAAGGGGGAATCCGTGCTCCCAAGCTCAAGAAGAATCTGGACGGATCGTCCAACAGCAACGGGGACAGTTGGTTCCAGATGCCGGCCGTCGAGGTAACCGTCGTCGCAGGCACCGCCGGGACGGCCATCACTCCGAAGGTGCGGACGTCCGGCAGCGCCGGAAGTTACAACGCAAGCGAGAATTTCAGTACCCAGCTCGCCAAAGCAACTTTTCTCGGTGGAACCCAGTGGGCGCCGACCAAGTGTTCTCCGCGGGACGGAACGGGATCGGGGCTCAATCGTGGCGCAGGCGCGCTGGCGACCATCGCAGTATCGAGTGCTGATGCACCCTCGACCACACAGCTCAACCTACCGGCCTCGACATACGTAGGCACCGAGATAACCCTGACTGCAGGCGTTTCCGGTGGAACATCCGGTGGCACGGTTCAGTTCAAGGACGGAGACAACCTGATCGGTGGACCGGTCGCGGTTGTCAACGGCACCGCCGCGCTTCCACACACGTTCACGACGGCCGGCGACCACAGCGTCACTGCCGAATACAGCGGCGTATCCGGAGTCTCCGGATCGACATCGGCGCCCAAGGTGATCAAGGTCCAGTCCGCACGCACTGCGACATCGGTTGCAGTCACCGCGCCCGAGAATTCGGCGATCAACGTGCCAGTGGACTTGAGCGCAACAATCTCACCGACACCGACGGGTGGCACGGTTCAGTTCAAGGACGGATCGAACAATCTCGGTGCGCCGCAGCAGGTTACCTCCGCCCAGGTCAAGCTGACCACCTCCTTCACAACTCCCGGACAGCACTCGATAACTGCGATCTACAGCGGAACAACCGAATTTGCCGGCTCGACGTCAACTCCACAGATCGTCGGAGTCGCAGCAGCAGATTCGGTGACGACAACATTCGTCAACCTTTCCGGGTCGGCTGCGACCGGTGACCAAGTAGCGCTGTCCGCATCAGTCTTCCCGACGCCCACTGGCGGAACGATTCAGTTCAAGGACGGTGGAGTCGATATCGGTGCCCCTGTCGAACTCGTCGGAGGGACAGCAAACCTTACCCACAGTTTCGATTCGGCAGGCAGTCATTCGGTCACCGCGATCTACTCGGGAGCGGCGGGCTTCACAGCCTCGACGTCGCTACCGAAGACGATCACGATCGATGACGGAATCTCCGGCACCACGACGGTAGTCACCGTGCCGGAATCAGCATCGACTCGGAACCCGGTCGAGTTGCGCGCGACGATCAATCCCGCACCAGCGGGTGGCACCGTTCAGTTCGCCGACGCGGGAGTGCCGCTCGGCGATCCGGTTGCCGTCGACAACGGTGTAGCTGTCGTCACCCATTCCTTCACGACGGCTGGAACGCACGCGATCACTGCGCTCTATTCCGGTGATCCGACATCCGCAGGATCGGTTTCGACGGCGCAGAGCATCGAGGTGACGTCCTCCGATGTGGCTACGTCGACAACGGTGACCGTCCCGGCGACCGCCCGGACCGGCGGTGCCGTAGATCTGAAGGCATCGGTTGAACCGAAGCCTTCCGGTGGCACCGTCCAGTTCACGAACGCGGGCTCGCCTATCGGATATCCGGTCAACGTGGTCGATGGTGTCGCGACGCTCAGCCACGTCTTCACGAATTCCGGGTCTCACGATATTGCCGCTGCGTTCAGCGGCGCTGTCGGATTCGACGGTTCCACGTCCGCCCCGGGCACCGTGGAGGTCAGTCTCGCGGATCTCGGCACCGCCACTCTGCTCAGTGTTCCCGGCGAAGCAAAGACCGGCGCCGCCACCGACCTTTGGGCTTCGGTGTTCGAATTGCCGAGTGGGCAGCCTGTTTCGACCGGTGGAACCGTTCAGTTCTCCGACGGAGGGGTCAGCCTGGGTGCGCCGGTGTTCGTATTCGACGGAGTCGCCAAGCTGACACATACTTTCTCCACTACGGGTGCACACGAGATCGTTGCGACCTACAGCGGATCCGAAGGCCGTAACGGCTCGGCAGCGCAGGCACGTTCGATCAACGTGTCGCAGGCGACTGCGTCGGACATCTCGACCGCCACCGTCATATCAGTACCCGGCACAGTCACGGTGGGTTCGCAAATTTCGTTGAGCGCCAACGTCATCGCCTCGGAGACCGCAGGTGGAACCGTGCAGTTCATGGATGGCGACACACCAATCGGTCAAGCGGTTGTACTGGTCAACGGCGTTGCCACCATGGGGCATACCTTCGACAAGGTGGGTGCTCACCCGATTACCGCTGTCTACAGCGGTGCTGCCGGATTCTCCGGCTCGACGTCGGCGGCTACTTCCGTCCTCGTCGAGAAGGCCTCGACCGGCAACGGTGGCGGCGGATCCAGTGATTTTCTTCCGTTCGGTTCCTGACCTTCGTGCGTTGCTAGCTGAGGAGTATTCGTGTCTGTGAGAAGAAGTTCCGCGGTTGTGGTGGCGGCGTTGGTCGGCGGTGTATTGGTGGCCGGTGGTGTTGCTTCGGCGGCTCCGTCGTCGTCGCCGCCCGTGGAGAAGAGCGTCGACTTCAAGTTGGGGTGTGACGGCTACGAGCATTTGGCCGTTGACATCTCGGATGTGTTTCATTCGACGGGTGTGACGGTGTCGGCGCCGGAGAAGGTAGTGGCAGGGTCGACCTTCACGTACCGGGTGCAACCGAATGCGATGTCAGTGCCGACAGGTGGCCATGCGGGTCGCAGTGTCGGTAAGTGGACACGACTGAAGTACGACTTCGACATTCCTTCGGGTGTGTCCTTCGTGGATGCGCGAGTGGTGACAGGTTCATCGTCGAATCTGTCAGGTGTGGCTCCGTCGGTGATTCGGATCAACGACGGCGGTTCGCCGGATGGTGCGGGTACGCATCTACGTATTTCGGGGAACAACCAGACTGCTGACTCGAACAACAAGGGCAGCAACGGCCCGAGCTCGAGCAAGAACAGCGACGGCGGAATCGAGGTCGCAGCGGGGAATACCTTCCGGTTGCCGGCGATCGATGTGACGGTGGTTGCCGGTGCCGCCGGCAGCACCGTGCAGCCGAAGTTGCGTGCAACCGACGGTGATTCGGGCTCGTTCAATTCACCGAAAAACGCGTTCACGTTCCTGCAGTACGAGACGTTGTGGCCGGGGTACTGGGAGCGGTACAACTGCTCGCCGCGTGATTCGAACAATGGTGGATTGAATGCCGGTGGTCAGGCGCTGGCCACTGTCAACGTCGTCACACAGGTGGGCACGACAACAACCCTCACATCCGGAACGACGGCCACCGTCGGCCAGTCGACGGACCTGGTAGCGCAGGTCTCGCCGGCGCCGACCAGCGGCACCATTCAGTTCAAGGACGGTGGAACCGACATCGGTACTCCCGTCACCATCGTCAATGGTGTTGCCACACTGCCGCATACCTTCGCAACAGCGGGGAGCCATTCCATAACCGCCGCATACGACGGGGTTCTCGAGTTTCTCGGATCCACGTCGTCGGCACAGACGGTGAACGTCGCGGCACCCAATGAACATACGAGTACGTCGGTCACCGTGCCGGCGAGCGCTGTCGAGCAGACCTCCGTCGAGTTGAACGCATACATCTCACCGGCAACCGACGGTGGAACGGTGCAGTTCAAGGACGGTGGGATCGACATCGGAGGTGCGATTCCGGTGACGGCCGGAGCAGCGAAGCTCGGCCACACTTTCACCACAACCGGTGCGCATTCGATCACCGCAGTCTATTCCGGCACTGCAGGTTTCGACGGTTCGACCGCCGAGGCGCAGACAATCGAGATCTCGAGTGCCACGCAAGACACGACCACGACACTCCAGGTGCCTCCCACCGCGAACAAGGACGCTGTCGTCACATTGACGGCAACCGTGAACCCGCAACCCAACGGTGGAACCGTCCAGTTCAAGGACGGTGGAGTGGCGATCGGTGGCCCGGTGGCAGTGAGTGGCGGAATTGCCTCTGTCTCCCACACGTTCACCGCTACCGGCACACATGACATCACTGCCGAATACTCGGGTGTCGCAGGCTTCGGTGCGTCGAATTCCCAAATTTCGACCGTCACAGTGGCTCTCGTTCAACAGAACACGACCACAGTGCTCAGTGCTCCGGTCGCTGCCTCGACCAGTGCAGCAGTCGATCTGACTGCGGTGGTCTCGCCGACACCAAGCTCGGGAACCATCCAGTTCAAAGACGGCGCGGCGAACATCGGGAGTGCAGTAGCCGTGGTCAACGGATCGGCGACACTCTCACATCAGTTCACCGCCAACGGTGCACACAGCATCTCGGCCGTGTACTCCGGCGGTGCAGAATTCGGCGGCTCGATCTCGGCACCCAAGACCGTGACTGTGTCGACTGCAGCAGTTGACTCGGCGACTACCGTGACTGTTCCGCCCAGTGCGAACACCGGAAACGCCGTCGACCTCAAAGCCGCTGTGTCGCCCGCGGGCAACGGTGGAACGGTGCAATTCAAGGATGGCGGTACGAACATCGGCGGTGCGATTGCGGTGACGAATGGTTCAGCGACGCTCAGCCACACCTTCACCGCGGCCGGCTCGCACGACATCACGGCGGTGTTCTCGGGAACTAACGGGGTGAACGGATCGGCATCCAGTGTTCAGTCCGTCCAGGTGAGTGTTGCCGATCAGGGTTCCGTGACATTGCTCAGCGTGCCCGGCGAAGCGAAAACCGGTGTGGAAACGGACCTGTGGGCGAGCGTCCGGACGTCGACTGACGGAATTGTCGGAGAAGGCACCGTGCAGTTCTTCGACGGCGGCGTTGCGATCGGTGGTCCGGAAGCTGTGACGGCTGGCGCTGCCGGCTTGTCCTACACGTTCACGACCACGGGACCTCACACCATCACCGCGGTGTATTCAGGCGGCTCGGGAATCATCGGGTCAACGGCACTGGCACGCACGGTGAACGTCACCGCTCCGGCTCCGTCCGACATCGCAACAGCCACAGGAATAACCGTTCCCGGCAGTTCGACCGTCAACAAGTCGGTAACTCTCTCCGCCACTGTCACCTCGGTGCAGAACGGGGGAACCGTGCAGTTCATGGACGGGGATACGCCGATCGGTGAGGCTGTGGCGGTAATCAACGGGATCGCTGCCCTCAACCACACATTCACGACGACCGGTGTCCACTCGATCAAGGCGATTTACAGTGGCGCAGCCGGATTCACGGGGTCCACGTCCGATGTCCGCACCGTCCAGGTCAACGCGGCGCCCGGTGACGGCGGCAACGGCGGTACCGGTTCGCTCGGAACGGGATCATTGGAGTCTCTTCCGTTCGGTTCCTGACCTGGTCACAGCATCTGCAGTATTCGAATACCGTCGACGGGAGTAGCTATGTCACATCAACAGTTCTGCGATTCAGGTTGGAGAAGTTTCCATGTCGCGTAACCTGATTCGCCGTGGCATAGCCGTCGTCGGCGTCGCTTCAGTGGCGTTGCTGACGGTCGGTTCCATCTCGGCTACCGTCTCCTCTGCTGCGACGGCAACCGTCTCCGAGGGCAAGTACCGGTTCACGCGCAGTTCCAACGTCGACACCGTGTATCTCGGTGACAAGATCACGTACACAACTGCCCTCACCAAGTCCGGTATCGACGGGTACATCAACACCTTCGTCGATGTACACCCCGCCTGCCTGACGTACGAAACGGGCTCTGCGAAACTGACGCGAGGGTCTACGTCGTCGATCACTCCGTCGTCCGTCACGGGAACGTCAGTCACTGTGACCAATGCCGGCTGGCTGGTCAACGGAAACAATCCGTGGACATTCAGCGTGACGTACCTCGTCACGGATTCCTGCGCGTTCGGTGCACTCGGTGGTGGCGTCACAGCCAGGGGCACCGTGATGGGCAGCAGTGGTTTCGGAGTCTCCGAAGATCATTCCACCATGGGACCGTCGGTGACGGTTGCCAAGCGTGACACCACCACTACGCTGTCTGTGCCGGCCACCGCGACGGTGGGCTCGTCGGTAGACCTGACGGCGACAGTCGGGCCCAACAACGTGCCGGGGGCTGTCCAGTTCAAGGACAACGGCAGCAATATCGGGTCCCCTGTCACCGTCAGTGGTGGTGTGGCCACATTGGCTCACTCTTTTGGATCCGTTGGCTCACGCTCCGTGACAGCGGTATTTACGCCAAGTGCGGTGGCGTACGCGAGTTCGACATCCGCCGCCGCGAACGTGGCGGTCTCGAACCCCGTTCCGGTGGATGTGCAGACGACGACGTCGTTGTCGGTTCCCGCGACGGCGATTGCGGGTACTGCGGTTGATCTGACCGCTACCGTTGCTCCGAGCAACGCTGTGGGTTCGGTGCAGTTCAAGTCGAACGGCGCGGCGATCGGTTCCCCGGTGACGGTGGCTGCTGGTGTTGCGACTCTGTCGCACGCGTTCGATGCTGCTGGCGCTCAGAGTGTTACGGCTGACTTCACCGCCGGTGCTGGGTTTGTCAGCTCGTCGGCGTCGGCTCAGACGGTGACGGTCTCGGATCCGGCTCCGGTGGATGTGGAGACGACGACGTCGTTGTCGGTTCCGGCGACTGCCATCTCTGGTGCGGCGGTTGATCTGACCGCTACCGTGGCTCCGAACAACGCTGTGGGTTCGGTGCAGTTCAAGTCGAACGGTGCGGCGATCGGTTCCCCGGTCACGGTGAGTGGCGGTGTTGCGACTCTGTCGCACGCGTTCGATGCTGCTGGCGCTCAGAGTGTTACGGCTGACTTCACCGCCGGTGCTGGGTTTGTCAGCTCGTCGGCGTCGGCTCAGACGGTGACGGTCTCTGATCCGGCTCCGGTGGATGTGGAGACGACGACGTCGTTGTCGGTTCCGGCGACTGCCATCTCTGGTGCGGCGGTTGATCTGACCGCTACCGTGGCTCCGAACAACGCTGTGGGTTCGGTGCAGTTCAAGTCGAACGGTGCGGCGATCGGTTCCCCGGTCACGGTGAGTGGCGGTGTTGCGACTCTGTCGCACGTGTTCGATGTTGCTGGTGCGCAGAGTGTTACGGCTGATTTCACCGCTGGTGCTGGGTTTGTCAGTTCTTCGGCGTCTGCTCAGACGGTGACGGTCTCGGATCCGGCTCCGGTGGATGTGGAGACGACGACGTCGTTGTCGGTTCCGGCGACGGCGGTTACGGGTGCGGCGGTTGATCTGACCGCGACGGTTGCTCCGAACAATGCTGTCGGTACGGTGCAGTTCAAGTCGAACGGCACGGCGATCGGTTCCCCGGTCACGGTGAGTGGCGGTGTTGCGACTCTGTCGCATGCGTTCGATGTTGCTGGTGCGCAGAGTGTTACGGCTGACTTCACCGCTGGTGCTGGGTTTGTCAGCTCGTCGGCGTCGGCTCAGACGGTGACGGTCTCTGATCCGGCTCCGGTCGATGTCGAGACCACGACGTCACTCTCGGTTCCCCCGACGGCGATCACGGGTGCGGCGGTTGATCTGACCGCTACCGTGGCTCCGAACAATGCTGTTGGCACTGTGCAGTTCAAGTCGAACGGTGCGGCGATCGGTTCCCCGGTGACGGTGGCTGCTGGTGTTGCGACTCTGTCGCACGCGTTCGATGCTGCTGGTGCGCAGAGTGTTACGGCTGACTTCACCGCTGGTGCTGGGTTTGTCAGCTCGTCGGCGTCGGCTCAGACGGTGACGGTCTCTGATCCGGCTCCGGTCGATGTCGAGACCACGACGTCACTCTCGGTTCCCCCGACGGCGGTTACGGGTGCGGCTGTTGATCTGAGCGCGACGGTTGCTCCGAACAATGCTGTTGGCACTGTGCAGTTCAAGTCGAACGGCACAGCGATCGGCACTCCGGTGGCAGTCTCCGCGGGTGTTGCGACTCTGTCGCACGCGTTCGATGCTGCTGGCGCTCAGAGTGTTACCGCTGCCTTCACTGCCGGTGCAGGGTTTGTGAGTTCCTCGGCGTCGGCTCAGACGGTGACCGTGTCGGATCCGGCTCCAGTGGATGTCGAGACCACGACGTCACTCTCGGTTCCGGCTACGGCCATCACGGGTACGGCGGTTGATCTGAGCGCGACGGTTGCTCCGAACAACGCTGTGGGTTCGGTGCAGTTCAAGTCGAATGGCACTGCGATCGGTTCACCGGTGACGGTGTCCGGTGGGACCGCGACGCTTACGCATTCCTTCGATGCCGCTGGCGCGCAGAGCATTACCGCGGATTTCACCGCGGGTGCCGGATTCAAGAACTCGGTTGCGAGTGCGAAGTCAGTTCAGGTCAGTGTTGCCGACCAGGAATCCGTCGTCGAACTGAATATTCCGACCGACGCCAAAACTGGTGTGGCGACCGACTTGTGGGCGACCGTCCGAACGTCGTCGGATGATGCTGTCGGCGTCGGAACCGTGCAGTTCTACGACGGTGGGGTCGCGATCGGCGGTCCTGAAGCGGTTACGGCCGGCGCTGCCGGCCTGACGCATTCGTTTACCTCTGCGGGTGCGCACAGCATCACTGCGGTCTATTCGGGAGGGGCCGGTGTAGTCGGATCCTCGGCCCAGGCGCGGACGGTGAATGTAACGGACCCTGCGCCTTCGGATGTCACCACGGAGACTGTGGTGACGGTGCCTGGTGATGCCGTGGTGAACAAGTCGGTGACCCTGTCGGCGACTGTCAGTTCGGTGCAGAACGGTGGAACGATGCAGTTCATGGATGGGGATACTCCGATCGGTGACGCTGTTGCAGTGGTCAACGGGATCGCGGCGCTGAACCACACCTTCACCACAACCGGCACGCATTCGATTTCGGCAATCTACAGCGGGGCAACCGGATTCACAGGATCCACCTCGACGGCCCACGCAATTCAGATCAAGGCTGCAACCGGCGGTGGCACGGGCAGCCTCGGTTCAGGAAGCGCTGGCTCGAGCGATTTCCTTCCGTTCGGTTCCTGACCGGAACAGTTCAGGTCGCGGCCCCGAGGCAATATCCCTCGGGGCCGATCGACAGGGTGAACTGCATCGAGCGCGAGTTACCGGTTCCGTCGCTGACGGGCAGGGTGACACGGACGTAGTCGCCGCGAACCGGAGTGACTGTTGCAGCGTCGGCGTCGAAAGACTTGATACCGGCCAGCTGATTCGGATCGAGCTTGAGAGGCGGCTGGCCGGTTGCGCCGGTGCCGTCCGGATCCCACGGGCTGTTGCCGGGGCAGATCAGTGGATAGAACGTCTCGACGTCGCGGGTATTGACCGGCCGTCCCGTGGCGCGTGAGAGAAACCTGACGACGGCGTGGGAAGCGTCGGCCGCGGTGTAGAAGTTTGATTGCCCCGCAGGGAAGACGAACGGGCACGCATAGCCGGAAGCGATCTCCGAGCGCTTGGCGGCGACGGAGAGTCCGCCTCCATTCCAGGTGACCGCGTACTGGCCGTCGACGCCTGGTGCGGCGATGGCCGTCAAGATGGCGGGAACATCCGAGTATCGGTCGGCGATCGTTGTGGGCGGCATCGTCCAGCATGCGTTCGTGAGCGCGTCCACGTCCAAGGACACCAGGTCCGTTGCCCAAGCTGCCAAGGCCGGCGCAGCAGCCGGATTGCCGGGCACGTCACCAACCGGAGGTGGCGCGACCGGCGCAGCGGGCGCAATTGTCGTCGTGGGTGCGAGAGTGGTTGTCGTCGTGGTTTCCGTCGTCGGCGGAGACGGTTCGTCCGTCAGGATTCCCGTCCGTCCGTCGTCCTCACATGCGGTTATCGCCAACGTCATGGCGAGTGCGACTGCCCCCACTGCCGCTCGTCCTGCCGACTTCATTCGTTCGTACGCCCCTTTTGCGACATTCTGACCAACATCCACCCCAGAACTGCTGCGGGTCAGATCACGGATTCCCGTCTACGCTAGCGAACTGTGGATCCCGTTTACAGAACAGTCATCGGCATCGCCCGTACCGTCTTCGCTTTCGAGGGCCTGAAGTTCTCCGTCAAGGGAGAGCAGAACATCCCGGCGTCCGGTGGCGCCGTGATCGCGATCAACCACACCGGGTACATGGACTTCACGTATGCGGGACTGCCGGCACGGACCCCGAAGCGCTACATCCGGTTCATGGCCAAGAAAGAGGTCTTCGACAACAAGATCTCCGGACCGATCATGCGGGCCCTCAAGCACATCCCGGTCGACCGCGGCGCGGGCGCCGACTCCTACAAGGCGGCCGTAGATTTCCTGAAGCGCGGCGAATTGGTGGGCGTGTACCCCGAAGCCACGATCAGTCGGAGCTTCGAGATCAAGGAATTCAAGTCCGGCGCCGCTCGGATGGCGATCGAGGCGGGCGTCCCGATCGTTCCCGTCGTCATCTGGGGCGCTCAGCGCGTGTGGACGAAGGGTTATCCGAAGCGTTTGGGCCGCACCAACACTCCCATCTCCATTGCCGTCGGCGAGCCGATTGCACCTTTCGAGCCGGCGAGTGAGCTGACGGCGAAGCTGAGGTCGACGATGCAGGAGTTGCTGCTCGATCTGCAGAAGAACTACGACCATCCCGCCGGCGAGTACTGGGTGCCGGCCCGCCTCGGTGGCAGCGCGCCGACGCTCGAGCAGGCCGACAAGATGGATGCCGATGAGGCCGAGGCGAAAGCCAAGGCTCGCGAGGCGCGGAAGTCCGAAGGCTGACCGATGTCCTTCGAACCCGTTTACACCGCTGTCGAGGTAGTCGCGCGTGGTCTGAGCGGTTTCCAGGGTGTGAAGGTCACCCGCACCGGGACTGAGAACGTCCCGGTGTCCGGCGGTGCCGTCATCGCGATCAACCACACGAGTTACCTCGATTTCATACCGGCGGCCCTGGCGGTCGGCACCGCGAAACGCAAGCTCAGAGTGATGGCCAAGGCTGAGCTGGCGGACAACAAGGTCCTCGGCTTCCTCATGCGTGGATGCGGCGTCATCGAAGTGGACCGCTCCGCCGGAGCGCAGGCGTACCGAGCCGGAGTCGACGCCCTCAAGCGTGGCGAATTGGTGGGCGTCTACCCGGAAGCGACGATCAGCCGGAGCTTCGAGATCAAGGAAATGAAATCCGGAGCAGCTCGGATGGCCATCGACGCCGGCGTGCCGATAATTCCGCTGATCGTCTGGGGCGCCCAGCGGATCGTCACCAAGGGCGGACCGAAAAATCTGGGCCGCAATCATTTCCCGATCTCGGTGGAGGTGGGTGCACCGATCGATCCGGTCGAGCCCGCCGAAGCGCTGAGCGAGATCCTGCGCATCGAGATGGATGCGATCCTGCGCCACGTTCAGGACGGGTTCGTGCACGAGCCCGGGGCGTACTGGGTGCCTCGTCGACTCGGCGGTGGCGCACCGACGCCGGAGGAAGCTGCGGCCATGGACGCACAGGAACGCGCGAAGCGGGCGCGCTGAGCGAGACCGTCGTACCGGGCAGGCACAATGGCGGTGTGAGCCCAGACCGTCGTATCAGCCCTGACCGCCCAACCTTGGTTGCGACCGATGTCGACGGCACCCTCATCGATCACGACGAGTTGGTCAGTGCCCGCACCCGCGCCGCCGTGCATGCCGTCGTCGAATCCGGCACGCCGTTCCTGCTGGCAACCGGGCGTCCTCCGCGATGGATTTCGCCCGTCGTCGAGGGCTTGGGATACGCGCCACTCGCCGTCTGCGCAAACGGTGCCGTTGTCTACGACAGCTACGCCGACCGCGTCCTCAGCGCCGCGACCTTGTCGGTCGACGCACTCACCGAACTCTCCGAGCTGGCACTGGTTGCACTCCCGGGCGCAGGTTTGGCCGCGGAACGAGTAGGGGAGAGCGCACATGACGCCGCCACCCCACAATTCGTCAGCTCACCGGACTACGAACATGCCTGGCTCAACCCGGACAACACCGAGATGTCCGAGGACGAAGTGCTTGCGGCGCCGGCCGTCAAACTCCTGATTCGCCGTCCAGGCATGACCAGCACGGCGATGTACGACACGCTCGCTCCGCACGTCGGTGCGCTCGCCGACATGACGTACTCCACCGAGAACGGACTGATCGAACTCTCGGCGCCGGGCATCACGAAGGCGTCGGGCCTGGTTGCTGCCGCGGAGAGGTTCGGCTTCGACCTGTCGGGTCTGGTGGCCTTCGGAGACATGCCCAACGACATCCCGATGCTGGGGATGGCACGCCTCGGCGTTGCCATGGGCAACGCTCACCCCGAAGCCAAAGCCGCAGCCGACGAGGTCACCGACACCAATTCGGCACACGGGGTCGCAAAAGTCCTCGAGCGCTGGTGGTCGTAGAACCCACCAGCGCCCGAGGACGTGTACTGCTCGAGTGTCAGCCGACAGGCGCGCTGTTGGCCATTTCCTGGGCAAAGGTCTCGTTGTAGGTCTTGAGGACCTTCGTGACCATGCCGGTGATCTGGTTGAAGATCAGCGAACCGTTCTCGAAGTCACTGCGCAGGCCGTCCGGGATCGAGTACTCGTCCGAGATCGGCAATCCCAGTTCACCCGCGTCGGAACCGAAACTCTGCCACGACTTGAAGATCTCGCCGAGCACGGTGAACACTCCGCCGTTCGGCGAGGTGTAGACAGCGCCGTTCTGGAACAGCGCACCCTGGTTGCCGAGCTTCGCCTGCAGAATTCCGGACAGTGCCTGGCCGAGGCGTCCGATCTCGCCACCTTCGGCGATCCACTTCTGCGCGAGCGGTGAATTGTCGGTGATCTGCAGAATCTGGGTGACCAGATCCGGGATCGACGAACCGGTGCCACCGGTGACCGTGTCGACCGGAGTGGTCGGCTTGGGCGCAGGCGTCGACGGATTGGAAGGGTTCGAGGGGTTCAACGTTCCCCCGATGTTCGCGGCCGCGATGTTCCGGATGTCGTTCATGTGTGCGTATGCGGCATCACCCGGGCACGCGGTGTTTCCGACGTCGCGGTGGGCGAAGATGATCGGCAGATCGACTGCTGCGCCCTGCGGGTACGGCGTGAACTCGGTGCCCTCGGAGTACATCGTCGTTCGGCCCTTGGGATCGAGTCCGGCCATGCCGAGCTTCCAACCGAGGAACTTGCCGACGGCGTTGAGCGTCGCCTGCGAAGGCTCGACGGTGGAGTAGTCGCCCATCATCGCGATACCGGTGGTGTTCTCGTTGAATCCACCCGCGTGTGCACCCTGAACTGCCTTGTCGAGTCCGCCTGCGCGGCCTTCGAAGGTCTGACCGTACTTGTCGACGAGGACGTTGTATCCGACGTCGCACCAGCCGAGCGTCTGTGCGTGGTAGGCATAGATCGAGCGGACGATGCCGGCCGATTCGGCCTTCGTGTAGTTGTTGCTACCTGCGGTGTGGTGAACGGTCGCGCCACCGATGAAGTCGTCGTAGGTGGGGGAGTCGCAGCGAAGTGACTCGTCTGCTCCCCACTGAGCACGGGTGATGACGGACGGTCCGCTGCCGCCGAGCGGCGCTGCGACGGCCTGCAGATTGCTGTCTGCCTCGCTGGCACCCGGGTCGATCAACACGGCGGTGACGGCATCTGCTGCCGTCGTCACCTGGCGAAGCGGCTTGGACACCGAAGCGGGTGTGTACCCGAGTTCGCCGGTGGCTGCGGGTGCTTCAGCGGGGGCAGCTTCCGGAGCGGGCGCGGGGGCAGCTTCCGGAGTCGGGGCCGGCACAACCTCGGCTGCGGGAGCAGCGGCACCCTGCGGCGTGAGGATCTGGATGGACTTGGTGGCGCCGACGAAGACCGGTTCGGTGGCGGTACCGGAGTTGGTGGCCTGATCCGAGCTGGCGGAGTCGATGGCGTCAGGGGTGAACCACGGGCCCCAGGTGCCGTCTTCGGCCAGGGCGCGGACCTTGGACTGCGCCGAGGCGATGGTGTCCGAGGTCAACGCGACCATGCTGAACGGAGTGTCGCGGGTGACTTCCTTGACCACGGCACCTGGCTCTTCCTCGGAAGGAACCGGAGCGGTTTCGGTCGGGGCGCCGGGAGCAGCGGGTGCCGGGAACAGCTCGGTCGGCAGCGTGATCCCGGGAGGTAGCGGGATTTCGGTCGGGAGCTTGAGGTTTCTCAGATCACCGAGGTTGATGTCGGGGAGATCGAGACCGGTCAGCTCCTTGACCGGAATGATGATGTCGGGCACCGACGCGAGGAGCACCTCTGCGATCTGGGTCGGCACTGCTACTGACGTCGTCTCGTTCGCGGAACGTACATCGGACGTAGTGCTCGTGAAGCCGTAGACCGCAAAAGGACTTGCGACAGCCACTGCGGCTACAGCCCCGAGTACGAGCGAGGGCTTCGGTCGACGGTGTGGCAAGGGATTACTCCTCGGTTGTAGTTACTTGCGAGCGAACTTCAGGGCCGATGACGGCCGTGAACGGAATCCTTCAAAACCGGATCCGAGCAGGTCGGATGCCATGTTCTGGGGTTGAACTCCAGTTTTCGGACGCGTACGTCTGCAACTCGTGATGCTGATGTGACTCGTGTGACTGGTGTTGCTAACTCCAAACACTCTTGCCACACTAGTCACAAAAGTCCATAACGCTCAACCTTAGGGTGAGACTTTAGTTAAATCGTTGTGGACTGGCCTGCGCGCGAAGTACCGACTTCGCGGACTCGTGAGGCCGGTAGCGATGAGGAGAGCATTGATGGCGAGAAGCGGAAGAAGCGGAACTGCAGGTAAGAAGCCTGTGTCCGGTCGCGCAGGTCGCTTTCTGGTGGGCGGACCCGGGAGGCGAACCTCGCTGATGCGGATCTCGGTCCTCGGTCTCGTTCCGGCTCTTGCGCTCGGCGTCGCGATCGGAGGTTTCACGCAAATCCGCGCTGACGAGCCGTCGATCCTGCACGCCGTCGCTGCCGACACGCAATTCACGCTCTCCGGGCACGGCAACGGACATGGCCGTGGAATGGGCCAGTGGGGCGCTTACGGCTACGCCAAGAACGACGGCTGGTCCGGCGAGCGAATCCTCAGTCACTACTACGGCGGAACCGTCCTGGACTCGATGCCGCCCGCCCAGATGAGTGTGCGGCTCACGGCCCAGGACAACTCGACGCTCGACGTCTACTCCGACGCCGGCCTCGTGGTCAACGGTCAGCGCACCGCGCCCGGCGAGGCTGCCCATCTCACTGCACTGCCCGGTGGCGGTGCGCAGGTAGTGGTCACCAGCGGGTGTGGTGGCGGGGTTGTCTGGGAAGCGGTCACCGAGCATCCGTGGGTGGACCCGGTGGACCTCGGTCCTGATCGACCCGCCGACCAGTTCCTGAAGCTGTGCAACAACGACGCGCCCTATCGCGGTGCCCTCGGCGTAGTGCTCGACAACGGCTCGGCTCGGACAGTCAATCTCCTCGACATGGAGGACTACCTGCTCGGCGTGGTGCCGGTCGAAGCGAAGGCCGAATGGGCCGATTCCGGTGGGGCCGAAGCGCTACGGGCGCAAGCCGTGGCAGCACGCTCGTACGCTGCGACCGAGCATCGCAGCTCGTACGCCGACACCTGCGACACTCAGGACTGCCAGGTCTACGGCGGAGCGGGCAAGGAAGATCCCCGCACCACCGAAGCCGTCCGGTCCACCGCCGGCGCCGTTCTGTCGCGTGACGGCAAGATCGTTGCCACCGAATTCTCCTCGTCCACAGGAGGTTACAGCTCCGGCGGTGAATTCCCGGCCGTCGAGGATCTCGGTGACGCCCTTTCTCCGAATCATGACTGGACAGTGAATCTGACCGCAGGGCAGATTGCGGACGCCTTCGATGTGGGTGAGCTGCAATCGCTCAAGATTCTCTCGCGCAACGGATTCGGTACCGACGGCGGGCGAGTGACGGCAGTCGAGGTAGTCGGAACAGATGCAACTGTTGGCGCCACCGGAATTCAGTTCCGCCAGAAACTCGGCCTGAAATCCGACTGGTTCACCATCGGTGACGGTGCGGGTGTGGTAGTGGCACCGGATTCGGAATCGACAGTGCCGGAATCCAATTCGCCATCCGACGATCCATCGGGTACGGTTACGGAGACGCAGATCGAGAAGAAGTATCGGGAGCTCGGCGGTGAAAGCGGCTCTCTCGGTGCTCCTGCCGGCCCGGAGATGCAGTTGCCCTCCGAAGCAGGCACTTTCCGTGTCTACGAAAACGGAACCATCATCTGGACAAAGGTTTTGGGCGCGCAGGTAGTTGATGCCAACGTGCTCCGCGAGTGGATACCGACGGGCGGAAGCTAGGGGAAGGTCGGTCGGTAGCGACTCGCACGTATCGACTCTGAAGGGTCTCTGCCGTAACCCGGCGGAGGCCCTTCAGGTCGTTCAGGGTTCGTTGGTTGTCGGTCAGATGGTCGGGGCGTCGCCGAGCAGGCGGTACTCGAGCCACAACTCCGCACGTTCCGTGGGGGAGCCGAGGTCGAGCTGGAGAAGGCTCTCGATCCGAGCGAGTCTGCTGCGCAACGTATGCCGATGAATATTCAGCGCTGTGGCTGCGGCGTCGCCCACCCCGTTGTGTGCCAACCACATGGCCAAGGTCCGGTAGAGATCGCTACCGCCCTTCGCTTCCAGAAGCGGGCGCAAGTGTGCCGCCGCGAATGCCGTCGAGCGATCCTGGTCGAGAAATGCGGACAATCCGCTCTCCGAGAGTTCGGCGAACCGCATCGAAGGCAGGTTGCGGGCACCCGCCTCGGCTGCTGCTTGCGCGGCTTGGCGTCTGGCGCGCGAGAGATCGTCCCACCACAGCATGTCCGACACGCCGACGGTGACGTCGATTTCGTTGACACGGGCGAGGATTCGCCCGCTGTCGGTAGCCGAGACGACGGCAATCAGTGCACCGTCGGTGATGCCGAACGCCAGATCGCGGCTGAGACCATCGAGCAGTGAGACGGACACGCTCTCGAGCAGGCCACTCGGGCCCGCTACGTGGAAGACCTGGAAAGGCTCGACCGGAAATCCTCCCCACAGTTCCCCGGAGATGTTGCGGGCGAGCGCATTCTGTCCCTCGAACAGCTGATGCATCGCAACGGTACGAAGGTGGTTCATCGTCAGCTGTGCGTCTCGGGTTCGAGCCGTCATCAACGTGAGCAGAGACGCGGCTGCGATGACGATGCCCTGATTCAGTGAACCGACGGCGCCGGGGCAGCCGGCGACGAGGTACCCCATCAGCTTTCCCCTCGACGTCAGCAGAGGATGGGAGATGACATCCTCGTTCTCACTCGTGAGGAAACTGACTTCCATCGGGCGGGCGTCGCGCTCGGGGGCAGTTCGCTCGATTCCTGCGGCCGCGGCGGTGTGTGAGATCTCGACGGTATGTCCGGCCGAGTCCAGCAGAGCCGCCCATCCGCCGATCAATTCCGCCACCCGTCGTACGACTGCCCGGGTGCCGTTGACCGTCACCGCAGCTTGAAGCAGTCGCCGCAGGCTCTGGTAATTGCTGCGCAGCGCTTTCATGTCGTCGTCGGATTGCGCCTTCGACACCGCTTTGGTCAGGGCGATGAAAGGTGTTCGCAATGGGACGTCGAGAAGGGGCACACTGAAACGGGTGGCCGCATCCACCAGAGTCTGTGGCGCCTGCTCGTATCCGAGGCCGGTTCCGAAACCGATTCCGGCAATTCCGGCCGCCACCAGGGTCCGTACGAATCGGGTCGTTTCCGCGGCCGTCGTCGGTAGTGACACCCCGGTGATGAGTAGTAGTTCACCGCCGTCGAGGAAGGGCGTCGGGTCGGGAAGTTCGGAGACATGTGCCCAGGTCAGGGTGCGATCGAGCTGGTCGTGCCCAGCCAGGACGCGAAGGCCGAACTGTTCGGTCGCACAAAGCTGGCGGAGCGTGATGGGCATGAGTCCAGTCTGACACCTCGAACTCGCCACTTTGTAGTGCCTGCGGTCACGTTTGTACAAAGTGGAGCCTGACGCGAGCTTGCCGAAGGTCCGACACTGGCGCTATCGAAAATGCGCTCCGGATAGAGCGCCACCGAGATCCACGTTCCGAACAGCCCACAAGGAGTACTGATGTCCAGTACAGACCAGCCGGCACTTCAGCACACGCTGAAGAAGCGGCATCTGTCGATGATTGCGATCGCAGGCGTCATCGGCGCCGGACTGTTCGTCGGCTCCGGTGTGGCGATCCAGGAGACGGGACCCGGTGTCCTGATTTCCTACGCGCTTGCCGGCGTCGTCGTCATCCTCGTGATGCGCATGCTCGGTGAGATGTCGGCAGCGTCGCCGGAAACCGGCTCGTTCTCCTCGTACGCCGACAAGGCCATCGGCCGATGGGCGGGCTTCTCGATCGGCTGGCTGTACGCCTGGTTCTGGATCATCGTGCTCGGCATCGAGGCCACCGCCGGTGCCCTCATCATGAATCGCTGGGTTCCGGGGGTTCCCCAGTGGACCTGGGCATTGATTCTGATGATCGTGCTGACGCTGACCAACATCATCTCGGTCAAGTCGTTCGGCGAGTTCGAGTTCTGGTTCGCCTCCATCAAGGTCGTCGCCATCATCGCGTTCCTCGGCATGGGCATCGTGGCGATCTGCGGATGGATGCCCGGCGTCGAAGCACCCGGAATGACAAACCTGACCGGTCACGGCGGCTTCCTGCCGAACGGAACAGGAGCGATGCTCGCCGCAGTCCTCCTGGTCGTGTTCTCGTTCTTCGGCGCCGAAATCGCCACCATCGCCGCCGGTGAATCGGCCAACCCGCTCGAAGCTGTTCGCGCTGCCGTCAAGTCCGTCGTCTGGCGAATTCTCATCTTCTACATCGGCTCGATCGCGGTGGTCGTCACCCTGCTTCCCTGGGACAGCGCGTCGGTTGCACTCAGCCCGTACGTCGCCGTCATGGACTCCTACGGCATTCCGGCCGCGGGCAACATCATGGACGTCGTCGTCCTCACGTCGGTTCTGTCCTGCCTCAACTCGGGTCTCTACACCGCGAGCCGCATGATCTTCTCCCTCGCCGGCCGCGGCGACGCCCCCAAGTCGCTCTCACGTATCGAGAAGACCGGCGTCCCGATGCGCGCTGTCCTGGTCTCGACGATCGTCGGCTTCCTGACCGTCGGCATGAACTACCTCTCCCCGGACAAGGTCTTCCTGTTCCTGGTCAACTCCTCCGGTGCGATCGCGCTGTTCGTCTGGCTGGTCATCTCGGTGTCCCAGCTGCGCACCCGCCGCAAGCTCGAAGCTTCGGGCCAGGAGCTGGAACTCAAGATGTGGTTCTTCCCGTACCTGACCTACGCCACGATCGCCGCCATCATCGCGCTCTGCATCGGCATGCTCACACTGGACTCGACGCGCAGCCAGATGATCGTGTCCCTGGGACTTGCAGCGATCCTCGTGGGTATCGGGCTCTACCGCTACCGGAACCACAAAGACACCGACACCGACACCGACGCCGAGGTCGTGCCCGTCGCCGAGAGCGCTCCCACACCCTGACACCAACGTCCCCATCTGCGAGATACTTCGATGTCCTAGTATCGGCCACGGACAGAGAAATCGACGTGAGCACAGCAGATGGGGACAATCATGACCACACCCGAACCGATCGTCATCGTCGACGGGGCCAGGACCCCCGTCGGTAGCTTCGGCGGCGTCTTCAAGGACGTACCCGCACACGAGCTGGGCGCCGCAGCAGCCAAGGCCGCGCTGAGCCGCGCCGGCGTTGCGCCCGAAGACATCGACGAGGTCGTCATGGGCTGCATCGGCCAGGTCGGCCCGGACGCCTACAACGCACGCCGCGTCGGCATCGCCGCCGGACTGCCCGAGAACGTCCCCGCCTACACCGTCAACCGCCTCTGTGGCAGCGGTCTGCAGGCTGTGTGGTCTGCGGCGATGCAGATGCGATGGGGCGCAGCTGCCATCACGCTCGCCGGCGGTGACGAGAGCATGTCTCGCATGCCCTTCTACGACTTCGCCGCCCGCTCGGGCTACAAGCTCGGCGATCGCAGCCTCGTCGACGGCACCGTCGCGATGCTCACCGACCCGTTCAGCAAGGCTCACATGGGCCGCACTGCCGAAGCCGTCGCCCGTAAGTACGGCGTCAGTCGCGAGCAGCAGGACGAGTTCGCCGTCGAATCTCAGCGCCGTGCCGCTACCGACGCAGCGAAGGCGGCATTCGCCGAGGAAATCACTCCCGTCGAGACCGGTGGTCGGCGCTCCGTCACCGTCACCGAGGACGAGCATCCCAAGCCCGGAACCACCGTCGAAACCCTCGCCAAGCTGCGCCCCGCATTCGAAGAGGGCGGATCCGTCACCGCCGGTAACGCGTCGGGCATCAACGACGGCGCCGGCGCACTCGTCCTCGCGACGGGCACGGAGGCAGCCAAGCGCGGTCTCACCGGACTGGTCACGCTCGAAACCGTCACGACGGCAGCCATGGAGCCCGGCCTGATGGGCTACGCTCCCGTGCTCGCTCTCGAAAAGCTCTTTGCGCAAACAGGATTGAAGCCTTCCGACATCGGCACCGCCGAGGTCAACGAGGCGTTCGCTTCGCAGGCCATCGCCGTCATCCGTGACAGTGGCCTGGATCCGGAGAAGACCAACCCGTACGGCGGAGCGATCGCCCTCGGACACCCGGTCGGCGCCACCGGAGCCATCCTGACCCTGCGTGCCGCACGCGACATGGTCCGCCGCGACCTCGAATTCGGCATCGTCACGATGTGCATCGGCGGCGGTCAGGCACTCGCTGCCCTGCTGAAGCGGGTCTGATCATGGCGACCAAGCGCAAGCCGTCGTGGCACGACGACGAGATCACCGCAGTAGCCGAACTGGCCCGTGGTTTCTTCGATCGTGAACTGATCGCCAAGCGTGAGCAGTGGGACGCTCAGCATCGCGTCGACCGGTCCGTGTGGCTCGAAGCCGGCAAGCTCGGCCTGCTGTGCTGCTCGATTCCCGAGGAATACGGCGGGGGCGGTGGAACTTTCGCGCACGATCTCGCTGTCTTCGAGGCGCAGGGCTACTGCGGTGACTATGCGCTCGGTAACTCCGTGCACAGTGGCATCGTCGCCGACTACGTGCTCGAGTACGGAAGCGAAGAGCAGAAGAAGGCCTGGCTGCCAGGTATGGCGACGGGCGAAATCCTCGGCGCCATCGGAATGACCGAGCCAGGAACAGGTTCCGACCTCAAGGCAATCACCACGTCCGCGATCCGTGACGGTGACCACTACGTCGTGAACGGGTCGAAGACCTTCATCACCAATGGTGGCAGCGCAGACATGATCGTGCTTGCCGTCAAGACCGACCCCAAGGCGGGCGCCAAGGGTGTCTCGCTCCTGATCGTGGATCTTCGTGACTGCGAAGGCTTTGCGGTCGGCCGCGTGCTCGACAAGGTCGGTCAGCACGGCGCCGATACGTCGGAGCTGTCCTTCACCGACGTTCGCGTTCCCGTCTCGAACCTCCTCGGAGAGTCCGAGGGGCTCGGCTTCGGTCAGTTGATGGCGCAGCTGGTGCAGGAACGCCTCATCATCGGCGCGCAGGCCATCGGCACCATCGAGCGTGCAGTCGAGGAGACCGTCGCATACACCAAGGCGCGTCAAGCGTTCGGGCACAGCCTCTTCGAGTTCCAGAACACCGCCTTCGAGCTGGCCGAGTGCCAGACGATCGCACGCACCTGCCGTGTCTTCCTCGACAACTGCATCGAGGATCACCTCAACGGCGAGCTGGACGGCGCAGACGCCGCGATGGTCAAGTACTGGCTCACCGAGCAGCAATGCGCCGTCGTCGACCGGTGCGTGCAGCTCTACGGCGGATACGGCTACATGCGTGAATACCCGATCGCGCGCATGTACGAGGACTCCCGCGTCCAGAAGATCTACGCCGGCGCCAACGAAGTGATGAAGGGCATCATCGCGAAGAGTCTTTGATCACCGGCGTCGAAAACCATTGACACCGACCAGGCACCCACCGAGCATTTCGGTGGGTGCCTTTGTGTGTGCCCACAAGCGGTATCGAGCTGTTCGGAAGGCAAACACTGATGAGCTTCACCATCGACGTCGGGTCGGCACGCGTCACCCAACTGACAGAGCTGGCGCACTGGCCGTTTCCGCCGCGAGAGCTCTTTCCCCAGGCGAGTGAGGCCGAGATCAGTGAAGCGTCGGCGCGGCTGGCACCGGAGTTCTTCGACGAGGGTAGTGGTGACCTCGTGCTTGCCATCCACACCTACCTGGTGGAGATCGGCGGCAAGGCCGTCGTCGTCGACACCGGTAACGGCAACAGCAAGCACCGGCCGAACCTCTTGCCGCATCACATGTTCGGTACCGACTACCTCTCACGCTTCGCAGCCACCGGTGTGTCCGTCGACGACGTCGATCTGGTGGTCAGCACACATCTGCACCCTGACCACTGTGGCTGGAACACCGCCCTCGACGCCGAAACCTGGCGGCCTACCTTCCCCCGCGCGACCTACATTTTCGATCGCACCGAACTGGCCGCGCTCCAACAACTCGCCGCCGACGGTCCACACGAAGGAGTGGTCTCGGATCTTGCGCAGACCTTCGAGGACAGCGTCCGTCCCGTTCTGGACGGGGCGAAGTGGGAGGCGGTCGACGACGGCCACGTCCTGGTCGAGTCCGAAGGCACACGCGTCGTCGTTCGCAGCGCGCCCGGCCACACGCCGGGCCATATCGTGATCGAGATTCGCACTGCCGACGGCGGCGCCGTCATCTCCGGCGATGTGATCCACCATCCGATCCAGTTTCTGTACCCGGACCTCAGTCAGGGCGGCGACGCGGATCCCGAGATCGCCAGGGTCACCCGCCGCGAACTTCTCGAACGCTGCGCGTCGGAGGGACTGCTTCTACTTCCCGCACACTTTCCGGTCGACGAACCGATCGCGATCGAATTCGATTCGAGCGGTGCACCGAGTGCTTCCGGTCCGATCGGTCTCGCAGCGTCCTGACTTGCCGCATCGGCCCTGGTGACGCATCCAACCCTCGGCTTCCGAACAGGTCCGATACCCTGGTTCATCGTGACCGCTGCAAATTCAGAGACCGTCCGTGCCCAGTACGACCTGATCGTCGTCGGTTCGGGATTCTTCGGGCTGACCATCGCCGAGCGTGCCGCTACCCAGCTGGGTAAGCGCGTGCTGGTGTTGGATCGCCGTCACCACCTTGGGGGGAACGCATACTCGGAGGCAGAGCCGGAGACCGGCATCGAGGTCCACAAGTACGGTGCCCACCTGTTCCACACCTCCAACAAGAAGGTCTGGGACTACGTCACCCAGTTCACTGAGTTCACGAACTACCAGCACCGCGTCTTCGCGCTGCACAAGGGGCAGGCGTATCAGTTCCCGATGGGACTCGGTCTCGTGTCGCAGTTCTTCGGTCGGTACTTCACTCCCGAAGAAGCACGCGCCCTCATCGCCGAACAGTCCAGCGAGATCGATTCGAAGGACGCCTCCAACCTCGAAGAGAAGGCGATCTCCCTGATCGGGCGCCCGCTCTACGAAGCATTTGTGCGTGACTACACGGCTAAGCAGTGGCAGACCGACCCCACCGAGTTGCCCGCGGCGAACATCAGCCGCCTGCCGGTCCGCTACAACTTCGACAATCGCTACTTCAACGACACGTACGAGGGCCTGCCCGTCGACGGATATACGGCGTGGCTCGAGAACATGGCGAAGGATCCGAAGATCGAGGTCCGCCTCGACACCGATTACTTCGACGTCCGCGACGAACTGCGTACCGACAGCCCCGACGCACCCGTCATCTACACGGGCCCGCTCGACCGCTACTTCGACTACTCCGAAGGTGCACTGGGATGGCGCACCCTCGATTTCGAGACCGAGGTTCTGCCCACCGGAGACTTCCAGGGCACCCCGGTCATGAACTACAACGACGCCGACGTGCCGTTCACCCGAATCCACGAGTTCCGTCACTTCCATCCGGAGCGCGAGTACCCGACCGACAAGACCGTCATCATGCGTGAGTTCTCACGTGCCGCGGAGGCGAAGGACGAGCCGTACTACCCGATCAACACTCCGGAGGATCGTGAGAAGCTCTCCGCGTACCGCTCACGCGCCAAGAAGGAGACCGCGGAGAACAAGGTCCTCTTCGGTGGGCGTCTCGGCACCTACCAGTACCTGGACATGCACATGGCGATCGCCAGCGCGCTGACGATGTTCGAGAACACCCTGCGCCCGCATCTCGAAACGGGTGCGGAATTGGCAGGGGAGAGCGAATGAACGCACGTCATCTACTCGAAGGCGAAGATGCCGTCACCGGCGACGAGGTGACCTACCTCGGCAAGTCCCTGCTCTCTCGGATCATCCTTCCCCGCGCCGGCGAACCTCTCGACGTCCGCACGCTGTACTTGGAGGAAGCTTCGACCAACAGTCGTCGGGCTCACTCCACCTCGAGGACGTCCGTCGCGCTCGGTGCCGAGACCGAGGTCTCGTTCGCCACGTACTTCAACGCGTTCCCCGCCAGCTACTGGCGTCGATGGTCCATCCTGAAATCTGTGGTCCTTCGACTCGAACTGTCCGGACACGGCCGCGTGGATGTCTACCGTTCCAAGGCGGACTCCTCGCGAATTCACGTGGAAGGCAAGGAATTTGCCGACGGTGATGCCGCGGTCGAACTCGAGGTGGAGCTGGCACCGTTCGAGGACGGCGGCTGGATCTGGTTCGACATCACCACCGATACGGCCGTAGTCGTCGAGAGCGGCGGCTGGTACGCGCCCGTCGAGGCTCCCGGCGAAGCGACGGTCGCCGTTGGTATTCCGACGTTCAATCGCCCGACCGACGCTGTCAAGGCGCTGGCTGCGTTGTCCTCGGATCCGCTGGTGTCGGACGTGATCAAGGCCGTCATCATGCCGGATCAGGGCACTCGTAAGGTGCGTGACGAGCCCGGGTTCGCCGAAGCTGCTGCAGCACTTGGTGATCGGCTCGCCATTCACGATCAGGGCAACCTCGGTGGCTCCGGCGGATACAGCCGAATCATGTACGAGGCGCTCAAGACCACGCAGTGCCAGCACATCCTGTTCATGGACGACGACATCGAGATCGAACCCGACTCGATCCTTCGTGCGCTTGCTTTCTCGCGCTTCGCGAAGTCGCCGATGCTGGTGGGTGGGCAGATGCTCAACCTTCAGGAACGTAGCCACCTTCACGTGATGGGTGAAGTGGTCAACCGCGGGATCTTCATGTGGTCTGCCGCGCCGAACGTCGAATACGACCACGACTTCTCCAAGAATTCGCTGCGAGATTCGAAACTGCTGCACCGTCGCATCGACGTCGACTTCAACGGTTGGTGGATGTGCATGATCCCGCGCCAGGTCGCGGAAGAGCTCAAGCAGCCGCTGCCACTGTTCATCAAGTGGGACGACTGCGAATACGGTTTGCGCGCAAAGGAAGCCGGATACCCGACCGTCACGTTGCCTGGTGCCGCGATCTGGCACATGGCGTGGAGCGACAAGGACGACGCCATCGACTGGCAGGCGTACTTCCACCTCCGTAACCGTCTGGTGGTGGCCGCGCTCCACATGCCGGGCAACGGCCGCGGCCTTGTCGTCAACACGGTGAAGGCGACTCTCAAGCACCTGCTGTGCCTCGAGTACTCCACCGTCGCGATCCAGAACAAGGCCATCGCGGACTTCCTCGCCGGACCGGAACACGTCGCGAACATGCTGCCCACCGCACTCGGTGAGGTTCACGCCCAGCGCAAGGAGTACCCCGACGCCGTCGTGGTGCCCTCGGCAACCGCACTACCGCTGCCCTCCGGCGCCGAAGTCGGGGACGTCAGCGCGCCGACCAACCCCGTCGCGAAGATCGTCCGCGTCGGCAAGGCCGTGGTACACAACCTCAAGCCCGCGCACCCCGAGCATCACGAGCGTCCTCAGCTCAACGTGCCGACCATCGACGCCAGGTGGTATCTGCTCTCGCAGGTCGACGGGGTCACCGTCACCACCGCCGACGGTCGTGGCGTCGTCTACCGCAAGCGCAACCCCAAGCAGGCACTTGAACTGCTCAAGGAAGCCATGCGTTTGCGACGCGAACTCGCCGCGCGTTTCCCTGAGCTCAAGAAGCAGTACCAGGACGCCGTTCCTTCACTGACCAGCACGGAAAGGTGGGAACGTGTCTTCGGCATCTCCTGAAGTACAGATTCTGGCCGGGATTCAGTCGACCGTCGGGCAGCTGCCGGGAGCCGTCAAGGTCGCCCGCGGTATGTCTCACTTCGGTGAGCACTCCCTCGGGTGGATCGCGATCGCTGCCGTCGGTGCTGCTGTGGACAAGCCGCGTCGACGTGAATGGGCCGGAGCAGCCGTCGGAGCATTCGGTGCACACGCCGCCTCCGTGGTGATCAAACGAGTGGTCAGGCGCAAGCGACCTTCCGATCCTTCGGTGCAGGTCAACGTCTCGACACCGAGCAAGCTCAGCTTCCCGTCATCACACGCGACGTCGACGACGGCGGCGGCTGTGCTGATCGGTCGGCTCACCGGGCTACCCTTACCGGCGTTGCTGGTGCCCCCGATGATGCTCTCGCGTCTGGTCCTGGGAGTTCACTACCCGACCGACGTACTCGCCGGAGCGGCACTGGGAGCCGCATCCGCGGCGGTAGTTCGCCGGGTCGAAGAAGCCAGAGCCGAACAGAAATGTGGAGATAAATGAGCGAGGAACCGGCTACGGTCAGCGGACCCCCGAAGTCCCTGCCCGCCGGCATCGTCAAGGCGCTTCGCCCACGTCAGTGGGTCAAGAACGTCCTTGTGCTGGCAGCGCCCATCGCGGCCGGAACCGCCACCGAAGCCGACGTGCTCCTGCCCGTCGCGCTGGCGTTCGTCGTGTTCTGCATGGCGGCATCGGGCATCTACCTCGTCAACGACGCGATGGACGTCGAAGCCGACCGTGCTCACCCCACGAAGCGATTCCGTCCCATCGCGGCCGGAGTTCTACCCGTCAACATCGCGTACGGCATGGCAGTCGTGCTGCTTGCCGGTGCGATCGGGCTGTCCTTCCTGGCCAACTGGCAACTCGCCGTGGTCATGGGCGTGTACATCGTCATCCAGCTCGCCTACTGCTTCGGCCTCAAGCATCAGGCCGTCATCGACATCTGCATCGTCTCGTCCGGCTTCCTGCTTCGAGCCATCGCCGGTGGCGTTGCCGCCGAGATCGATCTCTCGCAGTGGTTCCTGCTGATGATGGCGTTCGGTTCACTCTTCATGGCGGCAGGCAAGCGCTACGCCGAACTGCAGTTGGCCGAGAAGACCGGCGCGAAGATCCGTAAGTCCCTCGAGAGCTACACGATGACGTACCTGCGTTTCGTGTGGACGATGGCAGCGACGACGCTGGTCCTCTGCTACGGACTGTGGGCGTTCCAGCAGGACGCCATCAAGGGCACCAACTGGTACGCCATCTCGATGGTGCCGTTCACCATCGCGGTGCTGCGATACGCGGTGGACGTCGACGGCGGCGAAGCCGGAGAGCCTGAGGAGATCGCGCTCGGTGACCGGGTGCTGCAACTCCTCGCGATTGCGTGGATCGGAGTAGTGGGTGTCGCTGTCTACCTCGTCTGAGCCACGCACCGAGGCCGACCCGCACGTCGACACTGCGGCGAATCGCACCACCCTCAGTCGAGGAGTTTTTCTCGGCGGGGTGGTGCTTGCTGCTGCCCTCATGTTCTGGGGTGCGTGGGAGCGTCGCTGGATCGCCGACGACGGACTCATCGTCTTGCGAACCGTCCGCAACCTGCTTGCGGGGAACGGCCCGGTCTTCAACGCGGGTGAGCGTGTCGAGGCGAACACGAGTACCGCGTGGACGTACATCGTCTACGCGTTCAGTTGGCTCACGCAGATCCGTCTCGAATACGTTGTTCTGACGATCGCGCTCGTACTCTCGACTGCTGCCGTCGTGTTGGCGATGCTCGGCACCGGTCGTCTGTACCGCGGCGTTCGGCCGTCGGCGGGCGGAACGATCCTGCTGGTACCGGCAGGTGTTCTCGTCTACATCGCGGTTCCGCCTGCGCGAGATTTCGCCACTTCCGGGCTCGAGACATGCTTGGTGATCTTCTGGATCGCGCTCCTGTGGGTACTGCTCGTTCGGTGGGCGCAGGCGTCGACGCCGTCCACGGCGTCGATCCTGACTCTCTCGTTCGTGGCCGGACTCGGACCACTGGTTCGACCCGAGATGGCGATTCCCGGTGCTGCCGCGTTGATGATGATCGTTCTCTCCGCAGGCCTGACCTGGAAGATTCGCACACTGATCGTCGTCGTCGCCGGACTTGTCCCGGTGGGCTATCAGATCTGGCGAATGGGCTATTACGCCTTGCCGTACCCGAACACCGCGGTGTCGAAGGACGCCGGTGGCGCGAAGTGGGCGCAGGGTTTTGCGTACCTGTGGAACCTGGTCGGGCCGTACCTGCTCTGGTTGCCGTTGCTGTTCCTGCTCATCGGTGCGCTGCTGCTCGTGTGGCGAAGCCGAGCGGACACACCTACCGCTACCGCAGATCAACCCGCACGCCCGCTGTGGCAGCGCTTTCAGCAGTTTCTGCGCACGCCGCGGGCGATTGTCACCTTCATTCTCGGCAGTGGGCTGATCCTCGGGATCTACTCTCTGCGCGTCGGCGGCGACTTCATGCACGGCCGCGTCCTGTTGCCGGTGCTGTTCTGCCTGCTCATCCCGGTGGCGGTCATTCCGTTGCGGGTGCCGGCGCGGGCAGCGTTCGGAAGTAATCGCGACACCGCGATCTTCGGAGTCTCGGCGGTGCTGTGGATCGGCACGATCATCTGGGCCTTCTTCGCCGCGAACACGACGGGTATGCCCGAAGGATCCGTGGTGGGTCGCTCGGGAATCGTCGACGAGCGAGCGTTCTACGCACTCAACACCGGTCACAAGCATCCGATCCTGGCCGAGGACTACCTCGACTATCCGCGAATGCGTGCCATGGTCGAGACCATCGCGCGGACCCCGGAGGGTGGGCTGCTGCTGCCGTCCGCGAGCTACGACTCCTGGTTCGTCGTCCCACCACCCGGACCGATCGAAGAGCCGGCCGAGCACGTCGTCTTCTTCCTCAACCTCGGAATGACGAGCATGAACGTCGGCCTCGACGTTCGGGTGCTCGATCAGATGGGGCTGGCGTACCCTCTGGCAGCTCACACCAAGCGACTCGAGGACGGCCGGATCGGGCACGACAAGAATCTCTATCCGGACTGGGTGGTCGCGGACACGGGAATGATCGACGTTCGACCGTGGCTGCCGTTCTTCCTCGACGAAGACTGGGTTGCGGACGCAAAGCTGGCCATCACCTGCCCGGAAACGCAGGAGTTGCTCACGTCGTACCGCTCCGAGCTGACCTGGGCCAGATTCAAACAGAACTTCCAGCAGGCATTCGACTTCGCGAAGTACCGATTCGACCGGGTTCCGGCCTACGAATTGGAACGCTGCGGTCTCGTTCCACCGGAGTCACCCAGGTGATGTGATCAGCATCACCGACTGTTGAGGGTTTGAATATTTCGATTCAGTAACGCCGAATTGATTGGCCACGATGTACTCGAAGACGATTCACCTAACCTGAATCACCCCCGAGGGGTGATGACGGTGTTGCTCGCGGATTGGGACGTAACGGTCCACCTATTTGTCACAGCTGAACCTGTGACATAAAGTCCAGCGAGCGCAGTGTGACTTGGAAGAGGTCCGCTGCCGACCCGAACTCGTTCGGGCTGGCAGAAAAGCCTGTTCCCCGACGGAATCCGCCGGAACCACTCCACCGAGTGGGTTCCGCAGACGAAGAGAGAGAGCAGTATCCATGCGTTTTGCCAGAAAGAGGCTGACCCAGCGCCTCAAGCACCGAGCGTTGGCCATCGGTGCCGCAGCACTTGTGCTCCCCCTTGCTGCAGGAGTTGCCGGTAGTGCTGTCGCCTCTGCTGCGCCTGCGCACACTGCTCCCAGCCACACCGCCCCCTCCGGCGGATACGACGAGCTGTGGGTGCCCTCCTCGATGGGCAACATCAAGGTCCAGGTCCAGTGGGCCGCTCGCGGCGGAAACGCTGCCCTTTACCTCCTCGACGGCCTGCGTGCGCGTAACGACGCCAACGCGTGGAGCTTCGAGACCAATGCGAAGGACCAGTACCGCAACGACAACATCACCCTCGTGATGCCCGTCGGCGGCGAGTCCAGCTTCTACAGCGACTGGTATGCACCGTCGAACTTCAACGGCCAGCAGATCACGTACAAGTGGGAAACCTTCCTCACCGAAGAACTGCCCAACTTCCTCGCGAACTACGGCGTCTCGCCCACCAACAACGCGGTCCTCGGCCTCTCGATGGGTGGCAGCGCTGCTCTGACGCTGGCTGCTTACCACCGTGACCAGTTCAAGTTCGCCGGCTCGCTGTCGGGCTACCTGAACATCTCGGCTCCGGGCATGCGCGAGGCAATCCGCGTCGCAATGCTCGATGCCGGTCGCTTCAACGTCGACTCCATGTGGGGACCGCCGTGGAGCCCGTCCTGGCTGCGCAACGACCCGTTCGTCTTCGCACCGCGTCTGCAGGGCCTGTCGATGTACATCTCGTCGGCAAGCGGCCTGCCCGGTGAATACGACCACCCGCGCGCACCGATCGACTACTACAACACGGCTAACGGCATGGGCCTCGAGGCTCTCGCCCTGGTCAACACTCGTGCATTCCAGATCCGCATGAACTCGCTGGGTATCCCGGCCACCTACAGCTTCCCGTCCAACGGCACGCACTCGTGGCCGTACTGGTCGGCAGAGCTGTGGAAGGCTCGCGGCCAGATCCTCGACACCATGAACGCTTGGTGATCGTGCGCGATCCCGTGACCTAGTCACTTCACCAGTGCCGTTCCGGACTCCTCGAAGGAGAACCGGGACGGCACTTGTGTATTCAGGTGCTGCACAAGCGCCCGATGTCAGTAACAATTGCACCACCAGTAACAGCGCGGCTACCCCAAGCGGGGATCGTTTGCGTGTAGAAATAGTTTCAACGGGGGTCTGGCTGCTCAGGCGGCCACACGATCGACGCGCGGACCGAACGTAAGGAAAGAGAGTGAGCTCATGCGAGTAGGCCTTGCCACGGAGGACCGTCGCCGGTCCCGGGCAACCTTCCGGACAAAGGTCGTCGGCGCACTGGCAGCGATGCTGGTTCTGCCGATCGCCGCGGGCTTGACGACGGCCGGAACCGCGGCAGCCGCGCCGGCACCTGCTCAGGCCGCACCGGCCGCCACCCAGAACCCCACCGGAGCAGCGGTCACGAAGGTCGACTGGCTCAGCGAGCGTCGCGTCGCGCTGTGGGTGAACTCTCCCGCGATGGGCACCCCGATTCAGGTGCAGATCCTCTTGGCCCGCGATTGGAACGTCAATCCGTCGGCCAGCTTCCCCTCGGTCTGGATGCTCGACGGTCTTCGCGCGACCGACAACGAGAACGCCTGGACCTACGAGACCGACGCCGAGTCCTTCTACGCGGACAAGAACGTCAACGTCATCCTCCCGGTCGGCGGTCAGTCCAGCTTCTACTCCGACTGGCTCCAGCCCGACAACGGCAAGAACTACCAGTGGGAGACGTTCCTGACCAAGGAACTGCCCCCCATCCTCGAAAAGGACTGGCGGACCACGCAGACACGCGGTGTCGTCGGACTGTCGATGGGCGGTACGTCCGCCATGTTCCTCACGGCGCGCAACCCCGGCTTCTTCAAGTTCGCCGCTTCGCTCTCCGGCATCCTCACCACCACCTCGCTCGGCATGCCTCAGGCAATCCAGTTCGCGATGACCGACGCCGGTGGATACAACTCCGCCGCGATGTGGGGACCGCCGTCCAACCCGCAGTGGGCTGCACACGATCCGTATGCGCTCGCCGAGAAGCTCAAGGGCGTCAGCCTGTACGTCTCGAGTGGTAGCGGTACGACCGGCCCGTACGACCAGCCGTCGGGAATTCCCGGCGTGAGCACCAACTACGCAGGTATGGGCCTCGAGATCCTCGCTCGCCTGACCTCGCAGACCTTCGCGACCAAGCTCAACCAGCTCGGCATCCCCGCGCAGGTCAATTACCGCCCGTCAGGAACCCACTCGTGGCCGTACTGGCAGTTCGAGCTTCATCAGCTGTGGCCGCAGTTGGCCAACGCCATCGGCGTCGAGGTCGAGAAGCCGGCTTGCGGCACTTCGGGTGAGATCGGTGCGACGGCCGCAGCCAACGGCTGGATCGGTGACTGCATCACCCCCGAGTACAGCGTCGCGGGTGGCCTGGCACAGGACTTCCGCAACGGTCGCATCTACTTCACCAGTGGAACGGGCGCCCAGCCTGTCGCCGGTCGTATCGCCGGCGCGTACATGAACACCGGAGCAGCAGCCGGCCCGCTCGGCTTCCCGCGTACTCCCGAACTCGGTACCCCCGACGGACGCGGACGCTTCAACCACTTCCAGAACGGCTCCATCTACTGGACCCCGCAGACCGGCGCTCACCCCGTCAGCGGCGACATCCTCGCCGAGTGGTCCACACAGGGTTGGGAAGGTGGCCCGCTCGGCTACCCGACTGCCGACGAGATCGCGACCCCCGGCAAGCCGGGCAAGGTCCAGGGATTCGAGATCGGCGCGATGTACAGCAGCGCCAACGGAACTCACGCGGTTCTCGGAATGATCATGGGCAAGTACGGCGAACTCGGCTGGGAAAACGGCTGGCTCGGATTCCCGAAGTCGAACGAGGTTCCGATCAAGGACAACGGACGCTTCACCGAGTTCGAGGGCGGCAACATCTACTGGAGCCCCGGCACCGGTGCATGGTCCGTCGAGAACGGTCCGCTGTTCGACGGTTGGAAGAGCGTCGGATACGAAGGTGGACGACTCGGATTCCCGATCAGTGACAAGTTCGACATTCCCGGTGGTGTCCAGCAGAACTTCCAGTTCGGCTACATCACGGTGATCGGTGACAAGACAGAAGTTCACTAACTCACAGTGGTGCACGACGGGCGGGCCCGATCACGGATCGGTGCCCGCCCGCGTGCGTTGCGTAACCTGTTGATGGACTTTCGACTGAAGGCAAGGACGGACATTGATGTCGCTTTTCTCGGGTAACCGAAACACCTGTGCACGCGCGATCGCGGTCGGCGCCCTGGCGCTCGCCACCGGTGGCGCGCTTGTCGCGTGCGGTAGTGACGACTCCACTGCAACCTCCAATCCGGTCACCACGACGTCCGCGGCGGCTTCGTCCTCGAGCGGTTCGGCATCTGCGTCCGCCTCTGCGACCACGACGGCGTCGGCTGCGCCCACCAGTCCGGGAGCCGCGGCCACCGCGCCGCCGGAGCAGCCGCAGAGCATCGAGGGCTTCCCGGGTCCCACAGTCGTCGAGGTCAGTCCCGAGGCACAGAAGTTCCTCGACGGACTGAAGGCGAAGGGCATCACCCCAGCCGGTGACGGAAGCATCGCCGTCAACACGGCCAATTACATCTGCGCTGCCGGTCCTCAGACCGACGACGAGGTCCTGACCTTCGTGACCGCCTTCGTCGGCCAGGAAGCGTCGGCGGAAGGCAAGCAGATCACTCCCGAGCAGGCAGGTGCGAACGCTCAGATCTACATCGACGTCGCCAACGCCACCTACTGCAAGTAGGCGCGGGTCATGGCGAGGTCTGGAAAGCGTCGTGGGTGCCTGATCCCGCTGCTGATCATTCTTGTGGTCGCAGCGGTCGTGATCGGCGGTTGGTACATCCTGGCCGGGCGGGTGCCTTCGCCGACTCCGATCCCGCCGAGCCCGGAGCCTCCGGTGTCTCAGCCGGCCAGTTGCCCCGATGTCCAGGTAGTAGCCATACCGGGTACGTGGGAGTCGAGCGCTAACGACGACCCGTACAACCCGACGGCCAATCCGGCGTCGTTGATGCTGAACGTGACCCGTCCTCTGCAGGAGAAGTTCGATACTTCACGGGCCGACGTCTACACAGTTCCGTATGTCGCACAGTTTTCGAATCCGGTGGCGATCCCGCCGGACGGACAGCAGTCCTACAACAACAGTCGGGCCGCGGGAACTGCTGCCACTAACGACTTTCTGATGAAGCGGCACGCCGAGTGCCCGCTCACGAGTTACGTCCTGACCGGATTTTCCCAGGGCGCGGTGATCGCGGGTGACGTCGCCGCGAGTATCGGCGACGGTACCGGCGCGGTGCCTGCCGATCTGGTTCTGGGCGTCGGCTTGATCGCCGACGGTCGGCGCGATCCGGCGTTCGGGAACACCGTTGGCCCGAGCGTTGCCGGTGTCGGCGCCGAGCTGTCGCTGAACGGGCTGAAGCTGCCCGGTCTCACGATGACCGGCCCGAGGCCCGGCGGGTTCGGTGACCTCAACGATCGGACCTATCAGATCTGCGCGCCGAGCGACGGTATCTGCGACGCGCCGGCAGCCGCTCTCAACCCGACCAACTGGCTGAGTTCGGCGCCGCGACTGCTCGAGTACTACAACAACCCTGTGCACGCGATGTACAACTCCTTCCAAGTCGATCCGAACGGCACGACGGCCACCCAATGGATGGCACAGTGGGCTGCGGAGAAGATCGACGCTGCACCGACGCCGCCCCACAGTTGAGTCACCGCCGCACTGTTGATTCGTCACAATCGGGCGTCTCGGGAGTTCGCTCGCGGGTAATCTGCTCGTTTGGTCCCGGTAGAGTGCTGCACGGTCCGGGGGCTTCCTCTACAGTGCTGTCACGTAAGTGACTGGCGAGTAGGTTCGATTTGTCCGAGTTTGTAGTTCGAGTACGACGTACGTGTCCATCACAGGAGATCGATATATGAGTTCCACCCACGGCAGCGATGCCCTACGCAAATTTCGGTTTGCGGCCGGTGGCGAGGGCAACGCCGAAGAGGGTGGTGCGCGACGCTTCGTCAAGCTCGCGCAGAAGGCCGAGGAACTCGGCTACGACTCGTTCATGATTCCGGATCACCTGGGTAATCAGGTCGGCCCGATCGCCGCTCTCGGAGCGCTCGCGGTGGCCACCGACAAGATTCGTCTCGGCACCGCCGTGTTGGCCAACGGCTTCCGTCATCCTGCTGTGCTCGCGAAGGACGCGGCGACTATCGACGTGCTGTCCGGTGGTCGACTCGAACTCGGTATCGGTGCGGGCTGGATGAAGGAAGAGTTCGACAAGGGCGGCATCGCCTACGAAAGTCCGGGCGTTCGCATCGAGAAGCTCGAGGAGTCTCTGCAGATTCTCGACGTTCTTCTGCGCGGGCAGGAATGCACTTTCGAAGGCAAGCACTATCAGGTGCGCGGCCTCAAGGGCAGCCCGCGACCGCGGCAGGGCCCGCGGCCACCGATCATCGTGGGCGGCGGAGGCCCGAAGATGCTTGCTCTCGCGGCGAAGTACGCGGACATCATCTCGGTCGCCACACCGACGAACCGTGACGGGCGGCTTCTGCTCTCCGGAATCACGATGGAAAAGACCATCGAACGTGTCGAGCGGATCCGCGAAGCTGCCGGCGAGCGTTTCGATGAGATCGAACTCAACTGGACCATCACCATGATCATGATCACCGACGATCGAGAGCAGGCTGCCGAAATGGCAATCGCCGCTCTGGACCAAGGTTTTCCGCCGAACATCGAAGTGGATCGTAAGCTGAGCGTGGAGGAGCTGTTGAACTCTCCATACCTGGCTGTGGGCACTTTCGAGGAAATCGCAGACCAGATTCGACTGGTCCGCGAGAAGACGTCGATGTCGTACGTCGGGGTCTTCCCGACGCAGATGGAAGCGTTCGCCCCGATCATCCCGTTACTGGCGGGCGAGTAGGCCGGAGAATACGGACGATGCGAATCTGTAACATATCGATGGTTTGGGATCGATGAAGTGATTCAGGTGAGTTGCGCACAAAGTGCGATTCGATTGATCGAAGATGGACCCGAGAGAGCGAAGGAAGTCTGGGGCGCAGGCATGAAAGACAGTGCTTGTGTGATCGCTTCGGAGGAGATGGAATGAACGCGCTGTTCGATGGCTTTCTCGACGAGAAGGGCCAGATCCGCCTGCAACCAGGCTTCACGCTGGTCGACTACGTCGAGCAACACTCGCGTGTCAACGCGGACGAGCTCGCGTATCGGTACATCGACTACTCACGCGAGCGTGACGGTGAAGCCCTGGAGCTGACCTGGGAGCAGTTCGGTGTGCGTCTGCGCGCTGTTGCAGCCCGTCTGCAGCAGGTCACCAAGCGTGGCGACCGTGTCGCGATTCTTGCTCCGCAGGGACTCGACTACGTCATTTCGTTCTTCGCGGCCATTCAGGCCGGTTCCATCGCGGTGCCGCTCTTCGATCCGGACGAGCCCGGTCACACCGACCGTCTTCACGCTGTTCTCGGTGACTGCAAGCCGACTGCGATTCTGACTGCCGCATCGTCGGCGGCCGGTGTTCGACAGTTGTTCCGCTCGCTTCCCGCTGCCGAGCGTCCGCGCATCATCGCCGTCGACGCGATTCCCGACACCGTCGGTGAAACGTGGGTTCGCCCCGACATCGAACTCGACGACATCGCGTACCTGCAGTACACCTCGGGTTCGACCCGAGTTCCCGCCGGCGTGGAGATCACCCATCGTGCTGTCGGAACGAACGCGCTCCAGATGGTCGACTCCATCGAACTCAACGAGGACTCTCGGGGCGTCACGTGGCTGCCGCTGTTCCACGACATGGGCCTGCTGACGGTCATCCTGCCTGCTCTGGGCGGCAAGTACATCACCATCATGAGCCCGCGTGCTTTCGTGCAGCGGCCGTACCGGTGGATCAAGGAACTCGCCGCGGTTTCCGACGGCGCCGGCACCTTTGCTGCCGCTCCCAACTTCGCTTTCGAGCACGCTGCCGCGCGTGGCCTGCCGAAGGACGGCGAGACCCTGGACCTGAGCAACGTCATCGGTCTGATCAACGGCAGTGAGCCGGTCACGACGTCGTCGATGCGCAAGTTCAACGACGCTTTTGCTCAGTACGGTCTGCCCAAGACTGCGATCAAGCCGTCGTACGGCATGGCCGAGGCGACGCTCTTCGTCTCCTCGACCAAGCATTCCGACGAGGCCAAGGTCATCTACGTCGACCGCACGGAACTCAACAAGGGACGCATGGTCATCGTCGACCAGTACTCCGAGAACGCAATCGCGCAGGTCTCCTGTGGGTACGTCTCGCGCAGTCAGTGGGCGGCGATCGTCGATCCCGAGACGCTGACCGAGGTCCCCGACAATCACGTCGGCGAGATCTGGTTGCACGGCGAGAACATCGGTATCGGCTACTGGGGTCGCCCTGACGAGACGGCGGAGACCTTCCACAACAAGCTGGACAATCGGTTGAGCGAAGACAGCCACACCGAGGGCACGCCGGCGGATGCCAACTGGATGCGTACCGGCGACTTCGGCGTCTACGTCGACGGCGAGCTGTACATCACCGGGCGCGTCAAGGACCTCGTGATCGTCGACGGTCGCAATCATTACCCGCAGGACCTCGAGGCTTCGGCTCAGGAAGCCAGCCCGGCTCTGCGCCCCGGCTTCATCGCTGCGTTTGCCGTACCGGCCAACCAGCTGCCGTCCGTCGTGTTCTCCAACACGCACTCGGGTCTGAAGTTCGACGACGACGATTCCTCGGAGCAGTTGGTCATCGTGGCCGAGCGTGCTCCCGGCGCAGGCAAGGCCGATCCGCAGCCGATCGCGGACACTGTGCGTGCGGCGATTTCTTCCCGTCACGGCGTCACGGCCCGAGACATCCTGCTCGTCCCCGCGGGTTCGATTCCGCGTACGTCGAGCGGCAAGATCGCTCGCCGCGCGTGTAAGGCGAGCTATATCGAGGGAACGTTGCGAGGCGGCTATCAGCAGACCGCATTCCCCGATAGCGTTTGAGGAGCAGTCCCTTCATGATCGGTGGCTTGGTGAGTTGATGGTTGAACAAGATGGTGCGCAGAGCAAAGACGTTGTGAGCGAGATGAGTGTCGCGCAGCTGCGTGAGTGGCTTCGCAATTGGATCGCCAACGCGACCGGTCAGCCGGCGGGGTCGATCACGGACGATCGCCCGATGGAAGAGTTCGGGCTCGCCTCGCGGGACGCAGTCGCTCTGAGCGGAGACATCGAGGATCTGCTCGGCGTCACGCTGACCGCCACGGTTGCCTATCAACACCCCACCATCGCTTCGCTGGCTACTCGGATCATCGAAGGTGAGCCCGAGGCGCCGGAGGAGACCGTCGACGCCTCGTACTACGTCTCAGGCGGCACGACGGACGCTCACGACATCGCCATCGTCGGACTGTCCACACGATTCCCCGGTGCCGGGCACACGCCTTCGGACATGTGGGAAATGCTGGCGGACGGACGCGACGGCATCAGCGACCTCCCCGAGGACCGCTGGGCCGAGTTCATGTCGGATCCCGCCATCAAGGCCGCGGTCGAGAACGCGAACACCAAGGGCGGGTACCTCGACGACGTCAAGGGTTTCGACGCCGAGTTCTTCGCGATGTCTCCGCTCGAGGTCGTCAACGTCGATCCGCAGCAGCGCCTCGCACTCGAACTCGCGTGGGAAGCACTCGAGCACGCTCGCATTCCGGCCAGTGGGCTCAAGGGCAAGCAGGTCGGTGTTTTCATCGGCAGTTCCGCCAACGACTACCAGTTGCTCGCGGTCAGTGATCCGACGACGGCGCATCCGTACGCGTTGACCGGAACGTCGACGGCGATCGTCGCGAACCGGGTCTCGTACTTCTTCGACTTCCGTGGACCGTCCATCGCTCTGGACACCGCGTGTTCGTCTTCGCTGGTTGCCGTTCACGAGGCTGTGCGCTCGCTGCGCAGCGGTGACTCCAACATCGCGCTGGCCGGTGGCGTCAACATGCTGCTGGCCCCTCCCGGAACCCTCGGTTTCGATCAGACCGGGATGCTCGCTCCCGACGGAAAACTGCGTGCCTTCTCCGCTCAGGCTCAGGGAATCGTTCGCAGTGAGGGCGGCGGACTCGTCGTGCTCAAGCGCCTCGAAGACGCCGAGCGTGACGGAGATTCCATCCTCGCGGTGATCGCCGGATCCGCGGTCAACCAGGACGGCCGTTCCAACGGTCTGCTCGCACCCAATCCCGATGCCCAGGCCGACGTGTTGCGTTTCGCGTACCGCGACGCCGGAATCTTGCCGACCACCGTCGACTACATCGAGGCGCACGGAACGGGTACCGATCTCGGTGATCCCATCGAGGCCGACGCGCTCAGTCGTGTCGTCGGTCGTGGTCGTGACGAAGACAAGCCGGCTCTGCTCGGTAGCGCGAAGACCAACTTCGGGCACCTGGAAGCAGCTGCGGGCGCCGCCGGCCTGATCAAGGTCGTTTTGGCGATGCAGGAAAACAAGATTCCCGCGACGATCAACTACCTGGGCCCGAACCCGCACATCGACTTCGAGAAGTCGCACCTGCAGGTGACGCCCGAGGCCACCGACTGGCCGCGTTACACCGGCAAGGCTGTCGCCGGTGTTTCCGGTTTCGGTTTCGGCGGAACCAACGCGCACGTCGTGGTCAAGGAATACGTGCCTGCCGAGACGGTAGTCGATGAACCGGTTGTGGATGCCCCGGTGGTCGACGAACCGGCAGCAGAGAACGAGAGCACCGTTGTGCTGGCCGTTTCCGGTGCGCTGCCGTCGCGTCGTCGCCGCGCAGCCGCTGATCTGGCCGACTGGCTCGAAACCGAAGAGGGAAGCAAGACGCCCCTCGCCGACGTCGCCCGCACACTCGCGCGTCGCAACCACGGACGCTCGCGCGCCGCTGTTCTGGCGAAGACGCGCTCCGAGGCCATCAGCTCGCTGCGTGCCGTCGCCGCGGGCAAGCCTGCTCAAGGAGTCTTCTCCGCCGACTCGCCGTCGCCCAAGGGCGCGGTGTGGGTGTTCTCGGGCTTCGGCTCGCAGCACCGCAAGATGGCCAAGCAGCTCTACACGGAGAACTCGGCCTTCAAGGCGGCCGTCGACGAGGTCGACGCGCTGATCCAGGACGAGGCCGGTTACTCGATGGTCGAGATGTTCCTCGACGATTCGATCGAGTACAACGTCGAGACCGCCCAGGTGGGAATCTTCACCATCCAGGTCGGTCTGGCCGCGTTGCTGCGTCACCACGGCGCCGAGGCCGAAGCCGTGGTTCCGCACTCGATGGGTGAGGCCGCTGCCGCGTACGTTTCCGGCGGCCTGAACCTGGAAGACGCTGTCCGCGTGATCTGTTCACGTTCACGGCTGATGGGTGAGGCCGAGGGCGCACTTGTCGGTGACGACATCCGTCTGATGGCTCTGCTCGAGTACAGCGCATCCGAGATCGAGGCGCTACTGCCCACGTACCCCAAGCTCGAGGTCTGTGTTTACGCAGCTCCGACGCACACGGTGATCGGTGGACCGCAGCCGGACATCGAGGCGATCGTCGCGGCCGCCGAGGCCGACGGCAAGATGGCGCGTGTCCTGCAGACCAAGGGCGCCAGCCATACTTCGCAGGTAGATCCGCTGCTCGGTGAGCTTGCCGCCGAGTTGGCCGGTATCGAGCCGACCACGTTGAAGCTCGGCGTCTACTCGTCCGTCGACAAGGACACTTTCTACCGTCCCGGTCACGAGCCGATCCATCAAGAGGCGTACTGGGTCAAGGGTCTTCGCCACAGCGTGTACTTCACCAATGCGGTACGCGGTGCAGTTGCCCACGGCCACACCACTTTTGTCGAGCTTGCACCCAACCCGGTGACGCTGATGTCGGTGGCGGCTACCGCTTTCGATTCGGGCCTGCACGACATGGAGCTCATCCAGACGCTCAAGCGTAAGGAAGACGAGTCCGCGGGTGTTCTTGCCGCTCTCGCGCAGCTGTACGTGCACGGCCATGCCGTGAACCTCGAGTCTCTGCTTCCCGCAGGCGATTTCGCTTCGGTTCCGCGTACCGCATTCCTGCGTAAGCCGTATTGGCTCGACATTCGCGTCAGTGCCGGCGGTTCGGCTCGCGTACCCGGTTCGCACGTCGCTCTGCCCGACGGCCGCCACGTGTGGGAGGTCGACGCATCCGCCGTCACCGACCTGGCGGTGCTGGTGAGCGCCGCTGCCGGACAGGTGCTTTCGGATGTCTCTCTGACCGCTGCTGTTCCGCACGGTGAACTGGCCGGTGCTTCGACCCTGACCACGACACTCAACCCGCATCCGGGTGGAGCGTCGGTGCAGGTGCACGCTCGTGAGGGCGCTACGTTCCGTCTGCTCTTCGACGCCGTCGTCACGTCGGGTGAGCCGCTGCCCGAGCTGGTCGTCAGCGCGCCGGTCAAGACCAGTGCGCCGATGGAATCCTTGGCCGAGGTCGTCGAAGACGCCGGAGACAAGTGGGATCCGAACGGTTCGCAGAGCCTCGACGACCGCCTCAAGATCGTGGTTGCCGAGTCGATGGGGTACTCGCCGGAGGATCTGCCGGCCGAGGTTCCGCTCATCGAACTGGGTCTCGACTCGCTCATGGCGATGCGTATCAAGAACCGCGTCGAGTACGAGTTCGACATTCCGCAGCTCCAGCTCCAGGCAGTCAAGGACGCGAGCCTCAACGAGGTCAACAAGTACCTGCGCTACGCGATCGACAATCGCGAAGAGGTTCAGGCGATGGCCGACAAGCAGGCCGCGGAGAAGTTGGCGGCCGACGCTGCTGACGAGGACGTTGCTCCCGCCGAGGTGGCAGTGGAACTACCTACCACTGCTCCGGTTGCTGCTGCGCCTTCCGATCCTTCTCGAGCCGGAACTGCCGACGACGCAGGCTCGGACGTTCCGCCGCGAGATGCGGCCGAGCGCTTGACGTTTGCGACGTGGGCGGTTGTCACCGGGAAGTCGGCCAAGGGCATCTTCAACGATCTGCCGATCGTCGGTGACGAGGTCGCCGAGAAGCTTGCTGCTCGGCTTTCCGAGCGTGCCGGTGGCGAGATCACTCTCGACGACGTTCTCGACTCCACCACCATCGAAGAGCTTGCGGACGTCGTTCGCCAGTACCTCGAGGACGACGGCAAGATCGACGGACTCGTGCGTACTCTGCGTGCCCGCCCCGAAGGTTCCACTGCCGTACCGGTATTCGTCTTCCATGCTGCCGGTGGTTCGACGGTGACGTACGAGCCTCTGCTCAAGCGCCTGCCCGCCGGCACGCCGATGTACGGATTCGAGCGGGTCGAGGGCTCGATCGAAACCCGCGCTGCTGCTTACGTTCCGCTGCTGCGTGAGATCCAGGGCGACGGGCCGTACGTGCTGTGTGGCTGGTCGTTCGGTGGCGTGATGTCGTATGCGGTCGCGAAGTTGCTGCGCGAGCAGGGTGCCGACGTGCGTGTGGTCGGGCTGCTCGACACCGTCATGGCCGGCGAGGTCGTGCCGGACACCGAGGCGGAACGACGCAAGCGTTGGGAGCGCTACGGCAAGTTCGCCAAGCGCACCTACAACCTGGATGTGCCGCTGCCGCTTGACGTTCTGGCTTCCACCGAAGCCGACGAGGATCAGATCCAGATCTTGATGGACATGATCAAGATGAGCGGCGCCAAGATTCCCGGCGGCATCATCGAGCATCAGCGGACGTCGTGGTTGGACAATCGCGCCATCCAGACGGCCGAGTTCAGCAGTTACGACGGCGACGTCGTGCTCTACATGGCTGACAAGTACCACGACGAGCTGATGACGCTCGAGCCTGCATTCAAGACCCGCAAGGCAGATGGTGGTTGGGGTGACTACGTGAAGAACCTCGAGGTCGTCTACATCGGCGGGGACCACCTGCAGATCGTCGACGAGCCGTACATCGCGAAGGTTGCGGCAGACCTCACCACCAAGCTGGCCCAGATCGAGACAGCTCAGACCAAAGCAGCGGAAACCGGAGTTCAGAAGTGACGACAACCACCGCGGAGAAGCTCGCTGAACTCCGCGAAAAGTTGGAGAAGGCAAAGGAACCCGGCTCGGCTCGGGCCATTGCCAAGCGCGATGCAGCAGGGCACAGCACGCCGCGCCAGCGCATCGACATGTTGCTCGACGCCGGTAGCTTCATCGAGATCGGTGCCCTGGTGAAGATGGCGGGCGAGGGCAACCCGTACAGCGACGGCGTCATGACCGGTCACGGAACCGTCGACGGGCGTCCGGTAGCCGTGTTCGCGCACGATCAGACGGTGTTCGGCGGTGCCGCCGGAGAGATGTTCGGCCGTAAGGTCGCAGCTGTCAACGATTTTGCGCTGAAGGTGGGCTGCCCGGTCGTCGGTATCAACGATTCCGGTGGAGCTCGCATCCAGGACGCCGTTTCCTCGTTGGCCTGGTACGCCAACATGGGTTCACGTCAGGAGCCGTTGTCCGGCCTGTGCCCGCAGATCTCGGTCATCCTCGGTAAATGCGCCGGCGGTGCCGTGTACGCCCCGATCAACACGGACGTCGTGGTCGCGACCGAAGAGTCGTACATGTTCGTCACCGGACCCGACGTCATCAAGTCGGTCACCGGCGAAGAGGTCAGCCTCGAGGACTTGGGTGGAGCCCGCAAGCAGGCGGAGTACGGAAACATCCATCACGTCGCTCCCGACGAGAAGGCTGCCTTCGACTGGGTGCGTGAGTACCTGAGCTTCATGCCGTCGTCGTGCCAGGAGAAGGCGCCGCTGATCAACCCGGGCCTCGAACCCGAGATCACCGAGTCGGATCTCGAACTCAATGCGTTCATGCCGGATGCCGACAACGCCGGCTACGACATGCACGACATCATTCTGCGGATCTTCGACGACGGCACTTTCCACGAAATCGGAGCCCAGGTCGCGCACAACGTGATCACCGGATTCTCCCGCGTCGACGGCCTGCCCGTCGGTGTCGTGGCCAACCAGCCCACGTACCTCAGTGGCGCCCTCGACGCGGACAGCTCCGACAAGGCCGCCCACTTCGTGCGTCTGTGCGACGCTTTCAACATCCCGCTCGTCTTCGTCGTCGACACACCGGGATTCCTTCCCGGCGTCGATCAGGAAAAGGTCGGCGTCATCAAGCGCGGCGGGCGTTTCCTGTTCTCGTACATCGAAGCCACTGTGCCGAAGGTGACTGTGGTGGTTCGTAAGGCGTACGGCGGCGGTTATGCCGTCATGGGCTGCAAGCAGCTCGGTGCCGACATCAACCTCGCGTGGCCGACCGCTCGTATCGCCGTGATGGGCGCCGAGGGTGCCGTCAACATCATGGGGCGGCGTCAGCTCGCCGAGGCCGGTGAGAATGCACCCGCGGTGCGTGCTCAGCTGATCAACTTCTACAACGAGTTCGTCGCGACGCCGTACATCGCGGCCGAGCGCGGATACATCGACGCGGTGATCGAGCCTTCGCAGACGCGTCTCGAGATCCGTAAGGCTCTGAAGTTGCTCGCGGACAAGACGATCTTCAAGAACCCGCGCAAGCACAACTTGATGCCGCTCTAGTTCTTTTTGTCACCGAGGGCGTCGAACTGGCGGCGTAGCGCTTCTATCGCCGCCAGGACGGCCGGCCTTTCGCTGTCTGTCCGCCAGGCGAGGTAGATGTCTCGGCCGAGCGGCGGAACCGTGTCGAGCATTCGAACACCTTCCGGCGGTACAACTCTCGCCAGACGTGGAATCAATGCGACGGCGAGGCCCTGAGCGACGAATTCGACCTGGGTGGGAAACTCGGCGACCTCGTACTCGATTCGTGGGTCGAACCCCTGCGCGCGCAGGGTCCGGACGGTGAAGGTGTGAAAGTCCGTTCCCCGTGTCCACGTCGCCCAGGCATGCTCGGACAGCTCGCTGAGCGCGACGACCTTGTTCTCCGCCAGCGGATGTGACGCCGGGAGAGCGAGCAGCGCCACGTCGTCGTACACGGGCGTGAAGGAGAGTCCGTCGGGAAGTTCGACGGGCAGAGTGCTCCAACTGTCGACCACCACGACGTCGAGGTCGCGGCGAATCAGTGCGGGGAGCAGTTCTTCGGATTCGCCTTCGTTGAAGGTGATTTCGAGTTGCGGGTGCGCATGCCTGATTTCGGCGATGGCTCGCGGCAGCACCGTCCTGCTGGGGGAGACCAGGGCGCCGATACGTACGCGGCCCGTCACCTCGCTCTGCAGCGACGCGATTTCCGCCTCGGCCTGGGCGAGCGTCGAGAGAACCTCTGCGGTTCGGCGCGCGAGGATTCGGCCCGCTTCTGTGAGTCGCACACCGCGGCCCTGCGGTTCGAGGAGCGGAACACCGACCTCTCGCTCGAGCTTGTTCAACTGCTGCGAAATTCCGGAGGGTGTGACATGCAAGGTGCGGGCGGCAGCCGCTACTGATCCGTTCTCGGCGACGGCGTGCAGGGCGCGAAGTCTTTCGAGATTCAACACAGTAGTAATGCTACCGAATATACGGTCTGAACATTTGCTTGTGCTGAATAGTTAGCGGCAGGAACATTGTCGAGTGACCACACTGACCTCCGCGACCGCGCAGACATCGACACCCACCCGAACTCCTCGGGGGCGCATCGACCCTCGATTGCTCGTCGTCGGAGGCGCAGCTGCGATCTCGATCAGTTCGCTCCTCATCAAGCTGGCCGATGTGGGGCCCTCGACCGCCGTCTTCTTCCGTTGCTTCCTGGCCTTGCCGCCGCTGTTGTGGTTGGCGTGGCGGGAGTACCGCCGGGTGGGCAAGCCGAGCCGGCGGGCAGTCGTTCTGCAGGTGCTCGGCGGTCTGCTGCTCGGGCTGGATTTCGCGTTGTGGTCGCAGTCGATTCTGATGATCGGCGCGGGGATGGCGAGCGTCGTCGTGAACGTGCAGGTGGTCGTGGTGCCCGCACTGTCCTGGTTGGTGTTCGGCCATCGGGTGCCGATGCGGTTCGTCTTCGCCCTGCCGTTCATGTTCACGGGAATCGCCTTGGCGGGCGGCGTGTTCGGGGGTGGGGGAACCGGCGACGACTTGCTGTGGGGAACGGCGCTCTCGCTCGTCTCCGGAATCGCCTACGGCGGCTACATCTTCGTGGTCGGCCGGACGGGCGAGGCGGATCGGGCAGCGAGCCAGGTGTTGATCTCGACGACGTCCGCGGGCATCGCCGGGTCCGTCATCGGATCACTGTGGGGCCGGATCGATTTCGTCCCGGGCTGGGAAGCCTTCGGCTGGCTCGCGGCACTGGCGCTGGTCGGCCAGGTGTTCGGCTGGATGCTGATGGGGCACTCGCTCCCTCGGCTTCCCGCCGAGGTGGGCGCGACGCTCCTGCTCATGCAACCGGTACTCGCCGTACTGCTGGCGGTTGTGCTGCTCGGCGAACGGCCCGGTATCGGGCAACTACTCGGGTGCGTCGTCGTTGTCGGAGCGGTCTCTGCCGTCTCCGTGCGTCGCACCCGAGCAGTCACCCGAGTAGGTAGCGCAGGCTAGTGCACTCGCATCTCGCCGGGCATCCACATGCCCGAGCGGGTTGCGGTGCCCGTCTCCACCTCTGCCGGAACAGCATTCGGGAAGTACCGGTCGTACCGCTCGAGTGATCCCCAGTCCCGCGCCCAGTCGTCCTTCAGGTACGTAGGAACCGTCGTCGCACCGGCAAGAACCTCGGTGAATCCGAGCGGGCCACCGTTGTCCGCAGACTGCCAGGTGTCGGTGGAACTGACCGCAAGAGGACGGTCCGGGAGGATGCGGAAGTTCGGCATCTCGGCCACGCCGTTCTGATGTGTGAACGGACGTTGGCACGGGAACTGAAGGCCGACAGCCCAATCCAGGAGCACCGGCTGCTCGTTGCCGATGTACGAGTTCAGGGACTCGAGCTTGGGCACGCGCGGCGGCGTGAATGCCATCCACTGATCGCCCGTGAGGTTGGGATCGAACGCGACCACCCGAACGGCGTCGGCGTCCGGCGCGAGTTCGTCGATCGGGATACGGACGTTGCGCCACGACGGCGCGGGTCCGATGTCTCGCGGCATGTACGAACCCTGAACCTGCACGGTTCCGTCGGGCTGAGTCTTGCCGTACTCGACCAACAGTGACTGGCCGTACGTGATCGCACCCGTGTTGTCGACGGACCACACACGCCCGGCGACGGACATGACCACTAGCGGTGATTCTTCACTGCGAGTGGGCAATCCGTACCAACTCGAGATGAGGGAAGCAGGTTCCTGCACGCCGGGCTGGTAGCTGCCCATGACCGGTGTCTTCGACGGATCGAGGCCGAAGGGGAGCTTGGCCGTGCTGCCGTTGACGCCGACGTTGCCGGTGCCGCCGCTGGTTCCGGCGCCGGAACCGGTGGCGAAGGTGGGACCGACGCTCTGGCTGTCGGTATTACCCATGCCCTGCTTGACTTCGATGTAATCCGCAGTCAGATCGCTGGGAACCCCATTGGGGGAGAAGCCCTTCGAATCAACTCTGGACAACGGATCCTCGGCGTTGAATCCGGGAGCGGTCAGAGGCCGCAGATTCCCGGAATTGACGTCGGTCTCGACCAGAACGTCCTCGGCCATGCCGCAGGTCTTGCCCGCGAGTGCCTCGATGTTGCTTCGACCCAGCGAGTACGCCGGGTACTGCGAAACTGCACCCTTGAGTAGCGAGAGCACCTCGAACAGGACCATCAGACCGGCAATCACGGTGAGGGGAGCGGCCGCGAACTTGCGAATTCGTCTGCCCTTGGCCGTGTTCGGCTTCTCGGGCGGGGCGGCGAATCCCTCACGCAGGTACTGCCAGGCGGCAAAGGCCAAGGCGAGAGCAAAGAGCGCGAGGAACAGGGTGTTGGATTCACGGCCGTCGTAGGAGATGGTCTTGTCGAACCACGGCACGCCGTAACTCGAGACGTACCAGTAGCCGTTGATGCCGGCGAACGTCAACGCGAGCATCAGGAGCAGTCCGGCCACGAACACCGATCGGTTACGACGCGAGCGCAGGGCGGACGCGGACACGGCCACGGCGGTCAGCGCGGCGAGAGAACCGGCGATGCCCGCGTACGCACCGAAGTGGTGAGTCCACTTGGTGGGGTTGAACATCATCAGGAACATCGTGCCGAAGACGACGCCGACCAGGCGCCACGACGGACCGGTAGCCGCGCCGGGGACGCGGCCGCGGCGCAACAACACGAAGAGCGTCGTGAAGAGGCACAGGATCATCGTCAAGAACGCGAAGCGTCGGGCAACCGAGCCGTCGACCGTCTGGACGAAGAGGTAGTAGTAGCGCAGGAAGTCCTGGTACCACTCGAGATTGGGCCCGATGATCGTTCGGACGCGCGTGGCTTCCATGACGCCGGCAAAGGTCTGGTCGGCGAAGATGACCACCAGCACGATGGTTCCGGCAGCGGCGATCGGAGCGAGAAGCGGCAGGGTGCCGACCAGTCGGTGACGCTTGACGACGATGCGCACCAACGGGCGCACACCGGCGAGAAGGGCTGCGATACACATCAATCCGGTGGGTGCGGCGGCAAGAGTGAAGGCGCCGATCAAGATTGCCGTGGCCGCGGGCAGCAGACGTCCGGTGGCGATGGCGCGCTCGATGGAGCACCAGGTGAGCAGTGCGCCGAGAGCCACGATGGGCTCGGGGCGAAGACCGTTGTTGTACGCCAGCCAGAAGGACAGGAATACCAGACCGCCGGTCCAGAGGGCGACGTTGCTCCGGCGAACCGCCCGGCCGAGACGCGGGACGACCTCGCGGCTGATGACCATCCAGCACAGGATTCCGGCGAGCAGAGCGGGCAGACGCATGAACGGGCTCGCGGTCGAGATCTTCGCCATCACGGCCAGCACTTCGTAATACCAACCGAACGGGGCCTCGGGAACGCCGAACCAACGGAAGTAGTTGGCCATGTATCCCGCGTCCGGTGAGACTCGAGCCATGGTGAGGAGGTAGCCGTCGTCGGCGGTGTTCGCGCCGATGAAGTGCCACACGACGAGCGTGCCGACCACCACTCCGTCGATACCGGAGAACTTCCACCAGCGTGCGGGCAGGAAGCGTCGGTGCTTGCGGCCGTCGGTGCCGTCGAGGCGAGCCAGGGCGACCAGCGCGACGATGGTCGAGAGGACGGCCACGATCATCGCGACCAGCTTCAAGACGCTCGGGCTCGACGAGAAACGTGAGTCGATCGTCATCGAGAAGCCGAGGCCCTCGGGGGCAGCGCCGTCGGGCAGGTCGCTGAAGACGCCGACCACCTGCGGGCGGAAGTCACCGTCGAGCTGGCCACGAATCGGGTTGCCGTCGGGATAGGTCAGTCCGACGAACTCTGCCGTGGTTCGGTTGACGTCGGAGCTGAACGCGATGGCGCCACAGCGACTGGACTCGACGTCCTCGCGTGCCGCCGAAGCGACGACGACGTTGCGATCGAGCACGTCGACGCTCGTCGCGGACACCCGGACGAACATCGACGACAGTGCCGCGCCGTCGCCCTGTGCAGGTGCCGTCGACAGCAGGATGCCGCCGCCCTCCGGCAACGAGCTGACCGCGGTACAGGGGATCGATGCGTTGACGTCGATGGGAACCTGCGCCATCAGCGGTGCCTCGACGTCGCCGATCACGCCGTTCTGCGGCCAGTTGACCGAAGCCGTCGTCTGCACGACGGGAAGCAGCGGAGTCGCCAGTGCGAGCACGAAGCCGAGCAAGCCGGCGATGATCGCGACCCATCGCGTGCGATGGAAACGCTCGCGGGCATCCTGACCAGCAGGAGGCGGCGAACTCGAAGTCTGAGGTGAAGCTGTCACGGCGTCGGGCACGGCTACCGATGGTATGTCAGGGCTGAGCGTGGACCTACCGTGCCTGGGTGGTTGGTAGGTCCACGCGTAACAGTTACGACTGGTAACGAATCGGGCCCGGTGTCCAGGTGCCCGATCGGGTCTCTGTGGTGACGTTCATTTGCGCGGGAACCGCGTCCGAATCGAGCGGTGTGTACTGCTCGAGCGATCCCCAGTCACGATCCCAGTCGTTGTCCAGATAGGTCGGCAATGCCCTGGCCGAGAGCAGTTCGGTAGTCCAGCCGAGCGGTCCGCCGCCGTAGTGGTCCTGCCAGGCGTTGGTGGACTCCGCGCCGATGCGGTCGGGCAGGATGCGCCAGTCGGGGATCTCGGCGACGCCGTACAGGTGATCCACCGGACGTTGGCACGGGAAGGCCAGACCGACAGCCCAGTCCATCAGCACCGGGTCGGTGGATCCGACGACGTCCTGCAGCGTGCGCATGGTCGGCACTCGTGGCGGTGTGACCGCCAGCCACTGGTCGGCGCTGATGTCGGTGTCACTGGCCACCAGACGCACGGTGTCGGCGTCGGCGGGCAGCTGATCCATCGGAACGCGCAGGTTGCGCCACGACGGCGACGGGCCGATGTCGATCGGATCGACTCGTCCCAGCGCGTCGACGCTTCCGTCGGCCTGCTTCTTGCCGTACTCGACCTGCAGCACTGCGCCGGGGGTGACGATGCCGTCGGAGTTGACGTAGCGGATGCGTCCGGCGGCCGCGACGGTCAGGAGCGGTGCGGCGTCGTTGCGCTCGGGTAGTGAGTACCAACCGGTGGTCAGCGACGCGTTCTGGGGTGCTCCGTAACTACCGAGCACCGGGGTTTTTGCGGGGTCGAGCCCGAACGGGAGCGCGACGTTGCTGCCGTTGACGCCGGCCGTCGACTGCGAACCACCGGCGGTGCCGGATCCGGTTCCCGGCGTGGTGGTGCCGGACTGCGAGGTCGAGGTGTCGAGGCTGTTTGCACTGCCTGCTGTCGAGTCTTCTGCGTCGGCCGTGAGGTCGCCTGCAACCCCGTCCGGCGAGAACCCGGTTGATTCGCTCGCACCGAATGCACCCGCGCCGGCGAGATCGGTGGGCCGATCCGTCAATTGCAGAACGCCGGCGTTCGGATCGGACTCGACGAGTACCTCACCCGCGAGACCGCAGCTTCCGCCGAAGACGGATTCGATGTTGGACTTGCCGATCGAATACGCGGGGTACTGCGCGACCGCGCCCTTGAGCAGGGACAGCACCTCGAACAGCACGACCGCTCCGGCCGCGATGGTCAACGGTGACGGGGCGAGAAGGCGAAGTCGCCTGGTCTTCTTGACGCTGTCCTCTGTGCCGTTTCGCCGGCGCGGCTCCATGACGTGGTACCACGCGGCCAGCAGCAGCGCGAGAATCGTGAGGCCGAGGAAGGCCGTCGAGAATCCCTTGCCGGCGATTGACGGCGGCTTGTCCCACCACGGGACGCCGTAACTCGAGACGTACCACCAGCCGTTGGAGCTCGTGAACGCCACAGCGAGGATGAACAGGATGCCCGCGGCGAACAGCGCGCGGTTTCGTTTGGAACGCATGCTCGAGGCACTCACACCGACGGCGGCGAGGACGGCCACCGTGGCGGCCAGACCGGCGTACACACCGAAGTGGTGAGTCCACTTGGTGGGGGTGAACTGCATCAGGAGCAGCGACGCGAACACGATGCCGAGGATTCGGCGGGAGGGCCCGATAGCGGTGCCCGGGATCCGGCCCTTGCGCAGGATCATCATGACGCAGAAGACGAGTCCGACGATCATGACGAACATGCCGAAGCGGCGGGCCAGTGAGCCGTCGGGGGAGATGGTCATCAGTGCGTCCCAACGCAACCGTTCCTCGAACCACGGAACGTTCGGCCCGACGGCCGTTCGCACTCTGGTCGATTCGAGAACTGTCGCGAGGGTTTGATCTGCGAAGACCGCGACGAGCACCACGGTTCCGGCGGCGAGAATCGGCATGATCTGGGACAGGAAGCCGACGCGTTTGCCGCGGGCGATCAGGATCTGCAGGATCGGCCGGGCGCCGGCGATCAACGCGCCGATGGCGATCAGCCCGGAAGGTCCGGCGGCCAGCGAGAATGCGGCGATCAGCACGGCCATCGCGGCGGGCAACAGACGTCCGGTAGCGATGGCGCGTTCGATGGAGCACCACGTGAGCAGAGCGCCGAGGGCGATGATGGGCTCGGGGCGCAGGCCGTTGTTGTACGGCAACCAGAAGGCCAGGAACACGAGCCCGCCCGTCCAGATGGCAACCTTGTTGCGGCGCACCGCGACACCGAGTCGCGGTATCACCTCGCGGCTGATCACCATCCAACACAGAATGCCGGCGATCAACGCGGGCAGGCGCATCCACATGCTCGCGGTGCTGACCTTAGCGAACAGTGCCAGCACGTCGTAGTACCAACCGAACGGCGCTTCGGGGACTCCGAACCAGCGGAAGTAATTGGCCATGTACCCGGAGTGCTCCGAGACCCGGGCCATGCCGAGCAGGTAACCGTCGTCGGAAGTGTTGGCGCCGAACACATGCCACAGCGCCAGCGTGCCGATAACCAGGGCGTCGATGCCGGTGAACTTCCACCATCGCGCCGGCAGGAACCGCCGCGCACGACGGCCGTCGACGCCGTCGATCCGGTGCAGTGCGTACAGCGAGACGATGGTCGAGAGTGCCGCCACGATCATCGCGAACAGTTTGAGAAGTGTGGGGCTGGACGAGAACCGCGAGTCGACGTCCATGTGGGCGGACAGTCCGGCGGGCGCTGCGCCCTGCAGGTCGGTGAAGATGCCGACAACCTGTGGGCGGTAGTCACCGGTCAGGGTGGTGCCGACGCCGTCGATTCCGGTGACCGCCGCGACGGTCTGCTCGGAGTTGGTCGTGATGGTGATCGCCGTGCACCCGCTCAGTTGATCGAGCGGGGTCGAGATCAGTACCGAATCGCGGGTGAGTGCTTCGAGGCGGTCGGCAGTGGTGCGGACGGTGAGGCCGCGGGCGTTTCGGTCCGGCGCGCCGTTCGGCATGGTCGAGAGCAGTGTGCCGCCGCTGCCGCCCAACTGGCCGAGAGTGGAACAGGGGATGCTGATGTCGAGCGATGTGGGCGAGTAGGAGATAAGCGGCGACGAAACGCTGTTGACGGTCCCACCCTGCGGCCAGTCGATGCTCGCGGCTTCCTGCTTGACGGGCAGGAAGGGCGTCGCGAGTGCAAGAAGCAGGCCAAGAAGGCCGGTGACTATCGCGATGAGTCGTGCCGTCCGGACTCGCTGGGAATCCGATTCTCGGGGAGCTTCGGGGCCAGTGGGCACGGGTTTCGGGGGCACTACTACTTCAGACGGCACAAGGAACGATGTTAGGCGAGTGTGGGCCCGCACATCCTGAGAGAACTACTCAGGATGCAACTTCCTGTTCGGATTGTGGTGTTTCAAGTGTTCGGGCAATGGTGTCGAGTGAAATACCCAACACTTCCGCGACCGCGCTGATGGTGAAGAAGGCGGGTGTCGCGATGCGTCCGGTTTCGATCTTGCGCAGCGTTTCGACCGAGATGCCGGCATCGAGCGCTACCTGAACCATGCTTCGGTCTCCCCGTGCAGATCGCAGGAGTTCACCCAGTCGTAGTCCTCGTTCGAGTTCTTCCGCCGTCAGCGGTACGCGCACCATGTGCTTATAGTAATACCGGTATAGTTATTCGACAAGGAAGGTGTTCGAAATGGTCGAAATCAAGACCGCAGGGGAAATCGACGCGATGGCGGCGGCTGGGAGAATCACGGCGCAGGCTCTGGCTGCGGCGCGTGAGGCGGCAAGCGTCGGGGTGACGTTGCTCGAATTGGACGCCGTTGCCGCGGAGGTTATTTCGGCGGCCGGCGCCTCGGCGCTGTTCTTGAACTACCGGCCGGCAACGGCACCGACGCCGTTCCCAGGCGCCATCTGTGCGAGTGTGAACGATGCTGTGGTGCACGGTATCCCGAATGAGTACCGGCTTCGCGACGGTGACCTGGTCAGCATCGACTGCGGCGCGAGACTCGACGGTTGGTGTGGTGACTCCGCCATCAGCTTCACTGTCGGGCGGGGGAGCAGTGAGGATCAGGCACTGATCGACGCGACCGATGAGGCACTTGCCCGTGGCATTGCCGCTGCCCAGCCCGGAAACCGATTGGGCGACATCGGTGCCGCGATCGGACAGTACGCGCGTGGCCGCGGGTACGGCATGCTGGCCGATCACGGTGGGCACGGCATCGGCCGCGAGATGCACGAAGGCCCGGACGTGCCCAACGAAGGTCGAGCAGGCAAAGGCTTCCGGCTGCGTCCCGGCCTGGTCATCGCCATCGAACCGATGCTCATCGCCGACGGAACCGACGACTACCGGCACGACGCCGACGGGTGGACCCTTCGTACCGTTTCGGGCGCCCGGGCTGCGCACAGTGAGCACACGGTCGCGATCACCGAAGACGGTCCGGTGATCATGACCCGCTGATCAACCCGCTCAGCTCTGGTTGGAGGTCTTGCCGCTCACGAGGTCTCGTACGTCCCACACCCACACGTCGTCGACGCGCTTGGCGTCGAAGCCGACCAGCTCGTCGACCGTGTGGCGCAGGGCGTCGTCGCCGGAGAATCGGGGAAGCACCAGTACGTCGGCGTGCCAGTACCGCAGGTCGGTCAGTGCGTTCGCTCTGGTGCCCACGTCGATCAACGGGACCTTGCCGGTTTGTTTGGCATTGACCAGCAGGGTCGAGGTGGGCCGGGACTCGGCGCCGTAGATTCCGGCGCGGGTCTTCGAATCCGGGCCGACGAAGTACCCGCCGGCGATGGGGAAGCCGAAGTCGGCGTCGACCTGCCAGCTCAGTGCGCGGGCGTCTTCGGCGCTCGCGACGGGAACCGTCACCAGGGTGCCGTCGCTGACGTAGTTCTCCCACGAGCCGCTGGTGATGAATTCGGGCGTCGCAGATCGCTGATCGGCGTCGATGGGGGTCGGGATCAGGGGAATCATCGCGACGGCGAGTGCCACCAGCCAGACACCGGCGGCCGTGCGGCGCGGTCCACGAAGTTCGACAAAAGCGCGGTAGGTGCCGAGGGTGAGCAACAGTCCGATCGCCGGAATCGCGCCCATCACGAATCGGGATTCGAGCACCGATTCGAACAACGGCAAGTCTGCGAGGAGTTTCCACGGCAGGGTGATGCCGGTCTTGTCACCGTCGATGGTCAGTTCGGAACCGAGCGAGAGCACACCCATCACCACGATCACGGCGGCGGCAGCGCGGGTCAGACGGATGCGCCACAGCCACACCGTTGCACCGAGAAGCAGGAGCACCAACGGCCATCCGAAGTACGCGTTCTCCTCGGTCGGGTTCATTCGGAACTCGGCGCCCTCAGGATCTCCCGCAACCGACTCGGTCGGGAACGTGGTGAGGGCAGCGGTGTCGTTGCCTGCCTGACCGTGTGAGACGCCGTCGTAGCTCGCTGGGCCGAAGAACTGCGACCACAGCGGCACCGCGGTGATCAGGAGTGTGACCGCGCCGCCGATCACGAGGCCGGGCATCGCGCGCTTGATCGCCTGGCGCGACTTGGCCAGGTCGGGCAGTGCATAGGCGGCGCCGAACACCATGGCTGACATCGTGAAGATGAGGAGCGGTTCTTCGCCGAGGAAGATCTGCCAGGCGACGAGTAGGCCGAGCACGACACCGTCGCGAACCGGACGCTTGCCGTTCGAAATGCGCACTACCTGCAAGAATATGAACGGAAGTACGAAGAACGCGACGAAGTTCGGGTGGCCGTTGGCATGCGAGATCATGGCGGGCGCAAATCCGCAGAACCCCGCTCCGACGGCGGCGGCGACCTTGGAGCGGACGGAGACTCCGGTCAGTACGTGCCGCGAGAATGCCCAGTACCAAGCGATGGCGGTGCCGCCGAGGCCGGCGGTCAGCCCGATCGCATACGTGGCGGTCGGTCCGAAGATCAGCGTGATCGGGGCCAACGGGATACTGATGCCGAACATCGCGGTATTGGCCATCAGGTTCACGCCGAGTGGATAATTCTGCAGGTCACTGAACAGTGGGCTGCGGAACTGGGCGAGGGCGTGAGCGGTATCGGCGAAGAACCATTCCCACATGGCCTGGTCGCGGCCCGCGTTGAACAGATAGCCGGACTGCAGATCGCTCCACAGGTTGGACATCACGTAGATCGCCGCGACGGTGAACGTCGCCATGATCGCGAAATCGACCAGACGACCGCGCTGGACGACCGAGCGCCGCACTGCTGAACGGACTCGCCCTGGACGTGCTTCTTCGAGCAGTTGGACGTCGGGCAAGGTCTCGGTCATGCAGTCGGTGCCTTTCGGTTCTGGCGCCCATCCCTGAAGTGGCGATCTCAGAAGTTCGGGGTGGCCTACTTAGGTCTCGATTCGATAACTTCCACTGTCAGAGTAACGAACAAAACGGTTCGCGTCCGCGAGCGGGCGCAGTCAGCGGGACAAACCGGTCCGCCCGACTTGTCCGGAAAGTAATGTTTTCGTGCACCGTTTGACGGGTTCGTGACCGGGGTATCGCAACAAGGATCTTGCTCGCGTTTGTTCAGGCAGCCCCGACGAATCCCATCCTCGACGAAGAGTTGGAACCTACGTCCGGGGCCTATACCGGATGGGATGGTGCTTGTGCATGTCGAAGACAGCAGTTCGTAGTAGCGCAGTAGGAGCAGTGGCCTTGTTGGCCGTTGTCCTGGGGGGTGGGACGGCGTCGGCAGGCGTTGACAACACCAGTTCGATCACCGACGTCAAAGGGAATCGGATAGAAGTCTTCCAGGCTGATACCGCTATCCATGTCTTTCCGCCTCTCGACAGCTCACCGCTGAGTGTCGAGTTCTTCCACGACGGGGTTGCCGGCGTGAAGATCGACGGGCCGGACGCGGCAAGCTTCACCGGAACGAAGCTGACGATCGGTTATCAGATCGGTTACCCGATCGCGTTAACCGGCGCGACGGTCGTTCTCAACAGTCCTGGTCTCGACTGGGCTGTCGAGAGTGGAACCAACCTCGGGATCGGCCTGGTTCCGGACTTCGAACTGGGACTGGACATATCGAACGGGTTCGTCATCGGTGGTGACATCATTCCTTCGCAGGAACTGGACGTCGACCTGGCGCCGGGCGGTATCACCGACGTCGCACTGCTCGAAGATCAGGAGTTCGACGGTCCCGAAGCCGCGGTCCGTCTGTCCGGAGTTCACGGTTATGTACAGGGAGCAATCGGTCCGGTGACCATCAGGCCGTACGCGAAGGCTGTCACGTCGAATGGCGATACCGTCGTCACTTACGGTGTACCGCAGAGGCTTTAGCGAAAGCGGATGCTCCCGCCGTCACGCTGCAACAGCGTGATGGTGGGAGTTTTCCGCGTTCCTTGTGGTCGAATCGGCGCCACGAATCGGCGAAGCGTCTGCCCAGTGGGCACTACGGGAAACACTGACGAGTTTCGCGACCAACCGTGCCGCGATCCACACGAGGTACACGGCGGTGATCAGAAGCAGAAGTGCCCAGTCGTGCGCGAAGAATCCGACTATCCCGCCGATCGTGAACGCGAGGGCGACGAAGACGACCCGTCCGCCCACGTCGGTCTCGACCAGATACTCGGGTTCGATCGGATCGTCGGGTTCACTCGATTCATCGACGTCCTCGGATGACTCGGCCCTGGACTTCTCGTGGTGTTCGGTGGGGATCTCGAGTAGCTCGCCCCATTCGAGCACCGCAACAGTGTGCGCGGTGTCGGTCGGAATCGCGCGGTAGTCGCGGGACTCGGACACGTCGATGAGAGCCCTTGCCAGAGTGAGTACTTCGATGCGATTGCGAATCGCGACGCTCAACACTTCATGGAAAGCCTGTTCGCGCCCGAACGGTTTGCCGCGCGCAATGACCAGAACATGCTCTGCGGAATCGAGAACTGCACGATGCGGTACAAGCTCGCGGCTTTGCGCAACGAGTTCGCTCACTGTCATCACCTACCCCGCCGGTGGTTGATGCGGCCGTTTGCTCGACTGCGCTTGGAGGGGCTGAGTACCCCGGCAGTTTCGGAAACAAACTCGCCGGACAGCGTGTCAGATTTGCGCAGCCGGGGCCGAGAGTGCTCCGAGGCAACTTTCGATCAGGTCGGCAACGATCACGTGAGCACGTTCTCGGCTGTCGACGCGACCCTCCCACGTGGCAAAAGTGACGACGGTGAGCACGGTCAGAGTTGCCGCCCGAAGTTCGGCGATCTCTGCCGGTAACGAGGACGCAGCGACTATCCGCCGCTGAACTTCGCGGAAACTCTCGGCCTGCATGTGGTCACGGATAGTCGACGACATCGCCGGGTCGAAGATCGACTGCACCAGGAACCGCGCGTACAACGTGCCCTCGCGGTAGATGGTCTGTTCCGCCAACGGCAGGACGAGAGCCTCGACGAGGGCACGCATCGTCGGTGGATTCGCGTCGAGATCGATCGTGTCGAGCAACTCACGACGACGCTCACCGGCAGGTCGCATTCTGGACTCGACGACGGCCGCCAGCAAACCTTCACGTGACCCGAAGTGATACTGCGCAGCCGATTTGTTGGCCTGCCCGGCTTCGGTCTGAACATCACGAAGAGTCAGAGCGGCCAGACCTCGCTCGGCAACCAGACGCTCGGCTGCATCGATCATCGCCGCTCGGGCATCGGTTCGGGGCACGGTATGAAGTTAGGGGTGCGTCGGGGTCGCGTCAACGACCCCGACGGTAAGCCTTTTGTGACGTATCTCCTGGTTAGATTGCGTCAGAGCGGGTAACGACCACAAACGGCCCCTGCTCGGTCACGGTGAAACGAGGATCGTCGAACAGTTCCTTGGGGAACGTGACCGTGTAGCGGCGGACGTTCGGGTCGTTGGGGTAGACGTCCTCTGCCAACCGCAGCGTGTACCCGTCGGCGCCCTGGCGGAAGACGAAGGCGTCGGGGCTGCGCCACGGCGCCGAGTCCAGCGCAGCTATCAGTTCGTCAGGCGTCTTCAGTTCCGACCACTGCTCGATCAGCGCAGCGCGCGCACGGAAATCGGCGAGCGGGTTCGCGTAGTGCGACGTCAGTCCTTGAAAGCCGAAGTACGGGTAGAAGCTCAGGAAGCCGATGTCGGCAGTGAGGACCACCGTGTCATGGGGTTCGCGTCCCAACTGCTCGCGAATGATCCGGTCGATGTCGGCGTAATTGGCTTCGGCACCCGGGGGCCGCTTGTCGCCGCGCTCGCCGTTACCGTCGGTATCGCTGTATGCCACAGCGATATCCGGCGCCAGCACCTGCGGGATGTTCTGCGCGAAAGCGATGGCTCCGATGACACCGAGTGCAACCAGTACCGCTTTGACGCGGGGATTTTCGCTGGTGGCCAGCACGATCCAACCGGCGAACTCGAAGAAACCGAACACACCGGCGGCGGCAAGGAGTCCGATCAGGACCGGCTCCAGTCGGAAGCCGAGGAGCGTACTGCCGGCGACGGTGAACGTCATGGACAGCAGTGCCCACAGGTACACGGCAATGACACCGATACCGAGTGCTCGGGCGCGGCGGGAGAACAGGAACCGCGAAATCAGCCAGATCGTGCCGAGTAGGCACAGTCCACCGACAAGGGTGAAGCTCAGCATCGGGAAGGGCAGTACCGCACCGGAATCGGGGAGGTAGTGCATTGCGGTGCCGGACTCTGCGGTGGCACCGGAGAGTGCCTTCAGCAGGTACGGCGTCCAGACGGTCAGAGCCACCAGGCCGGAGATCACCGCGATCACGGCGAGCCTGACGAGGGGTCCCAGTGCGGCTTTCCACGTGTTCTGGGCGCGTGCGGCAAGTACTGCGGCCACCACTGCCATCAGAGTCACTGCGAACGCGGCGAATCCGAGATAGAGCGTGTAGACCGTTGCGGCGAAACCGAGGAACAGGCCCGTCCCGAGTATTGCGCCGGCTCCGGCAAATCGAGATGCCCCCGGCCGGTCCAATGCACCCCACGCGAGGATCAGCACCGGCGGGATCAGGAGGTTGATGACGGCGCCGTACGCCTCGGGGGAGTTGTACGCCAACACGACGGCAGTTACTGCCAAGGCCGCGACGACGGCCCAATCGCGTCGAATCAGCTTGGTCCACAACACGAGTGCAACGACGGCGACGACAGCCAACGAGCCGATCGCGTAGGGCTTGAAGGCTTCCCAGCCGTCCATGCCCAGCAGGTTCGCGACGCGTCCACCGATCCAGAACCAGCCGGCCGGGTAGAACGGCGGCAGATCCACGTACGTCATGTCCTGCAGCGCAGCCGAATCCGTCAGCCGGGTCAGGTACTCGGTGCGGAACTGCTGATCGACCGAGACGCCGTGCAGATACAGACTCGTCGCGGCCAGGGGAAGTCCGAGCGTCGTGGTGACGAAGCCGGAGAGCCCGGCCCACGAGAGGAGTTTTGCGACCCGCTCGGCCTTGCGGGCGCGGAACATCAGAACCGCAACACCGACCACTGCGATGCAGAGCACCTGCAGCACCGTCGTGACTGCCTGCGTGACATTGGAAGAGGTGAACGCCGGCCACTGCACTCGGCCGAAAGCAAAGAGCCCGACAGCGGCTACAACAGCGGCGACCAGCGCTCCGAGGGCCATTTCCACCACCGTCGCCGCGGCATTACGCCACGGCGACGGGGTCGAAAGGTCTGTACTCGGAGCAGTTGTTGTTTCTGGCACGGGAGGAGCTTAAACCGGCAACTTCCGGAAGATCGGGCGCGGCACGTGGCGAAGACCCATCATGACGAAGCGCCACGGGCCGGGAGTCCAGACGATTTCCTTGCCCTTGTCCGAGGCGGCAACAGCGAGCTTCGCGACGATGTCCTTGTTGACCGTCAGCGGAGCTTCCTTGACGTGGGCACTGAACTGCGTGCGCACCATGCCGGGGCGAACGACGGTGACCTGCGGTCCGAATTCCGCGAGAGCCTCGCCGAGTCCGAGGTAGAAACCGTCGAGGCCCGCCTTGGTGGATCCGTAGACGAAGTTGGCACGCTTGACGCGCTCGCCGGCAACCGACGACATCGCGATGATCTTGCCGAAGCCCTGAGCCTTCATCTTCTCGCCGAGAAGAACACCGACCGAGACGGAAGCGGTGTAGTTGACGTTTGCCACCAGAACGGCCTTGCGCTGGTTCTGCCACAGCTCTTCGGAGTCACCGTCCAGTGCGAAGGCGACGATGGCGACGTCGACGTCACCGTTCGAGAACGCCTGGTCGATCACCTTCGGGTGCGATTCGAAATCAACGGCGTCGAAGTCGATGAGTTCCACCGAGGTGGCGCCCTTGGCTTCGAGCTGTTTGACCGCAGCTTCGCGTCCCGGATCGCCGGGGAGTGCCGCCAGAACGACGCGGAGCGGCGCCTTCTTCAGGTACTCCTCACAGATGGCGAGGCCGATCTCGGAGGTTCCACCGAGAAGCAAAACGGTTTGCGGGTTACCTACAGCGTTGATCACAGTTCCAGCCTTCTGGACATATCGGAGGCGAAAACGCCTGTGGGGTCGTACTTGCGGCGCGTCGCGATCCACTCGTCGATGCGCGGGTACATGGCGTGGAAGGTTTCCGCGGACGTCCGCGAGTCCTTGGCCGTGTACAGGCGTCCGCCGAATTCGAGGACACGCTTGTCGAGTTCGGTGACGAACTCGTTCAGGCCCGGCTTGATGCGGAAGTCGACGCAGATGTTCCAGCCCGGGATCGGGAAGCTCAGCGGCGCCTGATTGCCTTCGCCGAAGAGCTTGAACACGTTGAGGAACGAGTAGTGCCCGCTGCGCTGGATGTCGACGATGATCTTCTTGAACTCGTCGACGGCCTCCGGCGGAACCACGAACTGGTACTGCAGGAATCCGTTGGATCCGTACGCCCGGTTCCACTCACCGAACATGTCGAGCGGGTGGTAGAACTGCGTCAGATTCTGGACCTTGCCGCGGTACTTGCCGGACTTGCGGAACCAGACCTCACCGATCGCGGTGAAGTTGAACTTGTTGGCCAGCCCGTTCGGGAAGACGTCGGGGAACGTCAGCAACTGCGGTGCGTCGAAGGCGAGCGGGTTCTTCTGCAGCTTGGCCGGAAGCTGGTCGAGCTTCGCCAATGACCCGCGCGAGACTGCCGCACGACCGAGCTTCGGGGGCGCGGAAATCGCGTCGAACCAGGCGCTCGAATACTCGTAGTTGGCCTCGCTGCCGTCGCTGTGCAGCGCGATGGTCTCGTCGAGGCTGTTGGTGACGTCGCCGTCGGCGATGAAGTACGCCGTCTCGGTCGGCGTCATCTTGATGGTTGCCCGCAAGATGATGCCCGTCAGGCCCATGCCGCCGATCGTGGCCCAGAACAGTGCGGCCTTCGGGTCGTTGCGCCCGCCCTTGGGGGTGAGCGTGCGAACCTTGCCGTCGGCCGTCAGCAGATCCATCGACACGACGTGGTTGCCGAAGCTGCCCGCGCTGTGGTGGTTCTTGCCGTGGATATCCGAGCCGATGGCGCCGCCGATCGTGACCTGACGAGTACCCGGCAGGACCGGAACCCACAGGCCGAACGGCAGAGCAGCCTTCATCAGCTGATCCAGATTCACGCCGGCGTCGACGTCCACCAGAGCGGTGTCGCGATCGATGCGGTGAATGCGGCTGAGTGCATTCATGTCGATGACCAGCCCGCCGGCGTTCTGCGCTGGGTCACCGTACGAGCGGCCGAGGCCGCGCGCGATGACGCCGCGTCGCAGATGCGAGGGCTTGGAATCGTTCTGTTCCGCAACCTGGGCGACCGCGTTCGCGATCACTTCCACGTCGGGGGTGGACAGCACCTGTGCAGTGGTGGCGGCGGTGCGTCCCCAACCGGTGAGGGTGCGGGCTTGGGTGTGGAGAGCCGGCTGCGGCGTCTCTTCTGCTGTCGTGGACATCAAGGTAGAGGTTACCTGGGAGTAGTGCCGACGGCTCCGACTCGAGTGGTTACTCTCGTCGTCGTGCCCGAAACACCTGCAAGTCACCAGCACGAACCCCACGTCCCGCTGCCCGTCGAGATTCCTGTCACGACGGACATCGCCGACGACGCGTTGGACCTGAAAACGCAGATCGTCCGGTTCGTCGCGACGGGTGGGCTGTCGGCGGTCGTGGACTACGGGCTGTATGTGCTGCTCCTCGCGTTGGGGTTGCCGCGCGTCGCCGCAAAATCGCTGAGCTTCGTTGCGGGCACCACGACGGCGTACCTCATCAATCGTCGGTGGACGTTCAAGGCCGAGCCTTCTCGCGCCCGCTTCATCGCTGTAGTCGCGCTGTACGCGGTCACTTTTGCGGTTCAGGTCGGACTCAACGAACTGATGGTCCATGTCTTCGACGAGCATTGGTGGCGGACACCGCTGGCCTTCGTCATCGCGCAGGGCACCGCGACGGTCATCAACTTCATCGTTCAGCGGGCAGTGATCTTCAAGATCAAGTAACGGTTCGGGGTGGATTAGCGCATTCGTCCGGTTTCTCGAGAGAGAATCGAGCCCATGATCATCGTTCTCGATTCTTCGGCCCTGACCAGGGGCGCACGGTTCGACACTGCCATCGCCGACGCTCGCGCACTCGGACACCGCGTCGTCGTGCCGCGATTGGTTGTCCTCGAGGTTGCGAGTCGCTACCGCGAGGAATCGGCGGAGATGATCGCGGCCCTGAGCGTCCAGGCGCGCATGTACGACCGACTGGGGTTGCGGCGCGACCTTACGAGGTTCGTCGACGCGGCTCACGACAAGGCCGACGGCTACGTCGACGACGTGATCGAAGACCTCGTGGCGATCGGCGTCGAAGTGGTCGATCCAGTCGACGTTTCGCATCTCGAGGTGGCCGAGAGGGCGATCTCGCTGCGTCGGCCCTATACCGACAAGAAGAAGCGAGACGGATATCCGGCGACGCTGAACTGGCTGACCGTGCTCGATCTCGCCGACCGGAACCCGGGCGTCGACGTGATCTGGGTCAGTTCGGACGCACGGGCATACGGCGACGGCGAGGACGGGGTCTGGCATGGCGATCTCGCACGTGAACTGGCGTCGCGCGGCCTCGAGTATCGGGTCCGCTGGGCGTCGGACATCCCGGTGATCGACGGACCGGTGCAGGTGGAGCAGGTGGCGGAGGTCGAGGAAGCCGCTGAGGTCGCGCCCGAGGCCCCGGTTGCTCAGGGCTTCGTGGAGCCGGAAGCGGTGGTTCCAGCCGAGGTTCCCGAACCCGCGGCACCTGCAGCAGCCCCCGCCCCCAAGCCTGTTCAGCGCGCAGCGCGGACGAGAGTTGCGCCGCAGCGCATCGAACCCGCCCCGAAAGCTCAGTCCGGTGGACTGCGCGGTCTGGGTAAGGTCATCGGCGGGCGGAAACGAAAGGTCACGATCGTCGACGATCTCGACGAAGTCGACCTCTTCGGTGCCTGATCGCTTCTAATCTGGACAGATGTCTCTGTTGCCGACAGTCAGTCGTAGGACCGGAACTCGATACGGCAGGCCGAGTATCGAATCGCAGGTCCTCTACAACGCGTGTCGATGGATGCTTCGGCCCGTGGTCGGGATCGCGCCGCTGACGCCTGGCGCCATGCGCCGCGCCGCAGTGCTGGACTCGGCCGCGGGTGTACGCATTCCGTCCGGGATCGATCGGGAAGCGATTCGCTTTCCAGGTTTCGACGGTGAACTCGTGCGGACGGCAGGCTCGACGGCTGATCTGCGCGACGGGGTTGTTCTCTACCTGCACGGCGGCGGGTTCATGTGCTGCGGGCTCAACACGCATCGGCCGGTCGTTGCAAGCATCGCCAAGCGAACCGGCCTTCCGGTCCTGCACATCGCATATCGACAGTTGCCGAGCACGAGCATCAGCGGGTCGGTCGACGACTGTCTCGATGCATACCGGTGGCTCCTCGAACAGGGAGCCTTGCCGGAAAAGGTTGTCTTCGTTGGCGATTCGGCCGGAGGCTTTCTGGTCTTCGCGACGGCACTTGCAGCTGTTTCCGCGGGGCTCGAGGTTCCGGCCGGTCTTGTCGGGCTCTCACCTCTCCTCGATCTCGATTGCACCACCAAATCGGTCCACGCCAACGCTCGACGCGACGTGATCGCCCCGGTGTCGGCATTGATGGCGATCGGAAAGCTTGGCGGACAGACGAACTCACCCGTCGACGGCGATCTGGCCGCTCTGCCGCCGTCGTTGCTGATCGCCGCCGAATCCGAGGTGCTCAGAGTCGATTCGGAGGTGATGGCGCAACGGCTCGCCGCCGCGGGGGTGCCGTGCTCGCTGCAGATCTGGAACGGCCAGGTTCACGCGTTTCCCGCCGTCTGGCCTGGCTTGCCGGAGAGCCGGGCTGCGCTACGTGACGTTGCCAGGTTCATTCGCGCCAGGCTGGATGCGGTCCCGCCCCAGGCGTCACGTGCGCAGTGACGCGACAACTGCCCGTGCGAGGGCGTCGGCAGATCCAGGAGCGAATGGCAGAAAGAGTTCGGGCTCGATCAGTTCCACTTCCATGAGCAGTGGCTGATCCACCGGGCCCACGACGTCCACACGCGCATAAAGCAATTCGCCGGGGCCGCATGGGGTCGCGGCCAGTGCTGCGTCGGCCACCGCGAGTTCGGCGGCGGACGGTTCGTGGAGGTGGTTGGTTCCACCGTGAAATTCCTGCACGCGGAAGTCGTTGGCGGCCGGGATCTTCCGGACAGCGTGCGAGTAGCGTCCGCCGATGTGGATGATCGAGCGCTCACCGTCGACGACGTCCGAGACGAATGGCTGGACCAACGCGTCGTTGCCACTCTCGAGGATCGAGCTGAGGTGAGCGTGGGCCTGCGCGGACCCCGAGGCAAACTTTCCCACTCCGACAGCGCCGGCGGACACTGCAGGCTTGACGATGACGTCGGCACCCTCGAACGAAGGGAGGGTGAGTGTTTCGCTCTGTCCGGCAGCGATCACAGCGGTGGGGACGATAGGTACGCCGGCCGCGGCAAGTTCGGTGAGGTATCCCTTGTGTGCGTTCCACTTCACGATCGAGAGTGGATTGGCGATCGGAGCGGTCAGCTGATCGAGAACGGCGAGAAATTCGTCGAGGCGCTGGGTGTAGTCCCAGGTCGACCGGATCAGAACCAGGTCGGCGTCGATATCGAGGAGGGACGGGCTCGACCACGGCGCCATCGTCGACGCGATGCCGTAGGAGGTGAGAGCTTCCATGACGAGTTTGCTTTCGACATCCGCCTCGCGGGCGGCGCCGTCACAGGTGAGCAGGAGAACCGTGGTCATGCCACGATGCTTTCACGGCTGGCGCCCTGTACGACTAGCGAGGTGGCCCCTCGTCGAGGACCAGCGACCCGGTCCCGGGTTGCCCGGTTGCGTCCACCCACGTCACCGCGACGGTGTCGCCGGGGCGGCGCGAGCTCATCGCCGCGTTGAGATCAGCGGACGACGCGATCCGGCTGCCACCGAACTCGGTGATGACCGCACCTTTGGTCAGCCCCACCCGCTCGGCCGGCGAATCGAAGCTCACGGCAACAACTTCGGCGCCGGCCGGCATGTCCGCGTGATCCTTCACCGCGACACCGAGTACGGGTGTCGGTCCCACACGCACGTTCTCGGAGGAGCGGCCACCGAGTACCTGCTCGACGATCGGTAGTGCGGTGTCGATCGGTATCGCGTAGGACTGAGGCGCCGGTGAGGTTTCGGTGCGGTCGGTGACGGCGTTGCCCGCGCTGCTGACGCCGATCAGCTCGCCAATGGCGTTGACCAGGGGGCCACCGGAATCGCCAGGCCGGATGTCCGCGTCGACCTCGATGAGGCCCTTCAACTGGTTTCGCGATCCGTCGGACACGTTGCGGGTGTTGACGGTGACACCGAGGTTGGTGATGACGCCGGGAGCCGGGACGGGTACTCCGCCGCCTTCCGCATTTCCGATTGCGGTGACGGAGTCCCCGCGAGCGGCTTCTGCTGATTTGCCGACCACAGCCACCGGCAGATCGTCAGCGCCCGCGAGTCGAAGGACGGCAAGATCGCTGACGCTGTCGTACCCGAGGATCTCGGCGTCGTAGATCAGCCCGTTGGACATGCTGACGGCGGTGACGTCCGAGGCTCCGCTGATGACGTGGTGATTCGTGAGCACCACTCCGTCAGGGGAGAGCACGATCCCGGTCCCAGCAGTGGTGGTGAATCCGGCCGGCGCCGTGATGGTGACGATGGTGGGGACCACTCGGGCCGAGAGCTCCTCCGGGGTGAGCGGAACAACCGGCGATGGTGGGGTGGTCGTGATGACGGTGACCGGTGCGGACTCGATCGTTCCCGGAGTCAGGGGCGGTGCGACCAGCGCGAGACCACCGAGGCCGGCTGCGAGAACGACGGCCGTCCACAGGCCGCGTCTGCTCGCACGTTTGGTCATCCAGCCGTCCGTCCCGCCGGTGTCATGCCATCGAGTCGTGAAAGTTGAAGATTACCGATTCGGCGAATCTTCGGCCACAGAACCGGGCAACATGCCGTCCGCGCGGAGCGTCGCCAGGGACGGCGCGGCAGCGTCCTTTGCGGAGAGCTCGTAGGTCAGAGGGTTGCCCTTACGGTCTGTTCTCGGCCATTCGATCGCGAGTTCCGGATCGAAGGGATCGAGGTCGCGGTCCAGGTGGGGGGAGTATTCGATGCTGCACAGGTACATCACTGTCGATCCGTCTTCGAGTGAAAGGATCGCGTGGCCGAGGCCTTCCGCCAGGAACACCGCTCGTCGATCGACGTCGTCGATCACCACTGCATCCCACTCGCCGAAGGTCGGTGATCCGACGCGCAGGTCTACGACAACGTCGAGGAAGGCACCTTTCACGCAGGTGATGTACTTCGCCTGTCCGGGCGGATTGTCGGTGAAGTGGATCCCGCGGAGGCTACCGGCTTCGGAGACCGAGCAGTTGGCCTGCGCGAGGTCGAGAGTGCGGCCCGTCGCGGCGGTGAAGGCGGAGCTTTTGAACCATTCGAGAAAGACACCGCGGTTGTCGCCGAACTGCTTCGGTGTAATTTCCCAAGCTCCGGCGATCTTCAGTGGACGGATTTCCACGTCACCATTCCTTGCCGTGCTCGAGCAGCTCGAGTAGGTAGTTGCCGTACCCGGATTTGCCCAATGCTTCTGCCTGAGTGCGTAATTGGTTGGAGCTGATGAATCCTTGACGCCACGCAACCTCTTCAGGGGAACCGATCTTGAGGCCTTGGCGGTGTTCGATGGTCCGCACGTAGTTCGCTGCCTCGAGCAGGGAATCGGGTGTGCCGGTGTCGAGCCACGCGGTTCCGCGGGGGAGGACATCGACAGAAAGTTTGCCAGCTTCGAGATAGTGCTGATTGATGTCGCTGATTTCGTATTCGCCACGCGCAGAGGGCTTCAGAGTGCGTGCGATGTCCACGACGTCGCTGTCGTAGAAATAGAGGCCGGGGACTGCGTAATTGGATTTCGGTGACGTCGGCTTTTCCTCGATGGACACGGCGCGACCCGAGTCGTCGAATTCGACGACGCCGTAGGCGGTCGGATTCGAGACCCAGTAAGCGAATACGGCTCCGCCGTCGATGTCGGAGAAACGCCTGAGTTGGGTTCCGAGGCCGGGGCCGTAGAAGATGTTGTCGCCGAGGACGAGCGCCACGGAGTCGGATCCGATGTGCTCTGCGCCGAGGGTGAATGCCGTTGCGAGGCCGTTCGGTTCGTGTTGCACTGCATAGGTGAGGTTGACGCCGAATTGTGAGCCGTCGCCGAGAACCCGGCGGAATTGTTCGGCGTCGTGTGGGGTCGTGATGATCAAGATGTCGCGAATGTCGGCGAGCATGAGAGTGGAGAGCGGGTAGTAGATCATCGGCTTGTCGTAGACGGGCAAGAGTTGCTTGCTCACTCCGAGGGTGATCGGGTGCAACCGCGACCCGGTGCCACCGGCCAGAATGATTCCGCGCATGCGTGCAGTGTCCTGCACTCCTGCCTGCCGACGCAAACGGACATGACACGCCCGGCCGCTAAAGTGGGGTTCGTCCGATGAGCCTGAGGAGATGACGTGCGACTACTGGTCACCGGGGGTGCCGGCTTCATCGGTGCCAATTTCGTTCATCAGACGGTGGCGACGCGTCCCGACGTGGAAGTCACGGTTCTCGACGCTCTGACCTACGCCGGAAATCGCCAGTCCCTGGCGTCCGTCGAGGACCGGATCACGTTTGTCCACGGCGACGTGGCCGACGAGCCGCTGGTCGACGATCTTGTCTCGCGCTCCGACGCAGTCGTGCACTTCGCGGCCGAAAGCCACAACGACAATTCCCTCGCCGACCCCGAACCGTTCTTGCGCACCAACGTCATGGGAACCTTCTCGCTCCTGCAGGCAGTGCGTTCGCACGGGGTCCGTTATCACCACATTTCGACCGACGAGGTGTACGGCGACCTCGAACTGGATGATCCGGCGAAGTTCACGGAGACGACACCGTACAACCCGTCGAGCCCGTACTCCGCGTCCAAGGCGTCGAGTGATCTGTTCGTGCGCGCCTGGGTGCGCTCGTTCGGAATCGCGGCGACCATCTCGAACTGCTCCAACAATTACGGCCCGTACCAGCATGTGGAGAAGTTCATCCCACGCCAGATCACCAATCTGCTCGACGGAGTGCGTCCACGGTTGTACGGGGAAGGCCGCAACGTCCGCGACTGGATTCACGTCGAGGACCACAACCGCGCCGTCTGGGACATCCTGGACCGCGGGAAGTCCGGCGAGACGTATCTGATCGGCGCCGACGGTGAAACCGACAACCGGACGGTGATTGCGACCCTGCTCGAAATTTTCGGACGCAAGCCGGACGATTTCGACTTCGTCACCGACCGCCCTGGTCACGATCTGCGGTATGCGATCGATTCGACGCGACTGCAGCAGGAACTTGGGTGGAAGCCGCAGTACCGCGATTTTCGAAGCGGACTGGAAGCCACCGTCGAGTGGTATCGCGACAACGAGCAGTGGTGGCGTCCGCAGAAGGCCGGCGTCGAGGCAACGTATTCAGCCGGAGAATCCGTCGTCCGCTGAACCACCGGCTGCCGCGGTTGATACCCTCGAGCCCGATACGTGCTCAGATGTAGCTACATCAACAACGGTAGGGATCAGTAGATGAACGAGGCCTCCGCGGATACGCCGGTCGCAAATGACACGGCTGTGCTTGACGAGGTAATGGTCGAGCATCCACACGGGGATCGTTTTCTGGTCCAGCGTGGCATCTTCCGATCGATGTCCCCCAAGGTGCCAGAGGCAATGTATGTGGTTACCAAGGGTGATGCGCTCGTCGATCGGCATTCTCTGACATTGGGCGAAGCGGCGACCGCGAGCACCAACACGTATTTCGGACGATTTGCTGCCAGTTTCTGGCAGCGGTGGACGCCTGTGAGTTCGGTGCGGATTCAGCTGAGCTACGTCGGCGACGGCGGGCTCGACGTCAGCCTGCGTGCATCGGATGTGCGCGGACGCAAGAGGACGATTTCACTTCACTCGGTCGCCGGATCGGGTGAACTCTCGATCGATGCCCCACTCGCTCATTTCGTCGACGGCGGGGCGATGTGGTTGGAATTCGTCGCGACCAAAGGTTCCGTTGTCGTTTCCGGCGTGTCATGGACTGTCTCGGCCCCAGAGTTCATACGCCCGGCGGCTGTTGTCATCTGCACTTTCAATCGCGCCGACGACTGTGTCGAAACCGTTGCGACCATGGCGTCCGATGCGGGTGCGATGATCGGTATCGACGCCGTCTGTGTGGTCGATCAGGGCACAGATCAGGTTCAATCCAGGGATCGTTTCAAGACTGTCGCGCACGATCTCGGCAAGAAGTTGATCTATCTGACGCAGCCGAATCTTGGTGGCGCGGGTGGTTTCTCGCGTGGAATGCTCGAAATCACTTCCTCGTCAGGTTCTGAGCACGCCAACGTCATCCTCATGGACGACGACATTCTTTGCGAGCCCGAATCGGTGCTCAGGATGAATGCATTCGCAAATATGACGGTCGAGCCGGCAATCGTCGGGGCTCAGATGTTGTCACTGAACAATCCGACGATGTTGCATGTCAGTGCGGAGCGAGAGGTTCTCGACGAGCTCAAGGCCGGGGTCCTGACTCCTGGCGCGATGATGGGCGTCGACCTGTTGAAGAAGAAGCAGGAGATGCGCTTCGATGCGGGCTGGAATGGTTGGTGGACTTGCCTGTTGCCGGCCGAGATCATCTCCGAGCTGGGCTTGCCGATACCGCTTTTCTTCCAGTGGGATGACATCGAGTACGGAATCCGAGCGCGCTTCGCCGGCCACCCGACGATAACTCTGCCCAATGCCGGTGTCTGGCACGCGGATTTCCATCTGAAGGATTACGACGACTGGTCCCGGTACTTCAGCATTCGAAATGGGTTGATCGTTTCTTCGATCTACGGCCCGTTCGACGGTAAGGTGATCTCGAAGTTCTTGTTACGCAAGATTACTCAGCTCATTGTAGGAATGCAGTACGGGTTGGCGGCAACATTCGTCAAGGCGGCTGAGGATTTCCTGCAGGGGCCTGACTTCCTCAACGACGGCGGGCAATCTGCTCTTGTCGACGTTCGTGCTCTACGTGACGAATACCCTGAAACGAAAATGCAGCCGGCCTCGGCAGTCGGTGCGGAGTCCGATCCACATACGCAGATGACCGTGTGGGAGTTCGAGCCCGACGAGAACCGCGAGGGTCTGGTGCTTCTCAAGCGCGTAGTTCAACAGTGGACTGGGCGTGTCGACCGTCGACCGGTAACGGTTCCTGCGATCTTCGGCGACTGGTGGCATGTGTCGTTGTTCGAAAATGCCGCTGTCACGGACGCGTCGCAGAACGGCGTCCGCGTCCGTCGGCGCAACAAGAAGCAGGCTACCGAGTTGGCCAAGCGCGCGGCCAAAGTCTGTTGGGAGCTGCGTAAGCGCGCACCTGAGATGAAGAAGGCGTACTCGGACGCCATGCCGCGCCTCACGAGCGCCGAGAACTGGACGCGCTTGTACGGAAACAAGATCGGATAGCTTGTGGCCCTCCCGCTGGGGCAGAGATTGGCCCAGTGGCGCTTGCCGGCTCTACTGGGGCTCGCGGCTACCGTCGTGGGTGTCGCGTGGTCCGGTCGTCCGTCGTTCTGGTGGGACGAAGCGGCGACGGTCTCGATGGCGGACCGATCGCTTCGTTCGACGCTGGCAACACTCGGACACGTGGATGCGGTCCATGGGCTCTATTACGTGCTGATCCACTGGTGGTTTCAGGTTTTCGGGGTATCGGAATTCTCTGCGCGAGCGCCGAGTGCGCTGGCAGTCGGAATCGCGACGGCAGCGTTGGTAGCGCTGGCGCGGATGTTCGGGGGTACCAGACTCGGCGTTATCGTCGGCGTCACTTTCATGGTGCTTCCCCGAGTTACCTGGGCAGCCACCGAGGCACGCTCGTATGCAATGGTGTTGGCATTGTCCACGGTCACAATGCTGGTGCTCGTGTGTTCGCTGCGAACGTCGAAGCGCGCGTGGTGGATCCTGTACGGCGTGTTGGCAGCTGTCTCTGTAGCACTGTTTCTCTACAGCGCCGTGCTGCTGCTGGTACACGCTGTCATCGTGGTGTTCGGGGCCAAGGTGATTCCGGACGCCGATTCGAAGCGGAATCGTTTCAACGGGTTGTGCTTTGTCGGTGCTTCCGCGTCCGCGGTCCTGCTTGTGTCCCCGCTGATCGCCCTGTCGCTCGGACAATCGAGGCAAGTCAGTTGGATACCACCGTTGGATCGGCATATTTTCACGACGATCGCCGTTGACCAATGGTTCCTTTCGAGTCCGTTGTTTGCTGTCGTGGCGGGGATCATCGTGCTCTCAGGGATTGCGGGCTATTTCTTCGCACCCAGTCGGTGGACTGTCGGGGATCGCAGTGCGTCGACTGTCGCACTGGTGTGGATTCTGGTCCCGATGGCGCTGTTTCTCGTGTATTCGGTCGTCCTGGGAAACATCTACGTCGATCGGTACGTCATATTCACTGCGCCCGGTGTGGCCTTGCTGCTGGGTGTCATGATCAGCCGCCTGACGTCGAGCTGGGTCCTGGCCTCGGCGGCGGTGATACTTCTTGCTGCGGCGTCTCTACCTGCATACGTCAGCCAGCGAGAGCCGTGGGGAAAATCGGGTGGGATGGACTACAGTACGGCTGCGGATTTTCTGAAAGCCAATGGGAATGCGGGCGATTGCGTCGCGTTCCAGCCGGTGGTGTCCTGGGCGCCGAGTTCGTTGCATGCTGTCGCCGAGGCACGGCCTGACTCGATCAAAGGTTTGCGAGATATCGGCCTCGAGCATGATGCGAACTCGATCGACGAGCTGTGGGATTCCGAATATTCAGTGGACGAGACGGCCGAGCGGGCACAGGGCTGCCAGACCGTGTGGGTCGTCACCGACGGTGAGCGTCAGAGCTATGAGGCAATACTTCATACGGCCAATGTCGTGTGGAATTTCGAGCCTTTCCATTTCATCGACACGGAACTGTTCACACAACTTTCAGTGCGAGGGTTCGTTGTCGAAACAGCGACACCGCTGCACCACTTGCAGATCGTGCAGATGGTTCCTTCCACACGCAGGTGACTATACCCAGTACGCGACGCGTGAACGGTAGTTGCGCATGGCCAGAAGTGCCAGGCCCCACCCCACGACGGTGACGGCGAGCACGATGACCCAGTGGTACAGCTGCTGGTCCCCGCCGAGGAGTGGCGTTCGCACGATGTCGAGGAAGTGATACAGGGGATTGAGCTCCGCGATTCGTGCTCGTTCAGCGTTGGCTGTTCCTTGCAGTGACTTCTCGGTCCAAATGATGGGAGTCATGAAGAACAAGAGTTGAACGACGCTCGCGAGCAACGGGCCGATGTCACGGTACCGAGTGGAGAGGATGCCGAAAACCAGGGAAACCCACACTGCGTTGATCGCGATCAACGCCAAAGCAGGAATGAACGAAAGATCCGTCCAGGAAAGCTGTTTCGGGAACACGATCAAAATGACGATGTAGATCACGAAGTTGTGGGCGAAGAGAATCAACTGGCGCCAGACCAGCCGATACACGTGAACGCTCAACGGCGTGGGTAGCTGTTTGATCAGTCCCTCGTTGGAAATGAAGACTTCGGCGCCCTCGAGGATGGCACCGGAGATCATGTTCCACACGATGAAGCCAAGAGTGACGTACGGGAGGAATTCCGCGACGTCCAGATTGAACAATGACGAGTAGAGGATGCCCATCGCGACTGCAGTGGTGCCAGTGGCGATCGTGATCCAGAACGGTCCGAGGATGGATCGTCGGTAGCGCTGCTTGATGTCCTGCCACCCGAGATGGAACCACAGTTCTCGATGGCCGAGACCCTCGCGCAGATCCTGGATTGCTCGGGCGAACGTGCGGGACGCCGGCGCTATGGGGGCCTTGTCGGCAAGGGTTGGGGCAGACACAGCCGCCAAGCCTACTCGGTCGCCGAGCGGGCTCGATCAGATGCGAGAGAAGCGTTCGGATCTACCCAGCTTGCGTAACCTCATCCACTCGCGCAGCCCGGAGACGTCACGCCTGGTGATGAGGAAGTACCAACCGAATCGCACCCATTCCTGTGGAAGGAGCCGTCGCATCCCGGGTTGCGAGAGTAAATAGCCACGGTTGCGATAGGTGTAGAAACGCTTGGTCTCGTTGTCCGGGTACTGCGTGTGCATACGGCCGCCGAGAATGGGTTTGAATTCGTCGGCGCCGTCGGGGTGCAGGTACGCAGTCTGTAGGCATGTGCCGAACCGAAGTCCGGAACGGATCAGTCGGCGATGGACCTCCACCTCGTCGCCACGGACGAAGAGCCGCAAATCGGGAACGCCAACGGTCTCGATCGCTTCCGCGGTGAACAGCGCACCGTTGAAGAGGGACGCGATTCCCGGGAGAAGATCACCTTCACCCAGCTCGCTACGTCGTCGACGCCATTCGACCCCACGGCGTAGCGGGAAGGCCAGCTTGTCAGGTTCGGAGATGTCGCACACGACGGGAGATACTTCCGCCAGGTTGTGACGAATTGCGCAATCGAGAAGCGTCGAAAGTACCTCGGGCCCCTCGGGGCGGCCGTCGTCGTCGGCAAGCCAGACTCGGTCTGCACCGAGCGACAATGCCAGCAACATTCCGAGGGCGAAACCACCGGCGCCGCCGAGATTGTGTGCCGACCCTATGTACGTGGTGGGGATCGAGCAGTCGTCCACGAGCGCGCGGACATCGGATTCGTCGGCATTGTCGACGACGACGAGATGGTCGAGTGGGCGCGTCTGGGTTGTGAGTACTTTCAGGGACGAAGCGAGAAGTTCACGACGCCGATGGGTGACAACGACGCCGATTATCCGCTCAGGCATCGTCCGAGCTCGCTTCAGCAATCGCCGATGCCGCGGCGTCTTCGCGTTCCATTTCGCGAATCACATGAGCGACGTGGTCGCCGGCATCGTTGCCCTCGTACGCGCGGACGATTTCTTCGATTCCCCCGGACTGTCTGACAGTTCCGTGATCGATCCACATCGCGCGGTCGCACAGTTGCGCCAGAAATTCGTTCGAGTGGCTCGCGAAAACCAAGATTCCAGATCGTTTGACGAGGTCTTGGAGACGGGTTCGCGCCTTCTTCATGAATTCTGCGTCGACGGCACCGATGCCTTCGTCGAGGAGCAGGATCTCCGGATCGATGCTGGTCACCACACCGAGTGCCACTCGGACCCGCATTCCGGTCGAGTAGGTGCGAAGCGGCATCGAGAGGTAGTCGCCCAACTCGGTGAAGTCTGCGATCTCATCCATTTTCGCGAGCATCTGCTTACGGGTCATTCCGAGGAACATTCCGCGGATGATGATGTTCTCGTATCCCGAGATCTCGGGATCCATACCCACCCCAAGATCGAAGACAGGGGCTACGCGGCCACGAATTGCGGCTGATCCGCGAGTCGGCTCGTAGATCCCGGACAACAGTCGGAGCAATGTGGATTTGCCTGCACCGTTGTGGCCGACGAGTCCGATTCGGTCGCCCTCCTTCAGGGACAACGTCACGTCCCGCAAAGCTTCGACGACAACGACGTCGGAATCGTTTCGTCCGATTGCGCCACCTGCACGACCGAGGAACGCCTTTTTCAGCGAACGCGATTTCGCGTCGAAGATCGGGAAGTCGACACACGCTCCGCGTGTTTCGATGCTGACGTTCTCGGTCATTCTGCTCCTTGCATCCGGTGGAGCGCCTGGTTGGGCGGGCTCCCCGGTTCGGCGTCGCCGGGATTGAATCCGCTCAGTTCGCGGAGTCGGGCACGAGCACCGAGCCTACCGGGGCGCAACACCGTGAAGACTTCAGCTGGGGACGCAGCGCTGCTCGTTACAGATACTGGCCGGTTCCCGGGCTCTGTTGGTCCGGATGGGCAGGCGAATGCGGAGCCCCGATGCTCATGCCGGGAGGCAGTGCGCCCTGACGCATCTGTTCGAGCTGAGCGCGCGCTGCCATCTGCTGCGCGAACAGTGCGGTCTGAATTCCGTGAAACAGTCCTTCGAGCCAGCCGACGAGTTGGGCCTGCGCGATTCGCAGTTCGGCGTCCGAGGGAATGGAGTCGTCGGTGAACGGGAGGCTCAGTCGCTCGAGTTCTTCACGGAGTTCGGGTGCCAGGCCTTGTTCCAGTTCTCGGATGGACGAGGTGTGGATGTCCTTGAGGCGCTTGCGGCTGGCGTCGTCGAGCGGCGCGGCGCGCACTTCTTCCAACAGTTGTTTGATCATCGTGCCGATTCGCATGACCTTCGCCGGCTGCTCGACCATCTCGGCGACGGACTCGGCTTCGGATTCCGCGCCTTCGGTGGTGCCAGATGTGGAGGCCTCTGCCTCGGCCGCCGGCATCGCGACGGGTCGACCGTCGGGTCCGATAACGAGTACCTGCTCTTTGTCGGGGTTCGTCATGCTTCCATCTTGTCGTGTGTGGGCGACAAACGCCGCGTAACCCCCAAAAAGTTAGCTACCGAATAACTGTACTGACGGGTAATTGGGTGACTGCCTTCGACTAAGCGGGCGTCTGCACCTAGAGTGTCGAGCATGGCTTACGACGTTGCCCGCGTACGGGGGTTGATTCCCTCACTCGGTGACGGCTGGATCCACCTCGATCCGCAGGCCGGAATGCAGATCCCGGACGCCGTCTCGCGGACGGTCTCCACCGCGTTCCGTGCCTCTGCATCTTCTTCCTCCGGTCGCCACGTCTCGAACCGTCGTAGTGCTGCCATTCTCGAGAGTGCGCGCACCGCGGTCGCCGATCTGGTCGGCGGAGATCCTGCGGGAGTCGTTCTCGGATCAGACCGAGCGGTGTTGTTGGCTTGGCTCGCCGAGTCGCTCAGTTCGCGGTTGGGCCTCGGAACCGGTCTCGTACTCTCGCGCCTCGACGAAGAGGCGAACGTCGCGCCCTGGCTTCGTGTGGCCAGTCGCTACGGCGCTCAGGTGCGATGGGCAGAGGTCGAAATCGAAACGTGTGAGCTCCCGAGTTGGCAGTTCAACGATCTCATCACCTCGACCACTCGATTGGTGGCCTTGACGGCCGCATCACCGGTCGTCGGTTCGGCTCCGAACGTCCGCGCCGCAGCTGATCGTCTGCACGAATTCGGCGGACTGATGGTGGTCGACGCCGTCGGTGCAGCGCCATATGCGCATGTGGACATGGCTGATCTCGGGGCGGACATCGTTGCCGTCAGCGCGCCGTCGTGGGGCGGTCCGCAGGTGGGCGCACTCGTCTTCCGCGATCCCGGACTGCTCGACCGAATTCCGGCCGTGTCGCTCAACCCGTACGCGCGTGGCGCCGAGCGACTCGAGGTGGGCGGTCATCAGTTCGCGCTGCTGTCCGGTCTCACGTCGTCGATCGATTTCCTGGCGGGCTTGGACGAATCGGCAACGGGAACCAGGCGTGAGCGCCTCGAAACCTCGATCAGCTCGCTGCAGGACTACCAGGACGGTCTGTTCGATCACCTCATGCGTTCTCTCGCAGCCCTGCCCAACGTGATGGTGATCGGCGGCGCACCTACGCGGGTGCCGACGCTCAGCTTCACGCTCGAGGGCATGGCGGCAGACAAGGTCGCCGCGCATCTGGCCGACAAGCGCATCGCGACGGTCAGCGGTACGCACGGCGGTTCCAGGCTGCTCGACGCCCTCGGTGTCAACGACGAAGGCGGCGCGGTCACCGTCGGCCTTGCGCCGTACACGACGCGGTACGAGATCAATCAGCTGGTCGCCGAACTCGGCGCCCTGGGCTGATCGATCCCGCTCGGCTCACTTCACGGTGAGGATGACCTTGCCTACGGTTTCCGGCGAATCCAGCAACTGATGGGCTAATGGCGCCTCGGTGATCGGAAGTTCGGTCGACACGATCGGTTGAACCGATCCGTCTGCGATCAACGGCCACAATTTCGCGCGGACGTCGGCGACGATGTCCGCTTTACCGCCGGGGCCGGTGAGCGGACGCCCACGCAGGCCCGTCGACGTGATGTTTCCGCGCTTTCCCATCAGCTTGGCGATGTCGACCTCGCCCTTGCGGCCACCCTGCATTCCGATGATCACGACGTGGCCGTCCATGGCGAGTGCGTCGACGTTGCGCCCGAGGTACGACGCTCCCATGTTGTCCAGAACCACGTCGGCGCCGTGGTTGTCGGTGGCTTCGGCGAGTGATGCTACGAAGTCGCTGTCGCGATAGTTGATGAGAATATCCGCGCCCAATTCGCGGCAGCGGTTCAATTTGTCCTCCGAACCCGCGGTAACTGCGACGCGGGCGCCGAGGGCTTTGCCGACCTGGATGGCGTGGGTGCCGATTCCGCCGCCACCGCCATGGACGAGTAGTACCTGTCCGCGTCGTAGTCCGCCGCGCATCACGACGTTGGACCACACTGTGCACGCAACTTCCGGCAGTGACGCTGCGACACGGAGATCGACGCCAGCGGGAACGGGGAGAAGTTGTGTTGCCGGGACCGCAACCTTCTCGGCATAGCCACCGCCGGCCAGCAGTGCGCAGACTTCGTCGCCGACGGACCAACCGGTGACGTCTTCGCCGAGTTCGGTGATCACACCCGAGCATTCGAGGCCGAGAATGTCACTCGCGCCGGGCGGCGGCGGGTAGAAGCCTTGACGTTGGAGCAGGTCGGCGCGGTTGACTGCGGTCGCGGCGACCTCGACGAGTACGTGCCCGCGAGGTAGTTCAGGATCGGGCTGCTGCGCCCATTTCATGACCTCGGGACCGCCGGGCTGATCGATCGTTATGGCGTACATGGATACGACGCTAGCGAATCTCCCCGCTGACGGGTGTTTTGCCGCTACCGTCGCGGACGTGACTTACTTCGGGAACATGCAGAACGAGATTTATCTGACGGGACTGAGCGGCGCGAAGCCGGCTTTGCCGATGACTGCGGCAGGCTTGGAAGATGCCGCGCGCGAGCAACTCTCACCGGAGGCCTTCGGGTACATCGCCGGTAGCGCGTCGACCGAACGAACCGCGGTGTCGAATCTGCGGGCGTTCGACAAGCATGCGATCGTGCCGCGGATGTTGCGGGGGACTGCGGCGCCCGACGCGCGTGATCTGAGCGTCGAGGTGTTGGGGACGCGGTTGGCTGCACCGATCCTGACGGCTCCGGTGGGCGTGCTCGGCTTGGTCCACGACGACGCCGAGGTTGCGGTCGGTTCGGTCACTGCCGAGTTGGGGATCGGATCGATTCTCTCGACGGCGGCATCCTCGACCATCGAAGACGTAGCGGCGGCCTCCGGCGAGAACTGGTGGTACCAGCTGTACTGGCCGGCCGACGACGAACTTGCGGAGTCGTTTGTCCGCCGAGCGGAGACGGCGGGCGCGAAGGCTATCGTCCTGACTGCCGACACTCCCGGTATGGGTTGGCGTCCAAGGGATCTCGAGCTCGGCCACCTTCCGTTCCTGCAGGCGAAGGGTATTGCCAACTATCTGTCGGATCCGGTGTTCCGCGCCAAACTGGCGACGCCGCCCGAGGAGAGCGCAGAAGCGCTGCAGATCGCGGTTCTCACGTGGGTGTCGTTGTTCGGTAACCATGCGGTGCGGATCGCGGATATCGCGAAACTTCGCCAGTGGACGACACTTCCGATCGCAGTGAAGGGAATTGTCCATCCCGACGACGCACGTGAGGCCGTCGCGGCCGGCGCCAACGGCATTGTGGTGAGCAACCATGGTGGGCGTCAGGTCGACGGGTCGATTTCGGCACTCGACGCTCTCGGTCCCGTCGCTGATGCGGTGGGGCATGAGGTGGACATCCTGATGGACTCCGGAATTCGTTGTGGCGCAGACGTAATCAAGGCTCTGGCCTTGGGTGCCGACGCAGTGCTGTACGGGCGGCCGTGGGTGTACGGGTTGGGATTGGCCGGAGCGGACGGAGTGCGTCATGCGCTCCGGAGTCTCTTGGCCGACCTGGATCTCACCATGGGACTGGCGGGGCTGGCATCGGTCGCCGAAATCGATCGTTCGATCCTGATGTCCAATTCGTGACTTTAGGGTGAGTCTTACTGTGACGGGCGGACACAGGTCTAAACTTGGAACCTGTGACAGCTGAAGCGACAACCGAGGAGACATCGCAGGCGGCGCACGGTGAGACACCGTGGCTGACGCCGTGCGAGATGCGTGCATGGCGCGGCTACATGGACGGTAATCAGCGCCTCATGGAGGTTCTCAACCGCGAACTGCAGGATTCACACGACCTGTCGTTGGCCGATTACCGCATTTTGGTCATGCTCTCGGAGTCAGCTGACGGGTCGTTGCGGATGAGTGACCTGGCAGACGGCGTGCTGTCTTCGCGGAGCCGCCTGACGCACCAGATCAGGCGGATGGAATCTCAGGGCATCGTCGTGCGAGACACTTGCGTCGAAGATGGTCGCGGCGTGCTCGCTCGGATCACGGAAGAGGGTAGGCGTCGCCTCGCCGAGGCAGCGCCTACTCACGTGGCCGGAGTGCGGAACAATCTGGTCGATCTGCTGACTCCCCAGGAACTGGACGTGCTGGCAGACGTCTTCGAGAAGGTCGACAAAGCCATCGGCGAGCGCTGACTCCGGAGCCGTTTTCGCGGTCCGTGGGAACACCCGATAGGATCGCCCACGGAAGCGTGGCAGAGCGGCCGAATGCACTCGCCTTGAAAGCGAGCGTGGCGTTAAACCCACCGGGGGTTCAAATCCCTCCGCTTCCGCCAAAGCAAAGGCTCTGACCTCGGACTTCGGTCCAGGTCAGAGCCTTTACTGTTTTCGGAGTCACACTGCTTGGGTAGTGGGCGTCAGAACCGCACGGTGAATACCACGTGGCGACGCTCTCGGGCCGCGCGCTGGAAAAAGTCCGCCACTTCCTGAAGCCAGCCCCAGGCGTACCCGCGCTCGTCGGAGCCGTACTCCGGGTTGCGGTCGTCGAGTGGCATTGCGTCGTAGCGCACGCCGAACTCGGATTCGGTGACTTCCGCCAGGTACGAGGAGACTTCGGCGACCCGATCGGGTGCCAGGTAGGTGACGAGTTGGTCGTCGGTGTCGGTGTTGAGGTCTTCGTCCCCCAAGATCACGCCGTAGGCCGGCCAGTTCTCGGACACGCGCTCGTACCCCGTGCTGGAGAGGGCGCACAGGATCGGATCCCACGCCTTGTCCGTGTCGCACGAGAACTCGGATCGGCCCGTCTCCTCGATGTCCTCGACCACAGCGCCGAGTTTGTCGTCGTCGCCGCGCGCGTCCAGAAGTTCCGCTGCCACGCTGTCTGACAGCGCGAAATGCACTCCAAGTTCCATGGCGTGATGCTAACGGCCGACCTTGCCGCCGTCCCGCCGTCACTACAAGACGAATCGACTTAGGTAACGATCCTGCTCTGCCTCCGACCGAAGTTACCCATGGAGGGCCTGCTGTCATACATACTTCATCGGTGATTCCGACAAAACGGACCGGCCTTTCTGTTGTATCGCTGGTGATCCTCGTCGTCGCGGGGTTGCTGGTCGCAGCCCCTGCCAGCAGCGCCGCGCCGCCGCCTGACTGGAAATACACAATGGTGGCGTTCAGCAATGCCAGCGACCGTGACATGGATGTCTACGAGTCGGCTGACGGCACCGGCTTTCAACTCGTCCAGCAGTCGGCGTACAGGCCGCCATCTGGGCTCGTGCGTGATCCGAGCATCTTCCGGAACACGGACGGGTTGTACTACCTCACCTACACGACGGGTGGTGGGGCGAACATCGGGTTTGCACGCAGCAGCGACCGCATCAACTGGACGCCGCTGGGGAACTATCCGGTTCCGTTTTGCTGCGCCTTGATGCCCGGTACGGGAGATGGCACCGGTTCTGCGAGCCCCCCGGGCTTCTCGGGTTCGGCTGGTTTCAGCGACGGACCGTCGCTGTCACCATTCGTCACCAAGGCCTGGGCGCCTGAGTGGTTTGTGGACGGCGATCGCGTCAACGTCATCCTGTCGATGTCGACCGGTGGAGGATTTGTGCCGTATCTGATGACGGCGTTGGAACCGTCGCTCCGGTTGTGGAGCCCGCCTGTTCCGCTCGCCGGGATCGGTGCGGACCACATCGACACCACCGTGGTCAAAGTCGGATCGACCTATCATGCGTTCACCAAGAACGAGACGAGGAAGGTCGTCGAGCATGCGGTCGCTCCTTCGGTGACGGGACCTTATTCGTTTGTCCCGCCCGGGAATTGGGGTCCGCTTGTCGAAGGTCCGGCCGTGGTTCAGTTGCCGAGCGGCGACTGGCGGATCTATCTCGACGCCTATACCGAAGGAAAGTATCTCTACTCCGACAGCGCGGACGGGCTGAACACCTGGTCTCCTGTGCAAGAGGTTCCTGGGGTGTCCGGGACTGCACGGCATCTCGGCATCATGAGAGAACCGGCATAACGTTCGACCCTGAGTTGGTAGGGCTCTGATCAAGGACTCCGGTCTTGGTCAGAGCCTTTTCTCGTACTTGCGTACTACTTGTGTGCGTCGTCTGCGCCTATCAGTGATTGACAAGCTAACGATGCGATGCCCGTGGGTCCGACGAGTTCGCGCCGACCATGAAGTGAGTATCTCCGCGGGAGCTGTGCAGCGTTGCGCTCCCAGGCCCCGCTTGGGCGCCGTACTTCACGATTGATTGCCAGGTAATGCCTGTTAGTTTCATATTCAAGTACGCGCACTGGCTTGATGCCCGCACTTTCTGCCTTCAGCTGCTCTGAGGCCCGCAGGATGCGGGTCGAATCAGATTTGCCGCACTGTTTCTGAGGGGTCTTCTCGTCCGTAAACGGTGACCTTGCTCATAGTGGGACCTAGGTCCTTTTCGCTGCTGATAAGCCTGTCGATATATATCTGTTACCGAAAGTTCACCCTAAATCCAAGATGGGGGAGATGGCGCACTGGCGGGCAAACAGGACGATTGGTACCGTCCGGTAACTAATTCAGTTAGTTGTCGGCTACCGCTCTGGTTGCTGTGTCACGTGGAGGAGCAGTTCATGTCGATCGAATCGCAAAACGGCGTATCCCATCGTCGATCGAGGGCCGCGGTAGGGCTCGCGGCGTGTGCGGTTGCCGCGCTGTCGTCTGGTGTGGTCTTCGCAGGGAGTGCATCGGCAACGCCGACGGCGTTGGCGGACAAGTTCGCGAGCACTGTCACCGATGACGGCTGGTCGTTGGATCTCGCCGCGACGAAACTGTCGGCGAACCCGGTGCCGAACCTGGCGACGACGGCGTTCACCCGTGAGGGGTTCGTGTCGGCGAAGGTGACCGGCACGATTGGTGGTGCGGGCGATTCGGCGGTGAAGACCGGATATGTCGAGCAGGGATTGCAGATCGGCTGCCAGATCGATGTTTCCTCCGGACTTGGCTTGGGGCTTGGCTTTTCGCTCGGCCCGTCTGTCGGTGTGAGTATTTCGGGTGTCCCGTCGGCGAACGTGGGTGTGAATGCGTCGGTGAATCCGAGTATTCAGTCGACGATTGCGCCGGGCACGATCACGACGATTCCGTTGGGGAAGAAGGATCTCGAGTCGTCGAAGGCGTCGATCACGGCAGAGAACGTGCACGTGAAGGTTGATGCGTGCATGGGGCCGGTGACGATCCGCTCGTACGCACAACTCTCGGTGTCGACGGCGACGTCCGACAACACGTTGTTCGTGTACTCCGATCCCACCTGGCTCTAACCCACGCAGCCGTCGTCAGCGCTGCTGGCGACTATTCCCGATCCGTCCCGTCCAGGGGTGGTTACTCATCACGCCCACAAAGGAGAAATCATGAAGATTCGTACCTTGGCCACTGCCGGAACTCTCACCGCAGGTATCGCCCTGATCGGTGTTCTCGGCGCCGGCGTGGCATCTGCCGCAACTCCGATCGTCGAACCGGAACATGGCCGGATCGGTCTGTCGCTCTCGAATGCGGAAACCGCGGCATTGGCGGCGAGCCCGATTCCTGATGCGATTGCGAACATCGTTCCAGGTTCGCTGAGGGGGGTCTGGTTGGCGCCTGGTTCCGCGATAACTGTTACCGATGGCAAGGTCGACGCCCTCGAAGGAGCTGTGCTCGGTGAAGCAGCCGCGCGTGGTGGGCATGCCAATGTCTTTGTCTCCGACCCGAATCACCCCGCCAGTGAGGGGCACATAGTGCTGACGGAGCAGTACTGGAACTGATACCAGGCCGAACGTCGGCGACCCGTTGTCCCCGCTCTCCCTTCCTATTTGGAGTTCCAGCCATGACCGTCAACAACGCCGAACGCCGCAGTGTCCAGTCGGAATCCACTGCCGTCGATAGTAAAGACGTTGCAGACGTTGATGACTGGGATCCGGACAGCGAACTCAGTCCACTTTCCAAGGCTGTGATCGCCACCGCAGTCGGACTGGGGTTGCTGATCGCGGCATTCGCGGTGATCGGGAAGCTCGCCGGCTGGGCGAACGACTACGGGACGATCCTGGTTTACCTGGCATTCTTCTTGTGGATGTCGATCTCCGGACGGTTGTTCTGGTGGGGCGCAGACAAACTCATCGCGCTACTCCGAACGAAGAAGAGTGACAATCGTGGTGCGCACCGGTGAAGTCCGGTAGACGACTTCGCCGGACTCTCGCGGGAGTGCTTGCCGCCGGGGCGCTGTTGACCGGAGCGGCCGGAGTGATCGGTGCGGGAATCGCACTCTCCGCCGCTCCGGCGAACGCGACGCCGGAAGAAGACTGCGCGGCGGTGCGGGCACGTGATCATCAGATCTACCTGAATCTCATTGCGTCGCTGCCACCTGGTGCACCCATCCCGCCAGAGATCATCAACCCGTGCCTGAGTGCGCCGTCCACGACGGCGACAGTTGCGCCGACGACCACGGTCGGGCTCCCCGGTGCGCAGGCTCCAGGCGGTGGCCCGAATGTCGGCGCGAATGCTCCGACGAACTTTCCCACCTACAACGGCACCCCCATCGTCCCTGTGCCGACGATCGAGGTTCCGCCCATTACTTCCGAGTCCCCGGCCTCGGAAACTGGTGTCGGTGCATTCCCCAATGCATCGGCATCAGCGGTTCCCTCACCCACACCCACCCCGGGTGAGGGAACCACCACCGATCGTGGTCCCGGACCGATCCCCGCGGATTCGGATTCGAATATCGCACCGGCCCAAACGGTTCCGGACCCGGCAGCAGATGTTTCCACCGCCGGGGAGGACTCGGGCCGTGACCGGTATCTCGAACTGGTCCTCGTCGGGGCCGCGGCGTTCACCGCTGCGGGTATGAGAGTGAGGGGGCGGCCGGGACCGTTCAGTGCGCGTGTGAGCGCACGTCCGTGGGAGTCGGTTCTCTCCCAGGTAGTCGGTACGGTCGCGAAACCGTTCATGCCGTATTTCGTCGGCGGTCAGGACGTCGTGGTCATCCCCGACCCAGGTGGCGGACAACGCACCATCTTCCTCATTCACGACGAAACCTCCTCGCATGAAGCTGAAATGGTGGTCGACCTACCACCCGGCGGACACATGAGCATCAACGACGACGGGTCCGTCGGTGTCTACGACGCGAACGGAGACTTGCAGGGCACCGTTGCCGCTGCGTGGGCGTACGACGTCAACGGCGATCCGGTTCCCACCTACTACGAGATCCGTGACGGCAAGCTCTACCAAGTCGTTATCCCGACCCCGGGCGTCATCTACCCGGTCACTGCTGACGGCCCCTACGGCGGCAGCGACCCGGTCACCGGACGAGACGTCACCGCTACACCCCTTCAAGGCGGCGGTGAGGTCGTCAACCAGTCCGGCGGACCGGTCATGGTCAACGTCCCGACAGACTCCCCCTACAACGACGTCGGCGGGATCGACCCACTGGGCAATCTCGACATGGATCCGCCGACGCAGCCGGCACCGACAACGCCTCTGCCGTTCGATATCGGATCGCCGACCGACTCGGGCACCGATACGAGCGAGCCTCCGTGGAACCCACTCGACAACCTCGACATGGACGCCCCGACGCAGCCGGCACCGACAACACCACTGCCGTTCGATATCGGATCGCCGACCGACTCGGGCACCGATACACCCGGGGGTACAGCGAGCGAGCCTCCGTGGAACCCACTCGACAACCTCGACATGGAAACGCAGACGCAGCCAGATCCTCCAATGGAATTACCATTCGGGATCTTTGACTCTGATCCCAACAACGGTTTGATCGGCCCCGCGCAGAGGGCCGCGAACCAACGGGCGCTCGCCCATGGCGACGTACCTGCTGACTTCACTGGCAACGTCCCTCTGACCGCACAGCAACAACTTGACGACCTGCAATGGCAGGTGGATCAGATGCGAGACCGCGGCTATACAGATTCCGAGATCGCAACTGTCTTGAGTAAAGGCAGCACCGCGCTCGGTGGCCCCGCCTCGGGCTTGCAATCTGCGGGCGCCCTTGCGAACACCGGTGTGCATCATGCTGGTTCGCTCCCGAGCGCTGCGCAGGCCGCTCGGTCGGCGGCAGTGGGTACTGTTTTAAGCAGATTATCGGTGGCAGTTGAGGTTGCCTCGGGTGTCATCAAGTGGCGCGAAGGCGCGCCACGTGGCGAAACTGTGGGAAATTCCGGTGGCGCAATCGCATTGGGATGGGCAGGCGGCAAAGGTGGCGCCGCACTCGGCGGGTTTCTCGGCGGCCCGATAGGTGCCGCAGTCGGGGGCGGAATCGGTGCAATCGGAGGATCGCTACTCGGGGCATACTTGGGTACCCGGGCAGGCCGATCATTTGATTGAAGCCTTAGACAATGATCGATCGCTCCAAGAGAAGGGACTGAGACCGTGCATTACCTGCTGATCGCTGCCATTGCATTCTGCCTAGCCTCGGGGGTGCTGTCGGCGCTTGATGCCGCAGCAGGCAATCCGATGCGGGGCGCGATAACCTTGGCCGTTTCGTTGACGGCTGCGAGTGGGATGGTGTTCCTCGTGACTGACAATTCGACCACCCGGATCGGCGCTGTCGCGGGCACTGCGGCGGTCCTCGTTTTGCGTTTTCTCCCGAAGAGTTCCATATACCGACGACACACCGTTCCTCAAGCGGAACCGGCACCATGACCACCTTTTATGCGATTTGTGCGATTGCTGCAGGGGCTGTGGCGTTGATCGTATCTACGCCCTACGTGATGTACCGCAGTCATGCGAGAACGATTTACTGGAGTTCGTCGATCCTTACCATCGTTTTCGCTTGGCTCACCGCTCCACAGCGGTCGATTCTCGGACCTGTCCTCTTGTGCGGTTTCGCTGCTGTGTTCGTGGCGTGGTGGTGGACCCCCTTCCTCACGCGAAGGCATCCCACCGGATTCAACGATGTTTTCGGTGCTTGGCTGACACGGGCGCTCTACCGCGAGCAGAAGGATGCACCTCCGGTAAACAGGTACGACAAATTGCACTACAAAGACACTGACCGCCAAGCACGAGATACCGATTCTGACGGAAATCAGGTCAACACCTGAGCCGGCGCGTAGAGCGCTTTGTCCTTGATACCACCCTCGCGCGTACCCGAACAGCTTGTAGTGAGATGCCGTGGGAAACAGTACTTTCCACATGGCGGCGTACACCTGCCCGGTTTGCGCAAGCAGTACAGTAACCAGGATGATCGATGGCTCGAAGCTGCTCTTCGCGCAGCCCAATTCAGTAGCTGTCAGCGCCATCGCGAGCGGTAGTCCTCTTCCCCTAGTCCCTGCAGCTCATCCCATTTTTCGAGCATCCGCCTCGTCTGGATAGTTAATGATATCTAATATATTGAATGGAGTTCAGTAGTGGATCTGGTCAAGATTTCGCGGTGTGTCGACTCGCCCGTGCTTGCGGAGATTGACGACTTGACACCACTTGAACGTATGGCGCTTCCGAATTATTGGTTGGATGCACTAAATGGTGACGTTGCAGCTCGAATTTCTGGGATATTGGACCAATGGGACGTATTTGGGCGACCGATATTGGGCGACACTTACAGAAACATTAAAGATAATCTATCTGATGTGCGGTTGCTCAGGTTTGAAAATAGGTTCTTTCTTCTATATAAAATTAAAATGGCAGACGGGACCGATCTCTACTATTTGGGTACGCCACCGGTAGTGGATGGTGATGAACTTTCAGGGTATTGGAATAAATTCCCCTCCAGTCTAAAGAATTTCTATTCAAATTTGCACAACGGTTGGTACTATATTGCCGGTAAGACTGTCGGGCCACTGCCTCTTGAAGATATGTTTCGAATTGACAGCTTTGAATGGTCTATTCTGGACGGGCTGTCCCCTGAAGAGTACCCAGATCCGGCTCGTTGCATCGCGACATTCAGATCGGGCGGCGGCGGTTATCTTTGCTTGTACTTTGGTGAGGAATCGACAAGGGGTGTTGTGTGGTCATTGACGGAACCCCCTGAACTGGTCGATTACTCCACTTACCTTGATATCTGGACCAACGTCGGACTCGGTGCCTAGAGCCTGCGCCTTGGATAGCCAGACTGGAGACAGTCTAAGCAATTTGTGTGCGGTCTTGCCCCACGTGGCACGTGCCTCGGATCCAGTCTCCAAAGAGCAGATGATCAATTTGTCTGACCAAAAGGGATCTCGAGGTCATGATCGGTTTCGGGGGTACCTCACGCATCGACTCGTTTTCCTGCACCATTGCCGACGAATCGCTGATTGCGCTGGCGTTAAGGGTCGTACGGGGGCAGGCCGATATCTGGGCCTCTCGTGTCACCGTGCTCTACCACCGGACCGAATCATCGCCTCAGCGCAACGTACCCGGCGACGCGATCGTGGGCAGTTCGGGCTCGGTGGAGCATCGGCGACTACCGGCACCTTCAGAATCGGTCGAAAGGTGAGGTGGAGGTGGGATGGGAAACATACTTCCATTCAGGAGTTACGTTCGATCGCAGCAAACTCCCCCAATCTGCGGTGGTGGAGGAACTGCCCATTGGCACGTTGGTTCGGTTGGGGGACAAGCCAATGGAGGTCGCTGCCGCCGACATCGTGGCGGTGCGGGCGGCGTTGGGTTATCCGGTGTAGGCCACGCAACGGGTCCGGAGTTCACCATTGCATCAGACGTCGAGAAATGTGTTAACCGGATGGCCTGCTTCGCCTTTCGATAGTATTGCCAGATGGCACCCCGAACCGACTTGCTCGCGTGGCTCCTCAATTCGGATCCAGCGATTCGGTGGCAGGTGGAGCGCGACCTGCTGAACGAAGCGCTCACTGTGTGGGCGGCGACGCGGGCGTCGATCGCTACCAAAGGGTTTGGTGCACGCCTGCTTTCATTGCAGGACCGAGACGGCCAATGGGCGGGTGGGGCGTTCTTCCCGGCTGAATTCGACTTTGCGGGACCCGAAGCAGCAGAACAAAGTTCGCAACCCTGGACGGCAACTACTTGGACGCTCAACTCCTTGCGTGAGTGGGGCCTCGACGCCAGTGTTCTGCGGGAGCGTCGTACTGCAGAACTGCTCGCGGAGAACTGTCGCTGGGAGTACGAGGGCCGGCCGTACTGGGACGGTGAGGTCGATTGCTGCATCAACGCCTGGACGGTGGCAAACGGTGTTTGGCTCGGCATGCCCGTTGATGAACTGGCTGATTGGTTTGTGCGGCATCAACTTCCGGATGGTGGGTGGAACTGTGAGTGGATCGAAGGTTCGACCCGATCGTCGTTCCATTCGACCCTCAATTCACTCAAAGGGCTTCTCGCGTACGAGATCGCGACCGGGGGAACAATTGAGACGCGCGCGGCTCGGCGATCCGGTGAGGAATTCTTACTGCGGCGCGGTCTGTTCCGGCGACTCTCGACCGGCGAACCGCTGGGGCCCTGGGTCGGACGGTTCGCGTATCCATTCCGGTGGCGTTACAACGTGCTCAATGCGGCCGACTACTTCCGTGAAGCGTCGTTGTCGTATGGAAATGAGCCTGATCCGCGAATGGCGGACGCGATCGAGATGATCCGGGCCGCTCGAGCCTCGGATGGGACGTGGCTCCAGGCCGGTCGCCAACCGGGGCGGGTGTGGTTCGAGGTCGACACAAAGGCGGGGGAGCCGTCGAAGTGGCTGACTTTGTCCGGCATCCGAGTGCTCGCCTGGTGGGATCAATCCTCCCCTCTAGGTTCTGCATAACAAAATAGTTACAGCGAAAATTATTTCACCTTTAAAGGTTATCGAAAGGTGATCTTCGACTTTCCGGTCGAAATATCCAGTACGGATGAAGAACATATTAACGACAGGATTGCCCTCAGTGCGGTGAAGGTTAATCATCTGAACAGGTGAGAAGATGTTCGGTGAAATTACCTACCCGATTGGATAGGCGGGTCACCGACGTTGGTAATCAAATAAGGCGCTCGCAGCTGTCTTGGTTAGGGAGCTAAGTCCCGAGCTGGAAACGGCATTTCTGCTCCGAAAGTGGCGCTCACCTGCGGCTACGTTCCCCATTTTGCAAGATTTAAACCACTTTCGGCGAGAATTAGTCCCGCAATTGTAGGTTGTGGAGCGTCCGCAATGTTTAGGCAAAGTCCCATCTTTTCCCAGAACAATGCTCTACTAAACGTGAAAACCGGATGTTCCCCCGATTTTGCTGAGAAGGTGCAACTATGGGACGTAGCGTAACTGTCGCAGCGAACCGGAACATCGCGAATTGCTGCTCTAACCAATGACTTTGTTCAGGTCCGAATAATGCTCGGAGGTCGTCGATGTCGATGGAAATGGTGTTAGCCGAAGCAGTGATAGACAGTGGGGACACGGCGTGGGTGCTGATCTCCGCGGGTCTGGTTCTCTTCATGGTTCCCGGACTCGCCTTCTTCTACGCCGGTCTGGTGCGTGGTAGCAGTGCGCTCGTCATGTTGCAGCAGAACCTCGTCCCACTCGGACTCGTCTCGATTACCTGGGTCGTGTTCGGATACAGCTTCGCGTTCAGTGGAGACTGGGGTTCCGGCTTCCTCGGTGACCTCAAATTGTTCGGCTTGCAGGACATACACACTGCCGCCGCCCCGGGCTTCCACCTGATCGAAGGTGCAGTCGCGGTACCGACTCTGGCGTTCGTGGTCTATCAGATGATGTTCGCGATCATCACGCCTGCGCTGATCACCGGTGCGACCGCAAACCGGCTCAAGCCCTTGGGCTGGGTCGTTCTGCTCGTGCTGTGGTCGATCATCGTCTACCCCCCGATTGCGCACTGGCTCTTCAATCCCGAAGGCTGGTTGGCGCTCCGCGGAGCTCAGGACTGGGCCGGCGGAATTGTCGTCCACGCATCCGCCGGCGCCGCCGCCCTGGCAATCTTGCTGGTGGTAGGTAAACGTCCGGGATGGCCCAACGCCGAGGCAGTCCCGCACTCGGTGCCTCTGGCGTTGATCGGCGCAGGCATCCTGTGGTTCGGCTGGTTCGGATTCAACGCGGGCGACGGATTGGCTGCCGATGGTGTTGCGGCACAGGCCTTGATGAACACTCACATCGCCGCAGCGGGCGGTATGGTCGTCTGGCTCGTCATCGAAAGGTACACCGAGGGCAAGGCCACGGCGATCGGCGGAATCACCGGCGCGGTAGCCGGTCTCGCGACCGTCACCCCTTGCGCCGGCTTCGTCAGCACCTTCTCTGCGTTGGCGATCGGCGCGCTTGCCGGACTGGTCTGCCACTTCGCGCTCGCGCTCAAGTCGATCTTCAAGTTCGACGACGCGCTCGACGTCATCGCGGTCCACTTCATCGGCGGCATCCTCGGTTCACTCCTTCTCGGTTTGTTCGGCGAAAAAGCCATCAATTCGATCGGCCGCGACGGACTCTTCTTCGGCGGCGGGGCAGGACTACTCGGCGAGCAGGCGCTGGCGTTGATCGTCGTCATCGCTTTCTCGTTCGTGGTGACCTGGCTGATCGCCACGGGCATCGAGAAGACCATCGGTCTCAAGCTGGCCCCAAAAGACCAGGTGGACATCGACCGTCGTCAGCAAGGCATGGACGCATACCGCTACAACGCCGCATTCGTCGACGCAGGTGGTGCGCCGCAGACCAGCGGGTTCGACTCGGGGGTCCTGGTCGAGGGGGCAAAACTTGTTCCGAACCTCGGCGCCCCGAAGCACGAACTCATCACCGCGGTATTGCAGACCATCGAGTCCGAGAAGCTACGGGAGGCGCTGCTGGCCGCCGGAGCGGAGTCGATAGTCGTATCGGAAGCGCATGTCTCCGCGAGTGACTCGGCCTCGCTCAAGTTCCGCGGACAACGCAACGACGTCGTGTTCACCGAGCGGTTGCGTGTCGAGGTGCTGGTCGCCTCGGAACATGCACAGGCGGTTCTGGACGCGATCAACGAGTACTCGGGCGGCAGGAGGAGCGGTTTCGTCCAGCAAGCGGCCGAACCTCTCACCGAAGCGACGGAACAGGGGAGCTGACATGTATTCGACGACAGGGAGTTACCGCATGATCGACAAGGAGCGTTCAGAATGCATCTGACACCGCGAGAACTCGACAAGCTGACAATCCTCATGTTGGCGGATGTCGCACTGAGGCGAAAGGCAAAGGGGCTCAAACTCAATCACCCGGAGTCCGTCGCAGTTATCACTGCAGCCGCCCTGGAGGGAGCTCGGGAGGGCAAGACTCTCGAGGAGGTCATGGCCGACGCATCGCACGCCTTGACGGTCGACGACGTGATGGACGGTGTCGCGGAGATGATTCCACGTGTGCAGGTCGAGGCGGTGTTCCTCGACGGTAGCCGGCTCGTCACCGTGCACTCTCCGATCCAGTAGCCCGACCGAGATGTCAGGAGCACTCCAAGATGGCAAGCAAATCGACGAAGAAGGATTCCGGCGGCGAGAAGAAAGTGCCGGTCGGCGGATACGTGTTGCGGGACGAGCCGATCGAACTCAACGAGGGCCGTCCACGTTTGAAGTTGCGAGTCCGAAACACCGGTGACCGTCCCATCCAGGTGGGTTCGCACTACCACTTCATGGAAGTCAATCGCGCGTTGTCCTTCGATCGTGAACAGTCCTTCGGCTGGCGCCTCGACATTCCCGCGGGCACGGCGGTCAGGTTCGAGCCGGGCGACGAGAAGGAAGTGACGTTGGTGCCGTTCGGCGGCAAGCAACGAGTGCAAGGCTTCAACGGACTTGTCGACGGTTGGGCGCCGACCCACGCCGCCTACCGGCCTCGGCTTCCCGGAGCCGTCCAGCGTGCCGAAGAACTCGGCTTTCTGTCCGAACCTCAAACCGACTGATTCTCGTTCACGGCGGACGAAGGAGAGCAACACCCATGACAAGCATTTCGAGACAAGAGTATTCGGGTCTGTTCGGGGTCACCACGGGTGACCAGATCAGACTGGGCAATACCGACCTGTACATCGAGGTCGAGGAAGATCTTCGAACGATCGGTGACGAGTCGATCTACGGCGGCGGCAAGACGCTGCGCGACGGCATGGGCCAGGATCCGGAGTCATGCAGCATCGACGGTGCCCTCGACCTCGTGATCACCAACGTGGTCATCGTCGATGCAACCATCGGCGTCGTCAAGGCAGACGTGGGAATCAAGGACGGCAAGATCGTCGGCTGGGGTAAGGCGGGAAACTCCAGCACGATGGAAGGCGTCACCCCGGGGCTGACCACCGGTCCGGCGACCGACGCGATTTCCGGTGAGCAGATGATCCTCACTGCAGCCGGCATCGATCCGCACGTGCACCTCGTGTCACCACAGCAGGCGTACCACGCGCTCAGTGGGGGAGTGACGACGCTGATCGGTGGCGGCATCGGCCCGACCGACGGAACCAACGGCACCACCATCACTTCCGGTATCTGGAACATGGAGATGATGCTCAAGGCCAACGAGGGTTTGCCGGTCAACGTCTGCATGTTGGGCAAGGGGAACTCGTCCGGGCATCAGTCGCTGGTCGAACAGATCAAGGCCGGTGCGGCCGGTCTGAAGGTCCACGAGGACTGGGGCGCGACACCGGCCACAATTCGTGAGTCTCTGCGGGTGGCAGACGAAATGGACGTTCAGGTCGCCATTCACACGGATACCCTCAACGAGGCCGGATACGTCGAGGACACCATCGCGGCCTTCGAAGGCCGTACGATTCACACCTATCACAGCGAGGGTGCGGGCGGCGGTCACGCACCCGACATCCTGCGAGTGACGGGCGAGGACAACGTACTTCCGGCGTCGACCAATCCGACGTTGCCGTACGGCATCAACACTCAGGCCGAGCTCTTCGACATGATCATGGTCTGTCACAACCTCAATCCCAAAGTGCCCTCGGATGTTTCGTTTGCCGAGTCCCGCGTTCGCGCCGAGACGATCGGTGCCGAGAACGTACTGCAGGACATGGGCGTCATCTCGATGGTCTCGAGTGACTCACAGGCGATGGGCCGGGTTGGAGAAAACTGGCTACGCGCGATCCAAACAGCGGACTGCATGAAGCGGTCCCGCGGAAAGCTGCCCGAGGATTCACCGACGCACGACAACTTCCGCGTGTTGCGCTACGTCGCGAAGGTCACGATCAATCCCGCGTTGACGTTCGGTCTTTCGCATGTGGTCGGGTCGATCGGTGTCGGGAAGATGGCGGATCTTGTTCTCTGGGAGCCCGCATTTTTCGGTGCGAAGCCGAAGACGATCATCAAGAACGGTCTGATCAGTTGGCATGCCATGGGAGATCCGAATGCGTCACTCCCGACACCACAACCGGTGATCTACCGGCCGATGTTCGGTGGATTCGGCAAGGCGTTGCCGCAGAGTTCGGTCTCGTTCGTCTCGCGAGCGGCACTCGACGACGGCATCAAGGACCGGCTCGGTCTCGAACGTCAGGTTGTTGCTGTCGAGGGGACCAGAACAGTCACCAAGCGTGATCTGGTTCGCAACTCGGCCACTCCGGAAATCAAGGTGGACCCGGAGACCTTCGCGGTGACTGCGGACGGCGTCCACGCATACGTCGAACCTGCCGAATCCATTCGCTTGAACCAACTTTACTTCTTCAGTTAGGGGTCTCCAGTGTCGGGAACAATCACACACACGCACGGCGCCGATGCGACGCCACACGCGCACGGCGAGATGACCGCGCCGAGCGGAAAGCCGACGCGAGTCGACGCGCTGCTCGGGAAGGAGACCGACGAGGAGTGGGCCGGTCGACTCGACAATGCGGTAGTCGACGTCTTGTCGCTCGATCAGTGGGAAGCGCAGAAGAGTCGGTTACGACGCACCACGATCGGTGGCCGTGAATTGGCCGTCTCGCTCGATCGGGGTATTCAGTTGCAGGACGGCGACATTCTGCTGTGGGACGAGCAGGCGAACACCGTCGTCGTGGCGAGGATCAACCTCAAGGACGTGTTGGAGATCGACCTGAGCGCACTGGTCGAGGTGACGCCCGAGAAGATGATTCAGACGTGCTTGGAGTTGGGACATGCCGTGGGTAACCAGCACTGGCCTGCGGTGGTGAAGGGAATGAAGGTCTACGTTCCGTTGACGGTCGACAAGGCGGTCATGGGCTCGGTGATGCGGACACATGCTTTCGAGGGCATCGAGTACACCTTCATCCCGGGCGCCGAGGTAATTCCCTACATCGCTCCACACGAGGCACGCCGTTTGTTCGGTGCGGCCGCGCGTGAGGGCGAGGGGCATACCCATGACCCTCTCGTCTGAGGGATCCGGGCTCAGCATCAACCGCGCGATGCGGATGATGCAGTTTTCCGATTCCATGTTCCCGGTCGGTTCCTTCTCGTTCTCCAACGGTTTGGAATCGGCCGTGGCGCAGGGAATTGTCACGGGTGGTCCGTCGCTGCGGGAGTTTGTGCTCTCGGCCGCCCATCAGGGCGCGACGTGCGACGGTATCGCCGTACTCGCGGCGCACCGGGGTGCGGCAGCCGGTGATTTCTCGGCGATCCTCGCCGCTGATCATGCAGTGATCGAACGCAAACTCAACGAAGAAGCACGCACGATGAGTACCCGCATGGGTAAGAAGTTGGCCGAACTCGGCGGGCGCTTGGCCGGTGAGACCCTGTTCAACAAGTGGTTGGCCGCGATCGCATCGGGGGAGACGCCGGGTACCTACCCCGTCGGCCTCGGAATTGCTTTCGCGGAGATGGGTTCTCCGGAAGAGGACGCTTTCACGGTCAATCAGTACGGTGTCGCGATGACGTTGCTCGGCGCTGCCCTTCGTATCGTCCGAGTCGATCACCTCACGACGCAAGAGATTCTGTTCGAGGTCAATCAGAGCGCCGGCCGTGAGTACGCCGCAGTGCGTGACTACGGACTCGACGACATGTCCAATTTCGCCCCGATGATCGACATTCTGGCTGCGGTTCACGTCAAGGCGCACGTCCGAATGTTCATGAACTAGAAGGAGAACGATGAAGAAGACAACGCGCATCGGAATCGGCGGACCCGTGGGTTCGGGTAAGACCGCACTCATCGAGGCGATCACGCCGGAGTTCATCAAGCGGGGCACCAGCGTTCTGATCATCACCAATGACGTGGTCACCACCGAAGATGCCAAGCATGTGCGCAAGGCTCTCAAAGGTGTTCTCGTGGAGGAACGCATCGTCGGCGTCGAGACGGGGGCCTGTCCGCACACCGCCGTTCGCGAAGACCCGAGTATGAACCTCGCGGCCGTCGAGGACATGGAGAAGACGTTCCCAGACACCGACGTGGTGTTCATCGAAAGTGGTGGCGACAACCTCACACTGACGTTCAGCCCGGCTCTCGTCGACTTCTTCATCTACGTCATCGACGTAGCCGCAGGCGACAAGATTCCGCGCAAGAACGGTCCGGGAATCTCGCAGTCCGACATCCTGGTCATCAACAAGACCGACCTCGCACCGTACGTCAACGCTGATCTCGGAGTCATGGATCGCGACTCCAAGGGAATGCGCGGCGACAAGCCGTTCGTCTTCACCAATTGCATGACCGGGGAAGGCATCAAGGAAGTGGTGGACCTCATCGTGCACGGAGTCCTCTTCGACGAAGAGGAAGTGGGAGCGAGCGCACCGTGAGCGCAACGTCCGTCCCGGGAGCATCGCGGTCGCTCCCGGGGCCGATCCCGACCATCCCGGAACTCGACCAGTACCAGGACCAGCCGAAGCAGGCCCCGGCCGGCAAGGTCGGGAAGACCGGCGTTCTCGAGATGCGATTTGTCGACCGTGGCGACAAGACGATTCTGCGGGACATGTACCGCAAGACACCGCTGCTCGTTCAGCAGGCGCTGTACTGGGACGAAGCGTTGCCGACCATGCCGTGCGTCTACATGATCTCGACGTCCGGCAGTGTGTTGCAAGGCGATCGACTGTTCCTGACCATCGAGATGGAACCGGGTTCCCTCGCGCACGTGACCACTCAGTCGGCCACCAAGGTTCACCGGATGGATGCCAATCACGCGTCGCAACTCCAGAAAGTGGTGCTCGCGGAGAATTCGTATCTCGAACTGATGCCCGGGGTGACGATCCCACACCGCAACGCGAGGTACTACGCGCGCACCGACATCACGGTGGATCCGACTGCAACGCTGTTGTTCTCGGAGATCGTGATGTCGGGTCGCAAGTACCACGACGGCGGAGAGATGTTCGTCTACGACCTGTACTCCACAATGATCAAGGCGGAGCGTCCGGACGGGAAGAACCTCTTCACCGAGAAATTGGTGATCGAACCGGCACGCTTCCCCGTGCGATACGGCGGAATCATGGGCGACCACGACGTGTTCGGCAATGTCATCCTGCTGACACCGAAGGAGCACGCCGACGCGATTCTCGAAGAGGTAGTTCCGGGCCGTGACGGCAAGGTCGTTTCCGGAGCGAGTCGGCTACCGAACGACGCCGGTCTCATCTTCAAAGTCCTCGGTCCGGAGAGCGAACCCGTCAAGGCGAAGGTTCGTGATTTCTGGGCTCTGGTGCGAAAGGCAGTTCTGGACACCACCATTCCGCCCGTCCCGCTGTGGGGATGACGCGGATCGTCGGAGAAGGATCGAGGGACGTGCGATGACCACCATCACCAAACCCTGGGACGACGTCGCGGACAAGAACGTCGTGCTCAGATTCATCGACACCAATCTCAAAGGCTCCGGGCAGGTGATGTTCCAGGGCAATGCGCTGACGGGCCTGCTGTTTCTGGTCGGTATCTTCTGGGGAGCGATAGCCGCGGACACGATCACCGTCGCAATTGGTGCCGTGGTGGGTCTGGTGGTATCCACCGTCACCGGCATGATGCTGCACTCCGACGACGATTCGATGCGTATCGGCCTGTACGGATACAACGGAGTTCTTGTGGGAGCTGCCTTTCCGACGTTCCTTGCCGGCGGTGTGATGCTGTGGATCTACCTCGTGGTGGGAGCTGCCGCGTCGACGATCGCGTTCCTGGCCGTTGCCAATGTCTTCAAGACGTGGGGCGTACCGGCGCTGACCTTTCCGTTCAACCTCGTCAACTGGTTCTTCCTCCTCGCGGCGTTCCAGTTCCTGCGGATCGAAACGTCAGACCTCAGCGCGGGCCAGTTTCCCCAGCACATCGGGGACGCGTCAGTTCATGCCGAAATTACTTTCAGCTTCCTGTGGGACACGCTGTTCCGCAACGTCTCCCAGATCTTTCTGATCAACAACACCGTCACCGGCATTATCTTCGTGATCGCGCTGCTGGTCGCGTCGCGTTGGGCGGCGTTGTTCGCGCTCATCGGTTCCGCGATAGCGATGGGTTCGGTACTGGCGCTGGGCGCAAACACCGTCGACATCGGCAATGGTCTCTACGGGCTCAGTTCGGTGCTGACGGCAATTGCTCTCGGATCGGTGTTCTACAACCCGTCGTGGCGTGTGTTCGTCTACACCGTCTTCGGAGTACTGGTGACTGTTGTCATCCACGGCACGCTGGTGTCTGCCTTTGCTCCGATCAGCCTGCCGGCCGGAACGGGCCCGTTCGTCTTCGCGACGTGGCTGTTCCTGCTGCCGAAGAAGAAGTTCGTTCCCATCCAGCACGACACCATCGAGGGCGGAGCGGCCGAGGGCAAGGATTCGATCGCAAAGGCGAACGGATAGGGCTCGAACGCGCAGAAGTTCCTAGATCGTTCCGCTATGGCACCCTCGCGAACCGGTATCGCTCGAGTATTGTCTGGCCTTCGGTAGTCGGGCATGGTCGAAGCATGACCGTGCAGGTAGTTGTGATGGGTGTGGCCGGTGCGGGAAAGAGCACCGTGGCAGTGGGTCTCGCCACGTCTCTCGGAGCAGACTTCGTCGACGGTGACGATCTGCATCCCGAGTCCAATGTCGCCAAGATGCGTTCGGGGACACCGTTGACCGACGAAGATCGCGTGCCGTGGCTCGACGCGATCGCGGCCTGGTTGTCCGGGCGTGCCGATGCGGGACGAACAGGCGTCGTTGCCTGTTCGGCTCTGCGGAAGGACTATCGGGACCGGTTGCGCCCGGACGGTCTCGACGTGCAGTTCGTCCACCTGGCCGGTGATTTCGAGACTATCTCCGCACGTATGCGTTTCCGCGCCGGGCACTTCATGCCGGAGAGTCTGCTCATCTCCCAGTTCGAGGCTCTCGAACCGCTTACAGACGACGAGCGCGGCATCACGCTGAATGTCGTCTCCGAACCGAGCACACTGGTGGGCGAGGCAGTCGACTACATCCATACATCTCAGAGGAGCGTCACAGCGTGAGTAGCACCGCAAGCCCCGGCCCGTTCGACATTTCCGGGAAGGTCGCGCTGGTGACGGGTTCGAGCCGAGGCATCGGCTCGGCCCTCGCGACTGGTCTCGCCGAGGCGGGTGCGGTGGTGGTGCTCAACAGCCGAAATTCCGACGTGCTCGAAGCCGAGCGTCGACGCATCGCCGACGCGACCGGCGCAACGGTGCACGCATACGCGTTCGACGTCACCGATTCGGCCGCCGTCCGGGATGCGGCGACACGCATCGAGGCGGAGGTCGGCCCGGTCGAGATCGTTGTCAACAACACCGGCGTGCAGCACCGCGCCCCGCTTCTCGAGTTCGGCGACGACGACTTCCGGCGTGTCATGGACACCAACCTGACCAGTGCGTTCTACGTCGGACGTGAATTCGCCCGCGGCATGGTCGAGCGCGGACACGGGAAGATCGTCAACATCTGCTCGGTGCAGAGCGAGCTCGGCCGAGCGGGAATCGCACCGTACGCGGCCAGCAAGGGCGGGCTCAAGATGCTCACCCGCGGAATGTGCGCCGACTGGGCACCCTTCGGTTTGCAGATCAACGCGATCGCACCGGGATACTTCGACACCGAACTGACCTCTGCGCTGGTCAACGATCCGGAGTTCACCGCGTGGCTTGCCAAGCGGACACCCGCCGGACGTTGGGGCCGTACCGAGGAGCTGATCGGGTCGCTACTGTTCTTGGCCTCCCCGGCTTCGGATTTCGTCAACGGTCAGATCCTCTACGTCGACGGCGGAATGACGGCCGTCGTCTGATTGTCCGCTGTTAGATCGTCCGCTACTCGAACAGAAAGCACCCACATGACAGACGCCAGCGCCCCTCGCATCCACCTCGGTCCCGTCGAGGATCCTCACGTCGCCGACGGAATACGCCGAGCCGGTGGAGTTCTCGTTCCACTGGCAGACGCCGAGGGCGTCGTGTGGGTACACGGGCCGGAGACGTTCCCGTCGTCGCTACCCGATTCGGTTCGCTGGGTGCAGTTGCCGTTCGCCGGCATCGAGCCCTGGTTCGACGCCAAGGTGATCGACGACAGGCGGGTCTGGACGTCTGCTGCCGGAGCGTACGCGGGCAATGTTGCCGAACATACGATGATGCTTCTCCTCGCCGGAGTTCGTTCTCTCCCCGAACAATTGGCGGCGCAGTCGTGGCGCAAGGAAGAGTTCGACCCGCGGGTGGGCACTTTGCAGGGCTCGACAGTGGCGATCATCGGTTGCGGCGGAATCGGCCGTGCGTTGATCCCGTACCTCGCCGCGTCCAAAGTCAAGGTCATCGCGATCACCCGCTCCGGGACCCCTGTCGAGGGTGCTTCCGAAACGCTCTCGGCCGACCGCACCGGCGAAATCTGGTCCAAGGCAGATCACTTCGTGATCGCAGCACCGTCGACATCCGCGACGCGGCATCTGGTCGGCAAGGCCGAACTGGACCAGATGTCGGAGTCGAGCTGGATCGTGAACATCGCGCGTGGCACCCTCGTCGACACGGACGCATTGGTCGACGCACTGGAAGCCGGTTCGATCGGCGGGGCGGCACTGGACGTCACCGATCCCGAGCCGTTGCCGGACGGGCATCGGTTGTGGAAGCTGCCCAACGCGATCATCACTCCACACGTCGCCAACCCGGCTACGACGCTCACCCGCGTCCTGGCAGATCACGTTGCAGCCAACGTCGCCCGATTCGCCGCAGGTGAGGACCTCGCCGCCGTGATCGATCCGTCGGCGGGCTACTGACCGCTCGCGTTGGTTCCCTTCACGTAATCGGCAACGACGGTGCGCAGAACATCGCGCACCGCCTCGGCCGGTTTGGAGAGGGGCTGATTGGCCGGGGTGCCAAGGGAGACATGCACTTCGATGCCCGGCTCGATGCGTCGTAGCTCGAGCGCTTCGACGTCCATGACCCTGCGGGCCACCGACCACGGCAGAACCGTCGCGCCCAATCCGGTGCGTACGGCCTCGGACAGCGTCATCACCGATTCCACTTCGGCCACGACGTTCGGTTGCTGCTCTGCACGGTCGAAAGCCTGCTCCACCACCTTGCGGATGGTGTGCATCCGACCCGGAAGCAATAGTGGCAGTTCGGCGATCTCGGGCAGGGAGATGTCGGATCCCGATTCGCCTGCCAGTCCGGTACCGAACGGCGCAACCACCACCAGCTCCTCGGTGAGCAAGCGTTCGAACGTCACACCCTTGATCGGGCCGGCGTCGTACAACAACGCCAGATCCATGCGACCGGTCATCATCGCTTCGCTGAGCACGCCACCGAAGTTCTCGTTGATGTGCAACAAGATATTCGGGTGCTGCTCGCGCACACGGGCCAAGAGCGGCAAGGCGATTGCCGTCGCGGTGCTGTACGGGGCGAGGCCGACCGAGACGCCACCCGCCAGCGCCCGTCCGACCACGGACACCTCGGCCTGGGCACTCTCCACCTGACGCAGAATCACCTGAGCATGCCGATAGAGTGCGTGCCCCGCATCGGTCGGCTCGACACCCTGTTTGCTGCGGATCAGAAGTTGCTGACCGAACTGCGTTTCCAGCGACGTCATCTGTTGGCTCAGGGCGGGTTGTGCGATGTGCAGGATGTCGGCGGCTCGGGTGATGCTGCCGGCATCGACAATTCGTACGAACGAGTAGAGCCTTCTCGTGTCCATGCTGTGCAAACTACCAGCTCAACGGACATATCGAATTCCGATCACCCCAACGCGAAACGGTATTAACAACCCTTTGGCGTTCCTGAGTAGCGTCCCAGAAACACCGAAGTCGACACACAGAACTTCGACAGTCGGACCAACCACGGGCAACGGCGCCCGTACGAACAAGTAAACGAACCGGAAGGACCGAAATGGCAACCAGCATCGATCTTGTCGCCGATCTCGGCGAAGGTTTCGGCACGTGGACCATGGGCGCCGACGATGCTCTGCTCGACACGCTGACTTCGGCCAACATCGCTTGCGGATTCCATGCAGGCGATCCACGAACCATGGATGCGACCGTGCGGGGGTGCGTATCGCGCGGTATCGGCATCGGCGCGCATCCGAGTTTTCCGGACCTCGCCGGATTCGGACGTCGCGCGATGGATCTCAGTGAGAACGAGGTCCGAACCGACGTGCTGTTCCAACTCGGCGCCCTTCACGCCTTTGCGGTCGCGAGCGGAACGTCGTTGTCGCACATCGCTCCCCACGGCAAGCTCGGGAATCTTGTTGCCGTACGCCAGGATTACGCGCGCGCCGTCGTCGATGCGGTCGCGGCCTTCGATCCGTCGTTGATCGTGCTCGCCCAGGACGGGGCGTTGGCCGACGAGGCGACTGCCCGCGGATTGAGCGTCGGCATCGTCGGAATCGCGGATCGCGCATACAACTCCGACGGAACTCTCGTGCCCCGCAGCGAGCCGGGAGCGGTGATTCACGACGTCGACGTTCTGGTCGAGCGGACCGTTCGGATGGTGGTCGAGGAAGTCGTCGAAGCTGTGGACGGCACGTTGATCCCGGTTGTCGCCGATACGGTCCTCGTGCACGGTGACAACCCCGGTGCCGTCGCGAACGCGAAGGCGATTCGCGCCGCGCTCGAGGCCGCCGGTGTCACCATTGCGCCGCTGACCCGGGTCGTGGCGTCACGGCGGGCCCGTGATGTCGGGTGTCCCGCGTGAAGACCTACGTCGCCGACTGCGGTGACGCCGCCGTTCGCGTCAGTGTCAGCGGCGGGACCGCCGAGCAGAACTGGAACACCGTTCGATCGATCGCTGCACGTTTCGATCTCGGTGCCGACGGCATCGTCAGCGTCATCCCGACATACGACGCCCTGCTGGTCGAGTTCGACAACCTCCTCACCGACCACGACGCCGTCCGCGGCCTGGTTCGCGAAGCAACGACTATCCCCCGACCACTGGAAGGTGAACCTAGGACGTTCGAGATCCCCGTCGTCTACGGGGGCGAACACGGCCCGGACCTGGGTGATACAGCGCGGTTTCTCGGCGTCACCGAAGCCGAAGTGGTGCGCCTTCACTCCGCAGCCCCGTTGGTCATGCGTTGCTACGGCTCACCCGGCGGCGCCCCGATGCTCGACGGCCCGGCGTTCGGCCTTCCCATCCCGCGCCGATCGAGCCCGCGACCGCACGTCGCGGCCGGTTCCGTTGCGGTGGCCGGACGTCAGGCAGTCGTTTCGGCCAGGCCTGCGCCCGGCGGTTGGGCAGTGATCGGCCGGACCCCGCTCATCCTGGTCGATCCGGCGTCGGAGCAGATTTCTGCCTACCGCCCGGGCGATCTGTTCGTCTTCCGTGCGATCGACGCCGATCGCTGGGACGACTTCGACGGACGCTCGCTCCTGCCCGTAGGGGGTGATCCCCATGGCTGAGACCGTCACCGTCCTGACTCCCGGAATCAGCTCCGTCCAGGATTTGGGGCGTGGATCGGCGTCACAGTTCGGTCAGGCGACGGGCGGCGCAGCCGACCAGATCAGCGCGGAGATCGCCAACGCGTTGGTGGGTAGTAGGCGCGAGGCCCCGCTACTGGAGTTGACGGCCCTCGACTTTTCAGCGTCGGCGTCCACGGATCTGCTGATCGCCGTCACGGGTGCACCCGCAACGGTGACGGTGGACGGACATCGGCAACCGCAGTGGGAACCGATCGTCTGGCGAGCCGGTCAGCGGCTTGCCGTCACCGGAATCCACGACGGATTGCGCGTCTACGTCGCCGTCCACGGAGAGCTGACGGCCGACTACCTCCTGGGCAGCTGCGCTCCCGACCAGGTCCTCGGATTCGGCCGTCACTTGACCGCGGGGGAGACGCTGGTCGTCGACACCGACTGCCCGCCGATCGACCACCCGGTCTTCCGGCTACCGCTGTTCCGGTTGTTGCCCGACCGACCGTCCTTCGGCAACGTGTGGACGCTCGACGTGACCGACGGCCCCGACATCGACGACTTCGGGGAGAGTGCAGCCGCGCTGTTCGGCACCGAATTCGTGGTGGGCGATCAGAGCAATCACATCGGGCTTCGGCTGGCATCTACCGATGAGCAGCCGCTCCCACAGCGCACCGGCACCGGCGAGGTCCTCTCGCGCGGCGTCCCCATCGGTGCCGTCGAAGTACCCGCTGGCAACGAACTTCTGGTCCTGCATCGAGGTAGAGGCGTCACCGCCGGTTATCCGGTGCTGGCAGTCGTCACCACCGTTTCACTCTCACAGCTGGGACAGGCCCGACCCGGGCACCGCGTCCGATTCCGGAACTGCAGCGTCGCAACGGCGGTTGCAGAGCACCGCGAACAGCAGCACCGCATCGCCTTGCTGAGGCGGCGTGTGGAGAACGTATTCACCACCCTCCGGATACCTCTCCACACCTCGGAAGCCCGAGTACCGAGCCACGTCGGCACCACACGCCCCGCGAGCGCTCCGCGCCGCGCGTCTATTTTGGAGACAGCATGACCAACACCATCGAAGCGGTAGACGGCCAGGTAGCCGACCCGCGCAAGGTCCGGAAAGTCGTCGCAGCGGGCTGCGTCGGCATCTTCGTCGAGCTCTACGACAACGGTGTCTTCGCGTTCATGGCGACGGCACTGGCCATCGTGTTCTTCGACGTATCGAAGTCGAGCGACGCGCTGATGCTGGTGTTCGCCGGCTACGCGGTCTCGTTCTTCGTTCGACCCCTCGGCGCGGTGGTCTGCGGCATCCTCGGCGACCGGATCGGTCGACAGAAGATGTTGGTGTTCGTCATCATGCTGATCAGCGTGGCGACCGCCGGTATCGGCTTGCTGCCCACCTACGCGGCCATCGGTATCGCGGCACCGGCACTGCTGATCTTTCTGCGGATCGTGCAGGGATTCTCCGTCGGTGGTGAAGCTGCCGGTGCCATGACGTTCCTCGCCGAACACGCCCCGGAAGGCAAGCGCGGCTTGATCACGAGCTACGCGCAGATCGCGTCGTTCCTCGCACTGCTGACCGGAACGATGATCGCGTTTGCCATGTCGCCGTGGCTCAACGCCGACGCGATCAACGGCGGCGGACTCGCATCGTGGGCGTGGCGCATCCCGTTCCTCATGGCCATTCCGATGGGAATCATCGGCTGGTACATCCGCCGCGCGATCTCCGATACCCCGAACTTCGAGCGGCTCAAGGAATCCGGCGGTTTGTCGCGCAATCCGCTCAAGGAAGCATTCTCCACTCCCGAACACCGTCGCGCCATGATCCTCGCCCTGTTCATCCCCTTGATGAATGGTTCCGGCTACTACGTTCTGTTCTCGTACATGCCCACGTTCCTCAAAGGCGATCAGATCGGATTCTCGACCGGGACAGCGCTTCTCGTCACCGCATCCAGCCTGGTCGCGATCTGCTTCGCGATTCCGTTCATGGGTGCTCTCTCCGACCGGATCGGTCGCAAGAAGGTCATCGCCGGTGCAGCTGCGGCAATGGCGATCGGAGCGATCCCCTGCTATGCCATGATCGTGACCGGCAACGTCGGCCTCGCCGTTCTCGGTGCCTGCCTCATGGCAGTGATCTTCGCCGGGCACACAGCCGTCATCCACATCCTGATCGTCGAACTGTTCCCCACGCGGGTTCGCTACTCCGCCTACGGTTTGGGTTACAACATCTCGTCCGCACTCTTCGGTGGTACCGCACCGTTGTTGATGACCTGGTTGATCCCCGAATTCGGTATCTACGTTCCCGCCTTCTACGCGGTCATCACTGCAATCGGCACGCTGATCGCGGTCAGCACCATCACCGATCGCGCCCACGTTCCGCTACGCGACACTCTGTGACTTCTCGCGTGAGTCACTCCTGATCCGGCCCGGTGGCCGCCTGCAGTCCGCGGCGGCCGCCGGGTCATACCAATTTCTTCCTGTAGGAGCACACAATGCCTTTCTCCGATTACCGCACAGCTCTCGTCACCGGCGCCAACACCGGAATGGGTGCCGCCGTCACCGAGATGTTCACCAAGCGCGGACTGACGGTCTACGGCGTCGCCCGCAATGCCGACAAGCTCGGTGAGGTTGCCGATCGCACCGGAATGATCCCTCTGCCCGTGGACATCACCGACACCGCCGCGCTCGCCGAAGCTGTCGGCGGACTGGAGATCGACATCCTCGTCAACAACGCGGGGGTGTCCGCAACCGGAAACATTCTCGACGCCGAAGAAGCATCGGTCGACGCGATGGTGGACGTGAATCTTCGTGCAGTGCTGCACCTGTGCCGCATTCTGCTGCCGGGAATGGTGGAGCGCGATCTAGGTCATGTCGTCAACATCAGCTCCATCGCCGGCCTGTACAACTTCTACGGCCACACTGCCTACCACGCGACCAAGGCTGCGGTGCACCAGATTTCGCGCCAGCTGCGAAACGACTGCATCGGCAAGCGGATTCGAGTGACCGAGATCTGCCCTGGCCGGGTCGAGACCGAGATCTTCGGTCGCAACCTCGGCGGCACGCCCGAAGCCATGAAGGAAGCGTGGGAGACCTTCTACGAAGGCTACGAATCCATCACTACCAAGGACATCGCGGATACCATCGAGTTCGCGATCGACGCCCCTGGCCACGTCAATCTTGGTCTCATCGAGGTGCTCCCCACCTTCCAGGTGCCCGGTGGCCTCGACTTCATCCGTCGCAACGACTGAGAGAGCGCATCATGAGTTTTGTACTACCGGAACCGACGCTCGGAGTGGTGGCCCATGCGGCAGGTGACCTGCGGGTCGAGCATGTTGCGTTGACTGCGCCGACCGCCGAGCAGGCAGTGATCGAGATCGCTTACGGCGGTGTGTGTGGATCAGATCTGCACTACTGGACGCACGGCGCGGCGGGGGAGTCGATTCTGAAGGCACCGATGCTGCTCGGTCACGAGGTGGTCGGCACGGTCGTGACGGCCGCGGCGGACGGAACGGGGCCGGCAGTTGGAACTTCCGTGGCCGTACACCCCGCAACGCCCGGTGGGACCGCGCCTCGGTTCCCGAGCGATCGGCCCAACCTCTCGCCCTGCTGCACATACCTGGGAAGTGCAGCGCAGTACCCACACACCGAGGGCGCCTTCGTGAAATACGCAGTGCTCCCGACACGCATGCTCCGGGAACTGCCCGAGGGGTTGGACCTGCGGACTGCGTCGGTAGCCGAACCGGCAAGCGTTGCCTGGCACGCTGTTTCGCGAGCGGGAGACGTACGCGGGAAGAAGGCGCTGGTCGTCGGCTGCGGACCCATCGGCGCACTGGTCGTGGCTGTGCTCAAACGAGCAGGCGCGCAGTCGATCACCGCGGTCGACGTGCACGACGTTCCGCTGCAGATCGCGTCGACGCTCGGTGCGGATCGGGTTCTCGAGGCCACCGACGCCGAGGCAGTCGCCGCATCCGATGCCGACGTGGTCGTCGAGTGCACCGGCAATCATCGCGGGCTCGAATCCGCTATTCGCGGGGCGACGCGCGGTGGACGGGTGGTCATGCTCGGGCTTCTTCCGTCCGGACCTCAACCGGTACACATTTCGCTGGCGATCACGCGAGAGTTGGAGTTGGTGGGCTCATTCCGCTTCAACGACGAAATCGACGAGGTGCTGCTCGCCCTCGCCGACGGTTCGCTTGCTGTCGATGCTGTTCTCACACACGAATATCCGGTCGAGGAAGCTCTGGAAGCCTTCGCAGTCGCCAAGGATGCTTCGGTGTCGGGGAAGGTGCTGTTGCGGTTCTGAGTCCTTCGACCCTGTGCGCCTTTATTAACCGCGGGCGGTTAATAAAGGCGCACAGCAGGTTATTCGACCACCAGGCCCTTGGCTTCCAGCAGGGCAGTCAGATTGCTCACCTCGAGTGGGGTCTCGCCCCGCTTGTAACGCTCGATGTACCCGGCTTCGGCTTCGTCACGGGCACGCGAAAGTTCGATTGCCTCGGCAACCTCCTCGCGGCGGACCACGACAACGCCGTCGCAGTCACCCTTGACGACGTCACCGGGATAAATGACCTGTTCTCCGAAGACCAGGGGATGGTTGATCGGGCCGAGAGATTCCTTGACGGTTCCCTCGATGTACACGTGCTTGGAGAAGACGGGGAATCCGAGTTCGCGGATCTCCCGGGTATCGCGCACTCCGCCGTCGGTGACCAGTGCGGTAATGCCGCGCGCAACACAGGCATTGGCGAGGACATCGCCGAACTGGCCGGCGGCTTGATCACCTGAAGAGACGATCAGGACGTCACCCGGCTGTGCGTAGCTGATCGCAACCTGCAGCATGAGGTTGTCACGGGGATGGCACTTGACTGTGAAGGCGGAGCCGCAGAACTTCATGTCGCGGTCGATCGGTTTGATCGCCGGATGCAGCGACCCCTTACGTCCCTGTGCCTCGTGAATCGTGGCCGCGGAGAACGTCCCCAGTTCGGCAATCAGGTCCTTGTCCGCGCGATCAATTTTCGTCTTGACGTGAATCATCTTGTACTCCAGAAAGTATGAAAGATCAGGAAAGGCGTTCGACTGCCGCGGCGATCTGTGCCGCGGCCTTTTCGAGGACGGCCTCGGAGGTGGCGAAGGAGATACGGAAGTACGGCGATGCGCCGTAAGCCGAACCCTGAATGGTGGCAACCGACGCCTCGTCGAGGAGATAGAGGACGAGATCCTGGTCGGACTCGATCACGGTGCCATCCGGGGTCTGCTTGCCGATCAAGCCGGCACAGTTGACGAACAGGTAGAACGCACCCTGCGGCACGACGGGCTCGAGCCCGGGGACAACACTGAGGAGGTGAGCCGAGAGGTCGCGTCGTCGTCGGTAACTTCGTACGGATTCGGTGAGGAAACTCTGGTCGCCGGTGAGGGCTTCCACGGCTGCGGCCTGGCTGATCGAGGACGGGCAGGAAGAACTCTGACCCTGCAGTTTGTTGACGGCGCCGATCAATCCGGAATTTCCGAGTCCGTATCCGAGTCGCCACCCGGTCATGGCATGAGACTTGGAGACTCCGTTGGTGACCAGTACCTGATCACGGAGGTGCGGAGCGACCTGCAGCAGACTCGGGATCGGAGCGTCGCCGAAGTTGATCTCGTCGTAGATCTCGTCGACCAACACACTGACATGGGGATTGGCCTCGATCACTTCGGCGAGGGCCTGCAGCTGCTCGCGGGTGTACACAGATCCGGTGGGGTTGCCCGGGGCATTGAGGATGACCCACTTGGTGTTCGAAGTGATTGCAGCGGATAGTGCTTCGGCTGTGAGAAGAAAGTTGTCGGACTCCTCGCACTGAACGATCACCGGAGTTCCGTCGTGAGCGAGGACCATATCCGGGTACGAAACCCAGTAAGGGGCGGGAACGATAACCTCGACGCCGGCTTCGACCGTCGCCATGAGAGCGAGGAAGATGACCTGTTTCGCGCCGCCGCCGACGGTGATCTGGTTGTCCGCGTACTGGATTCCGGTTCGCGAAGCCGCGCGTGCTGCGATTGCCTCGCGTAGAGCCGGGATGCCGTTGACTGCGGTGTACTTGGTCTGACCCGTGTTGATCGCAGTGATCGCCGCAGACTTGATGTTGTCGGGTGTGTCGAAATCGGGCTCCCCGACGGTCAGGTCGAGTATTTCACGGCCCTGGGCCTTCAGCTCGCGCACTCGTTGTGCGGCAGCCACACTCGGCGACTCCCTGATTCTGTCGACGCGCGCAGCCGGAACGAAAGTCGCCATGATGGTCTGCTCCTGGGTCCGGGGTGAGCGTGGATTCCCGTCGTCGACGAGCCACAGTTCTCACTCGGTGATCCGTTCGACCATAGGGTCCTACCAGAGCATCTGACCAAGACCGAACCGTTGTGGCCCGATAAGCAAACGTGATGGAGCGGCGACGGAATCAGACCGACAGAACGCGCAGATCCTCGAGACCGTCCACGACGGGAACGCGCCACGACGCAAGCTCTTCCGGTCCCTGCTCGTCCCACAATTCGAACAGTTCCGAATCGGTCGATGCGATGGTGCGCTCCACCATTTCGATCAGCCAGGTGAGCCGTTCACTGGTCAGAGCCGAGGTGAAGGAGTCGAGATCGAGGTCTTGGGTGGCAGGGTCACGCTTGCGGTCGGCACGCACGATCAGTACCAATTCGAGCAAGGCGACGGCGATTTGACCGCCGTCGACCTCGAGGTAGTCGTCTTCGAATGCCCACTTCACCGATTCGAAGGTGAAGTCACCGTGTCCGATGGACGCGATCAAATCCCCTGCACCGTCGTTCTCGAACGGTCCCGATCCCCACGCGCCCACTGTCTACTCTTTTCCGATTGCCGTCTCAGCGCGCTTCGAGCGCGATCTTCGCTCCGAATCCTAGAAGAACTGTTCCGGTTATGCGCTCGAGTGCCTGTCGCACTCGGGGCTTCTCGAAGGTGCTACGCGCTCGCGAGAGAAGGACCACGTAGCCACTGAGCCACACGATGGTGATGGCTGCGTGGATGAGCACCAGCAACGCAAGCGACGGTCCCGTCGGCCACCCGGCCGGAACCAACTGCGGCAACAGTCCGGTGTAGAAGACGGCGATCTTGGGGTTGAGCAGGTTGGTGGTGAAGCCCGACTTCCATGTCCCGGCCTTCTGCGATCGTGGAGCGTCGGCATTGTGTTGCATCCGCGACGTCCGGCTCTCCCACAGTGCTCGCACACCGAGATAGATCAGGTAAGCCGCGCCGGCGAGCTTGACCACCGTGTACGCCTCGGCCGACGCGGCGAGGATCGCCGACAGCCCGAGGACGGTCAACAGACCCCACACCAGAAGGCCCGAGACGATGCCGGCCGCTACCCGGAAACCGGCAGATCTGCCCGCGCCGAGAGCAGCCTGCGTCACGACGGCCATGTCGGGCCCGGGGACCAGAGTCAGTAGGGCGAGCACAGCTGTGGCGGCGAGCAGAGCGGTCAGCATGCAACAAGTATGAAGTCGGGGTGGGGAGCATTGTCGGCCGGTGGTGTCGTGCCTGTGAACAAAGAGTGGCGCGGCGGTGTGAACTGCATGGACACGCCCGGAAACCGGCGTCTCGCGAGCCCTGTTCGACAAAGTTATGCACACTGTGGGGAAACGAATCATTGCAGGTAGGAGGAATAACTCTGTTGTAATTCATCCTTTTGTCCACAGGTTATGCACAACTCGGAAGTGGATGTGAATGAAGTTATCCACACCTGTGTGTGCATCGGTGGAGAACTGTCCAACTCCATTGGATACCCGCGAGTAATAAATCCCAACCAGTGGGTTGACCCCGGGACGTTCGTCCTGTCCAATCGAGGGTTAGCGATAGTCGTGCGATGCTCAGGGGGCGCTTGACGGATGCGGAGATTTGGGTTTGTCGGGATTGTGTTGGTCGTGCTCGCGCTTGTCGTGGGCGGAGTGGCGTATGCCGAACCGGCACCTGAAAACCCACCAGGAGATTCGGCCGGTCAGGCCGGGGCTCACATCAATCGCATAGAGCAGTTGTCGCCCACACGCAGTGCCGTGTTCGTCGAGTCGCCGGCCATGCGACGCGAGGTGCAAGTGCAGGTTCTGCATCCAGCGTCGAGCGCCGGTTCACGTCCGTCCTTCTACCTACTCGACGGCGTCAGTGCCGGTTCGGAATCCGGATACTCCGAGAGCACCTGGACCCAGAAGACCGACATCGAAACGTTTTTCGCCGACAAGAACGTCAACGTCGTTCTCCCCGTGGGCGGCACCGGCAGTTTCTACACCAACTGGAAGAACGACGATCCGAACCTCGGTGTGAACAAGTGGGAATCGTTTCTCGCAGAAGAACTTCCGACGTTGATTGATTCTGCGTTTTCCGGAAATGGGACGAACGTGGTCGGCGGGGTGTCCATGGGTGCGCTCGGCGCGGCCAACCTCATCACACATCACCCGAAGCTCTACACCGGATTGGCCTCGTACAGTGGCTGTCTCGACAACTCCGAATCGTCCTCGCAGGATTCCGTGCGGCTCACCGTGGCCAGCAAGGCGGGCGACGCCACCAACATGTGGGGTCCGGCGTCGGACCCCGACTGGCAAAAGCACGACCCGTCCACCAACGCGGAAACGCTGCGAGGGAAGACGATCTACGTGTCCTCCGGTACAGGTGCGCCCGGAGAATACGACAACGTCTTCACCCCGAGTGGACTGCAGACTGCCATCGAAGGCGGACCGCTCGAGGCGCTCGCTAATACGTGCACACAACTGTTCGAAGCGAGGTTGGGCGAGTTGTCGATTCCCGCAGTGTTCGCGTATCGGAACGACGGCACCCATTCGTGGCCGTACTGGCAAGACGCGCTTCACGATTCCTGGCCGACGGTGAAGACGGCGCTGGGAATGTGAGCTGAGAACTACTCGGCCAGTGCCAGTTCGAGCAATTGGAGGGCGCCGTCACGGGTCTGCGCAGCCGCGATGAACCCGGCCTTGTGGCAGAAGACCGAACTGTCGACGCCCGTCTGGGCGGCAAGATCCGAGCCGTTCAGGCCGCGCCACGGCTCCGGCAACAGCTTTCGTGAACCGAACTTGGAGTCAGCAGGCTTGACCGTCTGAATCGACCAGCCGCCGTTGGTGTTCGGGAAGATGGTGAACAGCAGCTCCGGCTGGGCCGACGCGGCGCGGCCGTGGGGAACGAAGCGTTCCAGCACGACGAAGCGCGGATCCGTTGCTTTTTCGTAGGTCTCGGTGAACTCGCGCTCGGCGGCCGCGTCGCCGGCGTACTTGGCGCGCAGGCGAATCAAGACCTGGGTTGCGAGAACGACGGCCAGCTCGAACTGGGTGTCGAACTCCTCGTCGGTGGACGAGATCGGATTGAAAAGGTCCAGCACGGACGACAGATCAAAAGGCTTGGTGCCGTAGTCGTTGAGGGTGTAGATCTCTTGGCCGTTGTCGACGGCGTCGATGCCCTCGACCAGTCGGCTGTCGATACGGCGGAACACGGAGGCGTCGCCTTCACAGAACTGCAGGCCGTATTCCTGCCAGAGCAGACCGAAGGCGGAGTACAGGATGCCGTTGCTGCGCTCGCCGGCATCACGCTGGTGATGGTCGAAGCGCCCCTCGGCCGGGTTGTAGCGACCGCCGACGTCGAGCACGATGTCCGCGCTGTCGAGGACGGACTCGTCACGGCTGCGAACGACGGTGGCGTCGGGGTACAGCTGCTTGAGCAGCGATACGCCGAAGACGTCGTCTGCATGGAACTTGCCGTTATGGGTCGCGATGATCACCCGTCGAGACTAGGCAATCGAGCGCGGGGATGCCTAGTCAGCCGATGGTGCGGATGCGGTCGGTGGCAGGTGGCGAGACCGGTGACCCGGCTGCGAACAGGGCGGTCAAGGCGTCGAGGTCGTTGCCCGCGCCGGTCATCTGGGTGGAGTTCTTCAGTGCGGTGAAACCGTCCCCGCCCTCGGCGAGGAACTTGTTCACCACGACGCTGTAGACGCCGTCGGGGGCGATGTCCTGCCCGTTCAAGCGCATTTCCGAGATTCGCGAGCCCGGCGCTGCTCGCCGGTCCATGGCGTAGGTGAAGCCCGCGGACGGGGAGAGGATGCGCTCGGTAGCGGTGCCGTCGAGGTCGATCTGGAATTGCTGTTCGAGAGCGTCCTTCAGCACCGCTCCTGTGACGGAGAGCACCTCGAGACTGTTGCCGAAGGGTTGCACACCGTAGGCCTGGCGGTAGGTGATCTGGCCGGAAGTGCCGAAGTCCAAGTCCTCGCGCATGCCGCCGGGGTTCGTCAACGCGAGTTGAGCGCCTCGTGTCGATCCGGCGGCGAGTTGAGCGTCGGCGACCAGGTTGCCGAGTGTCGATTCGCCGCTGGGTACCCGGTCCCGTGTCAGATCGGCGGTGATGGTCCCCACCGGTCGCTGAGCGCTTTCCGATGCCTCCGACCAGGCTCGGTCGGCGAGCGCCTGAATATCGGGATCCGGCGAAATATCGTGTGTCACTATCTGATTGAACGCGGACGTCTGATCGCGAACGACCTCGCGGGTGTTGCGATCGATGGTGACGTCTGCGACGGACACGATCCGGCCGTGCGAAGCGCCCTGCATCACGACTCTGGGATTGCCTGCGGGATCAGGGAATTCGCAGTTGTACTGCTGGTGGCTGTCGGCGGTGAAGATGACGTCCACCTTCGGTGACGCACGAAGGGCGATGTCGCGGGCCGGCCCGGACTCGACGTTGCAGTCGTTGGGCCCACCTTCGACGGCCGGTTCGTCCCCACGGTGCAGGAGGACGGTGATGGCTTTGACGCCGAAGAAGTCGAGGACGTCGGCGGTGCGGTTGATCGCTTCGACCTCGTCGCCGAACTGCAGATCGGCGATCCCACCCGGTGTCACGATCTGCGACGTGTTGGCGGGGGATATCGCGATGACTCCGAGCGGAATGCCGTCGACCATGTTCACGGTGAACGGCAGCGTGGCCGGAGCGCCGTTGGTGTACGTCATGTTCGCGGCCATCAGAGGGAAGTTGGCGCCGCCGAAGGACGGACTGAACGTGCACGCATCGACGGCGGAGCAACCGCCGGACTGCATGCGACGGAACTCGGCGAGCCCTTTGTCCAGTTCGTGGTTGCCGATCGCGGAAGCGTCGATCTTCATCCGGTTCAAGAGTTCGACCGTCGGTTCGTCGTTGAACATCGCCGACTCGAGCGCCGACGATCCCCAGTTGTCACCGACCGAATACAGCAGCGAGTTGGTGGCTTGGCTGCGAAGTTGCGTCACGTAAGCAGCGAGATACGCCGCGCCACCTGCGGGAGTGAGCGAGCCGTCGGCCTGCCTGATCTCGCTGCGAACACCTTCCGGCGGGCGGAGACTGCCGTGCAGATCGTTGAACGCCAACAGACGTACCGACACCGTGTCCTGGGACTCTGCGTTGGCGACGCCACTCAGGGAGCTCGCGGTGGTGGCGAGAAGGGTCGTTGCGAGCACGGCACACGTTCGTGTCATGCGTCGCGTCATGCGTCGTGCTCCCTCACTCGGACCGGCCTCGAACCTCCCTGAGTGTGCCCGTCTGCCGAAACGAATTCCAGTCCCCGGCGTAACAGTTATGTATCGAGTGTCACGCGGTGACGCCGATGCCCGCGGCCTGCTTCGCGACGTCGGTGTCAGCGAAAGCGAGGAACGCGTCGTTCTCGTGTGGATCGCCGATGGTCATCCGGACGCCCTCGACGCCGTACTGGCGGATCAGAATGCCCGCTTCGGTACTCGCCTCGGCAAAAGCGGGAGAGAGCTCCCCGAGGGGGAGATAGACGAAGTTCGCCGACGACTCGGGGACGGTGTACCCGGCTTCGATCAGAGCGGTTCGAACTCGCGTCCGCTCGGCGATGACACCTTCGGTGCGGGCAAGCAGTTCGTCTGCTGCAGCCAGGGAAGCGATTGCGGCGGCCTGCGCGACAGCGCTCACGGTGAACGGGGTGTGCACCTTGCCGAGGGCCACGATGATCTCCGGATCCGCGACCGCGTAACCCACGCGGATTCCCGCGAGGCCGTACGCCTTCGAGAAGGTGCGCAGAACAACCACGTTGGGGCGGCTGCGGAACAGCTCGATGCCGTCGGCGTCCGAGCGTGAGTATTCGAAGTACGCCTCGTCGAGTGCGACGACGACGTGCGCCGGGACCGCGTCGAGGAAGCTCTCGAGCTCTGCCTTCGACAGTGCATTGCCGGTCGGGTTGTTGGGGTTGCATACGAAGATCAACCGCGTGCGATCCGTGATCGCGGCCAGCATCGCGTCGAGGTCGTGGCCGAAGTCCTCGGTCAGCGGAACCTTGACCGAGATGGCATGGCCGACCTGGGTGACCACGGGGTACGCCTCGAACGAACGCCACGCGTAGATGACCTCGTCACCCTGATCGCACGTGATCTGCACGAGTTCCTGGCACAGCGTCACGGAGCCGCAACCAGCGGCGACGTTGGCCGGCTCGACTTTCAAGAAGCTGGCCAGCGCCTCGATGAGTGCAACCGCGGCATTGTCCGGGTAGCGGTTGGCATTGGCGACCGCGTCGGCGACGGCGTCACGCACACCGGGCAACGGCCCTACTGTCGTTTCGTTGCTCGCCAGTTTGATCGCACCCGGAAAATTGCGTCCGGGAACGTAGGCGGGGATGGAGGCGAGGTCAGGGCGAATGTGTGCGGTCACGAGTCGATTATGCGCGCACTGATTTGGTGCGTAGCGGCCGTCTGCGTGTCAGAGTTAGAAGATGTCGGAAATCTTCCGAGCCACCGCGTATCTGCGCGGAGCCGAAGGGGAGGTCGCCACGGCTGTTCCGCTGACCGTGGTGGAGCCGGACGGCCCGACGCGGGGCGGGATCGTCGTCCTGCATGAAGCCCGGAAGTTCAGCCCGGCTCTGCTGAATCTGATGTGCGCGCTTGCCGGCGAAGGGTGGGTGAGCGTCGCACCTCACCTGTTTCACCGCGAACCCGAACACATGCAGGGTGAGGTGTTCGGTGACAACCTCTTCGCCGACTTCGACGCGACCCTCGATTGGCTCGTCGGACGCGAAGTTCTCGCAGACACCATCGGGGTGCTCGGATTCGACGACGCCGGTACCGCCGCGATGCTCGTGGCCACCAGCCGTCCCGTCGGCGCCGCGGTGAGCGTCGCCGCCCGGGGAATCGTCGAAGCCTTGTCGGTGGATGCTCAGGCGCTTGTCGACGCGGCCACTTCCCTGCAGGCGCCGTGGCTGGCGCTGTACGGCGAGGACGATCCCAGCACGCCTCGCGAACACGTGACTCTGCTCCGGGAAGCGACCGCGAAGGCCGACGTCGCGACACTGGTGGTCAGCTACGCCGGACTGGCTCACCGGGCGGACGAGCCGCCACAGCTGTCCGAGGACGCTGACCTCGACGACCCTGATTCGGCCTCGATCATCGAAGCTCAGACCCGGATCTTCGACTGGTTCGACAGCCACCTGCGGTAAGTCCACAAAACAGCCCGCTGACCACACGTTTTGCCTTTGGTGGCGAAGGGTGTGTAATCTTTCGATCCGGCGGTCCGAAAGGATCGGAACCCCCAGGGAGGCGTGCCAGAGCGGCCGAATGGGACTCACTGCTAATGAGTTGTCCCTTTTACGAGGGACCGGAGGTTCAAATCCTCTCGCCTCCGCCAAGCCGGTGATTTTGACCGGCGGGTTAGAAATGATAGAAATTACGACGGTAAGACACGCAAGACCAGCAAGACAACAGAACATGCGCCCGTAGCTCAACGGATAGAGCACTTGACTACGGATCAAGAGGTTAGGGGTTCGAATCCCTTCGGGCGCACAAGAAAGAAGGTCACAGACTTCAGGTCTGTGACCTTCTTTTTGTTGTGGTGCATACGCAATTCTTGAATGTGTGTGAGGTCACCTCGGCGATTTCGGGCGGTGATCCTCGCGATCGTGGGAACCGACAACCGATCCCCGCGACCTATGCTTTCTGCGGAGCAGCCACGCGAACCGAGGAGAACCCGTTGGAGACCGTCGACAGTCGGACGCTCCCGGTCTACTCGGCCGGGGCGGTCGAGGTGCCCTTTGTCATCGCGGGCATGGACGAGCTTGTCTCCCGCGAGACCCGGTGGGATGCGCACTCGCACCCGACTCACGAATTGTTGTGGAACGAGCGGGGAGCGTCGAGCGCCACGGTGGGATCGCGCACGTGGACCATTACGCCGACCGTAGGTCTGTGGATGCCCGCCGGCGTCCTGCACTCGGCGATCGCGCCGGCCGGCACCTGGTATCGCGCCGCTCAGCTCGACATCGCATCGGTTCCTTCTCTGTCCGACGTGCCGGTGGCGATCGAGGTCACTCCGCTGCTGCGGAACCTCCTCGAGCGACTGGCAGACGAGTCACTCGGACCTCCTTCACGCTCGCTCACGGAGCAGATGGTGATCGACGTGCTGTCACCGTCGCCGAACGAGTTGCTGGTGCTGGTGCCGGACTCGCCACTTCTGCAACCCATCGTCGATGCGATCGGTGACGATCCGAGTGACATGCGAACGCTGTCCGACTGGGCAAGGCTCCTCGGTGTCAGCCCGCGAACCATCACCCGGGTATTTCGGTCGGAGACCGGGATGAGTTTCGGGCAGTGGGTCTCGGCTGTGCGCGCCCAACGAGCGGTGACCCTTCTTGCCCACGGCTTGGATCTACAAGAGGTTGCCGAGCGTGTGGGCTACCACTCGACCAGCGCATTCGGGGCGGCATTCCGGCGCACTACAGGCGCTACACCAGGGATGTTCCGGGCTAGCTGATCGGCCATCACACCTTGTCTCGATCGCTACACGGGGTGTCCCAAACACGCGATTGCGCCACATTGCCCTCCCGTATACGGTTTAGGCAAACCTCACCTAAGTGCCTGATTGAGCCGGGTTGAGGGCCGTACCCCTTCTCGAGAGAGTTCTGTTTTCATGCGTTCAAAACGCTTCTTGGCGGTGGCCGCAGCAGCGGTCGCAGTCGCCCTCGGCATGACAGCTTGCAGTTCCGACTCCTCGGAGACCGCCGACGGCGGCAGCGCCGGAAGCGGATCCAGCTCCTTCCCTGTCACGATCGAGCACGCTTTCGGAACTACGACGATCGACGCCAAGCCGGAGCGAGTTGCCACCGTTGCCTGGGCCAATCACGAAGTGCCCCTTGCTCTCGGCGTGGTTCCCGTCGGAATGGCAGCGGCGACTTTCGGTGACGACAACGGCAACGGAATGCTGCCGTGGGTCGAGGAAAAGCTCGACGACCTTGGCGCGAAGCCGCCGGTGCTCTTCGACGAGACCGACGGCATCGACTTCGAAGCCGTCTCCGATACGAACCCTGACGTCATTCTTGCCGCATACTCCGGATTGACGCAGGAGGACTACGACACTCTCAGTGAGATCGCTCCGGTTGTGGCGTATCCCGAGGGGCCGTGGGCGACGTCGTGGCGTGACGTCATCAAGTTCAACAGCATGGGCCTCGGCATGGAATCCGAAGGGCAGGAACTGATCTCCACCATCGAGAAGGAGATCGCCGACGAGGTTGCCGCGCATCCGCAGCTTGCCGGCAAGGCAACCATGTTCCTGACGCACGTCGACACCGCTGATCTGAGCCAGGTCAGCTTCTACACGGCGAACGACACGCGCGCCGCGTTCTTCGAGGACCTCGGACTTTCGACGCCGAAGAGCGTTGCCGACGCCTCGACGGGTGGTGAGTTCTCGAAGAAGGTCAGTGCCGAGCGTGTGGACGTCTTCGACGACGTCGAACTGATCGTCACCTACGGTGACCAGGCGCTCGTCGACGCACTCAAGGCTGACCCATTGCTCTCGCAGATGCCTGCCGTCGCCAATAACTCGATCGTGTTCCTCAATGGGACCGGGCCGATGGGAACGGCGGCCAACCCGACTCCACTCGCAATTTCGTGGGTACTCGGCGACTACGTCGATCTGCTCGCCGGGGCCGCTGGAAAGTCGGAGTGACTGTAACCTCGCAGGATTCGACGTCGGGCGCTCGCGATACGCGGCGCCCGACGTTCGGCAATTCGCTGTGGCTGATCGCCCTTCTCGTTGTCCTCGCGGTGCTCATGTGCGCCTCGATCGTCATCGGCTCTCGTGACGTCGACTGGTCCGATATCTTTGCCGCACTGAGTGGTTCAACGGACAACATCGGTCAGGGCGCGATTGCCAAGCGCATTCCGCGGACGGTGCTCGCGATAATCGTGGGAGCTGCGCTCGGTCTTGCCGGCGCAGTGATGCAGGGGATCACCCGAAACCCTTTGGCGGATCCCGGAATCCTGGGCGTCAACATGGGCGCTTCGCTCGCCGTGGTGATCGGAATGGCGTGGTTCGGACTGTGGACCCAGACCAGCATGATCTGGGTGGCCGTACTCGGTGCAGCCGGGGCAGCGTTGTTCGTCTACGTGGTCGGGTCACTCGGGCGAGGTGGAGCCACCCCACTCAAGTTGGCTCTCGCCGGGGCCGCAACATCGGCTGCGTTTGCTTCGTTCATCACTGCGATCATGCTGCCGCGAAACGATATTGCGGGCAACATTCGTTCGTGGCAGATCGGCGGCGTCGGTGGCGCGAGTTTCGAGGTGATCCGGCACGGTCTGCCATTTCTCGTTGTCGGCTTCGTGATCTGCCTGCTGTCGGCCCGCAGTCTCAACTCTCTTGCGCTCGGTGACGAGGTCGCATCGGGCCTCGGTGAGCGTGTCGCGGTGGTTCGTGCAGTGGCAGCGCTCGGTGCAGTGCTGCTCTGCGGTGCGGCCACTGCCATCGCGGGACCGATCGGCTTCGTCGGTTTGGTAGTCCCGCACCTGTGTAGGTTGTTGATCGGTATCGACAACCGTTGGCTGCTACCGTTTTCTGCGCTGACAGGTGCCGGCCTTCTGCTCGCCGCCGACATTCTCGGACGAATTGTCGCGCGGCCGAGCGAAATCGACGTCGGCATCATTACGGCGCTCATCGGAGCGCCCTTCTTCATCTACATCGTCCGCCGTCAGAAAATACGTGAGCTGTGACCACTACATTCGTTACTCCCGACGTCGAGGTCGACGCCGTCGGAGCAAGCCGTATCCGACGGGGTAGACGCCGCCGCATCGTGATTGCCGCGCTGACGGTCCTCGTCGTCGCCTCGTTCGCGGTCACTCTGATGGTGGGAAAAACCTTCTACCCGCCGTCAGATGTGCTTCGTGTCGTGTTGGGGGAGAACGTACCCGGTGCCTCGTTCACAGTCGGCCGCCTCCGGCTGCCTCGCGCTGTCCTCGCTGTGGTCGCCGGAATCTGTTTCGGCTTGGGCGGCATCACGTTCCAGACGATGCTGCGCAACCCGCTCGCGAGCCCCGACATCATCGGAATCAGCTCCGGCGCAAGCGCTGCAGCGGCTTTCGCGATCATCTCGCTTTCACTCGGCGGTTCACAGGTATCGGTTTTTGCTATCGCCGTCGGTCTGGGCGTCGCAGTCTTGATCTACGTTCTGTCTTTCCGGGACGGTGTGGCGGGCACTCGGCTCATACTGATCGGTATCGGCATCGCCGCGATGCTCGACAGCGTCACCGCCTACCTGCTCAGTACCGCCGCCGCGTGGGATCTGCAGGAGACGATGCGTTGGCTCACCGGCAGTCTCAACGGTGCCAACTGGGGTTCGACGGTTCCCGTGGTCCTGGCGCTGGTTGTCCTCGGACCGGTGCTGCTGAGCCAATCGCGCAACCTTTCGACCATCCAGCTCGGTGACGACGCAGCACAAGCGCTCGGCGTCAGAGTGGAACGAACGCGCATTCTGTCGATCATTGCGGCCGTCGGACTCATCGCCTTTGCCATTGCCGCTGCGGGGCCCATCGCCTTCGTCGCATTTCTGTCAGGGCCCATCGCCGCCCGCATCGTCGGTCCGGGAACATCACTTTTGATTCCGTCGGCGCTGGTCGGAGCGCTGCTGGTGCTCGTCGCCGATTTCTGCGGACAGTACGCCTTCGGCACCCGTTACCCCGTTGGCGTGGTGACCGGCGCGCTGGGAGCGCCGTATCTCGTCTACCTCATCATTCGCTCCAACCGAACGGGAGGTTCGCTGTGACCGAATCCCATACTCTGACTGTCGAAAACCTCGAACTCGGTTACGGAGGACGGACCGTCGTCGAATCGCTCGACCTCGCGGTGCCGCCGGGAAAGATCACGACCATCGTGGGCGCCAACGCGTGCGGCAAATCGACACTGCTGCGGTCGATGTCGCGGCTACTCAGTCCCCGAAGCGGTCATGTTCTGTTGGACGGCAAGGATGTTCATCGCCTGCCTGCGAAGAAGCTCGCTCGCACGCTCGGTCTGCTGCCGCAGTCACCGATCGCACCGGAAGGGATAGTTGTCGCCGATCTCGTCGGCCGTGGTCGTCATCCACATCAGCGGGTGCTGTCGAGGTGGAGCCGCGAGGATGACGCAGCTGTCGCCGAGGCGCTTGCGGCCACGGACACAACCGGATTGGCCGAACGATCGGTGGACGAGCTTTCCGGTGGTCAGCGCCAACGTGTGTGGATTGCGATGGCGCTCGCCCAACAAACCGATCTGCTTCTACTCGACGAGCCGACCACCTTCTTGGACGTGAGCCACCAGGTTGAGGTCTTGGACCTGCTCACCGACCTGAACCGGACTCGGGGTACAACGATTGTCATGGTTCTGCACGATCTCAATCTCGCCGCCCGCTACGCCGACTACCTCGTCGCCATGGCCGATCGCCGGGTCTACGCGGCGGGTGATCCTGCCGAGGTGCTCACGAGCGACAACGTCCGCACCGTGTTCGGTCTCGAGAGCCGAATCATCCCCGACCCCATGTCGGGTAAGCCGTTGGTGTTGCCGCTCGGGCGCCACCATGTGCTCGACGACGTGTCGACGTGACGGCGTCGAACGCCCCGGGCGGGCGGATCGAATCCGTGGAACAACTCAATGCGATTCTCGGACAGCCCCATCCGACGATCATGGAGAAGCAGACCGCTCACACGACTCCGTTGATCCGTGAATTCATCGAGCAGGCACGGTTTTTTGTGCTCGCGACATCCGATGCGGCCGGAAATTGCGATTGCTCGCCGCGTGGAGACCTGGTCAGTCAGGTTGTGTTTCCCGACGAGAAGACGCTCGTGCTCCCGGATCGTCCGGGCAACCGGCGCGCTGACTCGTACCGGAACATGATCGAGAATCCTCACGTGGGGATCCTCTTTCTCGCGCCCGGGCACGACGAGATCGTGCGCGTCAACGGCACGGCGACTCTGTCCACCGATCCTGATCTGTTGGATTCGATGGCGATGAACGGCAAGCCTGCACAGCTTGCGGTGATCGTGCAGATCGACGAGGCGTATCTGCATTGCGCGAGAGCAATTCTGCGGGCGAAGCTGTGGGATCCGTCGACGTGGCCTGCATCCGATGAGGTGCCGAGTCTGCGCGACATGATGGCGGAGCAACACAGCCTGCTGGTCGAGGATCTGGAGCCGGCTCGGCAGGAGGCGTACCGCAAGTACCTGTACTGAGCGCAGATCCGTCACCTATGTCCGATAATGATCCGTGCCTTCAATTGCCTCCTCGCTGTTCTGGATTGCGCTGATCGCGGCCATCGCGCCGATAGTCGCGGGCCTGATCCCGCGTCGACTGGTTCCCGAAGTGGTGTTGCTACTGGTCGCGGGCGCAGTGGTCGGGCCGTTCGCCCTCAACATCGCAGCTGACAGCGAAGCGATCGGCATCCTGCGCGAACTCGGCCTCGGCATGCTGTTCCTGCTCGCCGGCTACGAGATCGACCGACAGGAACTCAGTGGGCGCGGCGGACGTCGAGCGCTCTACACGTGGCTGTTCTGCCTCGCGCTGGCGTTCACGGTGGTCGCGCTGCTTGGCATGAGGAACGTGATCTCCGCCGAAGCCGCTGTTGCCATCGCGATGACGTCGACCGCTCTGGGCACGCTGCTGCCGATCCTCAAGGACAACAAACTCCTCGACACACGCTTGGGTAAGACCGTCCTCAACCACGGGGCCGTCGGCGAGCTCGGGCCGGTCGTCGCGATGGCGGTGCTGCTGAGTGCCCGTGGTGCCGTACTGTCGCTGATCGTTCTTGCCGTCTTCGCCTTGATCGCTGTCATCGTTGCGGTGCTGCCCGGCAAGCTGATTCACGAAGGCTCGTGGACACACCGCCTGGTGCGGGCAGGGGCGGACACGACGGCGCAGACGACGGTCCGCCTCACCGTTCTGTTGTTGGTCAGCCTCGGAGTGCTGTCGGCCGTGTTCTCACTCGACGTCATTCTCGGTGCATTTGCCGCCGGCTTCATCCTGCGGCGATTGATGCCAGAGGGCGACGAGCGCCTCGAGATCAAGCTCGACGGGATCGCCTTCGGGTTCCTCATCCCGATTTTCTTCATCACTTCAGGCATGGCGATCGACGTCTCGGCGGTCGCCGCCAGTCCCGGCATACTGATTGCGTTTTTGATCCTGATCGTTGTAGTCCGGGGCGTGCCGGTGTTCTTCGTGACCAAGTTCGAGAAGGTGGAGCCGCCCTTCACCACGCGCGAAAGTGCGCAAGTCGCGTTGTACGGGGCTACCGGCCTGCCCATGATCGTGGCGGTCACGGGCGCGGCCGTCGACGCGCATCAGATGTCCTCGGACAACGCGTCGATTCTTGTCGCGGCCGGGGCGATCACCGTTCTATTGCTGCCGATGCTCGCCACTCTCTTGACGAAAAAGGAGAAAGTGTCCTGATTCAGAGATCCAACTGCTCGTCGAGCCAGTCGAACATCCGCTGATCAGTCAGACGCCTCGCCATGGGCTGACAGTGGAAGCTCGTGCCTTCAGTTGGTGCATTGGGACGACGATCTTTTTCCAGAAGAAATTTTTCGAGAAGGAATAGGGAGAGCAGTCGGCTGTTATCGGATCGGCGGCGCAGGTAACGGGAGATGTCTGCATTGCGATGTTTCGAAATGTGTGGACAAACAATGCCCTACCGGTTCGAACGCATCGACGTTTTGGACGCAGAATTCAGATCGTTGCCGCGTGGGGCCTATGCAGCATTGGGCTTATCGTGGGATGCAGCTCACCCACTGCGATACCCGAGTCTGCGGACAAAAGCTACCTGCGTGAGGTTTATGTCGCTGAGGTACCTTTCGCCAGCGAGGAAGTCGCGATCAATGTTGGGAAAGGTATGTGCGAGCTGATCGAACGAGCGGTCTCGGGTGGCCAGACAATTGCAGATGCGCTGACCATATTGCAGCAGCAGTCCGATCGCGCCGGGGTCTACAGTTCCGCCCAGAACACAGTAATAATCAAAGCCGCAGCGAAGTCGTACTGTCCTGAATACGGCGACACCAAGGTGCAAGTGGTTGAATCCACGCCTCGGGCGACGACCGCAACCATGACACCCGAAGACACCTTGAGCAGGATGATCAAGCAGTTCGACCAAGATGCCTTGCCGTACGAAAGTGTTCAGTGGCTGCAGGAACGGGCCAACGAGGTGTGCGCGGACTGGGATGAGTTGGGTGGTGACCGCGGCTTCGAATATGCAGTTCTAGGTCAGACGTTGAATTTTCGTCCCGTTGACTTCGAAAAGGCCGCCTTAGCGGTCACCCACCTGACGCAGTACGGCTGCCCGCAGTGGTACAAGTACATTCGCTGAAGCTTTGATTCAGGCTCCCCGTTACCGCAGCTTTGTCCTACACGATGGACCTGATTCGCGGTCGGTTTCGAAGTGGCTAATTTGCACAGTGTTTTGTGCTCAAAGTGGATGTCACGTCGGAATAGATTGCATTTGGCAGTGTTTCGAGTTATCCGATCCTTCTCCGGCCGACGCCTCCGAAAGAGTGGTTGACGAAGAATGAGAAAGTGTCCTGATTCAGAGATCCAACTGCTCGTCGAGCCAGTCGAACATCCGCTGATCAGTCAGACGCCTCGCCATGGGCTGGCAGTGGAAGTTCGCGCCCTCGGCAGCGGTGAAGGGAACCACCGTCGTCGGTCCGCCGGATAGGGCGGCAAGCCGCTTGGATTGACCGGGCCAGAATTGCTCGCCTTCCGGATCGGTGATGAGCAGGGGAGTGGAGATCGAGCCGGCGACGTGTTCGAGGTGGTACTTCCGAACCTCGGCGAGAGTGTTGTAGTAGCCGTCGGCGAGATACGGACGCGCTCGGAAACGCCAGATTCGGGCGCTGTCCTTCGAGAATTTCATCCCCATCGCCATGTCGCGGTCGAAGGCCTCCGACTTCCCCTCGTCGAGTAGCTTCTGCATGTTCTTGGGGATGTGGGCGAGCCACGACGCGGCCACGTCCACGACCCCCGGATCGGCGATCGCTGCCGCGATCCGATGCTCGAACGCCAACGACTGGGGCACCCAGTACCCGCCCTGACTGATCCCGTACATCGCCAGCTTCGACGCATCGACGTCCGGCCGGTCCACGAGATAGTCGACGACGGGCGTGATGACGGCTTCCCAGTCGTGACGGAACGGGATGTTGCGCTCGAAGAGCATCGACTGCTGACCGGGACCGTCGAACATCAACACGTTGTAGCCCCGCTCGAGCGCCCCGGCACCGCCGCTGCCCCACAGCCCGCTGATCGGGCCGTCGCTACCGTTCACCATGATCAAAGTCGGCCGTCGCACGTCCCCGGGCGGCCGGAAGAAGTACCCGGGCAGGTAGGTGTCCTCGTAAGGGATCCGGACGCGTTCGACGGGCTGGGCGGTGGTGTCGACGAAGCGGTCCCACGCCTGTCGGTGACGTTTGAAAGTGGGGACCAGAACCGAATCGTCGCTGAGACCGTCGACGGCGTTGATCGCCACACCGAAGTACGACGCCGCCCGCAGGTACGCGTTGGACGCGCTTCGCGAATGCCCGGCCTCGGCTGCCTCATCGGCCTGCCCGAATACCCGTGTGCCGAGGTCGAACCAGGCCTCGTACCAGCCTTCGAGGTCCTTCTCGCCGACGTGAGCGATGGCCGAGAGCACTTCGCCGGTATCTGCCGCGCCGAAGGTGGCTTGCCCGAGAACGACTCGTAGCTCGAAGTCGAAGGATTCGTTGCGATAGAAACCAGCAGTGAACGCCTGGTGCGGATGGGCGAAGAACGACGACGCGAGAGACATGGGCACACCTTCGCTAGTTCGGGGCAGCCATTTTCAGTTGTAGTTCCAGGATCGCCCGAATCGCTTGCCGGAAAACCTGTCAGCGCGGCGACGCCGGGAGCCCGGTGGATGGCGGCCTCGACATCGCAAATGCCAGGGTGCACAACCACAACGACATTCCCAGCACCTGCGCACGTTGAGCGATACCCAGTCCGAGATTACCGCCGCCGGAGACTTCGATGCTGTTGGTCGTCAACATCCACACCGTCGCAAGGGAAGTCAGGATCAGAATGGTCAGACCCGTCGTCCGCAAAGAAGGGTGCTCGCGATACCTGAACGCTCCCACGGTGAATGCGATCATCGCGGTGAAGATCGCGAAGACCGCCACGCTGCTCGTCAACGCGTGAACATGGTGGAGCTGCGGAAGTAGACCGTCGGGTGCGCTCGACGGGCAACCCTCGCCCGAGCATTCGAGGGGGAACGACGCGTCGGCGATGGTCGCGATGCCGAACACCGCCAGCGCAATCCAGCCCGTGACGTAGAGCCTTCGCCGGGGCGTGATCAGCAGACCCAGCGCTCCGGAGATCAACATCAAGATTGCGGACAGGACATCGGCGTTACCGAAGACATCGCGGTATTTCTGGTTCTCGGCATCGAGTTCGCTGAGGAACGATGTCACCGGGTCGAGGCCGGTGTCCAGGAAGAATTCGAGAATCCACGACGAGTAGACGATCCCGCCCAGAGCCAGTGCAGCCACCAAACCCCACCGCGCAACGTTGCGTTCCTTCACGAAATCGAGCTTACGGACCGAGCAGGGCTTTCTGGACGCGTTCGGCCGCTACCAGCGGATCTTCGTGCTCCCAGATGCGGATGACGGTCCAACCCTGCTCTGCCAGACGTGCATCGGTGTCGCGGTCTCGAACCACGTTGGCGGCCAACTTGTCCGTCCACCACTGCGCGTTGTTCTTGGGAAACGTCGCATGCTGCGGGCAGCTGTGCCAGAAGCATCCGTCCACGAACACCGCGACTTTGCGGCGTGGAAATACCAGATCGGCCCGTCGGCGAACACCTTTGATCGGCGCCCGATCCACGAAGTACCGGAGTCCGCGTCGATGCAGCTCGCGTCGAAGTGCGATTTCGGGTTTGGTGTCGCGCCGACGCTGAGCGCTCATCCGAGCGCTGGTGGCAGGATCCGTCGCAGGCACCGTGGTTCCCTCAGCCGTCGGAATCTTCGCTGTCTTCGGGATCGGACCAAGTGGGCGCAAACCTGTTGCGACGCTCCACTTCACCGTGCACGACGGTCACGAAGTCGGTGAACGAGAGCGTCTGAGCTTCGGTGGGGCGGCCGTTGCGCGGCGGCGGCTCGTCGACGTCGAAGAACCGGACTGCACCATCGGGTTCGTAGAGTCCGATGTAGACCTTCTCGAAGAGGTCGTAGCGGGTGTCCTCGGCGCCGAGATCCACCCAGGCCTTTCCCGGAACGCCGACCACCGCGCGCTTGCCTCGGCCCGAGCGCTTCGAGAGCGTCGTGACGTGGTGTGCAAAAGAGGATTTGCCGGTGTCGCTGGTCTTGGTCGGGTCGCCGTCGTCGCACGTGGCGTACGGCTCGAACATGACGGCGACCAACACGCTGTACGGCTGACGCTGATGCAGAACCATTGCCTCGCCACGTAATTCGTGGTCGTTGCGGACGATGTTCTTGGTCCACCGTCCCAGCTTGCCGCTGCGGGGACTGTAGTCCTGGAAGTTGTACGTCTTGATGGAGACGCAGAGGATCAGGCCGAGAGTGGGGTCGAGTGCCTTGACGTCCAAGCGCTTTCGGCCCTTGGCGACATCGACTGTTGCCTCCTGGCCTTCACCGGACGCCGTCGGGGTGATGTTGGGATACAGCGGCCGCAGAGCGTCGGCCACCGTCTGTGCCAGTTGATTGGACAGTCGCTGGGCGTAGTTCTTCTTCTCGCCGCGATCGGCGTCGGCCGGGGGCTTGTCGCCCGCGAGTTGCAGTGCACTCCACAGTGGTTCGTGTTCCGGCTCGGAAAACAGCGTTTCAGGTTCGGGAAACAGTGAGTCCGTCATGCCGCGGCCTCGGGATATCCGCCCATCCGCTCGAGATGGCTTTCGACGTCCTCGATGAAACCGGGGATGAACCGAAGATTGCCCATGCGCGCGCGCTTGAGGAAGCCGGCGGTGGCCCGAGCCGACAGCAACCGCGTGTCTTCGAGGAAGCCGCTCAGATCCTCGTAGTCGTACTGGACCGGCCAGGTCGAGGTATGGACGCGGAAGGCCTGGCGGTGACGGCCCCAGGCCGCACTCGGCCAGGCGTCGCCCGGTTCGAGTGGCGTCTCGCCCGCGGCGTCGTATTCGATGGGATCGCTCAACCGGCCACCGACCCACGACGCCATCCGCACGCTCACGGCATTGCCGACGAGCTTCCAGCGATGGCTGTGGCGTAGGCCGGGAACCTCGACGGACGGCAGCGTCCAGTCGGGATCGAAACCCTGCAGTCGCTCGGCATCGACTAGACCGGGAGTGACGATCTCACCTGACGGCAACCGGACTGCCGGCTGACTGGGGATGCCGACGGACGAGCCGCCCTTGAGCGTCGGCACGGCATTGACGGCCCATCCGAGACCGCGAGTGCCTTCGGTCCAGTAGAAGCCGCAGGGGTAGTCCGCGGGATCGCCACCCAGGCGCTCGCCGGCGTCCTGGCCGAACAGGATTTCGCGGGGATCATCTGTGCGCGAGGCAAGCATGATGACTCGCTGGCGACGCTGGGGGAGTCCGAAGGCGCGGGCGTCGACCACCCGGTACGCCCAGGTGTATCCGAGGTCTTCGAGGGCGTCGGTGATGTGCCGCATGGCGGCGCCCTTGCCGAGCTGGAGCATGAACGGAACGTTCTCGATCAACAGCCAGCGCGGGCCCTTCTTGCGCTTGACCAGACGGAACACCTCGTCCACCAGGCCTGAGCGTGCGCCGGTGATGCCTGCCGTTTTGCCGGCCTGAGAGAGGTCCTGGCAGGGGAAACCGGCGGCCACCAATTCGATGTCACTGGGCAGCGCGCGAAGTTTGGTGACGTCACCGTGCAACGGCACGTCGGCGAAACGCGAACGGAGAACTGCCTGCGCGCCCGGATCGATTTCACACAGCAGTTCGGTGTTCCACCCATGTTCCGAGAGCCCCAACTCGAGACCACCGATACCGGCAAACAAACCCACCATGCTCCGCGACGACGTCACAGCACCCTTCCTCACGAACCGACCTAGAAGCACGGTACTCGAGAACTCCGACACCGTTTGCCAACTATTCGGTCCGCGGCGTGCTCCTTACGGAAGAACCGTTGTGAAACGCCTTACATCGAGATCTTCGGGGCCGATCGAACTCCCTAAAAGGTCCCTGATCGAAGCAATAACCCGAACCAGCGGTGCTCCGTGCCCGTTCGTCCATTACCGTGGTCGGGTGAGCATCCAACCTTCCGGTGACGCGTCCTGGCCCGCGGTATTGACCTGGCAGGCCCACAACGCTCCTCGTATGGAGTCTGTTCGTGTGCAGCTGAACGGAAATCGCATCAAGGCTTCCGGCCGGATCATCGGTGGAGCCTGCAGTGAGCACCCGGCATTCAGCGCGTCGTACGACCTGGTCACCGACGAGGCCGGCATCACCCGCCGGTTGTCCGTGCGGACCGCCCTGGCCGCCGGTGAGCGTCAGATGTCGATCAGCCGGGACGAAGAAGGCACCTGGATGGTCGAGAACGGCGCCAGTCACCAGCGCTCTGCGTTCGATGGCGCACTCGATGTCGACGTGATCCTCAGCCCGTTCTTCAACACGCTGCCCATCCGCCGCGTCGGCTTGCAGAACGACATCGAAGACGCCGAGGTGCCGGTCGTCTACGTAAACCTTCTCGACCTGCGCGTCGAGGGTGCGACCATCACCTACAGCTCCGGCGCCGACGGAATCAGTGTGCTGTCCCCGGTGTCCAGCTCGACGTTGTCCGTCGATACCGAAGGCTTTGTCCTCGACTACCCGGGTCTGGCAACTCGTATCTAGGTTTCGTATCTCCAGGTTGCGTAGTTCTAGGTTGCGGATCGCCGGATGACGCCGCCGCGTCGACCGGCGTCTCGCATCCGGTTGATCCAGTCGGGTTCTCCGGCCTGAACGTCTTCGATGTCCCACCGCTCGTGCGACTCGTAGGCGCCGCGCGCCGCGAACCCTGCGTCCACCAATCGTGCCGTCGAGCCGTTGTCGAGCAGATCGGTACGTGCACCCTGCAAAAGGTCGAGCGCCTCGTCCAGCGCGACCAGCAGGGCGTCGCGGTTGCCCTCGCACATCGCCCGCACCAGGCCAGGAGCGCTCCCGGCCACGCGAGTGCCGTCGCGAAATGATCCGGCAGCCAGCCCGAGAGCCAGTTCGCCTCCGGCAGCTCCGGTGATCGCAAGCGTTTCCGCGAGCAGGTGAGGCAGATGCGAGATTCGCGCGACTGCTCGATCGTGTTCCAGAGATTCGGCCGGCACGACGACCGAGCCGCAGTCGAGCGCGAGGTCGGCGACCTGCGACCACACGTCTGCGTCGACGCCCTCGTCGGTGGCAACGACCCATACCGCGTCGACGAACAGATCGGCATCCCCGACCGCCCAACCCGAAGCTGACGTCCCCGCCATCGGATGACCGCCCACGAACTTGGCGCTCAAGCCCGCTCGTTCGACCGCGGCCTTCACTTCACCCTTGACGCTGACGACGTCCGTGATCGGATTGTCGGGCGCATGCGCGGCGATTGCCTCCAAGGTGGCGTCGACGGCAGGCATCGGCACGGCGATCACAATGATCGCGCCGCTTTCGTTTGCTCTCTGCAGCACTGAAACCAGATCGGTGTCGGCGTCGAAACCGTCGGCTCGGGCCGCGTCGGCGGACTCGCTGGAACGGTTGTAACCCCACGCCCGGCGGCCGGATCGGACGGCGGCGCGAAGTAGCGAACCGCCGATCAATCCGAGGCCGAGAACGCAGACTGGTGGGGCGGAATCGATCGCAGACACGAGTTCAGGTTGGCACATCGATGCTCGGACTTCACTCACTGGCACCAGGCGGGCTACCGTTGCGCCATGGGTGCACAGCGCGCGGGTAACAAGAGCGCCTCTTCGAACCAGTCGGAGGAGCTTGAAGGCTTCGGTGTCGCGGTGGTCCGTGAAGAGGGGCGTTGGACGGTCAAGGCACTGACGCCCGACGCGTTGACCTCGCTCTCGGCCGCCGAAACGCAGCTGCGTGAGCTGCGAAGTTCGGGTGCCGTCTTCGGTCTTCTCGACGTCGACGACGAGTTCTTCATCGTGTTGCGTCCGGCGCCGTCGGGCACGCAGTTGCTGATTTCCGACGCGACCGCCGCCATCGACTACGACATCGCAGCCGACGTCCTCGACGCCTTGCACATCGAGATCCCCGACATCGACCCGGACGACCTCGACGATGTCGAACCCTGGGAAGAGGGCGATCTGTCCGTGCTGGCCGATCTGGGCCTGCCGGAACCCGTGCTCGCCGTCATCGCGGCCGAGACCGATCTCTATCCGGACGAGCAGTTGGGGATGATCGCGCAGCGACTCGGGTTCGCATCCGAGTTCGGCGCAGCGCTCGACAAGCTCCCGCGCTAGATGACTCTCGCTGACGATCAGCGCATGATCCGTGCGGCCATCGTGGCCGCACGTTCCGCCTCCGACGCAGACGTCCCGGTCGGGGCAGTGGTGTTCGACGCAGACGGCGTCGAAGTTGCTCGGGCCTCCAATGCCAGGGAAGCGTCGTCCGATCCGACCGCGCACGCCGAAATCCTCGCGTTGCGTGCTGCCGCAAAAACCTACGGTGACGGCTGGCGCCTGGAAGGTGCGACGCTTGCCGTGACCCTCGAGCCATGCACGATGTGTGCGGGCGCTCTGGTCCTCGCCCGGGTTTCTCGGGTCGTTTTCGGGGCGTGGGAGCCGAAAACCGGAGCCGTCGGATCATTATGGGACGTAGTTCGAGATAAAAGATTGACCTATCGGCCGCAGGTGCGCGGCGGGGTCCTCGAGGACGAATGCGCTGGGCTTTTGGAAGATTTCTTCCGCGAGCAGCGGGCCTGAATTCGGTATTCCCCATCGAGAGTGATCGCACACTCGGGTAGCCGGATCCATCAATCGAGGGCATGGTGGAGGCAGATGCCGTCAGGGCATCGGCGGATCGTCGGAAGGCGATTCGTTCGCGTTCACAGAGGAGTACTCATGGGAATCGCAGACAAGGCTCAGAACAAGGCCGAAGACCTCGGGGGCAAGGCCAAGGAAGCTGCTGGCAGCGCTACCGGTGACCGGGACCTCGAAAACGAAGGCAAGGGCGACCAGGTGAAATCGGCCGTCAAGGATGCAGGCGAGAAGGTCAAGGACGCCGCGTCCAGCATCAAGGACAAGCTCACGTAATACCGCTCCACCTGGCGATTTCAGCCACGGGCACTCCATCCGGTAAAGTCACCAACGGTGGCGTGTCCGAGCGGCCTAAGGAGCACGCCTCGAAAGCGTGTGACGGGTAACCCCCGTCCGAGGGTTCAAATCCCTCCGCCACCGCCAAAGCTCCCCACCTGTTCACGCAGGTGGGGAGCTTTTTTGTGCTTGGTGGCGCCTATAGTCCCGTTGCTCGGACGACGTCAGGGAATCGGTAGGTTTCATCGAGGACTGATTTGTCGGGGACATAGCTGCGAATGATCAGTCGAAATTCGTCGTGCGGAGCGGGTAGCCAGTTGGCACGAGCATCCGGATCGGTCGGCTCGTCGTGAGACAGGTGCAAGGTGAGCTTCCCGTCACGAAAGACGAGATCGCCCGCGTCGAGATTGACGGTGCCGAGGTTGACGCGGTTACCCGGTGCGTCGGCGAGCATAAATGCGTCCTTGTCGTACATGGTCAGAGACCAGAAGCCGCCGCGACTGCGGTCGACGGGTGGGAGTGCGTCTTCTGTGAAGGTCATGGTGTACCGCTCGCGGCCGTGGAGTAACGCTCCGTCGTGGTCGGTACCCCGGATGAGGTAGACAGCCTCGTGAAAGTCGTTGACGTAAATGTAGATGACGGCCGCGAGCGCCCGTCCGAACCAGTCGGTGCCCCACAGGCCACTGTTGCGTTGCCGTTGCCATCCGTTGCCTGCGTCGACCCCGGTTTGGACGTAGCTCGCCGATTGATGGAGGGCGACGTCGGCGCGGAGCGCGGCGCGGTCGAGCAGCGCTCGGTACGACTTGTCCGAACGATACAGTGCGACAAGCGTCTTGGCTTGATCAGCCATCGGGGTGTCTGCTGCGCCCATGGTCGGGTTGAAATCGAGCATTGCTGCAAGATCGGTCCAGAAAGATTCCGGCTTCACCCATTGAGGTCGACTGGCGTCGGGATCGACCGCCAACATTTCGGCGGTGACGCCCTGAGGGTAGATCGAGTTCGCGGCGTGGGCCTCGTAGCCGAAGGACCGCGGGCCGGGTCGATCCTCGCTGAAGGGGTACATGCCGATCTGGTCGAGTACCGACCGCGCCTGCTGCTTGGACGCCTCGGAACGTGCTGCGAAACTGCGAGGGAAGACACCAGCCACGTTCGTCGGTGATCGAAGCACATCGAGGAAGTCTTCCGGCAACTCGCCATCCCAATCAGGTCCGACCAGAAGGAACTTTCCGCCGGGAGTGCCTGTCGCCGAACCAAGTTGGTGAGTCACATTGGTCAGCACGTCGACGATCTGGATAGTCCAGTAATGGCCGTCGGGTACCTCGGTCGGGGTCTGTATCACTGCGGTTTCGTCGGTGAGATCGGCGAATCCTGCGCCGTAGATCGTGTCGTTGTTGGGTGAGACGACCCACCGCTGCGCCGGGCTCATGTAGTCGGTGAGGGCACCTGTGTAATTCTTGGCGGCGCCTGGCAGAAGACCGAGTTGGAGTCCGGTCTTGCCATCCATGATCTCCCACATGTTTGTACGGCCGAAGGTGTCCACAGCTGGATAGCCCCAGTAATAGACGATCCGGGCGAGGGCTTCCACGTAACTCTCAGCGGCGAGCGTTGCTGGAACTCCGGCCGATCTCGCCAGTTGAGCGTGTGCCGGCGTGAAACCTTGTGCGATTGAGTCGGTCGGGGAGTCCATGAAGTCATGGTGCCGGTGACCGTCCGCTGCATCATCACCCTTGCGGGGTGAACCGGTGAGGAAATCGAAAACCGGTTCTGTGTGCGCAATTCGAACGTTCAGGAGCGGCGGGCGATCCACTCTGCAGCGGCGGCATCGATGTCCTGCTTCAGCTTCTCGAAGAACGAAGGTGGCGGGGTGGGGATCAAATCTGCTGCGGTAGTGAGGGATCGACTGAGGGCGATCCGACGCTCGCGTAACTCGTCGTCGGTCAGGAGCGTCAGGTCCGCCATCGCGAGCTCCCTCGATCGGTGTGATTCGTGTTTCGGGCAGACCGTGCGCATCGGGATCGATGCATGATTCGATGCGCACGGCCCAGGCATTCCAGGCTGGGGGCCGGAATGCACAGTCGACTTTACCAAATGATTACTAATGGCTGTAGATGTGGCTCGCCTTCGGTGGTCGTGGAGCACTTTCACAGGGTTCTCCCAGGTCGTAAGTCCTGACAACTGTTGAAGCTGCAACTATCGTCGAGCCCATGAAAAAGATCTGGTGGATCGGCGGAGCAGTAGTTGTGGTCGTACTCGCCCTGCTCGTGGGGCCGTGGGCGTACGGGAAGTTCATCGCTGAAGACGATGCACCGGCGGCCGTGGTGTCCACTGAGGGCGCGGAGGCGGCGTCCGGGTCGATCGACGGGCAATGGACCGTCGTCGCCGGGCAGGGGGACAACCAGACGGCAGCTGGGTACACCGTGCATGAGATTCTCAACGGATCGAGTGTGACCGTCGTCGGAACCACTGGCGAGGTGAGCGGAAACGCGGTTGTCGAGGGTGAAAAGCTCACTTCCGGCGAAGTAACGGTGCAGGTGGCAAGCATCAAGACCGACTCGGATCGGCGCGACGGCCAGTTCACGGGCAATGTGATGGATACCAGCACGTATCCGACGGCGACGTTCACGATCGACTCGCCGGTGGACTTGTCTGCTGTACCGACGGACGGAACAACGGCGACGGTCACGGTGTCAGGAACGCTGACGCTCAAGGGTCAGTCCAAGCCGGTGTCGGTCGACATGACCGTGCTGCATTCGGGTGATTCGCTGATCGCATCGGGCTCGATTCCGGTCACCTGGACCGATTTCGGAGTCGAGCCTCCGTCCCTCGGTTTCGTCACCGTCGACGGCAGCGGTTCGGTGGACTTCCTGGTCTCACTCGCCGCGAGCTGAATTACGTCCACCCGATTCGCACTGCTTCGGGGCGGGCAGGGAAGATTAAGGACATGACCTTCCTTTCTTCTTGTCCGTTCCGAAGGCAGTGTGCGATCTCTGCCCGGACGGAATGAACAGGTGATGCCCCGGTGGAGACCGTTCCGAACGGGCGAAGACCCCGATCCACGGTTCACGCTCGCCAATGAGCGGACATATCTGGCTTGGATCCGCACTGCAACGGCCTTCGTCGCGTCGGGCGTCGGACTCGAAGCGTTCGGCGGCGACATTCTCAATCCGACGGTTCGATCCGGCTTGGCCGCGTTGTTGCTCGTCGGCGGTGCTCTGATCGCCATCACTTCCTTTGTCCACTGGATCAGCGCCGAGCGTGCACTGCGAACTGAGCGCTCGTTGCCGGTGCCGCTCATGGCGCCGGTCGTCGGCATCGTGCTGGTGATCTGCGCGACCGTCCTGGTGGTCGAGGTCGTGAACTGATTGACCGCGCTGGAACCGTCGGAAGGTGTCAAGCCTCCGGACAAGGGCTTGCAGTCCGAGCGCACATCGCTCTCGTTCGTGCGTACGAGTCTGTCGATCCTCGGCTTGTCTGCCGCCTGTCTGAGATGGTTGCCGCCGTTCGGGTCGGTGGCCCTGATCGGCCCGTCCGTCGCTGCCGTGCTCGTCGTCGCGGTGACGGTCTACGAACGTCGGTCGCGGCCCAGGCGGTTGGCCCAGTTTTCGGCCGAAAAGGCAACGCCCGCTTTGGGTATGGGAGCAACTCTCGCGGTCGCTCTGCTCCTGCTCAGTGCGACGGGGCTGTGGATTCTGCTGAAGTGACCTCGGCTTTCGGCGCCCAGCCGGGCGGGCCGAACACGTAGCCGGCTCGCTGCCGCCACGATGTCGACGCCTTCCAATCACGAGCAATGGCAGCATATTCGCGCGTTTGGAGCTTCCAGATGTTGTACGTTCCGACCGGCGTCGTGAGTCCGTAGGTGGGCCGGTGGGTTTCGGCTGCGAAGGTTCCGAACATCCGGTCCCAGATGATGAGGATTCCGGCGTAGTTGCGGTCGAGGTACTCGGCGTCGGAGCCGTGGTGTACGCGATGGTGTGACGGCGTGTTGAAGATGAATTCGATGGGCCGCCAGAGTTTTCCGACACGTTCGGTGTGGACGAAGAACTGGTAGACGAGGCTGACGGAGAAGCCGACGAACACCATCCACGGCGGGATCCCGAGGAACGGCAACGGCAGCCACATGATGATCTCACCGCTGTTGTTCCACTTCTGCCGCAGTGCGGTGCTGAAATTGAAGTACTCGCTCGAATGGTGAGCCTGGTGTGTGGCCCAGATGACTCGAACTCGGTGTGCGATGCGGTGATACGCGTAATAGAGGACGTCGATTCCGAGCAGCAGGATCACCCAGGTGTACCAGGCAGTCGGCGAGAGGTGCCACGGAGCGAGATACACCCAGATTGCGGAATAGCCGATCAGCGCCAGCACTTTCCAGAAGGTGCTCGTTGCGATCGACACGAGTCCGAGTAGAACGCTGGTTCTGGCGTCGACGCTTCGGTAGCCGCCCTGTGCCGGCCGTGCGCGTCCGTCGGCGTCGTCGGGATGATCTTCGAGCGCACGGGCCGCGAACCATTCGATTGCGAGGAAGATGACAAACGCGGGGATTGCGAGCGTAACGGGATCATGGAGCGGTTCGAGCAGTGACTTCCATGATTCGAGAAGGGTTTCCCACACGCGATTTGTCCTGTTCTCTAGCTCTGATCGTTACATCATGCATCAAAATGTAACGTCAGGGAACCCTTTGCGGCGAAGAACTCGCAGGTTTGTTGCGACTATTCATAGAACGATGGTAGGAATTGCCGGTGCATATCACCGCGAAGGTGGACTACGCCGTGCGGACTCTGGTCGAGCTCGCGGCAGTTGGTCCTGACCCGGCCAAGGCCGAGTTTCTCGCCAAATCCCAGGTAATACCCCACAAGTTCCTGGAAGCGGTGCTCTCGGACCTGCGGCGCGGCGGCTTGGTCAACAGCCGTCGAGGCCCGGACGGGGGATACTGGCTCGCTCGGTCCGCGGACGAGATCACGATTGCCGACGTCATACGAGCTGTCGAGGGACCGCTGGCTTCGATTCGGGGTCAGCGACCGGAAGACGTCGACTACGGGGGACCGGCAACGCCCCTCAAGGAGGTGTGGATTGCAGTGCGAGTCAACCTCCGTGCTGTGCTCGAAAATGTCACACTCACCGATGTTGCAGGTGGAGAGTTGCCCGAGTTCATTCACGAACTGACGGCAGATCCCGAGGCGTGGAATCGGCGCTGATACAGCCCGGTTTCAGTGTGCCCGTCGACGCGGAACTGCCATAGGAGCAGTGTTCGCGGTGTTGCCTCCCGCGGATTTTGCGTCGTACATCAGATGATCGGCCGCAACGATTGCTCGGGAGAACTCGTTGTAATCGAACTCTTCCTGATGTGGGATGAAAGGTAGCGTCGCTGCGCCGACGCTGACCGTGGCCAGGGGGTCGTCGGAGGCGTTCACCACGGCTTTGGGGAGCGTCGCGATTCGTTTGCGAAGTCCGTACGGAGTACCGATCATCACAACGGTGAACTCCTCGCCGCCGGTGCGCGCGGCGTAACCGAAACCGTTCACATGCGCCTGCAGGCGCGTTCCGGTCCGGATGATGACGGCGTCACCGACTTCGTGGCCGAACGTGTCGTTCACCGCCTTGAACTTGTCGATGTCGACGACGGCAACAGCAATGTCGGCACGATTTGCCGACGCGACCGACCAGATGCGCTCCGACATGTCCCACAGTCCTCGTCGGTTCAACAGGCCGGTAAGCGCATCCACTTTGGATCCCGTTGCGCGCGCGAGTAATTGCCGCCAAGTGAACTGAATTGTGGCCGGAATGAAGATCACGGCACACAGGACGACGTCCGTGCGTGCGATCACGCTGGTTGTCGAGTAGTCGCCGTTCGTCAGGCCGAGCACCGTCAGGGCGATGACAAATGTCGTGGCAAAGGCGAGATGGAAGGCCAACCAGCGGTAATCGAGAAAATAGGTGAAGTAGGCGCCGGTGGCGACAAAGAGTGCCGCGCCGAAGAGGGCGGCGTTATGGCTGGTGAAGGTGATGAGAACCGAGGCAGTTCCGAGATCCGCCCACAGTCCGTAGAGCTTGAGCATGCGTGAACCTCTGATTCGGCCGACAAACCAGAGAATCGTAGGGATCAGGTTGACGGCCGCAATGCCGACGAGCCAACTGCGCGCAAACGGTCCGTCCGGGCCCTCCCCGCTGAGGAGAAACAGGAACGCCACGATCGAGAAATTGAGTGAGCAGAACCCGATGGTGAGACGGACGAGACGTAGTACGGAGCCTCGTCCGGACTTTGATCCCCACAGCATCACCGTGGACGAAACCGGCCAGGTGTGCAGGAGCGGGTCCATCAGATTCCTTCGCCGAGCAAATTGCGGTTAATTCACCGCAAAGTATGTCAGGCCATGTTGATTCACGCGTCAACTTGGCAGGGGGCGTCAGGCGGTGGAGTTGCTCGCAACCCTCTCTGTCGCGCTGTTCAGGCATTTGCCGTGCGTGAGTGTGAGGTACGCCTCGAGTTTCCGTGCCGTGTGTTCGATCGCACAATATTGCAGACCTCTGCAAAGTTGCAGAGCTCTGCAAGTTCGGTACCGTGTTGGGGTGATCATCGAACAAGGCCTTCGTGACCGCAAGAAGGCAGCAACCCGTGCCGCACTCAGCGGCGCGGCAGCACGGCTCGCTCGTGCGCTGGGGATCGAATGCGTCACCGCTGACGCAATCGCCTCCGAGGCCGGAGTGTCGACGAGGACGTTCCACAACTACTTCTCCAGCAAGGAGGAGGCAGTGCTCGCCAGTTTCGAGGAATCGGTGAACCTGTGGATCGAGGCGCTTGCGTCACGGCCCGCGGACGAACCAATTCTCGACGTCCTCGAAGAACTTGTGGTCGAAATCGTGAACGACTCAGGTCCGAGTGGGAGTGAGAAGGCAAGTATCTGGCTGCTGTCGGATTCGAGTCCCGCGCTCTACCGGGATGCCGCAGACATGCATCAGCGGATCAACCGTGCAGTCGTTCAGGCATTGGCGGAGCGCACCGGTACCGACGCCGAGAAGGACCTGTACCCGACGCTCCTCCTGGGAGCGGTGGGCGGAGCCGCTAAGTCGGTGATCGACGTCTGGACTGGCGGAAAGTCGGAGGCTTCCAGTCCGGAAGAGTTGGTTCACGACGCTTTTCGGCAGATTCGTGCCGGGTTGCCCGCGCCGCCGCCTGCCCCTGAGATGTCGCGTCCCTGAGATGTCTCGTCTCTGAGCCCCACACGTAATACCTGTCCACGTACACGCACCGAAACAGCAAGGAGCCCGTCGTGGCCACCTATCTTTATCGGATCGGCAAGTTCGCCTACCGGCGAAAAGGCGCGGTCCTCAGCGTTTGGCTGATAATCCTGGTCCTGATGGGCGTCGGGGCAGCGACTCTGTCCGGCCCCACCAAGGATTCGTTCTCCATTCCGGGAACCCCGGCGCAGCAGGCGCAAGACCTGATGGCGGAGCGTTTTCCCGACGCGCCCAATCCTATGGATTCGCTGAGCGCACGATACGTAGTGCAAGCTCCGGCAGGCACGACGCTGGCCGATCCGGCGAACGTCAAAGCCATGGACGACATGCTCGCGAGTATTCGTGGCATCGACAAGGTCGCCGACTCTGCCAAGGTGGACCCGGCGACTGCCACTCCGGAACAGGCCGCGAAGGCGTTGGTCAATCCGGTTACCGGCAACGACTCCATGGTTGCGATGTTCAAGGAAAAGGCTGCTGCGGCTGGAACTTCCGAGACACAGGCCGTGGACGACGCGCGTGCGTTGTCGCCGCTCAGTGCCGACGGCACAGTCGGGTACGTCGAGGTTCCGTTCAGCGGTGACTTCGCCGATCTCGATCAGGCGTTGCGTGATTCGATCAACTCCGCAGCCGATGTCGGTCGGGCCGAGGGACTCAACGTCCAGGTCAGTGGTTCTGCTGCTCAGGAAGCGGAGATGCCCGGTGGTGTCACCGAGCTGATCGGTATCGCCGTTGCCGCAGTCGTTCTGGCCATCACGTTCGGTTCGCTTGTGGCCGCGGGGCTTCCGCTCCTCACCGCGATCATCGGTATCGCTATCGGCAGCCTCGGAATCACGGTTGCCACCGGATTCATGGATCTCAGTTCGATGACTCCGACGCTGGCGATCATGATCGGTCTGGCTGTGGCGATCGACTACTCGCTGTTCATCATGTCCAGGTTCAGGCATGAGCTCACCCTTACCGACAACCGTGCCGAAGCAGCAGGTCGCGCCGTCGGAACCGCCGGTTCCGCAGTGGTATTCGCTGGTTTGACGGTCATCATCGCGCTGGTTGCATTGCGCGTCGTCGGCATCCCGTTCCTCTCCGATATGGGTGCGGCAGCGGCCTTTACCGTGCTGATCGCGGTTCTGATCGCCTTGACCTTGCTGCCTGCGATCCTGGGTATGTTCGGACGCAAGGCTTTTGCCGGCAAGATTCCCTTCCTCAGCAAGCGCGCTGAGGAGTCCGAAGACGAAGATTCGGGCAAGCCGAAGTTGGCTCTGCGCTTCATCAGTGCCGTCGTCCGTCGTCCGCTGGTGCCGCTGATCGGTGGAGTAGTGCTTCTGGGCGCATTGGCTCTGCCCGCAACGGGATTGAGCCTGGCACTGCCGTCGGAGGCCACCGGTGACCCGGCGACCAGTGCGCGTCAGGCATACGACCTGATCGACGAGGGCTTCGGTGACGGTCGCAACGGACCGCTCATCGCCGTTGTCGACGCCAAGGATGCCAGCGTTCCCGCCGGGGAGGCCTTTGCGGAGGTCGTCTCGACCATCTCGGGCTTCGATGACGTCCAGAACGCACAGGTCGTCGGGGTCAACGAGGCCGGCGACACCGCGCAGGTACTGATCACTCCGAAGAGTGGTCCGACCGACCCCGCCACGATGGATCTGGTGTCCAGCCTTCGTGGAGCCGAAGGCGGACTCAACGATTCGATCGGCGTCAGCTACGGCATCACCGGTCAGACCGCACTCGAAGGCGACGTCTCGGACACGCTGAAGGATGCATTGGTGCCCTACCTGGCCGTCGTCGTCGGCCTTGCATTCATCTTGTTGCTCTTGGTGTTCCGTTCGATCCTGGTTCCGCTGACGGCGACGCTCGGCTTCCTGCTCAGCGTGCTCGCGACATTCGGTGCGACGGTGGCGATCTTCCAGCACGGTTGGTTGGGCATCATCTCGAACCCGCAACCACTCGTGAGTTTCATGCCGATCTTCCTGATCGGTGTGGTGTTCGGACTCGCGATGGACTACCAGGTGTTCCTCGTGACGCGTATGCGTGAGGAGTACGTCCACGGCGCGAGCGCGAAGGAGGCCGTGACCATCGGCTTCAACCATGGCGCCCGGGTCGTCAGTGCGGCCGCGGTCATCATGATCTCCGTGTTCGGTGCCTTCATCGCGGAACCGAACTCGTTCATCAAGTCGATCGGCTTCGCGCTTGCCGCGGCGGTGTTCTTCGACGCCTTCATCGTGCGCATGGTGATCATCCCGTCCGTCATGGCACTGCTCGGCGACAAGGCGTGGTGGTTGCCGAAGTGGCTGGACAAGATTCTGCCGAACGTCGACATCGAGGGTGAGAAGCTCAGCAAGGCCCTCCGTGAAGAAAAGGAAGCGGAGCTTCAGTCCGCACCTGCTTGATCTCTGCTGTGCGCCTTTATTAACCCCCCGCGGTTAATAAAGGCGCACAGCAGTTTTTGTGTATCGAAATATCCAGCGGCACATGTCGGCCAGGATTGGTAACCTTCGCTCACTATGCTGATCAGGCTGCTGCGCACTTATCTGACGCCGTACCGGGGTGAACTCACGGGCGTTGTCGTCCTGCAGTTTATTTCGACTATGGCGGCCCTTTACCTTCCGAGTCTCAACGCCGACATCATCGACAACGGCGTGACGAAAGGCGACACCGGCTACATCCTCTCCACCGGCGGGATGATGCTGATGGTCACGCTCACGCAGATCCTGTGCTCGGTGGGTGCCGTCTTCTTCGGTGCGCGAGTCGCCATGGGCGTCGGACGCGATCTCCGGGCTTCGGTGCTGCATCAGGTCGGGACGTTTTCGGCCCGAGAGGTCGGGCACTTCGGTGCGCCTTCGCTGATCACCCGCAACACCAACGACGTCCAGCAAGTGCAGATGATGGTCGTGATGAGTTGCACCATCCTCGTCATGGCGCCGATCATGTGCGTCGGCGGCATCATCATGGCTCTGCGTCAGGACCTGAATCTGTCCTGGATCCTGGGGATCAGCGTCCCGCTTCTCGTAGTCTCGATGGGTTTCCTGATTGCCCGGATGGTCCCCGGATTCAGGGTCATGCAGGGCCGCCTCGACGCCGTCAACCGTGTTCTTCGCGAACAGATCACGGGCATCCGTGTCGTCCGAGCGTTTGTACGGGAACCGTACGAGGTAGAGCGTTTCGGCGATGCCAACCGTGAGCTGACGGAGACTGCACTCGGCGTCGGCCGCCTCATGGCACTGATGTTCCCGCTCGTGATGCTGATCAGCAATGTCACCAGCGTCGCGGTCATCTGGTTCGGTGGCCATCAGATCAACGAGGGCTCGATGCAGATCGGCTCGCTCACCGCGATGCTCAGCTACATCATGCAGATCCTGATGGCCGTCATGATGGCCACTTTCATGGCGGTGATGCTGCCGCGTGCGTCGGTGTGCGCCGAACGTATCTCCGAGGTGCTCGACACGGATTCGTCGGTGATTCCGCCCGAGAATCCGGTCCGAGAACTGAAGGACCCGGGAGTCGTCGAACTTCGTGGAGCTCAGTTCCAGTTCCCCGGAGCCGAGGAACCTGTATTGCGCGACATCACGTTCCGTGCCGAACCAGGCAAGACGACGGCGATCATCGGCGGCACCGGTTCGGGAAAGACCACTCTGCTCAACCTGATTCCGCGTTTGATCGACTCCACCTCCGGATCGGTATCGGTGGGCGGCGTCGACGTCCGCGACATCGACACGGAGCTGCTCTGTTCGGTGATCGGTCTGGTCCCGCAGAAGCCGTATCTGTTCTCCGGCACTGTCGCCACCAATCTCCGCTACGGAAACCCCGAAGCTACCGACGAATGGCTGTGGGAGTGCCTCGAGATCGCCCAAGCTGCCGACTTCGTCCGCGCCATGCCCGAAGGCCTGGACACACCGGTGGCACAAGGCGGTACGACGGTATCGGGCGGTCAGCGTCAGAGACTCGCCATCGCCAGAGCGTTGGTGCGTAAGCCACAGATCTATCTGTTCGACGATTCCTTCTCGGCACTCGACCTCACTACGGATGCGAGGCTGCGTGCGGCGCTCCGGCCGGTCACGCAAGACGCCTGCATCGTCGTTGTCGCGCAGCGCATTTCCACCATCGTGGAAGCCGATCAGATCATCGTGCTCGACGACGGCGCCATCGTGGGGATCGGCACGCACGACGAACTCGTGGTCAGTTGTCCCACCTACGGCGAAATCGTCGCCTCTCAGCTAGCCGTACAGGACGCATCATGAGCAATCGACCGACTTCCTCGCCTCCCATCGGCCCGCCCGGCGGCGGCGATCCCACAAAGAAGGCCATGAACTTCGGCCCTTCGCTCAAACGCCTCCTCGGTCGCTTGAGCCCCGACAAGCCGATCGTCGTCCTGATCTTCGCTTTGGTGACCGCAAGCGTCGTACTTTCCTCGATCGCTCCGAAGATCCTGGGAAACGCCACCAACCTGATCTTCGACGGAATCGTCAGCAAGCAACTCCAGCCGGGGACGACAAAGGAACAGGCTGTTGAAGGATTGCGCGCTTCGGGGCAGGGTCAGCTCGCCGACATGGTGTCCGGCATGGCAGTTGTGCCTGGAACCGGAATCGATTTCGACGCAGTCGGCAAGGTCTTGATGATCGTGCTGCTGCTGTTCGTCTGCGCGTCGCTGTTCAGTTGGCTGCAGGCGTATCTGCTCAACATCGTGGTCCAGCGAACCGTTCGTCGTCTGCGTGAGGACGTCGAGCAGAAGATTCACCGACTTCCCTTGCGGTACTTCGATACCCATGCCCGCGGTGATGTTCTCTCACGCGTGACCAATGACATCGACAACGTCGCGCAGAGCTTGCAGCAGACGCTCAGCCAGTTGGTCATGTCGGTGATGACCGTCCTGGGCATTCTGGTGATGATGCTGTGGATCTCACCGCTGCTCGCCTTGATCGCGGTGGCAACTGTTCCGCTGTCGATCATGGTGACGGCGTTTATCGCGAAGCGTTCACAGAAGCACTTCGTGGCGCAGTGGAAGAGCACCGGCGGAATCAACGCGCAGGTCGAGGAAGCATTCAGCGGCCACGAGTTGGTCAAGGTGTTCGGTCGCCAGCAGGAGGTCGAGGAGCGCTTCCGCAAGCAGAACGAGGATCTGTACGAGTCCAGCTTCAAGGCGCAGTTCATTTCCGGTCTGGTCATGCCGGCCGTGATGTTCCTGGGCAACCTCAACTACGTCGCCATCGCAGTGGTGGGTGGCATGCGCGTCGCATCCGGAACGATGACGCTCGGCGATGTGCAAGCGTTCATCCAGTACTCGCGGCAGTTCACCCAGCCGCTCACGCAGATAGCGTCGATGACCAATCTGCTGCAGTCCGGCGTCGCTTCGGCCGAGCGGGTCTTCGCGCTGCTCGACCAAGACGAGCAGTCGGAGGACCCGAAGAGCGCGAAGTCGCCCACGGTCGACAAGGGTCGCGTCAAGTTCGAGAACGTCACCTTCAGTTACAAGCCGGAACAGCCGCTGATCGAGGACCTGTCCCTGACTGCCGAGCCGGGCCAGATGGTTGCGATCGTCGGACCCACCGGCGCAGGCAAGACCACCCTCGTCAACCTCATCCTGCGGTTCTACGAACTCAATTCGGGCCGAATCACTTTGGACGGCATCGACATCGCCGACATGACGCGAGACGATCTGCGCTCACGGATCGGCATGGTTCTGCAGGACGCATGGCTGTTCGGTGGAACCATCCGCGAGAACATCGCCTACGGCAAGCCTGGTGCCACCGACGAGGAGATTCGTCGTGCGGCCGAGATGAGCTACGTCGACAAGTTCGTGCACTCTCTGCCTGAGGGTTACGACACGGTCATCGACGAGGAAGGCAGCAACGTCAGTGCGGGCGAGAAGCAGCTCATCACTATCGCCCGCGCCTTCATCTCGCAGCCGTCCATCCTGATCCTCGACGAGGCGACCAGTTCGGTGGACACGCGCACCGAACTGCTGGTCCAGAGCGCCACCGCGGTTCTGCGCAACGACCGAACCAGCTTTGTCATCGCGCACCGTCTTTCGACAATTCGTGATGCGAACCTGATCGTGGTGATGGATGAAGGCCGGATCGTGGAGCAGGGGAGCCATGAGGCTCTGCTCGAATCCCGCGGCGCGTACTTCCGTCTGTACAACAGCCAATTCGTGGGCGCGGAGATCTGATGCCTCAGTAGACTGGAGCAGACTTGGTCCGCTGGGTGGACCACATTCTGTGTACTGGAGGCGCTCGGCGATGCATTCGTTGCTGGGGAAAGCGCGCCTGATACTCGATTCCTTCGATGCGGATTCGGGTGCGCTGTCGCTGACCGAACTTGCGAATCGGAGTGGTGTTGCGAAGGCGACGGTGCATCGAATAGCCGGTGAACTGGTGTCTCTTGGTCTACTGGAACGGGTCGGAACCAAGTACAGGTTGGGGTTACGGCTCTTCGAACTGGGGCAGTTGGTTCCTCGTCAACGTATTCTGCGCGAGGTGTCCTTGACGTATGTGCAGGATCTTCACGCGGCGACCCGGGAGACGGTTCACCTCGCGATTCGCGACGGCCTCGATGTTCTGTACATCGACAAGATCTCCGGTCATCACGGGGTGGACCTGCCGTCGCGGGTGGCTGGCCGGCTGCCGATGTATGCCACGGCAACCGGCAAAGCGATACTCGCGTACTCACCGGATTCCGTTTTTCGAGCGGTAACAGGCAACGGATTTGTCGAGTTCACCGATCGGACGGTGAACTCGGAAGACGGGTTACGTAGGCAACTCGACGCTGTTCGTTCGCAGCAGTTGGCGGTCGAGACCGAGGAGGTTCGCCTGGGAACATCGAGTATCGCTGCCCCGATCTTCGGTGGACTTGGTGAAGCAGTTGCCGCGATCGGTGTGTCGAGTCCGCGGTATCGAATGGACACCGAGCGTTTTGCCGAACCGTTGCGCGCGGCGGCCGAAGGGATCAGCCGGAAGGTATCGGTTCTCGAACGCTCGGCATAACCGTTTTATCGACGCACGCAGAGCAGCGCGATCACGCCGAGAACCGAAGCCCCGGTCATGGAGATGGCCACGGCAAGACTGGTGTTGCCGAGAAGGCCGACGATGGGCGCAACCACAGCGGCAGCGCCGAACTGCGCAAATCCGATCAGCGCGGCTGCTGAGCCTGCGGCTTCTCCGTGACGGGACAGTGCAACCGCCGGTGCGTTGGGCATGACAAAACCCGTTGCGCAGAGCATCAGCAGGATGGGGACGGCAAACCCGACGAATCCCCACGAGTCGGTGGCGGCAACAACAACAAATGCAGCGCCGACGGCACTACTGCCCCACATTGCCCAGATCGTGATGGAATTCGGCGACCACCGGCCGAGAAGCACGACGTTGAGCTGGGACGAACCGATCAGAACGACGGCGCCGCCGGCAAAGGCAAATCCGTATGCGGTGGCGCTCAGTCCGAACTGTTCCTGCATCACGTAGGACGACGCGGCGATGTACGACCACAAAACGCCGCGGCCGAGACCGCACACGAGCACCAACACCATGAAGTGGGCATCCTTGCCGAGCGCAATGTAGTTTCGCGCGATGGCGCCGATGCCCTTGCCCGACCGATTCTCGGGTGGAAGTGTTTCCGGCAGCGATACTGCCGCGAGTGCGATCATCGCGATGCCCAGGATGAAGAGAGCGAGAAAGACTCCGCGCCACTGTGTTACGGACATCAGTGCCCCGCCGATGGAGGGGGCCAGGATGGGCGCTACGCCCATGACCAACATCAGCCGCGAAAGTACAACTGCCGCATCGTGTCCGGTGAATAGATCACGAACGATTGCCATCGCGATCACGCCTGTCGCGGCGGCGCCGAAACCTTGAAGGGTTCGCAGCGCAGTGAGGACTTCGATGGACGGAGCAAAGAAGCAGGCCAACGACGCGCCGACGTGAATTACTGTGCCCACGAGCAGGGGACGTCGACGTCCGTAGATGTCGGACAGTGGGCCGATGAGCAACTGGCCGAAAGCCAGACCCAGCAGTGTGCCCGTCAGGGTCAGCTGAACCATCGTGTCCGACGTGCCGAATTCCTGCGTGATCTGTGGCAGCGCAGGAAGATACATGTCGACGGTGAACGGCCCGAGGGCGGTGAGAATTCCGAGAAGCAGTACCAATCGGATCCGTGCACCGCCCGTCGGGGCGATCACCGTTCGTTCAGTTGTGCTGTTGGTCAAGGAAACCCGAAACTACACTGTAGTAGTCGTATGGTCGTTCTTCCTGAAGATGATGCGACGCCTTGTCCATGATGTAGAGATGGCCATGGGGAATCATCCGCGCAAGCATGAGCGGGTAGTCCGGGGTGAGGAATGCGTCGTGCATGCCCCAGGCGAAGAGCGTCGGCGCCTGGATCTGGCCGAGTTCAGCTGTGAGATCCTGCCAATCGCCACGAGGTGAGTCCGCCGAGGCAGCCAGGGCCATTTCTTCGGGGTCGAGACTTTGCTCGTATCGCATCTGGAGGGTTTCGGCGGGCAACTTCGATCCGTCGAACCATTCGAGACTGGTGATCAAGGTGCGGAGTTTTTCGAGGGTGGGGCCGGTGCCGCCGTAGTAGACGTCGCGGGCGTTGCGGCCACGACGGCCATCCTCGGGGAGCGGCGCGAGTGGACCGTAGAAGACGGGCATGCTGCCCGTGATCACCAGGGAGCGAACGCGTTCCGGGTACTTTGCCGCAAGATTGAGCGCTATGGTGCCGCCCCACGAGTTGCAGACGAAGTCTGCGCGTTCGATTCCGAGTTCGTCGAGCAGGGCAACCACCTTGGCGGCGTGGAAGTCCCACATTGGGCCGGCGATGGTGCACTTGTCGGACCGACCGTATTGCAGCAGATCAACGAGAATCGCTCGTCGATCCGAGGCGAAGAGCGGTGCCACTGGCCCGAAGTCGGACCACGCAGTGCAGCCGGGGCCGCCTCCGTGCAGGAAAATCGTGGGGTCGCCCTCGCCGAGGTCGTAGTAATGGAATGTGACGCCATCTGCTTTGGCGTACAAGCTCTTCGGTTGATCAGCCATGGCTATACCTGACCTCGAGGTGAGCGGTATGGGAAGTATCGCGGTCCGGCAGGCGAACCCGGTTCGTGGCTGTGAGACTTCCGAATGCCTAGCGTGCTGGCATGAGAACAGAACTCGAGCACGCGCGTGATCGCGCGGAGGCGATGATCGGTACGCGGGAAACGCGAGAGTTGGGAACGGTGCGTCCGGCGGAGTCGGTTGCGTTTGCGGTTGCCACCGCCGAGACGGACCCCCGGTTTCTCGACCCGGAGCACCCGGCATTTGCCGTCCATCCGATGTATCTGCCTTCGCTTTTGCGAGGACCGCAAGGTGGCTCCGATCGAGAGTACCGAGCAGACGGCATGTTCCGTGACGAAGTGCCGGGCACAGACGGTATCGACGTGCGCTTGATGGCCGGCGGGCAGAGTGTGACTTTCTTGCGACCTGCCCCGCTGGGTGAGGCTGTCGTCGTAGGGCGAGTACTCGATACCGTGACGACCAAGGGCCGGGCTCCGGACGAGTTTCTGCTGCTCTCGGTCACCAAGACTTACCGGGGTGCGCAGTCCGGCGCATTCGCCGAGGTCGTCGAGAAGTTCATCGTCCGATGACCGAAACAGTAGTCGTGGGCACGCCGATCGAATCGGTGACCTTGGTCTGCGATCCGGTTCGGATCCTTCGATTCGGGGCGTCGACGCACAATTCGCACCGTATTCACTACGACGCCTCCTATGCGCAGACGGAGGGGTTGTCCGCACCGGTGGTCATGGCCCAGTTGCAGGGCACGCTGTTCTTTCGTGCCGCGTCACACTTTGCCGGTGGATACGAAGGAGTTGTGTCCGTCTCCTGGCAGAATCGTGCGCCCGCGCCCGTCGGAACCACACTCGAGGTGTCGGGTGAAGTGTCCCAAATCAACAGTGACCAACTAACTTTGGCATTGCGGGAGCATTCGGACAATGGCGTGCTGTGTGCCGTCGGAACCGCTGTGGTGGTCCGGGTCTGCTGAGCGAACCGAATCCATTGGCGTAGACCGCAATCTCACCCAAGATCTGTTTCATTCAAACGTTCAGTGTCGAGAGGACTTCACATGACTGGTGTCGAGGCGTCGGAAGCCACGTTCGCGCTGCCCGAGCGGCCACGAGCGGCCGGTCGGCAGGATTGGACGGCATGGCCGGGTTACAACGCAGCCGGCAGCGGATACCGCGGTTACTGGTACCCGGTCACGTGGTCGAACCACATCACCAAAGACCCCAAGAGCTTCACCATCTGTGGTGAAAAGCTGGCGATCATCCGCGACGCAGGCAAGGCATATGCCCTGCACGATCGGTGCCCGCACCGCGGCGTTCCGTTGTCCGAGGGCGATCAGCAGTTCCCAGGAACTGTCAGCTGCCCGTACCACGGCTGGACGTACCGGCTCACTGACGGCAAGCTGGCCGCGGTCATCACCGACGGTCCGGATTCCAAGATCTGCGGCAAGCTGAACGTCCAGACCTATGCGATCGAGGAGCGACTCGGTCTGGTGTGGGTGTACATCCCGATCGCCAACGAGCCGGCGCCGTCCATCGACGACCAGTTGCCGCGTGAGCTGGTGGAGAACAAGGGTATCGTCGGTGGTCGGATTCAGCCCCGAGAAGGCAACTGGCGCTTCGCATGTGAGAACGGTTTCGACGAGGGACATGCGAAGTACCTGCACCGCACCGCATTGTGGCGTCTGTTCAAGCCGATGCCGACGTGGAACATCACGAGCATCGTTCCGGAGGGACGCTGGATCTACCGCGTGCAGGAAGAGGTGTACTGGGAGGCGGAATTCCCGGGCGTGGGAACCTGGACGAACAAGCGGTGGTGGAAGAAGAAGCCGGACGAGACCCAGATTTCGCAGATCGGAAACGTCGGCGCCGGTCTGGACGTCAATCCTGTGATCGCAGCTCAGAACTTCCCCGGTTTTGCTTCACTGTCCATGCCGGGTGTCCTGCGCATCGCGTACCCCAAGTTCATTCACTACGAGTTCTACGTCCCGGTGGACGAAGACAACCACAAGTACGTCGGCCTCATGGTCAACTTCGTCTCCGGCGCAGCAAAATTGGGCTTCTACGCCAAGTACCTCGGCGCGATCCGCTGGCTGTTCCACGGTCAGTTCTCGGGTCAGGATGCGTGGATGGTCGAGGTCACCGACGCACCGCCGGAGAAGCTGTACCGACCGGACGTGTCGCTGACGACGTGGCGAAATCTGGCAGAGGAAGAGTACGCCGAGAAGATCGCCGACGCGGCCAAGCACACCCCCAAGGCGCCGGTCAGGCCCACCCGAGAGCGCCGGACGCCAACGCCCCGCTCAGCCCCTGTCGCCGACGCTCAGATTCCCACCGGCACCAGCGAATAGGAGAGATACATGTTCAAGATTCTGACGGCTGTCGCTATCGGTGCCGCTGTTGCAGTGGCAGTTCCCAAGCTGTGGCAGCTGGCCGGCGAGCGCAGCAATACTCAGGTACATCAGGTCAATCCATGAGCACTGCGAGGGCCGATGCTCTCGCAGGCCTAGGCGACGAGCGCCGGGAATGGGTCGAGCGAGCCTACGCCCATGTCGATCGTGCGCGATTGCGGGATCTCGCCACTTCGGTGGTCAACATTCCCAGTCCGACGGGTGACGAAGCACCGCTGGCCCGCCACATCACGGCGGTCCTGGCAGCGTCGGGCATCGAGGCCCACACAATGGATCTCGATGATCGGCAAGCGAACTCGTGGGGAAGGCTCCGCGGTGACGGGTCCGGACCGGACCTGTTGCTGTATGCGCCGATCGACACCGTCACGACCGGCGATCCGGCGGAAGACCTGCCGTGGGTGGGAAATGAGCTGCGAGCGGATCTGACGCCGCACGCCCAGTTCGACGAAAACTACGTGATCGGATTGGGTGCGTCGAACCCCAAAGGCCACGCCGTCTGCATTGTCGCGGCGGCCGAAGCAATTGCCGCAGCCGGTATTCCGCTCCGCGGTGACCTGGTGCTCGGATTCGGCGCCGGTGGTATGCCGACCAATGCCCGCCCCGGTGTCGGAAACCCCCGACGCAACACCGGCCAGGGCGTCGGCTGCTCGTTCCTCCTGGAACAGGGAGTGTGGGCGGACTGCGCGTTGATCGCCAAGCCCGGCTGGACGGTTTCCTGGGAAGAAGTGGGACTGGCCTGGTTCGAGATCACGGTGCACGGTCTGCACACCTACGTCGGCTCGCGCCACCGGTTGCCGTACCGCAACGCGATTACCGCAGCCGGCGAGGTGGTCGCCAAGTTGGAGGAATGGTTCCCGAAGTACTCGGCGGCGCATCAGGACGGTTTGGTTGCGCCTCAGGGGATCGTTGCCAACATCCGCGGCGGGTGGGAGCGAACAGCGTCGTTCACCCCCGAGCAGGTGCGCCTTACCGTTGATCTACGGCTCAGCCCGCGGACGACGCCCACCGCGGCCAAGCGCGAACTCAAAGCCGTCGTTGCGGAGATCGCACAATCGCTGGATCTGCAGATCGACGTCGAACAGGTTCTTGCCATCCCCGGTGAGGGTTCCGACCCTCGAATGTGGTTGCGCCGCGCCGCAGTCCACGCGTGGGAAGCTGCCGAAGGAGAGCCGCATCAGGACTTCTTCGACGCGAGTGGAGCCACTGACGCAAACATCCTGCGCAGCCGCGGCATCCCGACGATTCGGGTGGGTATGCCCAAGGTGGTCGACGCACCGTTCGAGGTGGACTTCGCGATGGGGATGAACACTGTGGACCTGGCTGCGGCGGAGAGATTTACGAAGTATCTGATCCGAGTGGCCCTCGACACCGTCACCCGCTCGCTCGAGGAAGTAGGAATCGACTGATGGCGAAGATAGTTCTGGGTATCGGTGCCTCCCACAGCACCTTGATGAACACCCATTGGGAAGAGACGACGCACAAGGCGGAGGCCGAACGCTTCCGGGACGCGCTGTATCTGAGCCGGGAGAAGATCGCGGCGTCGAAACCCGATGTTGTCTTGATTCTCGGCTCCAACCACTTTCGCGGTTTCTGGCTGGATCTGATTCCGGCGTTCACTCTCGGCGTCGGAGAGTGCATTTCCAGTGGCGAGTCAGGAACACCCAAGGGGCCGCAACGGGTCGACGTGGAGTTCGCCAGGCACCTTGCAAACGAGCTGATCGAAGGTGGCCGGTTCGATCTTGCCTACTCGGCGCGATTGCAGATCGATCATGGTCAGTCTCACGCGATTCAGTACCTTCTCGACGGAATCGATGTTCCGATAGTTCCGTTGGTGGTCAACGTATTCGCGCCGCCCCTCCCGACGTTCAAGCGATGTGAGGAAGTGGCGAAGGCCCTGCGGGATGCCGTTGCGTCGTATCCGGCGGATACCCGGGTCGTGGTGATCGCGTCCGGTGGATTGTCTCATCGTCTGCCCTGGCCGGACTGGCGGGATCCGCACGGTGAGGACGAGGATTTCATGGTTCAAGCCTGGCTGGACGGCCGGGAGAACTGGTCCGACTACGACGTCCGGCGACGCCAGATCATCCGCGCAGCCGATGCCGCGATCACTCCGGAGTTCGATGACCGAATTCTTGATCTGTTTGCCAGCGGCAAGGCAAGTGAGCTTGCCGAGTTCACGACGCAGCAGATCGAAGACGAGGCGGGCAACGGTGCGCAGGAGTTGCGGACCTGGCTCATGATGGCCGCGATGCTCGACTACGTTCCGGGTGAACGCCTTGCCTACGAAGCGATTCCCGAGTGGCTCACCGGTATGGGTGTCACGATTCTCGATCCAGCTGGAACAGACAGCGCAACAACATAATCTGCACCTTCAGTAAAGGAAGTTTCTCTGATGACAATCTGGAACGAACTTGCCGGGCTCGATTTCGAGTTGACGACCGTCGACGCCGGCGGTGTGCCCACGCGCTCTCTGCAGGCAGGATCCGGTGACGAGGCCGTGATCTTCCTGCACGGCACCAGCGGACACCTCGAGGCATTTGCACGCAATATTGCACCGCACGCCGAGTCTTACCGGGTTCACGCGATCGACATGCTCGGCCATGGTTACACCGGCAAGCCTGACTACCCGTACGAGATTCCGCGCTACGTCGAGCATTTGGTGAACTACCTCGACGCGGTCGGACTGGACCGTGTGCACTTGGTGGGTGAAAGCCTCGGTGGTTGGGTCGCTGCCTACCTGGCCAGCGAGCAGCCCGAACGTGTTCTGTCGCTGCAGTTGCTGGCAGCAGGCGGAACAGTCGCGAACCCGGTAGTCATGGAGCGCATCAAGACGTCGACCGCGAAGGCCGTCCAGAGTGACGACATCGAATTGACCCGCGCACGTATGCAGTTGCTCATGCATGATCCCGCCGATGCAACCGAGGAATTGGTTCAGGCTCGTCACCGGATCTACCATCAGCCTGACTTTGTCGCCAACATCCACAACCTCCTTTCCCTGCAGGAGATGGAGGTTCGCCAGCGGAACCTGCTGCGCCCGGATCGAATGGCACTCATCAAGGCGCCGACTCTTGTGGTCTGGGGTCAGGAAAATCCGTTCGGTGATGTTCCGGAAGCGAAGAAGATGGCCGAGGATATTCCGGGCGCTCAGCTCGAACTCTACTCGGAGTGCGGTCACTGGCCGCAGCACGAGCAGGCAGCGAAGTACAACCCGCTGAGCCTCGAGTTCTTGGCAAAGGCATCAGCCAGCGCGAAGGCAGCTATCTGAGAAGTTCCTGCCAAATATGCTGCTGCGTAATGGAGCCGGTCTCTCGATTGGGAGGCCGGCTTCCGCGTTTTCGAAGGTACAGTCATCGTCTTACAGCGAAGGAGTTCTCGTGAAGAAAGTACTTCTGCTGACGGCCGACGCCGACAACGGACTCGGTACCGCAATCCGTGACGCTGTCAGGGGTGAGGCGGAGGTAGTTCGATTACCTGAGCGCACCACGGGGGCGCTCCGTGCGGAGTTGCCGACATGCGACGTCGTGGTGGGGGACTGGAGTGGTGATCTGCCACTGGGCAAGGAGGAAGCAGAGCTCGGCCGGAATGTGCTCCTCGTCCAACAGCCTGGTGCCGGAACCAATTTCATCGATGCCGAAGCCTGGCGCGCCGCCGGAGTTCCGGTGGCGAATACTCCCGGTGCAAACGCGAACTCGGTTGCGGAGTGGGCAGTGCTCGCGGCAGGTGTGTTGTGCCGCTCCATGTTCTGGGCGCACAACGAGGTTACCGATGGTCGATGGCCACAGGAATCCATCCTGACGCGCGATTGCCGCGATCTGGCGCAGCGCCGGGTCGGCGTCGTAGGTGTTGGTTCGATCGGCCGCCGGTGTGCAGAATTGTTTGCCGCCTTCGGTTGCGACGTCTACGTCACCGCGCGTTCGAGACCGCGTGACACTGTGGCTGCGACGTTTGTGTCACTCGACGAGTTACTGCCTCTCGCGGATGTCCTGGTGCTGGCCGTCCCGCTTACGGAATCAACTCGGGGACTGATCAATTCCCATCGAGTTGCGCAGTTGCCCACCGGAGCGATCGTGGTCAATGTGGCGCGCGGCGCTGTCGTCGACGACGCGGCATTGGCGCGTGCCTTGCGTTCCAGGCATGTCGGCGGCGCTGCCCTCGATGTGTTCGACGTTGAACCACTACCGATTTCGAGCCCGCTCCGTGGATTCGATTCGACCCTCCTGAGCCCGCACGTCGCCGGCGGCAGCGCCGGAGCGCGTGCGTCGATCTATTCGATGACGGCGCAGAATGTCGCCAGTGCGCTGCGCTCGCAGACAATTCGGTGGACATTGTGATTCGGTGGACATTGTGATCGAGGGCCGTGTTACCGAAGTATTTCGGTCCGCACGTTCCTCCAGGTGCAGTGTTTCGCCGAGGTAAGTTCCTGTCCCCGGTCCGCACGGTGGACCCGGTTGGTTCTCGGGTGTAGGTACACACAGCTAGGTTTGCTCTCCACGACCCGCAACTGCGGCACAGATCACAAACAAAGGTGTGAGTAGATGGCCTCGCTGTCAAAGTTTGGAAGGACTGCTCTTGTTTCGGCTGCGCTGCTGCTGACCGTTGCAACCGGCGCATGCAGCCGCCCGGCGACGCAAAGCACAGCTGATTCTGCCGGAAGTGGACCACTGCGTATCGCAGTCGGAATCGATGCTTCCTACGCTCCGTTCTTCGTAGCGGATCAGGAAGGCATGTTCGACGCTGCCGGTTTGGACGTCGAACTCGTCCAGTTCGGTCGTGGTGGCGAGGCCGTCGACGCACTCTCGACCGGGCAGGTCCAGATCGCCGGTAGCTCCGATACGACAACGATCGCCCAGTTGCGTCAGAATCCGTCGTTGCGCGCGATGTACTCGTACGAGGCGTCGGGTGACTACATCAAGGTCGTGCTGCGTAACGGTGTCGACTCACCGGCTGCGATCAAGAAGATGGGCATCGTCCCGGGTCTCAGCCAGATTTCGACGGACAAGTACCTCGCTGCCAACTCCATTGCCCCCGGTTCGGTCGAGATGATCTCGGCGACCCCGACGGACATGCCCGCACTGCTCAGTCGCGGCGACATCGACGGGTTTGTCCTGTGGGAGCCGTGGCCGGCCACCGCCCTGGATCAGGGAACCGGCCACGTGGTGGCAGTAACCGGAGACTACGGCTGGTTCTATCATCATTGGGCGATCACGACGGCTCCGTGGTTGTCGGCCAACGAAGAGACAGCGCGAACCGTCGCGAAGGTGCTCGACGAGGCAACGCGCAAGGTCGAGTCGGATCCGGGCGTGGCAGCGTCCGCGACCAAGGCGGCTGTGAACGTCAGCGAGGATCAGACTATTGCCGCGGTGGACGAGATCGACTTCGCCGTGGTGAATCTCGAAGCTGCGGATGTCGAGTCGGCTCAGTCGATCGTAGATTTCTACAAGTCGATCGGTGTTCTCAGCGACCAGCCGGATCTCGAATCGGCAATGCTTCTGGATTGGTACAAGGATGGTGCACAGTGAGTATCGCAACAAGTGGTTCAACGACCAGCTCGACGAATAGCGCGGGGACAGCCGGCCCCGGCAAGAAGAACACCGGTGTTGCCATCGACGTGGTCGACCTCGGAATCAGCTTCGGCGCGGCGGAGATCGTCGCCGGAATCGACATGCACGTGCAGCCAGGTGAATTCGTCTGTCTGCTCGGTCCGAGTGGCTGCGGCAAGTCGACGCTGCTGTCGTCCATGGCCGGCTTCGTGGAACCCAGCGCCGGCGAGATCGTGTGCGACGGAGATGTCGTCGCCGGCAGTAACCGCCACGCCGGCATGGTGTTTCAGAGCTCCGAAGCGTTGTTCGAATGGATGACCGTGAGCCAGAACGTGGCCTACGGCCCCAGGATGCGTGGAGCGAACCGCAGCGAGCAAGCGAGTATCGCGGCCGAGTACCTCGCGATGGTCGGCTTGCCCCACGCGGGTGCGAAGTTCCCCTCGCAGCTGTCCGGCGGTATGCGGCAACGTGTTCAGATCGCACGAGTTCTTGCCAACCAGCCGTCGTTGGTTCTCATGGACGAGCCGTTCGGTGCGTTGGACGCTCAGACTCGTCAGGTTCTGCAGACCGAACTCGACCGTATCTGGCGGCACACCCGCTGCACCGTGGTATTCGTGACTCACGATATCGACGAGGCACTGACGTTGGCTGACCGTGTGATCGTGATGTCGGCCGGCCCGCGGGCCCGGATCAAGAGCGTCTACGAGGTCAATGCGGCTCGTCCGCGAGACCGCAACGATCCCGAGGTGATCGAGCTCTACGAGAAGCTGCGGGACGACATTCGGGCAGAAGTGGTTGCGTCGCTGCGGAACCAAGGCATTGAGGAGGACGAGCTGTGACGGCTGTAGTGACCGGTGGTTCAGCCGGTGTGAGAACAGCGAAGGTGGCGGAGACAAAAAAGCGTTCGTCGGCGCGGCGATCCAAGATTGTCAAAGCGACGCTGATGTATGCAGCCTCAGCGGCAATCGGTTTGGGCATCTGGTCGTTCCTGGCGTGGTGGTACGGGCCGACCACCATTGCATCACCGGCCGAAGTATGGTCGGCGGCACAGGAACTGTGGGAGAGCGGCGTTCTGTGGTCGTCGATCACCGCATCGGGTCAGCGAATTCTCATCGGCTGGTTCCTGGGTGTCGTGATCGGTGCTCCCGTCGGAATTCTGATGGGCCGCATTTCCATCGTGCGACAGCTCCTCGATCCGTACATCGAGTTCTTCCGGTTCATTCCGCCTATTGCGTTTGTCACTCTCGCCGTCGTCTGGTTCGGCATCGGTGAGACGTCGAAGGTTGTTCTGATCTTCTACACCTCGGTATTCATCGTCACGGTCAGCACGATTGCCGCGACTGTAGCGATCAGCGAGAACAAACTGCAGGCAGCGGCAAATCTTGGTGCCAACAAACTTCAGATCATGAAGACGGTGGTCTTGCCGTCGTCGATCCCCGGCATCGTCACGGGCGCTCGCCTGGCGATGGGCAACAGCTTCCTCACCATCGTGTCGGCGGAGATCGTCGCCGCCGACCAGGGTATCGGTTCGATGATCTGGCAGGCTCGAAACTACGGCCGGATCGACTGGACGTTCGTCGGCATCATCGTCCTGGGCATCATGGGCTTCATCTTCGACCGGATTCTCCGCATTCTGTCCTCGCGGTACCTCGCCCGTTACGGCGTCAAATAGTCAGGAGCGCAGCATGAATCACCCGCTGAGCATTGCCGAGCAGGCCGGAATTCCGGGACCGCCCGAGTTCACCGATATCGAGAGTGAGCGGCGTCGTCGCAAGACCGCTGTCATCGGCGGGTATCGGATTTTGTCGAAATTCGGTTTGGACGAGGGAATCTCGGGACATATCACCGCCCGAGACCCAGAAGATCCGGAGACTTTCTGGACTGCGCCGTTCGGGCGGCACTTCTCCCAGGTTCAGCCGGAGGAATTGCTGCATGTGGCGTCGGACGGCGCGGTCATTTCCGGAGACGGACCGCTCAACCGAGCAGCGTTTGTCATCCACAGCAAGGTTCACGAGGCTCGTCCCGACGTCATCGGAGCTGTTCACGCTCACGGTTTGAACGGTAAGGCGTTCTCCTCGCTGCACACCCGCCTCACGCCGATCACTCAAGACGCGTGCGCCTTTCACGAGGATCACTCGATCTACGAGGAGTATCACGGGGTGGCGCTGGACGAAGAGGAGGGGATTCGCATCGCGGATGCCCTCGGATCGAACAAGGCCGTGATCCTCACCAACCACGGTCATCTGACCGTCGGAACTTCCGTGGAGAGCGCAGTGTGGTGGTATGTGTCGATGGAGCGGTCGATGCAGGCGGAGTTGACGGCGCGAGCCGCCGGTGATCCGGTTATCCTGCACGAGAAGATCGCGGCGCAGACCTACGAAGCAGTCGGCACCGAGAAGGTGGGGTGGTTTGCGTACTCGACCATCATCCAGAAGATCGCAGCAGACGAGCCCGAGGTATTCGCGCACTGAATTCTTCGCGCACTGAATTCCTGCGAGCATTGGGCCCGTCGACCGAGAGGTCGGCGGGCCCTTTTCGTGGTGTCCCGCAACTGTTACCGAGGTCTGTTGAGCGGACCGGTTTCATTTGCGTGAGTCCGTCGGCGCAATACCGTATCGAGTGTGAACAAAACGTCTTCCACAGCGACCGACAACGAGATCGGCGTCGATATTCTGATCATTGGTGCCGGCCCCGCCGGGCTGTACGGCGCGTACTACGCAGGCTTCCGCGGCCTCTCGGTTGCCGTGATCGATGCCCTTGCGGAACCGGGGGGACAGGTCAGTGCGATGTACCCGGAGAAGGCGATCCTCGACATCGCGGGATTCCCTTCGGTCAAGGGACGCAACCTCATCGAGGGTTTGATGGCGCAGGCTGCCCCGTTCGATCCGGTGTACCTTCTGGGCATGCAGGCTCGTGAGCTGTCGCATGACGACGACGGCCGGGTGCGGATCACCACCAGCACGGGCCAGGTCGTGGTGGCCGGCGCGGTTGTCATCACCGGCGGCATCGGAACCTTCACCCCGCGTCCGTTGGCGAAGGGTTCGGAGTTCATGGATCGGGGGCTGAGTTACTTCGTCCCGGATTTGTCGGCGCACACCGGGAAAGACGTTGTCATCGTCGGTGGCGGCGACAGCGCGTTCGACTGGGCCGTTCACCTGGAACCGATTGCCAAGTCCGTCACCCTGGTTCACCGGCGAGATCGTTTCCGCGCGCACAAATCCACAGTCGCCAAGGTGCAGGAAAGCAGTGTCCAGGTTCTCGTCAACGCCGATGTCTCGGCGGTACGTGGAAACGGGTGGATCGGCGAGGTCGACATCACCCACAAACAAGACAAGAGCACGTCCACGCTGCCCGCTCAATCCGTCATCGCTGCATTGGGATTCACGGCCGACCTCGGTCCGATGATGGAGTGGGGAATCGAGATCGACAATCGCCACATCGCGGTGAACACACGGATGGAGACGAATGTTCCGCGTGTGTATGCCGCCGGGGACATCACGGACTATCCCGGCAAGGTCCGCTTGATCGCCGTCGGTTTCGGCGAGGCCGCGACTGCGGTGAACAACGCTGCGGCAGTGCTGGATCCGGAAGCAGAAATCTTCCCTGGACACTCCACCGAACAGGAGAGCTAGGCAATGGCATTTGTCATCGGTGAAGCATGCATCGACTACACGGACCGATCGTGCATGGAAGAATGCCCCGTGGATTGCATCTACGAGGGTGATCGCAAGCTCTACATCAACCCGAACGAATGCATCGATTGCGGCGCTTGCGAATTGGCCTGCCCGGTGGAGGCGATCACCGTCGACCGGAAAGCAGACCCGGATTTCAAGGAAGACAACAAGCGCTTCTTCCTCGAGGTCTTGCCTACCCGTAGCGAGCCCGTCGGAAATCCGGGTGGTTCGGCAAAGATCGACATCGTCGGCGTCGATACCCCGATGGTTGCGGCGTTCTGATGGCTGGCGGCCTGCAACTCGGATACGTTGATTCGTCTTTCGGGCAATTGCATTACGCGCAGCAAGGTTCGGGTGAGGCGATTCTCCTGCTTCATCAGGCGCCCCGGTCGTGGGACGAGTTCCGCGAGTTCATTCCACTCCTTGCCGACGACTTCCGCGTTGTCGCGATGGACATGCCGGGGTACGGCAACAGTGCTCCGGTGCCCGGCCCGCAGACCATCGAGACCTATGCGCGAGGCGCGTGGGAATTGCTCGACACCCTGGGCGTCGATCGAGTCACGGTCATCGGTCACCACACCGGTGCGGCAGTGGCGCTCGAGATGGCGGCATCACGCCCCGAGAGGGTGCACGCTGCCGTGCTCTCGTCGTGCCCGTGGACCGACCGCAACTACCGCGAGGGGCACTCGGGACCCGGTGGGATCGACTGCGTCGACCGGGCCGCAGACGGTAGCCATCTCACCAGGCTGTGGGAGATGCGTCGCCCCTACTACCCCGAACCAGGCACCGCACTGCTCGACAGGTTCATCCGAGACGCGCTTGCCTACCGGGTAGATCCGGCGGAGGGGCACAAAGCCTGCGCCCGCTACGTCATGGAGGCGAGAGTCGGTTCGGTGACTGCGCCGGTTTTGCTGATCTGCGCGCAGAAGGATCCCTTCTCGATGCCTAACATTGCGCCGTTGCGTGCACACCTGACGGGTGCGGCAGTGGTGGAAACGGAGATCGTCGAATCGGGGACCGTCGCACTCGTCGAGGAGCACGCTCCGCAGATTGCATCCGCCGTCCGCATGTTTCTGGAGAATTACGCAGGTAGGCGCCCCGTGTAAACTCTGCGGGACGGGTTCACTGAGCGGACCGTGTGGCGTGCGTCTCATCGTGTCGTCACCATAGTGTCAGTCTCGAAGCACCTGCACCTAACGAGGACCCCGACCGATCTCGGTCGTTGTGGCACTCGGTCTCGGCAGGCTGTCACAGATCGTTCAGGAGGACACTCATGGCCGCTCCACAACAATCCGTCGGGTTCGGATCCGTACTACCCATCGCGTCGGAAACGACCGCTGCATCGCAGCCTGCAGGTGAACTGTCCTCGGTCCTGGGCAAGGCTCGAATGATCTTGGACGCTTTCGACACCGACCACAGTGACCTGTCTCTGACGGAGCTCACCCGGCGCAGTGGGGTCGCGAAAGCGACGGTTCACCGGTTGGCCGGCGAGCTGGTCGAGTGGGGATTGCTCGAGCGCGCGGGTACCAAGTACCGGCTCGGCCTGCGATTGTTCGAGCTGGGCCAATTGGTGCCGCGTCAGCGGATTCTGCGCGACGCGGCGCTGCCGTACATGGAGGACCTACTACTGGCGACGCAGGAGACGGTTCACTTTGCGGTTCGTGACGGCATCGACGTCCTCTACATCGAGAAGATCATCGGACACCGCGGGCTCAATCAGCAGTCGCGGGTGGCCGGTCGGCTCCCGCTGTACTGCACCGCCACCGGCAAGATCATCCTTGCCTTCTCCCCGCAATCGGTCTTCGACGAGGTAGTCGAGCAGGGTTTCACCGCCTTGACCAGTCGAACGACGATGTCCGTCAGCGTGCTGCGCCAGCAAACCGAGCGGATGCGTAAGGAACAACTCGCGGTGGAGGTCGAGGAGACACGGCTCGGGTACATGAGCGTCGCAGTGCCGGTGTTCAGCGGCCCGCGCACTCTGGCCGGCGCGTTGTCTGTGACAGCGCCGACGGCTCGCCTCAACGTCAGCCGCATCACCGGGGCCCTGCGCACTGCCGGCGCCGGAATCACCCGAAAACTTCATGCCATGAAGTGCACACATTCGCCGAGCGACCCGCTGGCTCTGCGCACGATCTGCAGTCCGGTGATGTGTTCGTTCAACGGTTGCGGCAAGTAGCGAGGCGCGGTCTATCGCCGGGCGCGGAACACGCTCTTCTCGCAGTCCCAGGTGTGTGGGCCGACGCCCCTCTCACGTAGCACTGCTTTCTGTACCTTGCCGGTTTCGGTGAGTGGCAACGTGTCCACGACGTCGATGTACCGGGGAAGTGCAAAGTACGGCAGCTGTTGCTGGGAGAACTCCAGAATCGAAATGGGGTCGAAAGATACTCCGGGGCGCAGTATTACAGTTGCCATGACGTCGTCCTCGGCCAGATCCGACGGTACCGGGAAGACGGCAACCTGACCGACCGACGGATGCAACGCCAGAACGGTTTCCACTTCGGCCCCGGAAATATTTTCACCGCGGCGCCGAATCACGTCTTTGATGCGATCGACAAATCGGAACCAGCCGTCTGCTTCCCGAATCACCCTGTCACCGGTCTGTATCCAACTCTCCGTCGCCGGAATCTCCTCGCCCAGATAGCCCAGTGAACAGGCGCCGGGGATCGTGCTGCGGACCACCAGTTCGCCGGGCTCCCCGTCTGCGGCCGCAGTACCGTCGTTGACGACTGCGGCGTCGTAGCCACTCATCACCCGCCCCATGTACCCGGCCCGCCGATCTCCCGGAAGTGTGCCGATCACGAGATTGGTTTCGGTACTTCCGAATCCGTCCACGAGTTCTACACCGAATCTCTGGGCAAACGGTTCGATCAGATGAGCCGGCGTTGCGGGGGCAAGTGCCACGTGGACGCTGTGCTGTCGGTCTTGCGGCGATGGGTCCGCGTTCATCAACATGGCCACCATCGCACCCAGCAGGTAGTCGACAGTTGCGCCGATCTCGCGAACTTCGCGCCAATGATTGCGGACCGAAAAGCGTTGTCCCAGGAAAAAAGTAGACCCGGCCCAAAGGGACTGAACAAAGGCATTGAGAGCATTGGTGTGAAACAGCGGCAGGCAGTTGTACAGCACATCGTCCCCGGTGAGCCCGAGTGAGGCGCCGACGCCTTTGCCCCACTGCAGGAACTGCGCGTGCGGGCATCGGACGCCTCGGGGCAGACCGGTGGTGCCGGAGGTGAAGAGTATCGCGGCCAGGTCGAGCGGATCGAGGGTCTCGGGCTCACAGCCCGGATGCGAACCGGCAGTGGGGACGCACTGTTCACCCATGACCCACACGGTGCCGTCGAATCCGGCTACAGCGCCTGAGTATTCGGGTGAAACCAGGATCCGTTGTACACCAGCTTGTTCGAGTGCGCCGGCAACACTGTCGGCTCGGAGGGCCGTATTGAGTGGGACGACAACCGCACCGATCCACGCGCATCCGAGAACAAGGTCTGCCAGTTCGATCCTGTTGCCGGACAGTGCCGCCACGCGCTCCCCACGGCCGACACCGTGAATACGGAGATCCGCCCCCATCGACGCTGCACGATCCCGCAATTCGCGGTAGGTGACCGTGATCCCGTCGACGACGAGCGCCGGGTGCTCCGGACGCTCCAAAGCTCGCCTCCGGATCAAATCCGGAAGCGAGCGCGGAATGGCATGTGCGTCGTGGTGCATGGGTAATTGTATCCCTCAGGGTACGACGACGGCCCGGCCGGCAACCTTGCCCTCACCCATCAACTGCAGTGCCGTTGCGATGTCATCCAGCGGAAACTCCTGCACTGCAACGGAAATCTTGCCTTCGATGAGCAGCCGGATCATTTCAGGTGCCAGTTCGGCTTGCCGGGCAGTCTTGCGAATCATGTTGACGGGCAGGATCCGGACATCGCTGAGCAACCAGTTCGGCAAGTCCAGGGTGAGGCTCTTACCCAAGGTATATCCGATCAGGGCAGCCCGGCCACCGGGGACAACACTCGCCAGAAGGTGCGGCAAGCCGTCGCCGCCAAGCGTGTCGATCACGGCGTCGACGGAAGGCTCGGATCCCACCACTCCGGCAAGTTCGTCGCCTTGCCCGACGACGGGACGCACACCCTCCGGAAGCAAGGCAGCCTGATCTTCGCGCGGTACAACACCGATTACCTCGGACGCTCCGGCAAGCAGAGCGAACTGTGCTGCCATCGATCCGACAGCGCCGGATGCTCCGGCGACAACAACTCGTTCGCCGGGAGCGACGGCTGCAATGTCGTTGACGGCAACATAGCCGGTTGTGCTGGGCAGGAAGAAGGTTGCGGCGACGGCCGGCGACAGTGCGGGATCAAAGGGTGTGAACGCCTTGTCTGCCGCTACCAGATACTCAGCCCAGCAACCGTTCTTGAACAGGCCGACTCCGCCGCCTCGGACCAGAAGGCGGGTGCCAGGCTCATAGGTGTCGGATTCGATTACCGTCGCCGCTCCGTCTGTTCCACCGATATGTGGCAGGTTCGGCTTGACTCCGAAGTTTCCGCTCGCGACGGTGATGTCGAGATGGCCGAGCGCGGCAGCGTCGATGCGCACGAGCGTCTGACCGGATTCACGTGTGGGAATGTCGATGTCGTCGATGACCGGTGAAGTGCCGAACTGATGGAGTCGGGCCGCGCGCATTGTGTCTCCTAGTAGCGATCTGTGAATGGATGTACTGAATATGAGTGCGGTCAGGACAGGATCGACTGGTCGCGAAGTCCGGCGATCAGTTCGTCGCTGTATCCGAGCACCGACTCGAGGACGTCGTCGGTGTCCGCGCCCAGCACCGGCGCAGCGCGTCGGATCGAGCCGGGTTCGGAGTTCCGGCGAACGGGGATGCCTTCGTGGAGGAATGTTCCGGCGAGGGGATGTTCCTGTGCCGAATAGAAACTGCGTGCCCGAAGATGTGGATCGCTCTCGACCAGGTCGCGTCCGTCCTGGACGGTGCCGGCCGCGATACCCGCTGATTGCAAGCGTTCCATGACGGTTTCGGGTGACAGAGTCCTGGTCCAGTCGGCGATGGCGTCGTCGATACGTTCGTGATCGGCTTGGCGGCTTTCTGCACTCGCGAAGTCAGGATTGCCGATCCATTTCTCTGCTTCGATGATGCGGCACAATGCATTCCATTCCGTGGTATCGCGAACGGCAATCGAGCACCACCGGTCGCTGCCGAGGCACGGGTACACGCCGTGTGGTGCCAGTTCGTGATGGCTGTTGCCGATCGGATCGGGGGACTGTGACCGGGCGGCTCGGAGAACGCTGGTACCCATGTGCGCTGCCATGGCTTCGAGTTGTGACAGGTCTACGTGCTGTCCCCGGCCGGTCCGGTCGCGGTAGTCGAGGGCTGCCAGCATCGCGACGCCGGCTTGCAGTCCGGCGACGATGTCGCCATGGCCGTAGATGACTCCGACAACGTCATCGGCGTTCCAGCCGGTCAGTGCGGTCAAACCGGTACTTGCCGAAACGATGTCGGCATACGACACCCAGTCCTTGCGAGGACCGGTGTGACCCATCCCGGACATCGACACGTAGATGATGTCCGGTTTGAGCTCCCGGAGTTGTTCGTAGCCGAGCCCCATCTTGTCCATGACCGACGAGCTGAAATTCTCGACCACGACGTCGGAGTTCCTGATCAGGTCGCGCAGTACCGAAAGGCCCTCTGCGGATCGGGTATCGAGTGTGATGCTGCGCTTGTTGCGGTTGACGTCGTTGAAGTACCCGCTGGTGTTCGGATTGTCGTGCGGTCCTCGCGAGAGATGCATGAACGGTGCAAAGCGAGTCGGGTCCGGGCGTCCGATCGATTCGACCTTGATGACATCGGCACCGTGGTCGGCAAGGATTCTGGTGCCGTACGGGCCCGCCAACACCCACGTGAGATCCAGGACGCGGACACCTTCGAGGCTGGGCGTGCTGCCACCGCTGAACTCGTGGGTTTCGTTCACTGCCACAGGCGAGGTGGCCTTCAAGAGTTCCTGATGCTGGCCCAACCGGGCAGCCTCGAGCGTTCCGATGCGCCGGCCTTCGGGGAAAGCGAAGCCGAACCCGAGATCGCGGTAGGTACCGTGATCTCCGGTCACGTCGGTGAAGAAGTCCCGGTCGTTGAGTTGCGGGTTACGCAGCAGTTCTTCGGGCCGGTCGACCGCTGCCCACGGCAACTTGCGTGACTGCGCGCTGACCGCGAATTCTTCCTTCGGCCACTTCGCGATGAAGGCGGACAGAACGTCGAAAATGTGTTCCTGATGCGTCTTTCGGTAGACCGCGTCGGACCACTCCGGTTGATCGAGATCGTCCTGAGCATCGTTGTCGATCAGCCAGGCCAACATGCCGTCCCACATGCGGGGGCTACCGCCGAGGCCGCCACCGACATAACCGTCGGCGGCCTGGAACAGTCCGTGCGGAACGAGCGGATGTACCCGGCCCGGACGCGGTGGTACGCGGTCCTCGTGAATGTAGGCAAGAGTGCCCGCTTCCAGCGCGGCGGCAACACATTCCTGAGCGCTGATCTCCAGCAACGGGTTGTGGCCCTTGGATCGCGAACGCAGTCCGAGAAGCACGCCGATTGCGGCATTGATTCCGGCGAGCTGCTCAGCCTGGAGTTCGGGGAGCAGCAGTGGAGGGTGCTCGGGATCGCCGACCTGGGCCATCATCCCGCCGAGTGCCGCGACGGTCAGATTTGTTGCCTTCCAGTCACTTCGCGGTCCGGTTGTGCCGAAGGGTGTCACTCGTACGTGAACGAGAGATCCTCGGTTGTCGCGTAGAGCGCCGGTCGCGCTGCCGTCGAGCAGGACGTCGGCACTGCGCAGCAGTGCTTCGAAAGCGAGGCGATCGTTGCTGTCGTCGATATCGAGGACAACGGACTTCTTGCCCGCATGCCAATGCAAGTACGAATCACCCTGGGACTCGGTGCGACTGGGGTCACCGGTGGGTGGTTCTACCAGAATGACCTCGAAACCCAGCCCGACCAGGATGCGCCCGGCGAATCGCGCAAACGGACTGGAAATCTCTACGACCCGTACCGAAGGATGCACCACAACTACTCCGTTTCAATCGAAAGATATCGCCGAACCGACTGGAGTCGAACGTAGTTCTGCGGGCCGGTGGGCGACATGATTTCGGTCTGCCCACCGGACCCGTTCTCACTCTCCGCTCAGGCGGCGTTCTGCTCGAACCATCCCGAGAGGAGGACAGCGGACGGATCGATGTCCGCGGAGATCTTGCCCTGCTCGCGGAAGAATGCAACAAGTTCGTTTGCGCGCTCCACGTCGTCCTCGGTGAATCCGCGTCCACCGAAATCGATTTGGGTCACCCGGTCTGCGGCCTCGGCCGGGTCCATCTGGATAGACGCGGCAATTGCGGTTGCAGCCCGATCCGGATCCGAGTTCACGATTGCCGACGCTTCCGAGATCACCTTGAACACCTTGCCTGCGGTTTCTTCGTTCGCGGACAACCAGTTGTCCGAAGCGATGATCCATTGGGCGTACTTGGCGCCGAAGTCGCCGGTCGTGGCAACAACGCGCCCGCCGGTATTGACACTCTGCGTCACCCAGGGGTCGAAGGACAGGAAGCCGTCGATGTCACCGCGCGCCAGCAAAGCAGGCTGTTCGGGCGGGCTTGTGCTCACGAGTGTGACCGTCGTGGGGTCGATGCCGAGACTGGCCAGGTACTGGTTCGTGAAGTAGAGGCCGATGCCGGGGAAGACGCCCATGGTCTTGATCGACTTCGGCTCGACGCCATTCCTCAGTACAACCTGGAAGTATCGGTCGGATTCCTGAAATACGCCCAGCGCCCGCAGGCTCGGATTGGCGGCCATGACGGACAGTGCCGTCGAGTCGGCATTGCCGGAGAGTTCCGAAGTTCCGGCTACGACGTTCTGGGCGCCTGCTGCCCCGCCTTCGGTCTGGATGACCTGGACGTCGAGGCCGGCGGCCTCGAACATGCCCTCGTGGTCGGCGAGGAAAATCGGGGCGTACGACGGGTCTACACCTACCGCGATCCGTACCAGGCCACCACTTTCGGCGGAGTTGTCGGTAGCGGGGCGGGTGCATCCGCTGACGGCGATCGTCAGGGCGGCGAGAGAAGCGACTGCGCCCACCCATTTCTTCTGAAATTTGTTGAGCATGATGGCCTCTCGGTAAATGGGAGCTGTCAGCGTCCCGTGAAGGTGGGGGACCGCTTGTCGAGGAATGACTGAAGTCCCTCAGCAGCGTCGTCCGTCTTGATCAGGTCGAGCACTGCCTCGAATTCGAGATCCAGCGCTTGATCGAGCGGCAACGACATGCCCTCGTCGACAATGCGTTTGATCATTCCGATGGTGGCAGTGGGTTTCGTCGCGAGTTCGCGTGCGAGGTCAGCGCAATGCGCATCGAGGTCGGCGTCCGCAACGACGGTGTCGACCAGGCCGATATCGAGTGCATGCTCGGCGCTGAGGCGCTTGCCTTCGATCATGAGCACTTTGGCTCGGTGAGCCCCGATGAGGCGTGGAAGTCGCTGGCTGCCACCGGCACCCGGAAAAAGCCCAAGTCCGATCTCGGGGAAGCCGATGGTCGCCGACTGCGCCATGATGCGGAAGTCGCAGGCCAACGTCAGTTCTGCTCCGCCGCCGAGTGCGTGCCCGTTGATCTTCGCGACGACAGGTTTGGGAGCCGACTCGAGGATCCGCTGTACGTCGACCCACGGGCGCATCGCGCGCTGAGTTTCTTCCGTCAGCTCGCGCATCACGGTGATGTCCGCACCGGCGACGAAGAACCGTCCAGTGCCCGTCACGACAATGACGCGGACGGTCTGGTCCGACGCGAGTACCGGCAGTATCTCCAGAAGCTCGGCGATCATGCTGGGGTTGAATGCGTTGGCTGGAGGTTTGTCGATAGTCACGGTGGCAATCGAGTCTGTGACGTCGACGGTGACGAAGTTGTAGGTCTGGCCGGTCTGTCTCGTCAAGTGAGCTCCTGTCAGCGGGTTGGCGGGGTAAACCGGTCGAGCCGGGGGATGTGTAGTGGGAAGTATGGTGGGGACCCTCACGCGGCGGTACCGCTCGGGTTCGGTCAGTAGACCAATGTCGGATGCTGATCGCGTAGGAACTTTCTTCGCTGTGATCACGGCGATATTTGCTCCTGTGACAGGATTGAGCCCGTGACTTCTGCAGTACCGACACCGCCCGCGCCCTCCGTCGACAAGCGTCCCGAGTCGATTTTCACCATTGGGACCAGGCTCGAGGACCGGCTCGGACGAACCGGAACCATCCACACACCGCACGGCGATATCGCGACGCCGTCGTTCGTGGCCGTCGGAACCAAGGCCACGGTCAAGGCCGTGCTGCCCGAGTCCATGAAGGAACTCGGTGCGCAGTCGTTGCTCGCCAATGCGTACCACCTGTACTTGCAGCCGGGACCCGACATCGTCGACGAGGCCGGCGGGCTGGGCAAGTTCATGAACTGGGACGGCCCCACCTTCACCGACAGCGGTGGCTTCCAGGTGATGTCTCTTGGCGTCGGGTTCAAGAAGGTGCTCGCGATGGAGGCCGTCGGCGTGCAGTCCGACGACGTCATCGCAAAGGGCAAGGAGCGTCTGGCGACGGTCGACGACGAGGGCGTGACCTTCAAATCGCACCTCGACGGCAGTAAGCATCGCTTCACCCCCGAGGTGTCGATGCAGATCCAGCATCAGCTCGGCGCCGACATCATGTTCGCGTTCGACGAGCTCACAACGCTGCTCAACACCCGCGGCTACCAGGAGCGATCGGTCGAGCGCACGCAGGCGTGGGCGATCCGCTGTATCAATGAACACGAGAAGCTCACCGCCGAACGCGCTGACAAGCCCTATCAGGCTCTCTTCGGCGTGATCCAAGGCGCGCAGTACGAAGATCTGCGACGTCAAGCCTGCCGCGGACTCGAGTCGATCGAAGGCGAGAACGGATACGGCTTCGACGGCTACGGCATCGGCGGCGCCCTCGAGAAGCAGAACCTCGGAACGATCGTGCGTTGGTGTAACGAGGAACTACCCGAGAACAAGCCGCGTCATATGCTCGGCATCAGTGAACCGGACGACTTCTTCGTCGCAATCGAGAACGGCGCGGACACTTTCGACTGCGTCAACCCGTCGCGTGTTGCTCGCAATGCTGCGATTTACGTCCGCTCCGGCAGGTTCAACATCAACACCAGCCGATTCCGTCGTGACTTCACGCCTATCGACGACGAGTGCGACTGCTACACGTGCGCCAATTACACCCGCGCGTACATCCATCACCTCTTCAAGGCGAAGGAAATGCTCGCGTCGACGCTTTGCACCATCCACAACGAGCGATTCACCGTGAAGTTGGTCGACGACATCCGAGCCAGCATCGAAGGTGGGTACTTCCACGACTTCAAGGCAGACATGCTCGGAAAGTTCTACGCGGCGAAGACGCCTGCACCTCAGGCGTAGGTCGGTTCGCGCTTCTTCACGTATGCGATGACGCGGTAGGTGATCGGCATGACCAGAACCTCGACAAGCGTCTTCCACAGGAAGCCGACCAGCACGTAGTTGATGAAGTCTTCCCATGTGCTGATGCCGATGACACCGGCCGCGATGGAACAGAAGATGAGGGTATCGGCGAATTCGCCGACGACGGTCGAGCCGATCAGTCGCGCCCACAGATGCTTCTCCTGCATGCGCTTTTTCATCATGACCAGAACCAGTGAGTTCAGTAGCTGTCCGACGAGGTAGGCGGCCAAGCCTGCGACCAGCAGCCGGGGAATGACACCGACCACGGTTTCGAGGGCGGCCTGGTTCTCGTAGAACTCTGCCGACGGGAGTTGCACTGCAATCCAGAAGCACGCAGCGGCAAGAATCAGTGCGCCGAAGCCCAGGTAGATCGCGCGTCGGGTCGCTTTGAAGCCGTAGACCTCGCTGAGCACGTCACCGAGGACGTAGGCGAGCGGGAACAAGAAGAATCCACCATCGGTGATGATGGGCAGAATCTGCAAGGGACCGAGCGAGAAGTCGGAATCCGCAAAGAAGGCGACCCCCTTGGTCGCCGCCACGTTCGAGATCAGCAGCGTTGCGGTGAAGAGCGCGACGATCGTCGGGTAATAACCCCGGCTGACGTGCGCAAATTTGGTTTCGTGGGTCGATTCGTCTTGCTGATCCTGAGCTGTCACGTCCGTCATCCAAGCACCACAAGGCGCTCGGATGCGAGTTGGCGACCGTCCAGTTGCGCAGAACACACCGAAGGCCCTGCGGTTTCACGTGGAACCGCAGGGCCTTCGGTGATGCAAACGAACGGATCAGGCAGCTACATGGCCGCCGGTCAGCACGCGGTATGCGTAGGTGCTGGCGATCAACGCGACGGGCGCCGTCACCAGAAGACCGATTCCACACAGCAGCGCACCGACGATGTTGATACCGATCAGAGCGAGCGCCAGCAGGACCAACGTTCCGACGTTCGACGAGGTCAACGCGTAACTCGATTTGATGCCCGAAATCGCATCCTGATTCTTGTCCACGATGAAGGTCAGCGTGTAGTAGAGCAGGAACGCCGCGATGATGCCGGGAATGATGCAGAGAGCCAAACCGACGTAAGTTGCCACTGCTACCAGGAAACCGCCGAGAACAACTGCGCCGATGTTGGTGAATTGGAAGAAGGTGCCGAAAGCCGGCTTGATTCCATCCAATTCGCTCAACGCTCCACGAAGGAATGCGGCTTGGATGATGTAGCCGACGATAGCGGTGACCAATCCACCCACAATGGACAGCGCGCTGAATTCGGTATTGGTGTAGTCGAAACCGTTGAAAGCGCCCTGGATCAGTCCGGCGATCAAGAACGCGATGATCGAGATTCCGATCCAAACCAATGCGTTGTCTTTGAACTTGTTCCAGCCGTAGGTAATTGCGGCGCCCACGGAAAGCTGCGGTCCACCGAATCCTGCGCCGTAGTCATTGGCGGGCGGCGGTGGGAAGTTGCCGCCTCCGGGAGGTGGCGGGTATCCACCGGGCGGTGGGTAGTTGCCACCGGGAGGGGGATAGCTTCCACCCTGCGGGGGTGGAGGGAAGTTGCCCTGTGGGGGCGGCGGGTAGCCGCCGGGCGGGGGATAACTTCCACCCTGCGGAGGCCCCGCCGGCGGGGGATAGCTCCCAGGAGGAGGCGTTCCCTGCTGGCCGTAGGGATCCTGGGGCGGGAATTGCTTTCCGTCCTCGGGATTCTGGTTGGGGTCGTGCCCACCGGTTGTCATATGCGCACCTAACCCTTGACTACCTGAGTTCCACCAGCGAGCTCGTCATGCTTGCCCTGCTTGGTGGGGCTGTTGTTGATGGTGACCGCGATGACGATGTACGCAACGAGCGAGAGAAGTCCTCCGATGATCGGAATGATCGACAAGAGGTTGAATGCGTTGCGAATTGCGGACTGCTGCGGAGTGGGAAGGCCCGCGCCTCCCGGGGCCTTCACCGACAGCCCAAGGAGCTTCTTGCCTGGGGTCCAACCTTGTGTGACCTCGAACCCAACGAAATATGCGAATGTCAGAAGGGCAGTCAGCAGGCCTGTTATCCAGTATCCCGAGTCGACGAAGATGATCAGGAGCCCGACCACTAGGCCGAGAATGATGTAGTCGATAAGGCGAGCGCCGAATCGAATACCCAGTCCACCGGCTTCGGCGCCAGAGGGCAGTCGGTTTCCTCCGCCGTACGCACCTTGGTCGTTGAACTGCGGAGGCGGCGGGAAGTTTCCGCCCTGGGGCGGCGGCGGGTATCCACCGGGAGGCGGGTAGTTGCCACCCTGAGGGGGCGGGAAGTTTCCGCCCTGCGGGGGCGGGTAGCTTCCGCCTTGCGGGGGGCCGGCGGGAGGGGGGTAACTTCCGGGAGGAGGTGTTCCCTGCTGGCCATATGGATCCTGGGGTGGGAATTGCTTCCCGCCTTCTGGATTCTGGTTGGGGTCGTACCCACCGGTTGTCATGTGTTCCCCTCAGTCGTAAATATCGCGCTCGAGTGTGACAGTGGATATGACCCTACTGGGATCAAAGAGCGATGTGGATGACATCTGCTCACTTGGATTCGGAGGTCACCTGTGGTTTAGGCTGCGTTGTATGACGAGTTCCGGGGGCAACAACGACGATTCTTCGAGCGATTACCAGGCAAAACCTGGGTACGGAGAATTTCCGAGCCTGCCTCCTGAGGGGTACGGCGTGTCCCCGTCCGAAACGCAGTCTTCACCTGAAGTTCCCGGATATACCACTCCCAACGAGCAGTACCCGGGTTATCCACCGCCGTCGTACAACCCGCCCGGTAATAACCCCCAGCCGGGCGGAATCGGTGAACCGAACCCGTACCTGCCGCCGCAGAATTTCGGACCGCAGAATCAATATCAGCAGAATCAATATCAGCAATCCGGACAATACGGACAAGCTCAATACGGACAGCCTCAGTACGGCCAACCTCCGAACCCGTACGGTCAACCGAATCAATTCGCGGGTGGGTACGCACCGCCGATGCAGCCGGTCGGCACCAATGGTCTCGCAATTGCATCGCTGGTTGTATCGCTTGCGGGTGGTTGCTTCTACAGTCTCGGCGGAATCGTCGGAATCATTCTGGGAATTGTCGCGCTCAATCAGATCAAGCAGACAGGTCAACAGGGGCGCGGGCTTGCGATAGCCGGAATTGCGGTCGGCGCGGCCTTCTTGGCAATTTTTGCCGTGATTCTCGTGGTCGCACTCATAGCGAGTGCATCGTCGTCGTACTGAAGTGTCGTCGTGCTGAAGTGGCGAGCGCTCACACGGGAGTGACGACGGACGACGCAGGAAGTGGCTTGCCGAAGTAATAGCCCTGGCCCATGTCGCAGCCGGCCCGCAAGACGTTGGCTGCGTGTTCCGCGGTTTCGACGCCCTCTGCGATCGAATCAAGCCCTAGCTTCCGAGCGATGTCGGCGATGGACTCCATGACCATGAAGGCGCGGTCTCCAGCACGACCCGCTGCGCTGACAGCCCAGGTCAAGGATTGGTCGATCTTGAGAATGTCGAGCGGCAATTCCGACAATGCGGAGAAAGACGCGAAGCCCGCCCCGAAATCATCCAGCGCGATTCGAATTCCCTCGTTGTGCAAGACGTGAAGAGTCTCGGCGGCATGCCGGCCTACGACGCCGAGTTCGGTGACTTCCACGATTATTCTGCTCAGTGGCGTTTGTGAACTGTCGAGGGCTCCGAGGATCTCGTGAGCGGCGTGCGGGGTAGCGAGTTGGCGAGGTGAAAAGTTGACCGCGACCATCATGTGCTCAGGCCACGACGCTGTTTGGGCACAAATCATTTCCAGAGCTTGTAGCCCGATGGGAATGATGAGCCCAGAGGATTCGGCGGAGCGCATGAAATCTTGAGGTTCGATCAACCCTCGCAGCGGATGACGCCAACGCAAAAGAGCTTCATAGCTGATAATTGCTGACGAGTTCAGATTGACCTGGGGTTGATACAACACCTCGAATTGATGGTCGTCGAGTGCCTCGCGAAGCTCGCGGACCATGCGTATTCCTTTTCGTCCTGAGTCGCCCGTGCCGCACGTGCGTGTCAGCGTGGATGCTGCAAGTGGGTACTGTGGTCGGATTCCAGGTTCAGATCCCGGGCGTGGTTTTGCAGGAACAACTCGCCCGGAATTTCCTTCGCCAGTCTCGACCGTACTTCACTATTCGAGAATTGCCAACGAATAGCTATTGCGGACGGCTTTGTCATATCGGACAATCGTAGTTTTGTTCCGACGAGGCACCGATTGATACGTCACTTACTTCGCCGGGAAAATCCACGGGGTCCGGGGGATCTTGCGAGAGTCGAATCGATCCGCCAATTGGGGTGATGTGACAACCTCGCCGGGTTCGGCGAGACCGATGCTCGACGCGATCATCGTCAGAACCTGCTCGGTACTGCGTCCGGCCTCGAGTTGATCTGCCAGAGTCACTGCGCCGTCGCGCTTCGCGAGTCGCTTGCCTTCACTGTTCAAGGCAAGAGGAACGTGGGCGTACGACGGTGGTTCGATGTCGAGCAGCTGGGCAAGGTATGCCTGACGTGGAGCCGAGGTCAGGAGGTCGTCGCCGCGAACCACCTGGTCGATGTTCTGTGCACCGTCGTCGACGACAACGGCAAGGTTGTAAGCGGGCACCCCGTCTCCGCGGAGCAGGACGACGTCGTCGACTGGTCCCGTCACCTCGCCGAACAGTTCGTCATGGACGGTGAACGAGTCGATGCCGGCCCGTAGCCTCAGCGCAGGAGATCGGCCACTTGCCGATTTCTCGGCGCGTTCGGCCTCCGAAAGGTTCCGACACGTGCCGGGGTAGGCGCCGTCTGGAGCATGGGGCGCTGACGGTGCCTGCAGGATCTCCTTGCGTGTGCAGAAGCAGGGATAGGCCAGGTCACGCTCGCGCAATTGGTCGATAGCCTTGTGGTACAAGGGAAGACGGTGTGACTGCAATACGACTGGGCCGTCCCACGTGAGGCCGAGCCTGCGCAGATCGTCGAGTTGTCGTTCCATCGCGCCGGGGCGGACACGGTCGAGATCCTCTACCCGAATGAGGAAGTCGCGCCCGCTGGTGCGGGCGAACAGCCAGGCCAGGAGGGCAGTCCGGAGGTTTCCCAGATGGAGATCGCCGGACGGACTCGGCGCGAAGCGTCCTGCTCCTTCCACGTCAGCTGGCGAGCCCGACGGAGGCGAGCGGGTTCTCGGCGTCGTGCAGGGTGAGGCGGATCTGGGTTTCCAAAGCGTGATCGAGGTACTGCGGCGGATACATGGCGGGGCTTCCGAGTGCGTCGAGTGCCAATCCATTGACGGTTGAAAGCAGAAGTGCCGCTCTGGTTTCCGCTTCCGGAGTTCCGATGCCGATCAGAACTGTCGAGATGCCGGTGCGGATTGTGAACAGGGTTGTCCGGCGAATTTCGGAGAGTGACTCACTGGTTGCGGCGCGCACGGCAAACGCGGCGAGCACATGCGCCTCACGCGTGCGTTGCTCGTCGAGGGGCAGGAGTTGCGAGAGCGCCTGGAACAGGGCGGTATGCGGGTCTGCGTCGGCGGACGATTCGGCCAGTCGCGTCAACAATCGATCGACGAGTGTTCGCAGTGCGAATGCGAACATCTCGTCCTTGGTCGAGAAATGATGTTGCACTGCGCCGATCGAGACACCCGCCCGTTTTGCGACCTCGCGAACGCTGGCATTTTCCAGTCCGGATTCCGCGGCGACATCGAACAATGCCGCCGCAAGCAGGTCTGGACTCGTGGAGGATTTTCGGCGTTCCGGCATACCGCGACATTACATGCGTATGGAAGTAATGCCCACGTCAGGGGTGCTTTTTCACGCCTTCCGGCCGAGGAAGGCAAGGAGTTTCGTCGCTTTGTCAGCGTTGTCCGGAACCTGTATTTCCGGGCCGCACACACCGCTCATGCGGATCGACTCGCCCAGGCCCGCGGCGATCTCCGACACCCACTCCACGTCCGCGTCTCGCATCGTCGTATCGGTGCCGGTTGCGGCCGCGAGGTCCCAACCGTGGATGACCAGATCGAAACACAAAAACCCTTCGACCGTGGCCCCGAGGTTGGTCCTGCCGAAGTGTCCGTCGTATTCCAGGGTGGACTTTGCCGGATCGTCCAGAATTTCCTGCATCGAATCGCGGACGGCCGCCCAGGCTGCCGACGGGTCGTCGTCGACCGACGGACCGGGTGCCAATTCCAGGCCGACTACCTTGACCATGTCTCGTTCGCTGTCGAGCACGTGTCTCACCACGTCGCGGGCGGTCCAGCCCTCGCAGGGGGAATCGTCGTCCCAGCGGTCGGCGGGTACGGCGTCGATCCGGGCCGTGAATCCGGCGGCCAGATCCCGATAACGCTGGGCGGGGGAGATCTCTGTTGAAGTCATGACAACAATCCTTCACCGCCACAGCGCATCGTGATTGATTATTTCGGACATTCACTCGATCTCCGGGGCTTCCGCCCAGATGTCCATCGGTACAACCCCGGCACTCTTGCCCTCGTCGTCGAGAAGTCGGCCCACCCTCTTCATCGATCGCAGCACCACTGACCTGTTCAGCACCACCAGGCCCGGTGCCTCTTGTGCGAGTTGTACTTCGGTAATGGGAGTTTCGCGAAGGGAGTGTGCGGCGATCGCGAGCAGTGTGTTGGCGCGTCCACCGGATATCCGCATGCACACCCGCGTTCCCGGCACTCGCTCCACCAGGGCACGAATCGTCGACCGGTCCGTGGGATCGACATATCCCCACACCCAGGTCACGAGGGGCCAGCCGGACAGTGGCAGAGACACGTCGCAGCGGAACACGATCTGGTTGCGCGACGTCAATTCGGCAAGTCGCCGCCTGACCGTACTTTCGCTGAGGCCGGTACCGACCGTGAGCTCGGCAATCGAGGATCGACCGTCCTCACCCAGTTTCAATATCAATTGGCGGTCGACAGCGTCGAACGTCTTCCCGTGATGGCGCTGATCCGTCGGCGCGTATTTGTATCGCACAGGCCGGTCTGTCATCGTCGCTCGCTGCGCGGCATCGAGTACCTGCAATTTCCAGTCGTCTCCGATCGCGAAGACCTCGGTGACGAGGTGTGCACGCGAACTGACGATCCCGGGTACCGACGCGAGCGACCGAAGCAGGAAGCGCGACAGGAAAGCCATGTCTCTGACCTCGACGAGAAGTGTCAAGTCGCCTGGGCCGCTTGTGTGTTCGACGCTCAGCACGTGCGGCCAGCGGGCAAGTCGTTCTGCAATCGTCAACGCGTTCGAAGTCGTGCAGTCGACTTCGACAAAAGCCAGACACGACTCCGGACGGCCATGGCCGGTTGCCCTGGCAGAGACCCAGGCGGTGCCGGAATCCTGTAACCGCTGCCAGCGGCGAGCCACGGTAACCGGATCCACTTTGAGCGCGTCGCCAACCGTGCGCCACGACGCTCGCGGGTCGAGTTGCAGGCAATTGATCAGGGCGAGGTCGACGTCGTCCAGTACGGCGGAATCCTGCGTTTCTTCGATCATGGTGCAAGTATCGTGCATCTTCACTGTGTCTGGGATCACTTCATTCATGCTCGAAGGGCAGAACGCGGTGGCGAGTGCCCACCGCGTTCATGCTGTGAAAGGAGAAACCAGATGTCATCGACCACGTTGCCCGCTGTTCCGACAGAGAGAAGCCTCGAGTGGGTGCAACGCCTCATCGGAATCGATACGACGAGTGCCGTGAGCAATCGACCGTTGATCGATCTCATTGCGGCGGAACTACGTCGCCATGGGGTCGAGCCGGTACTTGTTGCCGATGACGAGGGAACGAAGCTCAACTTGTTGGCAACGTTCACTCCTCCTGACGGAAGTACTGCCGGCGGTGTGATGTTCTCCGGCCATACAGACGTAGTGCCGGTCGACGATCAAGACTGGAGTAGCGAGCCTTTCACGCCCGACGTTCGCGACGGAAGCCTGTACGGACGTGGCACGTGCGACATGAAGTCGTTCATCGGGATCGTCGTCGCTGCGATCCCCGACATCGTTGCTCGGCCGCTGGCGAAGCCGATTCACTTTGCATTCTCCTACGACGAGGAAGTCGGCTGCATCGGTGCGGCCAGGTTGGTCGAGGAGGTTGTTTCCCGGAACCTGCGCCCTGATGTGTGCGTCGTCGGAGAGCCGTCGGAGATGCGGGTCATTCGCGCACACAAGTCGATGAACGTCATACGTGTTGATCTGCATGGTGTTTCGGCGCACTCGTCGCTTACTCCGCAAGGAGTCAACGCGATCGAATACGGCGCGGAGTTGATTCGGTTCGTCAGAAGCGCGGCCGACGAGCTCCGTGCGTCCGGCCCGTACGACGACGCATTCGACGTGGCCTGGACGACGTGTTCGGTCAATCTCGTATCCGGCGGGATCGCAGTGAACACTGTCCCCGAGGACTGCTCCATCACTTTCGAATTCAGGAGCATCAGCTCAGCTGGCGCCGCAGATTTGCTCGAACGCTTTGCCGCCGAGGCGAATCGGATCGAAAACCTGATGCAGGAAGAAAACCCGTCAGCCTCCGTGATGATGCACGTGTCGGCCTCGGTTCCTCCCCTGGAGACGGATGCGAATGCTTCGGCGGCCGCACTGGTCGAACAATGGGGTGGTCGGGCATCGGACGAAAAGGTCGCGTACGCCACCGAGGCCGGGATGTTCGCGACTATCGGTATCCCCACTGTCGTGTGTGGGCCGGGAAGCATCACTCAGGCGCATGCACCTGACGAGTACGTGACACTTGACCAATTGGCACAGTGCGAGCAGTTCGTTCGGAACGTCATCGCTCACGCCCGCGCCTGACCCACCCTGACCCCCCTAAGGAAAACCATGTCCACGGCAACTACGCCAACCTCCGGAACAGTCACCCCGGAACGCCTGGCCGCTGCACGCAAGGCGGTGATCAGCAGCTCACTCGGCGCTGCGCTCGAATGGTTCGACGTCATCGTCTACGCATCATTCGCAGTGGTCATCGCCCATAACTTCTTTCCCGGCGGCGACAACACGCTCGGATTGATACTGACGTTCGCGACGTTCGCGATCTCGTACGTCATCCGGCCGCTTGGCGGGATGGTTCTCGGAAGCTATGCCGACCGTCGCGGGCGCAAGAACGCCTTGACGTTGACGATGATGCTGATGATGATCGGCACGCTCATCATGGCCGTGGCGCCGACGACCTCGATGATCGGACCGTGGGCCGGCGTCGTCATCCTTGTCTCACGTCTCATTCAAGGATTCTCCGCCGGCGGTGAATTCGGTACTGCTACAACCTTCCTCGTGGAGACTGCGCCACACAAGAAGGCGTTCTACTCTTCCTGGCAAGTTGCCAGCCAGGGTGCCTCGGTTTTCCTGGCATCGCTGTTCGGATACGTGCTCAACACTCACCTTTCGCATGAAGCGCTCTACTCGTGGGGCTGGCGCGTTCCGTTCTTCTTCGGCATCATCGTCGGGCCGGTCGGACTCTACATCCGTGCCAAGCTTGACGAAACGGACGATTTCAAGACGAGCGTTCCGGAAAAGGCTCCGCTGAAGACGACGCTGACCAGGCATCTCGGCCGGGTGCTGACCGGTGCCGCAGTAGTGGGCGTCGCGACTATCTCGATCTACCTCATCTTGTACATGCCGACGTTTGCCGTGAAGAACCTCGGAGTTTCCGCCTCTGCCGGCTATCTCGGCGGCATCGTCGCCGGACTGGTCACCTTGATCACCGTGCCGTTGATCGGGCATCTTGCAGACCGGGTCGGACCGGCGAGAGTTATGACCTGGGCCGCCGTTGCGGCAATCGTCTTGGCCTGGCCGCTCTTCAAATTGATGGTCGATCACCCGTCGACTCTGACCCTCGTCCTGGTTGTTTCGGTCCTGGGTGTCATCATGGCGTTTGCCTTCGGTCCCTTGCCTGCCTTGATGAGTTCGCTGTTCCCGGCAGAGATCCGGGCTACCGGCATGTCATTGTCGTACAACCTCGGAGTGACCTTGCTCGGCGGAATCGCGCCGTTGGTCTTGACCTGGTTGATCAGTACAACAGGCTCGCTCGACGCCCCGAGCTACTACTACATGACCGTCGCAGTGCTCTCCCTCGGCGGGCTGTGGTCGGCAAGAACGCTTTTCAGGCAGAAGTGACGGCGGGGGAGCGCGGTCGGGATTACGCGACCGCGTCTCCCTCTGCTAGCGCGACGACGGTATCCGACCCGTGCCAGTCGGGGGCTTGAGTTCGGAGTAGAGCTGCCGGGGTCAGTGAAGAGATTCGGCGGCATTCACGAGTCAAATGGGCCTGATCGCTGAATCCGCAGTGCGCTGCGGATTCAGCGAGTCCCAGCGCGGGTCGACTGCGAGCGAGCGCCATGAAGCGCTGGAGGCGCAGGATCGAGCGCAGCGTTGCCGGGCCGTATCCGAAGGCGTCGTTGCATCGACGTTGGAGTTGGCGCGAAGTCAGTGCCGCCGCGTCGGCGAGAGAGCTGACATTCCACGAATGTTCGGACAGTGCGGTGCGAACGTGGTTGATCACCGGATCGTGACGGAAACTCGAACTTACCCAACTCCGAACAGCGCTTTCGAGGATGGAGACCTGTTCGTGGTCTTCGGAATTTTCCAAGCGGTTCAACAGTATTCGTTCCGTGCGTGCGTCGGTTACATCGCTGAGATCGGCGCGAGAATCCCGAAGCTCGGACGCCGAGGTTCGCAACATCGGCGATGCCGATCCAGGGCGGAATCGAACACCCACGGAGCGTGTTCCGGGCGGAAGAGTGAATGACCATGCAGCGGTTTCGGGGCCACAGACGCGTATGCCGACGCCGCGTATCCACAGCACGTCCATGCAAGCATCGGGCACGAGGAGGTGTTCTCCTTCTGCGCACGCCGTCCAGCCACACACCAGGATGTCGGAGAGATCCGGGGCGACCGATTGTGGTGTGTACCAACCCATGACAAGAGCTTATCGAGCGGCACCGACACGAAGGCGACTTCAGTCGACCGGGCCGAAGCGGTATCCGAATCCCCTGATGGTTTTGATGTACTTCGGTTTCGCGGGATCGGATTCGAGTTTGGACCGCAGGCTGAGAATGGTTGCGTCGACTACACGCGTCCTTTCGTGGTCGGAACCCCACACGTTTCGGATCAGGTGATCACGTGAGTACACGCGCCCAGGCTCGGTCGACAGCTCCAGGAGTACCCGCCATTCGGTCCGACTGAGGACCAGCAGCTTTCCGCCCATCGTCGCCGTCATCGCACGTCGATCGAGGAGCAGGTCACCGTGACGTTGGTGTTTGCCGGGGGCGGGATGTGCGGTTTCACGAAGGATTGCGGTGACCCGAAGATCGAGCGCGTGAGAATCGATCGGGTTCAGCACAAAGTCCGAGACAGCGCGATGTGGTGCTTCGTCGATGTCCTCGTAGGTATCCACCAGCATCATGATCGGCATCGAACTGCGCAAGCGGATCTGCCGTGCGATCTCGTAGCCGTCGATGTCCGGCAGAAGGAGATCGATCACGGCGATATCGAAACTGTCGGTGTCCAGGTCATCGAGTAGTCGACGCCCGGTGCGGACGAGCTGTATCTGGTGCCCGAAATGTATTAATTCGGTACCAAGCGTCTGGGCAAGCTCCGAACGATCGGTAGCTGCAAGTATCAAGCTCACGTGAAATCCTCCCCCCGAAGGTGTTACTAGTCGTAACAGCTTGCATTGTGGCAGATCATCGACCGCGGGACCAGACATAGGGCGGCCGATCGGAAGTCGAGGGGACCGGGGGCGTTCGTCGCTAGACTTCTTTCATGGGCACTCTGTTCGCGTTGACGCTGCCAGGCTTGCTCGTGCTGCTGGTCCTGTTCGCTTTCGCCGAGACTCTCTGGAACCGGCTCACCGGCGGCCGGGCACTGCCGTGGACTCGGGGACGTACGACTCGTCCGGTCTCGGCCGCGGGCTTCGAAGAGGTTGCTGCCCTGTTTCAGGGGTCCAAGCATCATGAATTCGAACAGCGTCAGTGCGCATTGATTCATCGTGAGGACGGAACGGACGGTGACCCGCCGTGGGTGTCTGTCGATCCGGAAGCTAACAAGGTCGTTCTCCGTCGACGGAGTTGACAGTCGGGTTCAGGCCCAGTGGCCGGGGCGGGTCAGTGAATCGGGCAGCGTGGTAGCCGAATCGCCGATCGCCCCGTTGATCTGGAACTGAGTGAGAAAGATACTGCCGCGGAGTTTTGTGCCGCGAATGTCGGTGCCGCGTAAGTCTGCACCGATCAGATCGGCTCGATCGAGTTCGCAGTCGCGGAGGTCTGCACCGATCAGGTAACTCCCGCGAAAGTTGGCCCCACGTAGATCGGAACCACGAAATTTGGCGCCGATGAGGTCTGCGCCGCGGTGGTCGAGTTTTCGACCCTTCTTGGTTGAGATCGGTGAGCGCACAAGGTTACTCGTCTGCAAGAGCAGTGTGTTGACTGCCGCTCGGTGTGCTGAGACGTCGACGGTTTGAATCTGCGAAGGTGTGCCGTTGGTCAGGCTTTCCGTCTCTGCGAGTGCAGCGTCGAGTTCCTTTCGTATCGAGTGGGTTTGCTTCAGCGAGCGGGCTTCGGCGAGATACCAGAGCAGTTCGTGCAACTGGCGTATGACAGGGAAGGTTTCGAACATGTCTGACGCGGTCTCCGGGGCATCACGCCAGCTGACGCCGTCGTAGGTCTGCTGTGAAACCTTCTGTCCCGCACCGAAACAGTCGTAGACGGTGCAACCGGTGAAGCCCTTCTTTCGCAATCCGGTGTGAATGCCGCAACGGAAATCCTGCTGCAGGTTCTTGCAGGGGTCGCCGGCATTCTTGTTGGTCGCGAAGTCGGAGGACTTGGAAAAGGGGAGTGCGACGCAGCACAGACCGAAGCAACTGCTGCAATCTGCGAGCAGATTGGTCTGGCCGGCAATCACGCGTACTCCCGATGGTTGGGTTGGACGGAAAGTCTGTCCTCGGGTTTGTGAGTCTGTCAAACGAAATTGCGTGGTTCGGCAGCAAGAAGTCCAGCGGTTCCGAGGTCGTATCCCGCGCAAATTGCGGGGTACCAATCCGGCAGACGTGATTCTGGACCACGCTCGTGAAGTAGGTCGAAAATCGGGTGGACGGCCCAGCTCGCTGCAACCAATCGCCGTGCGGTACCCGGCGGCAGAACCAGTGCGCCGACGAAGACCACAAATGTTGCGGCCACTGCACTCCATTCGCGAGTGGGAATGGAAACGTCGATCGTGCGCCCAATCGCCACCTAGCCCATCTGCGACCTGGCGAAAATCACTCCCCATCCAGATCGAGGAGCGATACCCCCCGTGCCGTGAGCCGGAAGCGCAGCGGTCTCTTCGTAACCGTCTCAATGATCCCGGCATCGTCCAGGCGCTGAAGTCGCGGGCGGGCGAACTGGCTGGATCGACCCACCACCTCGACCAGGGTGTTCAACTTGATGGCGCGGTTCGCCTCGAAGCAGTGGGTCTGACCCAGGGTGAACAGGACTGCGCCGATGTGGTTGCTATCAACCGGCGGCGTCGACTCGCGATCGAGTCCCAAGTTCAGCGGAAATTCCTCATCCTCCACCAGAACGCGGATACGCGCCTCGAGTGTGTCGATCTTATGCCGCCTCTCGGAGAGGTCGAGCAGCAGTCGATGTTGCGCCTCGGCGATGATCTCCAGCATATCGATCAGGTAGGGCGTCAGATCTCCGCGGTTCAATGGATTCTCCGCGTCAGAGAATGCTTTGTAGTAACGATCCTTGTTGTCGGCGACGGTCGCCGACAATGCCAGGCTCGTATACGGAGCCAACACCTGTCGAAGGTCCAGCGCGAGAAGGTAGCGTCCGGTTCGGCCGTTGCCGTCGTAGAACGGGTGCGTGTACTCGAAGATGAAGTGCGCGACCACTGCCCTGATCAGTCGTGGAATCGAGTCGTCGCCCCCCTGGCTCAGCATGAGGGTCAGCGCGTCGTCGATCGCTGACTCGGGTACCACACCGGTGTGCACGACCTTGATTCCTGACGTGATCGATACTGGCCCTTGCCGGAACCGCTTCCCATCGGGGGCGTCCTCGTCGCGAATCTCGCCCCGAGTTACCGCGTCGTAGACGTCTCGGATGTCGTCGAGCGTCTGTGGACTCTCGGCCTGGTCGTTGCCGATATTGAGATAGAGCCGCACCATCTCGGCGAACCGCTTGTTCGCGAGGGGTTGCTCCGCCCACACCATCTCGATTGCCTCGCTGATCTCCTTCCGGGTTGAGCGGACCTGTTCGATCTCGTTCGTTGCCTGGATCTCGTCGATCACCATGCGATGCAGGTAGTGGGTGCGCGCGAGGGCCGGCAGCCCGTTCCACTCAGCCCGGATCTTCGGCTCGAAGCTCATGATCCGTTCGATCAGCGCTGCGACTTCGGGTGTCATCAGTGCGAACGTCGAGTGTTCGCCGATCAGTAGGTCCCAGTGGACGGCGGCGGGAGAATCGCGTCGCGCTCGCTCCTCAGCATCGGCACCAGCACGATCTCGTTGGTGAAAGATCGATTTCAACGTCCTGTACGCCATCTGGTCTCTCCCTGTATCCACGCTATATTGCCGCCTTGCTTTCCATGCCTATCTTATCCAGAATGGGATCTGGATAAATAAGACTTGCGGCGCGGGTGTCATTTCATGACCAACGCGGGCTGCAGGAGCAGATGTGGCCATAGCTTCCCGAATCGGGTTCGGGCCATCGGCGGGCCACTCGAAATCACGCAGCAGCATTCCGATTCGGCGCGCTGCGGGATCGAAACCACCACGAGTCGGCAGACCGTCTGAGCTCGCAGAACATCGAGCTGAACCGAGACCCTGTTGCATTACTCGTTGCATGAGGACAGAAAAGAACCCCTGTGAACCGCTTCTCAGCAGTTCACAGGGGTTCCTTTGGCGGAGGATAGGGGATTTGAACCCCTGAGGGCGTTAACCCAACCCGCGTTCCAGGCGAGCGCCATAGGCCACTAGGCGAATCCTCCGTGGAGCAGCATACCCAATTGCGGGCGCGAAGCGTTAAACGGGTACCTGACCTGCGAAGAACCGGTGGAACTCGATGTTTGCATCTCGGCCCCGGTAGGTGGTGTGCAGCGGCCGGCGAAAGCCGTCTACACTGTTCATTGGATCCCGCGCGGCGCGCATCCTGTGAACTCCCCCAGGGCCGGAAGGCAGCAAGGGTCAACGGGCTCTGCCGGGTGCGCGGGGTCCTCTATTTTTTCACATACCCGACCCCGCCTCGTCGGTGAAAGGCCGCTCCGGATGCCTATCCAAACCCAGATCGGGTTGATGAGCCATGAAGAACTCACCTCCGAGCATGAGAGCCAGAGCGCGAAGTACACGCAGCTCCAGGCGCAGAAGCTCGCACTCGATCTGACCCGCGGTAAGCCTTCCCCGGAACAACTCGACCTTTCCGCAGAGCTGCTGACGCTGCCCGGCGACGGTGATTTCCGTGACGGAAGCGGCACCGACTGCCGTAACTACGGCGGACTCACCGGTCTGCCGGAACTGCGCGCCATCTTCGGTGAGCTGCTGGGTATCCCCGTTGCGAACCTTCTCGCCGGAAACAACGCGAGCCTCGAGATCATGCACGACAACGTCGTGTTCTCACTGCTCCACGGCACTCCGGATTCGGCCCGGCCGTGGGCACAGGAAGAGAAGATCAAGTTTCTCTGCCCCGCACCGGGCTACGACCGCCACTTCGCGATCACCGAGTCCCTCGGCATCGAGATGATCGCGGTGCCGATGAACCACGACGGCCCGGATGTCGTCAAGATCGCCGAACTTGTTGCGTCAGATCCGCAGATCAAGGGCATGTGGGCGGTTCCGGTTTACGCGAACCCCACCGGTGCCGTGTACTCCGAAGAAATTGTCCGTACGCTCGCGTCGATGCCGACGGCCGCGCCCGACTTCCGCCTGTACTGGGACAACGCGTACGCCGTACATCCGCTTGTCGGCGAGACTGCGCCTTCCTACGACATTCTCTCGATGGCAGCGGAGGCCGGACACCCCAACCGTCCGCTCGTGTTCGCGTCGACGTCCAAGATCACTTTCGCCGGCGCCGGTGTGAGCTTCTTCGGTAGCTCTGCGGAAAACCTTGCCTGGTACCAGAAGTTCCTGGGCAAGAAGAGCATCGGACCGGACAAGGTCAATCAGCTTCGCCACCTGCGTTTCTTCGGCAATGCCGACGGCGTTCGTGCGCACATGGAGAAGCATCGCGCGTTCCTCGCGCCCAAGTTCGAGCTCGTACTGCGGATCCTCGAGGATCGTCTCGGTGCATCGAAGGTCGCGTCTTGGACCGAGCCGAAGGGCGGATACTTCATCAGCCTCGACGTGGTCGACGGCACGGCCAAGCGGGTCATCGAACTGGCGAAGAACGCGGGTATCGCGCTCACCGCTGCCGGATCGGCTTTCCCGTACAGCACGGATCCGGATGACCGGAACATCCGGTTGGCCCCGAGCTTCCCGTCCAAGGCTGAACTCGAAGTTGCCATGGACGGCGTGGCTACGTGTGTCCTGCTCGCAGCCACCGAATCGCGTCTCTCCGAGATCTGAGTTCTCGAAGCGGCGTGCCCGGTCGGTACTTTTCGGTCTCGTCTTGTACCGTTCGGAGCATCAATTCCCGACATAGGGTGTAAATCCCGGAGGTTGTAGTGACGGGCGCGATCAACGCTTCGGATGGGCCTTCTTTCGAGGCGCACACCGCGAAATCAGAGGCGGTCATCGAAGCTGACATACCGCGACGCACGCTCCGTGTCGGTGTTCTCGGATTCTCTTTGCTCGGTGTTCTGGCAGTCGCGTCCGTGCTGATGGTTCTTTTCGCCGTGCCGATGAATACGCGGTACTGGGGGATCTTCGAAAATTTCCTCGATCTCGACGTCTACCGCCACGGCGGCAGCGTTGTGGTTCAGGGCCTTCCGTTGTACGACGGGCCAGTCCTGGACGGGATGATGTTCACGTACACCCCGTTTGCGGCTTTGCTGTTCACGGTGTGGGCGGTGCTCTCGTTCAAACAGGCGATTGTCGTGTGGACGGGTTTGAACATCGCTGCGTTGTTCGCAGTGATCGTGTTGTGCTGGAAGTATCTCGGTTATCGGCTCGACGTGAAGGCGTACGCCGTCAGTGCGTTGGCCACCACGATCTTTCTGTTCATGGAACCGATACGTACGACGCTCTGGCTCGGGCAGATCAACATCTTCCTGCTGCTCTTGATCGTGTGGGACCTCGGTCGGGACGAGAAGAGTCGGCTCCGAGGAATCGGGGCAGGCATCGCCGCCGGCGTGAAGCTCACTCCGGCCTTCTTCTGGGCGTACCTTTTCATCACTCGTCAATGGCGTGCGTTGGTGACGGCCGTCGTGACGTTCGCTGCGACCGTTGCGATCGGCTTCGTCGTGATCTACAACGATGCGTACAAGTACTGGACCGGCACTCTTGTCGACAGCGAACGCGTCGGACCGACGGATGCTCCGAGCAACCAGTCCGTGTCCGGTCTGATCGCTCAGCTCACTCACACTCCGACGCCGTCGCGGGTCCTGGTCCTAGTCTTCAGTGCGCTAGCGGTATGCCTCGGACTCGGTGCCGCGTGGATTGCTCACCGCCACGGCCAGAAATTGCTCGGCCTCACCATGACGGGGTTGACTGCGACCACTGTCTCGCCGTTCTCGTGGGGCCATCACTGGGTGTGGTTCGTCCCGCTGGTCGTCCTCGCCGCGCACTACGCGATGGTGTCGAAGAAGCGCTGGGCGTGGGTGGCTCCGTTCGTTTTCCTGCTCCCGGTCTTGAACTGGTCTCACACCTGGTGGGACCCGTCGGTCATTCCGGGTACGGATCGCTTCATCGGAATGGGCTTGTTCATGTTCGTGCCGCCCGAGTATCTGCGGATTCCGACCGTCGGCGTCTACCTCTGGGTCTTCACGCTTGCCGCGGTCTCGACGTTGGTTCTGTTCGGCTGGAAGAAGTGGAAGATTCCGGCCCCGGATGCGTCGGCGCCGGTCACAACTGCCGTCTGACGTGGCAGTATCGGACTCATGGCACTTCAACTGAACCTTGTCGGTGACCCCGAAGCTGATGCTCTCCTCGCCGAGGACCCGTTGGCGTTGTTGATCGGAATGCTTCTCGATCAACAGGTTCCGATGGAAACGGCCTTCCTCGGTCCGAAGAAGCTGGCGGATCGGCTCAGCGGTATCGACGTCAGGCGTATCGCCGACATGGACACCGACGAGTTCATCGCCGTCTGTGCCGAGCCTCCGGCTGTGCACCGATTCCCCAAGTCGATGGGTGAGCGTATCCAGCTCATGTGCCAGTTCATCGTCGAGAACTACGACGGCGACACCGCGGCGATCTGGACTTCGGGAAATCCCGACGGCAAGGAAGTGCTGAAGCGGCTCAAAGCCCTACCCGGTTACGGGGATCAGAAAGCCCGGATCTTCCTGGCGTTGCTCGGAAAACAGATCGGCGTCGAGCCGAAAGGTTGGCGCCAAGCGGCCGGCGACTACGGGCTCGAAGGTTCGAGGCGCTCGATTGCAGACGTGGTCGACGAACAGTCTTTGCTCGAGGTCCGCGAGTTCAAGAAGGCCGCAAAGGCAGCAGCGAAGGCCGACAAGAAGTAAGCCGCTTTCAGGACTTCCGGGACCCGCTGGCACGCACTACTTTCATCAGGTCGCCTGCGGGGCCCTCGAGCTGACGCGGCGGGCGCCACACTGCACGCAGGGATCGGTCGAGTTCCAAGCCTTCGACGGCTACGACCCGAAGTTCTCCCTGCTTCACCTGGTCCTCGACGGCCAGCGTGCTCAGTACCGCCGGGCCGACGCCACCGAGCACGCTGGTTCGAATCGCGGCCGAACTACCCAGTTCCAACAACGGTGCACCGCGCTCGTATTCGTGTAACGCCAGGTCGAGAGTCGTTCTGGTTCCCGATCCGGGCTCGCGCACCAGCAGCGGCGTCGCTGCCAGTTCGGCGACGGTCAGCGGCTTTCGTCGACGCGCCCATGGATGATCCGGATGAACGACCACGACCAGCGAGTCACGCGCGACGGTGACGCTGGACAGGCTCTTCGGAACGGTCGGTGACTCGACGAATCCGAGGTCGCACATTCCCACCTCGACAGCCTCGAGGACGCGGGTCGAGTTGTAGACCTGAAGGTGGACGGTGACACCAGGATGTAGTGACCGAAAGATACCGAGCCAGGCCGGAATCAGATGTTCGGCGACGGTCATGCTGGCACACACGGTCAATTCCGCGGATCGTTCGGTCCGCATCCCTTCGGCGACGTCGAGAAGCTGCCTCGAGTTGGCGAGGACGCGGCGCGCCCAGTGGACGATTACGGTCCCCTGCGGAGTCAAAGCCGCCCCCGTCGACCTTCGGTGTATGAGTGGCATCCCGAGCTGCCGCTCGAGTGCTTTGACGGCGCGGCTGGCATTCGGCTGCGCAATGTTTGCTGAACGGCTTGCCGCACTGAGACTTCCGTGATCATCGATGCCGATGAGTAGCTCGAGAGTGGTGAGGTCGGGCCACCGTCTGGTCATGCAAACAGGCTATACCGAACTTCACGTTCATATCGATTTGATATGCCGTGATGGTAGAAATCGCCCTACCGGAGCGATGGTGGCTCAAGGACGCTGGATGAGTGAACCGTGATGTGAAGTCCGTGGCCGAGAAACCCGCAGTCGCCCCTTCGTCAGAAGTACGACGGTGGTCCAGTGTGGCTGCATTGGTGCCCGGAGTTGCGTTGTGCGCCTTGGGGGCCACGGTCGCGCTGATAGCCGGTCGGTTCACCTCCGCCGTGAGTCCGTTGCTGATTGCGATCGTGGCGGGTGCGGTGTTGGCGAATACCGTCTCTTTGCCGGCGAAATTCCAACCTGGCCTGGCATTCTCGGCGAAACGGCTACTTCGGGTGGGTATCGCTCTGCTCGGGCTGCAATTGATGTTCTCCGACATCGTCGGTTTGGGCTGGGGAGTGATCGCCGTTGTGGTTGCGATTGTGTTCCTCGGTATCGCCGGGACCATGTATGCCGGAAAACTTCTCGGATTGGGTTGGTCGCAGAGAATTCTGATTGCCTGCGGCTTCTCGATCTGTGGCGCTGCCGCCGTGGCTGCTGCGGACGGTGTGGTGAATGCGCGAGAGGAAGAGTTGCTCACCGCTGTTGCGTTGGTGGTGATCTTCGGAACTCTGATGATTCCGACAATCCCACTGTTGGCCAACGCTTTCGGTATGAACGAGGTCGGTGCAGGCATGTGGGCCGGTGGGTCGATCCACGAAGTGGCGCAAGTGGTGGCTGCCGGCAGCGCTCTCGGCGCCACCGCGTTGGGTGTCGCGACCGTGGTGAAACTTGCGCGCGTGTTGATGTTGGCGCCGGTCATGGCGTTTCTGAGTATCCGGCAACGCAGGATGGTCGACAGCACTGCCGCCAAGCGTCCCCCGCTGATTCCGTTGTTCGTCGTGGCATTCATCTGCTGCATGGGCTTGCGCTCCACGGGCATCTTGCCGGATGAGCTTCTGGGGCTGGCGAAGACGGTGCAGACGGCGCTGTTGGCGGCCGCGATGTTCGCACTCGGGCTGGGGGTGCGGTTGAGCGTCATTCGTGGAGTTGGCGCCCGGCCATTCGTGCTGGCCGCGATTTCCACTGTGTGGGTGGCAACGATCGCCTACGTCGGAGTCGTGCTGGTCAGCTGATCGAGCGCTGAGTCCGCCACGCGCTCGGGCTCATCGAGAACTGAGTGCGAAACCAGCGCGAGAAACTACCCTGCGTCGAAAACCCGAGGTGCACAGCCACTTCGGTCAACGAATAGCGAGGGTTGGAGACAAATCGTTCCGCGAGGGAGCTTCGAACCGAATTGAGAACGGCCGTGAACGTATCTCCGGATTCGGCGAGATGACGGTGCAGTGTCCGCCGGTCGAATCCGAGACTGCGTGCCACCTGCTCGACAGAGCAGCGGCCGGTCGGAAGCAGAACTTCGATCAATTCCTTGGTGCGGCTGAGGGTATCGGAGGTTTCCGAGGCGGGAAGCGAGTCGAGGAACTGGCGAGCGTACGGCCGGAGTAACTCGTCGGAAAGTTGGTTAGCCGCATCCAGGTCGGCGGCGAAGAAAACGATACCGGTGAACTCGCGATCGAATTCCACCGTCTCGCCGAGGATTCGCCGATGCGTGCTCGTGTCTTTCGGGGCATTGTGCGTGAATCCCACGCTGACCGGTTGCCATCGAGAACCCAGGAAACTCCGCAGGATCTGCAGTGTCGCGCCGACTGCGAGTTCGACGCTCTGTCTGGTGTCGACCGGTTCGCCGACCTCGAGCGAGATTCGCAGGGTGGCGAGTCCGTTGACCTCGTTCAATCGAATGCGTAATGACTCGTTGTACGTGTGCTCGTATCGCATCAACACGTCGAGTGCGCTCCTGACGTCTGGTTCTTCCCTGATGACCAAGCTGAGGGGACCGAGATTGGACAGTCGACGCAGGCCGGCGAGTAGAAGCCCGAAGTCTTCGTGTCCGGACTCCGCTGCCGATCGCTCCAGGAGCGATGCGATGGAGGCGGCCGGTACCCATTGGTCGGGGTTCGCCAGGCTTGCCGGGCTCAGGCCGACACTTCTCATGAGGGCCACAGCGTCCACGTCCACTGTTCGGCACAGGTCGACGTATCGATTCAGTGACGCGTAGCGGGCGAGTGGCTTCATGGGGCCCCCTTTACTCGATGTCCCGAAATGTTGTGTTGTGTGTCTCGTCAAGTTAAGCATGTGAGCCGGATCTCACATAGTTTTGTTCACATCAGTTCGGCACGACCAGGAAGCCGAGCACCGACTTCTGGAAGTTGTTGCGTACGAATACAGCTCGACCGTAATCGAGTCGAGCCCGCCCACAGAATTGGAGAGCATTGATGGCAAACGCCATTCGGTTCCACGAGATCGGCACACCGTCCGTCATGCGTTGGGAAGAGATCGAGGTAGGACGACCGGGCGCCGGAGAGGTTCGGGTTCGTCATGAAGCGGTGGGGTTGAACTTCGCCGACACCTACTTTCGAAGTGGCCTCTATCCTGCGCAATTGCCTGCCGGGATGGGCGTCGAGGGCGCCGGTGTGGTCGAAGAGATCGGCGAGGGAGTAGTCGATTTTGCAGTGGGGGACCGTGTGACCTACACCGGCAGTCCGCTGGGTGCGTACGCCACCGAGCGGATCATGGCGTCGTCCGACCTGATCGCGCTACCCGACGGCATCGCCTTCGACACCGCGGCCGCCATGACCATGCGAGGACTGACTGCCGCCTACCTTCTGCGTCGCATCTACCCGTTGAAAGCGGGAGACACCGTGTTGCTACATGCTGCGGCGGGCGGGGTTGGACTGATCTTCACCCAGTGGGCAAAACTGTTGGGAATCAAAGTGATCGGAACGGTGTCGAGCGACGAGAAGGCGAGCGTTGCCCGAGCTCACGGTTGCGATGAAGTCGTCATCTACACCCGCGAGGACGTCGTCGCGCGTGTCAAGGAGATCACCGGGGGCGTCGGCGTGCCGGTTGTGTACGACAGCATCGGGCAGTCCACCTTCGACATCTCACTCGATTGCCTTGCCAGGCGCGGGCTGCTGGTGTGCTTCGGAACGGCGTCCGGACCGACTCCGCCGATTCAGGCAATGCAGTTGGCAGTCAAGGGATCTCTCTTCGTCACCCGTCCGGCACTTGCTGACTACATCGCAGATCCCGCAGAACGTGCCGAATTGGCGGGCGAACTGTTCTCACACGTCGAGTCCGGGCGAATCAAGATCGAGATCAACCAGCGATATCCCCTCGAAGATGCGGTGCGCGCGCACCACGACATGGAGTCCGGTCGCAGTATCGGTTCCTCCGTCTTCTCCGTCTGAACCGAAACAGCACTTCCCAGAGGAATTGTCATGACCAATACTGCAACGCTGACAGAAAACCTGCTCCCGTCGACCAGCACGATCCACGTCGAGAAATTGACCTGTTCGATCGGGGCAGAGTTGTCCGGGGTGGATCTCGGAGAGGTCGCGCGAGACGATGCACTCTTCGCCGAAATCAAGGCATTGTTACTCGAGCACAAGGTCCTGTTTTTTCGCGACCAGAACTTCTCCAAAGCCGAGCACGTAGAACTTGCCCAGCGATTCGGTGAACTGGAGGATCATCCAGCTCTGGGCAGTGATCCCGACCATCCGGGCCTGGTCCGCATCTACAAAGACCTGGACAGCCCGCCGGAGCACTTCGAGAATGCGTATCACTGCGACGCCACCTGGCGCGTCAACCCGCCCATGGGATGTGTATTGCGTTGTGTGGAAACACCTCCTGTCGGCGGCGACACGATTTGGGTGAACATGGCACTCGCCTACGAGAATCTGCCGGCGCGGGTCAAGGAGCAGATCAAGGACCTGCGTGCCAGGCACAGTATCGAGTCGACCTTCGGCGCTCGGATGCCGATCGAACAGCGCCACCAACTGAGGGAACGCTTTCCCGACGCCGAACATCCCGTGGTACGAACACATCCGGAGACCGGCGAGAAGATTCTTTTCGTCAACTCGTTTGCCACGCACCTCGTGAACTATCACACGCCCGAGAATGTCCGCTACGGAATCGATTACGCCCCCGGCGCCGGAAACCTGCTCACCTACCTGGCCAGTCAGGCCCAGATTCCCGAGTATCAGGTTCGGTGGCGCTGGACCGAGAACAGCGTCGCGATCTGGGACAACCGTTCGACACAGCATTACGCGGTGCAGGACTACTGGCCCGCAGTTCGAAAGATGGAGCGCGCCGGAATCATCGGCGACGCACCGTTCTGATCTCTCTTCCCAGCCCCGAAGATAATTCATTAACTCGATCGGAGTCACGCTATGCATTTCCACGACGATTCACTGTTCCCCGAAACCCAGGACAAGCTTGTCATCACCGTTGCTCCCTACGGACCGGAGTGGGAACCGGACGATTTTGCAGAAGACCTACCGCTGTCGATGGACGAGCACGTCCAGCAAGCCGTCGACTGCTTCAACGCCGGTGCCACCGTTCTCCACATCCACGTGCGTGAACTCGACGGCAAGGGTTCGAAGCGTCTGTCGAAGTTCAACGAACTTCTCGGTCGCTTGCGTGAGGCCGTTCCCGAGATGATCCTGCAGGTCGGCGGTTCGATTTCGTTCGCTCCGGAAGGGGAAGGTGCCGATGCGAAGTGGTTGTCCGACGACGTGCGTCACATGCTTGCGGAATTGGAGCCCGCTCCTGATCAGGTGACGATCGCGATCAACACCAGCCAGATGAACATCATGGAACTGATGACCGACGACGACATCGCGGGTACGTCGATGCAGCGTCCGGAATTGGCCGATACGTATCGGGAGATGACCGTGCCCGCCGGTCCGGAATGGGTGGCAGAGCACCTGCGCCGGCTGCAGGCCGCCGGAATCCAGCCGCATTTCCAGTTGTCGAGCATTCCGCAGCTCGAAACGGTGGAGCGGTTGATCCGACGCGGCATCTACACGGGTCCGGTCAACCTCACGTGGGTCGCAATCGGCGGCGGCTTCGACGGCCCAAACCCGTACAACATGATGAACTTCGTCCAGCGTGTTCCCGACGGTGCGTGCCTGACCCTGGAAACGCTGATGCGTAGCGTCCTGCCGGTGAACACGATGGCGATCGCGATGGGCTTGCACGCTCGTTGCGGCAACGAGGACACCATCTGGGGCCGCAAGGGCGAGAAGATGACATCGGTGCAGCAGATCGAGCAGTTGGTGCGCATTGCAGGCGAATTGGGCCGCGAGGTGGCTACCGCGAAGGAAGCTCGCGACATCTACCGGATCGGTGAGACGTATGTCGACACCGACGAGACGTTGGCGAAGTTGGGTTATGCACCCAACCGCCGGATCGGCCAGCTGGGATTCACGCAGCACGCCTGAGTCCACCCCGTCTCGTACAACAGCTCCGGGGGTGCGAACCGTGACGGTTCGCACCCCGAAGCCCCCGATCTACCTCGAGTACTCCTAGGAGAGTCATGGGACTGCAAGCTCCCGCCACACCACGTGTGGACACCGCGCTCGGAATCGGCGGACGACGAAAGTTATACCCGTGGATCGTTTTTGCCCTGGCTTTCGGTCTACTTCTCTCGGACTACATGTCGCGGCAGGTACTCAGTGCGGTCTTCCCGATCCTGAAAGCCGACTGGGATCTGTCCGATTCGCACCTTGCCTCCCTGAGCAGCGTGGTGGCATTGATGGTCGGGCTGTTGACGTTCCCGTTGTCGCTGCTCGCGGACCGTTGGGGGCGCGTCAAGAGCTTGATCCTGATGGCCGTGTTGTGGAGTGTCGCGACGTTGCTGTGCGCTATCGCTCAGACCTACGAACAGATGCTGGGTGCTCGGTTCTTGGTCGGTGTCGGTGAAGCGGCGTACGGCAGCGTGGGTATCGCCGTGGTGCTCAGTGTGTTTGCGCCCCGTGTGCACGCAGCTCTTGCCGGTGCGTTCATGGCCGGTGGATCGTTCGGTTCGGTCATCGGTGTGGCAATCGGTGGGTTCATCGCAGTTCAGTTCAGTTGGCGGTGGTCTTTTGCCGCCATGGCGATCTTCGGTCTGATTCTGGTTGCGCTCTTCCGTGCCCTCGTCACCGAGAAGAAGCTCACGGCCTACGCCGTCGAGGCCGCGCCGGATGCTGCCGGGGAAGCGCTCGGGCGCGACGGCTTTCGCGCGCCGGTGTCATCGTTGTTCACCAATCCGGCCGTATTGTTCGCCTACATCGGTGGCGGTCTCCAGATGTTCACCGCCGCTGTACTTCTGGCGTGGTTGCCGAGCTTTTTCAATCGCTACTACGATTTGGCCCCGGACAAGGCCGGCGTCACGGCTTCCGTATTCGTCCTCCTTGTCGGAAGCGGGATGGTGGTCTGCGGTTTCATCACAGACAGATTCAGCCGCGACGATTCGGCGCGAAAATGGACCACTGCCATCGTCTACTGCGCCATCTCGTTGGTGGCGCTGAGCATCGGGCTCCGGTTGGGCACGGGGACAGCGCAACTCGTGTTGCTCGGTATCGGTGCATTCTTCTCCGCCGGTTCGTCGGGACCGACGGCAGCGATGGTCGCGAACCTTACCCATCACTCGATTCGAGCCTCGGCCATGGGAACGCTCACCGTTGCCAACAACCTTCTGGGGCTGGCGCTCGGTCCCTTCGTTGTCGGCATCCTCGCCGATCACCTGGGTCTTCTCGGCGCTCTACAGCTTTCGCCCTTCGTCTATGTCGTCGCGGCCCTCGCGTTGGTAGCCGGCAAGCGTGCCTATCCCGCCGGGATGAGGCGGCTGGCGACGTTGCAGAATCGGCCCGAGATCCCCGACGCCACTGAAGTAGCAGATGTTCGGAGTGCCTGATGGATGAATCACCCACGGTAGTAATAGTTCCCGGTCTGCGCGATCATGTCGAAGATCATTGGCAGACTCACCTCGCGCGCAGGCTCGACAACGTTCTGACGGTTCCTCCCCTCGAGACCGACAAGCTCAGTCGCGATGCCAGGGTTGCGGCATTGGACGAGGTGTTGACAAGTGTTTCCAGCCCGGTGGTCCTGGTCGCGCACAGCGCCGGAGTCATGACAGTTGCTCACTGGGCGAGGGCGCATCATCGAGAGGTTGCGGGCGCACTTCTGGTCACGCCGGCGGATCTCGAACTTCCGCTGCCCGAGTCTTATCCGTCTCTCGAAGATCTCGACCGACACGGGTGGCTACCGATACCGCGTCAGCGTCTGCCGTTTCCGAGCACGGTCGCGGCGAGTCGGAACGATCCGCTGGCCGGGTATCGCCGAGTTGTGGGTTTGGCTGAAGGATGGGGGAGTCGGTTACTGGATCTGGGCGAGGTCGGACACCTCAATCCGGCGTCCGGATACGGGTATTGGCCGCGGGCGGAATCGTTGGTGCGGGAACTGCTCGAGTCGGTGTCGCGCGCTGCCTCGTCTCATGCCACGGATTCCGAGGCGCAGGAGGAACACAGTCGTGCTTGATCTTGCTGCTCTGCTGGAAGATTCGGCCCGGCGATACCCGGAACGGGATGCGCTGGTTCTCGGGGAAGCGAGGCTGACGTATGCGCAGTTCGACGCCTACGCGAATCGCATCGCCCATCTGCTCGTCTCGCGGGGTGTCGAGCCAGGTGACAAGGTAGCGTTGTCCTGCCCGAACGTTCTCGAGTTCCCGATCGTCTACTACGGCATTCTCAAGGCCGGCGGCGTCGTCGTTCCTCTGAACATTCTGCTCAAAGGGCGCGAAATCGCCTATCACCTAGCTGATTCGGAAGCAAAGCTGTACTTCTGTTTCGAGGGAAGTCCCGAATTGCCGATCGCCGAGTACGCCATCGCCGGGTTCGAGCAGAGCGAGACCTGTTCGGCCCTGATCGTGATCAGCGCCGAACCGGGTGCACCGTCGTCGATCCTCGGAGTCGAGACTCTAGGCGAAGCACTGGCATCCGTGTCCGGCACGGAAACGCCTGCAGCCGCGGTTGTTCGTGAACCGACGGACACCGCGGTCATTCTCTACACCAGCGGCACTACCGGAAAGCCCAAGGGCGCCGAACTCACTCACTGCAACATGGTCTTGAATGCACTGTCGACCAACCGGTTGTTCGAGAGCGTTCCGTCCATGCATGAGCGTTATCTCCTGACTTTGCCGTTGTTCCACTCGTTCGGCCAGACAGTGACCATGAATGCGGGAATCTGCGTCGGTGCCACTTTGGTGTTGATGCCGCGCTTCGATGCGACCGCGGCACTCGAGATCATGGAACGCGAAAAGATCTCGGTCTTCGCGGGCGTCCCGACCATGTATTGGGGACTGCTCGGCGTGCTGGACGAGGTAGTGAAATCCGGGGTGGATATCGAGACCGTTGCACAGAACATGCGGTGCGCGATCTCCGGTGGCGCAGCGCTTCCCGTGGAAATATTGACACAGTTCCGGGAACGCTTCGGTGTTCAGATCCTCGAAGGGTACGGGTTGTCCGAGACCTCTCCGCTGGCCTTGTTCAGTGCCCCGGAGAGTGACCCCCGGCCCGGTTCGATCGGCGTGCCGATCTGGGGCGTCGAAGCGCGGCTTGTCGACGACTCTTGGCACACGATCGCCGGCCCCGATGAAGTGGGAGAGTTGGCCATTCGCGGGCACAACGTCATGAAGGGCTATTTCAACCGACCAGAGGCGACGGCGGAAGTCATGTGCGACGGATGGTTTCGCACCGGGGATTTGGCACGGGTCGATACCGACGGAAATTACTACATCGTCGATCGCGCGAAGGACATGATCGTGCGGGGCGGATTCAACGTCTACCCACGCGAAATCGAAGAGGTTCTGCTCACTCACCCAGCCGTCTCACTCGTCGCCGTCGTCGGGGTGCCGGACACGAGCCTCGGCGAAGAAGTTGTCGCGTTCGTGATCCGAGAGCCGAGTGAAGAGATCTCCGAATCGGATCTCGTGGAATGGTCGCGGGAACAGATGGCCGCCTACAAATATCCGCGCCGCATCGAGTTCGTGCCGTCGCTGCCGATGACGGCAACCGGAAAGATTCTCAAACGTGAACTGAATCAAGCATTTTCGATGGTCTGAGGAGATCGATGACTGACGTTCGAGCAAGTGAAGCTTTTCCCGTGACCCAGGCCATGAAGGATTCGGGTGGCTGGAATCCGTTGTGGGACGGACTTTCGGAGCTGGATCCCGAGTGGACCGAGCTGTACATGAAGACAGCAATGCAGCCCTGGAACAGTGGGGTGCTGTCACCTCAGGTGATCCAGTTGCTGTGCATAGCCGTCGATGCGGCGAGCACACACATGTACGCACCCGGCGTACGACGCCATATTCGCGCCGCGCTCGACATGGGAGTGACCCCGAAGGAGATTCTCGAGGTGCTGAAACTGACCACCGTCGTCGGGATTCATTCCTGCAATGTCGGCGTTCCGATCCTGATGGAGGAAATCGCGAACCGGTGAGGGCGGTCAGTCCCGCTCGCGGTTCTCCCGTTCCTCCCGCTGACGCTGGAGGAACGGGCTCGGGTTCTGTCCGCCGATCGGACCGTGGCCGAGGACTCCGTGCTCGTAGGCCGACTCCGCGTGCAGGGCAACGTCGATTCCGCGGGCCTCGTCTTCACGCGAGATGCGGAAGCCGAAGGTCTTGTCGATGAGCTTTCCGAGACCGTAGGTCACACCGAAGGCATAGAGCGCGACCACGACGACGCCGACGAACTGCTTGCCCAACTGCGCGAATCCACCGCCGAAGAACAAACCTTCCGGACCGCCTGTCATCACGGCCGTCGCGAGGAGTCCGATCAACAACGAGCCGACGATTCCGCCGACGAGGTGCACGCCGACGACGTCGAGGGAGTCGTCGTAGCCGAGCTTGTGCTTCCATCCCACGGCGTACGAGCAGACGATGCCGGCGATCAGACCGATGACGAGCGCACCGAACATGTTCACCGTTCCGCACGACGGGGTGATCGCGACCAGACCGGCGACGACGCCCGAAGCTGCGCCGAACGTGGTGGGGTGTCCGTCACGATTCTGCTCGACGAACAGCCAGCCGAGTAGTCCGGTGCAACCGGCGACGAGTGTGTTGAGGAAGATCTGCGAGGCCATACCGTCGGCCGCAAGGGCCGAGCCGGCGTTGAATCCGAACCAACCGAACCAGAGCAGGCCTACGCCGAGCAGGACGAACGGCAGATTGTGCGGACGCATCGACTCGGCCTTGAAACCCATCCGCTGGCCGAGGACCAGTGCCAATGCCAGACCCGACGCTCCGGACACGATTTCGACCACGAGGCCACCGGCGTAGTCGAGTGCGCCCATCTGGGCGAGCCATCCCTGCGGATTCCACACCCAGTGAGCGACGGCGACGTAGACGAGCAAGGACCAGATGGGGACGAAGATCATCCAGGCGGAGAACTTCGCGCGGTCGGCGATCGCACCACTGATGAGCGCTGCAGTAAGGATTGCGAACGTCAATTGGAAGGTTGCGAACAACACTTCCGGGACATTCCCGTGCACCGTCGACGGGTCGATGCCCGCCATGCCGATGTGCTCGAGTCCGCCGATGATGCCACCGTGATCGTCGCCGAACACGAGGCTGTAGCCCACGAACAACCACGCAACCGTGACGAGTGCGATCGAGACGAAACTCATCATGATCATGTTGAGTACGCCCGTCGAGCGGACCATGCCGCCGTAGAACAGTGCGAGTCCTGGCGTCATCAGAAGTACGAGTGCAGTACTGACGAGCAACCAGGCAGTTGCTCCGGCATCGATGGTGGCGGGCACAGTTTTCTCCTCACGCACGCGGACCAGCCCGCGTGCACGGAACCCACGATGAGTGCGTGCGGTTTCCTCCGCACTGCGATTGTGTTGCGAACATGTTTCGGGAGAAGTCGGCGTTGCACCCGCACCGGACCACCTGTCGTGGGTCGCCGGTAGTCTTTGCGCGTGGCCCTGTACCGGAAGTATCGACCCGCGTCCTTCGCCGAGGTGGTGGGGCAGGAGCATGTCACCGCACCGCTCAGCACGGCCCTCGACACCGGACGCATCAACCATGCCTACCTGTTTTCCGGCCCGCGCGGCTGCGGAAAGACGTCGTCGGCGCGAATCCTGGCGCGTTCGCTGAACTGTGAGCAGGGACCGACGTCGACGCCGTGCAACGTATGCGACTCGTGCGTTTCGCTGGGCCCGGGCGGCACAGGCAACCTGGATGTGACGGAACTCGACGCCGCAAGTCACGGTGGCGTCGACGACACCCGAGAACTCCGAGACAAGGCGTTCCACGCACCCGCCGCATCTCGCTACCGCGTCTTCATCATCGACGAGGCACACATGGTGACGGCGGCGGGTTTCAATGCGCTGCTCAAGATCGTCGAAGAGCCGCCGGAACACCTCATCTTCATCTTTGCGACGACGGAACCGGAAAAGGTTCTCCCGACCATCCGTTCGCGTACACACCATTACCCGTTCCGCCTGTTGGCGCCGTCGACCATGCGCGGACTCCTGGAAAAGATCTGCGCCCAGGAGGGCGTACCGGTCGAGCCTGCGGTGTATCCACTGGTCATCAAGGCCGGCGGCGGTTCCCCTCGTGACTCGTTGAGTGTCCTCGATCAGCTGCTCGCGGGCGCAGGAGAAGAAGGTGTCACGTATCCGCGCGCTCTCTCTCTTCTCGGAGTCACCGACGTCGCGCTCATCGACGAAGCAGTAGACGCCCTGTCTGCCAGTGACGGGGCCGCGTTGTTCGGCACTGTCGATCGCGTGATGGACGCCGGTCACGATCCACGCCGATTCGCGCTCGATCTTCTCGAGCGCCTGCGTGATCTCATCTTGATGCAGGCTGTTTCCGACGCCAGCGAACGAGGATTGGTCGACGCTCCGGAAGCGGAGCTGGTCACGATGCGTGAGCAGATTCAACGAGTCGGCCCGGCCACGCTCACCCGCTTCGCCGAAACTGTCCATGCCGGACTCAGCGAAATGCGTGGTGCGACGGCGCCGCGGCTGCTGCTCGAAGTGATGTGCGCGCGAATGCTGCTGCCGTCGGCCTCCGACACCGAGTCAGCTGTATTGCAGCGGCTGGAGCGCCTGGAACAAGGTATTCCGGCTGCCGGAGTCGCGGCTGCTCCTCGCGCGGCAACAACGCCGGCACCCACCGTGCCGCCGCTCGAACCGGAGATTGCTTCCAAGTTCCAACGGCCCTCTCAACGCAAGGCCGAGCCTGAGGCACGGCCGGAACCAGCCGCGCCTGCTCCAGCTGCGGCGCCGCCGGTTGTGGAGGCTCCTGTCGTCGAACCTCCGGTAGCGGCAGTTCCCGTCGTCGAGACTCCCACTGTCGAGATCGTGGAACCGCCGGTTGCCGAGGCTCCGGTGGTTGAAGCTCCGGTTGCCGAAGCTCCAATAGTTGAAGCTCCTGTGGTTGAACCACCGGTTACTGCTTCTGTCGAGGCGGAAGAGCTGATCGGGCTTGCCGAGCCGGAACCCGACTACGAGCCCGAGCCCGAGTTCGACGAGCCGGCGGTTGCCGAAGCTGCGCCGGTCTCGGCAGGCCCCACAGTCGAGACTCTCCGTGAATCGTGGAACACCTTGCGCAACAAGGTCGGTGAACGAAACAAGGTTCTTCCGGCCATGCTGTCCGCTGCGACGGTTCACGACGTGCGTGGACATGTCGTTGTCATCGCTCACGGCTCACCGGTCCTGGGTGCTCGTGTGACGCAACCGCACAACGCGGCGGTCATTTGCGAGGTCCTTGCCGAAATGTTCGGTGGCACTTGGCAAGTCGAGTATCAAGAAGGTGCGCCTACAGCGCCGACAGTATCGAGCGCAACCAAGGCGACAGAAGCTCCGAGCCGCCCTGCCGCTGCGCCCCGCTTCTCACGGCCCAGTCAGGAGCGCGCAGCGCAGCAGCCCAAGGCCCCGCAGCCCCAGCGCGGAGATTCGGACGACATTCCGCCGCCCGAGGCCCCCGACTATCCGGAAGACCCTGGACCGGCGCCTGCTCCTGAGGTCGACTACGAGGCAACTCCTCCGCCTGCAACGCCGGAGGACGAGGACGAGATGTTTGCGGAGGCGGCTGAGCCCGCTGATCCGACTGCCAGACGTGATCCCGAGGATGTTGCAAAGGAACTCCTCAAGGACGTCCTCGGAGCTCGCCGCCTCGAAAGCTGAGTTGCCGAGTCGGTCCGTGTGCGTGAAACAGCTGTCGGAATCCAGCTGCACCACTGTGTGATCGAATTGTTATAAGTGCCGTTCCCTTTGTGTGCGCGCGTCTCGAAAGCGCACCGGCTCGGCCTCGCAAAGCTGAATTGTATGTGGCTGGTTTGCTGGCACATTCGTTCGCTCAGTTCCGGTGTAACGAAACGTCGATTCGGACGATGGTCGCCGAAGAATATCTGGAAGTTCTCGTTGTCTGATGGGCATTCGAGTGCTGCTGTTAAATTTCGGTGTGTCACGAATGTTCAGATTGATAGTTGTCGGATGTTTGTTTTGCGGGGATCGACCAATTCGGGACATTCGGCGAATTGGCCACATGTTCGGCATTGCGGTATTTCGGTGCATATTCAACTGAATATTTGCCGATCGCGAGTAGATGGCGGCCGTGAAACCGGGATCCGGTACGGATGTTCAAGCAGGAGCATGACCGGTTGCGAAGCAAATAAGTAACTCCGAGTTACAGCTAACTCTCGATTGCTGTCAAATTGCTGAAACACGTTCATTGCGACGAACGACCTTTGTTATTTGTTTATGCCTTGAGGTGAATCTGCGTTTTACACACCGATGAGGGCGTGGTTAGTCTTCGGTCGATTGAGTCTCCCGTGGATGCGCGCGAAAATAGGAAGTGTAAGATGACTGAAGATTCAACTAATCCTGCGATTGCGATAGTCGGGATGAGCATGTGGTCCCCCGGTGCACATGATCTGCAAGGATTTTGGGAGAACGTCCTCGCGCGTCGGATGCAATTCCGAAAGTTTCCGGAGTCACGGATGTCCCTCGACGACTACTGGAGCGCGAGCCCTGACGACGTCGACAAGACATACGCCGATCGCGGCGCGTTCATGGATGGTTTCGAATTCGACTGGGTCGGTCGCCGGATACCGGAGCGGACCTTCAAGTCGACAGATCTCACACACTGGTTGGCTCTGGAAACAGCACTCGGGGCTTTGACGGACGCGGGCTACAGCCGAGGATCGGTACCCACTGGACGCAGCGCCGCAATCGTCGGCAACTCCCTCACCGGTGAAGAATCCCGGATGTGGTCGATGCGTTTGCGTTGGCCTTACGTCAAGCGCGCACTCGCTGTCGCAGCCGAAGCGCGCCAGTTGGACAGTTCCGTCGCTGATGCTCTCGCCGAGACGATGGAAGATGTCTACAAGGGCCCATTGGTGGAGCCGAGTGAAGACACTCTCGCCGGCATGTTGTCGAATACGATTGCCGGCCGGATCTGCAATTATCTCGACTTCAACGGCGGCGGGTACGTCGTGGACGGTGCGTGCGCGTCCGGAATGCTCGCGGTGGCGACTGCAGCCGAAAAGCTGGCGTCCGGCGCGGCCGACTTCGTCTTGGCAGGGGGAGTCGACGTCAGCTTGGATCCTTTGGAACTGGTGGGATTCGCCCGTTTGGGTGCACTGACCCGTGGCGACATGAACGTGTACGACGCAAGCCGAAGCGGATTCATCCCGGGTGAAGGTTGCGGATTCGTGGCCTTGAAACGACTCGAGGACGCCAGGGCGGACGGCGACTACGTGTACGCGACGATTCGCGGCTGGGGCATCTCCACCGATGGCAAGGGTGGAATCACCAAGCCCCGCGCCGAAACTCAGGCCGAGATGATCCGTCGCGCATACTCGCGAGCGGGATTCGCGGCCAGCGAGGTTGCCTTCGTCGAAGGACACGGAACTGGTACTCCCGTCGGAGACCCCGTCGAACTGGCCGGCGTCCAGCAGGCCGCTCAGACGGACGGGCCCGTCGAGGCTCGTAGCATCGGCATGACGTCACTGAAGTCGTTGATCGGGCACACGAAGGCGGCGTCGGGCATCCTTGCGCTGATCAAGGCGACCATGGCCGTCAATCAACGAATCCTTCCGCCGCTCGCCGGTTGCACCGACCCGAACCCGGCGTTCGGAACCGAAGCGCCGGCACTCTTTCCGCTCGTCAACGGTGAGATCAGAGATCCGTCCGAGAAGATGCGTGCCGGTGCGCAAGCCATGGGTTTCGGCGGTATCAACTGCCACGTCGCGATCGAATCGGCTGATGCACCATCCAGCAAGCTGACACCCTCGCAAGACGTCCGCACGATGATGGCGTCGTATCAGGACACCGAGGTTTTCGTACTTTCTGCAGATTCCGCGGTGGACTTGGCGACCCGAGCGCGGGATGTTGCAGATCTGGCGGTTCCGTTGAGTGTTGCCGAGCTGCTGGACTTTTCGGCGAAACTCTCTCGAGTGATCTCGCCGACCGCGCCCTTCCGTGCCGCAGTGGTGGCCGGACGTCCCGCGCAGTTGGCCGAACGCATGCGTCAGCTTGCCGTGATCTGCGAGAACTCCGCTCCTGCATCCGGTCAGGTGAAGGTCGTGAGCAACGAGATCTCGATCTCGAACGCCGTCCACCACGACATCGGATTCCTGTTCCCGGGACAGGGATCCCAACAACTAGAGATGGCGCGCGTGCTGATCGAGCGCTTCGAGTGGGCACGCGAACTGGCGACCGAGGCGGACGGCTGGTTGGAGGGAGTTGGAGCGGAGGCGATCACGCCTCGAATTCTGCGGAACCCGGTCAAGAGCGCTGACGCTGCGGAATTGGCGAAGTGGAAGCGGGATCTCGCCCAGACGCAGTTCACCCAGCCTGCCGTCGCTTTGGCTTCGCTGCTCTGGTTCGAGTACCTCCGCCGATTGGGTGTCACACCCAGTGCTGTCGCCGGCCACAGTCTCGGCGAGTTGACCGCGCTCTACGCGGCAGGAGCTTACGACCAGAAGACGCTGATCACCTTGGCTGCGGCGAAGGGTGCGGCCATGGCTGTCAGTGGTGGTGGAAACGGCGCGATGGCGAGCCTGACCTGCGACCGATCGACGGCTGAGGCGATCATCGCGGAAACAAAGGGTTACGCGACCGTCGCGAATCTGAATACGCCTACACAGACCGTGGTTTCGGGCACCAAAGACGCGGTCGACGATGTGGTTGCCATCGCGAAGACGCGCGGAGTGTCGGCTCAGGCGCTTGCCGTGTCGAATGCTTTCCACTCCGAGATGATGAACGAGGCCGAGCGGGAGCTGAAGTCCACTGCGCCCGTTGACGAGCAAGTCGATTCGCTGACTTGCCCCGTGTATTCCTGCGTCGAAGGGAAACGCGTACAGACGCCACTGGCACTTCGCGAATTGGTCACCAAACAGGTTGTCTCACCGGTCGACTGGGTCAAGACGGTAAGTGGAATCTCGCAGGACGTGGACCTGCTCGTCGAGGTCGGTCCCGGCCGTGTGCTGACCGGGCTCACCAAGGCGATCAATGGGACCGACGGCGTGCGCTGCTTCCCCGTTGCGTCCAAGTCCGGACGCGACGAGGACTTCAATGTCGCACTGGCCGCGATGTACGTACACGGCGCTCAGGTCCGATGGAACGAACTTTTCGACGGCCGGTTCGTGCGCGAATTCGTTCCTGCCGATCAGAAGGTGTTCATCGAGAACCTGGCCGAGGCGAAGCTGACGGTTACCTCTGCTCCCGAACCGCTCGCACTTGGTACGTCCGGCGGGGATCCGGCTGCGGCGCTGGCCGATTACCTGAGCCGACGCGGGACCTTCCTCGTCGACGTGATTCGTGCTGATGTAGGCAGTGGAGCGACTTCTCCGTCTTCTCCATCTGCTCCGACTTCGCGGGCAGTCACCAACGGCCACGAATCCGTGGCAGCGAAAGCTCCTTCGCCGGTTTCGGCTCCGGTAGTCGAAGAGCCGGCTGACGCGGGCGCTGGGTCCGTGGAAAGTGAGCTGATCAGGATCCTCGCCGATACGACGGGATTCCCCGCCGAGTCGATCACGACGGATCTGCGTCTGCTCGATGATCTGAATCTCGACTCGATCAGTGCGGCAGAGGCTATTTCGAAGGTTGCGCATCAGTTCGAGGTTGTCGACCTCGACCCTGCCGAGTTGGCCAATGCCACGATCGGAGAAGCAGCATCGCTGATCCTTGCGGCATCACCGAATCTCGGTTCTGCCGTTCCAGCAGCGAGTTCGGTGCAGTCGGACGTGTCGCGAATACTGCTCGAGGTAATCGCGGAGGACACCGGATTTCCGGTGGAGTCTCTCGATGTGGATCTCCACCTGCTCGACGACCTGAACATGGACTCGATCAAGGCTGCCGATGCGATAGCAACTGTGGCAACGCGATTGGGTGTTCAGGGTGATCTGGATCCGGCCGAACTCGTCAACGTCAGCCTGGGTGAACTCATCGAAGTGCTCGATCGATCCGCGAAAGAGAAGTCGGGGCAGCAGCAGCCGGTTGCGCGGGCGCTGCCGGTGAAGGCAAAGGGTCTATCAGCCGACAGCTTCACCTGGGTTCGCGATTACACCCTGGAAAAGGTTCGGAGCGAGACAGCGTTGCACGGAGTCCGAGACCTCACGGACACGACGTTTGTCGTCATCGGTGACGACGCCGGTTTGGTCGGAAGGTTGGAATCCGAACTGCGAGGGCGTGGTGCTCAGGTCGACATTCGCACATTCTCCGACGGCGCTCCTGCGAATGCACAGCACGTGGTTGCCGTAATGCCGCGTGTGACCGATGATTCCGTCACCGAAATCGGTTTGCGCCGTGGGATCGAACACATGTACAAGATGGTTCCGGCGCAGCAAAGTGGAGGCGCACGAACCACATTGGCAGTGATTCAGTTCACCGATGTCGAGTTGGGCAATCCGGCGCCGGTATCGAGTGCGGCGGCTTTTGCCGCTTCGGTGCATCACGAGCGCCCCGAACTGGATGTCCGCGTCATAGGATTCGACGGCTCGACTGCGGACGCGGTGGTGGCAACCACCGTCGTCTCCGAGTTGGATTCGGTTGCATCCTATGTGTTCGCGACTTACGACACCGAGATGGGACGCACGGCACTGCAACCGCGGGTTCTCGCCTCGAGCGACTACACCGTCCGCGAGAGCGGGTTGGGGAGTTCGGATGTAGTGGTCGTGACCGGTGGCGCGAAAGGCATCATGGCGCAATGCGCTCTGGCTCTCGGTCGAAAGACAGGCGCCGAACTAGTGCTGATCGGAAGCTCTCAGCGACAAGCGGGTGACGAAATCGCTTCCACTCTTGCGGACTTCACGTCTGCCGGATTGAGCGCTCACTACTATCGCTGCAACGTCACGGATGCTGCGGCGGTGGCCGGCGTCGTCGCCCAGATCGAGGTCGAGGTTGGGCCGATCACCGGGTTTGTCCACGGTGCGGGGGCGAATGTTCCGCGGCGGTTCGAGAGAGTCGACAGCGCTGCGGCTTTCAAGGAGGTTGCACCTAAGGTCCTGGGCGCAGCCAACTTCGTCGAAGCGCTCGCTGATCGCGACTTGAAGCTGTTCGTGGGCTTCTCCTCCATCATCGGATTCACAGGTATGCCCGGAAACAGCTGGTATGCATACGGAAACGAGCTTCTCGACGAAATGGTGATGCGGTATGCCGCCGGGCACCCGAAGACTCGGACGTTCTCGCTCGCGTACAGCGTGTGGGGGGAGACCGGCATGGGCGCCCGCATGGGCAGTGTCAACCACCTCGCGAAGATGGGTGTCATGCCGATTTCCACGGCTGCGGGAGTGGATCATTTCCTTCGTCTGGTCGACAGCGGACCCGAGGCGAGTCGTATCGTCGTGACCAGTCGACTCGGCGGTCTGGACACCTGGGCGCCGGCAGCACCGGCTCTGCCGGCGGTGTCGCGGTACATCGACCAAGTGGTGACCATCGAGCCGCAGGTAGAACTGGTTACCCGGACGACGTTGTCCACCTCAGCAGATCCTTTTGTCCTAGACCATGTCTGGAAAGGATCGGCGCTGCTTCCGACGGTGTTCGGACTCGAGGCGATGTCGCAGGCGGCGGCTTATGTCACCGGACGCGTGACTCTGGGCCGCGTCCGCATCGACGACATCAAGCTGGATCGACCGATCGTCGTCGACACGGTCGAGGGCACCAGAGTCGAGATCAAGGCAAGCGTCGTGGAGCAGGATCGTGATGCTGCAGGAACGCGGGTGCATGTCACGATCGGCACCGAACGGACCGGGTACGGACGGCCCCATTTCTCGGCCGACTTCATCTTCGGGCTGGACGAAACACTGCCGGAGTTCGAGAAGGAGTTGCCGCGACCGGTGCTCGACATCGATCCGTTGGACGATCTCTACTCGTGGTTGCTGTTCCAGGAGGGCGATTTCCGCCGACTCGAAGAGATCTCGAGCCTCGATTCCGAGCACATTCTCTTCAGCGCTATTTCGCGAGCCGACCGTAAGCAGCACCTCCTCGGTGATCCCTACTTCCTCGATTCCCTGCTCCAATCGGGTCAGATCATGGTTCCGCGGGAGATCTGCCTTCCGGTCAACATTGCGCGAATCGACATGTACGACGGACGATTCGAGGCTCGTTCGTTCACCGCGTACGCCTACGACAAGGTGCAGACAGAGACCCACATGCAAGCCGACGTGGCGGTGGTGAAGGACGGACGAGTGGTGATGCAGCTCGAGGGATATCGCTCCCAGATTCTCTCCCACGACGAAAGCCGTCCTACGGCTGAGGAAATCGCGGATCCGACTGCGCGCGACGCACAGATCATTCTCGACAAGCTCGCGCAACACAGCCGGGCGTTGGGAGTGAAGAGCCCGCGGGTTGTGGTCGCGCATACCCCGGGGATTCACGAGTTGACCAAGTCGGAACGCCACGAGCAGGAGAAACCGATCGCCGAGGCGGCCGTGAACATTCATCTCGATGAGGATGTGGTGATCAAATGAGTAATGCCTTTGCCATCGAATGGCAGGAAACCGGAAAGCCCGTCGTCGTCGGTGATATTCCGCCCTCTGTGGATGTCTCGCTCTCGCACGACGGCAGCAAGTCACTCGGTTCGGCCGGCGACTGGCCTCAGGGGTGTGACATCGAACCGATTCGCTCCCGAACCGCCGTGCAGTGGAAGGCGCTTCTGGGTTCGGCGCGGATTCCGCTGCTGGACGAGTTGATCGCAGGCGGCGAATCACTCGATCGTGCGGGAACCAGGCTGTGGGCGGCGGCCGAGGCGATCCGAAAGGCCACGGGGCAGATGTCGGTTTCTCTGGCGATGGGCGCCAGGGAGGACGACGCAGTGACCTTCCGCGGCGGCGCAGAGGGAAGCGTGGTGGTTCTGACTTTTCCAGCTCTGTTGACGGACAACGAGGAGCGGATTCTCGCGTTTGTGACTCATGAGGAGGATGCGGAGGAACCGGCGCAGGACCCGGCACCGCAGTTCGACTCCGGACCGTTGTCGGCGAAGTCTCTCGCGCAGTTCGATCCGATGGCCTACGGCTCCGACGTGCATGTGGTGGCCCGGAGCGGCTATCCGGCGGTGTCGATCCGGTTCCCCGTCGGGTTCCGGGACGCGTGCAACGTCGGTGGATCAGTGGGGTTCGCGAGCTTCGCGCTGTGGTTGGGCGCTTTGCGAGAGAGGGGAACCGGACCGATCTCGAAGCAGATCGTGGAGGACATGGCGACGGGTCGTTGGGGCATGGTGACCAACAACTCCGAGGTGTTCATCGATGCGAACCTGTACACCGACGACATTGTCGAGGGGACGATCTGGATCACCGAGCTCACCGGTCCGGATCGGGCAACCACCAATCTGCATGTCGAATGGTGCCGGGTCGACGGCGAGACGCGCACTCACATCGGGTGGAGTGCGATGCAGACGACGTGGGTGGAAATCCTCTCCCACGGTGTGGTGGCGGCACGGCCGATGCCGCAGTACTTCCACGATTTCATCGAGCCGATGACGATTCCGACGGGGACGAAGAACATCGCTGTTCCCACCGAACCGAAGAACGTCGATCGTGGTTCCGTGATCCGCTCGGCTCCGATGGTGCCGCGCAATCCGTACCTGCTCGAATCCGAGGTGTTCTCGACGACGTTGCAGGACGGAAACGTCGTGGGCAACATCTACTTCGGCAACTATTACATCTGGCAGTCGAGGGTTCGGGACAAGTTCCTGGTCCGTTCTCAGCGTGAGGCCATGGCGGCCAGAGGCGCTCTCGGGGAACTTCGTTGTGTGCACACCAGGGTTGAGCATCTGCGCGAGGTCATGCCGTTCGACGACGTCCTGGTCACGATGTCCTTGTCTGCCCTCTACGAGAGGGGGATCGACCTCGAGTTCGAGTACTTCAAGGTCAACGAGGACGGATCACGGGAGAAGCTCGCGATCGCTCGGCACAGAACTGTCTGGACGATGCCGGGCGCTCCGGGAGAACTGGAAATCTCTCCGCCGTCGAAACTTCCACAGTCGCTGATCGATTCGGTGCTGGAGGCGATCGACGGAAAGTAGACGGGGGATTTTCCGAGATCGAAGTGGAGAGACGGGTTGCGTTTTCCTTGTGGGAGAACGCAACCCGTTTCGATGGGGAGGGGAATGTATGGGTATCGGGGTTTCCAGAAGATCGGTTCTGAAAGGGTCGGTAGTCGGCACAGCGGCTGTTGCTTTGGGTGCAAAGGCAGGTGCTGCTCCGGCGGGGAGTGTGGATATCGAGTCTCCGTTGATTTTTCATTCGCCGGAGTTCGAGCCGTTCTGTGACGAACTACATTCGTTGTCAACGCTTTCCGGAAACGAGATCACACTGACAGCGCAAGTGGGGCAACATGCCTTTCATCGGGATTTTCCCCCGTCCCCAGCACTGTCGTACCGCAGCGGAGAGATCGGTGGCGGTTATCTGGGCCCTACCGTCGAGGCGCATTCCGGCGAGCCGATCATGTTGACGTTCGAGAACGATCTGACCGGACATCCGTTGGCAGCGGACATGGATATGACGCTGCACGAAATGCAGGCCGACTTTCGTGCGCACCCGCCGACGTCGTTGCACTTGCACGGGGGAGTCACTTCACCTGAGAGCGACGGCCATCCGGAGCTGCTGGTGATGCCGGGACAGGCTGCGATGCATCACTTTTTGCACGGTCAGGAAGCCGCCCACCTCTGGTATCACGATCATGCGATGGGCATCACCCGGCTCAACGTCTACGCCGGTCTGATCGGCAACTATCTGATCAGGGATGAATTCGACACCGGCGAACTGGGAAATCCGTTGGGGTTGCCGGCCGAGGAATTCGAGATCCCGTTGATCCTGCAGGAGAAGATCTTCACGCCGACAGGCGCCCAGAACGGCCGATCCACCATCTTGATCCCGGAAGGATCGTGGGAAGGCGGCGCGGTGGGCGACGTCGGCTTGGTCAACGGCAAGGTGTGGCCGGAACTGTCCGTGGCTCGGGGCCTTTACCGCCTCCGCATCGTCAATGCGTCGTCGGCAAGTGTGTGGAATCTTCACTTCTCGAACATGATGACGTTCTGGGTCATCGGCAACGACGCCGGAATGCTCGACGCACCCGTCGCGGTCAATGCCTTCCGCTGCGCACCGGGGGAGCGGTACGACCTCCTCGTCGATTTCACCGGACTGTCGGAGGGATCGACGGTGGAGCTTCGCAACGACGAGGCGCCCCCGCTACCCGCCGCTGTCATCGGTGAAGTGACTATGCCGCTGTTCTGCCGGTTCCGCGGTGACGCCAGGCGCGGATTCACCGGTGGTGTTCCGTCGCAACTGCGCGGTGGGCGCCGGCAACGTGACGTTCTCGCCCCGTTGGAGCAGCCGACGGTAATTCGCACGGTGACGGTGAGCCAGCAACTGGAACTGCGGAATCCACCGGCTCAGATGACGCTGAACAACCTGACGTTCAGCACCACGGACGTCGAGAGGCCGCGGCAAGGCACCGTCGAGCAGTGGAACATCGTCAACACCACGCCGGACCCGCATCCGATACACCTGCACCTGGTGAATTTCCGGATTCTCGGCAGAACACCGATGCGGACGCTGGAGTACTTGATCCGACATCCGCAGCCGGTGATCGGCAACAAGTGGACTCCGTCGCCCGAAGGGTTCGAGGCGGGGCCGATGATCGCGCCGGCGCCGTGGGAAGCGGGAATGAAGGACACCGTCAGGGTGGACGGCGGCACCGTCACCCGGATCATCGTGCGATTCCCCACCGCGGATGAGCTGGGTTTCGATCCCGACGCGATGTTCGATCGTCTTCCGAGCGGTGGGATGACGGGCAGTGGGATGACGGGCGGTGGGATGACGGGCGGCGGGCGCCACGATATGGCTGATTCTGGTCGACTCCAGGGATATGTGTGGCATTGCCATCTACTCGATCACGAAGATCACGACATGATGTTGCCGTATCGCATCGTGCCGTGAGTGCTTCCGGGGGCGCACCCGAAATGAACCGAAGCGGGCAGGCGTTCGCGCACCTGATCACCTCGGTCACCTAGCAGGATCGCTTCGGTCCTTCCCATGAATTTGGAACACGTTCTACAGTGAAAGGGCTGAGGTCTGTACCTCGGCCATGCGCCACCACCGAAGGTGGCGCGGACGATCTGCAGACCGGTTCGACGAATTACACGGAAGGAACACCTCACAGTGACCACAGAGGCATTCATTTATGAAGCCATCCGTACCCCGCGAGGCCGCGGCAAGAAGACCGGGTCGTTGCACTCGGTCAAGCCGATCTCGCTGGTCACGGGTCTGATCCAGGAACTGCGCGTGCGCTTTCCCGACCTCGACGAGGACCGGATCTCCGACCTCATCCTGGGCGTCGTCACCCCCGTTGGCGATCAGGGAATGGACATCGCCCGCGTTGCAGTCAACGATGCGGGACTGCCCGACACCGTCGGCGGCGTTCAGCTCAACCGTTTTTGCGCTTCCGGCCTCGAGGCCGTGAACATGGCTGCTCAGAAGGTTCGGTCCGGCTGGGACGAACTGGTGATCGCCGGTGGCGTCGAGTCGATGTCCCGCGTTCCGATGGGATCCGACGGTGGACCGTGGGCACTCGACCCCGCCACCAACTACGACAACTACTTCGTGCCGCAGGGCGTCGGCGCAGACCTCATCGCCACCATCGAGGGCTTCTCGCGTGACGACGTCGACGCATACGCCGTGCGCTCGCAGGACCTCGCCGCCAAGGCGTGGACCGGCGGATACTTCGCCAAGTCGGTAGTGCCGGTCAAGGACATCAACGGCATCACCATCCTCGACAACGACGAGCACATGCGTCCGGGCACCACGGCAGAGAACCTCGCCGGCTTGGCTCCCGCGTTCGGTGTGATCGGTGAAATCGGCGGATTCGACGCCGTGTCGCTGCAGAAGTACCACTGGGTCGAGAAGATCAACCACGTTCACCACGGCGGCAACAGCTCGGGGATCGTCGACGGCGCTGCCCTCGTGCTCGTCGGTAGCGAGCAGGCCGGCAAGGACATGGGTCTGACGCCGCGCGCTCGCGTCGTCGCCACCGCCACCAGCGGCGCCGACTCCACCATCATGCTCACCGGCCCGACGCCGGCGTCGAAGAAGGTTCTGGCAGCTGCCGGCCTGACGGTCGACGACATCGACCTCTTCGAGATCAACGAGGCATTCGCTTCCGTCGTCCTGAAGTTCCAGAAGGACCTGAACATCCCGGACGAGAAGCTCAACGTCAACGGTGGCGCGATCGCCATGGGTCACCCACTCGGTGCAACCGGCGCGATGATCACCGGAACGATGGTCGACGAGCTCGAGCGTCGTGGCGGCAAGCGCGCCCTCATCACCCTGTGCATCGGCGGCGGTATGGGCGTTGCCACCATCATCGAGCGCGTCTGACGCGGCGTCCGTCCTTCCAACGAGGCTTACCAGGAGTCAAGCAAAGTGACTGATCAGAACATCATCAACTGGGACCAGGACGCCGACGGCATCGTCGTGCTCACCATCAACGATCCCAACCAGGGCGCAAACACCATGAACGACGCGTACATCGCGTCGATGAAGGCCACCGTCGACCGTCTGGTCGCCGAGAAGGACTCCATCACCGGTGCCGTCATCACTTCCGGCAAGAAGACCTTCTTCGCCGGTGGCGACCTCAAGAACATGATCAAGGTCGGCCCCGAGCAGGCCGAGGAGATCTACAACCACAGCGTCGAGATCAAGGCAGACCTGCGTCGCCTCGAAACTCTCGGCAAGCCGGTCGTCGCCGCCATCAACGGCGCGGCACTCGGCGGCGGCCTCGAGATCGCTCTCGCGACCCACCACCGCATCGCGGCAGACGTCAAGGGAGTCAAGATCGGCCTGCCCGAGGTCACCCTCGGCCTGCTGCCCGGCGGCGGCGGCGTCGTGCGTACCGTGCGGATGCTCGGCCTGCAGAACGCGCTCATGGGCGTCCTGCTCCAGGGGCAGCAGCGTGGACCCGTTCAGGCCAAGGAAGTCGGCCTCATCGACGAGGTCGTCGGCTCGGTAGAGGAGCTGGTTCCGGCTGCGAAGGCATGGATCAAGGCCAACCCCGAAGGCGGCGTTCAGCCGTGGGATGTCAAGGGCTACAAGATCCCTGGCGGAACTCCGTCCACTCCGGCATTCGCTGCCAACCTTCCGGCGTTCCCCGCGAACCTGCGTAAGCAGCTCAAGGGCGCTCCGATGCCGGCTCCGCGCGCCATCATGGCCGCAGCCGTCGAGGGTTCGCAGGTCGACATCGACAACGCGCTGCTCATCGAGGCTCGCTACTTCACCTCGCTGGTGACCGGCCGCGTCGCGAAGAACATGATCCAGGCGTTCTTCTTCGACCTGCAGTCGATCAACGGCGGCGGTTCACGTCCGGCAGGCATCGAGAAGTCCACCATCAAGAAGGTCGGTGTCCTCGGCGCGGGCATGATGGGCGCGGGCATCGCGTACGTCTCCGCCAAGGCAGGCTTCGACGTCGTGCTCAAGGACGTCACCATCGAGGCTGCGAACAAGGGCAAGGCGTACTCCGAAGGCATTGAGGCCAAGGCGCTCTCGCGCGGCAAGACCACGCAGGAGAAGTCCGACGCACTCCTCGCCAAGATCACCCCGACGGCTGACCCGGCAGATTTCGCCGGCGTCGACTTCGTCATCGAAGCAGTTTTCGAGAGCCAGGAACTCAAGCACAAGGTGTTCCAGGAGATCGAGGACATCGTCGATCCCAAGGCACTGCTGGGCTCGAACACCTCGACGCTGCCCATCACGGGTCTCGCCACCGGCGTGAAGCGTCAGGAAGACTTCATCGGCATCCACTTCTTCTCGCCCGTCGACAAGATGCCGCTGGTGGAGATCATCCGCGGTGAGAAGACCTCCGACGAGACTCTGGCTCGCGTGTTCGACTACGTCCAGGCGATCCGCAAGACGCCGATCGTGGTCAACGACTCGCGTGGCTTCTTCACCTCGCGTGTCATCGGCACCTTCATCAACGAGGCCATCGGCATGCTCGCCGAGGGCGTCGAGCCTGCCACCATCGAGCAGGCCGGTATGCAGGCCGGTTACCCGGCTGCGCCGCTTCAGCTTTCGGATGAGCTCAACCTCACCCTCATGCAGAAGATCCGCAAGGAATCTGCCGACGCCGCCAAGGCCGAAGGCAAGGAACTGCCGGCAGATCCGGCCGGCGAGGTCATCAACACCCTCGTCGAGAAGTTCGATCGTAAGGGCAAGCTCGGTGGAGCCGGCTTCTACGATTACGCCGAGGGCAAGCGCACCGGCCTGTGGTCCGGACTCCGCGAGAACTTCAACTCCGGAACCTCCGACGCCCCGATCCAGGACCTCATCGACCGCATGCTGTTCATCGAGGCGATCGAGACGCAGAAGTGCTTCGACGAGAACGTCCTGATCACCACGGCGGACGCCAACATCGGCTCCATCATGGGCATCGGATTCCCGGCCTGGACCGGTGGCGTTCACCAGTTCATCGTCGGTTACGAGGGCGGCACGGCCGGCTTCGTCGCTCGTGCAAAGGAACTCGCTGCGCAGTACGGCCCGCGGTTCACCCCGCCGGCTTCGCTAGGGGCATAGCCCCCGTGCGCCTTTTTGGTAGTTACGGCTACCAAAAAGGCGCACAGGGGTTTATCCCCAGCTTGTGAGTTATCCACAGACGAACTCCGACAGCGAATTTCACGTCAGTCCTGTCGGAGTTCGGCCTGACGCTTGGTGCCATGACTACGTCTCATGGTGGAAGCGAGTTTCTCCGGATTCTCGATGCGCAATCCGGTCTGGTACGGCAACAGCAACTCTCGTCATTCGGATACAACCGAGGGATGCTGCGGAACTTTCTGGACCGCGGCGAATGGCAGCGCGTTCTACAAGGCGTGTATGCAGTGACCGCTGGCCCGCTCACCAGAGAAATGATCTTGAACGCCGCTTGGCTTTATGGTGGCCCGCAAGCGATTCTGAGCCACGACACTGCAGCTGAGGAATGGGGAATGCGTCGCATCGACGCAGACAAGCCAGTCCATGTCACCGTGCCCTACGGCAAGTCCGCTCGCTGTCAGTCCGCGACAATCCGCCGAGTTCCAGCGCGAACGTCGGGTGCACTCGTCAGAGTGGGTGGCGTGGTTCACCCCGGGGTAGTCGTCCACCGATCCCGAGCCCACCGATACATCGGCGTGCCGTCAGTCATACCTCGAACGTCGCGGGCGGATACCGCGATTGATCTTGCGACCGCCGAATCCACAGCGCGAAGCGCCTACGTTTCACTCATCACCACGGTGACAAATGCGCGAATTCCGTTGAACGATGTGCGTCGTCGGATTGACGAACGAACACCACATCGATTCAAGGGCGCGCTTTCCGATGCGGTACGACTCCTGGCAGACGGGGTGCAGTCAACGCTCGAATACCACTATGCGGTCGACGTGGAGCAGGCGCACGGGTTGCCGTCGGCCAGACGCCAGTCTCCGGTCCGCGTCGACGGCCGCACGCTGTACGAGGACTGCGATTACAGCGAAGTCAATGTGCCGCTGATCGTGCGTCTCGACGGTCGGTGGGCGCATTCCATGGCAGAAGTGGCATTTCGTGATCGCCGCCGTGACAATGCGGCAGAGCTGGCAGGTCGTCCGCGGTTGGTCTACGGATTCGAGGAGGTGGTGAAGACTCCGTGCCAGGTTGCGCACGAGGTGGAGACGGTCTTGCGGCGGGGAGGTTGGGTGAGGACGCAGTCGGGTGCCTGCGGCACCTGTGCGCCTTTTTGGTAGTGCCGACTACCAAAAAGGCGCACAGGGGCTTTGCCCCTAGGCCTTCCACCACGGGCGAAGCGGCACATGCGCCTCACCCTTGGGGCCGAGCTTCACGGCCAGAACCTGGTGCAGCTGAACGACATTGCGCTCGAACCCGAGTCGTGAGCCGGCCATGTACAGGCCCCAGACGCGGGCGGTTCCTTCGCCGACCTCGGCGACGCAGGCGTCCCAGTTGTCGACGAGATTCTGGCACCATCCGGCGAGCGTCAGTGCGTAGTGCTCGCGAAGGTTCTCTTCGTGACGCACCTCGAGGCCGACGTTCTGGATTTCGGAGATGATGCGACCCGAACCGGTGAGCTCCCCGTCGGGGAAGACGTACCGGTCGATGAATCCGCCTGCTTTGGCGCTGCTTCGGTTGTCCGGACGGGTGATGCAGTGGTTGAGCAGACGCCCACCCTCACGCAGCTTGCCCTTGAGGAACTCGAAGTACGCCGGGTAGTTTCCGACGCCGATGTGCTCGGTCAGGCCGATGGAGGACACTGCGTCGAATCCGGTCTCGGCCACGTCGCGGTAGTCGGAGAAACGGACCTGGGCGAGATCGGCGAGGCCCTCGTCCTCGATGGCCTTCTGTGCCCAATCCGCTTGCTCGCGTGAGAGAGTCACGCCGATCACCTTGACGCCGCGCCTGGCCGCGTAGCGGACCATCGAGCCCCAGCCGCAGCCGATGTCGAGAAGTCGATCACCCTTCTGGAGTCCGAGCTTCTCGAACACCAGGCGGTACTTGTTCTCCTGGGCTTCTTCGAGCGTCTGTTCCGCATTGTCGTAAGCGGCACAGGTGTACGTCATGGACGGGCCGAGGACGTACTCGTAGAAGGTGTTGGAGACGTCGTAGTGGTGATGGATGACTTCGGCGTCACGAGTCTTGGAGTGACGCAGTCCTTCTGCGACGCGACGCCAGCGAGGAAGGTGTTCCTGGGGCGGCGGGGCGATGGGCCGCAACAGATCCCAGCCCAGGGAGCGCGTGATGCTGGCGAGCGTCAGTGCGGACGGGCGCTTGAGGTGGAGTTCGTCACCCATGATGCGCAGGATCTCGTACGGATCACCGGGGTGGACACCCTCGGCTTCGAGATCGCCGGAGACGTACGCGCGGGCCATGCCGAGATCGCCGGGCGCCGTTGCGAGATAAGTGGTTCCGCGAGTCGACTTGAGGTGCAGTCCGTAGTCGGCATCTTCGGGGCCGGCGGTGCTGCCGTCGTACGCGGTGAATCGAAGCGGCAGCATGCCGTCGGAAAGCGTCTCGAGAATCTCGGCAATAGAGAGCTTGTCCTGGCTTTTGGAGTCTTTGAACGTGGTCATTTACGTTGCACCGCCTTAGAGAATAGATCCAATAAACGGGATTTCGGGTCGTAGCGTTCCTTGAGTCCGATGTACCGGTCGCCGCCGTAGTACAGCTCCTCGAAGTCTTCCTTCGAGTAGTAGGAGTCGGAGTAGAGCGATTTGTGTCCGTCGAAATCGCTGACCTTTTCTTCGATCAGTCGATTTGCTGCCCCCTCGCGCTCACCGGGAACGATCGGCACCGAAGACCAGAAGCCGATGTTGACGTAGGTGCGCTTGGGTTCGAGGGGGTAGAGGGGCCACGGCCGTGATGCAGAAGCGGCGGCCGGGCTTGGCTCACGAAGACGCAACGGGCACAACCACAGTGGTTCGATCGGGATTTCCTCGAGGAACCACGAGACGAAGTCCGCGGTTCGTTCGATGGGTACCTCGACGTCCTGGACGACGCGTTCGCGCGGGGGCTTGCCCTTGCGCTTTTCGAGGCGATCTCCGATGTCGTACTTGTGGTCGAGGGCGATCAGCTTCCAGTAGAAGCTGCTGCGCAGGTACTGCTTGGGCCAGAAGCGCCGGATCTTCGGGTTCTGTGCACCGAAAGCTCGTGAGCACCAGAACCAGTCGGTGTCCCAGCGCCACAGGTAGTCGCGAATGGTCAAGCGATCCGTCTTGGGCTGGGTGAGTGACGAATGCTGGATCGACCGGTAGAAGATGTCCTGGTCGGTGTAATCGCTGACCGGGCCTTCCTCGTCGGTTTGCACGCCGAGTGTGAGGTAGCTCTCGGAATCGGTGAAGACCACCCCGTCGAGATAGTCGACGGCGATCCCGTCGTACTCGCGTTCGGTGACGATGCGATCCATCGTTTCTTCGAGTTTCTTCAACGAATCGAAGCGCACGTGGCGCAAGGCAACGTACTTCTTGACGGGTTCGAGTGCGATCTTCAATCGCGTCGAATAGCCAAGGGTGCCGTAGGAATTGGGGAAACCGAAGAACAGTTCGGCGTGTTCGCCGTCCGGTGTTGCGGTGATGATCTCGCCGCTTCCGGTCAGTACGTCGATTTCGAGTACCGACTCGTGCGGCAGGCCGTTACGGAACGAGGTGGACTCGATGCCCAGGCCGGTCACCGCACCGCCCAGGGTGATGGTCTTGAGTTGAGGCACGACCAGGGGCGCCAGCCCGTAGGGCAGCGTCGCGTCGACGAGGTCCTCGTACGTGCACATGCCGGCGACGTCGGCTGTGCGCGCCTGCGCATCGACGGCGATGACACCTGCCAGACCGCTGACGTCGAGGCCGGGGGCCGACGTCTTGGCGCGAGCGCGGAACAGATTGGATGTCTTCTTTGCCAGGCGTACAGAAGCATCGGCGGGAATGGCGCGGTATGACGCGAGTAGGCGTTCGACGCCTTCTCTGTGCTGCTCGAACCCCATTTCACGCGCAGCATCGGAACCCGGGCCTTGCTTTGTCCGGATTCGATCTAACTTCTGAACTACCCCATTGAACGAGAGAGTCACACCCTGACGCTATCGGTAGTTGCGTGTGCAAGCTATCCGGAGGGGTATTAATGCCCGAATTTGATCGAGTTGTTGCAATCGAACTCGGTAAATGCTCCGAGTGGTGAACCAGCTCACACGGAATGGGTAGATGGTCGAGATACCCGGGCGCAGCAGGCAGTATGGAAAGGAATATCTGCGCAGTTCGAGGTGCGGATTCGGGTAGTCATTCGCGGTATCGAGCCGCGTTGGTCGAGCAAGGAGACGTAGGGCATATGGGTCAGGTCAATGCAATGAGTTCGACAGTCGTCACAGCAGCACCCGACAAGGTGCTCGCGGCGCTCTCGGACTACGAGACGGTTCGCCCGCGAATCCTGTCCGAGCAGTACCTCGACTACAAGGTCGTCGAAGGTGGCCAGGGTGACGGAACCGTCGCGCAGTGGACGCTCAAGGCGACGGAAAAGCGCTCGCGCAACGTCAAGGCGACAGTGACGGTCGACGGCAACGTCATCACCGAGAAGGACGCGAACTCCAGCCTCGTCACCACCTGGACCGTTGCCCCCAACGGCACCGGAACGACGGTGACGACGCTCACCCAGTGGCAGGGTGCCACCGGTATCGGCGGCTTCTTCGAGCGCACGTTCGCTCCGAAGGGTCTGCAGCGCATCCAGGCCCAGGTCCTGGACAACCTCAAGCGCGAACTCGTCTAACCGATCCTGCATCACCGAGATGGCGTCGTACCTTCACCGGTACGGCGCCTTCTTTCATGGGCCGGTAATGATCCGTCCGAATTCGGTGAGTGCGGGGTTTCCGCTTTCCCAGTAATCGCTGTGAACCCCGAACCCAGGCTCCCCGGGGGATCCGGCGAATACCTGCGCGCCGAATTCCGGATCCGACGGGTCGAACCCGTGGACTCCGAGGATCTTGGGGATCAATTGGACCGGATCCCAGAAGGCCGTCGTCGAATGAACATGGTGAGCCATCTCGGCGGAGTCGACGCCGTCCAGGCTCAGTTCGTTCACGCGCTCGGCATCGACGCCGGGGCTTGCGACAAAAACCAGTTCATCGACGTCGAGGGAAGCGCCACGGGTAGTCGCGGCACCGACGACGGTGCTGCCGTAGGAATGACCGATCACCACGTTGTGCGAAGGCGGGCCGTCATGCGAGGTTCGTAACCCGTCCTGGAAGCTGTCGAGCCTCGGCGCTGCGGAGTTGGCGTACCGATCCGAGGCTGCGTCGGGAATGCCTGGGGGAGCGTCGTATCCGGACCACAGGATCACTGATGTGGCTTCCGTTGGCGCCGCCCTGACCGCCGCGTCGTACATGGCCTTGGTTCGTTGCAGGTCTCCGCCGACGCCCGACAGCCCGGAGCCGGTTCCGGGAACCAGTGTTGCGACGTTGCCGGCGGCATCGGGATTACCGACTGCCACGACGGCATGCCCATCCGTGACCGAGAGAAGGAACGTGTCCGGTCGAAGTTCGCCGCGCACGGCCGTGTATCCGGCAGCGACCGTTCGAGCCGGCAACTGCTCGAGCGCAGAGAGGTACCGCCGGTTGTAGTAGTCCCGGTCGAGAGCGGGAAGGCCGTCGCGGCTACCGATGGACGGATCCCACCTCGCCAACGCGTCTTTCTCGTTGGGCGTGAGCAATTCCCAGAGTCGGTGTAGCTCCGTGGGTGTCCCGGGGAGTGTCGACCTCCCGTCGAGGATGTCGACGACAGTGCGGTCGAGGCGATCAGGCTGATTGCCAAGGAGTGATCCGATCTCTCGGAATGCCGCACGCAGAGCAGTCGCGGCCCGGTTGTCTTCGTCGTCGAGTGCCGTCAATGCAGTGGAGATCTTCTGCTGAAAAACCTGTGCAGCCGTGGCGTTTTCGGAATCTTGCATGGCGTCGGCCAGATTCCATGGCTGCTTCGTCTCAGGTGCCGATACCGCTCCACTGTCTGACACCGTCAAGCCGTGTTCGAGAGTCGCCTCCTCGACCAGGTCCAGAACTGATTTTCGCGCCGCACCGATCGTATTGGACGCTCCGCCATACAGATCCGCAACTACGCGAACTGCAATCGACAGCCGGGACGAGGAAAGCGAGATGCCAGACCACTGCACTGCCGCCGCGCTCGACGCTTGTCCCTGCCAGAATTCGCGGACGGCGTCGATGCTGCGTCCGGCGTCATTGCCGAGAGCTTCGATCTGCCGGTCGATGTCGATCAGTTCCGAAGCGCTTGTGCGCAATTTCTCCGGTGACCACGTTCGAAGCTGAGAGACGGTGGGCCGCATCAGTAGGCTCCGCGCAGTTCGGACACCACTTCGCCCTCGGCAGCGTCGTACAGACGTGCTGCGGCAGCGGTTCCCGACGCCATGAGTCCCAATTGCGTAGCCAGGTGCCGGTACGCGTCGGCGATGACGCCGGCATTCCCAGTCGACACAGCCGCGACAGCGGACGAGTTCAGGGCCGCCGCGGCTTCGAAAATCGGGCCGGCGGAATCGATCCCCGAGATCTGATCCGCAATTCGAGACAGATCAGCTGAAAGTTGCTGCAGAGCAGCGAAATCTACCTGAAGTATCGGCCCCATGGCAGAACCGTATCCAGGTGAGCGGGCTACCTCGGCGGTGCCGACATACCTGTGGACAAGTGGAATTTCTCCACAGAAGACAGGTCAGGGGGTTGTGAGGAAGGCGGTGACTCCGCTGGTGACGGCGGACGCATATTCCTGCTGACCGTCCGGGCTCGTCATGCGCGCTGCCTCGTCGGCATTTCGCATGTTGCCGAGTTCGACCAGAATCGACGGCCGCTGCGACAGATTGAGTCCCGTCAGATCGGCGCGTGGTGCCAGCCCGTCGTCACCGATGTAGGTCGACGGGGTGAGTCCGGCTGTGACGAGTGAGTCGCGCATGGTTTCGGCAAAGGTGACGGACGGGCCGGCCTGCACCGCGTTCAGCGGGGGCGCGGAGTAGCAGACGTGGAAGCCCTCGGCTCCGGCTGCTGCGCCGTCCGCGTGAATGCTCACCACTACGTCGGCGCCGGAGGAATTGGCAGCTTCGGCGCGTGCGTCGACGCAAGATCCGACGCTGATGTCGTCCGGTCGACTCAGGACCACTGTGGCGCCTTGGCCTTCGAGTTCGCTCTTGACCAGGCTCGCGACTTCCCAGTTGAAGGTGTGCTCGGGGAACCCGGCATCGGTGTTGGTGCCGGTGGTCTGGCAGTTCTTGGTGCCGCCGCGGCCCGTGGGGACCTGGGTGTTGATGCTGTCGTCGTTCGCCCCGCTGTGCCCGGGATCGAGGAAGACGACCTTGCCGGTGAGCGCAGCGGGGACGTCAGCGGCGACAGTGCTCAGCGGAGACACCTCGACCGAAGTCGTGGCCTCGGCAGTCTCGGTCGGAATCGTGCACGCAGCGCTCAGAAGCCCGGCCCCGACCACGGCGATCAGGGCAGTGGAGCGGAACACACGAGATGCCATGTTTGACCCTCTTGACGGTTTTACGGTGTCTGACTGGTTCCGGCGCACCCGCTCACGGTAGCGCGCACCGACTACGCTGGTGGGGATAACTCTGTAGAAAGGACCGCTCGTGCAACCAGGTGGAGCACCCGACATGTCTGCTCTGTTGGCTCAGGCTCAGCAGATGCAGCAGCAATTGATGGCGGCGCAGCAGGAAATGGCTCAGGCCGAAGTGACCGGTCAGGCCGGTGGCGGACTGGTTGTCGCCACGGTCAAGGGCACCGGCGAGGTTGTCGGTCTGCAGATCGATCCCAAGGTCGTCGACCCCGAAGATGTCGAGACGCTGCAGGATCTGGTGATCGGCGCGATCGAGGACGCTTCGCGTAAGGCACAGGAAGTCGCTGCTGAGAAGCTCGGCCCGTTGGCCGGCGGACTCGGCGGAGGCCTTCCCGGTCTCCCCGGCTTCTAGAAACGAGAACGCGTGTACGAAGGTCCGGTTCAGGATCTGATCGACGAACTCGGGAAGCTTCCCGGAGTCGGGCCGAAGAGCGCTCAACGCATCGCTTTTCACCTGCTCTCCGTGGAGCCTCCCGAGATCGACCGTTTGAAAAATGCATTGCAGCGCATCCGTGACGGCGTTCAGTTCTGCACGGTGTGCGGAACTGTCTCCGATCAGGAGAAGTGCCGCATCTGCGCCGACGCACGTCGCGATCGCACGGTGATCTGCGTCGTGGAGGAACCGAAGGACGTTCAGGCCGTCGAGCGCACCCGTGAGTTCAAGGGTCGCTATCACGTGCTCGGCGGTGCGCTCAATCCGCTCTCGGGGATCGGGCCTGACCAGTTGCGTATCCGGGAGTTGTTGGCTCGCATCGCAAATCAGGAGGACGGCGTCGACGTGTCCGAGGTCATCATCGCCACCGACCCCAACACGGAGGGTGAGGCGACAGCTACCTATCTCGTTCGCATGATGCGAGACATTCCGGGGCTGACGGTGTCTCGGTTGGCTTCGGGTCTTCCGATGGGTGGCGATCTCGAATTCGCAGACGAGTTGACGCTGGGTCGGGCATTGTCCGGCCGTCGTGAATTGTCGCGGAACGCTTGATGAGCGGCACGGAGCAAGGTCAGCAGGTGCGTCGTACGTCCGAGCAGACGCGTGCGCAGATCATCGCGTCGGCCGGGAAAGCATTCGCGACTCGGCCGTACCGCGAAATCACGCTCAAGGACATCGCCGAAGACGCAGGCGTCAGCGCGCCTCTGATCATCAAGTACTTCGGTTCCAAAGAGCAGTTGTACGACGAGTTGGTCGACTTCCGGGCAGCGGCGGTCACGGTCTTCGATGCCCCGAACGACTCGCTCGGCGAGCGCATGGTCTCGCTGTTCACCAAGCCGTTGGAGTCGTACAAGCCGCTGTCCATGAGCTTGTTGTTCATGAGCGGCGTCAGTGAAGAGAGCAACCGCAAGCTGCGCGAGAACTATTCGACGCAGATGATCGACACCCTCGCCGCTCGCCTGTCCGGCCGCGACGCGAGATTGCGCGCGGAACTGGCGATGTCGATGGTGGTCGGAGTGGCGATCATGCGCCGACGGATGATGGCCGGCCATGCCACCGGCACCCAGGACGAGGTGGTTGCGCTGTACGCACCGCTGGTGCAAAAGCTGCTCGACGGGTGAGCGGCGTCACAATTCTTGCTAGGTAAATATCCGTTCACCTAATGTAGGTGAACGGATATTTACCTAGTGAGAACAGGCGGTGTGGGGTGACGACGCTCGACCGTCCGCCGGGCACGCCTGCAGTCACCACCTCCGATGCGGGACTCGCGCAGCCGCGCTCCCGCTTCCTGTTCCCCATCGTTGTCGCCGCCGCAGTGTTCCAGGCTGTTCTGCAGACGGTCATCGTTCCACTGCTGCCGGAGTTGCCGCACTTCACAGGCGCTGGACGTACGGCCGTGTCCTGGCTGGTGACCGTCACGTTGCTGGTCGGCGCGGTGGTCACTCCCATTTTCGGCAGACTCGCCGACATGTTCGGCAAGAAGAAGATGCTTCTGGTTGCTTTCTCGATGATGACTCTCGGCTCGATGTTGTGTGCGCTGTCGTCGGACATCGCTGTCCTCATCTTCGCGAGAGCGTTGCAGGGAGCCGGGTCGGCGGTCATCCCCATCGGAATCTCCATGCTCCGTGACGAATTGCCACGCAACAAGGTCAACGGCGCAGTGGCCATGATGAGTTCGACGCTCGGCGTCGGAACCGCTTTGGGCATACCGTTTTCTGCGATGATCGCGCAGTACTCGAACTGGCACGTCCTGTTCTGGGTAACCACCGCCATCGGGCTGTCCGTGACTCTTGCTGCGGTGCTGTTCATTCGAGAGTCCGAGCCGAATCCGTCGGGAAGATTCGACGGCGTCGGGGCGGTTGGTCTGAGCGCCGCGATGATTGCTCTGCTTGTGCCGATCACTCAGGGGTCGAGTTGGGGGTGGACCAGTGGAGCGGTGATCTCCATGCTGGCCGCGTCGGCGGTGCTGTTCACGCTCTGGGTAATTCAACAGCGGCGCAACGTCAATCCGCTGGTCGACGTCCGTGCTCTCGTGAAACGTGCGGTGTTGATCCCGCATCTGGCGGCTCTGCTGGTCGGGTTCGCGTTTTTCGGGAACACACTGATCACCACACAACTGCTGCAGGGGATGAAGGGGCCGGGTGCCGGGTACGGCCTGTCGATCATCGCGGCAGCGCTCTGCCAGATTCCGGCGAGTATCGCGATGGTGCTGTTCTCACCGGTTGCGGTGCGTATCACCGACCGCTTCGGTTCACGGACCGCGATGTTGACCGGCGCCGTGTTCCTCGCCGGCGGGTACGGGATTCACGCCGTTGCCGGTAAGCCGCTGTGGGGAGTGGTTGCAGCACTGGGTATCACAGCGGTCGGGACTGCCATCGTGTACAGCACGCTCTCGCTGCTGATTCTGGTTGCCGTACCTCGTCAGCGACTGGCGGCTGCCAACGGGGTGAACTCACTTCTGCGGACGTCCGGAAGCACGATCTGCAGTGCGACGGTGGCAACCATTCTCGCTGCATTCGTGATCAGCGGTTCGGAACATTCCACGTCGTGGACCGGATTCTCCGTCGCCTACCTGGTGTGCGCGGGCTGCGCGGTGGTCGTGTTCGCGGTGTCGATCCTGTTGCCGCAGGGACGAACCCCGAAACATCTGGATTTGCCGGATCTGGTCAGGCGACCCTGAATCCCGAGAGGAAGAGCGTGATCATCAGATCCGCGAACTCGTCGGTGGTGTACTTCTGGCGATCCGGCCAATGCGTTGTCGACCACAAGGTGTCTCGTACCGATCGATAGAAAATTTCCGGTGCCACGTCTTTGCGGAAGATTCCCTGATCGACGCCTTCGGCAATCGCTTTCATCCAATGCTCGCGGACTTGGCGGGAAGGCCCGTCGACGGATTGCAGGAGATCGTTGTCGCGAAGATAAGCCCGATCGTTCTGGTAGATCGCCGTCGGGTGCGGGTGTAGTTCGATGACGACCAGCGTCTCGCGGATCAAGCCGCGCAGGACTTCCTCGGGGTCGTTTGCCGTCTTCTCCACCTGATCGAAGCGGAGCTGAATGTCGGTGATGAAGCCGCGCATGAGCTCGGCAACTATCGCATTCTTCGACTTGAAGTAGTGGTAGAGGCTGCCCGAGAACACACCGGCGGCGTCGCCGATCTCGCGAACGGTCGTGGTGGCGACACCCTTCCTGGCAAACAGCTCGGCTGAGCTCTCCAGGATCTTCTCCCGACGATCTGGTGATGCCACTGAAATCTCCACTGGTTGTCGGTCCTGCTCAGGGCAGGGTTTCGGGGGTGCCGGGCTGCCGGCGTCGAACGTAGCGCAATCCTGCCTGATAGCTCCGGCTCGAACCAATTCGTCGGTGAGATCGCGTGTTTCCACTTCCGGATTCCTATGCTAGCTTCAAAATCAAGCGCTTGCTCAACTTTCGTTCACGGAGGATTTCAGTGCAGAGCCTGCAGACGCAGTTTCCGAATTTCATCGGCACAGAGGCAGAACCACCCCGCGTCGCCCGCTACGCCGTCAACGAGGCGATGATCCGCAACTGGGTCGAGGCGCACGACGACCGCAACTCGATCTACGTCGACGCAGAGGCCGCCCGCAGTACCGGTCGTCGAGACGTCGTCTGTCCGCCCGCCATGATCTCGACCTGGGTGATGGCGGGTTACCGACGTTATCGGCAGGTCCAGCAACTTCGTGCCGACGGAGTCTCCGAGGACTTCGCCTATTCACGACTGCTGGCGCTGTTGGACGAGGCCGGATACACCTCCGTTGTCGCGACCAACGTCGAGCAGGAGTATTGCGCGGAGCTGAGCCCCGGTGACCACGTCACCGCGCATTTCACCATCGAAGCGATCTCGCCGTTCAAACAGACGGCTCTCGGTCACGGGTGCTTCATCACTCTGTTCAAGAAGTACGTGGACCAGGACGGAAAGACGCTGGTCGAAGAGCGCTTTCGACTGCTCAGATTCAAACCAGATGCCCAGACAGATACCAAGCCCGAAGCCCAGGAGGTAATCGCATGAGCGAGACTGGCTCCCGCCACACCGCGGTGCCGAGACTCACCGTCACCGACGACAACGATTTCTTCTTCTCCGCGGCCAAAGAGGGTCGCCTCGAGATCCAACGGTGTGCGGATTGCAAGACTCTGCGCCACCCGCCAGCGCCCGCCTGCCCGGAATGCCGCTCGTTCAGTTGGGACACAGTCGAATCCACGCGGCGATGCACGTTGCACAGCTTCACGGTCATCCATCACCCGAAGGATCCTGCTTTCGAGTACCCACTCGCCGTCGGACTCGTCGATCTCGAAGAAGGCACGCGTCTGGTTGCCGACATCGCGGGGATCGATCACGAGGAACTCGAATTCGGCATGGAACTCGAAGTGACCTTCTCCGAGCACGCTCACGGCGAGATGCTGCCGCAACTGAGGCGACGGGGTTCGGTGCAATGACGAAACTGATTGACTGCGAAGTGGGTTCGGTCCTCCCCAGCCTCGAATTGCCGTTGGATCGAACGCTGATCGTCGCCACCGCGATCTCTTCTCAGGATTTCGAGGACGTGCATCACGATCCGGGCAAGGCACGGGATCGCGGAACTCCCGACATCTTCATGAGTATCAACACCACCAACGGGCTCATCGACCGCTACATCACCGACTGGTCCGGTCCGGCGTCACGGATCGTCAAAACATCACTACGGCTTGGTGTTCCGAACTTCCCCGGAGACACCATGACATTCACCGGCAAGGTCACCGCCACAGACGGCCGGGCGCTCACCGTGACGGTTCTCGGGAAAAACGCCCGCGGAACACACGTGACGGCCGACGTGACTCTCGAACCGGTGGAAAGGGTAATCGCATGACACGAGGATTTTCGAGGCAAGCAGCCATCGCCGGAATCGGCGCCACCGAGTTCTCCAAGAACTCCGGCCGCAGCGAATGGCAGTTGGCGTGCGAATCCGTGATCGCCGCACTCGACGACGCTCACATCGAGGCAGAAGAGGTGAACGGATTTGCGCTGTTCACCATGGAGAACAATCCTGAGATTGCGGTCGCACGCGCCCTCGGGATCCCGGAATTGACGTTCTTCAGTCGAATTCCACACGGCGGCGGCGGTGCCTGCGCACCGGTTCAACAAGCAGCGCTTGCCGTCTCCAGCGGAGTTGCCGACGTTGTGGTCGTCTACCGTGCCTTCAACGAAAGATCAGGTCACCGATTCGGCGCCGGCCCGCCACCTTTTGCGTACAACGCGTCGACGGACCAGGAGTATCGGAACTGGATCAACCCGTACGGGCTTCTGACCCCGGCGCAGCAGGAAGCCTTCCTCGCCAAGCTGTACATGCACAAGTACGGGGCAACAAGCGCCGACTTCGGCCAGATCTCGGTCCTCTCACGCAAGCATGCGGCGAACAACCCCAAGGCCTGGTTCTACGAACGCCCGATCACTATCGAGGACCATCAGAACTCACGCATGATCGCCGATCCCATCCGCCTGCTCGACTGCTGCCAGGAAAGTGACGGCGGACAGGCGCTGGTGATCGTCAGTGCGGAGCGCGCCCGCGACCTGCCGCACAAACCTGCGGTCATCAGTGGCGCTGCGCAAGGTGTAGGTCCGCAACAGATTTCGATGAGCAGCTACTACCGAGACGACATCGACAGCATGCCGGAAGTCGAACTCGTGGCGCGCCAACTGTGGGACCAGGCCGGTATCGGGCCGGACGACATCGATGCCGCAATTCTCTACGACGCTTTCACCCCGATGGTTCTGCTTCAACTCGAGGAGTACGGATTCTGCGGTCGGGGCGAGGCAAAAGACTTCATCTCCGACGGCAATCTCGAGCTGGACGGTCGCCTGCCGATCAACACCCACGGCGGTCAACTCGGTGAGGGATACATCCACGGCGTCAACGGTATTGCCGAAGGTGTTCGCCTGATCCGCGGCACCTCCACCAATCAACCGACCAAAACTCTGGACAACGTGCTCGTGACCGGCGGCTCTCCCGTCCCGCACAGTGCGCTCGTCCTCTCGGCAGATCGCTGAATCTGCCGCCTATTCGAGAAAGCAGGAACAAGATGAGCGAGCGGATCACCTACGCCAGGGCCACCCACGGCGAGGAAGAAATACAGGCTGTTGTCGACGTCTTGCGCAGCGGGCATCAAGGATTGCGCATCGGCAAGAACGTCTTCGAGATGGAAGAACGTATCGCGGCCTTGGCCGGCAAGAAGTTCGGCGTCATGTGCAACTCGGGATCCTCGGGTTTGTACTTGGCAGTCGAGCTGCTCGGACTGCCTGCCGGCAGTGAGATCATCACGTCGCCGTTGACGTTCTCCACCGACATCGCACCGATCGTGCGTGCCGGTCTGGTGCCGGTGTTCGTGGACGTGGAACCCAACACGTTCAACGTCGACGTCACCAAGATCGAGGCAATGGTCACCGAGAAGACCGGTGCCATCCTGATGCCGAACCTCGCCGGCAACTGCCCGGACTGGGACGTCATTCGTGATATCGCTGATCGCCATGGACTCAAAGTGATCGAGGATTCGTGTGACGCGATCGGCGCCACGCTCCGCGGTACTCCCACCGGGTCTCGGGCGGACATCGTCGTCACCAGTTTCTCGATGGCACACATCATCACGTGCGCGGGAACCGGTGGAATGGTGTGCGTCGACGACGAAGCCAGCCGTGACAAGGCGTTGCTGCTTCGCCGCTGGGGCCGTCGTAGCGAGCCGAACCTGTTCGGCAGTACCAAGTCCGGCCGAGTCTTCCGTGAAGAACTCGACGGCGTCGACTACGACAACGACTTCATCTTCGAGCTCATGTCGTGGAACTTCGAGCCCTCCGAACTTGGCGCAGCTTACGGCGTCGTGCAGCTCGACAAGCTGGAACAGAACTACAAGACGCGTAAGGCAACATTTGCGGCCTTCTCGGCGGCATACGGCGCCCATCCTGAATTCTTCACGACGCCGGTAGAACTCGACGGTCTCGACACGGCGTGGCTGTGTTACCCGGTGATGATCAACGAGAACGCCCCCTTCACGCGCAGCGACCTGCAGGAAGCCATCGAGGCCGACGGCATCGACACCCGAACCGTGTGGAGCGGCAACGTCACTCGTCACCCCATGATGAACAACATCGAATTTCGCCAGCCGGCCGAAGGTTTGCCGGAAGCGGACGCAGTTTTTGCCCGCGGCATGACACTCGGCATGAGCCACGGTTTGCGTGACGACGAAGTTGCTCGGATTGCGGAGAGCATCAATCGCTTCGCCGCGAAGTGGAAGTAGCATGACCGATCGCTTCGAAGGACGCCGAGCGCTTGTCACCGGTTCCAGCCGCGGAATCGGTGCAGGCGTCGCAGAGAGGCTGGCAGCGGAAGGCGCTGACGTCGCTCTCGTGGCCCGGACGCTCGGTGCACACGCAACCCTGCCGGGCAGTCTCGAAGAGACTGCGGCTCGAATTGCCAAGTACGGAAACAAAGTCGAGATAGTTGTCGCAGATCTGACGGACGAGCAGCAGCGCGACACCGTTGTGCCGCTGGCGATCGAGAAGCTTGGCGGGACGATCGACATCCTGGTGAACAACGCGGCAGCGGCGATCTATCAGCCGCTCTCGGATTACCCACTGCGGCGGCGACGGTTGATGTTCGAGGCAAATGTCCATGCACCGCTCGATCTGATGCAAGCCGTGGTGCCGGGGATGGTGGCAAACGGATACGGCTGGATCGTGAACGTGTCCAGTGGCACCGTCAAGCCGTGGCATGGCCCGCCGTTCACGTGGGTCGAACCGGGAACTGCCATGACCGTGTACGGCGCGTCCAAAGCAGCGCTCAACAGGATGAGCAACGGCATGGGCGTGGAACTCTACGGCCAGGGGGTTCGCGTCAACACGGTTCAACCGCGGGCAGCGGTGCTCAGTGAGGGCGCCAGAGTCCTGGTCGGTGAGACTATCCGGCCGGATCAGGTCGAATCTATGGAAGAAATGGTGGAAGCGGTCACAGCGCTGTGTGATTGCGACACCGAGTTCACCGCGCGCTCGAGCGTCAGCTTGGACCTGATCGACGAGTGGTCCCTGACCGTGCGTGGTCTGGACGGCGCAGCATTACCGGAGAACCCAGCATTACGAACCGAGGAGTTGGCATGAAGCCCGTCATCGTGGACGCAGCACGAACGCCGTTCGGCAAGCGTGAGGGTTGGCTGTCCGGAGTCCACGCGGCGGAACTGTTGGGTTATGCGCAGAAAGGCGTGCTGGATCGGGTGGGCGTGGATCCTGGCGCGGTCGACCAGGTCATCGGCGGCTGTGTGACGCCTCTCGGTGAGCAATTCGGAAACATCGTGCGTACGTCCTGGATGCATGCGGGCCTTCCGTTGGAAGCGGGCTGCACCACGATCGACGCGCAGTGCGGAACCGCGCAGCAATCGGTGCAGTTGATTGCCGGGCAGATTGCCATCGGTGCAGTCGACGTGGGTGTGGCGTGCGGTGTGGAACTGATGTCGCGGGCACCACTCACCTACAAGGTGGGTACCGGCCTCGGAACACCACGTCCGGAGTCGTGGTCACTCGATACCGTCGACCAGTACACCGCAGCGGATCGGATTGCTGTCAAGCGCGGTTTCAGCCGCGAGGATCTCGACTCCTTCGGGCTGCGCTCGCAGCAGCGAGCCGCAGCAGCATGGGAGGCAGGACGCTTCGACTCGCACATCATCGATGTGGTCGCTCCGGGCTCTGACGCTCCGGTTCATCGGGATCAGGGTCTGCGCGAATCGAGTCTCGAAGGACTCGCGAAACTGCGGACCGTTCAAGAGGGCGGATTGCACACCGCTGGAACGTCTTCGCAGGTCTCGGACGGTGCGAGTGCCGCTCTGCTGATGTCCGAGGATCGAGCCAGGATGCTCGGGGTGCGGCCGCGGGCAAAGATATTGGCGCAGTGCGTCATTGGCGGAGACATCGAGTTCATGCTCGACGGTCCCGTGGACGCGGCAAACATCGTGCTCGGCCGCACCGGTCTGACGATCGACGACATCGACCTGTTCGAGGTCAACGAGGCATTTGCTTCGGTACCGATGTCGTTCGCGCAGGTTCACGGCGTCGATCCCGAATTGCTGAACGTCAACGGTGGTGCAATCGCGCTGGGCCACCCGGCCGGTGCAACCGGAATCAGACTGTTGGCCAATGTCATCGACGAACTGGAGCGTCGGGACAAGTCCATCGCACTGATCGCGATCTGCGCGTCCGCCGCAACAACCTGCCTGATTCTCGAACGCATCTGACAAGAACCGAAGATTGAGGAACCTGCCATGGCACTGCCCCTGCTCGAAGATCACCGTGACCTGGCGGAAGCGGTAGCCGCATTCGCGAACCGCTTCGGTGGAATCGCCGATACGCGGAGCAACGTCAAGCGGTACGCCGCCGGTGATCGGCCGGACTCGTGGGATGGATTGGTCCGTCAGGGACTGCACGCAGTGCACCTGCCGGAGCAGTACGGCGGTGACGGGGCAGGGCTTGCCGAACTGGCGGTGGTAGTCGAGCAATTGGGTGATGCGCTTTACCCGGGGCCGTACGTTCCGACGGTCATCGCCAGTGGGATCCTCGCGAAAGCTGCCGGCCCGGCTGCGGAGTCAATGCTGATCGAATTGGCCACCGGCGCAACCGGAGCAGTCTGCACCGGCGTGGGATTGCGCGCGGCTCGCAGCGATGCAGGGTGGACCGTGAGCGGTTCTGCCGACCCGGCTCTAGGTCTACCCGGAGCCGATGTCGTTCTCGTGCAAGCGAACAGCGAAGACGGCGAGTTGTGGTTCCGGCTCGAGCAGTCGTCTTCCGCTGCGGTGGAGGTCGAAGACGGAGTGGATCTGACACGCTCGATCGGGACGCTGACGTTGACCGATCACAAGGTCGACGCTGGGCTGATCGTCGAGGGTCTCCAGGCGCACCGAGTCGAACTGATCGTCAACACGGTGTTGGCTGCGGAGGCGAGCGGTATCGCCGGGTGGGCGCTACGCACCGCGGTCGACTACGTGAAGTCCCGGCAGCAGTTCGGCCGTCCGGTCGGAAGCTTCCAGGCAGTTCAGCACAAGGCGGCCATGATGCTGGTCCGCTCCGAGATTGCCTGTGCCGCAGCGTGGGACGCAGCTCGGTCCGAAGAGCACGGCGAGGATCAGCAGAGACTTGTCTCGGCTCAAGCTGCGTTGGCCGCTTTGCCCGTCGGCATCGAGAACGCCCTCGAATGTGTCACGTTGCTCGGCGGAATCGGATTCACTTGGGAGCATGACGCGCATCTGTACTGGCGCCGGGCAATCAGTATCGCTGCGGTGGCGGGTTCCGAGGTGAAGTGGGCACACACGTTGGGAGACCGGTCTGCCGATTCGGAACGGGATTTCTCCTTTGTAGACCCGGACATGCTGCCTGAACTACGAGAGCAGGTTCGCAGGGTTCTGGACGAGGTTGCGCTGCTGCCCGACGACGGAACCACCAGCGCCAGTTGGGCGCCGGCCAAGGGGAGCGCTCGACGCGCCCGATTTGCCGACGCCAAACTGGTAGCCCCGCACTATCGGGCGCCGTACGGGCTGGGAGCAGGACCGAGAGAACAGGCCGTCATCGCACACGAATTCGCGATGCGAGGTTGGGCTCAACCGTCCACGGTGATCGGGGAATGGGTGCTGCCCACGATTCTCGAACACGGCAACGCCGAGCAGCAGGACAGGTTCGTCGAGCCTTCGCTGCGCGCCGACATCATCTGGTGCCAGCTGTTCAGTGAGCCGGGCGCGGGATCAGACCTGGCCGGTCTGAGCACGAAAGCGCGCAAGGTCGACGGTGGCTGGGTCCTGTCGGGTCAGAAAGTGTGGAACTCGGGCGCGCACGAGGCCGATTGGGGAGTATGCCTGGCGCGTTCCGACGCCGACGCTCCGAAACATCGTGGGCTGTCGTACTTCCTGGTCGACATGACCTCGAAAGGTATCGACGTACGTCCGCTGAAACAAGCCACCGGTAAGTCGGAGTTCAACGAGGTATTCCTCGACGACGTCTTCGTCCCGGACGACTGCCTGGTGGCGGAGCCGGGGCAAGGGTGGAAGCTTGCTGCGACAACGCTGTCCAACGAACGCCTGAGTATGGGCAGCACGCTGCACCACGGTTCGAGTCGGCTGTTCCGTCAGGTTATCGCCGACGCGAGCCACGACTGCCCTCGCGAAGACGCAGTGGAGGGCCTCGGCCGCAGTATCTCTCGTGAGTTGGCACTGTCCGCGATGAATCTACGCGGGGTGTCGGCGCGACTGGCGGGTCAGGAACCGGGCGCCGAGATCAGCGTGTCGAAGGTGTACAACGCCCTGGCGCAGCGTGAGGGCTCGCGGGATCTGTTGCGACTGCTCGGACCTCGTGCCGCCGTTGTCGACCCGTCGGCGAATTACGCGATAGACCACATCGGACTTCCCTCGATTCTGTTCGGCGGCGGAACCGTCGAAATTCAACTCAACGTCATCGCGCAGCGCGTACTCGGCCTGCCGCGTTCGTAGATCTTAGGAGTTTCACCATGTACTTGGATTTGTCGGAGGAGTCGAAGACTCTGCGCAAGGAATTGCGCGCGTACTTCGCGGAGATCATCAACGACGAAGACCGCCGTGCTCTCGTGGATCAGACCGAAGGCGGCCCCGTCTTCGATCGCATTCTGCGCCGAATGGGTAAAGACGGTTGGCTGGGCTTGGGGTGGCCGGAGGAATTCGGCGGCCGGGGTGAGAACCCCGAAGCTCTGTACGTGTTCTACGACGAAGTGATTCGCGCCAATGCGCCGCTGTCGCTGGTCACGCTGAACACCGTCGGACCCGCTCTGATCAAGCACGGGACGCAAGCTCAGAAGGACTTCTTCCTACGTCCGATCCTGGCGGGCGAATTGATCTTTGCCATCGGCTACACCGAACCCAATGCGGGCACCGATCTCGCGGCCCTCGAAACACGCGCCCGCATCGAGGGTGACGAGCTTGTCATCAACGGCAACAAGATCTTCACCAGCGCCGGTGTGTTTGCCGACTGGGTCTGGCTTGCCGTTCGCACCGATCCCGACGCGCCTACGCATCAGGGCATTTCCGTGGTCCTGGTGCCGACCAATTCGCCGGGGTTCTCGGTCACCGAAATTCACACCGTGGGCGGAATCAGCACTTCGGCAACCTATTACGAAGATGTTCGGGTGCCGATCACCAATGTCGTCGGTGAGCTCAATCAAGGGTGGAAGCTCATCACCAACCAGCTCAACCACGAACGTGTTGCCCTGGCGGCACGCGGTGGTATAGCCAACGAGCTCTTTGCCGAGGTGGTCGAATGGGCAAAGACCGAACCCGCCGGTGACGGCCACGTCTACGACATCGGCTGGGTACGTGAGAAATTGGCGGAAGTCTACGCGCTGCTCAGTGCTGCCGACCTGATGAACCTACGACTGGTGGCGGACGTCGCCGCCAACACCTTGGGCGGCGGGGATTCGGCCGCGGCCAAGATCTTCGGTACCGAAGCCGTCGTCAGTGCGTACGGCATGCTGCAGGAAGTGCTGGGCGCCAAGGGCTTACTGCGCCCCGGCACACCCGGAGCGGTACTGGAAGGGCGGGTCGAGAACCTGGGTCGACGCGCCCAGAACAACACCTTCGGCGGTGGTACCAACGAAGTGATGCGTGAAATCGTCGCCGCAAAATGTCTGGGCATGGCGCTTGCTGCGCGTCGCCGACCCGCTGCACAGAACGAAAAGAGCTGACATGGAATTCGAATTCGACGACAACTTGTCCGCCGTGCGGGATCTGAGTGAATCGATCTTCTCGGCGAAGTCCGGAGTGGACCGCCTGCGGGAAGTAGAGGGCGCCGGCGGTTTCGACGCCGAACTGTGGAAGCTCCTCGCCGACTCCGACGTTCTGGGAATTCCTCTGCCAGAGGAAGTCGGGGGAGCGGGACTCGGAATGCTAGGCCTGGCAGCGGTGCTCGAACAACAAGGCCGCCGGGTCGCCCAGGTGCCGCTCTGGTCGGTGATTTCGACGGCAGCGCTGCCGATTGCCGAGTTCGGCAGTACGGAGCAGAAAGCGTCGTGGATTCCGGGACTGCTCGACGGCTCGGTGATCGTCACCGGCGCCTTCGACACCGGCTACAACGCCGAGACGGCAGTTCGCGCCGAGCCGGCTCCTGACGGCTGGGTTCTGTCGGGCCACGTCGACTCCGTACCGGCCGCCGAGTTCGCTGCCGCACTGGTGGTTCCGGTGACGATGCCGGACGGCGGTGTCACCGTGATGATCGTGCCGACGGACCGGGACGCGCTGGTGCGTACACCGCTTGCGGTGACGAACCGCGAGAGCAACAGCGCTGTGCAGTTCGACGGGGTTGCGGTTACTGCAGCTGACGCACTTCCCGCAGACGGCGCGGTGGTTCGAGACTGGACGTTACGACGTGCACGGGTGGCTCTGGCGGCCCTGGCTACCGGCGTCTGCGAGGAAGCGCTGGCGATGACGGCGAAATACACCTCCGATCGAGTGCAATTCGGACGTCCACTCTCGACCAACCAGGCAGTTGCCGTCCGGGCCGCCGACGCGTATCTCGACACCGAGAGCACCAGATTGACCACCCACCGCGCTGCCTGGCTGATGGACAGCGGAGTCGAGAGTGAAGCGGAAGCAGCGGCGCTGGTCGCCAAATGGTGGGCGTCGCGTGGCGGTTTGCGCGTGGTGCACGCGACCCAGCACATGCACGGCGGAATCGGCGCGGATGTCGACTATCCGATTCACCGCTATTTCCTGTGGGGACGGCAGATCGCCTTCACTTTGGGGAGCGCGGGGGCGATAGGCGCCGAACTCGCCGATCAGTTGGAGATCCGAGCCCAGATCGGGGCGTCGGCGTGAATATCTGAGACGACAGGTTCCAGTCACGGGCAGCGCGTCGGCAATCATCGCGCTACTCTGCCCTTCGTGAATCGCACCAGTTCGTTCATCAGGCCGTTGGTTCCGCGGGACCCGCACGAGCCGCACCGGGTGGCGACGCCGCTCGAACTGCTCACCGACCTCTGCTTCGTCGTGGCGGTCGCTCAAGCGGCCACCGGCCTGCACCACGCGATCAGCGAAGGGCACGCGGCTTCGGGCGTCGGGCACTTCGCGATGGCGTTTTTCGCGATCTGGTGGACGTGGCTGAATTTCACGTGGTTCACCTCGGCGTACGACAACGACGACGGAATCGCCCGGCTGCTGACCATCTTCCAGATCCTCGGATCGCTGGTCCTTGCAGCCGGCATCGTCCGCTTCTTCAACGACGACGCCCTGCTGATCATCGTCGGCTACGTCATCATGCGAATAGCACTGGTCATCCAATGGCTCAGGGTCTCGCGGAACGACCCCGAGCATGCGCTCACGGCGCGTCGATACGCTCTCGGAATCGTGTTGGTCCAGATCGGTTGGATCGGTTTCTACTTCGTGCCGTCCGCCGTTTACGTCCCGACGTTCCTGGTGTTGGTTCTGTGCGAATTCGCGGTACCGATCTGGTCGGAGAAGCCGGGCATGACGCCGTGGCACCCGCATCACATCGCGGAGCGGTACTCGTTGTTCTTCATCATCGTTCTGGGCGAGACGATCCTTTCGACCACCATCGCGATTCAGGACGCGGTCGACGGTGAGCATCCGGCAGCGCAGGTCACCTACGTCGTGATCGGCGGCATTCTGATTGTCTTCAGCCTGTGGTGGTTGTACTTCCAACGCAATGCAGGCGAAGTGATCGGCGGTGACAACGTCTCACCCTTCGTCTGGGGGTTCGGTCACTACTTCATCTTCGCCGCCGCTGCCGCCATCGGTGCGGGGTTGGCCTCGCGCGTCGACTTCTGGACTCATCACGGTGACGGCAGCGCGTTGGTGACGGGTGCTGCCGTCACCGTTCCGGTCGCGGTCATCCTTGCCGCCTTGTGGTTCATCCACATTCGACTACACGACTCCTCGGTACGCACCCTCGTGCCGTTCTCGGTCGCGATAGTCGTCGTGCTCGGTGGTACCTACACCGCGGTGCCCGAACTGGTCGCGGGACTGGCCTGCGCCGCGCTGTTGGCCGTGGAACTGATTCTGACCGAGGGCAAATCCGAAACCGTCTGAACCGGGTCAGCGAATCGCGAGTCGCTCCTTGCGGAGCTTGTCGACCTCGGGCAGATGCAGGGGTTCAAGCTCGTTCACACCCAAGGCGCGCATGAGCAGGAGGTCCGCGAGTTCGGGGTTGCGAGCCAAAGCGGGTCCGTGCATGTACGTCCCGATCACCGAACCCTGCACGACGCCTTCGAATCCGTCGCCGACGCCGTTTCCGACACCATGGGTGACACGTGCGAATCCAGAGGCTGAGCTACCCAGAGTTGTTCCGCCGCGGTGATTCTCGAAACCTGAGAGGGGCGCGGTGAGTCCGTCGATCAGCGGCTTCGTGATGACTTCGCCGATGGAACGCTTCTCCTGCGGCGAGGTTGTGACGTCGAGCATCGAGACACCGTCGACGCGTTCGCCGCTGGAGGTTTCGTACCAGTTGCCGAGCACCTGAATGGCAGCGCAGATCGCCAGAACCGGTGCGCCACGCTCTGCGGCGCGTTGCAGACCAGGGTATTTCGCGAGGTGACGCGTTGCGAGGCGCTGAGCGGAATCCTCGGCGCCACCCAACGTGTACACGTCGAGCGAATCGGGGACCGGATCGCTGAGGGTGATGTCCACGATTTCGGCGTCGTAGCCGCGCATCCGCAGACGCTGACGCAGGATCAGGGCATTGCCGCCGTCGCCGTAGGTGCCCATGACGTCGGGGAGTACCAGACCGATGCGAACTGTCGAGTCAGACATTGCGAGACTCCTTCGCGATGGCAGTGTTGAGGTCACGGAAGGCTGTGTAGTTCGCCAGTACCTCCACACGTCCGGGAGGGCAGGAAGCGATGGCGCGCAACGGGTCCGGGTCGAGAGTGTGCTCGACGCCCGCGTACGTGAGGCGAACTGCCAGATCTGTTCCGCGTTCACCGGCGGCCACTACCTTGACACCTTCGAAGTGCTCGAACTTCACGTCCCACAGCCAGGAGAGGTCCTCGCCGTCCGGCACCTGACCGTTCACCGCGATGACCAGACCGTCCACCGTGGGATCGATCATCGACAGCGCTTCCTGCCAGCCGGCGGGATTCTTCGCGAGCAGCATGTGAACGGAGTGCGGTCCGACCTCGACGGTGCTGTATCGACCCGCGACTTCTTGAACCGTCGATGCGGCGGCAACTGCCCCGACCGGATCTGCACCCAAAGCCGCTGCAGCCGCTACGGCCTGAGCTGCGTTGCCGCGGTTGGCTTTTCCTGGGAGGGTCAACGTCATCGGAATCTTCAGGCCGTCGGGGCCGTAGAGATTGTCGTCGTCGAGCCACCAGGTCGGCTCGGGCCGCGCGAAGTCGGAACCGGTACTGCGCCAGTGCTTTCCCTCCCACACGATGGGTTCGCCGGTGCGCGGGCAGCTGACGGAATCGCCGGCCCAACCGCCGCCGGCAGCAACCCACACGACGTTGGTGGCGTCGTATGCCACGGAGGTGACCAGTACGTCGTCGCAGTTGGCGACGATCACCGCATTCGGATGCGCGTTGACGCACGCGCGCAGTTTCCGTTCGATCATGTTGATCTCGCCGACCCGGTCGAGTTGATCGCGGCTGAGGTTGAGCAGCACGATCACTTCCGGGTTCACGGCGTCGGCTACGTGGGGGACGTGCAGTTCGTCGACCTCGAGTGCCGCCAGCGTCGCATCGGTACGCGCGGCCAGGGCGGCCACGATCCCGGCATCCATGTTGGCGCCGTCGGCCTGCGTGGCGACGTCACCGAGTGTCGCGAGCGCTGCGGCGGTCATACGCGTGGTCGTCGACTTGCCGTTGGTGCCGGTGACCACGACGGTGCGCTTGCCGCGTCCGAGCTGAGTCATGAGCGTCGGGTCGATCTTGAGGGCGATCAGCCCGCCGATCATCGAACCCTTGCCGCGACCGGCCTTCTGCGATGCCCAAGATGCTGCTGCGGCAGCTCGCATGGCGAGCTTTCCGCGCGCTGTGATCGATAGTCCAGTTCCCACGGCCCGAGTTTGGCACAGGGCGTCGTCAGACGCCGAGTCGCGCCGGTGGTGAGGCTGCAGGTGTGTCCGAGAAAACAGTGTTCGCGGGCTTACGCCTCATCTGTGCGGCGCTCGCTCCGGCGATCACGATGACCGCCCCGACCAGTGACAACGGGCTCGGATCCTCGTGCAGGAACAGCCAGGACGCGCCGATTCCCACGACTGGCACCAGCAAGGAGAGCGGCGCCACCATGCCGGCGGGATAGCGGCCCATGAGCATCGTCCAGAGCCCGGATCCGGCGATGGTGCCGAGCAGAATGATGTAGGCCAGTCCGACCAGCGACGGCCAGGCGTCGGCGCTGAATGCGGTGCGGAGTGCGTGCCAGCCGACTGTGGGGCCTTCGACCACGGCTGACAGTGCGAGCATCGGTAACGGCGGGATGACACACATCCACAACATCAAGCGCATCGGTGCAGGCTCGCCGACGGTGTTTGCCGCAGCCAAGCGGCTGCCGAGATTGCCGAACGCCCAGGACAGGCCGCCGAGGAGTGTGAGGACGACGGGCAGCAGTGCCGCGTGGTGCGAGCGGTCCCAGCCGATCAAGGACATCCCGCCAACGGCGACGGCGATACCGGAGACTTGCCAGACGCTGAGCTTCTCGCGGAGCAGGAAAGCGCCGAGTAGGACGGTGAACGGTGCTGACGACTGCAGGACAAGTGATGCAAGGCCCGTCGGCATCCCCGAATGCATCGCCCAGAAGAGGAAGACGAACTGGCCGAATCCGAAACCGAATCCGTAGAGCAGCAGCCAGCGGAGCGGCACCTGTGGACGCGGCACGAAGATGACCACCGGAATCGCGATGATCAGAAACCGCAGCGCTGCGAAGAAGAACGGCGGGAAATGATCCAGGCCGACGCGAATGGCCAGGAAGTTCAGACCCCACAAGACGATCACGGTCAGGCCGAGGAGACGGTCGCGGGGAGTCATGCGTTAATCGTGAGCCTTACGAAGCATCAGAACAAGCGAATATAGATGCACTATCCATGTAGTTTTGCTACATGGATATTCGTCACCGTATGGATGCCACGCGCTTGCGAATCCTCCGCGAGCTCGCCGACCGAGGAACCGTCGGCGCTACTGCTCTCGCCCTCTCGATGACGCCGTCCGCCGTCTCGCAACAACTCAAGATCCTCGGACGAGAAGCGGGGGTCTCGCTCCTCGAACCGGACGGGCGCACGCTGCGCCTCACCGACGCGGGTCGAGCGCTGGTGCTTCGCGCCGACGACGTGGTGGCGGCGCTAGACCGGGCGGCGGACGAGATGGCGTCGTACCGAGGCTCGCCGCGGGGAAAGGTGCGAGTCGCGTTCTTTCCCTCCGGCGCGGCGCTCCTGCTGCCCGGTGTCCTGACGGCGCTGAAGAACTCGGACGTGGACATCGACGCCTACGACGTCGACAAACCGGCGTCCGCCGTCCCTGGGCTGTTGGCCGATCACGATGTGATCCTCACTCACCGTGACGAACGCGGAGCCGAGACGTCGTTTCCCCGGGTAAGCGTGCAACCGCTGATGCGTGAACCGATCGATCTGGTGCTGCGGCCTGATCATCCACTCGCCGAGCAGGATTCGGTCCGGCTGGAACAATTGGCCGACGAGAACTGGATAAGCGTGCGCGGCGGGTTTCCGGTCGACGACGTTCTGCTGTCGGTTGCGTCGGTAACCGGCGTCCAGCCTCGCGTCGCTCATCGGATAAACGATTTCCGCGTCATCGAAGAACTGGTGGCGGCGGGCCACGGCGTGGCTTTGATGCCGCGATACGCGATCACGCATCCCGGAGTGTCGAGGAAACCGGTGGCGGGAGTGCGCGCTGCACGAGTTTATGAATTGGCAACTCGGTTACACGCCAACCGCAGTCCGGCTATCGGAGTCGTGCTCGACGCCTTTCGTGACGTCGCGCGTGCTGTCGGTGAATGAAGGCTGTCGGTGAATGAAGGGCCGTTGGTGAATGAACGGCTGTCGGTGAATGAGCAGCTGTTGGTGAATGAACACAAAACGGGAGCGACACGATTAGTGTCGCTCCCGTTTCGGTAGTGCAATCCTCACGGTTTAGTGAGGGTCGCTTAGTGAGGGCCGGTATCAGGCGAGAGCCTTGGCCTTCAGTGCTGCGAATTCTTCTTCACTGATGGTGCCGGCGTCGAGAAGTGCCTTTGCATCTGCGATGGATTCGGCCGGGGACTTTCCGGCAACCTCACGGATGTAGCTGTCCTGTGCGTTCTTGACCTGCTGCGCAGCCTCGAGGGACCGCTGTGCCATTCCGTCACTGCGAACGATCAGGTAGACGAGCGAGGTGAGCAGCGGAATGAAGAACAGGAAGACGATCCAGATTGCCTTCACCCAGCCGGAGGTCTTGTGATCGCGGAACAGGTCGGTGATGATCGAGAAGAGCAGGATCAAGTACGCGATGAACGCGAAGCTGATGATGATCAGCCAGAGGAAGTCCCAAAAGGAATCCATTGTCGAGCTCCATTTCACAAGTCGGATTTGTCTGAGCTGACTATCTCACGCGCACGTGGCGTCTGCATCATCCTCGATGGGTGAATTCTTTTTGTTAACTTCGCTAACCGACTCTTTCGGGACCAATGTCATGCCGAATCGAAAACATCGACCGAAAATCTTCAGTGCTCTGAAAACGACCCTGGCCCCACCCGAAAATCGGGTGAGACCAGGGATTGTTCACGAGTCAGGAGCTGAGTGTCAGCTGGCGCGGTTCACTGCCGAGACCACAGCGCGCAGCGAGGCCGTCGTGATCGACGTGGCGATACCCACACCCCAGACGACGGTGCTCTGACCCTCCGGGCCCGTCACGGCGCACTCGACGTAGGCCGCGGCCTGGGCGTCGTCACCGGCGGACATCGCGTGCTCGGAGTAGTCGAGGACACGAACGTCGAAGTTGATGCTTCCCAGCGCGTCGACGAAGGCAGCGAGCGGGCCGTTGCCGGTTCCCGAGATCTCCTGCTCCTTGCCGTTCACCTTGACGATTGCGGTGATCGCATCGGTGCCGCCGTCCTCCTCGGACGCGGTGACCTTCTGCTTCATGCGCTCGAGCGGGGTGATGGGAGCGAGGTACTCCTCGTGGAAGACGTCCCACATTTCCTTCGGCGAGACCTCGCCGCCCTCGCCGTCGGTGATCTTCTGGACCGACTGCGAGAACTCGACCTGCAGACGACGCGGCAGCACCAGACCGTGATCGGCCTTCATGATGTATGCGACGCCGCCCTTGCCGGACTGCGAGTTCACACGGATGACGGCCTCGTAGCTGCGGCCGACGTCCTTCGGGTCGATCGGCAGGTAGGGGACCTGCCAGAGAATGTCGTCGACGTCGGAGTTCTGGCTGTCGGCGTCGACCTTCATGGCGTCGAGGCCCTTGTTGATCGCGTCCTGGTGGCTGCCGGAGAACGCGGTGTAGACCAGGTCGCCGCCGTACGGATGACGCTCGTGGACGGGCAGCTGGTTGCAGTACTCGACCGTGCGACGGATCTCGTCGATGTTCGAGAAATCGATCTGCGGGTCGACGCCGCGCGTGAACATGTTCAGAGCGAGAGTGACCAGGCAGACGTTGCCGGTGCGCTCACCGTTGCCGAACAGGCAGCCTTCGATGCGGTCCGCGCCGGCCTGGTAGCCCAGCTCGGCTGCAGCGACACCCGTGCCGCGGTCGTTGTGGGGGTGCAGCGACAGGATGACCGAATCGCGGCGGGCCAGGTTGCGGTGCATCCACTCGATGGAGTCGGCATACACGTTGGGTGTAGCCATCTCGACGGTGGCGGGCAGGTTCAGGATGACCGGGTTGGCCGGCGTCGCACCCAGGGTTTCGGTGACGGCGTCACATACTTCCTTGGCGTACTCGAGCTCGGTGCCGGTGTAGGACTCGGGCGAGTATTCCCAGCGCCAGTTCGTGTCCGGGTACTTCTTCGACTCGGCGAGGACCAGTTCGGCGGCGTCGGTGGCGATCTTCTTGATCGTGTCCTTGTCGGCGCGGAACACGACGCGGCGCTGCAGAATCGAGGTGGAGTTGTAGAAGTGCACGATCGCGTTCTCGGCACCTTCACAGGCCTCGAACGTGCGCTTGATCAGCTCGGGACGCGACTGCGTCAGCACCTGGATGGTGACGTCGGACGGGATGGCGCCGTCCTCGATGATCTCGCGAACGAAATCGAAGTCCGTCTGGCTCGCGGACGGGAAGCCGACCTCGATCTCCTTGTAGCCCATACGAACCAGGAGATCGAACATACGACGCTTGCGCGCCGGGCTCATCGGATCGATCAGCGCCTGGTTGCCGTCGCGCAGGTCAACGGCACACCACTGGGGTGCTCGGTCGATGATCTTGTCCGGCCAGGTGCGGTCGGGCAGCGTGACCGTCTCGACCTCTTCGGCGAACGGGCGGTAGCGGAACGTCGGCATCGACGAGTTCTTCTGCGTGTTCCACGCAGGCTGGTCGGACGGTGCCGGCTTCGTGGGCGGGGTGATGGTGCGAGTGCCGGTGGTGAATGCGTCAGCGGGGGACATGGGTGTGATCTCCAGGATTGTGGACCCGGCCTGTTGACCTGTTGGTCAAGACCATGAGTCCGGAAGGCTTGGTCGACCGGCGCACAAAAACCCCGCGGCGGGAGGCCAGTCTGGATCAGACCCCGTCGCGGCAACCAAGAAGGAGTGCGCGCTGCATGCACAGCACTCTACTCCTGGATTTCGCGAGAAATCGGTGGGGTTCGCCCTCATGTCCAATTTGTCGCCGAATTGTGCTGCCGTTTCGGCCCCGAAAATGGTGGACTGTCGTCCATGGATCCCCGAATCGCCGTGGCGAGGACGTACCTCGACGCGCTCCGCAGTCACGATGGCAGTTCCGTACCGCTGGCTCCGGACGCGGTACGCCACGAGGTCGGGCTCAAGACCGGATTTTCGGGGAATCATTTGCGGCGCAGCCTTTCCGGAGGTCCTCAGTATCGCGTGATCCGCGACATTCGTGAGGTGGAGTGGACGGTCGACGGGGACGACCTGACGGCTGACTACCTCCTCGACGCCGGGTTGTTCGGGCGGAACCTGATGACCGTTCGGGTTACCGAGACCTTCCGGATACCCGCTGACGATCACCGCATTCACCACATCACCGCGAAGATTCGACCGGCGCGCGCCAAGCACACGTGATGCGCTCGATCCGCTGGATCGTCTGTTCACTGCTGATCGTTCTCGCTGGTCTCGGTGCTGCCGGCTCGGTGCTCGCGCTGTTCGTCCACACCCAGGTGAACGACACCGACAGTTACGTCGAGACGGTTGCCCCGTTGGCTTCCGAACCTGCTGTCCAAGCGGCTGTCGTTGATCGGCTGACCGAGGAACTGACGCAGCGGTTGGACCGGTTTCCGCAGGTGGTGACGAGACAAGCCGAGAAACTTGTTCGGGAGGCGGCTCAGTCGTTGGTCTCCAGCGACCAGTTCGCGACGCTCTGGACCGCGGCCAACCGTCAGGCGCACGCGCAACTTGCTGCGATGGTGACCGGCAGAGCCACCGACGGCATCGTTCGGTCCGACGACAGCGGAACAGTCACCTTGTCCCTCGAGCCGATCATGACAGAACTGCGGACGAACCTCCGCGATCGCGGATTCACCGTCGTCGATCGTCTTCCGACGTTCGATCCGCAGTTCGAGATCCTGCAATCCGACGAGCTGGTGCGGGCCCAGGACCTCTCGAACACTCTCGACCGGGCAGCGGCCTGGCTGCCGTGGGTGTCGCTGGCCTGTGCGATCGCGGCCGTCGCAGTTGCGCCGAGGAGAATGCGCGCACTGTCCCTGGTCGGGCTGGCGACGGCGGTGGCGATGATCGCCCTGTTGGTGGCGCTGGCCGTCGTGCGGCGGGTCTATTTACAGAATTCAGACATACCGTCATCTGAGGCGGCAGTCGCGGTGTACGACGCGCTGGCAGTTTCGCTGGTCAGCAGTATCCGCGTGCTTCTCGCCTGCGGAGTTGCCGTCACGGTGGTCGGTTACGTTGCCGGTGGCTCGCGTTCTGCGACGTTGATGCGATCGCGGATCTCGCAACTGATCCCGCGCGGATCTGAGGCGAACAGCAGTACGCATCGGGAAGTCCCAGGACCACCTCGGTAAGCTCGACCTCTGGTATCTGTAAACAATTTCGACCTGGAGGTAGAAACGCGTGGCTCTCGTCGTCCAGAAGTACGGCGGATCCTCGGTGGCAACCGCCGAGCGCATCCGACGAGTCGCTGAACGGATCGTCGAGACCAAGAAGGCCGGCAATGATGTCGTCGTCGTGGTGTCAGCGATGGGCGATACCACCGATGAGCTGCTCGATCTGGCTCAGCAGGTGTGCCCTTCCCCGCCGGCCCGTGAAATGGACATGCTGCTGACCTCGGGTGAGCGCATCTCCAACTCCTTGGTAGCGATGGCAATTCACTCCCTCGGCGCCGAAGCTCGTTCGTTCTCGGGCTCACAAGCCGGAGTCATCACGACCGGCAGCCACGGAAACGCCAAGATCATCGACGTCACGCCGGGCCGTGTTCGCACTGCGCTGGACGAAGGCTCGATCGTTCTGGTCGCCGGATTCCAAGGCGTCAGCCAGGACAGCAAGGACATCACGACGCTCGGACGCGGTGGCTCGGACACCACTGCCGTGGCGTTGGCAGCTGCACTCAACGCCGACGTCTGCGAGATCTACACCGACGTCGACGGCGTTTTCTCCGCCGATCCGCGCATCGTCCCCGACGCTCACCGCCTCGAGACGGTTTCCTTCGAGGAAATGCTCGAACTCGCAGCGTGTGGTGCCAAGGTGCTCATGCTCCGGTGCGTCGAGTACGCCCGTCGTTACAACGTGCCTGTGCACGTCCGTTCGTCATACACCACCAAGCCCGGAACAATCGTGTCCGGATCGATGGAGGACATTCCTGTGGAAGAGGCCCTGATCACCGGAGTCGCGCACGATCGCGGCGAAGCCAAGATCACCGTTGTCGGATTGCCGGACACACCGGGACACGCTGCCAAGGTGTTCCGCGCAGTCTCCGATGCCGAGATCAACATCGACATGGTGCTGCAGAACATCTCCAAGGTGGAGACAAACAAGACGGACATCACCTTCACGCTTCCGACGGCCGACGGCCCCCGCGCCGTCGAGATCCTGACCAAGCGTCAGGAAGACATCGGCTTCACGCAGATCTTGTTCGACGACCACATCGGCAAGGTTTCCCTGGTCGGCGCCGGAATGCGGAGCCACCCGGGCGTCACCGCCACGTTCTGCGAGGCGCTGGCCAAGGCAGACATCAACATCGACCTCATCTCGACCTCTGAGATCCGCATCTCAGTGCTGGTCAAGGACACCGAATTGGACGACGCTGTACGTGTCATCCACGACGCTTTCGGGCTCGGTGGCGAAGAAGAAGCAGTAGTACACGCTGGAACGGGACGGTAATTTCTCATGACGACTATCGCTGTTGTCGGTGCGACCGGTCAGGTCGGCATCGTCATGCGCACTTTGCTCGAAGAGCGGAACTTCCCCGCGGACAAGGTGCGGTTCTTCGCATCTGCACGCTCCGCCGGTAAGAAGCTGCCCTTCCGCGGCGAAGAGATCATCGTCGAGGATGCGGCCGCCACATCGGATGAGGACCTGAAGGGCATCGACATCGCCCTGTTCTCAGCCGGTGCGACGCTCTCGCGCGCCCAGGCTCCTCGCTTCGCTGCTGCCGGCGCGACCGTTGTCGACAACTCTTCGGCATGGCGCAAGGATCCCGAGGTTCCCCTCGTGGTCAGCGAGGTCAACCCGCAGGACACGAAGAACCTGGTCAAGGGCATTATCGCGAACCCCAACTGCACCACCATGGCAGCGATGCCGGTGCTGAAGGTTCTGCACGACGAAGCCGGTCTGCAGCGTCTGATCGTCTCCAGCTACCAGGCCGTGTCCGGTAGCGGCATCGCCGGCGTCGAGGAACTCCTCGGCCAGGTGCGCGCCGTAGTCGGAGACGCGGAGAAGCTGGTTCACGACGGCAGTGCCGTCGACTTCCCGGCCCCGAACAACTACGTCGCCCCCATCGCGTTCAACGTCCTGCCTCTCGCAGGTTCGCTGGTCGACGACGGAAGCGGCGAGACCGACGAGGATCAGAAGCTCCGCAACGAGAGCCGCAAGATCCTCGGACTTCCCGATCTGTTGGTTTCGGGTACGTGCGTGCGCGTTCCCGTCGTGACCGGGCACTCGCTCGCGATCAACGCAGAGTTCGCCAACCCGCTCTCGGTTGCTCGCGCCAAGGAGATCCTCGCCGACGCTCCGGGCGTCGAGCTGGTCGAGGTTCCGACGCCGCTGGCCGCTGCCGGTGGCAACGCGTCGCTGGTCGGTCGTATCCGTCAGGATCCGGGTGTCCCGGAGGGACGCGGACTCGCGCTCTTCGTTTCGGGCGACAACCTGCGTAAGGGTGCCGCGCTCAACACGATTCAGATTGCCGAGCTGTTGGTCGGCTAGATCTTTCGTTCGGTACCGGCCCCGCACCTAGGTGTGGGGCCGGTGTCGTTTCGACAGGCGCTCTAGTCGAGTTCGGAAATGGCGACCAGGCCACCAAGGTACTCGGCATCCGAATACGCTTTGGCGAGTAGCACTCCGAGCTCACCGAGAGCTTCGGTGTCGCTGCCGTACGCAACAAACATGCCCGCTTCGGGATCTGTGCCGAAGCGGCCCTCCAGATGCGGTGCATCGCGGCCTACCACTGCGTGGGCGACCGACGCCCAGTCGTAACCGGAGCCTTCGAAACCCTCTACCTGCTCGAATGTCGATGCCACCTTGCCGAAATGCTGGTCGGTGAGCATCAGTGACCAGTTGCCCGAAGACGTTTCGAAAAGCTGTAGCGGTTCGATCGATGGTGATGTCATGCGTGTATTGAAGCAGATCCGACCGACAGGTTTCAGTCGGCCGCTAACGCCCGACCGATTGTGCGAGAGCCACGGCAAAACTGGAAAGTCGTTCTCGGGTATAGGTTTCGGGGTCACTGACGGCCAGTCGTCCGAGCATTTCGGCGAACGACATCATGGTGTGTGCGAGGAGAACCGGATCAAGGCCTTCGAGCTTCGGCTCGAGGGCAATCCCGGCGCGGGCCAGTTCTTCGGCGCGGGCGAAGACAGCTCCGCGAGAGAGCTTCAACAAGCCGTGATACTCGCTGGGGGCGTTCTCGACAGACGTCAGAATCAGGCGCCAGCGCGTCGGGTTCTCCAGTACGGCGTCGACGAAGGCGCCGACGGTCCCGGTGTACGACGCCGCTGGGCCGAGTTCGCTCAGATCTGTCGGCATGGTTTCGAGCACCTGAGCGATGGCTCGCTCGTGCTCACGGCGCAGCAGTGCAGCGACGAGATCGGTCCTGGTATCGAAAATCGTGTAGAGGACGGGCTTGCCGACACCGGCTTCGGCAGCGACGGATTCCATGCTGAGGTTGTGCAGGCCAACGCGGCCGGTGACCTCGAATGCTGCGTCGAGGAGCTGCTCGCGACGTTGCTCGGGCGCCATGCGAGGGGCGTACTTGCGCCGCGGTGTATCCGTTGCGTCAGCTTGTGACCTGGTCATCGTGTGCATCACCTCCGCTCTCACCCTAATCTGCCTGCCACTTCTTCGTGAATAATACGCAACCGTTGTATTCATCGTCTGCAATTGTTACGGTGGCGTTGTATTCGAATGGTGCTCAGTGAGGCGCCTCTGCCGAGATCTCGAGGAGAACAACCGCTATGACAGCGTCGACCTCTTTAGTGCCGAATGATCTGTTGCTCCATCCCTCCACTTACGATCGGCCGAAGTTCGACGCGACCACGCGGAGACTGCTGGGCGCGACCGTCGACTGGTTCGAGGCGCGTGGAAAGAATCGACTCCTGGCCGACTATCACGACAAGATCTTCTACGCCGACTTCCTCGACTTCGCGGCAAAGGAAGGCCTGTTCGCGACTTTCCTGACCCCCGCCCGCGACAGCGGCGGTGACTCCGACAAGCGCTGGGATACCAGCCGTATCGCCGCGCTGTCCGAGATCCTCGGCTTCTATGGACTCAACTACTGGTACCCGTGGCAGGTGACCATCCTCGGCCTGGGGCCGGTGTGGCAGAGCGACAACGAGACGGCAAGGGCGCGAGCAGCTTCCGCTTTGGCTTCCGGAGGCGTTGCGGCATTCGGATTGTCCGAGAAAGAGCATGGCGCGGACGTCTACTCCACCGACATGGTCTTGACGCCCAACGGCAGCGGCGGGTACCTGGCCAGCGGTTCGAAGTACTACATCGGAAATGGCAACTGCGCCAACACGGTCTCTGTCTTCGGTCGTGTCGACAGAGTGGAGGGCACTGATCAGTACGTCTTCTTCTACGCCGACTCGGACCATCCGGCATTCACCGTGGTGAAGAACATCGTTCCGGCGCAGATGTACGTAGCGGAGTTCTCACTCGTCGACTATCCCGTTGCGGCAGAGGATATCCTGCATACCGGCGAGGCAGCATTCAGTGCCGCACTCAACACCGTGAACATCGGAAAATTCAACCTGTGTTTCGGCGGAATCGGTATGTCGACTCATGCCTTGTACGAGACGATTACCCACGCGCACAATCGAATCCTGTTCGGCAATCCCGTCACGGCGTTCCCACACGTACGACGTGAATTCGTCGACGCGTACGCGCGCTTGCTGGCGATGAGGCTCTTCTCGGATCGTGCGGTGGACTACTTCCGCACCGCATCGCCCGATGACCGCCGCTACCTCTTGTTCAATCCCGTCACCAAGATGAAGGTGACAACCGAGGCACAGAAGGTGATCGGACTGCTCTCCGACATCGCTGCGGCAAAGGGCTTCGAGAAGGACAGCTACCTCGCGGTGGCCAAGATGGATGTCGACGGGCTGCCCAAGCTCGAGGGGACCGTCGCCGTCAATCTCGCCCTGATCGCCAAGTTCATGCCGGCGTACCTCTTTGCCCCCGAGTCATTTCCGGCGATTCCGACGCGCAACGATGCAGCCGACGACGAGTTCCTGTTCCGTCAGGGCCCGGCACGGGGGTTGTCGAAGGTTCGATTCGACGACTGGCGAGCGGTGTACGCGAAGTTCGCGGATGTTCCCAACGTTGCACTGTTCGTGGAGCAGGCAGAAGCGCTCGTGACCCTTCTAGCCGAAGCTGCACCGGATGCGGCGCAGCAGGTCGACTTGGACTTCGGCCTTGCGATCACCGAACTCTTCACCCTCGTCGTCTACGGCCAGTTGATCCTCGAACAAGCCGAGATCTTGGGATTGGACGAGGGACAGCGGAGCGGTGGGGTGCTGGATCAGATCTTCGATGTCCTGGTCCGCGACTTCAGTGCTGCAGCGGTGGAGTTGTACGGAAAACCCAGCGCCCGTGAAGATCAGCAACGGTTGGCACTCGCATCTATTCGGCGCCCCACGTTCGCGGCGGAGCGATTCGAGTACGTCTGGCAGCAAGTAGTCGCCTTGTCTGGTGCCTACGAAATGAACGGTGCCGGCTCAACGAACGGGGAGGAATGAAATGTCTGAACTGACGATGAATCGACCGCGTGAGGATTACGGCTTCTTCGGCCCAGGATCACCCAGTTGGAAGATCTGGGCCGCGCCGACAGCGCTGATCGGGTTCCAGCGGTCGGTGGTGCTCGAGCACTTCGACCCCTTCTTGGCTGCCGCAGTGGCAGACATGAGCGGGATTTACAGCGATCCGGCCGGGCGACTCGACCGAACCTTGGCGTACTTCCTGACCGTCGCCACTGCCGACGGGCGGACAGCACTGGCGCTGTCCGACCACCTCATGACAGTTCATGCTCAGGCTACGGGCGTTGAACCGATCACCGGAACTCGTTACAGCGCAAACAATCCGGCGTCACAACTCTGGATCCACGTGACGGGTTGGCATTCGGTGCTCAAGTGCTACGAGATGTATGGGCCGGGCCCGCTTTCAGCTGTCGAAGAGCAGCGGTACTGGGAAGAATGCGTGATCGCTGCCGAACTACAGACATGCAAGACCTCCGACGTTCCACGCTCCCGAGACGAGGTACGTGAGTACTTCGCTGAAGTCAGGCCCAGATTGTGTACCTCCGAGCGTGCCAACCGGGCGATGCACTACTTGTTGAGAACACCGAGAGCGCAGGGGAAGACGAAGTTCGCGACATTCAGCCGATTGGTCGCGCCGGCCACTATCGCGACTTTGCCCGGCTGGATGCGAACGATGGGTGGGTTCGATCAGCCAGCGTTGTTGGACAGAGCAATTGCGCCCGCGGTGCGAACGGCAGTCCGGTTGGGTAGTTCACCGAAGAACATGACCACTGCTCTGAAAGTCATTGCGCCGATGACGGGCAAGGTGTTGGAGCGCCACCTGCGTGACGAGCAACCCCTGGACCCGAGAGTTGTCACGCCAGCGGAGATTCGGGAGCGATTCCCGCGAGCCGCCAAGGTTGCGCAGGCCGTCTGACGGGTTCGCCACGGCCTGTTGGCACCGCATCGGGGGGATCCCTTCGATGCGGTGCTCGGCCGTGTTCTGTTGTGCCTGAGGTTCGTTCTCAGGTTTTGAATGTGGTGTTCGCTGGGCGCGGTTGCTGCCCGGGGTCGATCGAGGGCGGCGGGATGAACCAGGGTTTGTTGTCGACTCCTATTCGGATTTCCCATTTCCCGACGAACCCGGATTTGCGGTGCATCAGCCGGTGATGTGAACGGCACAGCAGGACCAGGTTGTTCATCACCGTCGGGCCACCGTTCGCCCAGTGCCGGATATGGTGCGCATCCGTCCAGGCGGGCACGCATGTGCAGCCCGGGAAGGCGCAGCCTTTGTCTCGGGCGATGAGGGCGACGCGTTGTTCGGCGGTGACCAACCTCTTCCCTGGTTGCGCATCCAAGGGCGCGCCGTGATCGTCGAGCAGAACGGTCGACAGGAAACAATCACACCCGAGAAGCCTGGTCTGCGACACCGAGAGTGGCCCGAGCCAGGGCATGTGCCCGACATCAAGATCCGACAGAGACTCTTCACCATCAGCAGTGGAGGGTGTGGCGGCGCAGTCTCGATGCTCAGCGAGATCATGGGCATTGATGTGCACGTTCACGTGCGGACGTTGGCCACCGTCTTTGCCGGTTTTGGCGCAGTCGAGGTACCGGCGGATCAGTTCGGTGAACCCGTCCGCGGTCCGCTTCGCTGCCGACCGGGCGTCGGGGGTTCCGTCCGGTGCCGGGGTGGGCATCGTCAGATTCGACAACGCGGAGAGCAGCATTTCGCCGGTGAGGGCGTCGAAATCGCCGCGCACCACCACCCGACCGTTCAATGTCGAGGCGATCCGCAACTCGTTCCGGTCGACATCTTCGGCGGGCGGGATCTCATCGGATTCGAACAACCGCTCCAAGGTCGCGATCACGTTCCGCACCTTCGTCGTCGTCGCCTCCACACCCGACGCAGCAGCGAGCAACAAATCGATGCACTTCGGGAGCGCCTCCTCCGGCATCCCCTTCGGTGGTGATTCACAGAACGCCACGATCAACACGGCATGATCGAAGGAGCAATCCCCGCCATCGAACCGAGCCGCCACCGCCGGAAACGGCCGCAAAGCCGCACCCAACGCGGCGATCTTCTTCCCGTCCCGAACCTGCAGCATCGTGTTGGCCGCCAACCAGGACCCCACACCGCGGCTGGCAATCACCTGATCATCCGGGCGCAACGACAACTCGTCCACCACCGTCACACGAACGGCTTCCAGGCGCAGAATCTCCGCACTCGCCGACACCGCAGCAGCGCGCAACTCGGCAGCAGTCAACTGCCACAACCGTCCGCGTAACCCCACCGCAGAACCAGACACCACGTCCGACAACAAGACACTCATTGAACCCCCCCGATCCCCTCCCCAAATCATACTCGAACATGCGTTCGAGTCAAGAGTGTTTTCGAATCCTCGATTCGATACCGTCAAGGAGGATCTGTAGGCCCTGAGTAAATGACTCTTCGGTTTCTCGTTCGAGATAGAAGTCGCCGCCCGGTACCGGTGGGGCCTCCCGACCCAACTGCATCGTGTGGGGGAAGTCGTCCGCGAAATCCGGTGCAGCATCGGCCAGTGCAGCAGAAGACTCTGCCCACCAATGAGATTCGGAATCTCCGATGGTCGAGGCGCTCCGGATCTCAGCTAAGGTCCGCGCGGACCCCCGGATGAAATGGAAAAGCATGCTCACCGATCTGCGGATGGTCGGAGCATCGAGACTTGTGGAGTAGAGAATGGACAGGAGTGATTCGAGTCCTGCCTGCTCGTGCGGACCTAGGACGGGGCGCGCCAACGAGACATCCAATGTCCACGGATGGCGTGTATTTAGGGCGAAGAGTGCGGCGGCCCAGTCGGAGAGTGCCATGCGCCAGTCGCCGGTGTCTGCGATCGGCGGTAGCTCGGCATGCACCCGGTCGTACATCAGGTCCAGCAGTTCGTCCTTTCCCGGTATGTAGGTGTACAACGACATCGCAGTGCGGCCGAGGTGGTCGCCGATCATGCGCATCGACAACGGTGTCGTGGGGTTGGCGTCGGCGACTTCGATCGCGGCGTCAACGACTGTGTCAGTGGACAGCGCGGGCTTCGGTCCTCGGCGGCCGGAAGGCGCCTCGGGTTGACGCCACAGAAGTGAAATCGTGCGTGCGATATCGCGTCGGCCTGCCTGTTTGTTCATCCTGTCGCTTTCGTGGAGTCGCGCTATTCTTAATTACTTTACAGTGTAAAGATTTGGGAGTGGGCATGGTTGAGGCAAGACTTCACGACGGGACAACTATCGAGGTCGAGGTTCTCGGACATGGCCCCGCCGTGCTGATACCCGTGAATCCGATTTCGGCTACCGGCATCAAGGCGGACGAACTTCGTGCCTGGGGCATTGACCCCTCGCTCGGTCGAACATTCATGGAAGGGTTGGCGTCGAACTTCACTGTGGTTGCCTTCGACTACGAAGGGCACCGGATGGCGTCGCCCGCTCCGGACACGCTCACTCCCGACAACATCGCGTCCGACATTCTGGCTGTGGCGAATTCGGCTGGGATCGACCAGTTCGCCTACTACGGATACTCCTGGCTGGCACTGTGCGGATTGCAGTTGGCGCTGCGCACCGATCGTCTGACCGCACTGGTCATGGGTGGTTTCCCGCCGGTGGATGGGCCGTACAAGGCGATGCTCCAGGTTACCGAAGCTACACACCGCATGGCGAGTGAACCGCCCCAGCGCACATCACAGCCCACAGCATCATCAGACGAATTCGATTGGAACTCCATCGACATTGCGTTGACCGGAGCGCAGACCCGGCAGTTCGTGACGCTGTACCGCGCACTTGGTGAATTCGACGATCGAACGATTCAAGGGCGCATCCTTTGTCCGCGAATGTGTTTCGTCGGTTCGCGAGACGTCATCGAATACGGTGACCGATGGGGTGGGGTACGGGTCGCGCCGGCCGATCTCGACCTCGACGCCGTTCGGTCGGCAGGGTGGGATATCGAGGTACTCGACGGTCTGGATCACACGCAGGCAATGCAACCGACTCATGTTCTACCCATTCTCAAACCCTGGTTGGAGAAGGTGGTCGGTGTTTGACCGTGCGGGCACACGGGTAACCCGCTCCGGATGCCGTCAGCGTGAGGGGGCCGTGAGTGGACGAGTCACACAAGATCCGTCGCCGATCGTTTGTTCAAGGGCTTGGCCTGCTGGCCGGTCTGAGCGCGTTGTCCGCTGGATCAGCGACGGCTCGACCACCTGATGTCGATCCACTGCGCCCGTTCCAACTTCCGTCACCCCGGCTGGAACCGTTTCGGGAGACCCTTCCTGTCCTGCCGGGCATTTCGGGTGGCAACCTGGAGCTTCGCGCGGCTTCGTCGATGCACCGTTTCCATCCGGACCTACCGTCGTCGCCGTCGCTGGGTTACGGCGGAATGGATTATCTCGGCCCCACCATCGAAGCTCACGTCGATCAGCTCGTCACAGTCCGATATGCCAACGACATTTCTGCGTATCCGCTTGCCGCGGATGTCGATCCGGGTCTGCACGGCGTCAGCAACCTCGACCGCACACAGGTCCCCACCTCGCTTCACCTGCACGGGGGAGTTACTGCACCGCAGTTCGACGGGCATCCGGAGCTGATCCAGCGTCCGGGCGAAGGTTTGGTTCACGAGTACACGAATGGTCGTGCAGCCGGCAATCTTTGGTATCACGATCACGCCATGGGAATGACGCGCCTCAACGTCTACGCCGGGCTGGTCGGGATGTATTTTCTCCGTGACGACGCAGATACAGGCACCACCGGGAATTCTCTCGGCTTGCCGTCCGGCGAATTCGAGCTTCCGATGATTCTGCAGGACAAGGTCTTCACCTCCGACGGTCAACAGAGTGTCCGTTCCACGTGGCTCACTCCGCAGGGTTCCTGGGATCCGGCGACTCCCGGTGACGTGGGTGTAGTGAACGGCGTCGTATGGCCGAAAGTGGAGGTGGCTCGCGGACTGTACCGATTGCGACTGCTCAATGCCGCAACCTATTCGGTGTGGAATCTGCACTTCGCAAATCGTATGCGGTTCTGGGTGATCGGTTCCGAAGGAGGATTTTTGGCCGCTCCTGCGCCGACGGATCACGTCCGGCTGAGTCCGGGTGAACGCGCTGATCTGCTTGTCGACTTCAGTATGCTCGAGCCGGGCACGACGGTGGAATTGCGCAACGACGAACCGGTACCCCTTGCGGTGGCGCAACGCGGCACGCAGGTGATGCCGGTCTTCTGTCGGTTCGACGTGGGCAGCGCAAAGGGATTCACCGGCTCGATCCCGCAGCAGCTGAATTCCGTTGCTGCCGAACCGGCGTCCCCGGATGTGGTGCGAAATCTCACGATCATGCAGCTGTCGCGTCCCTCGGATTACCCGTCGATCACTATGTCGCTCAACAATTTGCGGTTCACTGATTCGGATATCGAACTGCCGCGTCAGGGAACCATCGAGCAATGGAATCTGATCAACATCACCACGGAACCACATCCGATTCATCTGCACCTGGTGGCGTTCCGCGTTGTGGGACGCCAAAGCCTCGACACTGCAGCACTGATGCAGCGGTATCCGGTGCCTGACTTGGGGGTCCGGTGGACGCCGTCGGCAGAGGAATTCGTGACCTCTTCGCTGCGGCCTCCCGAAGTGTGGGAAACGGGGGAGAAGGACACTGTCATCGTGGATGCCAACTCGATTACCCGCGTGATCGTGCGCTTTCCGACGGCCGACGAGTTGGGCTTCGATCCGGATGCAACTTTCGCGAGAGGTTCCATGGCGGATCACTCGGCACACGGAGAAGTCGGCATGGGGGACCTTCAGGGGTACGTCTGGCACTGCCACATGCTCGATCACGAAGACCACGACATGATGTTGCGATATCGGGTGGTGACGTAGCCTTCAAGGGGAGAAAAGTTCCCAGAGGAGGCAGCTGTGTCGGAAGGTGCGCCCACCGGGCCCCTGGACGGATATCGGGTGATTGAACTCGGAACCTTGATCGCCGGGCCCTTCGCCGGGAAACTGCTCGGCGACATGGGCGCCGACGTGATCAAGATCGAATCGCCGGACCGCCCGGACCCGCTTCGTACCTGGGGTCAGGCCGAGCAGGACGATCATCGATTCTTCTGGACGGTTCACGCCCGCAACAAGCGGTGTGTGACGTTGGACCTTCGCGTCGACGCGGGACGAGACCTGTTTCTGAATCTGATCGAACATGCCGATGTGGTGGTCGAGAACTTCCGGCCGGGCACCCTCGAGAAGTGGGGCCTGGGATTCGACGTTCTCAGTGCGCGCAATCCGAAGTTGGTGTTGGCCAGGGTATCCGGTTACGGGCAGAGCGGACCGCAAGCCAAGAGCGCCGGCTACGCCTCGGTTGCCGAAGCGGTCAGCGGATTTCGGCATCTGAACGGTTATCCAGGGCAGGCGCCTCCGCGTATTGCCCTTTCGCTCGGAGATTCTCTCGGCGGGATGTTCGCCGTTCAGGGAGTGCTGGCGGCGTTGCTCTCACGAGAGCGGACCGGCCGTGGTCAGGTGGTCGACGTTGCCCTCACGGAATCCTGTCTGGCGGTGCAGGAATCCACGATCCCGGATTACGATCGGGGCGGGATCATCCGGCAGCCCTCGGGAACGAGATTGGAGGGTATTGCGCCGTCCAACATCTATCAGACCTCTGAAGGAAACTGGGTGGTGATCGCAGCCAATCAGGACACGCTCTTCGTGCGTCTGTGCACCATCATGGGTCGACCGGAACTAGCGCATGACGACCGCTTCTCCAATCATGTTGCGCGTGGCAAACATCAGGACGAGCTCGACGAACTGATCAGTGCCTGGGTCGCGCTCCAAGATCCCACCAGCCTGGTGGAACGCCTCACCGAAGTGGGAGTTGTTGCCGGGCCGATCAATACGGTTGAAGATGTCGTCAAGGATCCGCAGCTGATCGAGCGGGGGATGCTCGTCGACCACTACGACGAGCGGATCGGTGAAAACGTCCTCGGCTTGGGCGTCGTGCCTACCTTCAGTGAGACACCCGGATCCGTGCGCAACGCGGGAGCGTCGGCGCCGGGTCACGACAACTCCTCGGTGTGGGGCGGGCTCCTCGGACTCTCGGACGACGAGCAGGCAGAACTGAAGATGAAGGGCGTGATCTGACATGTCGGTACCTGGCGTGGGTATTCCAGCAGTCAGTATTCGTGAAGTCGGACCACGGGACGGGTTGCAGATCGAAGACCCGGTGTCGCTGGCGGAGAAACTTCGTCTTGTCGACGCTCTGGCTGCGACGGGTGTTTCGCGTATCGAGGCGACGTCGTTCGTCTCACCGCGCGCTGTGCCGGCGTTGGCCGACGCGGAATTGTTGGCCGCAGAACTGCACCAGTGGCCCGGCATCGAGTTCTCGGCATTGGTCGCCGGAATCGGTGGAGCGAAACGGGCCGTCGCCGCAGGAATGAAAACCGTCGAATATGTTGTGTCGGCATCGAATGGCCACAGCGAGGCCAACACTCGGTCGACGACGGAGCAAGCGACCGAACGTATCGGAGAGGTCGTCAGGATCGTCCACGACGCCGGAGGACGGGTGGAGGTCATCGTGGCCACCGCCTGGGACTGTCCGTTCGACGGTCCAACCGACCCGGATCGTGTTCTGCGGATTGCGGAGCAGGCCAAGGAGTTCGGTGCTGATCAGTTCTCGATCGCAGATACCATCGGCACTGCCACGCCGGGACGTGTCGGACGATTGATCGACGCTGTGGGCGAAAGAGTAGGTGACTTCGGCTTGGGTGCGCACTTCCACAACACGCGTGGCGCTGGTCTTGCTTGCGCGTTTGCGGCTGTGCAGCACGGTGTTCGAAACCTCGACGCGTCCACCGGAGGTCTCGGCGGTTGTCCGTTCGCTCCCGGTGCCAGTGGCAACATCGCGACGGAGGAACTGGTCTACATGCTCGAAGACATGGGCATTGCGACGGGTATCGACCTGGATGCGAGCATTCGTGCCGCTGCCGTTGCAGAGGAGATAGTGGGCCATACGGTTCCCAGTAATCTTCTCCGCGCCGGCGATCGGAAGCGGTAGGGACCTTTACTCTTCTCGGTTGGGTGATGCCAGCTGCAGTCTGACCAGCTGCTCGTGCGCCGCCGGCGGCCAACCGATGCGCTGCTTCTCCAGATACCAGGCACCGGCGGCAAATGCGATCGCGAGGACGATCCAGATCACGACGCTTCCGATCTGAGAGCCCAGGTCGCTCGACGAGGACACTTCGCCTGTGCTGTAGTCGTATTCCGTTGTCGTGGTGATTCCCTCTACTGCGAAGGTCCACAGAATCGGAAGGGCACACAGTGCGGCGAGGGCACGTGCGACATGCGCTGGACGCAGTTCGAAGATCATTCATTTCTCCTGGTGATCGACCCGGTGAATCTCACTCTCCTCGAAAGCTATTCGGGTTCGACGGCGCTGTCTGTAGTCGGATCGACGGACATGGACGAGGTGCCGAGCTCTCCCCGGTCCCCCTGCCGTAGCAGCTGCATTCCGTTGTGATCGAACTCGATTCGTCGAACGTCTTCAGTATCGACCAGCATCGTGGCCATAGCGGTACGCCGAGGTGGAAGGATCCGTATGGTCACTTTTCCTCGCGTGATCGCGGTGAGTTCCCGGACGATGCTCGAGTGGATTCGGTCGCGCACGTCGGGGTTCGCGCCATCCATTCCGTGGTCGTCGAGCAGGACCACTTCGACGCCGCGGTTTCGAGCGGCACGCACAGCATCGATGACATCTGTTTGTTGTAAGCCTGTCGCCCTCAGTGAATCTCGGAGTTGCGCCTCGAGGAGTTCGCATTCTTGCCGCTCGGTGGTTGTCAGTGGAACCCCGGAAGCGACCCGTTCGAGGAGCGGGCGTGCAAGGACATCGAGCCTGTCGAGTTGCGCGTCGCGTTCCTCGAGAATCGCAGCACTGGCGGATGCGGAGGCAATTCGTTGGGTGGACTGCTCACGAAGTTCGTAGATAACCCTGGCTTGAGGACGGATGGTGTATGCGAAGAAGGTCGACATCAGAACAGGGCCCGCGTTGATGACCGTCAACGACACTCCGTACATGGCCCCCTGGCCGGTGGTGGAGGACCAGATGGCGGTCACCAACACCATGAGTCCAAGCCCGAGCCACGCGAGTGCTGTACGCCCACGAACGCACATGAAGGTGAAGACTGCCGTCGACATCCCGAACATCCAGAGTTGAGTCATGTCGTTGACGGGGACGGGAACCACTGACAACACCAGGCCGCTCGTGACGGCGCCGGTCAGAGACACCAGAACGCTCTGCCCCAGCGGCATCGGGTCGCCTCTGCTCAGTACGAGTGTGAAAGCCGCAGTCGAGCACACGATAATTGCCAAGATCATCGGCCAGACTGCGCGGACGTCGGAGGATGTGTAGGCGACCGAGATCACGCAGGTGAGCGCGAAGCATGCAGCCATGAATCGAGCAGCACGGCTGTGCATGCCGAGAAGATCGCGGACATCTCGTCCGTCCGGCCTGGTCATGTCATCACCGCTACGGGCAAGCTCAACGTCAGAGTCACCGAAGTGCCGCGGCCGGGTGACGATCGAATGGTTGCCGATCCGCCGTCGAGTTGACGCATTCTGCCGCGGATGCTGACAGTGATTCCGAGGCGATGCGTCTCGACGGAGCTCGGATCGAAGCCGACGCCGTCGTCGGTGACGACTACTTCGAGGTGGGTGGCGGTTGCCGTGACCGTGACCGAACGCCGTGCACTGCTTCCGGCGTGTTTGACGCTGTTGCGCAGTGCCTCGGCCATCGCACCGGCCATCGCACGAATCGAGTCGGGTGCGTATCCGCTCGGATCAGACCCGTCGGAGAGGGCGGTCTCGAACGTGATGTTTTCGTCCACTTCCGAAGCGGCTGAACGCAACTGAGCGAGGATTCCGTCGAAGTCGAAACTCGTCTCGTGGTCGGTTCCGGAGCGCAGTTCGTCGAGTCTTGCCACCGTCCTTCGCGCCTGAGCGACGACCGAGGGATCGGCATCGTTTCTCGAAGCAGCGAGCAGAGTCGACATCACGGTGTCGTGGATGAGTGCGTCGAATCTCTCGCGTTCGACGGATTTGGCCTCGGCCGCGGCGGCGCCGGCGGCAGCGGCATGAGTGGTGGCGATGGTCGCATCCAGTACTCGTCCGGTTCGCAAGGCCATGACGGCCGCTGCTACGAAAACCGCGCAGAATGTCCAGGCGAAGGCGAGGTCGGGAACCAACAGGTGCGTCGTGGGACTCGTCCGGATTATGTGATTGGTCAACTGTGCGAGTGTTGCCACTACGAAAAGGTGCACGACGGCAGCGGCCGGTCGCCAAGCTGCAGCGGCAGCAAGGCTGGCGACGCCGGGGAAATTGGAAATCCACAAGGTGAAATCTGTGACGTGGTCACCATTCCACGCCGGCCACCACAGGAGGATGACCACGACGTAGAGAACCGCATTTGCGCTCGCAGTTCGTTTCACCCATCGGGTGTCGGCGTGGAACGTCGATGCTCCCAGCGCCAGCCCACTACCGAAAGTCGCGACCACCGCCAGTGGAGTCCACCACGACGCAGACATCGTGGTGGCTTCTGCAATCGCAGGGGCAAGCAATATCAAATAGCAGACATAGCCGGCGCCGATGAAGCGGCCGAAGAGCCTCAGAATTTCGTCAGAAGCACTGGCTGTTTTGTCGAAAGCAACTCTGTCGATCAGAGTTCGTCGATCGTCACTATCTGATCTTGTATCGCTCGCACGAGTAATTCGCATTTCGTCGGTGCGTTCCTTCCAACGTCGGCATACTTCTCGCGAATCCGCGACAGGTGGGTCCCCACCGTTCCCACGCTGATGTAGAGGTTTTGAGCAACGCGTGACTTCGAATCACTCAGTAGCCATTCCCTGAGAACCTCGATTTCGCGCTCCGAAAGGTGCGGTCCTACGGGATCCTGTGCCATGCAGTTTTCCACAGTGACTGTCATGAGTTTCGTCCTTACTTCTCTGTAGCGGAATGACAGACCCCCGACAGTGCCGTCTTCTTGTCAGATGAATGTAATTCGAAGAGGGAAATTTTTCCCAGACATCAATTCCTCTGCCCATATTTTCAGGGGCAGCGCTGTGAGAGTTATTGTTGCCGAACCTCATTGTTAGTCAAAGTCAGCTTTTTTCCGGAAGTAGGCCGTTCAGGAATTGGTAACACCCCGTCTTCGACCGCGCGTTTGTACAAATCCGTTTTTGTCGGTGCGGGTCGTCCGACAGCCGCATATTTCTGCCTGATGCGCTGGAGGTAGTCGTTAACCGTCTGCGGCGCCAAACCGGTGAGTCGCGCAACTCGATCCGCCTTCTCTCCGGATGCGTAAAGTTCGAGGACCTCGAGTTGTCGAGGGCTCAGACCCACTTCGTCGAGACCTGGATCCCCGTCGATTGCGGCAGCCCACTCTGTCGTCACCACCTGCCTTCCCGACGCGGCGGCGCGTATCGCATCAACCACGACGGCAGTCGGTTCGGACTTGCGTACAACACCCAGTACGCCGGCACGGGCGGCCGAGCGAACGAGGTACGGGTTTTCCGCCCCGGTGAAGATCAATGTCTCGAGCCCGGCGGACCGCAGTTGCTCGACATTGCTCTTGGGCGATGACCCGTCGGCCAGTCGGAGGTCGAGGATTGCCAGATCCAAGGCGACGTTCTGAGCGAGCATCTCGGACACAGTGGTCGCGATGCACACCAATTCGAGGTCCGGCTCGTCCTCGAGCATCACGGACACGCCGATTGCTACCGACTCGTGGTCTTCCACCAACCCGACACGGCGGTGTGGAAATGCTGTTTGCTCTGGCATAGCGATTGTTTCCCTCCGCTCGATGCGAGGACGTTATCAGGCAGAGCTGACTGACCGGTATGTTACGTGTCAAGATTTGAAGTCAGCCTGGACTGTTTTACGTTTCGGCTCTACAGTTGTCTTGTGACCGAGACCACTTCCGATGCGAAAGTAAGCCGTACCCAGGCCGAACGTACAGCGGCGATGCGTGGGCGCCTCCTCGACGCCGCCGTCGAATCGTTGGTCGAGCTGGGCTACGCACGGACCAGCACGCAAGAGATCGCCCGCCGCGCAGGCGTCTCGCGGGGTACGCAACTGCATCATTTTCCGACCAAGGAATCGCTGGTCGTTGCGGCCGTCGAGTATCTGGTCGACAAGCGGCTGGAAGAAATCCTCACCGCTGAAGTGGATCGTGGTCGAGGCCTCGAGGTCCTGTCGGACGCGTTCTCCGGGCCGCTGTTCTATGCCGCCCTCGAATTGTGGGTCGCGGCGCGGACCGATCCCGTTCTGCATGCGGCGACGGTGCCCCTCGAACGCAAGGTGAGTGAGGCGCTCGAGTTCGGCAGCGCCGAGTTGTTCGGTGATCGGTTCGATTCCGAGTCGGTCGAACTCACCATCGAACTCGTTCGTGGGCTTGCCGTCTCAGCCCTGTTTCGTACATCCGAAGCCGACGACGCGCTCAGAGCGCGACTGTTGCCGGCCTGGCAATCCCGAGTGGAGAAGAAGTGAAGCTTCCCGAACATGTCGAAACGCTGATCGTCGGTGCCGGATTTGCCGGTATGGGCTTGGCCGCCAGAATGCTTCGCGACAATCGCGCTGCAGACGTCGTGTTGATCGAGCGTGGAGCTGACATCGGCGGCACTTGGCGCGACAACACCTATCCAGGCTGTGCCTGTGACGTGCCGACGGCGTTGTACTCGTATTCTTTTGCGCCGAGCGCCGATTGGAGTCATACCTTTGCTCGTCAACCCGAGATCTACAACTATCTGAAGAAGGTGGCCGCAGACACCGGCATCGTGGAACGCGTAGTCCTGAACTGCGAACTCGAAGCTGCTGTGTGGGACGAGGATGCGGTGCTGTGGCGTATTCGGACATCTCGAGGGTCGTTGACGGCCAAAGCTCTGGTCGCCGCGACCGGAGCGTTGTCGACGCCCAAGATCCCGGATTTCCCCGGCCTCGACCAATTCTCGGGGACCACTTTCCATTCGGCGACGTGGAACCACGAACATGAACTGCGTGGTGAGCGCGTAGCCGTGATCGGAACGGGAGCGTCGGCGGTTCAGTTCGTTCCCGAAATTGCCGACCCTGCTGCCCATGTCACCGTGTTCCAGCGAACTCCGGCCTGGGTGATTCCGCGGATGGATCGCACCCTGCCTGCTGCACAGAAGGCCGTGTACTCGCGGATTCCCGTTACACAGAAGGTGATTCGAGGGTGGGTTTACGGCTTCCGCGAGCTACTCGGTGCCGCGATGTCGCACGCGACGTGGGTGCTGCCTGCCTTCGAGGCGGCCGCGCGCCTTCATCTGCGCAGACAGGTGAAAGATCCGGAGTTGCGCCGGAAACTGACTCCCGATTTCACGATCGGTTGCAAGCGCATGCTTCTGTCCAACGACTGGTTGCGCACCCTTGACCGCGCGGACGTGAGTCTGGTCGACAGTGGGCTCGTCTCGGTCACCGAAAACGGAGTGGTCGACGGAAGCGGCGTCGAGCACAAGGTCGACACCATCATCTTCGCCACGGGGTTCACGCCGACGGAACCGCCTGTTGCGCATCTGATCACCGGAAAACGTGGCGAGACGCTGGCCGCACATTGGAACGGTAGTCCCAACGCGTACAAGGGTACTGCGGTCAGCGGGTTCCCGAATCTGTTCCTCATGTACGGTCCGAACACCAACCTCGGACACAGTTCGATCGTGTACATGCTCGAGTCCCAGGCCGAGTACGTCAACGACGCCTTGAACACCATGAAGCGAGAGCGGATCGATGCCCTCGACGTGAACGAGACGGTGCAGGTGCACTACAACAAGGGAATTCAGCACGAGTTGCAGCACACGGTGTGGAACAAGGGCGGATGCTCGAGTTGGTACATCGATCCGGAGGGGCGCAACTCGGTGCAGTGGCCGACGTTCACTTTCAAATTCCGTTCGCTGCTGGAGCATTTCGATCGGGAGAACTACTCCGCTCGCAAGATCGAAAGCGTCGAGGCATGACCGCGACGCACTACGACGTGGTGGTTATCGGTTCGGGATTCGGTGGCAGTGTCGCCGCTCTTCGCCTGACGGAGAAGGGCTACCGTGTCGGGGTGCTCGAAGCCGGTCGACGGTTTGCCGACGACGAGTTGCCCGAAACCAGTTGGAGACTTCGAAAGTACCTGTGGGCGCCGTGGATCGGATGTTATGGGGTTCAGCGCATCCATCTTCTTCCGGATGTGCTCGTGATGGCGGGGGCCGGCGTCGGAGGTGGGTCGTTGAACTACGCCAACACGTTGTATCAGCCACCCAATCGGTTCTTCGAAGACCGTCAGTGGGCGCACATCACTGACTGGCACGACGAACTGGCGCCGTACTACGACCAGGCCAAACGGATGTTGGGTGTTCGCACCAATCCGTCCTTCACTCCTGCCGATGCGGTGATGAAGGACGTAGCCGAAGAGATGGGCGTGGGGGAGACCTTCACGTCCACCCCCGTCGGGGTTTTCTTCGGGGAGGCAGGAGTTTCCGTGCCGGACCCGTTCTTCGGCGGAAAAGGACCCGAACGCACAGGTTGCACGGAATGCGGGGGATGTATGACCGGTTGCCGAGTCGGTGCGAAGAACACGCTGGTCAAGAACTACCTCCATCTCGCCGAGCAAGCGGGCGCCAGGGTTCATCCGCTCACGACCGTCACCGACCTTCGGCCGGCGGCAAGCGGTGGTTACCGCCTGCTCGCGAGGCGAACGGACGGCGTCCGCCGGCGAGAAGTTCGGTTCACCGCCGATCAGGTGGTGGTTGCCGCCGGAACGTACGGAACGGCGAGACTGCTGCTCGGTATGAAGGAATCCGGTGCCCTGCCGGGCCTGTCGGACACTCTCGGCACCGTCGTACGTACCAATTCCGAAGCCGTACTGGCCGCAACGTCGAAGTCGCGTCGACGGAACTTCACGCAGGGTGTAGCGATCACGTCGTCCTTTCACCCGGATGATCACACGCACATCGAGCCGGTGCGATACGGCAAGGGCAGCAATGCAATAGGACTTCTGCAGACCGTCCTGAGTGACGGCGGTGGGCGAACTCCCCGGGTGCTGAAGACTCTGGCAGTCGCGGCCCGGCACCCAGGAGCGTTCTTGCGATCGTTGTCGGTACGGAACTGGTCCGAGCGAACCGTCATCGCGCTGGTGATGCAGACCGACGACAACTCCCTCGAACTTTCCAAGAACACCAAACGATTCGGGCGCTCCCTCACCAGTAGACCGGGACCGGGCGATCCACCTCCTCAGTGGATTCCGCAGGGTCATACAGCCATTCGCAAGGTCGCCGAGAAGATCGACGGCGACCCGGGTGGTTCCATCGCCGAGATCGTGAACATCCCGATGACGGCACACTTTCTGGGTGGCTGCGCGATCGGTGACAGCGCGTCGAGTGGCGTCGTCGATCCGTATCTGCGTGCATACGGTCATGAGGGACTGCACGTCATGGACGGTTCGGTGGTGAGCGCAAATCTCGGAGTGAATCCTTCCCTGACCATCACTGCGCAGGCGGAACGAGCGTGCGCGATGTGGCCGAACAAGGGTGGCGCGGACGCCCGCCCGAAGACCGGCGAGCCATACGTACGTATCGATCCGACTTTGCCGTCCGATCCGGTGGTGCCGACGCATGCACCAGGCGCTTTGCGGCTTCCCCTGACCATTCGAGCTGAGAAGGTGTCCGATGTGGAGCGTGCCTGAATCGACAAGTGACCGCGTCGACTGGCCGGTGAGTGATCCGCCGCCGTGGCCGGCTCGCGTTCGCGCGACACTGTGGTGGCACCGCAGTACGTCGGCGGCGCGGGAGCTCGGCCCGGATGGTCGAACGATTCCGATGACGGTGGCCATGATGGTGGACTACCTCGATTCGCCGGTCGGCCCGTATCGCGAGATCCTCGCCAGTCCGGTCTTGCATGCGCCAGGGAAACGGATCGGGCCTATGCCGCGGATGGCGGTCCCTTTCATCGCGGTGGATTCGGAACCGTCGGTGCACGGTGGGCGAGTCCACTGGCAACTACCCAAGGTTCTGGCCGAGTTCGACGGAGACGTGCAGCAGAAATTCACTGCAACCGGCGACGGATGGCGGGTGCGTTCGGATACGCGGATGCTCGGGCCGCGTCTGCCGATTGCCGGGGCGTTGGGATTTGCGCAGCCGGAGTCCGGTGGAAGTCTGGCGATCGCGTCGGCAAGGCTGACGGGATCGTTCCGATACGCGCGCGTGAGCGTCGAGGCAGAGGGGCAGACCCTGCCGGACTGGTTGGCTGCGGGCACCCATCACGGCGTCGTGATTCTGGGCGGAAAAATGACTACGGGAGCGGCCAGGCGTCGGTAACGGGGGTTTGACCTGCGAAAAGCGACCAAGGCCGCCCGTCAGTGACCGGGCGGCCTTGGTCGTGTGGTGTGAAAGTCAGGTGTCGACGTCCCACAGGCGCCTCTCGGCGGGTGGTCGCTCGCAGCGACAAAAGGGGTGGGGCCCGGGGCTTGTTCGGACGCCGACAGGGTGTTCAACGGCGGTCTCCCCGGATTTGTTCCCGTCCTTGATATGTGACACCGGTCTCGATTCAACTTAGGCAATCCTTTTCTTGACTAATTCCAGAAAAGCGGCATACTGGGAAACATGCGAGACGGAGAGCATGACTTCGACCCCCGAGCGCAACTGCGCGCCGTCGGGTTGAGGGTCACTGCTCCGCGCCTCGCCGTGCTGGATGCGGTTACAGCCCAACCGCATTCAGACGCCGATTCTGTTGCAGCACTCGTGCGGCAGCAGCTCGGATCGGTATCCACACAGGCCGTTTACGACGTGCTCAAGGCATGCGTGAACGCAGGATTGCTGCGACGCATCGAGCCGGCGGGTTCGCCCGCACGGTTCGAGACGAGGACTGGTGACAACCACCATCACCTCGTCTGTCGCGGCTGCGGCAAGGTCGTCGACGTCGATTGTGTTGTCGGCCAAGCTCCCTGCCTCGAACCTTCCGATAATCACGGCTTCGAAATCGACGAAGCCGAGGTCGTGTTCTGGGGCCGTTGCGAAGATTGCCTGAAGAATTCTGCCGAATCCGACACCGAGTCGGACGCGGTCTCGCAGAATCGAATTGATGCGTCCAGAACCTCCGAGTCAGCCACCTCGCATGCAGCCCATGCGTTCGACTCGGATGCAGCCCCGCTCCTCTGACGCCCAGCCCACAACGCTAGGAGGCTTCGCCATGACCAAGCCCACCACCAACAATTTCGGTATCGCGGTCGCAAGTGATGACGAATCGCTGACCGCGGGTATTCAGGGGCCGGTGCTCCTTCACGACCACTACCTGATCGAGAAGCTCGCGCAGTTCAACCGCGAGCGTGTCCCGGAGCGCATCGTCCACGCCAAGGGCGGCGGCGCTTTCGGTGAACTCGTCATCACACACGACGTCAGCAAGTACACCAAGGCCGCGTTCCTGCAGCCGGGTAAGAAGACCGAGTCCCTCGTCCGCTTCTCCACCGTCGCCGGTGAGCAGGGCAGCCCGGACACCTGGCGCGATCCGCGCGGTTTTGCGATGAAGTTCTACACCGAAGAGGGAAACTACGACCTCGTCGGCAACAACACCCCGGTGTTCTTCATCAAGGACGCCATCAAGTTCCCCGACTTCATTCGTTCGCAGAAGCGACTGCCCGGCTCCGGTCTTCGTGACCACGACATGCAGTGGGACTTCTGGACTCTGCGTCCCGAGACCGCTCACCAGGTGACCTGGCTGATGGGTGACCGCGGTATCCCGAAGACCTGGCGCAACATGGACGGCTTCGGATCGCACACCTACCAGTGGGTCAACGCTGCGGGTGAACGCTTCTGGGTGAAGTACCACTTCAAGACCGATCAGGGCATCGAGTTCCTGACGCAGGCCGAAGCAGACAGCCTCGCCGGTAGCGATCCCGACTACCACCGCGCGGATCTGTACAACGCCATCGAGGCCGGTAATTTCCCGAGCTGGACACTCAAGGTTCAGATCATGCCGGTCGACGAGGCCGAAGGCTACCGCTTCAACCCGTTCGACCTCACCAAGGTCTGGTCCCAGAAGGACTACCCACTGATCGAGGTCGGCAAGTGGACGCTGAACCGCAACCCGGAGAACTTCTTCGCGCAGATCGAGCAGGCTTCGTTCGAGCCGTCGAACGTGGTGCCCGGCATCGGATTCAGCCCGGACAAGATGCTTCTCGGCCGCGTCTTCTCCTACGCCGACGCACATCGTTACCGCATCGGCACCAACTACGCCGACCTGCCGGTCAATGCCCCGAAGAACGAGGTGAACTCCTACTCCAAGGAGGGCGCCATGCGTTACAGCTTCAATTCCCCGTCGACGCCGGTGTACGCACCGAACTCGTACGGCGGACCGCATGCCGATCCGTCGGTTGCCGGTGACGAAGGACTGTGGGCGTTCGACGGCAAGGCAGTGCGCGCCGGATACATCGAGCACGCCGAGGACGGCGACTTCACGCAGGCCGGAACGCTGGTCCGTGAAGTTCTCGACGACGCAGCTCGTGAGCGCCTGGTGAGCAACATCGTCGGCCACGCCCTTGCCGGCGTCAGCGAAGAAGTTCTGTTGCGTGTCTTCGAGTACTGGAAGAACGTCGACGCAGATTTGGGCAAGCGCGTCGAAGAAGGTGTACGCGCAGGTCAGTGACCCGCTGACATGAGCATCGCCTAGGTCTACCGAATGCGGACCGCTGCAAGGGAAATCACTTCCCGGCAGCGGTCCGTTTCCGTCTACCCAACTACAGAAGCGCAAACCAATAGACGAAGCATGCGAGAAGGAATACAACGACTGACTCCATGACGACACCCCTGTTCGACGTGCACTTCTGCTGTTCGCACTCTCCATGATCCGCTTCTCGAGCTGAGAATGCTCGGGGCACAAGTTTCGCGAACCGAGGTGTTGGGCAGTCAATTCCCATGGCAATAGGTGCGGTTCTCTTCGACATCGACGGAACGCTCGTCGATTCCAACTATCTGCACGTAGAAGCGTGGTCGCGAGCTTTCTTCGAGGTAGGTCGCCCGGTCGACGCGTGGCGGGTACACCGCAGCATCGGCATGGACGGAGACCAACTACTGGAGTCCTTGCTCGGCGAAGACATCGACGGGTGCGGACCGCGAGCCAAAGAACTTCACACCACGTACTACCGGCAGTCGGCCGACCGTCTCCGAGTACTGCCGGGAGCGCGCGAGTTGATCCGCCGAGTTCACTCGCTCGGACTGCACGTGGTGCTCGCTACCTCGGCGCCGGACGACGAACTGAAATTGCTACGCCGGACGCTCGACATCGACGAAATGATCTACGCCGCCACCTCTTCGGAATCCGTCGACGAGGCCAAACCTGATCCGGACCTGATCGAGGTCGCGCTCGCGAAGGCAGGTGTCGACGCGGGCAATGCGGTCATGGTCGGGGATGCCGTCTGGGACATGAAGGCGGCGACATGGGCGGGCGTTGTGGCTGTGGGAGTGCGCAGCGGCGGCATGTCGACCGACGAACTCGAAGGTGCCGGTGGAGCTGCCGTGTACGACGACGCCCGCGACCTTCTCGACCACCTCGACGGCAGTGTGATTTCCGAACTCGTTTCAGGCCTAGATACCGGGAGTTGATCAGTGATGGCACGATTCGGCTACACCTTGATGACGGAGCAGGCAGGTCCGAAAGAACTGGTTCGCCATGCAGTTCGGGCCGAAGAAGTCGGCTTCGACTTCGAAGTGATGAGTGATCACTACTCGCCGTGGCTGACCGAGCAGGGGCATGCGCCCTACGCCTGGTCGGTGCTGGGGGCAGTCGCCCACGCCACCGAGCGAGTCGGTTTGATGACGTACGTGACTTGTCCGACCGTGAGGTACCACCCCGCCGTCGTCGCTCAGAAAGCTGCGACGATCCAGATCCTCGCGGACGGACGCTTCACCCTGGGATTGGGAAGTGGCGAGAGCCTGAACGAGCATGTGGTCGGCGAGGGTTGGCCGTCCATCGACACCCGCCAGGATATGCTGCAGGAGGCGGTGAGCATCATTCGCGCACTGCTCGCCGGAGATCTGGTGAGCTGGAAGGGGGAGTACTTCGACGTCCAGTCCGCCAGGATCTGGGATCTCCCCGAGAACCCGGTTCCGCTGGCGCTGGCCATGTCCGGAGACAAGTCCGTCGAGCGTTTCGGTCCGATGGCCGACGATCTGATTGCCGTGCAACCGGATTCGGAGCTAGTGCACTTGTGGAAGCACGTGCACGGTCGAGCATACGGATTGGCTCCCGCAGGCCGGACCATCGGTCAGATTCCGATCTCGTGGGACCCTGATCGCGACACGGCAATTGCACGAGCTCATCAGCAGTTCCGGTGGTTCGGCGGAGGGTGGTCCGTGAACTCCGAACTGCCGACGCCGGCGAGCTTCTCGGGTGCGACTCAGTTCGTGCGCAAAGAGGATGTAGCTGAAAGCATTCCGTGTGGTCCCGATCTCGACGTGATCGTCGAAGCGGTCAAGGCATACACGGACGCCGGATTCACCGATGTGGCACTGGTACAGATCGGGGGAGATACCCAAGACCGATTCTTCGACGAGGCGGCCAAGCCGCTGCTCGAGGCTCTGCACGTCGAATTGGGTTGATCGAGAAGATCAATCGAGTTCCGCCGAGTGGGCTCTTGTCGAGTCGCGCGCTACCGCCGTGCAGCCTCGCCTGCTGCGCGACGAGGGCCAGTCCCAAACCGCTTCCGGCGTCGCCCGCACCGGTACCACGAACGAATCTCTCGAACATCGCTTCGCGTTCCGAAGGCGCGATCACGGTGCCGTTGTCGTCGACGAAAACCGTCGCCGAACCCGTCGCAGCCCCTGATCGGACGGTGATCTCGACTTCGTCGGCGTTGCCGTGCCGAACGGAATTGGTGACGGCGTTGGTCAGCACCAGACGGATACCCGCGGGAAAGGCCTGAACCGAAAGTTCTTCCGGTGCTTTCAAACGAACGTCGATCTGCGGGTGCAGACGGCCTGCGTCAGCGACGGCGCGATCGGCAACCTCCACGAGATCGACGTCGGCACAATCCTCGGGATCGGCCACGTCACCCAGGGCTAGAGTCTCGAGGTCGGTCAGGGTGCGCTCGATCTGGCGCTGCGCTTCCAACAATTCGCCGGACAGTTCGCGCCGTTGGCTTTCCGTGAGATCGAGTGTTGCGAGAACTTCGAGATCGGTACGCATCGACGTGAGAGGTGTGCGCAGTTCGTGGGCGGAGACGCGAGCGAAATTGCGTGCCGACTCCAACGCCTCCTCGGTGCGGCTTCGATCGCTTTCGATGCGACTGAGCATGCTGTGGATTGCCTCCGACAGTTCTTCGGCTTCTCGCGTTCCACGTACCGACGGTGCCCGGCGCGAGAGTCCGTCGACGTCGAGGTTGTTGCCGATCGAACTGGTGGTCTCGGTCAATTGCTGTAGTGGCCGGACGGCTCGGCCGGTGAGGAACCAACCGAGCCCGGCCGCGGCAAGGATGGCGACCACTGCTGCAGCGGCCACTTGGAACTGCTGCTCGCGGATTGCCTGGGTCAGTGGGTCTTCGGGGATGCTGACGGCCAGTGCGGCGCCGCTGTCGCCGGGCACCAGAACATCACGACTGCGAACATCGGTGGTAGCCAAGGCGCTGACGGTCGCGGCGTTGAATCCGGGGCTGACCACGGATGGTTCTGTTGTTGCAGTTGGTGTTTCGATGAATAGCGGGCTCGGCGCACTCGCCGCGACGCCCAGGGTGACGGAATCGAGAGTGCGTTCGAGTTGTTCGGATCCGTTGACACGCAGAAAGACCGCGAACGCAATTCCGATCGCGGCAATCACGATTCCGGCGGCCAGGCCCGAGGCGATGGCTACGCGAGTCTGAAGTGACAGCGGCCGCTTCATCGTTCGGCCCTCAGGACGAAGCCCACCCCACGCACTGTGTGGATCACGCGGGGAGTCCCGTCGACTTCGAGTTTCTTGCGTAGATAGGTGACAAAGACGTCGACGACATTGGTGTCGGCAGCGAAGTCGTAACCCCAGACGAGTCGCAGGAGTTGTGCGCGACTGAGTACGACACCGGCGTGCTCGGCGAGTACCGACAACAGGTCGAATTCTCTTTTGGTGAGTTCGATTCGTCTACCGTCGATGTGCGCTCGATGGCCACGGAGATCGACCGTCAGCGGTCCCACCGTGATCGGATGGTCGACCGACGGGGTGGCTCGCGTCGTGCGTCGAAGCAATGCGCGGAGTCTGGCGACGAGCTCGGCCAACTCGAAGGGCTTGGTGAGGTAGTCGTCGGCGCCCGCCTCCAGCCCCGCGATGCGATCACCCACGGAACTTCGGGCGCTGAGCACGCAGATCGGAACCTCGTTGCCGATCGCGCGCAGGGCGGTCACCACCCCGACGCCGTCGAGGCCGGGCATGTTGACGTCGAGAACGAGCGCGGCCGGGCATTGCTTGTTCACCGATGACAAGGCCGATCGTCCGTCGACGGCAGTTGCCGTGTCGAAGCCCGACAATCGGAGTCCACGTTCGAGCGAATTCAGAACCTTCGCGTCGTCGTCAACGATCAGGATGCGCTCGCGTGTACTCACCCCAGCCATGGTGCCATCGGATCAAGGCCTGGGGCCTCGCTCGGAGCGAGGGCCGTCGCATTCTCATCAACTCCTAAGAAACCGACAACAGATCTGCAGTGTTGGCTTCATAACCTCGGGTTTCTCGGATGCGACCGCGCCGAGAACTCGAGAACGTTCGATCAAGGAGAACTACGATGACGCGATTGAAAGTGAACGGCAAGCGGGCCCGCCGTACCGGTGTGGTGGTGGCGTCCGTGGCGGTCCTCGGTATGGCAGTGGCGCCGGGAATCGCCTGGGCTTCCAACCCGATTTCCGACGGGTCACCGGTGGCGGTGCGGTCGATCGCGACCGCTCCAGCCGAGTTGGGTGTGGCTCCCGAAGTAGCGTGTGGTGTCGCGGCGCCGATTTCCGACGAGGAGCTGCAGAAGCTCATCGACGAGGGGAAGGTCGTGCGCGCGGAGGAGGCCGGTACGGCCGCAGTCACTATCGAAGTGCCGAGCGAAGCTGCGACATTCGTTGCGCGTGAAGGGGTGCCGGCGTTGCCGACCGTCGAATGGGCTCCGACGACCGAAGGTGTTCCGGCAGAGGTGCTCGACATGGCCGGTGTCGCTCCGCTGGAGGAGGGTGTTGCCCTGTCATGCACGGTTGCCGCGGGCTGACGAGCGAAAAAAGCTCCGCATGAACCGCTTTGACCTGGAACGGTACGGCCGTACTCAACTGGGTCTGGAGGTTGGTCAAGCCTGTCGGTAGCACTTGCTACGTTCGGGGCGGTCTCGGCGAGCATGCCGGGGCCGTCGCCGACGGCGTCATGTGTGTGGTGTCTTGCAGAGGTGCGGTACGGCCTGATGCAGGGCGCGTTTCGAAAGGTGTTGTGTTTCATGGTCATGGGCCCCACCCACGCGATGTCCGGTGCTGCTGTGGGGTTGGTGGTTGCGGAGTTGTTGCCTCTCGACTGGGGAGGGCCCACATCCACTGCGGAAACTTTGACCTTTGCCGGGGTGTGCGCCGGAGCCGCCTTGCTTCCCGACCTCGATACCGGTCAGTCGACGGTTTCGCGATCATTCGGTCCGCTCAGCAAGGCTCTGGCCAAAGGCATCGACGCACTTTCGGTGACCTTCTACCGCATCACCAAAGGCAAGAAGGACGGCAAGCGTCGTGGTGGGCATCGGACGCTCACGCACACCGCGCTGTTCGCCGCCGGGTTGGGTGCCGGGGTCTCGGCGCTGGTTGTTCAGTTCGGGAAGCCAGCCATCATCATCACCCTGTTCTTCTGCCTCGGGTTGGCCATCCGTGGATTGGCGGGTGAATTGGCCAAGGAGAAGGGTTGGCTCGCGGTCTCCGCCGTTGCGTTGGTGCTCTCTGCCCTCACCTGGCAGTGGTATCCGAGTGAGGCCGGATCCACGGGGCTAGGTGTTGCGGTGGCACTGGGCTGCGCCACGCACTGTCTCGGCGATGCGATCACCAAGGAAGGGGTGCCGTTTCTCGCGCCCCTGATCCCACTCGGCGGCAAACGATGGTGGGAACAACGGCTGCCGTCATTCCTGTCCATCCGTGCAGGTGGGAACCTAGAGAAGGTTCTGATCGGGCCGGCTCTGACGGTTCTGACTGCCTGGTTGATCATCAGTGCGTTCGACGGTGCCCCGGAAGCGATCTACGCGGTATTCGCTCCGATGGTGCAGTGAGCTTCGGAAAACTTTTATTACGGAACCACTGGCATCGTAATCATATTTGTTCTACGTTCGTCCCTGACATGAACCGAGTCGGCTGACGGAGTGAGCAGTGGTGCATCAAGCAGAGCGCATGGCAGAGCACAGCTCGAGCGAAGACGGAGTGAGCCGGCGCGGATTTCTCGCAGCGAGTGCCGGCGCAGCTGCTCTCGCGGGCATTTCCTGGGCGCCGGCGGGAGCAGTTCCCTGGGGTTCGGCATCGACCATCGCGCCACCGCCCGGATTTCCGTCGGACATTCCGTTGTCACAGCAGGCGTACGCGAACTGGTCGCGAGAAATCATGCTCGACAGCGTGTGGACGGCCACGGCACGTCACAGCGACGACGTGGTCACCCTCGCCAACTGGGCGTTCGACAACGGGTACACAGTGCGTGCGAAGGGAACGATGCACGGGTGGAGCCCGTTGACGGTGGTGCCCGGCGCGCCTTCGGATCGAGTTCTGCTGGTCGATACGATGGCCAACTTGAATTCGGTTGTGGTGCAGCACGGCACGCCCGCAACGGTCACGGCGGGCGCCGGCGCCAGTATCGAAGCGATTCTGACAGCGCTCGAGCGAGAAGGGCTCGGCTGGGCCAACTCTCCGGCGATCGGTGAGCTGTCCATCGCCGGCGCGCTGGCGATCGGTGCTCACGGGGCAACCTATCCGGCGGTGGGGGAGACGATCACCCCTGGTCAATCGTATGGTTCGCTGAGCAACCTGATCACCGAGATCACGGTGGTGGCGTGGGACGAAGGCATCAATCGGTACGCACTGAAGACATTTCACCGATCGGACGTCGAGAGCACCGCCTTCCTGACCCATCTGGGTCGAACCTTCGTCACCTCCGTGACGCTGCAAGCCGGGGAGAATTATCGGCTGCGGTGCCAGAGTTTCACCGACATTCCGTGGCAAGAACTCTTTGCTGCTCCCGGTTCGCCAGGGCGTACCTACGAGAGTTTCGTCGAGAAATCCGGACGGGTGGAAGCAATCTGGTTCCCGTTCACGCAAACACCGTGGCTCAAGGTCTGGACACCGACCCCGGTCAAACCGCCGGAGTCCCGAGAGGTGAGCGGGCCGTACAACTACTTCTTCTCCGACGCGATTCCCGAAGAAGTCACCACCCCGTTGGGGATGGTGGCACAGGGTCTCCAAGCTGCGACGCCGCTGTTCGGCGCCTCTCAGTTCGGCGCTGTAGCAGCAGGATTGGTGCTGACCGACACCGACGATCTCTGGGGTTGGTCGAAAGACGTTCTGTTCTACCTCCGGCACACGACCTTGCGCGTCGTAGCCGGGGGCGGGGCCGTGATCACCAAGCGGTCCAACATCGGCCGAGTCGTCCACGAGATGACGAGTTGGCTGAACGAACGAATGACGCACTACGCGTCGCTGGGGCAGTATCCCGTCAACATGCCGTTCGAAGTGCGTCTCTGCGGTGTCGACGATGACGGCGAGGTGTTGGTCGACAGCGCCGGAGCGCCGGACCTGTCAGCGGTGCGGCCGCGGGCGGATCGTCAGGACTGGGACACAGCGATCTGGATGAACGTAGTCTCGATTCCCGGCACCGCGGGATTGCCTGCCTTCCTTCGCGAAATGGAACGGTGGATGGTCGCGAACTACTCCGGCGATTACGCGACCTTCCGTCCGGAGTGGTCCAAGGGGTGGGCATTCACCGATCAGGCGGCGTACCAGGACGACGAATTCCTCACCAGCACAGTGCCTGCCACCTTTCGTGCCGGTGGCGACGGGAATTGGGACTTCGCTCTCGCCACTCTCGACGAACACGACCCGCACCGCGTCTTCAGCAATACGTTCCTCGACCGCGTATTGCCACCCAGCTGAATCTCCTACTGCGGAAGCGGTTTGCGCCAACATACGTCGGTGACACGGATACGCTGATTGTTGTCACCGTTCCAATCGACGCTCAGTCCCTGAGTTCGGAGTGCGTCGGCTACCTGGCGCCCGACGGTCTGATCGGTGTGCGCAATCATATGTGCCTTGGCGGTTTCGTCGCCGCCGAAGGCAGCGGCGACCAGCGCGGGATCGAGATCGTGGGCCGGACGAAACGCACTGTAGGACAAGTAGAGATCGGACGGCTCGTCGCCGAGACGCTCCGCATCTTGCATGTGGAAGAACGTGTACGCCCACTGAGCAAAGGGATACCCGTTCTCGTCGGGTTCGGACGGCGTGCGTTCGTCGTCGATTTCGGTAGTGCCGCACTGCATGCAGCAGGTGAAGTTCATCCGGGCCACGATGCCGTTGCGTTCGAGTTCGGCGAAGGCTGCGGAGAGGCGCTCGAAGTCTCCGGGAGCCGTCCACTGGGTCTGCTCCTCGACTCTTCGGTCCCAGACCTCACGCACTACTGCGTCGATCTGTCTGCCGAGTTCGTCGTTCTCGAAGCCGCCCTCGACACAGTCTCGGGCGGCTTCGCAGATTTCGTCGAACGTAGCGAAACCTGGGACTACCAGTTCGCGTGCTTGCTCACGTACGGCGACGATGTCGGCCTCACTGAGCACCGGTGCTGACCGTGACTGTGCAGACCGTGACTGTGCTGACCGTGACTGTGCTGACCGTGACCAGGGCAATCGCATACCGGCACCGTACTGCACCGATCCGACCGTCAGGCGACGTCGGCTGCTGCTTTCGTTTCCTCCTCGTTTGACGGGGCCGGCTTGTTCGGGATGAGCGCCGTGGCGATCAGGCCCACCACGACAAATCCGGCCGCAAGGTATCCGCCGAGTGTGATGCCGTGAGTCATCGCAGATTGGGCAGCGTCGGCGACGAAGGCAGTGTTCGGTGAACCGGCCAGCGAGTCGATGGCGGCGCCTGCGCTGTCGGTGACTGCCCGCGTCAACTGATCAGCCTGAGCTTGGTCGATACCGGATCCGGTGAGGTCGTTGTTCAGCGTCGAATTGAGACTGCTGAAGAAGACCGTGGTGAGGACAGCGATGCCCAGTGCGGATCCGAGTTGGCGGAACGCGCTCTGAATGCCGGAGCCTTGACCGGCGCTCTGCTCGGGAATCTCCTCGAGCACGACGTTGGTCACCTGGGCAGTCGCAAAACCGACGCCGATTCCGTAGAAGAACAGCACTGCGGCGATAGTCCACCAGGGGCTGTCTGTCGCAGCGATGAATCCGAGACCGGCGAGACCGAGCGCTTCGAGAGCCAGGCCGATACGGACCAAGCCCAACGGCGAGACCTTCGATGCCAGCCCGAAGCTCGCACCACTGGCGACAAAGCTGCCGATGGCAATGGGAACCAGCGCGAGCCCTGCCTGGAGGGCGCTGTATCCGAGCGTGAACTGGAGCCAGAGAGGAAGCACCGCAACGATTCCGAACTCGCCGAGTCCGATGATCAGCGTCGCGATGTTGCCGTTGCGGAACGACGAGATGGAGAACAACCGTACGTCCATCAGTGCCCGCGACGGATCGGCGCTGCGGGTGAGCATGGTTTGACGGTAGGCGAACGCACCGAGCGACAGAACGGCGAGAACCAGCGCCACCAGAACCGGCGACGGGCCGCTGGACCATGACAGACCGAATAGATCGAAGGGTTCCTTCGTGGTCAGCCACCCGTACGTTCGTCCCTCGACGAGTCCGAAGGCCAGCAGGCCCAGGCCGGCGATGGACAGTGCCGCTCCGGTGGCGTCGACGCGCCCTGCGGTGCGCGTCGAGGGTGCGATGAACAGCACTGCGCCGATGAGAATGAGCGCAGCAAGCGGAATGTTGATCCCGAATGCCCAACGCCATGAGGCATGTTCGGCAAGCCAGCCGCCGAGCAATGGGCCGAGGGCGGATGCAGCGCCGATGGTGGAGCCCCAGACCGCGAAGGCCTGGCCGCGCGCCTTTCCGGTGAACATCGCGTTCAGAAGCGACAGTGACGTGGGCAGGATCATGGCCGCGCCGGCGCCCTGCAGGAAGCGCGCCAGGATGAGCAGACCGCCGTTCGGCGCCAGTCCGGCCAGCAGGCTCGTTGCGCCGAACACGACGACACCGGCGATGAAGATGCGACGGGCGCCGACCAGGTCGGCAACTCTGCCGACCAGAAGCAGGAGTGCCGCGAACACGATTGCGTAGGACTCTTGGATCCATTGAGCCTGAACGGAATTGATCCCGAGATCTTCGATGATCGAGGGAACTATGACGTTGACGATCGTGGTGTCGACGACGATCAGTGCCACACCGAGTGCAATGGCGATCAGGCCCAACCACTTGCGGGTGGTGGGTGAGATGTTCACGAATAAACCTCCATTGTGAAGTAACTTCATTATGAAGGTATATTTGAGGCGGTAAGTTGTCAACGTGCGCGCTGGGTTCGACCGGCCGCCGTCTGGCACAGGAAAGGTGGGATCACCGAGGTGGAGGCACCGCGCGACATCTCCGTGGAGCGGGAGCGGCTGATGGACGAATTCCGCGCGTACGGTGGCACGTTCACCGAATTCAGCCATCGATTCGCGTCGTGGCTCGGCCTGCATTCCACCGACGCGACTGCCTTGATGGAAATCACCGCTGCCGAGGAGAAGGGGACGCCGCTCTCACCCGCCCGCCTCGGAGAGCGGATCTCGCTGACGTCGGGTGCAACCACCGCGTTGCTCAACCGCCTGGAGAAGGCGGGACATATCGTCCGGACCCGAGAGAATGCCGACCGGCGAGTGGTCACGCTGCACAGCAGTGCGCATGTGCAGGACCTGGCGGACGAGTTCTTCGGGCCCCTTGCCGTGCGACTCGACGCCATGATGGCGAAGTACCCGCCCGAACTGCTCAGTCGATTCGAGGAATTTCTCGTCGACCTTCACTCGACGATGAACGAACATCTCGAGCAGGACAACCGCTGAACAAAGAACGCCGCTCGACTCCGGAGAGTCGGGCGGCGTTCTTTGTGCCGGTGACGGCTACTTGCCGAGCTTGGCCTGCAGGTCGTCGAGAACCAGGCCGGCACCTGTCGGGCCGAGGCCCAGGAACCAGGTCTCGTCGCTCACCTCGGTGGCGCGTCCTTCCTTGACTGCGCCCATGCTGGCCCACAGTGGTCCGGCAACAACCGTGGTCTGGCCCGTGTCGGCGGGATTTCCGTAGCTGGAGTAGAAGATTCGGTCACCCTCCGCCTCGGTGATCGTTTCGGGGCTGACCTCGACGGCCAGTTCGTCGATGTCCTGGATCGCCGGGCGGGGCAGGCCGACGTCCTTCAAGATGACGCCGATGAACGACAGATTGCCGTACAGGCGCAGCTTCCCGGACATGAAACGAACCAGTGAAACGGTCGGGGAGCCGTCGATCGACTCACGTACCTTGTCGGCGTGCTCTTGGTAGTCGTTGAGAACCTGCTCAGCCTTGGTCTCCTCGCCGAGTGCGTCACCGGCAAGGAGGAAGTTCTCCTTCCACGGAAAGCCGGGGCGGATGCTGAAGACCGTCGGAGCGATTGCCGCGAGTTGCGGGTAAAGCTTGTCCTGGCGCAGCTTGCTGCCGAGGATCAGATCGGGCTGCAGTGCGGTGATCGCCTCGAGGTTGAGGTTGTTGGTCGTGCCGACGTCGGGGACACCGACCAACTTGTCCGCCAGGTACGACGGCTGACCGGCGGCGCTTTCCGGGCTGGCGATGCCGACCGGGGTGATCCCGAGCGAGAGAACCTCGTCGAGTTCACCGCTGTCGAGGACGACGACGCGGGTCGGCTTGGCCTCGAGGGTGGTCTCGCCCAGGGCATGGGTGATGGTGCGAGGGAACTCGCCTGGCGCGGCATCGCTGCCGAGCTTCGCGGTTTCCGTGTCGGCGGTGCTGAACAGCTTGCCGCCGGTCGCGACATCGGTGTTGCCGTTTGCGTTGCCGCCGGCGTCGGAAGAGCCGCAGGCCGTAGCGGCAAAAACAGTCGCCAGGGCAACCATGGCGACCCGGACCGACGTGCGGCTCCGGAGAGTGGTGCGTGAGTGCATTAGGCTACCCTACCTTTCGGCTATCGGGCTTGGTCAGGGAGGTATCCGCACCGTTGATGCCAGGTGAGCGGCGCGTCAGGTCTCGCTCAGCGGGACCGCTACGCAATTCGGACTACAGGGTGCGACCAACGTGTTAGCTTCGCGAAAGACCTGTACTGGTAAGCGAAGACGCGTGTAGTGAGGATTTCGATGACCCTGAACATTGCCGATCTGTTCGAGGCCGTTGCCGATGCGATCCCCGATCGAGTTCCCTTGATTCTGGAAGACGTGCGATTGAGCTACGCCGAACTCGAACTGCGATCGAACCGACTCGCTCATCACCTGCAGTCGGTGGGCGTCGAGCCTGGGCAGCACGTCGGTATTCACATGCGTAACTGCGTCGAGTACGTCGAAGCGCTCCTGGCTTGCTTGAAGATCAGAGCGGTACCGATCAACGTCAACTTCCGCTATACCGATGCAGAACTCCTGTACATCTACACCAACTCTCAAATGGTGGCACTGCTGGTCGAAGAGGAATTCGCGCCGACGGCATTGGCCGTGGTTCCGCAGTGTCCGGAGATCACCCACGTGCTGATCGTCGGCGAAGACTACGAGAACGCCCTTGCCGCGCAGACTGATACCCGCGACTTCGGCCCTCGCAGCAACGACGACCATTTCATCATCTACACCGGCGGCACAACCGGAATGCCCAAGGGTGTGGTGTGGCGGCACGAGGACTTCTTCTTTGCCGCCCTGTCCGGAGCGAACCTCAGCGGGCCGCCGCGTCGTAGCCTCGAAGAGGTTGTGGATGCAGCTGTAGCGAACACCAATCCAACTGTGCTGCTACTCATCCCGCCGCTCATGCATGGAGCCGCAATCTATTCACTGCTCACGGCATTCCTCATGGGAGCTCCCCGAGTGCTGACCCGCAGCTTCGATCCGATGGAAGTGTTGCGACTGGTCGAGGCCGAGAAGATCACCGGAATCACCGTCGTCGGCGACGCAATTGCTCGGCCGATCGCCGACGCCATTACCGCAAGCGAAGGGCGCTACGACCTTTCGACTCTCCAACTGATCGGGTCGGGTGGCGCGTTGTTCTCCCCGAACCTGAAAGCAGAGCTGACAACCCGACTACCGGGGTTGGTAATCAAGGATGCATTCGGTGCTTCGGAATCCGGCAACGACGGCGTCGTCGAATTCGGTGAGGACGGTTCCAAGCGAATTCGATCCAACCCCAACATGATTCTTGTCGACGACGAATTCCGTCGCATCGAACCAGGCTCGGACACAGTCGGTTTCATCGCCCGGGCCGGCCATGTTCCCGTTGCCTACTTCGGCGACCCGGCCAAGACTGCTGCAACTTTTCCCGTCGTCGACGGGGTGCGTCTGGCGGTACTCGGGGACATGGGCACGATGGAAGCCGACGGAACCATCGTGCTGCTCGGGCGCGGTTCGATGTGCATCAACTCCGGTGGAGAGAAGGTGTACCCCGAAGAAGTGGAGCAGGCACTCAAAACTCACCCGGCAGTTTTCGACGCCTTGGTAGCGGGCGCGCCCGACGCACGATTCGGCGAGAAGGTCGCCGCGGTGGTGCAGGTTCGACCGGGATTCGAAGATGTTGCGACGGAATCATTGTCGGAGCATTGCCGCACCCACGTCGCCGGGTACAAGATCCCCCGCTCGATCGTGCTCGTACCAACCATCCTCCGCTCGCCCAGCGGTAAGGCCGACTACCGTTGGGCTCGCGAAACCGTAGCGGGAGTGTGAGCAGGTAGTGGTTCCGAAACCTGTATTGGTACTAGTGGGGAGTATGCGTGACTGGGAATGATGCAGGTTCTGGGCATGTTTTTGTCGTCCGAGGACGTCTCGAATCAGTGGACTGGGATGCGGCTGTCGTATCGACGAGCGGCAGCTTCGTGCCGCGTGAGCATTGGTGGCCGGTGCTCGGCCTAACGAGTCCAGTGGAAAGTGCACCGGCCGGGGGCAACCGGGTGCGTTCTTTCCCGAAGGAGGGGCGGCCGGCGTGGCTGTTGAACGTCGCTTCTCGGATATCAGTGTCCTGGCTGGTGGACGGCGTGTACGAGGTCCTCGACGCGATTGCATCTGCCGATATTCAGCCTGGAGGCCGGCGAGTCAAACCACTCATCGCTTTGCCGACCTTCGGAGTCGGTCTAGGTGGGCAGGGGATGGTTCGTGGCCACGTCATCAAGGCGTTGATCGAGGCTGCGGTGGAATGTGCCGACAAATACGACTTCGACATCGCATTCGTAGTTGCCAATGCTGCCGATTACGCCGCGTATCAATCGATTCGGCGGGGACATTTATCGAGCGCTGGTATCCCTCCACAGGTCCAGCAATTGGCAGATAGGCTGCAAGCTGGTGAAGCCTCCTTGTTGTTGGGTGCGGGAGTCAGCATCCCCGCCGGATTGCCGTCGTGGGACAGTCTGCTCGAGGCAATACGGCAGAAGGAACTTCCGGGTGTGAGCAGCGCGGAATTCGCTGAGCTCAATGTCCTCGACCGTGCACAACTTCTGTCGAAGGAGTTGCAAACGGAGGACGACGGATCGAACGAACTCGGCGAACGTGTTGTTCAGCTGACTGGCTCCGATATCAAACCAACGCTGTCGCATTGTCTTCTGGCGTCTCTACGAGTCACGAAAGTTGTTACGACCAACTATGATTCGTTGTACGAACGCGCATTTGAATCAGCGCACGGCGAAAACTCGGTCGCTGTATTGCCGAGAGAAGAAGCTCGCGCGGGGGTTCCATGGGTACTGAAACTGCACGGAGATGTGGCTGACTCGGCCAGCATCGTCTTGAGTCGCCGGGATTTCGTCAGATACGACGCAGAACGACGTCCGTTGGGCTCGATCGTTCAGTCTCTCATGGCAACCGGACATCTCATCGTTGTCGGAGCATCTATGACAGATGACAATGTGCTTCGTCTTGCGCATGAAGTATTGGCGCTCGATGCACGGAACAAGCGCCCACGAATTTTGGGTACCGTCATCACGCTGCAGCGAGACGAGATTCGAACTGCTCTGTGGAAGAACGACTTCGATTACGTTGCTGTTTCAGATTCTTTCGATCAGCGTGTGGCTGCACGCGACCTGGAGATATTCCTGGACAAGCTCGCGACCTTGACCAGTGTCGACGCTCCATATTTGTTGGATACAAGATACAAGGGGTTGCTCGAAGGGGGAGAAATCGATTTGGCAGAAAATTTGCGGGCGGCCGCCGACGCCATCAGATCTTTGCCGCACGAGCACCGAGAGCGATGGAGCAGCCTGGAAGCAGTTTTCGACGAACTAGGTGCTACTCCGTGGTCGCCATCTACAGAGGGAGATCAGAGGGTTTCCCGATCGCGGTCTCAACGACGTTGAATTCGGCTGTCACAGCTGCACTCAATTCGGCTGTCACAGCCAGGGCTCGATCGGCTTCTTCACCCACATGATCTTCTCGTCCGGATGCTCACGCCGAGCTTCGGGACGGTCTGGGTTGGCTGCTGCCCACACGGCTTTCTCGTCGAGCAGTCCGGCCGCGATCGTCCAGGTCTCCCGCGTGCTCGGCGGATTGGCGCCCGCCGCCCGCGCAAGCTTGCGCAGCCGATCGTCGGGCATGTCGAGCAACTCTGCACTACTGATATCGCGATCCCAGGCGAACTTGGCAAGACCGACAGCTTTCTCACGTCGGCTACGGCTCGCCATGTCGTTGTGCGCGAAGTCTGGTTCGGATGCCACGGCTTCACCTTATCGTCAACGAAATCGAGGCCCTCCCGCGTAAGCGGAAGGGCCTCGATTTCTGTTCTTCACTGTCGGGGTGGCGGGATTTGAACCCACGACCTCTTCGTCCCGAACGAAGCGCGCTACCAAGCTGCGCCACACCCCGTGTCGAACCTCGGTTAGCTTACATTACCGAGTCGACTGACATTAAATCCGCAGGTCAGTTGCGTAGAACCGACGCTGGAGACTCTGCGGAACTGTGTGCGGAGACATGCTCCGGTTCGCGCCTGGTCGCCGGAACCAAAGTCAGCAGAGTTGCCTCGGGGCGGCAGCAGAAGCGTGCCGGAGCCCACGGCGAAGTGCCTATGCCCGCTGAGACGTGCAGCTGGGTGTGCGCGCCCCACTTCGATGGTCCCTTGACCCGGGATCGGTCGATCTGGCAGTTGGTGACCAGCGCGCCGTAGAACGGAAGGCACAGCTGACCACCGTGCGTGTGGCCGGCGAGCACCAGGTCGTAGCCGTCGTCGGCGAACCGGTCGAGAACTCGAGGTTCGGGTGAGTGCGTCAGGCCGAGCTTGAGCTGGGCGACGGGATTGGGTGTTCCGGCGACGGTGTCGCAGCGATCGCGCTTCAGGTGCGGATCATCGACGCCGGCGGCAGCAATGCGAATACCGGCCACTTCGAGTTCGCGGCGCACGTGGGTCATGTCCAGCCATCCACGTTCGGTGAACGCGGCCCGCAGATCGCCCCAGGGGAGGGGATCCCCGGTGATGCGCTTGTCCTTGTTGAAGATGTAGCTCAGTGGATTCTTCGCTTTTGGAGCGAAGTAGTCGTTGCTGCCGAAGACGAACAGACCTGGCCGAGCCAACAGATCGCCGAGCGCCTGGACCACTGCCGGGACGCTGCGCTGATGCGACAAGTTGTCGCCGGTGTTGACCACGAGGTCGGGGTCGAGGCCTTCGAGTTCACGCAACCAATTCTGTTTCAACCGTTGGTTCGGCATCATGTGCAGGTCGCTGAGATGGAGGACCCGCAGCGACGACGAACCGGGCGCCAGGACTGGCATCGTCACCTCACGCAGTGCAAATGCATTGCGTTCGATGCCGGATGCGTACCCGATCCCTAGTGCAGCGGCGCCCGCGGCACCAAGTGCGGTGCGGGTCAGATTGGTGCGGAACTGGGAAGACACCTCTCAAGGATACGGGTGTGGCGTTCTTCTGCGTCGCTCTCGCCGCCTTTTACAGCTATTCCACAGAGAATTGTGTCCGGGCGGAGGTAACTATCGGCACGCTCGAAACGCCGAGCGCGTAGCGTTTCCACCATGTCCGACACGACACCATCGCTCAAAGCCACCCTCCGAACCGACATGGTTGCATCCATGAAGGCGAAGGATCCGCTACGTACAGCCACCCTTCGGATGCTCATGGCAGCCATCCAGACCGAAGAGGTTGCCGGTAAGGAAGCACGGGTCCTCACCGACGAAGAAATCATCAAAGTCCTTGCAAAGGAATCGAAGAAGCGCGGCGAATCGGCCGAGATCTACACCGAGAACGGCCGCGGTGAACTTGCCGCGAAAGAGCGCGCCGAAGCTCAGATCATCGACGAGTACCTGCCGACGCCGTTGACCGACGCCGAACTCGTCGACGTCGTCGACACCGCCCTCGCTCAGGTGTCCGAGGAGCTCGGTGAGCGTCCGGGTATGCGTCAGATGGGCCAGGTCATCAAGGCCGCCAGCGCGCTGGCCAAGGGCAAGGCCGATGGCGCACGTATCTCTGCAGCAGTGAAGTCCCGCCTGTAGAAGCGCGCCACCGGAAACCGAAAACGGCCGCGAACTCCGAGTCTCTCGGAGATCGCGGCCGTTCTTGTTTTCAGAGCCGTCAGTTTTCAGAGCCGTCAGTTCGGCGGGGTCCCCGCAGGCGGTGCGGGTTCGCCTCCCGGCGGAGTCGCATCCGGGGGAGTCGCGCCCGGTGCCGGAGCTGCTGGAGCTGCCGGGGATGCGGGTGCTGCCGGAGCCCTTACGGAACCGTCACTGATGTAGATCGTGACGGTCGAACCCGGGATCGCGGACCCGGACGGCGAAACTCCGGTGACCGTTCCCGCGCGTGCTCCGGACGCCGTGGTCACGGAATTGACCGTGAAGCCGGACGCCTGCAACCTCGACGTCGCCGCCGACTGGCTCAGGCCGACAACCTCGGGAACCTGGCCGTTCTGTGATCCCCGTGCGTACTTCTCGTCGATCGGAGGCAGTGAGGTGGGCCCGAAGTTGTTGGCGACCGGGTTCATTGCCGCGAACCAGGATCTCGCCGGTTCGGTACCGCCGTACAGGTTGCCGCTGTAGCAGGGGCGTAGCGGGCTCGAGCAGATCTCGCCGGGTGTCGGGGAGTCGCCGAAGATGTAGACGGCCGCAGCGAGGTTGTTGGTGAAGCCGAGGAACGCCGAGGACTTGTGGGTCTCGGTGGTACCCGTCTTGCCCGACATCGGCAGGCTCCATCCGGCGCTGCTCGCGGCACCGGCAGACGTACCGGCGCCGACGTCGTCACGGCTCATGGCGTTGGCGAGTGTGTCTGCCAAGCCGGGCTCGACGACCTGCTCACAGCCCTGCTCGGTGACGGCCACCGGCTTGCCGTAGCGGTCGAAGACCGAATCGATGGGACTCGGCGGGCACCACTTGCCGTGCGAGGCGAGAGTGGCCGCGACGTTGGAGAGTTCGAGCGGGTTGATCCAGGTGGGGCCGAGGGTGAACGAACCGAGGTTTTGTTCCTTCTGGAAGTCGGCCATGCTGCGCTCGTCGAAGCCCGAGGTGTTGGGATCGGCGTACGAGCGCATGCCGAGACGGACAGCCATGTCGACGGTCGGCGTGACGCCGGTCGCCTCGATGAGCTTGACGAAAGCGGTGTTTGGGGACTGTGCCAGGGCGTCGGTCACGGACAGCGTCGGCGGATAGTTGCCGGCGTTCTCCACGCAGTACGTCGAGACCGGGCAGCCTGCCGCACCACCGCTACCCATGCCCTTGGCTTCGAAGCGCTTGGGCACGTCGAGGGTCGCGTTGATGCCGAGGCCCTTCTCCATCGCCGCAGCGGTCGTGAAGATCTTGAAGACGGAACCCGCACCGTCACCGGCAAGGGAGTACGGCTGCGCCTGGACGGTTTCGTCGGCGTCGGCATTGAGTCCGTACGTGCGACTGCTGGCCATCGCGATGACCTTGTGTGAATCCTGGCCCGGCCTGATCACGTTCATCACGTTCGCGATGCCGTCGAGGTTGGCGCTCGCGTTCGCGTTCAGTCCGGCCTTGGTGGACGCCTGGACCTGCGGATCGAGAGTGGTCTTGATGAGGTAACCACCCTCGTTGATCTGGTCGCGGGTGATTCCGGCATCCGAGAGGTACTTCAGTGCGTAATCACAGAAGAATCCGCGATCGCCTGCAGCGATGCAGCCGCGCGGCAAGTTGTTGGGGGTTTCGAGGACGCCGAGGGGCTCTTCCTTGGCTGCACGGAACTCGTCGGCACGATCCGGAATGTTCGTGATCATGGTGTCGAGCACGGTGTTACGACGCTCGGTCACGCCCTCGACGTTCGTGTACGGGTTCAGCGCGGAGCTGGACTGAACCATGCCGGCCAGCATCGCGGACTGCGGAACGGTCAGATCTGCGGCGTCGACGCCGAAGTAGGTCTGAGCCGCGTCCTGAATGCCGAAGGATCCGTTGCCGAACGGTACGAGGTTGAGGTACCGGGTGAGGATCTCGTCTTTCGTGAGTTCCTTGTCCAGCGTCAGCGCCATCCGGATCTCGCGGATCTTTCGGGCCGGGGTGGTCTCGATGGCAGCGCGGCGCTCGGCATCCGTCTTGGCCACGACCAACAGTTGGTAGTTCTTCACATACTGCTGATCGAGTGTCGACGCGCCCTGCTGCACTTCACCGGTCGTCGTGTTGGTGAGGAAGGCGCGCAGCGTTCCCTGCCAGTCGACGCCCTTGTGGTCGGGGAACCGGCGGTCCTCGATGGAGACGATCGCCAACTTCATGTTGTTGGAGATCTTCTCGCTCGGGACTTCGAAGCGTCGTTGGTCGTACAGCCAGGCAATGGGATTGCCTGCCGCATCGACCATGGTGGACACCGCGGGGACCGTGCCTTCGACCAGTTCGGCCGAGACGTTGTCGACGGTATCGGCAGCGCGATTGGACGCGAATCCGAATCCGCCGGCCACCGGGAACATCACCCCTGCGACCAGGACACCCGCCAATGCGGAGCTTCCGGCGAGCTTCGCCACTGTTTTTGCAATCGACACGATCTACAGAGTACGTGTGCCCACCCATTGGAACCGGTTTCAGTGTTTTGCGGGTGTTCAAAACCTCCTGAACACGCGCTTTGTACTGCCGTACCAAAAAATGCTCCCAACCGTCTTGCGTTAGGGGCGTTCTTTACCTAAATTGTGATCAGTGTGATCGACGTAACACTCGATCACGAATGTGTCTCAGCTTTCACGTGCTATCGCGAGACGGCTGAGATGGTGCGCTGCTCGCCTCATGGCGACGGTCAGACTTTGTAGAGGGGACCCAGAATGTACACAGCCACCCCGAGTAGCCGTTTGGACATCGAGCAGGCCGAGGCACGAATTGCCTGGGTAACTCAGGCGCGATGCCGCGAGGTCGATCCCGACCAACTCTTTGTTCGTGGCGCCGCACAGCGCAAGGCAGCCACCATCTGCCGTCACTGCCCGGTCCTCATGCAGTGCGGAGCAGATGCTCTCGACAATCGTGTCGAGTTCGGTGTGTGGGGCGGAATGACCGAACGTCAGCGCCGTGCACTGCTCAAGCAGCACCCCGACGTCGACTCCTGGTCCGAGTTCTTCGAAGACCAGCGCCAGCATCACTCAGCAGTCTGATCCAGGTCGATCGGGGGATCAGCCCTTACGAGTGAGCTGATCTCCCACCGCGCGCAGCGCCTCGAGGTCCGAGACCTCGAACGGTAGCGACGGAACACCGATCAGCGGCACCCTCGGGTGAGCTGCGGTGAATCGACTCAGCAAGGCGATTTCTCGCTTCGCGATCACTGCCCGATGGGCATGGATGCGGAGAACGGCTGCGGTGAGGGCCTCGGCCTCGGTCGCATTTTCCTTCGCTTCCAGTTTGTCGGCGGCGGTCACCGCATGATCGGCAGGCAGAGCCGTCAACGTCGGGTGAGTGCGGTTGAGAACCAAACCGGCCAACGGCATCGAGTCACCCGCAAGGCGATCGACGAAGAACGCCGCCTCACGGAGAGCGTCGGGCTCGGCCGCTGCGATCACCAGGAAATGAGTCCCCGGCTGACGCAGCAACTCGTAGGTCTTCGTGGCGCGTTCACGGAAACCGCCGAACATCGAGTCGAGCGACTGCACGAATGCCGATGCATCCGAAAGCATTTGGCTTCCCACGATGGTCGAGACACCCTTCAGAGCCAAGCCCATCGCGCCGGCCACGAGCCTGGTCAGGCCACGGCCGGGTGCCGAGAGCAGCCGGATCATCCGTCCGTCGAGGAATGTTCCGAGCCTCTGTGGAGCGTCGAGGAAGTCGAGCGCATTGCGCGAGGGCGGGGTATCGACGATCACCAGATCCCACGCGTCGTTCGACGCCAGCTGCCCCAACTTCTCCATCGCCATGTACTCCTGCGTTCCGGAGAACGATGTGGCAACGGTTTGGTAAAAGGGATTCGCCAGGATCTGCTCGGCCTTCTCAGGGCTCGAATGCTCGATGACCATCTCGTCGAAAGTCCGACGCATGTTCAGCATCATCGCGTGGAGTTCGCCCGTGGCCTCGGGACCCAGCTTCACCGGCTGCGGAGTGTTGTCGAGTTCGGCCACACCCAAGGCCTGTGCGAGGCGACGGGCCGGATCGATGGTGAGGACGACTACGCGTCGGCCCTCTTCGGCTGCCCGCAACGCCAGCGACGCAGCCGTCGTGGTCTTGCCGACGCCACCTGCGCCGCAACACACCACGATCCGGGCCGTCGGGTCCTTGATGATCGCCGAAATATCGAGGGCAGGAGCTGCGCGTCGGCCGGTCCTGGAACTGCCGACCGTCACGTTCTCGGTGGTCTCGGTCATCACACGCCCTGTTCCGTGAGGTATTCGGCCAGCTCGTAGAGCCCACCGAGATCGACGCCGTCTGCGAGGGCGGGAAGTTGCACCCGCGCGCCGTCGATCTCGCGGAGCTTCTCCGCACTGGATTCTTGAGCTTCGAGCACCGACGCGTGCTCGATCGTCTCGGTGAGCAGGCCGGCGAAGTCGTCGTCGGACAGATCGATGCCGACATCGGAGAGCGTCGACCGGATCGAAGCTGCATCGATGTTGCCGGCTGCAGCACCGGAGAGTTGGTCTTCGGGCAAGAACCTCGGGCTGGCGCGGTTGACGATGATGGCACCGAGGTTGAGGTCGTCACGCGCCAGTTCTGCGGCGGCGTCGGCGGTTTCCTGAACGGGCAGCGCTTCGAGAAGCGCAACAAGATGTACGACGGTCTCCGGCGAGTGCAGCAGCCGAACGACGCCTTCACTCTGCGAATGCACCGGGCCGCCCTTGGCGAGGTCGGCCATCGCCTTGGTGACGTCGAGGAAGCTGCCGATCCGCCCGGTCGGGGGAGCATCGACGACAACGGCGTCGTACACGCGTTTGCCGGTTCGATCGGTGCGGATGACGCACTCCTTGATCTTGCCGGTGAGCAGAACGTCGCGAAGGCCTGGAGCGATTGTGGTGGCGAATTCGATGGCGCCGAACTTACGCATCGCCCGGCCGGCGAAGCCGAGGTTGTAGAACATTTCGAGGTATTCGAGGAACGCGGTCTCGATGTCGACGGCCAGAGCCATCACTTCACCGCCACCTTCGGCGGCCGCGACCTTGGTCTCCTGCGGTGGAAGCGGTGGTACGTCGAAGAGCTGCGCGATTCCCTGGCGGCCCTCGACCTCCACGAGGAGAACGCGCTTGCCGCCTTCGGCCAACGCGAGCGCCAACGCGGCGGCAACCGTGGACTTACCGGTTCCGCCTTTACCTGACACAAAGTGCAGGCGGGCCTTCGTCGCAGACTCGGGCCAGGTCCTGCTCAGCTCATCTTGGGATGCAACCACACCGCGAGCCTATAAGTCTGGGGCCGAAGATGTACGCGGGATAGGCTCACCGCATGAGCGAAATAACTTCCTGGGAATACACCGTGACTCCGTTGCTGGTCCACAATCCGAAGGCAATTCTCGACAACTGGGGTGTCGACGGCTGGGAACTCGTCGCCGTCCTGCCGAGCGCGTCGGGCGAGCAGCACGTCGCGTACATGAAGCGTCCGAAGGGCTGAATCACATGGCAGAGGCAACACAGACCTGGTCGGAGCGTCTCGCCGAACTGGGCATTGCACTTCCCGCCGTCGCGGCACCCGTCGCTGCTTACGTTCCCGCGGTTCGCAGCGGCAACCACGTGTACACGTCGGGTCAGCTCCCGTTCGTCGACGGAAAACTGGCGCTGACCGGCAAGCTCGGCGCGGGCGTGTCGGATGAGGACGCCAAGGCCGCGGCTCGCACCTGCGCGCTCAACGCTCTTGCTGCCATCGACGCCCTGGTCGGCATCGACAACGTCGTTCGCGTCGTCAAGGCTGTCGGCTTCGTGGCATCCGCCGAAGGATTCACCGGCCAGCCCGGCGTGATCAACGGCGCATCCGAGTTCCTCGGCGAGGTGCTCGGCGACGCCGGTATCCACGCCCGTTCGGCAGTCGGCGTGGCAGAACTTCCCCTCGGCTCACCCGTCGAGGTGGAACTGATCGTCGAAGTTCGCTGATGTCGACGGTCCATCCCGCCTACGCGCAGCTACGCCGCGTCACCGACATCGCTTCGGTCTTGCTCGAGAACAACCCGGGCATGATGACGCTGGACGGTACGAACACTTGGATTCTGCATGCTCCGGGCAGCGTCGAGTGTGTTGTCGTCGATCCAGGCGACAACGACGAGGAACACCTGCAACGTGTCGCTGGTATCGGTCCGGTAGCGCTGACCTTGATCACGCACCGGCACTACGACCACACCGGCGGGGTGGACCGTTTCCACGAATTGACTTCGGCTCCAGTGCGTTCCGTCGACCCTACTTTTCTTCGCGGGGGCGCTTCGGCGCTTGTCGACGGTGAAGTGATCGAGGTAGCGGGCCTGAAGTTGCGGATCCTCGCGACGCCGGGCCATACCGCGGATTCGGTGTCGATAGTCATCGAGAACGATGCGAGCGTGCTGACGGGCGATACCATTCTCGGCCGCGGCACGGCAGTTCTCGACGACTCCGACGGCGATCTGGGGGACTACCTCACCTCGCTGCGATCGCTGGCCGCACTCGGCGAAGGACTGACGGTTCTTCCCGGGCACGGTCCGGACCTACCCGATCTGCAGGCGATTTCGCAGCAGTACCTCGCCCACCGCGAGGAGCGTCTGGATCAGGTGCGGGCTGCTCTGTCGACGTTGGGCGAGTCGGCCTCGGTGCGCGACGTAGTCGAGCACGTCTACTCCGACGTCGACCCGAAGTTGTGGCCGGTCGCGGAGAAATCCGTCAACGTGCAGTTGGCGTATCTGCGACGCTGAGGCGCTCGGCGCCGACACGAAGAGCTGAGTTGTGTGGCCGAACTGCCGCCATCTATGCCGATCGAGGTATAGCTGGCGGCAGTTTTTGCATTTGTTTGATATGGGTCACGGGCCAATAGTTAGTCCATGACCTCACAATGCGACGGATGGATCCGCAATTACGTGGACGGCTCCTATGTCGAACCCGACGAGTCGTCGAGCTTCGATCAGGTCGACCCAGCAACGGGCCGTGTTCTCGCCCGGGTCCACGAGGCCGACAAGGCCCTGGTCGATCGGGCCGTGACCTCTGCCAGACGTGCTCTGGACAACGGTTGGGCCGATACGCCGGTTCGAGAGCGGACGGCTCTGCTGCGACGCGCTGCCGACCGGATCGAGGAGCGATTCGAAGAGTTCGTCGCCGCAGAGATGGCGGACACCGGCAAGCCGATCACGCAGGCACGCGAACTCGACGTCGCGCGCGCCCTGACGAACTTCCGCACCTTCGCCGACATCGTCGCCGCGGCGGGACAGGAATCGTTTGTCACGGATCTCGCGGGCGGCAAGCAGGCGCTGAACTACGCGATCCGCAAGCCGCTTGGCGTCGTCGCCGTGATCGTTCCGTGGAACCTGCCGCTGCTTCTCCTGACCTGGAAGGTTGCGCCCGCGCTCGCGTGCGGAAACTCCGTGGTGGTCAAACCCTCCGAGGAGACCCCGGCGACTGCGTCGTTGCTGGCCGAGGTGCTCGAAGAGGTCGGCCTGCCTGCCGGCGTCTACAACGTCGTCCATGGATTCGGTGCGAACTCGGCCGGCGAGTTCCTCACCACGCACCCCGGTATCGACGGCGTCACCTTCACCGGATCTTCGGCAACGGGTTCGCATGTCATGAAAACCGTTGCCCCGCGGGTCCGTCCGGTCTCGTTCGAGCTCGGCGGCAAGAACGCCGCGATCGTGTTCGACGACGTCGACATCGACGAGGCTCTGACGGGTCTGACCAAGTCGGTGTTCACCAACACCGGCCAGGTCTGCCTGTGCACCGAGCGGGTGTACGTGCACCGCAGCATTTTCGACGACATCGCCGGTGGACTCGTCGAGCGGGCAGCAGGACTGCGTCTGGGCGACCCGACGCTCGATGCAACGACGACCGGACCGCTCATTTCGCAGGCACACCGGAAGAAGGTACTCGACTACTTCGAGATCGCCGAGCAGGAAGGCGCGAAAGTGCTGACCGGCGGCGGTATTCCGGACCTCGGACAGGAACTGTCGGGCGGATCCTGGATCGAACCCACCCTGTGGACAGGCTTGACCAACAAGGATCGCGCCGTGCGCGAGGAGATCTTCGGACCCGTCGCAGCACTCATTCCGTTCGAGACCGAAGCCGAAGCGATCGCCCTCGCAAACGACACCGAGTACGGCCTTGCTGCCTCCGTGTGGACCAACGACCTGCGCCGCGGGCACCGCGTCGCGCAGAAGATAAACGTCGGAATCTCCTGGGTCAACACGTGGTTCACCCGCGAACTGCGATCTCCCTTCGGCGGCATGGGCCTGTCCGGCATCGGACGTGAGGGCGGCGAGTCCTCGCTGCACTTCTACACCGAACCGACGAATGTATGTGTGCAACTGTGAACATCGAAACCGCAAAAGATTTCCAGAAATGAGCGAGGCGTGATGACAGCCCCCGAAGACACCGTATCCGCGCTCGCGCGTCGCCTCGACGACGCTGCGCAGACGCGCACCGACACCCCGAGCCTCGCCGACGAACACACCATCGACATCGACCAGGCCTACCGGATCCAGAACGAACTCCTCGAACGGCGCACCAGCCGTGGTGAATCGATTGTGGGCATCAAGCTCGGCTTCACGAGCAAAGCGAAGATGGCGCAGATGGGTGTCTCCGAAGTGATCGTCGGTCAGTTGACCGACGCGATGTGCGTGAGCAACGGCGGCGAAGTCGACCTGAGGACGTTCATTCATCCCAAGATCGAACCCGAAGTGGCATACCGCCTGTCGAAGGACGTCGATCTCGACGATCCGAACGTCGACATCGAAACCTGCGTCGACGCACTGGCTCCCGCAATGGAGATCATCGACTCGCGGTACCGCGACTTCCGCTTCACCTACACCGACGTCGTCGCTGACAACACCAGCGCTGCCGGGTACGTGATCGGGAGGTGGCTGCCGCTACAGAACGTCGAAGACCGTTCCGTACGTATGGAAGTCGGCGGCGAGACGGTAGTCGGTTCCACGTCGGCCATTCTCGGCGATCCGGTGCGAGCTCTGCATGCACTGCTCGACATCGCTCGTCGACGCCGAATCCCGTTGCGCGCCGGGCAGGTAATTCTGGCCGGTGCCGCCACAGCAGCTGTGCGACTCGACGAGGGCGTCGCACAGTGCACGATCGACGGACTCGGAACCGTCACGGTGAAAGGTGTGAAGCGATGAGTGGGGCGCAGGTCATCGAGAGGCTGGCGAAGCCGCGCGGAAAGTTCCCCCACGTCAAGGTGGTCGGCGATTTCGTCTATGTCTCCGGGACCAGTTCGCGTCGGCCCGACAACACGTTTGTCGGCGTCGCGGTCGACGAGATGGGGACCACGGCGCTCGACATTCGGGCGCAGACGCGTGCCGTCATCGAGAACATCGCGGCGATTCTCGCCGAAGTGGGTGGAGAACTGAGTGATCTGGTTCAGGTCACCTCCTACCTGGTGTCGATGAACGACTTCGGCGGATACAACGAGGTGTACGCCGAACTGTTCGACGAAAACGGTCCGACGAGAACGACTGTGGCTGTTCACCAGCTGCCCCACCCTCACCTGCTCATCGAAATTTCCGGCGTGGCGTACGTGCCCGCCTCCCGACGCTCGGCGTCCGAAGATACGGAGAATGCATCATGACCACGATTCCTCCCGTCATCGACTTCAAGAAGTGGATCGACGACAACCGCCACCTCCTGCAGCCGCCCGTCAACAATCAGACGATGGCGCTCGGAGACGATTTCATCGTGCAGGTCGTCGGCGGCCCCAACCAGCGGACCGACTACCACCTCGATCCGTACGAGGAGTGGTTCTACCAGCTCGAAGGCGACATCCACGTCAATGTCATGACCGAAGACGGTCCTCAGCGCGTCGACATTCGCGAGGGTGAAACTTGGTTGCTGCCAGGAGACATTCCGCATTCGCCGCAGCGTCCCACCGCGGGCTCGATCGGCCTGGTCATCGAACGCGTCCGCAAGGAAGGCACGCTCGAGAAGTTCCAGTGGTACTGCCTCGAATGTGATCACAAGATTCACGAGGTCGAACTTCAGGTGCGCGACATCGTGGCCGACCTTCCGCCGGTGTTCGTCAAGTTCTACGAGAGCGAAGAAGCCCGCACGTGTGACAAGTGCGGCACGCTCCATCCCGGCAAGGGCTGAGCTATGAGCAACCTGATCGACATCCACACCCACTACGTGCCCAACGGGTGGCCGGATCTGACCGAAGACGCGGGGCCGCAAGCGCCGTGGCTGAAGGTCGAGTCGGAAACCGAAGCAATGATCATGATGGGCACCAAGGAGTTCCGTCGCATCCAGTCCGATGCCTGGGACGCCGAGGTGCGGCTTCGGGACATGGATGCCGACGGCGTGCAGAAGCAGGTCGTCTCACCTACTCCGGCGTTCTTCAACTACGGCCGGAGCGGTGAGCAGGCAAGTCGCATTGCACGGATCTTCAACGACCTCGCACTCGAGATCGTGGAGCCGGCGAAGGATCGGTTGATTCCCTTCTGCCAGGTGCCTCTGCAAGACACCGACGCAGCGTGCCGTGAGTTGGAGCGGTGCATCGCGAACGGGCACCGCGGTGTCGAGATCGGCAATCATGTCGGCGATCTGGACCTCGACAGCGAGGGCGTGGTGACGTTCCTGCAGCACTGCGCGTCGCTGGACGTGCCGGTATTCGTGCACCCGTGGGACATGGCCAACTCTCCGCGCCTCGATCGCTGGATGGCGCAGTGGCTCACTGCGATGCCGGCCGAAACGCACCTGTCGATACTCGCACTGATTCTCGGTGGGGTGTTCGACAAGATCGACGATCGTCTCAAGATCGGATTTGCGCACGGTGGTGGATCTTTCGCGTTCTGGTTGGGACGGATGGAAAACGCCTGGCACGGCCGCAACGACATCATCGGTACGTCGCAGTTCCCGCCTTCGCACTACCTGGGAAGGTTCTACGTGGATTCCGTCGTCTTCGACGAGCGCGCGCTGCGACTGTTGGTGGACACGGTGGGGGTGGACCGTGTGATGGTGGGTAGTGATTACCCGTACCCCTTGGGGGAGCGTCCGGTCGGTGAGGTGGTTCGCAAGAGTGAGTTCTTGGACGATACTGCGCGCCAACTGATTTCGCGGGGGAATGCCGAACGCTTCCTGGGTCTCATCTGAGGCCCCGGCTATACCTTTTCCGGTATGGCGGACGGTGAATTCGGCATTTGTGAGTCATGTCTCGAGCGAGCACAATTCCAAACACAACGATCGACGACGCTCGTGATACCGACAATCCCGAAGACGGGGTCGGTGACTACAGACTTCATCGTCCGCCTGCCCCATCCAATCGATAGGTTCCGCGATGTCAGACAAGATATCCAACAGCACTACGAGCGACGGAAAGCCGTTGCCGGAGAAAGCGGCCCGTAGCCGAGTTGCCATGGCAACCCTGGCCGGCACAACTCTCGAATGGTACGACTTCTTCCTCTACGGCACAGCCGCCGCGTTGATCTTCAACAAACAATTCTTCCCGAGCCTGAGCCCCACGGCCGGCACGCTGGCTGCCTTCAGCACCTTCGCCGTCGGGTTCATTGCACGGCCGGTGGGTGGACTCGTGTTCGGGCACTTCGGTGACCGGATCGGGCGCAAGGCCACGCTCGTGGTCTCATTGGTGATGATGGGCATCGGGTCCACACTCATCGGCCTCATCCCGAACTACGACTCCATCGGTTTCTGGGCGCCCGTCCTCCTGGTGGCAATGCGCGTCGTTCAGGGCATCGGTCTGGGCGGTGAAGGCGCCGGCGCGACACTCATGTCGATGGAGCACGCGCCGGCGGGGCAGAAGAATCTCTATGCAGGTTTCCCTCAGATGGGCACACCCGCCGGACTGGTTCTCGCCAACGGCATCTTCCTGACGACCAACGCCGTGATGTCGGACTCGGCATTCGCTTCGTGGGGTTGGCGAATCCCGTTCCTGCTCAGCTTCGTTCTGGTGGCGATCGGTCTGGTGATTCGCCTGCGCGTCACCGAGTCGCCGTCATTCGCCGGGATCATGGAGAAGGGCGAAATAGTCCGCTTCCCGCTGCGTGAGTCGCTCAAGGTCGGCTTCCCCCGTTTGTCTCTCACGCTTGCCGCGTGCTTGGCGAACTCCGCCGTGGCGTACGCCTTCATGGTGTTCACCCTGTCGTACGGAACTCAACATCTGGGTTACGACAAGCAATTCCTGGTGCTCAGCGTGACCGCGGCAGCAGTCCTGTGGTTCCTTTCCATCCCGTTCTGGACAAAGATCGCCGACAAGTACGGGCGTCGGCACATGTTCATCGGCGGATCAGCTGCAATCCTGTTGTGGTGCATCGTGTTCTTCCCGCTCCTCAACACCGAGAACAAAATGGTCGCCGTCATCGCGTTCCTGGGCATGGGCCTGATCGTTCCGGTCACACATTGTGTCCAGGGCAGCATCATCGCCGACACTTTCCCGGCCAAGGTCCGCTATTCCGGCTCGTCTCTGATCCTCCAGAGCGGTGCGATTCTCGGCGGTGGACTGGCACCGATGATCGCCACGGCTCTGCTCGACGCCACCGGATCTTCGGTCGGTGTGACCTGGTATCTCGCCGGGGTGTGCACGATCAGCCTGGTCGGCGCCATCGCCCTGTTCAAGATTGTCCCCGATTCGTCGCGGGGCTTGGAGCACGAGGAGATTCGCGTCTCCGAAAACGCCTGAGTCCTGGTCGATCCGACATCGGCCCGTTCCCTCTGGAGGGAACGGGCCGATCGGCGTTTCACGGTCGCATGAGCTCAGTTGCAAAGGACTCCAGCGTCGCGATCAGGGCCTGCGCGGACGGACTCGACGTGCGAGTCGCCGACGAGGTGATGCCGACGCTGTGCCCGATCGGATCGAGCGTGATGGACAGGGTGGTCAAGCGCGCGTCGTCGCGGGGGATGAGGCTCGGTAGTACCGCGATCATGTCGGTCTCGACCAGTAGCTGACGCACGGTGAGGAAAGAGGTTGCCTCGACCCGATTTTCGGGCAACGGCAAGCCGTTGCGGGCGAAGAACTCCTCGAGTTCGCGGCGGAGCACTGTCTCGACCCCGGGAAGGATCCAGGGGAAGCCGCGTAGTTCTTCGAGTTGGACGTCCTCGCGGTGAGCGAGCGGGTGATCTACGCGGGTGACGAGTTCGACGGATTCGGCGTAGAGGTTCCGTCTTGTCGCGGTGTCATCGGTAGGTGAGGTGAGCCGGCCGACGATCAGGTCGATTCGGCCCGCTTCCAGATCGGTGAGCAACTGCTCTGGCGTACCTTCGCGCACGACGACGGTGAGCAACGGGTGGTGAACCTTCAGGCGCGCGATAGCGCCGGGAAGCAGCACGTTGGATCCGGCGAGATGTGTTCCCACGATGACGGTTCCGCGATTGGCGTCGGCAAGTTCGACGACGTGTCGCCCGGCTTCGGTCAGCTGCGCGATCACGGCCCGTGCATGAGTTGTGAAGGCCTCGCCGAAAATGGTCGGGGTGATGCCGCGTGGGCCGCGGTCGAAGAGCGAGACACCGAGAATGGACTCGATGTCATGCAGACTCCGAGTCGCGACGGGTTGCGTGATGTGAAGTGCGGCAGCGGCGCCGACCACACTGCCCTGACGGCTCAATGCGTCGACGAGCAGGAGATGGCGGAGTTTGAGTCGCCCGTCGAGGAGCTTGGGCATGTCCATGGAGCAATCCTAGACGGGATTTCTCCGGGTGGGTAGGCGCCCGAAGTTGCTCAGGAGAAGGTGATTCCGATCGATTGGGACGAGGCGTACTTCTCCCAGGTTTCGCTGCTGTCCGGACTTCCCGTGTGCGCAAACGACGTCCAGTGCCGGCGTATCCGACGGCCCAGTGCGTCGATGCTCTGCCAGTCGCTGCTGCCCAGCATCGGTGAGCCCTGCCAGGACTGCTCGGTTCCCAACACGAAGGGTAGTTCTATGCAGTGAGTTGCTCCGAAGACGTCGTCCGTCGGTGCCCAGTCGAAGCGGTACGTGTACACCGACGCGCCGGCCGCTGTGAAGGTCTCGGCCAGCTCCATTGCCGGTTCGGCAAACATGTTCTGTGTCAGTGCCTTTTCGGCGACGTGTTCGGGATCGGGTACTCCCGCTACGTCGCGCACGAAAGCAGATCCCTCGTCTCGGGTGTATCCCACGATGACGTCAGGCGCTGTTTCGAAAGTTCGGATCACCGGTTCCAGTTCGGAGATCGGCGCGAAGGGCGGTTGCACGACATTGGGGGACCGCCGGCTGAACTCGACAGCCGTGCCGCGGAATGCGTCGAGAATGTGGGAGAGCGGCGCGGTCCGAGGATCTCCGTCGAGCAGTCGGGCAAACGTCTCCCCGTTCTCGATCGCGGCAGCCTGCGTGAAGTTGAGGTCCGGCCGTGGAGTGCTCTGCAGAATTGCTCGATGGAACAGAGTTCGAGAGTTGTTACTGCTCAACAGATTCACAATCGAATGAGCGCCGGCCGACTGCCCGAACACGGTGACCGAGTCGGGGTCGCCGCCGAATGCCTCGATGTTCTCGCGCACCCACTCGAGCGCTGCGATCTGATCGTGGACCCCGAGATTGCCTTCGCTGACGCCGTCGAGGAGGAGGTATCCGAGCACGCCGACGCGATAGTTGACCGACACCACGACGACGTCGCCCTCGGCTGACAAAGCGCCGCCGTCGTACCAGGGGAGTGAGCCGCCGCCACTGGAGTACCCGCCACCGTGAAGCCACACCATCACCGGGCGATGACCGGTCAGCGACGGGGTTGTGACGGTGACGGTGAAGCTGTCCTCGCTGTGCTCCGGTTCGGGGAGCGGTGGCCCCATGATGCGTTCGAGTCGTGAAGGTGGTTGGGGGAAGACCGTTCCAAGCGCTGTGGCGTCGAAGACGTCGGAGAACGGTTCCACCGGTCGCGGCTTCTCGAAGCGCGGTGCGCTGGCGTAGGGGATCGCACCGAAGTAGTAGGAACCGTCACGCTTTCGGCCGCGGACCTTCCCCGAAGGGGTGGATGCGATCACCGTCTCGAACGAGGGCATGGGTTCCTTTCTTCTTGTGCATGCTTTTTCGAGCATGCCAGGTGGATGCCGCGGCACAAATGCCTTTGTGGTCGTGCGGTATGCGTTACGGCGTGAGTGCCTGTACCAGTCGATCTTCGAGTCGCGTCGTCACTCGGCTGTATACGGCTCCGTCGTCCAGGGCCCGGGACATCACGATCGCCCCTTGGATCCCGGCCACGGCTTCTTCGGCGAGTCCGATGGAATCTTCGGCACCGACGAGTGCCGCCTCGAGAGCCGCTGTCCATTCGTCGAAGTATGTTCGCACCCTGGCGCCGAAGCGGTTTCGCTCTTCACCGAGTGCAAATGCGCCGAACAGGCAAATGCGTTGCCCTGACCGAAAGTAGTCGCCCGCGGTAGCGAACATGCTCTGGATGCGCTGCCTCGGTGGAACCGATTCTGCTCGAAGAGGTTCGAAGACTTCGCTGCGAAACCATCCGTCGACCTCGTCGAGCACCGCCTCGGCCATCTCTTCCTTCCCGCGCGGAAAGAAGTTGTAGAGACTGCCTTTGCCCAAACCGGTGTGTTCGGTGATGACGGCCAGGCTTGCTCCGTCGAACCCGTAGGTTCGAAACACGTTCGCGAGAGCGGGAATCGTGTCCGAGCGTTCAGCTACCTGTCTGGCCATGGATTCATCCTTTCATCACAGACCCAACTCGCTCAGGCCCGGATGATCGTGCGGGCGTGGTCCGGTCGGATCCCAGAAGAACTTTCGCTCGGACTCCTCGATGGGAACGTCGTTGATGCTGGCATGACGGTGGTGCATGAGTCCGTCGGCGTCGAATTCCCAGTTCTCGTTGCCGTAGGAGCGGAACCACTGCCCGTCGTGATCGTGCCACTCGTACGCGAATCGCACTGCGATGCGGTCGTCGCTGTGTGCCCACAACTCTTTGATCAACCGGTAGTCCAGTTCGCGGGTCCACTTCTCGGTCAGAAGTTCGACGATCTCGGATCGGCCGGTGACGAACGTCGACCGATTACGCCACCAACTGTCCGGCGTGTAGGCCAGTGACACCTTGTGCGGGTCGCGTGAGTTCCATCCGTCCTCGGCGAGGCGGACCTTTTGGACGGCAGTTTCGTGAGTGAAGGGCGGAATCGGTGCTCGGACGGTCATTGCGGGGCCTCTCGATCAGATATGTACCTATCGGTACAGACTTTACCGATAGGTACAACAAGAGTCCAGGAACGACTTCGGCCGCCCCCCACCGAAGCGGGAGCGGCCGAAAGAGTCGAACAGGAAGAGCTAGCGCGCGCGACGAGCGAGGCGCTCGGAATCCGAGATCAGGACGCTCTTGCCTTCGAGGCGAAGCCATCCGCGGTGTGCGAAATCAGCGAGCGCCTTGTTGACGGTCTCGCGGGAAGCGCCGACGAGCTGGGCGATCTCTTCCTGCGTGAGGTCGTGAGTGACGCGCAGGGCGCCACCTTCCTGAGTGCCGAAGCGCTGCGCGAGCTGCAGGAGCGCCTTGGCGACACGGCCGGGAACGTCCGTGAAGATCAGGTCGGCCAGGGTGTTGTTGGTACGACGCAGACGGCGGGCGAGAACGCGCAGAAGTTGCTCGGCGATCTCGGGGCGCTGCTGGATCCATGCCTTGAGAGCGTCGCGGTCCATGCTCACGGCGCGAACCTCGGTGACGGTCGTAGCCGTCGAGGTGCGGGGGCCGGGGTCGAAGATGGACAGTTCGCCGAACATGTCGGACGGGCCCATGATCGTCAGCAGGTTCTCGCGACCGTCGGGTGAGCGTCGACCGATCTTCACCTTGCCGGACACGATGATGTACAGGCGGTCACCGGGTTCACCTTCGTTGAAGATGACATGTCCACGGGGGAAGTCGACGGGCTGCAGCTGCTTTGTCAGCGCCGCTACCGCTGAGGGCTCGACTCCTTGGAAGATGCCGGCTCTTGCCAGGACGTCGTCCACGTGCGCTCCTTGTTGGGATTTGTTCGTTTGTGGTGTCATTTTTGCGCTATCTATCTTTGTACCCGCGCTGCGCACAAACCGTCGTACACAGGCTCAGCCCTCATGAGTGAGACACTGTGTCCAATGCAATCTGTGTTCAATGCAACAGGTACGGCATCGAAGTCTACGTCCCGTTAGCTCGCGACGAGTGATTGATGCCACGTAAGAGCCGAAAATTCTTCCGGAATCCGCTGCGGTGACTACTTTGTATGGCAGTCAACTTGCCCGTTGTGTCCGGATTTCGCCCAGGCTGGCGCTCTCGGGAGCCTCCGACTGACGGCCCTTACGCTTCCGGTGGAAGCGGGCGAACGCATGGGGAAACCCATCGCTTGCCAGGCGGGCGACGTCGTCGTGACTTGCCTGGTCGAGGAAGTCTTCTACTTCATGCTCTTGGACCGAGAGCCGACGCAATCGCCCTTCGACTCGTTCCATCGCCAGGGCAAAGAGCATAAGCAGTAGCGGAAAGAGAATTACTGCGAGTCCTTGCATAGGGGGAAGTAAACACGTCGAAGGTCTCAGAATCGACACGACGGAGTCTCCACTCATGTCGTATCCGTACAGTTGTCTGAGTGCAGACCACCCCGACAGGCAGTTCAGAGCAGCGGAAGAAACCGCGTTCGGGGGGTGCGCGGAAGGAAGAATCACACCTCGGATTGGTACGCCGGGCGCGTCGGATGAATCGTGAGCTCGCTGTGGCTTTCCCACACGTGTACTGCGAACTCGACTTCACGACTCCGTTGGAACTGGCAGTGGCGACAATCCTGTCGGCGCAATGCACCGACGTCCGCGTCAACATGGTCACGCCGGCACTCTTCGCCCGTTATCCCGACGCAAAGGCATACGCGGAAGCCGATCGGACCGAACTCGAGGAGTACATCCGCTCCACCGGCTTCTACCGGAACAAGACGACGTCGCTGATCGGACTCGGTCAGGCGCTACTCGAACGCCACGACGGGCAGGTCCCGAACAAGCTCGAAGATCTGGTGAAACTCCCAGGCATCGGACGCAAGACCGCGAACGTCGTGCTGGGCAATGCCTTCGACATTCCGGGAATCACCGTCGACACCCACTTCGGTCGGCTCGTGCGTCGGTGGAAGTGGACCGAGGAAGAAGATGCCGTCAAAGTGGAACACGCCGTCGGGGCACTGATCGAACGTAAGGAATGGACTCTGCTCTCGCATCGCGTGATCTTTCACGGCCGACGGGTCTGCCACGCGCGCAAGCCCGCGTGCGGTGTGTGTGTTCTGGCCAAGGACTGCCCGTCGTACGGTCTCGGCCCGACCGACAAAACCGAGGCCGCGGCCCTGGTGAAAGGCCCCGAGACCGATCATCTGCTCGCCCTGGCAGGGTTGTGATCGCCGATGACAAGTGCCGGAAGATGGTCTCTCGCTGCGCTCGTGGTCGTCGCGGCTCTCGTCGTGGCGATCTGGCCGCGCGGGGGAGACGACACGACGCCCACCTCGACGGGCCCGTCCTCGTCCGCGTATCAGCCGCCGACGTTCACTCCGTCGTCGGAATCGCTCGATCAACTCCGTAGCCAGGCGGCTCTGGCTTCCTGCCCGACTCCGACCGGCGAAGCGCCTGCCGGCTCGGCTCTCGCCGGAATCACCCTCGACTGCGTCTCCGACGGAGCGCCCGTCGACCTTGCCGCAGCGGTGGGCGGAAAGCCGACTCTGCTCAATCTGTGGGCGTACTGGTGCGCGCCATGCGCCGAAGAGCTTCCGTACCTTCAGGAATTCGCGGAGCGCGCCGACGGCAGCATCAACGTGCTGACCGTGCATTCGGATCCGAATCAGGAGAACGCTTTGACGCGACTCATCGACTACTCGGTGCGTTTGCCCGGCGTCCAGGACGGTGACGGCAAGGTACGGATCGCAGTGGGCGCACCGCCGGTGCTGCCGGTGTCGGTGCTCGTGCGCGCGGATGGAACAGTCGCCAAGGTCTTGCCCCAACCCTTCCGCAGTGCGGACGAGATCGCCGCCGCTGCGGCGCAATATCTGGGAGTCGTCGTATGAGTACACCGGTTCCCGAGTGGTTGCGCGCTGTCGCCAGCACCGAGCCCACCGATCCCCATCGGATCAACCCCGTCCTCGAGCGTCGCGCGCCGCGCGGCACCGTGACGCGTCCGGCCGCGGTGCTCGTGCTCTTCGGCGGACCGCGTGAGGCCGACCCTCTCGCCGTCGGCGGCTTGCCGGAGGGCGCAGACGTCCTGCTGACCCAACGGGCGTCGACGATGCGTCAGCACAGCGGACAGGTCGCATTCCCCGGCGGTGCCGCCGATCCGGGCGACGACGGCCCCATCGGCACCGCGCTGCGTGAAGCGCAGGAGGAGACCGGGCTCGATCCGAGCGGAGTTCAGCCGCTCACCGTGCTGCCGGAGATCTTCATCCCGCCGTCGGGTTTCGACGTGACGCCGGTGCTCGGCTACTGGGAGCAGCCGACGACGGTGGGCATTCAGGACGAGGGCGAGGTCGGACGGGTGGCCCGGGTGCCGCTGCGCACGTTGCTCGACCCAGACAACCGGTTTCAGGTTCGACATCCCCTCGGGTACCAGGGCCCGGCGTTCCGCGCCGACGGCATGCTGGTCTGGGGGTTCACAGCAGGAATCCTCGCGGCGCTGTTCACGGTGTCGGGCTGGGAGATTCCGTGGAACTACGAGGACGTGAGAGACCTGGACACAGCGCTGTCCGAGTTCGGTGAAGGTGTCGAGGATTCGGCGGTGCCGCGATGACAGGTTCTCGTTGGGTGGACATCGCCATCGTTCTGGTCGCCCTCATCGCGGCCACGTCCGGATGGCGTCAGGGCGCGGTGGCGTCGGCGCTGGCGTTCGTCGGCGTGATCCTCGGTGCCGTCGCCGGGATTCTGTTGGCGCCGCACCTGCTCGTGCACGTCACCGAAGGCAAGCTGCGCATCCTCGCGGGCATCTCGCTGATCGTCGTGTTGGTCATCATCGGCGAGGTCGCCGGCATGGTGCTCGGACGCGCGGCGCGCAGCGGAATGCACAGTCCGACGGCGCGATCCGTCGACAGCGTCATCGGTGCGGGTCTACAGGCGGTGGCTGTCGTGGTCGCGGCGTGGCTGCTCGCGATTCCGCTCACTTCCTCGTCGCAGCCGAACATTGCCGCCGCTGTTCGTGGTTCGGACGTTCTCGCCAGCGTGGACGAAGTGGCGCCGCAGTGGCTGCGCCGCATCCCGACCGAGTTCTCGGCGCTGCTCGACACCTCCGGCCTGCCGGACGTCATCGGCCCGTTCGGGCGCACGCCCATCACCGAGGTCGAAGCACCCGACGCGAGCGTTCTCGCCAGTCCGTTGGCGGCGCAGTTGCGTCCGAGTGTTCTCCGCATCAACGGCGTCGCACCGAGTTGCCAGCGCGCGCTCGAGGGATCCGGATTCATCGTCGCCCCCGAACGCGTCATGACCAACGCCCACGTGGTTGCCGGAACCGAGAGCATCACCGTGGACACCATGGAAGGCGCACTGCCCGCGCAGGTGGTTCTCTTCGACTCCGCCGTGGACATCGCGATTCTGGCGGTTCCCGGATTGGACGCGCCGGTGCTGCCGTTCGCTCCGGAGCAGGCTCGGACCGGTGACAACGCGTTGGTGCTCGGCTACCCCGGCGGTGGTCCGTACACGGCCAGCGCAGCCCGCGTTCGTGAGGTCCTGAACCTGAACGGGCCGGACATCTACAAGGCCGGAACCACCCAGCGTGAGGTCTACACCGTCCGCGGATCCATCCGGCAGGGCAACTCGGGTGGACCGATGGTCGACGATCAGGGGCGGGTCCTCGGCGTCGTGTTCGGCGCTGCCGTCGACGACAGTGACACCGGATTCGTCCTCACCGCGCAGGAAGTCTCGCGCCAGTTGAACGCGGCTGCCTCCGCATCGACGCCCGTACCGACGGGCGCGTGCATCCTGTAGCGGTCACGTCTCCGTAAGGAGGAAGTCCCCGAGTTCGCGATTGACGCGCTCGGGGGCTTCCTGATGCGCGTAATGACCGACTCCGGCAATGGTGCGCAGTTTCTCGCCGGGAGCCCAGTGCTTGTCGCGACGCACGGTACGGGTGAGCACGTACGGGTCGAGTTCGCCGTGAATCTGGACGATCGGAATGCGAAGAACCTGATCCATCAAACGCATGAAACGTCGGCCCTCGGGGCGGAGCTGGCTGCGGAAGGCCCAACGCTGGTACTCCAACGTGGAATGCGCGACGCCCGGGATCCGGATCGCGGACCGCATCTTGCTCATGACGTCTGCGAATTCGGGTTGCTGCGGCCAGGTGGGGCCGGACCGCGAGCGAACCAGACGCTCCACTTCGGCGCCGTTGTCGGCCGTCAACCGACGTTCCGGGCGTAGCGGTACCTGATAGGCCAGGAACGAGGGCAAAAGCGCGCGGCGCTGATAGGGGTCGCGGACGACTGCTTTCTTGAGCGCCATCGGGTGTGGAGACGAGATCAGCGCGATCGACCGCACCAGGCGTGGATGCAGGAGCGCGGTCGCCCAGCACACCAACCCGCCGTCGGCATGACCGATCAGCGTGGCCTTGCCGTAACCCATCGCACGAATGAGGCCGGCTACGTCACCGGCGAGCGTCCAACCGTCGTAGCCGCGAGGGGGCTTGTCGGAATCGCCGTACCCACGAAGATCCATGGCGACGACGCGGAATCCCTGCTCCGACAGTGCCGTCAACTGATGGCGCCAGGACCACCAGAAATCGGCGAATCCGTGCAACAGGACCACCAACGGAGCATCCGGCTCCGCGTCGCCTACCTCGACGACGTGAAACCGGATGCCGTTGGCGTGAATGTCCCGGTGAATCCAGGGGCCGTCGAACCTGACGGTGGATGGATCTGGGGCTGCCACTTTCGATCAGACTCGCTACCGGCGCGCGTTGAAATCGACAGACGGCTTTGCGTCGTCATGGCTGCCGGGGATGACGTTCTTGGCCTGCTTGAGCGATTCGATCGTCTTCTCCGGAGCCCTCAGCTTGCGCACGCGCAGATAACCGAGCAGCGCCAGAATCGCGGTGGTCACCACCATGATCAGGAAGACGATGAGGAACGCCAGCCAGCGCGGCACCCAGGTGTCGAGCATCTCGGCCAGGAAGAAAAAGAAGAAGAACGAGCTGAACAGCAGAACCGTGAAGGCCAGGATGAAGAAGACGCTGCCCTGCAGACCCTTCTTGACCTCGCCCGTCACCTCGGCCTTGGCAAGTTCGACCTCGGCGCGCACGAGGGTGGAGACCTGTGCGGTCGCGTCCTTGACGAGGGCCCCGATGGTGGCCTCGCCCGGCGTGCGGGCGTCCACATCGGTGAGAGGGATGGAAGAGACCGTGTTCGGTACTCCATCTCCGGTGAAGCGCTGGCTCTCTCCGTTGGTCAAGCTCACTTGTCGACCTCTCCAGGTAGTTCTCTCGCGTCCGTGGCAATGGCGGTGGAAGCGTCGTCTCGAGCCGCATGAACTCGTCCACGTCGCCACAGCAGCGCTGATCCGATCAGCGATGCCACCAACGATGTCACGAGAACTGCGGCCTTCGCTATCTCGGCCTCGCTGCCATCGCCGACCCCGTCCAATGCGAGGTCTGCTACAAGCAGGCTAACGGTGAACCCGATGCCACCGAGAACTGAGAGGGCAAACATGTCTCTCAATTCCAGTGTCTTGGGTTTGGTTGCTATCCCCAATTTGATCGCGAGCAGGGAAATTCCGAAGATTCCGACGGTTTTGCCGACCAGAAGACCGACGACAACCGATTGCCCGACGGGGTCGGTGAAAATGTCGCCGAGCACCGCCGCGTTGATCGGAACACCGGAGGCGAACAGTGCGAAGACGGGGACACAGAAGCCTGCAGAGTAGGGCTGAATACGGTGCTCGAGACGGCTACCGGGCGCGTACTCCTCGTCCGGATCGCGCCTCACCCGGGTGAGTAAGCCGAGCGCGACGCCCGCGAGTGTGGCGTGTATCCCCGCTTCGTGCATCGCGTACCAGGTCAGTAGTGCCAGCGGGACGTAGAGGAACGGCGTCGTGATGCGTTTGTGTTGGGCGTAGGCGTAGGCAGCCAGGGCTGCGGCCGCGGTCAGCAGCCACAACATCGCGAGGGAACCGGTGAACAGTACGGCGATGAGGATGATCGCGAGCAGATCGTCGACGACGGCCAGGCTGAGCAGGAAAACTCGGGCGCTCGCCGGGATCTTCGAGCCGGTCAGCGCGAGCACGCCGAGGGCAAAAGCGATGTCCGTCGCGACGGGAATAGCCCAGCCCTTGTCCATGCCGGGCGTGCCGAAACCGATGGACGCCGCGATGATCGCGGGGACCAGGACGCCGCCGCACGCCGCAATGATCGGGAGCATCGCGGCTTTGCGGTCCGCGAGTTCGCCGACCACCAGTTCACGTTTGAGTTCGAGGCCGGCAACGAAGAAGAAGACGGCAAGCAGTCCGTCCTGCGCCCACGTGCCCAAGCTGAGGTCGAGATGGAGTGCGGACGGACCGATCTGGAAGTCACGTAGTGCGATGTAGCTCTCACCGAAAGGAGAATTCACCCAGATCAGAGCGAGGGCGGCAGCGATCAGGAGGATCGATCCGCCCACCGTTTCGGTGCGGAGGTAGCGGGACAGTTCGGAACGCAGGGTGGAGATCACGCGTGGGGACGACCTTTGTTCGTGCAACCGAATTCGGATGCAACAGACATGAACGTGATCGACGTTGTGACGCATCGAATGCACGTGCCGACCAGACTTCCCGGCTCACCTTTACGGAATTTTATCGCGGATTGCCCGCTGAGCCGAATTCGCGAACCGAATTTGCGTCGGAAAACCCCGCGGGTGTTCAATTCCTACTGATTGGGACACTATCCCACCAATTGGACATTTTTCGTATAACGGCGCAGGAGCATGTTTTGAGCACGTCAGTCAGTGAGAATCCACCCAAGCCGGAGGGCGGCGACGCAGATACCGTCGCCGGAGTGCCGCGCAGCCGAATCGTGGTCGCCAGCATGGTGGGTACGTCCATCGAGTTCTACGACTTCTACATCTATGCAACAGCGGCAGTATCGGTGTTCCCGCACCTGTTCTTCCCGAAGGGCAACGACACCACCGCGCTTCTCGCGTCGTTGGCGACGTTCGGACTCGCGTTCGTCGCCCGTCCCCTCGGCTCGATTCTCTTCGGGCACTTCGGTGACCGCGTCGGACGCAAGGCAACTCTGGTCGGCTCGCTGCTGACGATGGGTATCGCGACCTTCCTCATCGGACTGCTGCCCACTTATCACCAGATCGGTCTGCTGGCCCCGGCGTTGTTGGCGCTCATGCGTTTCTGTCAGGGCCTCGGACTCGGCGGCGAATGGTCGGGCGCGGCTCTGCTCGCGACCGAGACGGCCAAGGAAGGCAAGCGGGCCTGGGCAGCCATGTGGCCGCAGCTCGGTGCACCCATCGGCTTCTTCATGGCCAACGGACTGTTCCTGATCATCACGCTGTTCATGAACCACGACAATTCCAGCCCGGACCTCGAAGGTGCCTTCCTGAGCTGGGGATGGCGAATTCCGTTCCTGCTCAGCGCAATCATGGTGATGATCGGCCTGTACGTCCGGCTCAGGCTCGAAGAGACCCCGGTGTTCGCGCGTGCAGTCGAGCGCGGCGAGAAGGTCAAGACCCCGGTCGCCGAGGTATTCAAGACCAGCTGGCGTCAGCTGATCATCGGTACGTTCGTGATGCTCGCGACGTACACGCTGTTCTACATCATGACCACCTGGGTGCTCAGCCACGGAACCGGCAAGACGGCGGCCGACGGTGGAACCGGTGCGGGCTTCAAGTACACCGATTTCCTTGTCCTGCAGTTGATCGCAGTCGTGTTCTTCGCTGCCGCCGTGCCGGTCTCGGGTTGGCTCGCCGACCGTTACGGGCGTCGTATCACCTTGCTGATCATCACCGGCCTGATCATGGTGTTCGGCTTGACCTTCGGCGTGTTCCTCGAACCGGACGGAATGAACGACGGTCGCATGTTGGCGTTCCTCATCGTGGGCATGCTGCTCATGGGCCTGACCTTCGGCCCGATGAGTGCCGTTCTCCCGGAACTCTTCCCGACCAACGTCCGCTACACGGGCTCGGGAATCGCGTACAACACGGCCAGTATTCTGGGCGCAGCGGTGGCGCCGTTCATCGCCGTCTACCTCGCGAAGAACTACGGCGTCGGTTGGGTCGGCATCTATCTTCTCGTAGCGGCGACGCTGACTTTTGTCGCGCTGCTGGTCATGCGTGAGACGAAGGGTGAGTCGCTCGACGAGGTAGGGGCATAACCCTGCTGTGCGCCTTTATTAACCCCCGGCGGTTAATAAAGGCGCACAGCAGTTGTCAGGGAAGCTGAGCAGGCAGGACGTGCTCACCGGTCTTGTCGGTGCTCAAGGCCAGGGAGCTGATGTACTGCTTCTCGCCGTTCGGACCGGGCACGTTCGACGCGAGCATGTCGGGACGCTCGAATTCGATTCCGCTGACGCAGCACAGAAGCGTTTCACCGGAGGGGTTCCCGTACTCGTCGAACATCGGCAGATCGATGCCGTCGTCGGTGCGTCGTAGGTAGTACTTTCCCTTGGTGGCGACGGCCAGGATCGGCGGCATCACCAGTGCGATGACGATTGCGACGATCGGGGAGAACGGCTTGATCGCCGAACCGAAAGCACCGAAGAACACCAGGATCGAAATGCCCGCGGCCAGCAGCATCGACACGAAGCCGACGGGGTTGACGTCGTAGAGCATCCCGCGTCGGAACTCGGGGACTTTCGGGGAGAGCTTCAACCAGTACTTGTTGATCGCGATGTCCGAGGCGACGACCACGACCCAGGCGATACCGCAGTTGGCGTAGAACCCGAGGATCGTGTTGAGGAAGTCGAACATGTTGGCTTCCATCAAGATCAGTGCGATCGCCAGGTTGACCAGAACGAAGACCATGCGTCCGGGGTAGGTCTTGGTGACGCGGGCGTACGAGTTGGTCCAGGCCAGTGAGCCGGAGTACGCGTTGGTGACGTTGATCTTGATCTGGCTGATGACCACGAGGATCACGGCCAGCGTCATGGCCAGCCAGTGAGGCATCATGTCCTGGTAGATCTCGAGGAACTGGTGCACGGGCTGATTGGCGATCGAGGATCCGTCGACGACGTTCGCGATGATGTACACGGCGAGGAACAGTCCGACGATCTGCTTGAACGCGCCGAAGATCACCCAGCCGGGGCCGGCGAGAATTACTGCAGCCCACCAACGGCGGGTGTTTTCCGGCGTCTTGGGCGGCATGAAGCGTAGGTAGTCGATCTGCTCGGCGATCTGTGCGATCAGCGACAAGCAGACACCCGCGGCCAGCATCACCGATCCGAAGTTGACGCCCTTGCCGTTTGCGCCGTCCTCACCGCCGAAGGCGAAGAACGCGCTCACCGAATCAGGGTGCTTGAACAGCAGATACAGGAACGGCAGCACCATCATGACGAGCCACAGAGGCGTCGTCCACACTTGGAGCTTTGCCAGAGCCTTCATTCCGTAGATGACCAGTGGAATGACCATCAGGGTCGAGACCGCGTAGCCGATCGAGAGTGGGATCCCGAGCCCCAGTTTCAAACCCTGGGCCATGATGGAACCTTCGAGCGCGAAGAAGATGAAGGTGAACGTCGCGAAGATGACGTTGGTGACCACCGAGCCGTAGTAGCCGAAACCGCTTCCACGAGTGATCAAATCGAGGTCGATATTGTATCGCGCGGCATAGTAGGCGAGTGGGAAGCCGGTCGCCATGATGACGACGGCAAACACGGCGATGCCCAGCAATGCGTTACCGGTGCCGTACGAGATGCCGATGTTGGCGCCGATCGAGAAGTCTGCGAGATACGCGATTCCGCCGAGCGCGGAGGTCGCGACGACGCCGGTTCCCCATTTGCGGTAGCTGCGTGGCGCAAATCGGAGGGTGTAGTCCTCCAGAGTCTCCTTCAGCGCGGCATTCTCACCGAGATCTGCCCTGTCCGGTGCGCCGGCGGACACCTGCTCGTTCACTGCTGTCATGACGTCACTTCCCCTGGGTGCCTGTGCATGTGCACTTTGTGGTGCAGGCACCCAACCTAGGGAGGTGGCGTTACGCGGACATGTTTGAAATGTGTCGCCCACGTTGCGGATTCGATCCGCAACGTGAGCGAGCACTCATGGGACTTTCTTTACCTGTATCTGATCACCAACTGCCCGCGCCTGCAAGGCGAGTGGTTGCGTCCCGACCGGCCGAAGGTCGAGAACGGCGGCGGCCACCGGGTCGGCCAAGACGTTCCGGATGGTCCGGCGCAGGCCACGTGCTCCGTACACCGGGTCGAACCCGCGCCGTTGCAACAGGGCGACGGCGCTGTCCTCCACCTCGACGTCGATGCCTCTCTTGGCCAACCGAGTCGTGATCAGTTCGATCTCGAGACGGGTCACTTGTTCCGCGGTCTGTTCGTCGAACTCGTCGAGGATCACGGTTTCGTCGATGCGGTTGAAGAATTCGGGGTCGAAGAACTTCTCCAACGCGCGTTGCACCAGATGATGACCATGGCGCGGTCGATCGATCCGGACGCGATCGGCGAGCTGCCGCAGGTGAGATCGCCGACGTTCTGCCACCGCAGCAGAGCCGAGATTCGAGGTCAGGAACACGTAGCTGTTGCGGAACGAGATCTTCTGCTGACCGTTCGCCAACCGGAGTTCGCCGTTGTCGAGGACCTGCAGGAGCGCACGCAGCACGGTGGGGTCGGCCTTCTCCACTTCGTCGAACAGGACGATTCCGGGGGTGTACGGATCGCCCTCGACGGTGTTCTTGTCGAACAGCGTGAAGGACTCCTTGCTACCGGCATATCCAGGTGGAGCCCCGGAGAATGACGCCGCATAATGCTCTTGCGCAAGAGCATTCATGTCGATGCGGCACAGATCATCGGGTCCTGACCGTAGTTCTGCGGCCACGCGCCGCACCAATTCCGTCTTGCCGACGCCGGTCGGGCCAACGAGAAGGATGTTGGCGAGCGGACGCGTCGGATCCGTGGCACCGACATGCGCGATCGAAATCGCACGAACCACTGCGTCGACGGCGTCCTGTTGTCCGACGATCTTGGAACTCAGGGCTTTCGAGAGCTTGCGAGCGTCGAAGGCCCCGACCGGTACGGGTTCGGTTCGTTCCTCGGCCGGCGGTGGTGCTGCTGCACTGTTCCGGTCATGGAGCATGTCGGTGATATAAGGCACAGTGAGATCCTTACGCTTCGATTGTCTTCTCGACCGGCAGGTTTCCGACGCGACAATCCGCTACACCCACTGTGTCTCGGGTGATGGCCTCGACGCGTTCCTGAGCCTTCTGGGCGTCGGTGACCCACAGCTTGTAGAACTCGAACGGGCAGTCCGCGACGCCCTTGTCTCCGTCACCTGCTGCGTGGACACCGGAGTAGCCGCGATGGAGGAGTTTGAAGATGTGGTTCTGGGACTGATCGTTCTCGCGTGCGTCGCGAATGGCTGAGACGGAAAGCTGCGCGTACTGGATTCCGTATTCTTCTTCGCCGGTTTCACCCAGCGTCCGGCCGTCGAATCCGATGATCGCGGAGTGTCCGAAGTAGGAGTAGACGCCGTCGAATCCGGCCGCATTGGCAACTGCCACATAACAATTGTTGGCCCAGGCCATTGCCTTGGACATCATCACCTGCTGGTCCTTGGCGGGGTACATGTATCCCTGGCAACGGACGATCAGTTCTGCACCCTTCATCGCGCAGTCGCGCCAGATCTCCGGGTAGTTGCCGTCGTCGCAGATGATGAGCGAGATCTTCAGCCCCTTCGGGCCTTCGGTGACATACGTCGTGTCTCCCGGGTACCACCCTTCGATGGGGCACCAGGGCAGGATCTTTCGGTACCTCTGAACGATCTCGCCCTTGTTGTCGATGAGGATCAACGTGTTGTACGGGGGCTTGTTCGGGTGGTCTTCGTGCTGTTCGCCGGTGATGGAGAAGATTCCCCACGTGTCGGCTTCGCGGCACGCTGCGGAGAAGATCGCGGTCTCGTCGCCCGGGATGGTGGCTGCTGTCGCGTACATCTCCTCCTCGTTGTACATGATTCCCTGCGTGGAGTATTCGGGGAAGACCACCAGATCCATTCCGGGGAGGCCGGTCTTCATGCCGATCATCATGTCGGCGATCTTGCGCGCGTTCTCGAGGACGCCGGCGCGATCGTGCAGGCGGGGCATCTTGTAGTTGACCACTGCTACGCCGACCGTGTCGTTGCTCGAGGAGATGTCACCGTGTCGCATTGTCTTTCACTCCTTGGTTGTGTCGATCAGTTGAAGACTGGACGGGATTGGGGTACTGCGGTTTTGGGTGCAGCGAGGATCTTGGCCAGGCCCAGGAGAACCAGAAGCGCTCCGGCCCAACCGGCCGCGACGGCGGGTGTGGTGTGGAAGTTGTCGGTCAGGATCAGAAATGCGGGGACCGTGCACGTGGGCTGGCTCAGAAGGACCGCTGCCCAGCCGGTGAAGCGACTGAGATTCTCGCGGCCGAGCCCGAGTACCAGGAAGAACAGCGTCCACAGCGCTGCCCATGCGAGCCAGATGACCCCGAAGACGGGGTCGTTGCTCACTGTGAAAGAGAGGAAGGAGTACACGAGCGCGGCGCACGCGACGAACAGCGAGAACCACCCGATTCCTTCCGGCTCGAAGCCGGCGAGATTGCTGATGCCCACGTAGAGATAGGTGAATCCGAACAGATAGAGCCCTGAGGCCGCCAGGACGGCACTCGAATCTCCCTGAGCCTGAATCAACATGACGGTGGGGACGACGCATTGAAGTGCGCCGACGAAGAGGTTGAGGACCGAGGCGGATCGAACGGGAACTGTGCCGAGCAGCATCAGTCCGTTGACGAAGAGGACGGCTCCCACGTAAAGCAAACCAACACTGCCCATCGGGCACCTCCGGTTACTTCGGGACGGTTACTTCGGGACGGTTACTTTCAAATGAAATGATTCCAAATGAAACTAAGTGATGCGCGCCACAGAAGTCAAGAGGGAGATCTCAGGGAAAATCTCAGAGCGTTGCGATGATCGAGAAGTCGAGTCCGTCGGCGACGGCGAGCTGAATCTTCTGCCGTGCAACACGATCACGAAACTCGACGGTTCCGCGAGGCCCGTCGTACGCGGCACCCTCGACGACGGCGTCCAGGTCACGCGGATGAGTGCTGTCGGCGCGTCGAACCAGGGCCGAAAGGGTATGTATCCCTTCGTAACACGATTCGGCGGCATTGTTCAGCGCCGGAGCGTGCGCGCCGTGCAGTGCAACGTAGCGCCCGAGAAGATCCATGGAGTTGCCGTCGACCATCGAACGGAAGTACGCGGCGGAGGCAAACAGGTTGCGGGTTGCCCTCGGCCCGCTCGCGAGCAGCATGTTCTCTTCCATCAACGGGCTGAACCGGATCATCGACTCGTCGAGGCCGCGGCGGGCGAAGGCGCGGTTGAAATCGACGGCGTCCTGGCCGACGAGGAGCATGATCACGCCGTCGCAACCGGAGTTCGAGACGGTCTCGACCAACTGCTTCATGTTTCCGCGCCCGAGGTCGACAAACGAACCGCCGACCAGGCTGAGATCGAGTTCGGTGGCGAATTGCCTCACGGCTCCGAGAGAGCTGTGCGGCCAGATGTAGTCGTCCCCGACGACAAACCACTTACGCGCTCCGACGTTGTCGCGCAGCCACTTCAGCGCCGGCGCGATCTGCTGACGTGGTGTCTCACCCGAGCAGTAGATGCCGGGCCTGACCTCGCCGCCCTCGTAGAGCGAGGTGTACGAGTACGGAATACGGCCTGCGACCACCGGTGCGAGTGCGTGGCGGACCGAGGAGATGTGCCAACCGCTGACGGCGTCGATGTCGCCTGCGTCGAGTAGTTGTCCCACGCGGGCGGCGACGACGCTCGGCGAAGCGCCGCCGTCGATCACTTCGATCTGGACTTCGCGTCCCAGCACGCCACCGGAGTTGTTGAGGTCGCGGGCGGCCAACTCGCTGATTGCTTCGCAGGAGGGGCCGAACAGTCCGGCCGGCCCCTGAAGGGGAACCACCATGCCCAGGCGCCACACCGCGCTGCGCGCGCGTTCGAGCGCGCCGGTAGCGCTCATGCGTCGCCGCCGGAATCGGGAGTCAGCGGCCTGGCCTGGGTTACTATCATTTCATTTGAAAGTATTGCCCGAGAAGTGTGAACTGCGCAACAGCGGGGGAGCGATCAGTGGGAAAAAGTGACTCCGGAATTCTTGATGCGTCGCTGACGACTGCGCTGGTCCGAGCAGCTCGAATGGCCGCGGCAGCGGCGGAGAAGGCGCTGGCGGCAGAGAATCTCACTCTTGATCACTGGATGACGCTCGAAGCCCTGGCGTCGACCGAGGGGCTGACGATGGCTGAGCTGCGCGATCGAACGGGAACACCGGCTCCGACGCTGACGCGAGTTGCGGACAAGTTGGTCTCGCTCGCGCTCATCTACCGCGAAGTCGGGGAGGACGACCGTCGGAAGGTACGCGTGTTTCTCTCCTCGCGCGGAAAGTCCTTGCACAAGAGGGTTGCCGCAGACATCCGCGTAGCCGAGGAGTCCTGGCTGACGTCGAAAGAGGAAGTGAAGTTGCGAGAGGGGCTTCGCCCCTGTGTGCCTTTCCGGTAGTGGGGACTACCAAAAAGGCGCACAGGGGCCGAAGGCCCTACTTGCCGCGGATGGCGTCGAATACCTTGGGGTCGACCAGGGTCGAGGTGTCTCCGAGGTCGCGGCCTTCGGCGACGTCGCGCAGGAGGCGGCGCATGATCTTGCCGGATCGGGTCTTCGGCAGTTCCGGCACGATCGTGATCTGACGCGGTTTGGCGATGGGGCTGATGTCGGTGGAGACCTGAGCCTTGAGTTCGGCGATGAGGACGTCGCCGGTGTTCTCGACGCCTTCACGGAGGATGACGAACGCGACGATGCCCTGTCCGGTGGTCTCGTCGGCGGCACCGACGACGGCGGCTTCGGCGACTCCGTGATGGTTCACCAGTGCTGATTCCACCTCGGATGTGGAGATGCGGTGACCGGAGACGTTCATGACGTCGTCGACGCGGCCGAGGACCCAGAGTGCGCCGTCGTCGTCGTACTTGGCGCCGTCACCGGCGAAGTACCAGCCTTCTTCGGCGTAGCGGGACCAGTAGGTGTCGCGGTAGCGGTCCATGTCGCCCCAGATGCCGCGGAGCATCGCCGGCCACGGCTCGTCGAGGACGAGGTAGCCGTTGCCGCCGGGGCCGAGGGGCTTGGCGTCGTCGTCGACGATCTTCGCGGAGATACCGGGCAGTGGTGCCATGGCGGATCCGGGTTTGGTGGCGGTGATACCGGGGAGTGGGGAGATCATGATCGCGCCGGTCTCGGTCTGCCACCAGGTGTCGACGATGGGGGCTTTGTTGCCGCCGATGACCTCTCGGAACCAGCGCCACGCTTCGGGGTTGATGGGCTCGCCCACAGATCCGAGGAGGCGGATCGAGGACAGGTCGTGGGCGTCGGGGATCTCGCGGCCCCACTTCATGAACGTCCGCACGAGGGTGGGTGCGGTGTAGTAGATGGAGACGCCGTACTTCTCGATGATGTCGAAGTGGCGGTGCTCGTTCGGGGAGTTGGGGGTGCCCTCGTAGACGACCTGGGTGACGCCGTTCGAGAGGGGTCCGTAGACGATGTAGGAGTGTCCGGTGACCCAGCCGATGTCGGCGGTGCACCAGTAGACGTCTTGTCCCGCTTTGTGATCGAAGACGTTGTGGTGGGTGTACGAGGCCTGGGTGAGGTAACCGCCGGAGGTGTGGATGATGCCCTTGGGCTTTCCGGTGGTGCCGGAGGTGTAGAGAATGAACAGGGGATGCTCGGCGTCGAAGGCCTGCGCTTCGTGCTCGGGTGAGGCCTGTGCGACGGTTTCGTGCCACCACAGGTCGCGGCCGTCGGTCCAGTCGACGTCGATGCCGGTCCGGTTGACCACCAACACGTTCTGGACGGATTCGGCGCCGGCGACGGATTCGTCGACCGCTGTTTTGATGGGTGCTGCTGCGCCGCGTCGCCACTGCCCGTCGACGGTGACGACGAGTTTGGCTTGGGCGTCGTCGATGCGTGAGCGTAGGGCGGTGGCGGAGAATCCGGCGAAGACGACCGAGTGGGGCAGGCCGAGGCGGGCGCAGGCGAGCATGGTGACGATCGCTTCGGGGATCATCGGCATGTAGATCGCTACGCGGTCACCGGCGACGAGGCCGAGGTCGGTGAAAGTATTTGCGGCGCGGCTGACTTCGGCGAGGAGGTCGTTGTAGGTCAGGTCGCGGGAATCGCCTGGTTCGCCTTCGAAGTGGATGGCGATGCGGTCGCCGTTGCCGGCGAGGACGTGGCGGTCAACGCAGTTGTAGGCGACGTTGAGCTTTCCGCCGACGAACCACTTGGCGACGGGGGCGTCGGTCCAGTCGAGGACGTCGGTCCATTTCTCGTGCCAGTGAAGGCGCTCAGCCTGATTCGCCCAGAAAGCGAGGCGGTCGGTATCTGCGGCAGCCTGCAACTCCGGTCCCGCGTTGGCGGCCGCAGCGAACTCTGCGCTCGGCGGATATGCCTGGGGGACGTCTGTTTCGGCTGCGCTTGTCATGGCTGACGGCCTTCTTTCCACTTTGATCGACACTTTTCTGACTCCGTGTGAGGGTAGTCACAAGCTCGCGTAAACGCACCGTTGCATCACGTTGCAACCCGTTGTCCTGCGACGATCGGTCGAATTGATGCGACGGGTGGTCGCTTCCGCCGACGAGTGAATGGGCGCGGACAGATTTCCCTCGGAATTGCGGACAATGGGTGCGATGCGCGCCCCGCGTCGGATGTGTCTATTGTCAAACCATTATTCGACCACAACTCGAAGTCACGTTCACTTTCAGTTGTAGGCGACACGACGCCGGCAGTTACGGCTGTCGGCAGGCCGCGAGCATGCTCGGGGTCACTTAGATGTGGAAGGAATTCCTTTGCGTATCTCACGCATAGCGACGGGCGCGGTCGCGCTCGGAATGACGGCAGTGCTGATCACGGCATGTTCGTCCGGCGATTCGTCGGGCGGATCGTCCAGTGGCGTCGTCAACGCCTGGGCGGGCGAGCCTCAGAACCCGTTGATCCCCACGAACACGAGTGAGAACATGGGCGGCCGCGTCCTCGACTCGCTGTTCTCCGGTCTCGTTTCGTACACCGCAGACGGCGGTACGGAGAACGAGGTTGCCGAGTCCATCGAGAGCACCGACGGTCAGAACTTCACCGTCAAGCTCAAGGACGGTTGGACCTTCACGGACGGCACCCCCGTCACCGCGAAGTCGTTCGTCGACGCGTGGAACTACGGCGCCCTCTCCACCAACGCTCAGCTTCAGGCATCGTTCTTCGATCCGATCAAGGGCTACGACGAAGTTGCCGCCGAGGTTCCGACGGCACAGACCATGTCGGGTCTGAAGGTTGTGGACGACTCCACCTTCACCATCGAACTCAAGCAGCCCGAGTCGGCGTTCCCCGATCGCCTCGGCTTCACGGCGTACTACCCGCTGCCCGAGGTCGCGTTCAAGGACATGACCGCCTTCGGTGAGAACCCGATCGGCAATGGCCCGTACAAGCTCGACGGAACCGGCGCGTGGCAGCACAACGTCCGCATCGACACCGTCGTGAACCCGGACTACAACGGCAACCGTAAGCCGAAGAACGCCGGCGTCGACTTCATCATGTACAACAGCCTCGACACGGCGTACACCGATCTCCTGGCCAACAACGTCGACGTTCTCGACCAGGTTCCGCCGAGCGCCGTCACGACCTTCGAGTCGGACCTGCCCGGACGCACCGTCAACCAGCCGTCGGCAACCATCGAGACGTTCACGATCCCGGGTCGCCTGCCGCACTTCAGCGGCGAAGAGGGCATGCTCCGCCGTCAGGCGATCTCGATGGCGATCAACCGCGATCAGATCACCCAGCAGATCTTCAACAAGACCAGGACGCCTGCACTCGACTTCACCAGCCCCGCAATCAAGGGCTGGAACGACTCGCTGACCGGTAACAGCAACGTGAAGTTCGATCCCGAGGCGGCCAAGGCTGCTTGGGCCAAGGCCGACGCCATCGCACCGTGGTCCGGCAGCTTCGAGATCGCCTACAACTCCGACGGCGGACACCAGGAATGGGTCGATGCCACGGCGAACAGCATCCGCAACACCCTCGGTATCGACGCAAAGGGCAAGCAGTACGCCACCTTCGCTCAGATCCGCACCGAAGCCACCGACCGCACCATCCAGAGCTCTTTCCGCTCCGGTTGGCAGGGCGACTACCCGCAGCAGTACGGCTTCCTGGCGCAGAACTACCAGACCGGCGGCAGCTCCAACGACGGTGAGTACTCCAACCCCGAGTTCGACCGCCTCCTGCGCGAATCGGCCGGCCAGACCGATCAGGCGAAGGCTCAGGAACTGCTCGATCAGGCCCAGGAAGTCCTGCTCAAGGACCTGCCCGCAGTTCCGACGTGGTACCGCAACGCTGCCAGTGGATGGTCGGAGAACGTTTCCAACGTGACCATCAGCTGGAACGGTGTTCCGGTCTACGAAGACATCGAAAAGAACTGACGCGTAGAACGATCCGCATCTGAAACGTGAGTTCGGGGCGGCAGGCGCCCTGCCTGCCGTCCCGAACTCGTGTTCACACCGGACTGTCCGCTGACGTACACGATCATCGACAAGGAGGTGATCCGATGCTCTGGTACATCGGTCGCCGAGTGCTTCAAATGATCCCGGTTTTTCTCGGGGCCACTCTTCTGATCTACGCCATGGTCTTCCTGCTTCCCGGTGATCCGATTGCCGCGTTGGCGGGCGACAAGGCGCTCAGTCCGGCTGTGGCAGCACAGCTTCGGGAGCGCTACCACCTCGATCTCCCCTTCTATCAGCAGTACCTGCTGTACCTGAAGGGCATCTTCACGCTGGACTTCGGCACGTCGTTCTCCGGACGACCTGTCAGTGAAGTTCTGGCACAGGCATTTCCGATCACGATGAAACTTGCCTTCATGGCACTGATCGTCGAGACCGTCTTCGGTGTCGGCTTCGGCCTCATCGCCGGCCTGCGTAAGGGCGGATTCTTCGACAGCACCGTCCTGCTGTTCAGCCTCGTTCTCATCGCCATCCCGATCTTCGTGATCGGCTTCCTGGCTCAGTTCTTCATCGGCGTCAAATGGGGCATCGTCCCGCCGACGGTCGGTGGCAACACCAGCTTCACCAATCTCCTGCTCCCTGCCCTGGTTCTGGGTTCGGTCTCGTTTGCGTACGTACTGCGACTGACCCGAACGTCCGTGGCGGAGAATCTGACTGCCGATTACGTCCGCACCGCTACCGCCAAGGGACTTTCCCGTGGACGAGTGGTTCGCGTGCACGTGTTGCGCAACTCGCTGATCCCCGTGGTCACGTTCCTGGGTGCCGACCTCGCAACGTTGATGGGCGGCGCCATCGTCACCGAGGGCATCTTCAACATCAACGGCGTCGGCGGCACGATCTACCAGGCCGTGACCAGAGGTGAAGCGCCGACGGTGGTTTCGTTCGTCACCATCCTGATCGTGATCTACCTGATCGCGAATCTGCTCGTCGACCTCTTGTACGCCGCGCTCGATCCGAGGATCCGCTATGTCTGAGACCGTGAAGACCGGACGCGCAGTCCGGCAAAGTCATTTCGTGGCACCGCCCGAAGTTGCGGCACCCGGGGAGACGGACGCCGTCAAACTCGATCAGGCGCCGACCAGCATGTGGACCGATGCGTGGCGCGACCTACGCAAGCGCCCCCTGTTCATCATCTCGACGATCATCATCCTCGCGGTCATCGTCATCGCAGCGTTTCCGAGCTTGTTCACGAGCACCGATCCGCGGTTCTGCGACCTGACCTACAGCATGCAGGGGCCGACCCCAGGGCACTGGTTCGGTTTCGACCGCCAGGGCTGTGACGTGTACTCGCGCACCATCTACGGTGCTCGCGCATCCGTACTCGTGGGCGTCGGTGTCACTGCGTCGGTGCTGGTGATCGGCGTGATCTTCGGTGCGCTGTCCGGTTTCTACGGCGGATGGACCGATTCGATCCTCTCCCGTGTCGCCGACATCTTCTTCGGCATCCCGCTGATCCTGGCTGCCATCGTCCTGATGCAGCTGTTCACCGATCGCACCATCTGGACCGTCGTCGGCGTCCTGGCACTGTTCGGTTGGCCGCAGATGGCACGAATTGCTCGAGGCGCGGTGATCTCGGCGAAGAACAACGACTACGTCATGGCTTCGGAAGCGTTGGGTGTCTCGAAGCTCAAGACACTGATCCGCCACGTCATCCCGAACTCGTTGGCGCCCATCATCGTGGTGGCCACCATCTCGCTCGGCACGTACATCGTCGCCGAGGCGACGCTGTCCTTCCTCGGTATCGGACTTCCGTCCACCGAGGTTTCGTGGGGCGGCGACATCAGCAACGCTCAGGTGACGCTGCGTCAGGGATCGACCATTCTGTTCTACCCGGCAACGGCTTTGGCGATCACCGTCCTCGGATTCATCATGATGGGTGACGCTCTGCGCGACGCCCTCGATCCCAAGTCGCGGAAGCGGTGAGCACGATGACCACCAAGGAAACTCTCACCTCGGAGGAAACTCCGTTGCTCGAGATTCGTGATCTCGAGGTGTCGTTCCAGTCCAATTCCGGTCCGGTCCCGGCAGTTCGAGGCGTCAGCCTGACCGTGTATCCGGGTCAGACGGTCGCCATCGTGGGCGAATCGGGTTCCGGTAAATCCACCACCGCGCACTCGATCATCAATCTGCTTCCCGGCACCGGCAAGGTGACGGCAGGCGAGATCATCTTCGACGGCAAGGACATCTCGAAACTTTCGGAGAAGGACTTCGTCCACATCCGGGGCAGCCAGATCGGTTTGGTTCCGCAGGACCCGATGTCGAATCTGAATCCCGTGTGGAAAGTGGGCTTCCAGATCGAGGAAGCTCTGGCCGCCAACGGGATCGCCAAGGGCAAGGCAGCCAAGGTTCGGGCCGCCGAACTGCTCGAGGAGGCAGGACTCGCCGAAGCCGAGAGCCGGTTGGGGCAGTACCCGCACGAGTTCTCGGGCGGTATGCGTCAGCGCGCACTCATCGCGATCGGGTTGTCCGCTCGTCCGAAGCTCCTGATCGCGGACGAGCCGACGTCGGCGCTCGACGTCACCGTCCAGCGTCAGATCCTCGACCACCTCGACGGTCTGACTACGGAACTCGGCACCGCCGTTCTGCTCATCACCCACGATCTGGGGTTGGCCGCCGAGCGTGCCGAGCATCTGATCGTGATGAGCAAGGGTCGTATCGTCGAATCCGGTCCGGCACTGGAGATTCTGAAGCGCCCGCAGCATCCGTACACGCAGAAGCTGGTCGCTGCTGCGCCGTCGTTGGCATCGAAGCGGCTCAGCTCGTCGGTGGCACGCGCCGAGATTCGCGAACAGGCGGAAGAGGTCGCCGAAGCGGTGAAGGCCGAGGAAAGTACGGCAGAGTCCTTCGGCAAGGCGACCGACGACGTTCTTGTCGTCGATCATCTGACCAAGGTGTTCAAGCTGCGCAAGGGTTTCCGCAAGACCACCGACTTCACAGCCGTGAACGACGTGTCCTTCAAGGTCCGCCGCGGAACCACAACGGCGATCGTCGGGGAATCAGGTTCCGGTAAGTCGACGGTCGCGCAGATGGTCCTCGGTCTGCTCGAGCCCACCGCAGGCAACGTGGTCTTCGACGGTCAGGACGTGGCGAAACTCGGTGCGAAGGAAACCTTTGCATTCCGTCGCCGAGTGCAGCCGATCTTCCAGAACCCTTACGGCACGCTCGACCCGATGTACTCGATCTACCGCACGATCGAGGAGCCGCTGCGTACCCACAAGGTCGGGACCAAAGCCGAGCGTGAGGCTCGCGTCCGCGAACTTCTCGACAAGGTGGGTCTACCGCAGTCGGTCATGCGTCGGTTCCCGAACGAACTCTCCGGTGGACAGCGTCAGCGCGTCGCGATCGCGCGAGCACTGGCCTTGCAACCGGAGGTCGTGATCTGCGACGAGGCGGTCTCCGCTCTCGACGTGCTCGTGCAGGATCAGATCTTGACCCTGCTCAACGACCTGCAGGCAGAGTTCGGGTTGACGTACCTCTTCATCACGCACGACCTGGCCGTGGTTCGTCAGATCGCGGACAACGTGTTGGTGATGTCGCGTGGCTCGATCGTCGAATCGGCACCGATCGACGACGTGTTCGGTAATCCGCAACAGGACTACACCCGCAAGTTGCTCGACGCGATTCCCGGTGGGTCCATCAAGCTGGGAAGCTGACGCAACAGGTAGGTAGGCAAGTCCGCAGAGGGGCTGCAAGGGTACCGTCGTTGATCGTGACGGACCCCTTGCAGCCCCTCGTCGATCTTCCAGGCGTACGCGCCGCCGCCGATCATGCGCGCGATGCTCTGGGTGAGGTTCATCGGCACAAGACCAACCGTCGCGGTTGGCCCACCACTGCCGCCGAAGCCGCGGTTCGTGCCGCGCGCGCTTCCGCATCGCTCGCCGGTGGCACCACCGAATTGCCGACCGAGGGCATGGCCGGTGATCCGATTCTCGCGGGTGCTCTGCGCGTGGCTCAGGCTCTCGACGGCGACAGCCTTCCGCTCATGGAGTCGACGTGGAAGCGCGCCCCACTTCAGGCTCTGGCCCGGCTGCACCTGTTGGCCGCGGCGGATCTCGTCGAGGACGCAGATCAACTGGGGCGGCCACGGTCGGATCGCGGAGTGGGGGAGCGGTTGGACGCTCTCGCCCAACTCGTTACAGGCGGAACCAGTGCACCGGCACCTGTTCTGGCGGCCGTCGTACACGGAGAACTCTTGGCGCTGAGCCCGTTCGGCACCGCTGACGGCATCGTCGCCCGCGCGGCCTCGCGTCTGGTTGCGGTCTCGTCGGGGCTGGATCCGCACAATCTCGGGGTCCCCGAGGTCAGTTGGCTTCGGCGGCCACAGGCGTACACGGACGGCGCGGCAGGATTCGCTTCGGGAAATCCGGCGGGCGTCGGCAGCTGGGTGATTCTGTGCTGTGGTGCTCTCGAAGCCGGTGCGCGAGAGGCGACTTCGATTGCCGACGCCGCTACCGGATAGTCCGGCAAATTGCCCCTGCCGGAACATAACGAACGGGCGGCGCTGCCGATAAATCGACTTCGCCGCCCGTCAGCACGGACTACTCGTTACCAAGCGTGCTCGGTGGGTTGTGTGGGTGGCCTCGGCGAGGGATCGCACTTTCTGAGGTCGTCCCCGCAACCTGTGCGGGGTCCTCGCTCAAATTGAACGAATCTCGCAGGCCCACAACGCTTCTGCCCTTATAGTGGCTTGTGCTCCGCGTGGGTGCCCTAGTGCCCGTGCTAGGAATTTCGGTTGGGGAAACGGTCCTTCTCTTCCGAGCCGTTCCTGGCCTTCCGTTCTTCCGTAACTCCTTTGTACCCTGTGTCCGTGCTCACAGCAAGTACCAATTTTTGTTTGTGGGCCTTGGATTTCAGCGTTTCCGGCGCAGTAGCCCGAAGGTCATGGCGCCGGCCACCAGAGCTGCGATTCCCACCGCAGCGGTAGTAGCCACCGTGGTCGTGGACTGGGCCGACAATCGGGCACGAAGTGAGACCGGATTCGAGAAAGTCAGTATGGGCCAACCGTTTACGGCCGCTTCCTTGCGCAACGCTCGATCGGGGTTGACTGCGGTCGGATGTCCGACAGCCTCGAGCATGGGTAAATCCGTCACCGAGTCGGAGTAGGCGTAACTGGCGGCGAGGTCGTAACCGTACTCCGCGGCGAGTTTTTCCATGGCTTCGACCTTGCCGGGGCCGTAGCAGTAGAAGTCCACCTCGCCGGTGTAGTGGCCGTCTTCCTCCCTCATCGACGTCGCGACGGAATGGGTGGCGCCGAGGGCGCGGGCGATCGGTGCGACGATCTCTTCACCCGAAGCAGACACGACGATGACGTCGTGTCCACGCAGCTTGTGATCTGCGATCAGATCGGCCGCCTCGGCGAAGACGAGTGGATCGACGATGTCGTGCAGAGTCTCCGCGACGACGGCCTTCACCTGTTCCACGTCCCAGCCCGCACACATCGCCGTCAGATGCTCGCGCATGCGCTCCATCTGATCGTGATCGGCGCCGGACAGTAGAAACAGGAATTGCGCATAGCTGCTCTTGAGAACCGAGCGTCGATTGATCAGACCCTGTGCGAAGAATGGCTTGCTGAACGCCAGGGTGCTCGACTTCGCGATGATCGTTTTGTCCAAATCGAAGAAAGCGGCTGTCCGCCCGGTATTCAGTCCGTTCGCAGGCTTGTCGGTCACAGGATTGAGGATAGTCCGACAGGCGGTTCGTGTGCTCTTCGGCAAGCGTCCTCTTTCGGCGAAAAACAGCAGTTCAGTGCAGCTCAGGCTTGCATTTCTCGCCGATGGCGGGTGTAAGATCGTTGCTGTTCGATTCGTTCGAACTAGTTCAGCCCGACCCCCCGGGGCTGAACTCAGACGGCCCCCGCCTCCTCCCCCCATTGGCGGGGGCCGTCCTCTGTCTCAGGCCTGTTTCTCCCCAACCTCCCAGTTGTCCACAGGGTTGTTCGGCCCACTGTTTTCGGTGCCGGTGCTCGTTCAGGCTCTGCAGTCATGAACACGACGATCAGCTCTCAGGAAACCGGGGCTCCCATTCTGGTTCTCGTCGACGACGCGAAAATCCTCGCGAGCGTGCGACGCGTCGCTGCCGCGGTGGACCGCCGGCTGGACGAGGCCGAACATCCCGTGTCCCGGCAACAGTGGAACCGGGCCTCGGCGGTGGTACTGGACGCGTCGGCGGCGCGAGATGCTCTGGCTCGTTCCCCCAAGCGAACGCGAGTGTTCCTCGTATGCGACAGCACACCGACCGTCGACGATTGGAAGAGCGCCACCGCGATCGGAGCCGACAGCGTTCTGTCCTTGCCCGAGGAAGAGAACGCGCTGGTCGCAGTTCTGGCCGACCACGTCGACGTCAGTGGTGACGGCACCGTCGTGAGCGTGGTGGGTGGTTGTGGTGGCGGCGGAGCCTCGGCAACTGCTGCGGCAGTCGCGTTGACGTCGGCGGCACGTCACGTCCCGACGCTGTTGGTGGACGTCGACGCACTCGGTTCCGGCGCCGACGTGCTGTTGGGTATCGAGACTGCTCCCGGATTACGTTGGGGTGCACTGACCGTCGAGGGCGGGCGGTTGTCCCCGGAGGCGCTGCGCGATGCACTGCCGGCGAAGGGAAAGTTTCTGAGGGTTCTGGCGAGCAGTCGCCGGGAGATCGACGGTCCGACAGTGACCGCCGTTCGCGCCGTGCTTGACGCAGGTCGCAGTTCCGGCGGGCTCGTGGTCTGCGACGTGCCACGTCATCCCAGCGAGGTAGGTCAGGCCGTGTTGGAGATGTCGGATTCGGTGCTCGTGGTGGTTCCGGCCACCGTGGCCGCATGCGTCGCGGCCGAGAAGGTCGGAGCCTGGGTGGTGCGACACAACTCCAACGTCGGTCTCGTCGTGCGTGGGCCGGCACCGGGAGGCCTACGCGGCGCCGATGTGGCAGACATGCTCGGCCTGCCCCTGACGGCCGTGATGCGCGGCCACCGATCGCTGGCGCCGATGCTCGAGCGTGGTGGCCTCGAATTGACCCGCGGTTGTCCGTTGAGTGTGGCGGCAACAGCGGTACTCGACGCCGTCGAATCCGGCGCACGCCCGCGCAGGGCTGCGGCATGAGTGCGTTGGTCACGGCCGAACTGCTCGACCGAGTTCGCGAGCGATTGACGGCGTCGTCGGTCGCCGAGCCGACGGCGGCCACCGTTGCCGATGCCGTGCGAGCCGAGTCCTCCGGCGTTCTGGCGGACACGGATCTGTTGGAGGTCGTCAGGGTGCTCCAGACGGAACTGACAGGCGCGGGGCCGCTCGAACCTCTACTGCACGAACCCGGGGTCGCCGACGTACTGGTGACCGCGCCGGATCAGGTCTGGGTGGACCGCGGGGTCGGCCTCGAAAGGTCGGGGGTCCGGTTCACCGACGAGGCAGCCGTGCGTCGACTGGCGCAGCGGTTGGCACTGTCGGCAGGTCGACGCCTCGACGACGCCCAACCGTGGGTCGACGGCCGCCTGCGGGGCGTCGGCGACGGGCACTTCGGGGTACGACTTCATGCCGTACTCGCACCCGTGGCCCAGGGTGGAACCTGCGTGTCACTGCGAGTGTTGCGGCCCGCGACCCAGGGTCTCGACGCCCTGTCCGCCCACGGCGCCGTGGAACCGGACGCGCGGGAGCTCCTCAATCGCATCATTTCTTGTCGCTTGGCTTTTCTGGTGATCGGCGGGACCGGTGCGGGAAAGACCACGTTGTTGTCCGCCATGCTCGGCGCGGTCGACCCGCGCGAGCGAATCGTCTGTGTCGAGGACGCGGCCGAACTGGCGCCGCCGCATCCGCACGTCGTCCGCCTCGTCGCCAGAGCTCCCAACGTCGAGGGCGTCGGAGAGGTGACGGTGCGCGATCTGGTTCGGCAGGCACTACGAATGCGTCCCGATCGCATCGTCGTCGGTGAGGTCCGCGGCGCAGAGGTGACTGATCTGCTCACGGCGATGAACACCGGCCACGACGGCGGCGCCGGCACCGTTCACGCCAATTCTCCCGAAGAGGTGCCGGCCAGACTCGAGGCGTTGGCGGCGCTCGGCGGGATGGATCGCCACGCGTTGCACAGTCAACTTGCCGCGGCAGTTCAAGTGATCCTGCACGTGCACAGATTGGCTGACGGATCGAGGCGTCTCGAACAGATCGGTGTCATCGACCGCGGTGCGGACGGGTATGTACGAATCATGCAGGCGTGGCCGGACGGCGGTTCGGGTCGTGAGCGGCTCGAGCGGATGTTCCGGCTTCGCAATCGAGAGGTCGGGACGTGACGGTTTCCTTCCTGGTCCTCGCGTTGGCGGTCTCGATTGCGCCGGTGCGGGATTCACGTGCTCGGCTCGCTGCGTACGCCCCGAGCATCCGCAAGCCCTCCCGGCAGATTCCGTGGCAGTTGGTCGCCGCATTTTTCGCGGTGTCGGCTGCATGGGTTCTCGGAGGCTTGTCGGCAGGATGCGCAGCGGTTGTCCTCGCCGGAACCTTGATCTTTCGTGGGCGCCGCGCGAAGGCGGCCGAAAACCGGGACCTCTCACAGAAGATGCTGCTCTCCGGTCTGGAGGTGCTGATCGCCGAGCTGAGCGTCGGCGCGCATCCTGCGGCGGCCAGTTCTGTTGCAGGCGAGGAATGTACCGGAGAAGTGAGTGCCGTATTCCGGTCCGCTGGGGCCAGGGCGCGTCTCGGTGGTTCTGCCGCAGCGGCCTTCGCGGTACCGGATTCGTGCATCGAGCGTGAGTTCTCCCGCATCGGATCCGTCTGGCGGGTCGCCGACCAACACGGGCTGGCACTGGCGGAACTACTCGGCGCCGTCCGGACGGACATGTTGGGACGTAGACGCTTTCGTCAGCGTACCGAGGCCGGGTTGGCGGGCGCTCGGGCGACCGCGGCGGTGTTGGCCTTTCTCCCGCTGTTGGGGATCGGTCTCGGGCAATTGATGGGTGCGTCGCCGCTGCGCGTGCTGTTCGGAGGTGGGCTCGGCGGCGTGCTCCTGGTGATCGGAACCACTTGTGTCTCAGCGGGTCTGCTCTGGACCGACCGGATAACTGCGAAGGTCACGTCGTGAGTTGGGCATCCGTGGCGATGATGGCGTTGGCGTTCGCGATCATTCCCGCTCGGCGCGGTGCTTCGGCCAGGGCGGCAGAAATTCTCTTCGCGGACACAACAACAGAAAATTCGGTTTCAGTCCCGGACAAGCCGGATCCACTCGCAGTTGCCGCAAGTCTCGACCTTCTCGGGGCCTGCCTACGAGCGGGGCTTCCCGTCTCCGCCGCGATCACAGCGATGGCGTCGACGGCACCGAAACCGATGGCCGACTCGCTTCGTCGCGTCGCCGACCTTCTGGCGCTCGGTGCCGATCCCGACGCCGCGTGGAGCGAGGCCGCTCTCGATCCCGATACCGAGGCGCTCGCCAGAATGGCTCGGCGTTCCGCCCGTTCGGGTTCGTCGCTGTCCTCGTCCATGGCCGAACTCGCCGAGCGCAGTCGAGGTGACGCCGAGGATCTTGCTGCCGCCGCAGCCGAACGCGCGGGAGTGCTGATCAGCGGTCCACTCGGGCTGTGTTTCCTGCCGGCGTTCATCGCCTTGGGCATCGTCCCGGTGGTGATCGGGCTTGCCACGACTGTGCTCGGTAACGGCCTGCTGTGAGCCGGATCCGAGTGAAAGCTCCTGCGGCAGAAGTGCTGCCACAGGTTTCGATTGAAGGGGGAGAAATGATTTCGAAGACGTTGAGGACGGTGTCGGCCAGATTTGCGCTGTTGGTAACGGAGGACGACGGTATGTCCACCGCGGAGTATGCGATCGGCACGATTGCGGCTGCCGCATTCGGTGCCGTCCTGTACACGGTTGTCACTGGCGACTCCATTGTCTCGGCGCTGACAGGCATCATCGACAAGGCTCTCAAGACAGCTGTGTGATGTTGTCCACGAGAGGTATTCGGCAAGCCGACGACGGCGCCGTGACGGTGGAGGCCGCGATTGCTCTGGCTTCGATCGTCACGGTGGTCGTGCTGTGTATCGGCGGAGTCCTGGCGGTGTCGATGCAGGTTCGGTGTGTCGACGCCGCTCGTGAGGCCGCGCGGTTGGTGGCACGTGGTGATCGTGAGTCTGCGGTCACCACGGCCCGCCGGATCGCACCCGAAGATGCGTCGATCTCGGTGGAGATCGTGGACGGTTTTGCCGTTGCCGTTGTCAGCGCCGAGAGTGCGTTGCTGCCGTTGGTCGACATTTCTTCCGAGGCGGTGGCAGCTGTGGAGTCGGGAGTGGAGGAGGGGTGAACCTACGTGACGACGAAGGTGTTGCCACGGTTCTGGCGTGCTGCGTTCTGGCAGCGATCGTGATGGTGACCGGTGGGATGCTGCATGTCGGTTCCGCAGTGGTGGCTCGGCACACGGCTCAGTCGGCCGCTGATCTTTCGGCTCTCGGCGGTGCGGGCGCCTTGGACGGCGGCGACGAGTCGGCGTGTGAGATGTCCGCGGTGATCGCGGAGCGGATGCGCACGGTGCTCGCGGAGTGCGAGGTGCAGGGGTGGGATGTATTGGTCGAGATACGCGCACCGGTGTTGTTGTCGGGCTTCGGGATCGGGGATGCGCAGGCTTACGCGCGTGCGGGTCCGGTCAGCTGATCGTGTCGATCACGGCGGTCAGAACCTTGACCGCGCCGTCTTTGTCGAGTGGGTCGTTTCCGTTGCCGCACTTGGGTGAATAGACGCAGGACGGGCAACCGTGAGCGCACTCGCAGGACAGTATGGCGTCGCGCGTCGCGGTGAGCCATCGGGACAGTTCGCTGTGCCCTCGGTCGGCGAACCCGGCGCCGCCGGCATGACCGTCGTAGACGAAGACGGTCGGGAGTCCGGTGTCCGCGTGCATCGCGGTGGACACTCCGCCGATGTCTCCGCGGTCGCAGATCGCCACCAGTGGCAGCAGGCCGATTGCGGCATGTTCCGCGGCATGCAGTGATCCGGGGAACCGTTCGGGCGGGACCCCGATGGATTCGAGGAGTTCCGGCGTGACCGTGTACATCACTGCCCTGGTGGGCAAAGTGTGTGCGGGCATGTCGAGTTCGATCGAGTCGAGGACTTCACCCGAAGTCAACCGTCGTAGGTATCCGACGACTTGATGTGTCACCTCGACCTGGACGAGAGCGACGGCGATGTCGCCGTAGTTCTTGTGCTCAAGTTGTTCGGTGATCGTGATTTCGGTGGTCTCGCGGGCCGAGGTGGTCCAGTCCGGATTCTCGGTGTGTACCAATGCGAGTCCGACGTCGAGGTCCAGTTCGTCGACGACGTAGGTCTCGCCTTGGTGGATGTGCACGGCGCCGGGATGAACTGTGGCCGGAGCGCGGCCCGCGTCGACAGTGCCCAGCATCCGGCCGGATTCCCCGTCGACAATGGCCACCTGAGTTCCGATGCCGCCGCGAATGTCCAAAGAGCCGTGGGGGTTCGAATCGGCGGTGACGAACCATCCGTGCTTTCGGCGCCGGATCTTGCCTTCCTCCGACAGCCTGGTCAGAACCTCGAGAGCCCCGAACGCGTCCACCTCGGCATCGGAAAGTGGGAGTTCCATTGCAGCGCAGAGAAGTTGTGGTCCCAGGACGTACGGATTTCCGGGATCTGTCACCGTCGCCTCGACGGGTTTGTCGAGTACCGCTGACGGATGGTGAACGAGGTAGGTGTCGAGTGGATCGTCGCGGGCGATCAACACGACGAGTGAACCCTCACCGCGTCGCCCGGAGCGACCCGCTTGCTGCCAGAACGAGGCGACGGTGCCCGGGAAGCCTGCCACGACAACGGCGTCGAGGCCTGCGATGTCGACGCCGAGCTCCAGTGCGTTGGTGGTGGCTGCGCCCAGCAGTGTGCCGTCGGCGAGTGCAGCTTCCAGTTCGCGTCGGTCCTCGGCCAGATATCCGGCGCGATACGACGCGACTCGCTCGGCGAGGTCCGGGTCCACCTCGGTGAGTAGACGTTTGGTGGCCATCGCGGTCAGTTCGGCGCCGCGGCGGGAGCGGACGAAGGTGAGAGTGCGGGCGCCTTCGATCATGAGGTCGGCCATGATCCGCGCGGCTTCCGCGCCCGCGGGACGTCGTACCGGGCTACCGTTTTCGCCGGTCAATGCCTCGAGTAGCGGCGGCTCCCACAGCGCGACGGTGCGTGGGCCGTGCGGCGATCCGTCTTTCGTGACCTCGGTGCAGTGTGCGCCTATCAGCCGCGATGCCGCTGCGCCGGGATCTGCTGTGGTCGCACTCGCCAGGATGAAGGTGGGTTCGGCGCCGTAACGGGCTGCAATTCTGCGTAGTCGCCGGATCACGAGCGCGACGTTGGATCCGAAGACTCCCCTGTAGGAGTGGCATTCGTCGATGATCACGTATTTCAGGTTGCGGAAGAAGTGTGCCCATCGCTGATGGGTTCTGAGCAGAGAAATGTGGATCATGTCGGGGTTGGTGAAGAGCCAGCGTGAGTTCTCACGTGCCCAAGTGCGGAGTTCCTGAGAGGTGTCGCCGTCGTACGCACTGGCGTTCGTGCTGCGAAGTTCGACGTCGAAGTCGGTGAGGGACAGCACTGCTCGCAGTTGATCGGAGCCCAGCGCTTTGGTGGGGGAGAGGTACAGGGCTGTTGCGAGCGGATCGGTCGCCATGGCCGTCAGCACCGGGAGTTGGTACGCCAGTGACTTACCCGACGCCGTACCGGTGGCCACGACCACGTGTTTTCCGGCGTAAGCGAGGTCGGCGGCCTCACTCTGGTGGATCCACGGGGACCGCACGCTGTGCTCGGCGAGCGCACGTACGACGCTGGGGTGCACCCACTCCGGCCATTCGGTGAACTCGGCTACGCGAGCAGGTAACTGCGCGGTGAACATCAGTGGTTTTTCGCTTCCACTGACCCCGGCGACGACCCGATCGAGCAGCATCTGCCCGTAGGTCTCGCCAGGCTTCCCTCCCGGGGCGGGGATCGGGGAAGGTGCGTTCACGTGACTCTCCGGGCTCGGCGTTGGGGTGTGGCGGCAATCGGAAACTGTCGCTACCTGCAGTTTTGATGATACGCAACGGTCGGCGGTCTTGGTGGAACCGGGTGCTCGGCGCGCGCGCGGGAAACCACGATCGTGGGCTGTTTTTCTCGTAGCGAACTTTTAACGTTTTTAGTTCCCTTTTCGACTGTTGTGCACGCGGAGAACATGGTTGACTGACAATCGGTCGCAGCTTCTGTGTTCGTAGGCTTGAGAAAGTGCACGCTCGCAGGATCGTTGTTGCGGGCGCGGTGCTCTGCCTTTCCTGAGGGGGAAATAAAGACGTACAGCGGTCGGAACCGGCCCGGTGGACTGTAAGGGCTGTTCACCGAATCCGGTGTTAGAAAGAGAAGGAAAAGCATGGCACAGGGCACTGTGAAGTGGTTCAACGCTGAAAAGGGCTTCGGCTTCATCGCTCCCGAAGACGGTTCCGCAGACGTCTTCGTTCACTACTCCGAAATTCAGGGCAACGGCTTCCGTACCCTCGAGGAGAACCAGCGTGTGGAGTTCGAGGTCGGCCAGGGCACCAAGGGTCCCCAGGCTACCGGCGTTCGCGCGGTCTGATTTTTCCGCTCACTTGCTGAGCGAATAGTTCGGACAGTATTTGTCCCCCATCGCATCCGTGCGGTGGGGGACCAATCTTTTCGGGCTGAGTTAGTACTTTCCCTGTCCGAGGTGAATGCACGCAGCTGTTCGGCCACGGCCGGTCGTCTATGCCGTCGATACCTTCGTGGCTTACGTTTCACTCTGTGAGCCAACTGTCCTTTTTCTCTGCCGAGTCGATTCCACCTGCCGTGACGGACCTTGCCGGAATGCTGGCCGGACCGGGGCAGGTCGTGACCTCGGAGGATCGCGCGCGGATCTCGATCGTCGTGGATCGGGACTGGAGAGCACAGGCCGTTGCCGAGTTGATCGCGCAGTGCGGACTCGGGGCCGAGGTGACGCGTAGCGAAGAAGGCAGCCCACTCGTCCGAACTCAGTCGACGCCCGCACTCCTTCCGCTGTCCGTGCAATGGACCAAGGGAGCAGTGAAGGCGGTGCCGGTCGGGTGGGTTCCTAATTCTCGCCAACTCCGAGTGTGGGCCGTCGCCGCCGGCCGACTCGAAGAAGGCGGTGAACGATTCGTGTTCGGCCTCGACCCCCATGCGAAGGAGACACACGCACCGCTGGCTCAGGCCTTGATGAGGGTTGGTATCGCGCCGACTCAACTGGGTAACCGGACACCGGGTCCGGGGCTCCGTGTGTCGGGAAAGAAGAGACTGACAAAGCTCGTCGAATACCTCGGTGAGGCGCCGAAACACGTCGACACCTCGGTCGCCTGGCCACACGTCTGACAGTGCTCATGCCGCGTGTCCGACGGAGCCCATACTGTACTGATCTGCACGAATGTCTTGCGGGTATGTCACTCTGTAAAGAGAGACACGGGGTATAACTTGCTCCACACGTCTAGTTCTGAAGATCTGCCGACGGCAGTGAACGTCCAAAGGAAGGCTCGGGCAGCAGGTGGCTAAAGCGGACAACGGCAGCGGTCAGGGAGCGTCCGGTAACCCTCGTCGCCTCGTGATCGTCGAGTCACCGACCAAGGCGCGCAAAATCGCTCCCTACCTCGGTAAGGACTACGTCGTCGAGGCATCGGTCGGTCACATTCGCGACCTCCCGCGCGGCGCAGCGGACGTTCCGGCCAAGTACAAGGGCGAGTCGTGGGCCCGTCTCGGCGTCAACGTCGATCACGACTTCGAGCCGCTCTATGTCGTGAGCCCGGAAAAGAAGGGCAAGGTCGCCGAACTCAAGTCTCTGTTGAAGGACGCCGACGAGCTCTTCCTCGCAACTGACCCCGACCGCGAGGGCGAGGCAATCGCCTGGCATCTCCTCGAGACTCTCAAGCCCAAGATTCCGGTTCGTCGAATGGTCTTCCACGAGATCACCGAGCCGGCAATCCGTGCTGCCGCCGAAGACACCCGCGAACTCGACACCGACCTCGTCGATGCTCAGGAAACCCGCCGCATCCTCGACCGTCTCTACGGTTACGAGGTCAGCCCGGTTCTCTGGAAGAAGGTCATGCCGAAGCTCTCGGCCGGCCGCGTCCAGTCGGTGGCCACTCGCGTCATCGTCCAGCGTGAACGCGAGCGGATGGCGTTCAAGTCGGCGTCGTACTGGGATATTTCCGCGACGCTCGACGCCGGTGCAGAGGCCAGCCCGCGTAGTTTCGGTGCGCGCCTGGTCTCCGTCGACGGTTCGCGTGTCGCCTCCGGTCGCGATTTCGGAGCTGACGGAAAGCTCAAGGGCAGCGCGGTCACCGTGCTCGACGAGGCGTACGCGCGTCGTCTCGCGGAAGCGTTGCAGGGCGTCGACCTCACGGTTTCCTCCGCCGAGGACAAGCCGTACACGCGCAAGCCTTACCCGCCGTTCATGACGTCGACGCTCCAGCAGGAAGCCGGACGCAAACTTCGTTTCACGTCCGAGCGTGCAATGCGCATCGCACAGCGTCTGTACGAAAACGGCTACATCACCTACATGCGTACCGACTCGACGACTCTCTCGGAGTCGGCGATCGCTGCCGCTCGTGCGCAGGCCACCGAGTTGTACGGTCCGGAATACGTGCATCCGACGCCGCGTCAGTACACCCGCAAGGTCAAGAACGCGCAGGAAGCCCACGAGGCGATCCGCCCCGCCGGCGACGTGTTCCAGACCCCGGGTCAGCTGCACTCCAAGCTCGATTCCGACGAGTTCAAGCTGTACGAACTGATCTGGCAGCGGACCGTCGCTTCGCAGATGGCCGACGCCCGCGGTACGACGTTGACGCTTCGCATCTCCGGCACGGCAGGCACCGGCGAGGACTGCACGTTCTCCGCTTCGGGTCGCACCATCGTGTTCGCCGGCTTCCTCAAGGCTTACGTCGAGAGCGTCGACGAAGAGGCCGGCGGTCAGTCCGACGACGCCGAATCCAGGCTTCCGGTGCTGGTCAAGGGTCAGGAAGTCACGGCCACCAAGCTCGATCCGGACGGACACAGCACCAACCCACCCGCTCGCTACACAGAAGCCAGCCTGATCAAGACGCTCGAAGAACTCGGCATCGGCCGTCCTTCGACCTACTCGTCGATCATCAAGACCATTCTCGATCGCGGATACGTCTACAAGCGTGGCAGCGCGCTGGTTCCGTCCTGGGTGGCGTTTGCCGTCATCGGGCTGCTCGAGGTGCACTTCGGCCGGCTGGTCGACTTCGATTTCACGGCAGGAATGGAAGACGATCTCGACGCGATCGCCGGCGGCCGTGAGCAGCGCGGCAACTGGCTGAGCAGCTTCTACTTCGGCGGCGAGACAGGCGCCGAAGGTTCGGTCGCCCGCGAGGGCGGGCTGAAGAAGATGGTCGGAGTCAACCTGGAGGAGATCGACGCACGCGAGGTCAACTCCATCCGTCTCTTCGACGACGCCGAGGGCCGCGAGGTTCATGTGCGCGTCGGCCGGTTCGGGCCGTATCTCGAGCGCATGGTTCAGAATCCGGACGATCCCGAAGGCGATCTGATCTCGCAGCGGGCAAATCTTCCCGATGACCTGCCACCGGACGAGCTCACTCCCGAGTACGCCGAGAAGTTGTTCTCGACGCCTCAAGAGGGCCGCAAGCTGGGCGTCGACCCGCTGACGGGCCACGAGATCGTCGCGAAGGAAGGCCGCTTCGGTCCCTACGTGACCGAGATCCTGCCCGAACCGCCGGCCGAGCCGGAACCGGACATCGTTCCCGTCACCGCTCCCGAGCCGGAAGAAATCAGCTCGGGCAGCACCAAGACTGCGGTGAAGAAGGCCGCGGCCAAGAAGGCGCCTGCGAAGAAGGCTGCCAAGAAGGTCGCAGGCCCCAAGCCGCGGACCGGATCGCTGCTCAAGTCCATGGACTTGGCGACGATCACCTTGGAAGATGCGCTGCGTCTGCTGTCGCTTCCGCGCGTCGTGGGTGTCGACCCCGAATCGAAGGAAGAGATCACCGCGCAGAACGGCCGTTACGGTCCGTACCTGAAGAAGGGCACGGACTCACGCTCGCTCGCCAACGAAGAGCAGATGTTCACCGTCACGCTCGACGAGGCGCTCAAGATCTACGCCGAGCCGAAGCGTCGTGGGCGTCAGGCGTCTGCAACGCCTCCGTTGCGTGAGTTGGGCGTCGATCCGGTCAGCGAGAAGCCGATGGTGATCAAGGACGGCCGTTTCGGTCCGTACGTCACCGACGGCGAGACCAACGCCAGCCTTCGCAAGGACGACGACGTCGAATCCATTTCCGATGCTCGTGCATCGGAGTTGCTGGCTGATCGTCGTGCGCGCGGCCCGGTCAAGAAGAAGGCAGCGGCCAAGAAGGCTCCGGCAAAGAAGGCCGCTGCCAAGAAAACAGCCGCAAAGAAGGCCCCGGCAAAGAAGGCCGCCGCCAAGAAGGCTCCGGCGAAGAAGGACTCGTAAGGCTTCGTCGGTGCCGACGGTTAGGGTTTTTGCATGAGTACTGAAGTGGCCGAACGAGGTGTGTTCGGTCGGCTGGTGGGTCAGCACGACGTCGAGCAGAGCCTGCGTGATGCTGCACTGTCGGCTCGTGGCGATTCCAGCGGCTCGGAGATGACCCACGCGTGGCTCTTCACCGGGCCACCCGGCTCAGGTCGTTCGGTGGCTGCTCTCTGCTTCGCCGCTGCCCTGCAGTGCACCTCCGACGGTGCACCAGGGTGCGGTGAGTGTCATGCGTGTACGACGACGATGGGTGGAACCCACGGTGACGTACGACGGATCATCCCCGACGGCCTGAGTATCAGCGTCAAAGGCATGCGCGAGATAGTCAACATCGCTTCGCGTCGACCGACGACGGGGCGGTGGCAGGTGATCGTGGTCGAGGATGCCGATCGTTTGACCGAAGGCGCAGCCAACGCCCTCCTGAAGGTTGTCGAGGAGCCGCCGGACCGCACGGTCATCCTGCTCTGCGCGCCGACGACCGATCCGGAAGACATGTCTGTCACCCTCCGATCGCGGTGTAGGCACATGCCGTTGGTGACGCCGTCCGTCGAATCGATCGCCCAGGTACTGATCGACCGCGACGGGCTGGATCCGGAACGGGCGAGAATCGCCGCATCGATCAGCGGCGGACATGTCGGCCGGGCTCGGCGTCTCGCCACCGACGAGAGCGCGCGCGACGAGCGTCAGCGTTCGCTTCGACTAGCCGCCGACGCGATCGGGGCTTCGACGGCGTACAAGGCCGCAGAGAACTTGGTGAAGTCGATCGAGGCTGACACCAAGGCGTTCTACGCCGAACTCAAGGAACAGGAACTCGAGGAGCTCAAGGTCTCCTTGGGTGGCGGTGGAACCGGCAAGGGAACAGCCGGGACTCTGCGCGGATCGGCTGGTCTGATCAAGGACCTCGAAGCGCGCCAGAAATCGCGCGACACCCGGGCCCGCCGCGATCTTCTCGACCGGACGCTGATCGACCTGGCCGGCATGTACCGGGACGCGCTTTCCTATTCGCTGGGGTCGACGTCGACGGCGACCCATCCCGACATGGCTCGGCAGGCCGCCGAGTTGGCTGCCCGAACGTCCCCGGAGGGGTTGCTCAAGTGCATCGAAGCGGTGCTCGAATGCCGCGAGGCCGTCGACTTCAACGTCAAGTTGCAGTGGGCGCTCGATGCGATGGTTGCCTCCATCGGAGCCGCTTTCCGACCCCCGTTTTCGCGATCCGGGGGTTGACCAGATAGACTCGCCACCGCCGAAAGGCACGCTGCCTTAGCTCAGTCGGTAGAGCATTTCACTCGTAATGAAAAGGTCGAGAGTTCGATTCTCTCAGGCAGCTCAGCCAAGAGCCCCACACCCGGAAATCCGGATGTGGGGCTCTTGTCGTTAGTTCCCAATTCTTGCGTATGTGCGGTTTATCCTGAGTTCGGCGAACACGTGCCTGAACAGGGGAGACCTCGATGTCGGATCAGAACTGGGGACCAGGCCAACCACCGCAGAATCAGCCGCCGTACGGGCAGATGCCGCCGCAGGGTTATCAGCCGCCGACGCCCGCCTATCCGTACGCAACCTGGATCTCTCGGGTGTTCGCGTCAATTCTCGACGGCTTCGTCGTTCCGCTCCCGGGCGTCATCCTCGCGGGCATCGGAGCAGTGATCGCGTTCTCCGGATCCGAAGTGACCACATACGACGACGGCAGCGTGAGCGCTGAAGGCGGTAATCCGGTCGGGGTGATCGTCATGGTCGTCGGCATACTGGCGATCTTCTTGATCGAGGTGTGGAATCTCGTCTTCAGGCAAGGGAACACCGGACAGACGCTCGGCAAGAAGTGGCTGGGAATTTCGGTGATTCGGGAGTCCGACGGTGTGCCTCTCGGCCCGGTGATGGCGCTGCTTCGTTGGATCATGATGGCGATCCTGGGTGGCGCCTGCTTCCTCAACTATCTCTGGCCGCTCTGGGACTCGAAGCACCAGTGCTGGCACGACATGGTGGTCCGGTCGGTAGTCGTTCGCGCGCGCTAGTCGCTGCCGAGGTCTCTTACAGTGGGTGCCATGGAGTTGGAAGCGGTCACAAGTCGACGACGCTCGCTGGCCGCACCTGTCGGTGTTGCTGCAGTGGCCGTGACGGCCGCCGCGGTACTCCACTTCCGTGATCCCCACAGCGCGGGTAGTTACGGCGTTTGTCCGATGTACGCGTTGACGGGATTGTGGTGCCCGGCGTGTGGTGGCCTTCGTGCGGTCAATGACCTGACTAATCTGGATATTGGCGCCGCAGTGTCCAGCAATGCCTTGATCGTGCCGCTTATCGCGGTGTTGGTGATCGCGTGGATCGGTTGGACAGTGCGCCGTTGGAAAGGCACGCGGGATCGCATGATCGTGCTTCGGCCGACTGTGACGATCGTGGTGCTCGGAGTTCTCGTTGCATTTACGGTTGTTCGAAACACCCCGTGGGGGAGCTGGCTCGCGCCGGCGTGACGGTAAGAGGTCGACATGGCACTGCAGGTTTTTTCGCTCATCGTTCTGCTCGGCGCGCTGATCATCCTGATTCCGACGGCACGACGTGTCTTCGGCAAGAAGGACGACGAGTAGGCCTCGACAACTGAGCCCGAGCGGCACATGCTGGCGGTATGGCTGATTCGTTGAAAGCCCGCGTCAAGGAAAAGCTGCTGAGGCAACTCGCCGAGGACGGTCGGCACCCGATTCAGGAAGCTGAGGGTGACGATCCCCGGCTGGTTTCGATCAACGACGATCTCGAAGCGTTGGAACAGGCCGAGGAAGGCGATCCGATCGTCGAAGAACTGGCCGAGAGGTACTGGGTTCCGTGAAGTTTACCGACCGCAGTGCTCTGACCTGGCGATTTGGTGTTGTGTTGATCTTCGCGTAACTTTGTCCAGGTCAGAGCGACACGGACACCGACTCCCACCTGCGAGGGTGAGTGACACGAGGTTGTACGAAGTGCCTGGCG